>SCPO01000138.1_pt1 | contig 454706 bp, 508 predicted proteins | sample 6106821 | NCBI WGS metagenome assembly SCPO01 (sample SAMN10720448, study PRJNA508395) | human gut metagenome | isolation source: Participant 2 stool, 0 month | host: Homo sapiens | collected 2017
TAGGCCTGGATGCGTATGAGAATGCAGCCGAGTGGATGATGCGTGAATATAAACGATGGGGTATTGATGTACGCTTGGAAGAAGCTGGAGAACTGCCGGTAGGTTTTAACCGTGGTCCATGGTTCGGACGTTTAATCGGGGGAGATCAGGCAATGGATCTGCATTTTGTCACTCCATCCTACACTTCAGGTACTAAAGGTCTGCAACGCGGGCATGTTTTGATAGAGCCCCGTACTCAAGAAGAGCTGGACCGCATGAAACATCAGTTGAAAGGCGCTTGGGTGTTGATCTCAGGTGAAAATGTAGGTTGGCCTGTTGACCGTTCTGCTAAAGGAGATTCGTTGAGAGCTGCTATCAAAGCTGAAAATATAGAAATAGAAAAGCAGAATGCTGCCTTGATGGAAGAGAATTGGAGCAAAGGAACCAAACATGCCATGAAGCCTTTGCGTGAAATGCCGGGACTATTTTATAAAGAGATGTGTGAGGCAGGAGCACTTGGCTTTATTCAGTCGGCACCTGTACCTTTACGTGCTTTGTATGATCGTGCTTTATTGAATGATCCCCATACTACGTTTGATAATTTGCCCGAAGTCTGTGATATCAAGTTGGATGAACATCAATACAAGATTATTAAACAGATGGTGAAAGAACGACGGAACTTTTGGCTGGAATTTGATATTCGTAATCATTTCAAACTAGGTTCTGTGAAATATCATAATGTCGTAGCATCCATTAAGGGCACTAAATATCCGGATGAATATGTTATTATAAGCGGACATCTTGATTCTTATGATGTGGCAACCGGTGGTATAGACTGTGGCACAGGCATTGGTCCTATGATGGAGGCTGCCCGTATGATTGCACTTTCCGGTGCAAAACCTAAACGTACTATACTGTTTGTGGCTTTTGCTGGAGAGGAATTTGGATTATTGGGTGCAAAAGCATATGTCAAGACTCATGCAAAAGAATTGGGAAAGATTGCCAATCTGTTCAACCGGGACGGAGGGCCGACTCCACCGGTGGGAATCTCCGTTCCTCAGGCTATGTATGATGATTTTGTGGAAGTGTGCAAGCCTGTGAAAGAGATCCGTGCGGATTATCCGTTTGAGGTAAAGGTAGCGAAACCCTTTAAACGTCCTACTCAAAGCGGCGGTACGGATGCCAGTGTTTTTGCAGTGGAAGGAGTGCCTACTTTTGGTTTCAATACACAAGACATAAAAGGATATAATTTCTCTTATGGGGAAATATGGCATACGGAACGTGATCTTTATACGAAGAATATACCAGAATACCAAGAGCATGCAGCTACGGTAACAGCAGTGGTTGCTTTGGGAATTGCTAATTTAAGTAAACAGTTATCTCGTGAAGGAATGCACAAAAAGTAGCGGAAATGTTCTTTTTTTCTTCTTTTGGTGGAATAATGTCGTATTGATGTGTAAAAAATGTTAGCTTAAGTTCAATCTACTGAGATAATCTTTACCTTTGCTGCGCATATAAAGCAAAAGGTAGGTAAACAAAAAGCCTGCGATATTTGTTAATATAGAAAAGGTAAATTATCAAATAAAAGTAAATAGAAGCTTATGTCACAGATTATTGGACATATTTCACAAGTTATCGGACCGGTAGTCGATGTGTATTTTGAGGGCAAAGGCATCGACACCGATCTGCTTCTTCCAAGCATTCATGATGCATTGACTATCAAACGCAATGACGGCAGAATTCTAGTCGTGGAAGTTCAACAACACATTGGTGAAGACACAGTGCGTACTGTAGCTATGGATAGTACGGACGGTTTGCAACGTGGTATGGAAGTAATTCCGACAGGACATCCTATTACTATGCCGGTTGGTAATCAGATTAAAGGCCGGTTGATGAACGTAGTAGGTGAAGCTGTGGACGGTATGCGCCCGTTGAGTAAGGAAGGGGCGTTTCCCATTCACCGTGAGCCCCCTAAGTTTGATGAATTGTCTACTGTGCAGGAAGTGCTCTTCACAGGTATCAAGGTTATTGATTTGCTGGAACCTTATTCAAAGGGTGGTAAAATCGGATTGTTTGGGGGGGCCGGTGTAGGCAAGACCGTGCTTATTATGGAGCTGATTAACAACATTGCCAAGAAACATAACGGCTTTTCTGTTTTTGCCGGAGTCGGTGAACGTACACGTGAAGGCAACGACCTGTTGCGTGAAATGATTGAATCTGGTGTAATCCGCTACGGAGAAGAATTTAAGAAAAGCATGGAAGAAGGTCATTGGGATCTTTCCAAAGTAGATTATAATGAAGTTGAAAAGTCACAGGCCACATTGGTGTACGGACAGATGAACGAGCCTCCCGGCGCGCGTTCTTCCATTGCCCTTTCGGGGCTGACCGTTGCCGAATCTTTCCGTGACCGCAAAAACGGTGACAGCAACGGACCACGTGACATTTTGTTCTTTATCGACAATATATTCCGTTTCACTCAGGCAGGTTCCGAGGTTTCGGCTTTGTTGGGCCGTATGCCGTCAGCCGTGGGGTACCAACCGACACTGGCAACGGAAATGGGACAGATGCAGGAACGTATCACTTCTACCAAGAATGGTTCTATCACCTCGGTACAGGCTGTGTATGTACCTGCTGATGACTTGACAGACCCTGCGCCCGCTACTACATTTACTCACTTGGATGCAACGACCGTATTGAGCCGTAAAATTACCGAACTGGGTATTTATCCGGCTGTAGATCCGTTGAATTTACCTCACTATTTACGACCGCTGATTGTAAGCAGGAGCCTCATTGTGGCTGAACGTGTGAAGCAGATTACTTGCAGCGCTACAACAGTTGCAGGATATCATTGTCCTATTTTGGGTATTACACGAATACAACAAATGACAGATGACGTAATGAGCTTCCCAGAAGGTACTAAGATTAGGGTAGCAGCTATGATTCAAGGGAAAAAAGGCATAAATCTGTCTTTGAACAACTTCGAAAGAAGGTGTGTTCGGCCCGTGTAGATGGCGTTTAGATGAAGATATATAGAAAAATAAAAAAACATTATTGATATCGGTAGAGACCGTTCGTTGTAAAACAGGAATTCGCTTAGCAGACTCTATGGAGACCGCATCAAAATGGGCAGAAGGCATTGTAGTTATCCAGAGGTAGATGGACCTGAACACATGTATAGCCAACACTTTGCATGTCCAGATTGCCATATTTCCTTACCGAAAATTGAGCCACGTATGTTCTCCTTTAACAGTCCATTTGGTGCCTGCCCAGCTTGTTTGGGAATTGGCTCTACCATGGAAGTTGACGAAGAACGCGTTATTCCAGATGGATCTATTACCTTTGCCGATGGTTGTGTACAAGCGTTGAGCTCTAACCCTAATGCGTGGTTTATGCGCCAAGTAGAAGGTCTATTAAGGCCAATGGATACTCTTTAGATTCTACCTATGATGAATTGCCAAAAGCATTACAGAAAAAAGTAATGTATGGCACTACAGATAAGGTTGCTTTCACGTACGAAAATATGCGCGGTGAAGTAAAGGAATTCTTTACTGAGTACGAAGGTATTTTACCGATGGTAAAACGCCGTCATAGTGAAGCCTCTACAGATTCTATGCGTGAAGAGTTTGAAAAATTTATGTCCATTAAGCCTTGTACTACATGCCATGGAGCTCGTCTTAAACCTGAAGTATTAGCAATTACCGTAGGGGATAAGAACATCAATGAAGTGACCCAATTGACCATTAAAGAAGCACTCGATTTCTTTGGTAAGTTACAGTTAACAGAGCGGGAACAAGTGATTGGGGCTCAAATTTTGAAGGAAATCAATGCTCGTCTTGGATTCCTCAATAATGTAGGCCTTGATTACCTTACTATGAACCGTAGTGCAGGTACTTTGTCTGGTGGTGAAGCGCAACGTATTCGTCTAGCTACGCAAATCGGCTCTGGTTTAGTAGGTGTATTGTACATCCTAGACGAACCGTCCATAGGGCTACATCAACGAGATAATGATCGACTCATCGATACCTTGAAAGGCTTGCGTGATTTAGGTAATACCTTGCTCGTTGTAGAACACGACGAAGACACGATGCGTGCGGCTGACTATCTCGTGGACATTGGGCCCGGTGCAGGTGAGCATGGTGGTCAAATTATTGCCGCTGGTTCTGTTGACGAAGTGATGAAGGTAAGAAAACTCTATTACTGGTCAATATTTGAGCGGTCGTAAATTTATCGCTCTTCCGGAAGAACGCCGTAAGCCAGGTAAAAATTGCATCGAAATTCGTGGTGCCAAGGAAAATAACTTACAAAATGTAAATGTAAAATTTCCTATTGGCTTATTCAATGTTGTTACTGGTGTCAGCGGTTCTGGTAAGTCTACCTTAATCAATGAAATTCTCTACAAAGGTTTAGCTAATCAATTATATCGCTCTAACCACAAAGTAGGGGCTCATAAAGAAATCCGTGGTCTTGAACATATCGATAAAATCATCAATATTGACCAAAGTCCTATCGGTCGTACGCCGCGCTCTAATCCAGCTACCTATACAGGTGTATTCGATGCTATACGCGAGCTTTATAGCCAAACACAAGAGGCTAAGATGCGCGAGGCTACAAACAAGGTCGCTTTAGCTTTAACGTAAAAGGTGGTCGCTGTGAAGCTTGTCGTGGTGACGGTATTATTAAAATTGAAATGCACTTCTTACCAGATGTGTACGTACCTTGTGAGGTTTGTAAGGGAGCCCGTTATAACCGAGAAACCTTAGAGGTTAAATACAAAGGCAAATCTATTGCCGATGTACTAGATATGACTGTAGACGATGCGGTTGAGTTCTTCAGCGCTATTCCGAAGATCAATCGTAAGATGGTTACCTTACAAGAGGTAGGTTTAGGTTATATTCGTTTAGGTCAAGCCGCAACAACCTTATCTGGTGGTGAAGCACAACGCGTTAAATTAGCTACTGAATTAGCTCGTCGCAGCACAGGTAAAACATTGTACATCCTAGATGAACCGACTACAGGACTACACGCTGAAGATATTCGTAAGCTCTTAGATGTACTACAAAAGCTTGTTGATGGTGGGGACACAGTTGTTGTTATCGAGCATAATTTAGATGTCATTAAGATGGCAGACCACATTATAGACCTTGGTCCTGAAGGCGGTAATCGCGGTGGTACTATCGTAGCTACAGGTACACCTGAGGAAATCGTGAAGGTGAAAGAAAGCTATACAGGTAAATTCTTAGGTCCTGTATTAGAACAGACTAAGAAATTTATGAAAGCAGCTCAAAAAAAGAAATAATAGTGAGTACAAAGCTTAAAATCTACGAGGAAAGGAGGACATATGCCATCTGAAGAATTACTAGAGAAGGTCAGTCATTTGCCGACCACACCGGGCGTGTATTTATGGCGCGATCAATATAACCGTATAATCTATGTAGGTAAAGCCATTAATTTGCGCAACCGCGTGCGTTCCTATGTGCGGAATGATGCGAACCGAGCGCCGAAGGTTGCGGCTATGATGAAGCGTGCCGTCGATGTGGAGATTATCCAAACAAAGACAGAGATGGAAGCGCTTATCTTAGAGAATACGCTTATTAAGGAGCATGAACCTAAATACAATATTAGGCTTCGTGATGATAAAACGTATCCGTATGTAAAAATTTCAGTACAAGAGGATTACCCACGTGTATATATGACGCGCCGACTAGAACGGGATGGAGCCAAGTACTTTGGCCCTTTCACAGATGTAACATCTGTACATGTAGTATTGAAATTAATACGCCAGTACTATCCACTCAGGACATGTAAGTCTATGAAGGTGGAGCGACCATGTTTGCAATATCATATGCACTACTGTGAAGCACCCTGCTTTAACAAGATTTCCGTATCGGATTATGGAAAGTATATCGATGAAATCATAGAGCTCTTTGAAGGTAAGCCTATCCCTTTGCTGAAGGAAATTAAAGAGAAGATGGAGCTTGCTGCAGAAGACTTACGCTTTGAAGATGCAGCACGTTATCGAGATCAGCTAACTAGTATAGAAAAAATCCAAGAAAAACAGCGCATGGTTACACAGCGTGGCGACTTAGACGTGTTAGGTCTTGCAGTAGATACGTCTATGGCCTGTGTACAGTTATTATTCATTGGTGGCCGACTATTAGGCCGTGAGAACTACTTTGTACAACACGATGGAGATAGTCAAGAAACTATCATGACGGACTTTATCAAGCAATACTATGGAGATACAAACTTCATTCCAAAGGAATTATTATTACCTATGGATAGCACTGATAGAGACTTGTTAAAGGAATGGTTTACACAGCTTAAAGGCCAGAATGTAGACGTATCTGTACCACAGCGTGGTTATAAGATGGACATGATCAAGATGGCCCATGAGAATGCGGAAACCTTCCTAGAAGAGCGCCGCCGTCAATGGCAACACCAAATCGATAAGACCGGTGGATCCGTTAAGAAATTAGCGGAAGTATTGGACTTACCTCGCTTGCCAGAGCGTATGGAATGCTTTGATATCTCTCATACCCAAGGTGCTGAAACAGTAGCATCTATGGTTGTCTTTGAAGGCGGTAAGCCTGCGAAGAAGGAATATCGTCGTTTTAAATTGAAAACTACGCAAGGTAAACCTGATGACTTTAAGTCTATGGCTGAAATTATGGAACGACGCTATGGTAATGAAACAGATTGGCCTATGCCAGACCTCATTATTATCGATGGTGGTAAAGGTCAGCTTAATGCAGCATTGCCGTTGATTCGCAGTGTAGGTGTTACAGATGTGCCTGTTATCTCTTTGGCTAAGCGTATTGAAGAGGTTCTTTGTAGAAGGACAATCTGAAAGTATCATCTTAAACCATCACACACCAGAGCTTCAATTGCTTCAACAAATACGTGATGAAGCCCATCGCTTTGCCATCACATACCATCGTAAGCTTCGTGGAAAACGTAATTTAGAATCTATTCTAGATCACATTGAAGGTATTGGTCCTAAGCGCCGAAAGGCATTATGGGCTCATTTCAATAGTTTAGAAGCCATGAAAGAGGCATCTATTGATGAGCTTTCAAAGGTGGAATCTATGAACTATAAAACGGCAGAAACATTATATAATTTCTTCCGCATGTCTAAGGTAGAAAAACAAGATATGTTGAAATAAAAAAGAGCATCTTATTTGAGATGCTCTTTTACTGTATAAGAATGTTATTTATTTTTGTTGACGCTGAATGTACCAAGTACGCCAAGTGAACAATATACCTGCTACTAGTACGCTAGCGAGTAATCCAATCCATACACCAAATGGTCCGTAATTAGGATTATTTGCAAGAATATAGGCGGTTGGGAAGCATACACCCCAATAGGATATGAGGGAGATATAAAGAACTACTTTTACATCTTTATAGGCTCTCAATATACCTTGTAAAGGGGTTCCAATGGCATCGATAGCAGAGAAGAATACACCGTATCCAAGGAAGCTGTAGATAAGCTTGTATACTTCATCATCATTTGTAAAGAGATCTGCAATAGCGTCCATATTAGTAAACGTAAATGTACAAATCATGATAGCCAATACAATGGCTAAGATGCGAGAAATATAAGAGTACTGGATAGCCTCTTGTTTACGACCTGCCCCAAGTTCATAAGCAACTGCAATGGTAGAGGCCATAGCGATACTAAGAGGTAAACAGTAGAATACATTTGTAAAGGAAATAACAGATTGATGAGCAGCTACGACGGCGGATCCAAAGTGAACCATCAAGAGGCCAGCAATACTAAAGATACTAGCTTCTAAGAAGATGGAAAAGCCAATAGGAATACCTATATGTAGCTGTTCGCGAATGTAGTGAAAACTTGGTTTACTGAAGTCTTTAAAGATACGATATCCCTTTAGCTTTGGATGTAATAGTAATAACTAAGCTAAAGAGAATAAAATTAGTCCAACAAGCACCGGCTATACCATAGCCAGCACCGACACCACCAATCTCTGGAAATCCGAAATGCCCAAAGATGAGTGAGTAGTTCAAAAATACGTTCACAATAAAGCTAGTAAATACGATAGCCATAGAATAATGTGTTAATCCATGACTGTCGACTGTATTACGCAATGTATTAACCCAAAGTAGTGGGAATAGACCTATAGCATATGCTTTCAGGTAACTAATACATATCTCAGCTGCGGCAGGTTCCAGATTTAATGCTGTCAGAAGAGGACGTAGGCCTAAGAGACCAATTATTAAAATGATACATGCTAGGCCTGTACCGATATAAAGACCTTGATAAAAGATTGTTGAAATATCATCGGTTTTTCTTAGCTCCCAATAGCTGAGAAATAATTGGAGTGATACCTAACAATGTTCCTTGTGCAAAGATATAGAAGAGGAGCCATAAATTATACCCCGTAGCAACCCCAGCTAAATCTATTGTACTATATTGTCCCGTTAAAAAGATGGCTATAAATGTACCACCTATAAGGGAAAATTGCGTTATACACATAGGAGTAAATAGCTTAATGAACAACCATAACTTTTGTAATATAGAATATGTTTGATACATACTTACCTCCCTTATTAATGATATATTATACGATATCATAAAGTAGCCTAATTTAATAGATAAATTCCTTGAGAATTGGGAATTAAATATATAGTATTGATTAGTCTATCATGAATCTATAATTAATGATTTTTTATATCCTAGAACTTCCATTTGTAGTGTTATGCTTCTCATATTAATATGAATGGAGTATGCTAAAAATGAATATATATTTTACAAATTGAATTTTACACTACTGAACTATATCGATTATAATATATATACTACAGTTATATTCTAAGGAGGATACATTGGACATCTTATCTGTACAAGGTTTATTAGCGATGCTTCAGATCATCGTTATCGATATCTTACTTGCTGGTGACAATGCCATTGTAATTGGTATGGCAGCTCGTAACTTGCCAGCACATTTACAGAAGAAAGCCATCTTCTGGGGCACAGCCGGTGCTATTATTTTGCGCCTTGTTATGGCATTCCTATTTGTAGAGGCATTGAACAATATTCCTGCCCTTCGTTTAGTAGGTGGTATCCTCCTCTTATGGATTGGATACAAGCTCGTTGCTGATGATGAAAGCGAGCATAATATCGAAGCTAAGGATAATTTACGCGCAGCCATTACAACTATTGTTATTGCTGACGGTATCATGGGTATCGATAATGTTATCGGTGTAGTTGGTGCTGCAGGTGGTTATATGACAATGGTAGCTATTGGTATGCTCATAACTGTACCAATCATCATTTATGGCAGTACTTTATTTGTGAAAGTCATCGAACGCTTCCCAATTATCCTATACGTTGGCGGCGGTATCCTTGGCTGGGTAGGTGCTGGTATGGCAGTAGAGGATACATTGATTGCTCATAGTGTTGAACCATATGCACTGTTCATCAAAATTGCTGCAGTAATCCTCGTTGTAGGGGCATCTTTGGTAGCTAAAAAACTCAAGAAATAATAGAATACATCTCTTCTCCTAATCATAGGAGGAGAGATTTTTTTATGTAAACTCATACCTCTCTTTTTAGGTGAGAAAATAGCAAAATTATGGTATAGTTAAGGGATAGTTATTGAATTACTCGTTTGAATTGAGGTATGTACAGAATGGAATTTTTAGAAGTTGCCACGTGGGTGACCATTGGTAAGATTATTTTAATTGATATTTTGTTAGCTGGTGATAATGCTGTAGTAATTGGTATGGCAGCAGGTAAGCTAGCTCCAGAACTACAAAAGAAAGCTGTTATTTGGGGTACAGTAGGTGCCATTGTAATGCGTCTCCTATTTGCTACTCTTTTAGTAGAAGCGCTTACTTTAATTCCTCTTATTCACTTAGGTGGTGGCCTTGTACTTGTATGGATTGCCATTCAATTATTAAAAGGTGGCGATGAAGATGCACATATCGAAGCTAAGAATTCATTAATGGGTGCCATTTGGACGATTATTGTAGCTGACGCTATGATGAGTATTGATAATGTCATCGGTGTAGTAGGGGCCGCTAGAGGTCATTTAGAGCTTGTTATTGCAGGTATGTTAATTACTGTTCCAATTATCGTATTTTGCTCTACATTATTTGCTCGAATTATTAATAAATTCCCTGCTATTCTTTGGGCTGGTGGTGCACTCCTTGGCTGGGTTGCAGGCGAAATGATTGTGGAAGATCCACTTCTTATGCCATATATTCAAGGTGAAGAATTACTCGTTAAATTCGGCACTGTATTCTTCGTTCTTATTGTGACAGGTATGATTAAAATTTGGAAGAAAAGAGACGCGTAATGAACGGTACTAATCGTACATCTCGTAAAAAACAATCTAAACAACATAGAAGAAGTAATCGCTCTAATTCACAGCAAGCTATAAACGGCCAATTATCTAAAAAACAACAGGCTATTTTAAATGCGCCTGTTAAGTTTGGTGATGAAGTATTGGTAACTATTCATGGCATTGGTAGCAGCGGTGAAGGGGTAGGTCGTGTAGATGACTTTACTGTTTTTGTACCTTTTGCCTTACCTGGAGAAACTGTGAAAGTAGCTATTAATATGGTTAAAAAAACCTATGCTACAGGGCGCCTCTTAGAAATTGTTACGATGGCTCCCAATCGTATCGATGCAAGTTGTGATCTTTATGGATTCTGTGGAGGCTGCCAACTACAACACATTACCTATGAAGGGCAGCTTTCACTAAAAACACAAAAGGTAAAGGACGTTATCGAACGTATTGGTCATCAAAATCCAGACCTTGTTAAGCTTACATTAGGACCTAAAGAACCTTGGGCATATCGCAATAAAATGCAAATGCCTGTAGGCGGTACTAAAGGCGATATTCAAATGGGATTCTATGCGATGGGATCTCACGATATCGTACAAGGTACAAACTGTCCTATTCAAAATGAAGGAAATAATATCATCGCTCAAGCTTGTTACCAAATCGCTAAAGAATTTGATATTGAACCGTATGATGAACATACTGGCAAAGGTATACTACGCCATGTAATCGGTCGCATTGGACAATCTGGATGGATGATTATCCTTGTAACTGCTACAGATTACTTACCACACCAAGAAAAATGGGTAGTAAAATTAACAGAACGAATTCCTCAAGTAGAAACTATCGTTCATAATGTAAATGGTAAGCGAACTAATGTTATCTTAGGACCTAAAAATAATATCCTCTATGGGGATGGGACGATTACAGACCATATTAAGGACTTACAGTTTACATTGTCTCCACATTCATTCTTTCAAGTGAATCCAGAACAAACTACAGTACTTTATGACCAAGCTCTTGAGTATGCGGACCTTAAAGGTGATGAAACAGTTATTGATGCGTACTGTGGTACGGGCACTATTTCACTATTTTTAGCACATAAGGCAAAACATGTTATCGGTATAGAAATCGTAGAACCAGCTATTATCAATGCTCGTGAAAATGCGCAACGCAATGGCTATGATAATACAGAATTCATCGTCGCTGATGCGGCTGTAGAAATGCCAAAACTCTACAAAGCTGGCGTACGACCAGACGTGATTGTATTCGATCCAATTCGAGCAGGCTGTAAAGAAGAAGTACTAACCTCTGCAGCAGGAATGGAACCAAAACGCATTGTCTACGTATCCTGTAACCCAGCAACCATGGCACGAGACATTGAAATCCTTACACACTACGGCTATGAACTAAAAGAAGTACAACCTGTAGACATGTTCCCTATGACTGCTCATGTCGAAGCTGTTGCTTTGCTTACTAGGAGTGAAACGACGCAGTGAGTACAGGTATATGTTTTGAAGCTCTAAGAATTAGAGTTTATATTGATTTTCAATAATTTTGATTTGAAATCATTATTATTAGTTAAGGTCGTTAAGTTAACTAATTTAATTTTAAGCTTTAATATGAACTGATTAAGCTTTGTATTTTATAGATAATTTATGGACTATAGTTATTAGGGAGCGGGCTATGGAACTTCTTTTAAATAATATTTTGAATTTAACAGAACAACAGATAAATAATTCTAAAATCGAGTTTAATATGAATATTGGGAAAGGTGGAATGCCATTCATTGATAGATGGTTAAAGTGTAGTGACACTGAGCGTACATCTGGTATTTGTAAATGTTGTTCTTTTTGGGGATGGTATGGTGAGCAGCGAAATTTTTATCCAGGTCAATGGGCATTTAGTTTTTTAAGAATTGGTGAAGATGAATGGCTATTAATTTCAGCAGGTGAGATTACAGATACACCTAAAAATGATTGGGCTTCTTATAAAGTATTAGATCGATATAAACCATTTTTCGGTAGATTAGTTATTAGATGTAAAAAAGGCAATACATTTTCTAGATATGTATTTAATTTAGGTAGATATATTAATAAGGCTGTTGTGAAAGAAATCTTACCTTGTATTTATAGTGGTGAAATTTTTGAAGGCTATGATAAGGTTCACCTACCTTATCATAGGTTAGCTGATATTTTTTCTGGTAAAATTCTTCCGACTTATTATGAAGCGCTAAAAAAAGTAATAGGGGTTTATTGTTTGACTGATACTTTTACTGGGAAATTGTATATTGGATCTGCTACGGGTGAAAATGGTGTTGCACAAAGATGGGGGAATTATTTAGCATCAAAACATGGGGGCAATAAAAAACTTATAGCTCTTTATAATAAAGAAGGTAAAGAATATTTTGAGACTAATTTTACATTTACTATTTTAGAGTATTTTGGACAATCGTATGATCCAATAAAGGTTATAGAGCGAGAACAATATTGGAAACATTGTTTAGATACAATTAAAAATGGCTATAACGATAACTAAATAAAACGAAGTACTTCGGTATTTCGTTTTATTTAGTATTCAAACTACAATAGAAAAAAATAGAGCTATTGTAGTTTAAGAGGAATTTTCTATGAGAATAAAGTTAGATATTCATGAGATAATATATTAGCTGAGTAGGTGGCGCCCAATTTTTCATTCGGAAGCAGATTTTCAGTTTAGCTTAGCCTGGATGATTAAAGAGCAATATCCAAATTGTGATATAAGAATAGAATTTGTACCTGAATTTAATCCTAATTTACATCTCGATATTCTTGTTATAGTAGATGGTAAATGGATACCTATTGAGCTTAGATATACGACAAAAAAATGTATTAAAACTATAAATAATGAAGTGTATGTGTTGAAGGAGCAAGGTGCTAAGGACCAAGGTTGTTATAACTATTTAAAAGATATAATGCGTATAGAGGAATTTAGAGATAAGAGTGATAAATTTATTGAAGGTTATACGATTAAGATAACTAGTGAGATGTCTTATTTAAAACCTCCCATAAAAGCAAATTGTACATACGCTGAATTCTCTATTGATGATGGTACTATTAAAACGGGATGCATGAATTGGTCTGATAATACAGGAAAAGGAACAATGCGTGGAATGGAAGCACCTATAGTATTAACAGGGATATATCCTATAAATTGGAAAGAATATTCTAAAGTTGATGATACTAATAGTGGTACTTTTATGTATCTTGTAAATACGATTAGTAAATAAAGTAGGAGACATATTATGTTTAAACCAGTTCGTAAAAGATAAATGAAATAGATCGTGCTGCTACAGAAGCTTTATTACAATCTAATCGTCGAGGTGTTTTAGCTATGAACGGCGATAATGGGTACCCTTATGCTATTCCTATTAATTATTTTTATGATTGCGATAAGAAGAAAATTTATTTTCATGGAGCTAAAGCTGGTCATAAGGTAGAGGCATTGAAAACTTCAGATAAGGTATGTTTTACCGTATATGGTAATGAGCGAATTGATGAATCTGAACCATGGGCGCCGTATGTACAAAGTGCGGTTGTATTTGGGAGATGCCGTTTATTAGAGGCCGGTCCAGAATCTATAGCTCGATTAAAAGAATTCGCTATGAAATATTATCCTGATGAGACTCTAGCTGATGATCAAATTGCTCGTAATGGGCGAGCAACACAAATGTTTGAAATTACCATTGAACATATGAGTGGTAAACAAGTACAAGAGAAATAATAGATTAGCCCTTCGCTTATGCGAAGGGCTTTTACTATACACTCATACTTATAAATGTAATATAATGTAATTAGTGATAATCATTTTAAAAATATAGTTCACGGGAGAGAGACATGATACAGTTAAAAGATTTAGGTACATTTGAATCAGTGCCTCACATCGTAACAGATATTGTAACAGGAAATATTAGGGCTTTAGAAAATGCATTAGCCAATGGTTGGGATATTAATATACCTATAGAAATTGGTGAGTATAGTGAGCATACACCCTTAGAATTAGCTCTTGTTATGTGTTGCTTGCCAAGTATTCAATGGTTAGTGGAGAATGGCGCTGATCTTAATGATGAAGAAAATCCAAGTTTCTTATTAGCTGTACGGTATGGTAATCAAGAGATAATACACTATGTTGTGACTCATGGTGCTAATGTTCACGCCTTGAACCGTGTGAAAGTAGATGCCTTTCAAGCTGCCTTATATGGCAAGAAATATAATCACTTACAGATTATTCATGACTTAGGCCATACGGTACAGAAGTATGGCGGTAAAGCTTTCAGAAATGCCATTACAGATAGAAATTATGAGGTTCTAGATTTCTTTATTCATAATGGTGTAGATATTAACTACAATAAGCCTGATTCTGTATATCCCTTTAAGCCAACGCCATTGTGCGTAGCAGCACGGTATGTAGATTTAAAGATGTGTAAATACTTGGTAGAACATGGCGCTGACGTGACCATCACGGAAAAGGATGGTATGCGCCCCTATAGCATTGCTATTGAAAAAGGGCGATATGGAAATGGCAGGGTATTTTAAAACATTAGAGCCTACTGAGTACCATGATAAACAAAATAAAATGGATCAGTTAAAACCATTTAAATTACCAAAAGCATTAGTGAATTTTTTAGCGGGCGAACAACTTTACTTTGAATTGCCAGACTCTGATTTTCTATCTATAGAGTTTTTACCGATCATTGATACGATTCCATTTAAATTAGGTCGTCGTAATCTATTACGTTTATCTAAAGAACTGGGCGAGTATAACGAGTGGCAAATTGTGTGGGACCCTAAGTCTAAAAAGATTTCTTGTTATGATATAGAGCATCAAGAGTTGCGAGAGCTCTGTAAATTTGATGAGTTTATAGCGGATATGGCAGGGCAATTAGAAACCTTGTTTTATGGATATCGTAAAGGAGAGGCAATACATATGACAGATACATTTGAGAAAACATATACGGATTGGTCCATTGATGTAGGCACCTATAAATATGAAGGTATTACACTGAATGAAGTTGAACAAAATCTGTATGCTATTGAGGACCAAGAGCAAGACTTTGTAGTTATTTCTCCATCAAAGGCAATCTCCATAGATAATAAACTATATAACTTTGTACAGGTTTGTAGTGATCAAGATACCGATTTATTACACATAGAGCTTAGTGTAACTAATGATGGCGACCGAGGCGCCATCATATATGGTAAAGAATGAACTGGGACATCAAGAGGTATTACAGATAATAGAAGATTTTATTGCACATCGTAAGGTTCCTACATTAGATAGTTGGGAAATCGTGTTAGATTTAAGACCTAAGATGGAAAGCCTGTAAAGGATACTGTGGAGCCCATTATGCTATATACACCGAATAACCTTTTATATAAGTATATTCGCTATCGATTTAGACGGATTCAGATTCAATGTAATATGGTATATGATATGGCACCAGAGGAAGAAGACGAGATTTGTCGTAATCTATTAAAAAAGAGAGCGAAGATATTGATTCCAGTTGGCATATTATATGCATTGATCTTTGCCGTAAGTTTCGTTTGGCTATTAGGAACAAGTGAAGAATTAAACCCGCTAATGCAATGGGAGATAAAAGTCTTTGACTATGTCATACCCATTTTAAATAACATCGATTTTAAGTGGTATGCATATTCACTAGACCTATTGCGAGTAGCAGTTATATTAGCACCTATAGCGATTATAAATGCATTTCCTTATATCATTGCTTCCTATATGGTTGATACCATTTTGATACGGCGTGAGGTGAAAAAAAAAAAATATTCTATTGATGACATAAAATGTGGTTAGATTATATCTATTTGGCTAGAGAGAGTATCATGAGTAATCTAAAAGACTTTGATTGGACTGGATTTTGGAAAGACACCGATTATGCATTTGAGTCCTATATAGGTAGAGATGTTACCGATGAGGATATTAAGAATGCTGAAGCTGAACTAGGCTATATATTGCCTACAGCATATATAGAGCTACTTAAAAACCATAATGGTGGTGTAGTAAATAAGAATTGTTTTATTAATAATGAGGGCGATTGTGTATATATAACAGGAATATATGGCATTGATAGAGATAAAAATACTCTTTTAGGTGAGATGGGTAATGAATTTTGGATTTCAAAGTAAAATATCCCCAATCGGTATCGTTGTAGCCGATACGATTTCTGGTGGTCATGATATGATTTTCCTCGATTATCGTGAGTGTGGTCCTACCGGTGAACCTAAGGTCGTACGTGTTGATCAAGAAGGTGATTACTCAATCACTCTGTTAGCAGATAACTTTGGTGACTTTATTAAGAATTTATATATCAGTATTGAAGAGATTACGGATGAAGAGTTTCAATCTTTAAGTGATGCGGAAAAGGTTAAGCTCCTTAATGAACAAGAGGGCATTGATATTAAGCGTGCGATGGAGCTATTGACGAACATAGGCATTGATAATTTGTCGCCTATATTGTTAAGCACCTTAGGGCGTATGTATAACAATAATGGTCGACCAGAAGAGGCTATCGAGTTATTTAATCGTATAGATGAGGCACATCGTGATTGGTCTTGGTATTATCGGTGTGGCTATGCTCATGGGATGCTAGGGTATGGTAAAAGCTATGAATCTGAACATGTACAGAAGGCATTACAATTAATAGAAACAGGCATAAAAATGACGAAAGAAGCCCATTTAGATAAACAGCTTGTCTGGTGCTGTGAAGTAGTAAAATATCACCTATTAACTAAAATTAAGCCAAAAGAGTACAAGGTGGATTATCCTTTGGTATATGAAACTATTAAGAATGTCTACGATAAGAAAAATAGTAAAGATACTATAGAAGATAAAGTTACTACAGAAGGTAAAGCTACTGGAGACATTAATGAATGCGAAGAGGATAACTATCCTACATATGATGTAGTACATTGGGTATTTAATAAGCAAACATATAGCAGAGAAGAGTTTTCAAAAGAATACAATAAAGAAGTAGAGAAATATGTAGATGATGAAGCAGACGACGATAGATTAGAAGAACCGGAAATTCTAGTAACCTATGAAGCTTGGATTGAAAGTATAGACCAACTTCTTTAATAATGAACGTGTAACCGACGAAGAACTATTTGAAGAGGATAAAGAAGATGGTATGTGGCAAGTAGAAATCATGGCTCATCTCGTAGCGGATAATGGTAAATATTTTACAAGAGAAGAGTTGCTCTTTAAATTGCATAATTTAATGGCTAATAAAGAACTTGGCGATCACGTATTCTTTGAAGGTATTGAATACGAAGGCCATGAATGTGAAGGTTACGGGCTTATAGATAACGAAGATGGTATACCTGTATTCTATACATGCTGTGGTAGCTAACTAATAGAGACATAATATATTAGCCCTTCGCTTATGTGAAGGGCTTTTGCTATATACTTAGAAAGTATATACTTCTGTGCTTTGGGCTACGTTATTTTATATAGCCTTCGTGTAAAATATTGAGAAAGTATTTTAGTAATTTTGAAATCAAAGCATTGTGATGAGAGAGAGGATGCCTATGAGTGAAAATGAACTCGTATATAATGAGAGATATTGTGATTATAGACTTCTTTATGAAGGTTTAGAATTCTGTTGGGATGAGAAACCATCAGGTGATTATTTAGATACTGTAAAAGTTCTTGCCAAAAATTACCATAAAAATATTGATAAGATTGCAGCTTTCATGCTTGAAGACATTCGAGAAATGTATGATGAATCTATTACTATAGATGATGTGAAAGAACGGATCGGTATCCCTCAAATTGATCCAGAGCTAGGTACTGTAACCTATTGTGAACAAACCTTTGATTATACGCATATATTTTGCTTTGAATTTTGGGACGACGAGTTTGAAGATTTAAACTACTTTGCTATTGATGGCTAATATATTGCTATAAAAATGGCAAAAGAGCTACTTTCAACAAATAGATTCGTCAGTGTTGTGAAGTAGTAGAGTATCTATTCACTTCAATTTATTTTAAAGGATGACAAGGAGGATTATCCTATGATTTTTAATGCCATAAAAAACCTTTTTAACAAGAATGAGAATACTGAGGAAATTGAATATCTCGGTACTGATAAAGATGGTAATAAAATATATGAAGGTTACTATCATGAGTTTAAGGGAATTCCTTGGGTTTTCAATAAAACTACCTATACTAGAGAAGAGTTTCTTAAGGAGTTTTATGAATGCTTAGAAGAGCATAACGTTAATCGTGATAATTTACCACCATTAGTAGAGCCTGAAATTTTGGTGAGCTATGAAGCTTGGATTGAAAGTAAAAGTCAGCTTCACCCTAATGAATACTTATACGAAGACGATGAATTAGAAGAATACGATAAAGAAGATGGTATGTGGCAAGTTGAAATCTATGCTCGACTTAAAGCAGATAATGGACAGTACTTTACTACTGAAGAGCTTCTTTTCAAGCTACATAACTTAATGGCCAATAAAGAGCTCGGTGATCATGTATTCTTTGAAAATCTAGCCTATGATGACCATGAATTCGATGCTGACGATGCCGACGATGTTTCTGATGATGATGAAGGAACTCCTGTATTTGTCGTATGGCTTGGTAGCTAGTAAATAGCTGTTTTGTTATAAACTATTATTTTAAAATTAGTCAGTTATTGTTTTGTGATTATTATTTTGTGTTGTTTCTTATTATTATGATAAGATGAGTTCATATACATATTAATGATATGAGGGGAAGTGTATTGTATGTCTATGAGTGTTGAGCAATTTTTATCTTTGTCTGATGCTGAACAGTTACAAACTATTAAAGATCTTAATGATATCGGTCAAGAGGAAATCATTATCGATGTATTGACGGGGGTTGGCATCGATAACTTATCTGTACCTTTATTAGGCGAGCTTGGTAGAGCCTATAACAATAACGATAAGCCAGAAGAAGCTATTAAAGTATTTAAAGCCATCGATACAGAACATAGAGATACAGTGTGGCATTATCGCTGTGCGTACTCCCATGGCTCTATTGCTTCTACTAATCATGAGGCTTATACATCAGAGAACATGCAACAGATGTTAGCTTTAGTAGATAATGGTGTACGATTAGCGACTAAAGAAGGTCGAAATGATATAAAGGAATACTGCTTTGAAGTCATGGATATGTGCCGTTTACAAATGGACTTTGAAAAATGTGAAGTTGACTATCCTGATTTATGCTTAAACTATAGCAAGTATATAGCAGAGAAAAAGAAGAAAAGAGAAGGTGTACCTCGTCAACGAACTATCACTGTAGAAGAAATTTTAGCTACAGATGATATGTGGACCATAAATGAGCCTGCCTATTGGACTATCAATATTTATGGTTCGTATGATAACTATTTAGAATCTGCAAAAGGGTTCACCGTAGAGCAAAGATATCTTAACGCTATATGCTGGTATTTCGCTGAGGTTAATAATGGTGGGCATCATCAGTTCTTCTATAACTCTACAGGCATTGTATGGGAAGATGCTCTTGCAGGGTTACGCCTCTTCAAGATGGATATACTAGCAGATAATTTACAATCCGTAATCGATTACTTTGGCGGTTCTGTTCCATTTAATAGAGAAGAACGATGGACCATTTTAAAAGAATGGGACGATGAGGTATTTGATTTTCTAGATGGAAAAGACGATGTAGTCTATGAATATGAAGGAATCTTTGAAGATGTATTTGTACATGAACATCCTGAATTATTTGTATTTGATGGAACCTATACAGTCTCAGAATAAGATTGGTGTATAATTAACATGTATAGTTACTTTTACTATGATGTTTACTTTCACCAAATTATATTAGAGGTACTACATGTTAGATAAACAAGGCGTATATGATTGCCTACGTGACCATCATATCGATTTTGAAATTACGGATCACGCACCGTTATTTAGTATGGATGATAAGCCCAATGTAGAGTTGCCATATCCTGAGTGGGATGCAAAGAATTTATTCATTCGAGACCATAAACGGGAACATTATTATTTAATTACCGTTCGTGGATCTAAGCGTGTGGATCTAAAACAGTTCCGTAAGGATCATAAGCTTAAAAAGATTTCCTTTGGTTCCGAAGAAGAGCTATGGGATATTTTGAAGATTAAACCAGGTCACGTATCTCCATTCTGTTTGCTCCACGATGAAGACCGTAAGGTACATTACTACATTGATGCGGATTATAAAGATAATCTAATCGGTATACATCCAAATCAAAATGATGCTACCGTATGGCTACAGGGAAAAGACTTAGTTAAACTTATTGAAGAACATGGTACAATAGTAGAATATATTACATTGTAATCTTGAAGTACTTAGGAGTATTTAAGAACGTCTATGAATAGAACATTATTAAAACGTATAATAATTACATCTGCTATTGCTGTATTAGGTGTTAGTACATCCTTTGCGGCTCTTGTTATGGAACGTGATGAAGGTTTAGACACAGCACCTAGTGTAGGCATGTATCGCTATCAAGTTCCTACAGAGTTACAGGGCACATATAACAGTGCAGGTGTTGCCAATCTAACAGCATCTATGGAGAAAGAACCTAATACATTATCTATGAATGTAGCGCATGTAAAAGGAAATCCATCTGAGTCTTATGTAGTAGAGATTTATAAAGATTTGGCTGCTATTGAAACACATCGCAAATCTGATCATTATCAAGCCTTTGTTAATGAAGTAGGTTCTAAATTAACAAATCGTAAAATGTATGACGTACAGTCTGTACTATTGTTTGAGAAAAAAGATGCTTTATCTATTGTCAATGATGGTAAAGCAGTAGTGACTCTGACAGAGTTTACTGTTAATAGCAATGATATCGACACAGTACAACGTCAATACCAACTCGATATTGAACGGGCCGTACGCGATGATGCGGGTTATAAGGCTGGTTATGTGCTTCGTGAAAGAAATGTAAAAAATCATTGGTATGTTATCCAAATTTATAGTGATCAAGACGCCTTAACAAAACATTTAAATAGTCCTGGTTATCGATTCATGATGAGCCAAATCCAAGGTAGTCTACAAAATGTTACCACAAAGGTTTTAGATGGGGATGTCCTCGTCAACCATGGGTGGGTCAAGCATTTGTAAGACCTTAAAACTGAATATAATATAGTATAATATAATCACAGTAAAGTTACTGCTAGCATATACATATGTGCTAGCAGTTTTTTGTTATATATTAGGTGAACGTATAGTCTATAACAAAAAGGAGTTACATATGACACAGCAAGAACGGTTACGCTATTTGGTTGAAGGCTTAGTAGCAGAATACAATGAGAGACATAACGAACATATAGAGATCCCTATGAATGAAGAAGAGCAATTTACTCTCTTTAGATCTTTATGTAATATTCGTCTTGCTGGTGGCATGTCTCTTGAATGGATGAAGATAGAGTCTGAATATTTAAATATATTGGCCCATGAAAAGGGAATCGTAACGATTAGTGATATGGAAGAGCGAGAGCCTCAGATTTATTTGTGGCAAGGAGATATTACTCGATTATCTGTAGATGCTATTGTAAATGCAGCCAATAATAAATTACTCGGATGTTTTGCTCCAAATCATAAGTGTATCGATAATGAAATCCATACCTTTGCTGGTATAGAGCTTCGCATGGAATGTGCTAGAATGACTGAGTATATGGAGATGCCTGAAAAAACGGGTGTGGCTCGTATGACCTATGGGTATAATTTGCCCGCAAAGCATGTACTTCATACGGTAGGTCCTATTATTTATGAAAGTGTAACAGATAAGGAAAGAATTGAATTAGCTTCTTGCTATCAATCCTGTTTAAAGTTAGCTAATGCTTATAACTTACGATCTATTGCATTCTGTTGTATTTCTACTGGTGAATTTAGATTCCCTAATGAAGAAGCAGCACAGATTGCCATAGATACGGTACGAACGTATTTAAAAGAAACAAATAGTAAAATACAAGTGGTATTTAATGTATTTAAGGATATAGATTATGACATCTACAACAAATTATTATCATAATATAGATACTTTATATGTACCCATTAATAGGGAATAGGAACCTAAACCTTTTGAAATTCATAAAAATACTGTATCATTTAATAATGACTTACAAAAAGTTATGAATGATTGGTTAGTTTAAGAAGGAGATAATGTACTATGAATTATAAATACACCTATGAAAGCCCATTAGGAACTATGATTATGCTTGGTACATTATCATACTTAACAGATTTGTTTTTTATCGATGAAGATTATGCACCAAGTTATGATGATGCGGAGTATATAGAGCAACTAACAGGTCCATTTGAAGTAACTATTATGTGGCTAGACCAATACTTTAATGGTAAAAAGCCTTTTATTACACCACCGATTCAGTTAGAGGGGACAGAGTTCCGTAAGTCTGTATGGTCTATATTACAAACTATACCTTATGGTAAAACTACAATATATGGAGATATAGGTAAAGAGATTGCAAAACAGCAAGGAAAAGATAGGATGTCTGCCCAAGCTGTGGGTGGTGCCGTAGGACATAATCCTATATCTATTATCATTCCTTGTCATCGTGTGATTGGTAGTAATGGAAAATTAACTGGCTATGCTGGCGGTATTGAACGCAAGAAATACATGCTTGATCTTGAAGCGAAACATAAATAGTACATATTAGATTGTAAAATCATATTTAAATAGACTTATAGAAAAAGAAGAAAGAGATTACTCATGATGGATAGACACATCATAGGTAATCTCTTTTAGTATATATAGGTGGGACTATTTAAATTGATTTACTAAGGTACCAATGCCACTAATCGATATAGATACGGTATCTCCTGATTTTAACCAACCATATCGTTTTTCATTTTTACCAAGTACAACACCACTAGGTGTACCGGTAAAGATAACGTCACCTTCCTGTAGTGTAATATACTGGGATACAAATTCGATAATCGCGTCCGGTTTAAACATCATTTGTTGTAATTTGGCTTGTTGACGTATTTCACCATTTACTGTTGTAGTAATAGTGGCATTGTCAAAATAAAAATCATCTGGAGAAACAATAGTAGGACCGATAGGGGCAAAGTTATCTAGTGATTTGCCGAGAATCCATTGAGAGCCTCTAAATTGTAAGGCTCGAGCTGAAACATCATTTCCAATGGTATAGCCTAATATATGGTCTCTGGCCTGTTCACGACATATATTTTTACCAGCCTTACCAATGACGATAACCAGTTCCCCTTCGTAATCATAATGAAGGTTTTCATCTTGAATGGGAACTATATCTTGATGTGACGCCAATGCATTAGATGTTTTCATAAAGATTTCTGGAAAATCATGTGTAGCAAGACTAGTTTCCTCTATATGGTCTGCATAGTTTAAACCGATACAGATAATGTTTTTGGGATTAGTAATTAGGGTACGGTTAGTAGATTCTTTCATGATTGATACCTCCTTAAGAGATGAGATACATATATGGTAAGTTAATTATAATATAAATCAGTATGTAAAGAATAATTTTATCCTTATGATTTGAAACGAACTAAATTTATTATAGATAAAGACATAGAGATTATTTATGATATCAATCGTTATAGATATGATGATCCATATGATTTATAAAGCATCAAAATAAGTGGTATTCTATATTTTGTACTTAAGTATACTTAACTTATTACATGTCTAATTTCTGTTCTCTATAGAATATGTTGAAATAACTTGCTCATAGTGTTAAGATTATAAGTATATTAATAAGCATGGAGGTTATTGTTATGAGCAAGAATATCGATTGGGATAATCTCGGTTTTGGTTATGTAGAAACCGACTACCGTTATTTGACTACATATAAAGATGGTAAATGGGACGAAGGCGGATTAATTACTGATGCTAACGTTGTTCTTAATGAATGTGCTGGTGTATTCCAATACGCTCAAACTGTCTTTGAAGGTTTGAAAGCATACTACACTAAAGATGGTCACATCGTATGCTTCCGTCCAGATTTGAATGCAGTTCGTTTGAATCAATCTTGTGAACGCCTTGTAATGCCTACATTACCTGAAGGTCGTTTCCAAGAAGCTGTAAAAGAAGTTGTAAAAGCAAATAAAGACTTTGTTCCTCCTTATGGTCATGGTGCAAGCCTTTATATTCGTCCATACATGATGGGTACAAACTCTGTTATCGGTGTAAAACCTGCGGATGAATATCAATTTCGTGTATTTACTACACCAGTAGGCCCTTACTTTAAAGGTGGCGCTAAACCAATCAAAATCCGTATTACTGATTTTGACCGTGCAGCTCCTCATGGTACTGGCCATATTAAAGCTGGTTTGAATTATGCTATGAGTTTGTATGCTATTACTGATGCACATGAAAAAGGTTATGCAGAAAACATGTACCTTGATGCGGCTACTCGTACACATGTAGAAGAAACTGGTGGTGCAAACTTTATCTTCATCACTAAAGATGGTAAATTAGTAACACCTAAATCCGATAGTATTTTGCCATCCATTACACGTCGTTCTTTGATGTATGTAGCAGAACACTACCTTGGTATGACTGTAGAAAATCGCCCTGTTCATAAAGATGAATTAAAAGACTTTGCTGAAATTGGTCTTTGTGGTACAGCAGCTGTTATTTCTCCAGTAGGTCAAATCGATACTCCAGAAGGCACTATTAATGTACCAGCTGGTATGGATGATATGGGGCCTATCACTAAAAAATTATATGACACATTACTTGGCATTCAACATGGTGAAATCGAAGCTCCTGAAGGTTGGGTAGTTAAAATTTGCTAATCTTTTAATAGATTAATGTAGTAGATTATATAATTTAACACGTAAATAGAAATGGCATCTATCGTTGGATAGATGCCATTTTGTTTTATTTTGTTATGTTAAATTCGCACTTAGGGTATTGTACAATTAGTTATAGACTATTAGTAAAACTAGTTATTAGTTAGATTTTGCACGACTTACTACTTTAGCCATGAATTTTTCGTTATTAATAACAAATCGTTCATGAGTTCCTCGACCAATGATACCAACGCCGTCAGATGCTTCAATATCAAAGGTTATTTTACGTCCTTCTACAGCACTAACTGTAGCTTTAGCAGTTACTGTTGCACCAAGTGGAGTAGGCGCCTCGTGAGTAATGGATAGAGCGATACCTACAGTGCCTTCGCCATCTTCTAAATATGGTTGTACTGCTGCTTGTGCTGCTTCTTCCATTAATGCACACATAGCTGGTGTGGCAAAGACCTCTAAAGAACCGGATTTCATTGTTTTAGCAATATTAGATTCTGTAACTGTTACAGTCGCCGTAGCTGTTTGACCTGCTGATACCATAATATACCTTCTTTCATTAAGAATATTCTCGTTATAATAGTATTATACATCTTTCGATAATTTTTATGCTAATGCTATTATACATATTTTATAGATACTACCAGTTAAAAGTAATTATTTTTAACTGGTAGTAATTAGATAAATAGAATGTTTAAGTTCTTACATATAACAGTTCTATAGAATCCGTGATATAATAGAACTAGTTTTTTATAAAACGAGGTATATATGAGTACAAAAAAATTAAAGCCTTCTGGTGAAGGTTGGGTACAGTTAATAGCAGGCATTGGTTTTGTCATTCTATTAATTGCCATCAATATAGTAGATCCTACATTCTATCCTACCATGTGGCATTTAGCGACGAGTGGATCTATGGATGAGATAGCAGAGTATATTCAAGGCTTTGGTCCTATGGCTATGGTCGTTAGTATGCTTCTCGATATTTTTGTTAATGCTGTTGGTTTCTTACCATCCATATTTATCTCTACCGCAAACGGTTTAGTGTTTGGCATGTGGCCAGGCATCATTATTTCTTGGCTTGCAGAAACAATTGGCGTAGTCATTAGCTTTTACATTATGCGTTACTTTCTTGCGTGATACGGCGGATAAGCTTATTGCTAAAAGTACAGTATTGATGAAAGTAGATGATTTTTCCGGTAAAAATGGTTTTGTGGTCATGTTATTTGCCAGATCCTTACCATACTTTCCATCTGGTGTTATCACAGCACTTGGTGCCATTAGTAAAATCAAACCGAGAGACTATATCTTAGCGAATTTAATCGGGAAATTCCCATCTACAGCTCTTGAAGTAGCTATCGGTACAGATATCGTAAATTTCCAAGAGAATATGGGGCGATTAGGAATCATCGTAGTTGTTGCAGGTATTGTATACTTCATTCTTTGGAAAGTATATAAGAACTACATCAATAAGAAAAATACTGAACAAGAGCATGATCCTAATGCTTAACAATCTCTAATTAATTATAATGTTATTCAATTTAGTATATATGAAAGAGGCGATAGTATGAGCTTTTCTCTTCCTGAACGGGTGACCTTAAAAGGTCCTAATTTTATTCGTGAAGTATTTGAACGTGGTGTAGGGGTAGAAGGTTTTATTAGCTTTGGTATTGGCAATCCTGCACCAGAAGCCATTCCTGTTGAGGTTATTGAAAAGGCTTTTGATGAAGTGGTTCACTCCTAATCCCATGAGTCTTTTACAATATGGACCAATGCAAGGGGATGCACGTTTAGCAGAGCTTGACATTAGAGCGTCTTAGTAAAAGACACATAAGATGAATCCAGAAGGCCAAGGTCTTATAATCTCCAACGGTGCTGGTCAGCTATTAGGCCTTGTACCAATTACTGTATTGGAACCTGGCGATGAAGTATACATGGATGAATTTACTTTTACTAGTGCTATCAATTCTGTACGCAATATGGGTGGTAAAGCATTAGGTATTCAGACTGATGAGTATGGCATGATTCCTAGTGAATTAGAAAAAGCTGCTCAATCTGGTAAAGGTAAATATATTTATCTTATTCCTAACTTCCAAAATCCAACAGGTATTACGATGCCGTTGGAACGCCGTAAAGAAATTTACGCTATTGCCTCTAAATATGATTTGTTTATCTATGAAGATGATCCATACGGTGAGATTCGCTTTGCTGGTGAGTATATTCCAACATTTAAATCCTTTGATACAGAAAATCGTGTTCTCTATGCAGGTTCATATTCGAAGACATTATCTGCAGGTTTGCGCGTAGGTTTCCTATTTGGCCCAGCGAAGGTAATAGAAGCTATTCAAGCATTAAAAAATAATACAGCAGGACAAATGCCACTAGTTACACAAAAGGTTGTAGCTAACGTATTGGATTCAATCGATTACGATGCACATTTAGAAAATGTACGTAAAGTTTATAAAACAAAATGTGATGCCTTGTTAAATGCTTTTAACAAGTATGCAAGCTCTAAGGTTAAGTTAACTCAGCCTACTGGTGGTATGTTCGCATGGATGACGATGCCCGAGGATGTAAATTGTGATGAATTCTTCGAAGCATGTATGGACAGAAATATAGGGATTATTAAGTGTGGTGCCTTTGCGGCTGATGGAGCAGGGGAAGGACATGCATTCCGTTTGAGCTATACTGTACCAACAGTAGAAGAAATTACAAAGGGCATGGAAATTCTTGGAGCTTTAACTAAAGAATTCTGTGGTGAGTAATATATTGATAAAGTTTGATATGACATGATACAATGTAACAGTAGATACATTGTATCTACCATATAGAAAAAAAGTTTTACATATAGATGTGAGGTAGTTCCTCAAAGAAAGTAGGTGTTTACTATGGGTTGCGGTAGCAGCAGTGATTGTGGCGGATGCCCATCTCAATCTTCTGGTTGCGGTGGCAGCGCTCCTCAACAACCTCAAGATTTTACAGCTCCATTACACGAGCTTAGTTCTGTTAAACATGTAATCGGCGTAGTATCTGGTAAAGGTGGCGTAGGTAAATCCTCCGTTACAAGCTTGATGGCCATTACTATGGCGCGTAAAGGTTACAAAGTAGGTATCCTCGATGCGGATATTACCGGTCCTTCCATTCCTAAAATATTCGGCATCAAGGAAAAAGCATATGCTGACGAAATTGGTATGTATCCGGTAAAATCCAAAGGTGGTATTGACGTTATGTCTGTTAATCTCCTTTTGGAAAACGATACAGATCCTGTTTTATGGCGTGGTCCTATTTTAGGCAATGTTGTAAAACAATTCTATAGTGATGTTATTTGGAAAGACATCGATTATTTATTCGTTGATATGCCACCAGGAACAGGTGACGTAGCGATTACAGTTTACCAATCCTTGAAATTGGATGGTATCATCATTGTTACATCTCCTCAAGACTTGGTATCCATGATTGTTGAAAAAGCAGTTAAAATGGCTGATTTAATGCAAGTGCCTATTATTGGTGTAGTGGAAAACTACTCTTACTTCCATTGCCCAGATAACGGTAAGGATTACCAAATCTTTGGTGAAAGCCACATTGAAGAAATCCTTCAAAAATACGGTCTATTATTGTTGAATCGTTTGCCAATTGATCCAACTATTGCAAATCTTTGCGATAAAGGTGACATTGAAGCTATTGAGAAAACAAATTTAGAGAACGTATCTCTACCTGAATAGGATTTATATGATAATGAAAGCTGTGCATACCTCGTGATGCACAGCTTTTTTTCACATCATTTTTATCTTGTAATATATTATATTTATGATAAGAGGATATAAATATATTTTAGTTTTTCCTATGTAGGAGGTATGTGTATGAAAAAACTATTAAACTGGATTATTCCAGCGGTCTTTGGTATAGGCCTATGGTTTATTCCGACGCCAGAGGGTTTAACACCTCAATCTTGGCATTTATTTGCCATCTTTGTGGCTACTATCGTAGGCTTTATTACTCAGCCATTACCGATTGGTGGCGTATCCATCGTTGTTATTACTATAGCAGCTTTGACTGGTACTTTGAAAATCGGTGAAGCTATCTCCGGTTTTGCTAACTCTGCTATTTGGCTAATTGTAGGTGCGTTCTTATTCTCTCGTGGCTTTATTAAAACTGGTTTGGGGAAACGTATTGCGTATAATTTGATTGCTGCTTTTGGTAGTAGTTCCTTACGTTTGGCTTATGCATTAGCATTATCTGATTTAATTTTGGCTCCAGCAACTCCATCTAATACAGCTCGTGTAGGTGGTGTTATCATGCCAATTACTACAAGCTTGGCAAAAGCTTTCGGTTCTGAACCTCAAGATGGACCTCGTAAAATTGGTTCCTTCTTGATGCAATCCATTTACCAAGTAAATACGATTACATCTGCTATGTTCCAAACATCCATGGCTGGTAATACCTTGGTTGCTGCTTTAGCACTTCAATCTTTTGGTATTGGCATTACATGGGGTGATTGGGCTATGGCTGCCATCGTGCCTGGTATCGTTGCATTGCTTATTATGCCGTACTTCATTTACAAAGTATATCCACCTGAAATTAGAGACGCTCGCGAAGCGCAACAAATGATTCGTGAAGAATTAAGAGGCCTTGGTAAAATGTCTTTCCAAGAATGGGTTATGCTAGGCGTATTCGTTTTAGCTTTAGTATTGTGGGCTACCTCTCAATTCACAAAACTTGATGCTACAACTGTTGCATTCTTGGGTATTTCTATTTTGCTTGCTACAAGTGTTCTTGTATGGGACGATGTTAAAAGTGAAAAAGGTGCTTGGGATACATTAGTTTGGATGGGTACATTAATGGGCTTTGCCGGTTTCTTGTCCAAATTAGGCTTCATTAAATGGGCAACAGTACTTGTAGGCGGTTATATTCCAGAAGGATCTTGGATTATTGCCTTCGTTATAGCTGTACTTATTAATACATATTCCCACTATGTATTCGCATCTTTAACTGCACATATTTCTGCAATGTTCGTAGCATTTTCTGCAATTGCTATCTCTGCAGGTGCACCACCAATGTTGACATTGTTGATGATTGCATTCACATCTAACTTGTGTATGTCTTTGACTCACTATGCTGCAGGTCCATCTCCTGTAATCTTCAATACTGGTTATGTTCCTCAAAATACTTGGTGGAAACTAGGTTTCTTCGCATCCGTAATCAACTTAATTATCTTTATGGGCCTTGGTTCCGTATGGATGAAAGCAATCGGTATGTGGTAAGACAAGATATCCAGAATTTTATATACTTGTAATACATTAAAAACTATATATGTCATAGTTTGATTATAGTGTGGTTACAAAATATACGAAAAGCCGTCCCCTTTGGGGCGGTTTTTTTGTGATAAAATAAGAGCAGTTAATATATTATTAATGTATATGTTGTAATATTATACGTGAATGAACTATTCATGGTGTATATACGAATATCATCATTATTTTACATAGGAGGAATCTATGAGATTTGATAATGAACAGTTATTGAAATATATTGGTGCTTGTACATCTCCGTATCATACAGTAGATACAAGTTTACAAATGTTATTGGACTCAGGTTTTACAGAACTTAATTTAGATGATGAGTGGCAATTAGACTCTGGTTCTTATGTAGTTAATGTGTTTGGTACTACTTTGTTTGCCTTTCATATAGGAAAGAAACCAGAAGATACATTACGTATTGCTTCAGCGCATACGGACTTTCCTGCAATTCGGGTTAAACCAAATCCTATTACATCAGTAAAAGGTTATACCAAGTTAAATGTGGAAATGTACGGTGGCCTCATTGAAAATACATGGCTTGATCGTCCTTTAGGGGCTGCGGGTACAGTCGTATTAAAAGGTGATAATGCTTTTGATGTAGACTCTGTATTGGTTGATACAAAACGTCCTATCGCAATCGTTCCAAACTTAGCTATACATATGAATCGTTCCGTTAATGATGGTGTTAAATTAAATCGCCAAAAGGAAATGCTTCCTATATTGATGATGGATCGTAAGGAAAAGGAGAATTCTTGCAAATCTTTAAATGATAGCAACAATCCAAGCCTATTCCCAGAGTCTAATATTCAATACGATGAATGGACTACGTTCTTGGCTGATGAAGTCAACTGTGATCCATCTGAAATTTTATCTTATGAAATGACATTATACCCAACAGAACAAGGCTGTGTATTAGGGACTGAAGGTGATTTTATTAGTGCGCCTCGTCTAGATAATTTAACATCTTGCTTTGGTGTACTATCAGGGATTATTCAGGCTCATAAGGCTAATGCTGATGGTGTACGTTGTGCTATTCTTTTTGATAATGAAGAAGTAGGGAGTCGTACTAAACAGGGCGGAGCAGGGATGCTTTTACCAAACCTTATTAAACGAGTATATGATGCATTAGGATATTCTAATCAAGAGATGGATAGTTTCATTTCAAAAGGATTCATGATTTCCTCCGATGTAGCACATGGTTTACATCCAAACTATCCTGAAAAAAATGATATCACTAATATTCCTACACTTAATAAAGGTGGCTCTTAAAATAGCATGTAGTCAATCCTATGCTGGCGATGCACGAGCAATTGCCATCGTAAAGGGTTTATGTGATGAATCTAAAGCAAATTATCAAATTTATGTAAATCGTTCTGATATACCTGGTGGATCTACAGTTGGGTCTATTTCATCTGCTATGTTACCGATGAGAACAATGGATGTGGGCTTACCATTATTAGCGATGCATTCTGCGCGGGAATTAATGGGTGCAAATGATCAAGAACAACTCAATCGATTAATGAATCATTTCTTAGGTGATTAATAACGTAGGATATAGAATTAGTTCGATGTGCATCGATAAAAGACATATGAGTTTTTGTCATGTACAGCAAATAATGTATTTTATGATTTCGTAATTAATATAATCCTTTAAATATGTGGAAAATATTGTATAATAGTTATATGTAATTATGAATATTATGCTTATCATAAATTTTGATGAGCTATCCGAATATATTGTTTTATCTATAAGTATAGGAAATATTCATATATTAATAAAAATGAAAGCTGATAGTTCACATTAGTGGAAGCTAGTAGGAGGCAATACATGAGAAAAATTAAATCCGTATTGGTTGCCAACCGTGGTGAGATCGCAATCCGCGTGTTCCGTGCATGTAATGAAATGGGCATTAAAACTGTAGCCATTTACTCCAAAGAGGATACATTATCCTTGCACCGTAACCAAGCTGACGAAGCCTATCTTGTAGGGGAAGGTAAAAAACCAGTTGAAGCATATCTTGATATTGAAGATATTATCCGTATTGCAAAAGAACATGATATTGATGCTATCCATCCAGGTTATGGTTTCTTGTCTGAAAACGAAGAGTTCGCTCGTCGTTGCGGTGAAGAAGGTATCATCTTTATCGGACCTCATGTAGAACATTTAAATATGTTCGGCGATAAGGTTAATGCTCGTGCACAAGCTAAATTGGCAGATATCCCAATGATTCCAGGTTCTGATGGGGCATTGCGTGATTTTGAACAATTAGAAGAATTTGCAAATACTCATGGTTTCCCATTGATGATCAAAGCCGTAAATGGCGGTGGCGGCCGTGGTATGCGTGAGGTTCATCGTAAAGAAGATCTTCGTGATGCATATGATCGCGCAAAATCTGAAGCGAAAGCTGCCTTTGGCGATGATGATGTATATGTAGAAAAACTTATTGTTGAACCTAAACATATTGAAGTACAAATCTTAGGTGATGAACATGGTAATGTAGTTCATTTACATGAACGTGATTGCTCTGTACAACGTCGTCACCAAAAGGTTGTTGAAATGGCTCCAGCTTTTGCATTGCCATTAGAAACTCGTAAAGCCGTATGTGATGCAGCTGTAAAAATCATGAAAAATGTTGGCTACGTTAATGCGGGTACTGTAGAATTCTTGGTAACTGCTGATGGCTCCTTCTATTTCATCGAAGTTAACCCTCGTATCCAAGTAGAACATACTGTAACAGAAATGATTACAGATATTGATATCGTTCATTCTCAAATCCGTATTGCTGAAGGTTATGACTTACATAGCCCAGAAGTAGGCATTCCAGGACAAGATGAAGTTCCTTGTAAAGGTACTGCAATCCAATGTCGTATCACTACAGAAGATCCTAAAAATAACTTCATGCCTGATACAGGTAAAATCTTGGCATATCGTAGCTCCGGTGGCTTTGGTATCCGCTTAGACTCTGGTAATGCTTTCACAGGTGCCGTAGTAACACCTTACTATGATTCCTTGCTTGTAAAAGCGACTGCATTCGGTCCTAACAACGAAGAAACTATTCGTAAAATGCTTCGTTGCTTGAAAGAATTCCGTATTCGTGGCGTTAAAACTAATATTCACTTCTTGATTAACGTTCTTGAAAATCCTGAATTCCAAAGCGGTAACTACACTGTTAACTTCATTGAAGACCATCCAGAATTGTTTGAATTAAAACCAGACCGCGATCGTGGTACTAAATTATTGCGTTACATTGCTGACGTAACAATCAATGGCTACTCTGGTGCAGGACCTCAAGTGGTACCTGATTTTGAACCAATTCAAATGCCATCTGATTTAGATGTATCTCCAGCAGCTGGTACAAAACAAAAATTTGATGAATTAGGACCAGAAGGCTTCAGTAAATGGTTATCTGACCAAAAACAAGTATTCTTTACAGATACAACATGGCGTGATGCTCACCAATCCTTATTTGCTACACGTTTACGTACCATTGATATGGCACGCGTAGCTGGTCGTGCTGCAAAAGGTGTTCCTAACTTATTCTCCTTGGAATGTTGGGGCGGTGCTACATTCGACGTATCCTATCGTTTCTTACATGAAGATCCATGGGAACGCTTACGTATGTTCCGTCGCGAAGTGCCTAATACATTACTTCAAATGCTTATTCGTGGCGCTAATGCTGTAGGTTACACATCTTATCCAGATAATGTAGTTCGTCAATTTATCCAACGTGCTGCTGCTAATGGCATTGATGTATTACGTGTATTCGATAGCTTAAATAGCCTTGATAATATGCATGTAGCTATTGATGAAGTTCGTGCACAAAACAAAATTGCTGAAGTAGCATTGTGCTATACAGGCGATATTCTTGATAGCAACCGTCCTAAATACAATTTAGACTACTATGTAAATATGGCTAAAGAGCTTGAAAAAGCGGGTGCTAATATTATTGCCATCAAAGATATGGCTGGTTTATTGAAACCTCAAGCTGCTTATAATCTTGTATCTGCTTTAAAAGATGCTGTTACTGTACCGATTCATTTACATACACATGAAGGTTCTGGCAATGCTATCTATTCCTATGGTCGCGCTGTAGATGCTGGTGTAGACGTTATCGACTTAGCATACTCTGCATTTGCTAATGGTACATCTCAACCTAGCATGAACTCCATGTACTATGCATTGAGTGGACATGACCGTCAACCTGAAATGAACATTGATTACATGGAAGAAATGTCGCATTACTTTGGCAGCATTCGTCCTTACTACAAAGGTGTAGATAAAGCAGAAGCATATCCTAACACTGAAGTATATCAACATGAAATGCCAGGTGGTCAATATTCCAACTTGCAACAACAAGCTAAGATGGTAGGCCTTGGTGATCGTTGGGCTGATATTAAGAAAATGTACCACCAAGTAAATATGATGTTTGGTGATATCATCAAAGTAACGCCTTCCTCTAAAGTTGTAGGTGATATGACATTGTACATGGTACAAAATAATTTGACTGAAAAAGATATTTACGAAAAGGGCGATGTATTAGACTTCCCTCAATCCGTAGTTGAATTCTTTGAAGGGCGTCTTGGCACTCCATACCAAGGATTCCCTGAAGAGTTACAAAAAATTATCTTGAAAGGTGCAAAACCAATCACAGTTCGTCCAGGTGCAGTATTGCCTCCAACAGACTTTGAACATGTTCGCAATGAATTGAGTGAAATGGGTGCTCAAACAACTGATGAAGATATCAGTGCATACTGCTTGTACCCTAAGGTTTACCAAGATTACAATAAATTTAAAAAAGACTTTGGTAATGTATCTGTACTTGATACTCCAACATTCTTCTTCGGTATGAAACGGGGCGAAGAAATTCAAGTAACTATCGAAAAAGGTAAAACATTGATCATCAAAATGAACGGCTTATCTGAACCAGATGAAGATGGTAACCGTATCGTATTGTTCGAGTTCAATGGTCAACCTCGTGGTATTAAAGTTCATGATAAACATGCTAAGACTACTGGCGTTGTTCGTCGTAAAGCGGATGAATCTAACCCTGGTGAAATTGGTGCTACATTGTCTGGTTCCGTTGTTAAGATTCTCGTTAAAAATGGTCAATCTGTAGCTAAAGGTGAGCCATTGATCGTTACAGAAGCGATGAAGATGGAAACTACAATTACTGCTCCTATCGATGGTATCGTAGAAGAAATCTTAGTTCGTGAAGGTAGTCGCATTGAATCTGGCGACTGCTTACTTCGCGTTGAAGATGCTCCTAAACGTTAATTTAATACGATTTAGCACGTAAGTGCATACTAAAGAACCCCTTATAACACTTTTGATTATAATCTTCTTAAAAAGATTGTAATTCATAGGTTTATAAGGGGTTCTTTTGGTACTTTTCCTACTAAATATGGTACTATGTATAAACAAAGAACGACTTAGTAATAATCCAAAAAACCAGCCACCATGGCTTGGGGGGATTAAACTAAGTCGTTCATTTATTAATAGCATACCAAATGAAAAAGATTTAGACAAGTCAGTACTATTAAGTAGCATTATATGGTTCTTTTTGTACTTTTCCTACTAAATATGGTACTATATAAGGTATAAGAAAATAGGCGTATTGTGCCTTTTTCATGATTACTGACTGATTAGAAAAGGAGTATTAGCTAATGAGATGTCCTTATTGCCAACACACAGACACGAAGGTAACAGACTCTAGAACGACTGATGAAGGTAATAGTATTCGCCGTCGCCGCGAATGTATCAATTGTGGCCGTCGCTTTACTACCTATGAAATTATAGAAGAAGTACCACTTATGGTATTAAAGAAAAACGGACGTCGTGAATTATTTGATCGCGGTAAATTATTAAATGGTTTATTGCGCTCTTGTGATAAACGTACCGTACCAATGTCTGTGATGGAACAAGTAGTGAATGATGTAGAGCGCGATATTCGTAATGAAATCAACCAAGAGGTAACTACTGATCGTATAGGTGAACTTGTATTGCAACAATTAAAAGATATCGACCAAGTTGCATATGTTCGCTTTGCCAGCGTATATCGTAAGTTTGATAATATTGATAGCTTTATGGAAGAACTGAAAGCATTAAAAAAACTAGATGCTAAAAAACCAAAACGTGGTTAATTACTAATAGTATATGTGAGGCTTTATGATAGATTTACACTGCGATACGATAATGAAGTTAATAGATTATCCTAGTAATGGAGATTTGTATCGTAATACTTGGAAAGTCGATATAGAAAAATTACAAAAGGCTCACAGCAAGGTGCAGGATTTTGCATTATTTATCAATCTTGGTGATACAAATGACCCTTATGGTCGTTATGAAGCGATGCGTAATTTATGTACATCACAAATTCATCACTATGGAGAGCACATACAACATGTGCTCTCTTATCAAGATGTAGAGTCTGTATATGAGACTGGTAAGATTGGAGCTCTCATGTCTATTGAAGAGGGCGGCGTACTAGGTGGTGATTTAGATAAACTTAAACAAGCTTATCAAGATGGGGTTCGACTTATTACGCTTACCTGGAATTACCCAAATGGACTGGGTGAGCCACATTGTGGTGAGCAGCATAAAAAATTAACATCAAAAGGTGTTGAATTTGTGGAGGCTATGCAGGATTTAGGCATTATCGTTGATTGTTCTCATCTAAATGATGCTGGTACTGAGCAATTAGGAGATATTTTAGATGTACCTTTTATAGCATCTCACTCCAATGCACGTGAAGTTACAGCCCATACTAGAAATCTACCAGATAATTTGATTAAGCTTATTGCTAATAAGGGTGGTGTTATAGGCCTTAACTTTGCCCAATCTTTTTTAGGCACATCACCGATAAGTCGAATTGAAGATATCGTAAAACACGGCTTATATCTCATCGATAAAGGCGGGGAAGATGTTGTGGCATTAGGAACCGACTTTGATGGTATTAAGCCGGATACAGAAATTAAAGACACTTCTGAAATGTATCGATTATACGATGCATTTAAAGAAGCTGGTTTATCTGAGGAACAATGTGAAAAATTATTCTGGAAAAATGCAGATAGACTGTTAAAGGAGATTTTATAATGACTGATTTAAATCCAATCATTGCAGATCGTTTTACCGAGCATTTGGAAGTCTTTGGTAAGACAATGGAGCATATGGATACCATTCAAGAGATTGCATATCGCTGTAAGGCGGCTTTAGAAAATGGCAATAAAATTTTGTTCTGTGGGAATGGTGGTTCTGCTGCTGATTCCCAACATTTAGCAGCTGAATTGATTTGTCGCTTTAAAAAGGAACGACGCTCTCTTGCAGGTATTGCATTGACTACTGATACATCTGCATTAACAGCTATTGCAAATGATTATGATTTTGAATCTGTTTTTGCACGTCAAGTAGAGGGTTTAGGCCGTACAGGTGATGTTCTCATCGGTATTTCTACATCTGGTAACTCCAAGAATGTTGTAAAAGCCGCAGAAATGGCCCGTTCTATTGGCATGCACACCATAGCTTTCACAGGTGAAGGCGGTGGAAAACTAGCTGAATTATGTGATATTACATTAGCCATTCCAAGCAATGTGACAGCTCGTATTCAAGAAATGCACATTTTGGCTGGTCATATCATGTGCGAAATCATTGAAGAAGATTATTAACCGTTACGGTCATATTTATAAATAGATACATGTTTAAAACCCAGTTTTTTAGATAACTCGTTATACATGTATATTGTGGTAAGGAATAGGTGGATTATGATAAATGCTACCATTAATCAATTTTTGACAAAACAACTACCCAATCTAAAGATTGCCGTTATAGGTGATGTGATGGTAGATCGTTATGTTTTTGGTGATGTAAGTCGTATTTCTCCAGAGGCACCGGTTCCTGTAAACCGCGTGGCAAAGATGAAAGAAGTGCTTGGCGGTGCTGGTAATGTTGCGTCGAACTTATCAAATTTAGATTGCACAGTATATCTTGGTGCTATTGCTGGTAATGATGACCATGGTCGTTTATTACAACAATTGCTAAAGGCTGATAAGATTGATACAACAGGTTTATTAACGAGTGATGATCGTTCTACCATTACTAAAATGCGTATCTTAGGGGATCGCCAACAGATGATGCGCCTTGATTTTGAAACGATTACAGATTTAACAAGTGAGGAAGAGGAACGACTGTCTGCTTGGCTAGAAAATCTATGTAAGACTGGTATCGATGGTATTGTTGTATCTGACTATGGCAAAGGCGTTTGTACACCGACATTGCTTAAAAAAGATCTTTAGTTTAGCTAAGGAGTATGGCGTACAAACCATTGTTGATCCTAAAGGTTCAGACTGGTCTAAATATAATGGTGCAACCTGCATTACACCGAATGTAAAAGAACTAGGTGAATGTGTAGGTCATAAGTTAGCTAATGATGATGCCACCATCGTAGAGGCAGCTAAGTCAGTACTGGCTAATGTTGATTTAGAATATATTGTAGCTACACGGTCAGCAAAAGGGATTACTGTTATTGCAAAGGATGGACGCACATGGCATAATCCGGCTACACAACAAGAGGTATTCGATGTAAGTGGTGCAGGTGATACGGTTGTATCTATGATGATGACATGCCTTGCTAGCGGTCTATCTATGCGTTTGGCATTACATATCGCAAATGGTGCTGCTGGCATTGTCGTATCTAAGGTGGGCACATATCCAATCCACCGATCTGAACTATTGGATTTATGGCATTCTTATAAGCATAGTGTTCAATCTAAACCTTTATATACAAAAGAAGAGATGAAGCAACTTATTGCACAATGGCAAAACAAAGGTGAAACTGTTGTGTTTACTAATGGTTGTTTTGATATTCTTCATCGCGGACATATTACGTATTTACAAGAGGCGGCTCAGTTAGGCGACCATTTAATTATTGGTTTAAATTCCGATGCTTCTGTTAGACGCCTAAAAGGGGTGAAGCACGTCCCATCGTACGTGAAGAGGATAGAGCAGCATTATTAAGTGCATTGCGTTGTATCGATGGTGTGGTGTTATTCGAAGAGGATACACCAGCTGAACTATTAGCTTATTTACGTCCTAATACGCTTGTTAAGGGCGGCGATTATAAAATAGAAGACATTATTGGACGTGAGTCGGTAGATCATGTAGAGGTGCTTTCATTTAAAGAAGGTTATTCTACATCAGATATTGTAGGGAAAATAGCTACTATGGCTAAGGAGGGTAAATTATGATTATCGTAACAGGCGGTGCTGGTTTTATTGGCAGTAATATTGTGAAAGCATTAAATGATCGTGGTCGTACAGATATTCTTATTGTTGATGACCTTACAGATGGTCGTAAAATCCGAAATATTCAAAATCTAGAATTCTTAGATTATATCGATTGTGAAGATTTTGATTGTGCTATTGCTGATGGTACATTTGATGTAGGTCCTATTGAAGTAGTGTTCCATGAAGGTGCTTGTGCTGACACAATGGAATATAACGGCAAATATATGATGAAGAACAACTATGAAGGTTCTAAAAATCTATTCCATTATTGCCAAGACCGTCGTATTCCATTCATCTATGCATCCTCTGCATCTACTTATGGCAATGGTACTAATGGTTTCGTAGAAAACCAGAAGCCGAAGAAGCTCTCAATCCATATGCGTACTCTAAATTGTTGTTCGACCGTTATGTGCGTAAATATGAAGGTGAGTATACAGCGCAAGTTGTAGGCTTACGTTACTTTAATGTATATGGTCCTAATGAAGCTCATAAAGATAAAATGGCTTCCTTAGTTCGCCAAATGTTCTACAAAAATAAAGAAACTGGTATTATTAATCTATTTGAAGGTACAGATGGCTACGAAGATGGTGGTCAAACACGTGATTTTATCTATGTTAAAGACGTAGTTAATGTAAACTTCTATTTCTGGGAACACCCTGAAATTTCTGGTACTTTTAACTGTGGTACAGGTAATGCTCATAGCTTTAACCAATTTATGCAAGCTGTTATCGACTATAATGGCAAAGGCAAAATTGAATACATTCCGTTCCCAGAGGTATTAAAAGGCAAATATCAAAGCTTTACAGAGGCTGATACTACAAAATTGTTGGCTGCTGGTTATGATAAAGGGTTCCATAAAATGGAAGATGCTGTTAAAGAATATTGTGAATTACTCGATAATAACGAAGGGTATTTACGTTAATGCGCAAGGTATTATTTTTAGATCGCGATGGTGTTATCAATAAAGATGTTAGCTATTTATATAAAATCAGCGATTTAGAATGGGTGGATGGAGCTAAAGAAGCACTAGCTTATGCGTATAGCAAGGGCTATGACCTCATTGTAGTGACAAATCAAAGTGGTGTAGCTAGAGGTTATTATAAGGAATCTGATGTTCAGATTTTACATGATCATATGGCTCATGAACTAGATCGCAGTGGGGCACCAATTTTACATTTTTATTATTGCCCTCACCATAAAGAAGGCTCTGTACCTCTTTATGCAGTCGATTGTGAATGTAGAAAGCCAAAGCCTGGTATGATTAATCAAGCTATTAAGGATTACGATGTAGATCCTAAAGCTAGTTTCCTTATTGGCGATAGTCAGCGCGATGTTGATGCAGCAGAAGCGGCTGGTGTAAAAGGCTATCTATTTACAGGTACAAATTTATTAGATTTTATTAAGACTATTATTTAGTCTATTATTTATTTTACGTTTACTTTAGAGTAAATCAGATTCAACGGTGTTATGAGGGCTTTTTAGTTGTGGTGTTGTATTTTGGGAGGCTATATGAAAGATTACAAGAATATACTCATCATTAAGATGAGTTCTTTAGGTGATGTGATTCATGCATTGCCTACCTTGTATGCAGTACGTAAAAATTGGCCTAATGCGCATATTACATGGGCTATTCATGAACAATTTGAGAGTCTCCTACCTGGTAAACCATGGGTAGATGATGTAATCATTATCGACAAGAAACAACTTAAAAAGCCTGCTTATCTATGGCAGTTACGTAAGGATTTACATAGCCGTCATTTTGATATGACTTTAGACCTTCAATGTATTGCAAAGAGTGCCATTGTATCATTATTATCTGGTGCGCCTGAAAAATATGGCTACTGGGAGCTTCGTGAAGGCAGTAATTTAGTTAATAAAGCACTTGTTGGTGAACATAAATACGATCATGTTATCGAAAGATACCTCGATACTGTACGTGCTCTTGGAGGCGATGTAGAAGGCGTAGAGTTTCCTATGCCTGCTTATGTGGAGGCGGAAAAGTCCGTTAAGCATAAGTTACAATCTCATGGTGTAGAAGATGAATATGTAGTAGTTGTACCAGGTGCTCGCTGGATTGTTAAGGAGTGGCCTCTACTTAACTTTGGAGAACTATGTATCCGCTTATGTGAATCTGGTAAAAAAGTAGTTATTGTTGGTGCTACAGATGATGCAGAAAAAGGAGCTTTCATAGAAAACTATGTAAAAAATAAGAATCTCATCAACCTAGTGGGAGCTACATCCATGCCAGAGCTAATTGAGTTGATTCGTCACTGTGAAATTTTCATCAGTGCTGATACGGGTCCTTTGCATATTGCTAATGCCCTTAAGCGGCCTTTGATTGCATTATTTGGAACGACATCTCTAAAACGAACTGGTCCATATGGAGGGAGTCATGTACATCTTATTATTTCACCTACATCAAAGGCTACACCTGAACAGCCATTAGTAGATGATCCTGATTGTATGGCTCAAATTCCTGTAGATGCTGTGTGGTCTGTATATGAGCAAGTAATTGGAAAGGAACTATAATGGAACTTGATTATAAACGCATTGTGGTCACCTTTCTTATGCACTTAGGTGATGTTATTTTAACGACTCCATTCCTGGAGGTGCTACGTAAAGCGGCACCACATAGCCATATTACATATGTAATAGATGAAAAACTGCAACAAGTGATGCAATATAATCCCAATATTGATGAACTGATTGTAGTAGATAAAAAAGGGCGTCATAATAGTATTTCTGGCCTTAATGAGGTAGCTCGTGAGATTAATAAAAAGGGGAAACCTGATATCGTTATTAATTTACATCCCAATGAACGCACATCTTATTTAGCCTGGAAAATTCATGCCCCTATTACAACGGGCATGAGCCATTTTCTTATTTAGACCGTTTATGACAAAGTATACTCGTCTAGACCGTAAAACACGCCACGCTGCAGATATGTACATCAATGTACTGGAGCAATTAGGTGTAACGGATATTTCTAACTCTGGTTTACATATTGAAACTTGTGAGGCCTGGAGCCGTGAGGCTCAGGAGTTCTATGCTAGTCATGGTTTAACAAATAGTGATACACTTATCGGTTTTAATATTGGTAGTGCTGTTCCTGAGAAGCGCTGGCCTGCTGAAAGATTTGCCCATGTAGCCGACCATTTTGGTCGTTTAGGGTATAAGACGGTATTCTTTGGTGGCCCTATGGACCTAGAAATGGTACGACCAGTAGTGGAGCAAATGGAAACTGAACCGATTGTGGCAACTGGTAAGTTCCAATTAGGTCCTTTAACTGCAGCCATGAGCCGTTGTAATCTATTGATTACAAATGACTCTGGTCCTATGCATGTAGCCATCAGCCAAAAGGTGCCAATTGTGGCGCTTTACGGACCGTCAAATCCATTCTTTTATGGTCCGTACCAAGTTCATGCTATCGTTCTTGAAACGATGGATTCATATGAGATTGGTAAAAGCATGAAAAAAATTATTAAAGAAGGAAATTATAAAGGTTTGTCCGTAATTTCTGAAGAACAGGTTATTAAAGCAGCGGAAACGTTGCTTTCAGAATCGAAATAAACATATGAACTATATTGTATTTGATTTAGAGTGGAATCAACCCTATAGCAATGACATTAGCTTTATGAAGCGCACAAAAATGCCACTAACAGGGGAAATCATTCAAATCGGAGCGGTAAAACTGAATGAAAAGATGGACATTGTAGATCATTTTACAATGTTCATCAAACCACAATACCTGCCACGGATGCATAAACATGTCCGTGAATTGACCGGTATTACATCACGAGAACTCGATCATGGTGTGCCCTTTAAGACGGCTATGCAGCACTTTCAAAACTGGTGTGGTGATGAGTATATGTTGTTATCTTGGGGGTCTGATGACATTCTCATATTGCGTGAAAATCTAATGCTTCATAGGATGAAAGCTTTATCTTATGATCAATGGGTAGATGCACAGATGATTTATGCTTATCAGCGATATGGCACGAGTCAACAGTATTCTGTGGCTCATGCTATGGAGGACCTAAATATATCTACGGAGCATTTATCTGCTCATAATGCATTACATGATGCTGTATTTACGGCTCATATATGTCAAAAGCTAGACATACAACAAGGTATTTTACATTATGATCTAATTCGAAAGGAAAGCAGTAATCCTTTCTTATATCCACCAATTTTAACTTTCTTTATGTATGAGAATTTCCCTGAAAAGAAGCGCATTGTTCATGATAGAAGGGTTCGATTATCATTCTGCCCGTATTGTCAGACCCGCTTGGAAATGACGCGGCCAGAACGATTGCAAGGTGATAAGCATCTCGCTATAGGTGTTTGTCCTAAACATGGCGATTTTGCAGTGCAACTTAAAGTTGGAAAATATACGATTAAGTCCGGTAGTACTAAATTCTACGTTACAAAGGTATTAACGCATTGTACGGACGAAATTCGTTCTCTATATACTCAGAAGTCTGAAATTAATCGAGAGAAAGAGCGAAAATATTTGGAATTTCGCCGGGCGGACCTTGAAAAGGACCGTCAAAAATAATTTTATTAATTCCTGTTCACATCTATAGTTTCTTAATTATTAGCTTGTGAGCATTTAGAAAGGATAGATTATGGAACGCAAATATGCATGGCATAATTACGACGATGCCACTATAGAAAAGGTATACGCCTTAAGTGATACATATCGTCAATTTTTAGATAATGGTAAAACAGAACGGTGAATGTGTTGTACAGGCCGTTGAATTTGCAGAAGCAAAAGGATATGTAAATTTAAAAGATATTATTAAATACAATACACCAATTAAAGCAGGGGACAAGATTTATTACACACATATGGATAAATCCATTGCTTTATTTAATATTGGTACTGACGATATTGAATTAGGCATGAATATCTTAGGTGCTCATATCGATTCTCCACGTATCGATGTAAAGCAAAATCCACAATATGAAGATAGCAATCTCGTATTTTGGGATACTCATTACTATGGAGGCATTAAAAAATACCATTGGGTTGCTATGCCTCTTGCTATTCATGGCGTTGTAGTAAAAACAGATGGTACTCGTATCAACATCAATATTGGGGATAACGAAAATGATCCTGTATTCTGCATTACAGACTTGTTACCGCATTTGGGACAAGAGCAAATGCAAAAGAATGCAGCAAAGGTAATTGAAGGGGAGGCCCTCGATTTACTTATAGGCAGTCGTCCTGTAAAAGATGAAGAAAAAGAAGGGAGTTACTAAATTTATTAACAACCTTCTGGAAAAAGAATATGGTTTTGTAGAACGTGATTTATTATCTGCGGAACTCGAAATCGTACCAGCAGGCAAAGCTCGTGATATGGGCTTTGACCGCTCCATGGTTATGGCCTATGGACAAGACGATCGCGTATGCGCATACACATCTTTAGTAGCTATGCTTGAAGTAGACAATGTTAAAGCGCACAACTTGTTGTCTGCTTGTGGATAAAGAAGAAATTGGTTCTGTAGGCGCCACAGGTATGCAATCTCGCTTCTTTGAAAACTCAGTAGCAGAAGTTCTCACTCTTATGGGTAAACCTAATTCTGTAAGTGTACGACGCACATTGGAAAATTCTCGTATGTTATCCTCTGATGTTAGCGCCGGCTATGATCCGCTATATGCGTCTGCATTCGAAAAGAAAAATGCATCTTACCTAGGTATGGGTGTTGTATTCAATAAATTTACTGGTTCTCGTGGTAAATCTGGCTCTAATGATGCCAATGCTGAATATATGGGCTTCATTCGTCGTGTTATGGAATCTAACAATGTAACATACCAAACAGCTGAACTTGGTAAAGTCGACCTTGGCGGTGGTGGTACCATTGCGTATATCATGGCCTTATATGGTATGAATGTTATCGACTGTGGCGTGGCTGTGCTTAGCATGCATGCTCCATGGGAGGTTACATCTAAGGCGGATATTTACGAAGCAAAACAATGCTATGTGGCATTCTTAAATGCAGCTGATGAATCAATCTAAAATTATGGGGCTTTCACCATTGGTGAAAGTCCATTCTATGTGAGGTATATATGAATCAAACAGATTTAGGCGCAGCCATAGAGGCAGCGAAGGGAGAGGCAACAGAGGTTAAGACTGTAAAGGTCGATATCTTTGATATTCCTGAAACAAAGGCTGAAGAATATATTGCTAATCGTGAAGAAGTAGCAGAAGCTGCAGCACAGGTCATGAAACCATACTGTGTAACGGTAAAGCGTGAAACTTTAGATCCTGAAGAAGGGGAAGCTGTAGTTGGTTATTATGTAACGGGTGAAATTTTAATGTGTGTCATTCTCGATCCATTTGAAGTACCTGTTATGAAGGTAGCACTTGATAAGGGGACCCTTAAAGACTATATTTTAGCGGCTAATGAGTTAACAGAAGACATGTTAGCATCTCTCGAAAAATAAGAGGATTTCATATTTTTATGTGTCCTATAAATGGACAAATGTAAAATACTTTAATCTGCTACATTGATGTAGTAAAGAAATTTGTTTATAATAGATGTATTATAGTCATTGCAGATAGGAAGGAAATCCCCATGAATTTAAAAAAAGGTATTGCCCTAGCGCTCACGGCGGCAGCATTGATGGCATTTACAGGCTGTGGCTCCAATGGAACAACATCTAATGGTGAATATAAGGTTGGTGTAGTACAACTGGTAGAACATCCTGCACTTGATGCTGCAAACAAAGGTTTTGTTGATGCTCTAAAAGAGAAAGGCTTAGCTGATAAAATCACCTTTGACCAACAAAATGCACAAGCTGATCAATCTAATTTGAATAGCATTGCACAGCGCGTTTTGTATCTGATCGTAAAAACTTAATTTTAGCTATTGCTACACCGGCAGCTCAATCTATGGCGAATGCAACTCACGATATTCCAATCTTGGGTACTGCTATCACTGATTATGAATCAGCTAAACTTGTTAAATCTAATGAAAAACCAGGTGGTAATGTATCTGGTACATCTGATATGAACCCAGTAGAACAACAAGTTGATTTAATTTTACAAGTATTACCAAATACTAAGACAATTGGTACTATTTATAGCTCTAGTGAAGTAAACTCTCAAATTCAAGTTGAGAAAATGAAAGCTTACGCAGCTACAAAAGGTATTAAGGTTGAAGAAGTTACCGTTTCTAACGTAAACGATATTCAACAAGCAGCACAAAATCTTGTGTCTCAACGTGTAGACGCAATTTATGTGCCAACAGATAATGTAGTAGCTTCTGCGATGAGCAATCTTGTAGCGATTACCGACCCAGCAAAAATTCCTGTGTTTGGCGGCGAAGATAACCACGTAAAAGGTGGTGCTGTAATGTCCTTGTCCGTAGATTACTACAAACTTGGATACCAAACAGGTTTAATGGCAGCTAAAATTTTAACTGGTGAAGCTAAAGTTGAAGATATGCCTATTGAAATGCAAAAAGAATTTAAATTAGTTGTAAGTAAAGATAAATTACAAAAATTGGGCATCACATTACCAGAAGAGTTGATGAACAAAGCAACTATGATTTAATAAACAATTGGTAAGGAGTTACATATGAACTGGAAAAAAGGTATTGCAGTAGCACTTAGTGCTATCTCTATTATGGCTATGGTAGCTGGTTGCGGTTCCAATACAGCAACTAATGATCAAAAGAAAATCGGCGTTATTCAATTGGTAGAACATCCATCTCTTGATGCTGCTAATAAAGGCTTTGTTGATGGCCTTGCATCTAAAGGTTATAAAGATGGGGAAAACATCAAATTAGACCAACAAAATGCACAAGCTGACCAATCTAATTTGAATAGTATTGCTCAACGTTTTGTATCTGATAAAAAAGATTTAGTATTAGCCATTGCAACGCCAGCCGCACAAACTATGGCAAATGCTTCTCATGATATTCCTATCATGGGTACTGCTATTACAGACTACGTTACAGCGAAACTCGTTCAATCTAACGAACATCCAGGTGGTAATGTATCTGGTACATCTGATATGACACCTGTAGAAAAAGAGGTTGATCTTATTATTGCGTTAGTACCAAATGTAAAACGTATTGGTGCTATTTACACATCTTCTGAAATCAACTCCCAACTTCAAGTTGAAAAAATGAAAGCCTATGCAGCTACTAAAGGTATCACTGTTGTAGAAGCAACTGTATCCAACGTAAACGATATTCAACAAGCGGCTACAAATCTTGTAAACCAAGATGTACAAGCTATTTATACACCAACAGATAATGTATTAGCATCTGCTATGGCTAACTTAGCTCAAATTACAGATGCTGCTAAAATCCCAGTATTTGCTGCCGATGAAGGTATGACAATGACTGGTGGTGTAGCAACATATTCTGTTGACTACTATAAATTAGGCTATCAAACTGGTTTAATGGCTGCCAAAGTGCTTTCTGGTGAAGCTAAAATTTCTGATTTAGCCATTGAAACACAAAAAGATATTAAGTTAACTGTGAATGAAGAACGTGCTAAAAAATTAGGTATCACAATTCCTGAAGCACTTCGTAAAGATATGAAATAATAGAGGAGATTTTGATGTTAGATTTAGTGGTAGGCACCATAACAACTGGCCTTTTATGGTCTTTGTTAGCGGTTGGTGTTTTTATCACCTTCCGTGTATTAGATGTGGCTGACTTAACCGTAGAAGGTACGTTTCCAATGGGGGCGGCCATTTCTGCAATTTTAATTACAAGTGGTATGAACCCAATCCTATCTATCTTGATTGCCGGCATTGGTGGTATGGCTGCAGGTGCTGTGACAGGATGGATTCATACAAAATTGAAGATTCCTGCGTTGCTCGCTGGTATCTTAACAATGATTGCTTTATACTCCATTAATCTTCATATTATGGGGAAAGCTAACGTATCCTTGCTTCGTATGGATACAATTTATACAATTATCGGTAGTGTACTTCATACACCAAATATGTGGTCTGCAGCCATCGTAGGTGTTATCGTAGCTGTTGTAGTATGCTTATTACTATTCTGGTTCTTTGGTACTGAAATTGGTACAGCATTACGTGCAACAGGTGTTAACCCTCAAATGATTCGTGCCCAAGGCGTAAACACAGACAATATGATCGTTTTAGGTCTTTTGATTTCCAACGGTTTTGTTGGTATGTCTGGAGCTTTAATAGGCCAATTCCAAGGCTTTGCCGACGTAGGTATGGGTATTGGTACTATCGTAATTGGTTTGGCTTCAGTAATTATCGGTGAGGTAGTATTTGGTACAAAATCCTTCGTACGCAGCCTCATCGCTGTAGTACTTGGTTCTATCGTATATCGTATCGTTATTGCGGCTGTACTCTACATGGGTATGCCACCAAACGACTTGAAATTATTCACTGCTATTCTTGTTGCCATCGCGCTTTCCTTGCCTACATTGAAAGCAAAGTGGTTGGCTCGTTAAGGAGGACACTATGTTAGAAGTAAAAAATATGGTAAAAACCTTCTTTAAGGGCACAATAAATGAAAAAACTGCTCTTCAAGGTATTGATCTTCGTTTAGAAGAAGGCGATTTCTGTACTGTAATCGGTGGTAATGGTGCTGGTAAAAGTACGTTGCTAAACTCCATCGCTGGTGTATTCCCGGTAGATGAAGGTTCTATCACAATTAATGATATTGATGTGACAAAAATGCCAGAATACAAACGTGCTAAATACATTGGTCGTGTATTCCAAGACCCTATGGTTGGTACGGCAGGTAACATGCAAATTGAGGAAAATTTAATCCTTGCTATGCGCCGTGGTAAAAACTTAGGTCTTAAATGGGCTTTCAAAGATAGCGAACAAGCATTCTTCAAAGAACGCCTTGCATTATTAGGTTTAGGCCTTGAAGACCGCTTATCTGCTCGTATGGGCTTGTTATCTGGTGGTCAACGCCAATCTATTACATTGTTGATGGCTACTATGCTTCGTCCTGAACTTTTATTACTTGACGAACATACAGCGGCTCTTGACCCTAAGACTGCAGAAAATGTTTTGCAATTAACAGATAAACTTGTAGCAGAGCATAACTTAACAACTCTTATGATTACTCACAATATGCGCGATGCATTGCGCTTTGGTAATCGCCTCATCATGATGGACTCCGGTCGCATCATCTATGATGTAAAAGGGGAAGAAAAGAAAAAATTAACAGTTGCTGACTTACTTCAAAAGTTCGAAGTAGCTGGGGAAAATGCATTGAGCGACCGCATGGTACTTGGTGCGAAATAATAGAAGAGGGCATAAGCCCTCTTTTGTTTATTTACTGTATTTATTCTTTACAAGATAAGATAGATACTGTATACTAAATAAGGTCGTAAGACATATCGTAAGCGAAGTATTCGAATCTCCAACGGTTACTTAAGCTTATCGAGATTATTTATTTTTTTAGGAGGTAACATTAATGTTAACTACAGAAGCTAAATTAGCAGTAATTAAAGAATACGCTACTCATGAAGGTGACACTGGTTCTCCAGAAGTACAAGTTGCGATTTTAACAAGCCGCATCCAATACTTAACAGATCACTTGAAAGAACACAAAAAAGACCATCATTCCCGTCGTGGTTTGTTGAAATTAGTTGGTCAACGCCGTAACATGCTTGACTACCTTCGTCGTAAAGATATCGAACGTTACCGTTCCCTTATCGAACGTCTTGGTCTTCGTAAATAATAAAACTAGCCGTCCTATAGGACGGCTTTTTTTGTGGTATAATAACGTTAGGCAAAGGGAAACGAATGCCGATATTCAATTGTGGCAACACAAAAAAGGACAGAGCGGCAACTCTGTCCTTTTTATTGTACTAGTTGCTATAATAATTAGCTTATTTTTTATTGATGATATATAATAAGAAGGTATACATATAAGAAGATTTTTAGGAGGAATAGGAATGGAACAATTCCAAATGGACCTAGCTGGTCGTACGCTTACGATCGAGACTGGGGAACTTGCAAAACAAGCTGGCGGTGCCGTAATGGTTGGTTACGGTGATACTCGTGTACTCGTTACCGCTACAGGTTCTAAAGAGGCGAAGGATATCGACTTCTTCCCACTTACAGTAGACTATGAAGAAAAAATGTACGCTGTTGGTCGTTTACCAGGTGGCTTCATTAAACGTGAAGCACGTCCACCTGAATCTGCGATTTTGAATAGCCGTTTGATTGACCGTCCTATTCGTCCATTATTTGATAAAGGTGTACGTAATGAAGTACACGTAGTAGCAACAGTTATGTCCGTTGATCAAGATTGTGATCCAGCAATCTGTGGTATGATTGGCGCTTCCGCTGCATTATCTATTTCTGATATTCCTTGGAATGGTCCTATTGCAGGCGTTCGCATGGGTCGTATCAACGGTGAATTTGTTGTAAACCCGACAAAAGAACAATTAGAAGCAACAGATCTTAACATTGTTGTAGCTGGTACAAAAGATGCTATCCTCATGGTTGAAGGTGGTGCTCAAGAGGTTCCAGAAGAAACTATTCTTGAAGTCATCATGGCAGCTCATGAAGAAATCAAAAAAATTGTAGCTTTCCAAGAAGACATGAAAGCTAAAGTAGGCAAGGAAAAACGCGTATTTGAAAGCAAAGACGTACCTTCTGAAATTGCGGATGCAGTTCGTGCCTATGGTCATGATAAACTTGATGCAGCAGTTCGTTGTGCAGATAAACAACAACGTGATGCGCAAGAAAGCGAAGTACGTGCCGATGTATTAGCTCACTTTGAAGAAATCTACCCAGATAACTTGGCGGATGTAAATAAAGCATTTGACGCAATGACAAAAGAAATCGTGCGTCATATGATTACAGTAGAAAAAATCCGTCCAGATGGCCGTAAACTTGATGAAGTTCGTCCTATCTCTTGCCGTACAGGTGTATTACCTCGTACACATGGTTCTGGCTTATTTACTCGTGGTCAAACACAAGTATTGAACGTTGCTACTGTAGCCCCATTGTCTGAAACTCAAACAATTGATGGCATTGGTTTAGAAACAGAAAAACGTTATATTCACCACTATAATTTCCCATCCTTCTCCGTAGGTGAAACTCGTTCCTCCCGTGGACCTGGCCGTCGTGAAATTGGTCATGGTGCGTTGGCTGAACGTGCATTGGTACCTGTTATTCCTAGTGAAGAAGAATTCCCATATGCATTGCGCTTAGTATCTGAAGTGTTGGAATCTAACGGTTCTAGCTCCATGGCATCTGTTTGTGGCTCCACATTATCCTTGATGGATGCTGGTGTACCTATTAAAGCTCCTGTAGCTGGTATCGCTATGGGTCTCGTAACTCAAGGCGAACACTATACAATCTTAACTGATATCCAAGGCATGGAAGATGCTCTTGGTGACATGGACTTTAAAGTGGCAGGTACAGCAAAAGGTGTAACTGCTATTCAAATGGATATTAAAATTTCCGGCTTATCCCGTGAAATCCTTCATGAAGCATTAGAACAAGCTCATAAAGGCCGTATGCATATCATGGGTATCATGCTTGATACAATTGCTGAACCACGTCAACAAATGTCTCAATACGCTCCACGTATTATTACAATGAAAATTGATCCAGATAAGATTCGCGATGTAATTGGTTCTGGCGGTAAAGTAATTCGTGGTATCATCGATGAAACAGGTGCAAAAATCGACATCGAAGATGATGGTACAGTATTCATCGCTTCTGTAGATCAAGAAGGTGCTGCTAAAGCACAACAAATCATTGAAAACCTTACTAAAGAGGTTGAAGTAGGTGAAGTATACCTTGGTAAAGTAACTCGTTTGATGGCATTCGGTGCTTTCGTAGAAGTATTACCAGGTAAAGAAGGTCTTGTACACATTTCCAAACTTGCGAAAGAACGCGTTGAAAATGTAGAAGACGTAGTAAATGTAGGCGATGAGATTATGGTAAAAGTTATCGAAATCGATAAACAAGGCCGTATCAACTTGTCCCGTAAAGATTGTTTAAAATAAGAGGTGTTACATGGATATTCGTGGCTTTGAAGTAGTTTCTGCTTTTGAAGAACAAGATATCAATTTACCGACACGTAAAACAACAGAAAGCGCAGGCTATGATATTGAATGCGCTGAAGCTGTTACTTTAGAACCAGGTCAAGTAGTATTAGTGCCAACAGGTATTAAAGCTTTCATGGCATACGATGAATACCTTGCCATTCACATTCGTTCTAGTATGGCCATTAAACGCCATCTGGCACTTGTGAATAGCACAGGTATTATCGACAGTGATTACTATAATAATGAGGACAACGAGGGTCATATCATGATCGCTCTACTCAATTATGGTAAAGAAACAGTTTCCCTTGAAAAAGGTGAACGTGTAGCGCAAGGCATCTTCTCAAAATACCTTATCACTAACGATGACGATGCTACAGGCATTCGTACAGGCGGTATTGGTAGTACTGGGACTATGTAAACTAAATACGATTCTGAATAGAATGGTGAAAGCCGCTCAACTAAAGTTGGGCGGCTTTTTCTAATAAAATTTTTTAAATTAATTATTGACACACACGGATACGTGTATTATAATTGCATCATAAGGTGAAAGGAATCACCAACATGTAGAACAGAAAGACTTAGATTCTAACAGCAATCTTATAATATAAATAGCTTAATAGAGATGAGTATGGAATCTAGTATAATTTAATAGTTATCGTTCATAAACGATTCATAAGGTTAGACACTAGCAGCAATCCATCGATTAAATAATCAGAAAAAGTGATTTTGGAGACTTTTTGGTCTAGAGTATCGTGTCTAGTTAGCCTTAGCCTCAGTAAGGTTAGTAATTGTCTTGAACTTTGTATTGTAACCGCTCACGGTTGTCGTGTTTATTTTGCTTTCAAAATTTACGTTGTGATAATCCGGAGTGGTTTTTTATATGCTAAGGAGATAGGAACTATGAATACATTTATGGACGCTTTAACAAAGAATGAAAAATCTTATACTGCGAACGATGCTACAGCTTATCGTACAAGTGGTAGCGCTTTGGTGGATCTTAATTTCTCTGTGCCTGCATTGCGTCAGACTGCTGTTGATTTCTATGGTAAAAGTAAATATAACCGTCATTTTTATAGTGCTGATAGTACTATGGATGCTGTAGAGGCGTTACGTTTATTTATTACGTCCTATAATGAAGACCCTCTATATACCATGAAATGGCTTATGTATGCGCGTCATATTAAGCTAGGTCTTGGTGAGCGCGATGTATTTCGCATGATGCTTACTAAAATTGGTAACTTGTATCCTGAGATGGCATTGCAATTCATTATCGGCACCGAGTTATGGAACTATGGTCGTTGGGATGATGTGCTACGCATTTTCTTTGATACGACGAGCAGTATCTTACATGATGGACTAGGAGAGTTGATTACCAATCAGTTCAGACGTGATGTTATAGGTTGTGGACTTGGAGATTCCATAAGTTTATTAGCTAAATGGATGCCGTCTAATAATACATCGTCTAAGCAAAAACGTTCTGAGGCAGTTGTTTTACAATCCTTGTTAGATCTAAGTGCGCGTGAATACCGCAAAACTTTGTCTAAGTTACGCGAATATTTAGAGGTAGTAGATAAAAAGGCATCCCTCAACCAATGGAATGATATTAATTATAATCATGTGCCATCTAAGGCGAATCTTAAATATCGTAATGCCTTTCTTGAAACATGATGAAGAACGTCGTAAGGCCTATCTTGCATCATTACAAAAGGGAGACGATGCTGTTAAGATTAATGCTAGCTCTATGTTCTTGTACGATATTGTACAAGCCTATCTAAAGGTAGATAGTTACTGGGATAGTAGTCTAAATCCATATGACGAAACATTAGAGCAGTTATGGAATGCCCAAGAATCGCCTAAGGGTTATGATGATATCTTAGTTATACGCGATGGGTCTGGATCGATGTATCAGCAGTTGACAAGTAATAGTTCTGTTACAGCTTTAAGCGTGGCAGATTCTATTGCACTGTATTGTGCACAGCATAATAAGAATAAATCTTTTAACAATCGATTTATCACCTTTAGCAATCGCCCTCAAATGGTAGATATTTCGATGTGTCAAACATTGCGAGATAAACTAAGACGATTGCATCGCTTTGACGATTACAGCAATACGGACATAGAGGCAACCTTTGATTTAATCCTCGACACAGTTGTGAAAAATCATTTGCCTCAAGAAGCGTTACCTTCATCGTGCCTTATTATTTCTGATATGCAGTTTGATCAGGCTACAGAGCATGACGATAACATAACTGTTATTGAAAAGTGTCGCCGGAAGTTTGAAACCCTTGGGTATACTATGCCACGGCTTATTTTTTGGAATGTATCTGTCTACGCACATAATACTATTCCTCTACAAGTGCATCCGAGCGGTATTATCCTCGTATCTGGATTCTCGAAATCTATCGTTGATATGGTAGTATCTAGAGAACTCGATCCTGAAAGGGCACTCAAAGCTGAGCTAGATGCAAAATGTAGTATTGTAGATACAGTACTACAAAACTATGTAAAGGTGGCGTAACATTTATATAATCTTATTACATAAGGTTCTTATTAGTCGGGTTCTGATTAGTAGGACCTTATTTTTGTGTAAATAATTTGTGCTATAATGAAGAGTAGGTTTATAAGGTAACAATCATTTTATATATACGAGGAATTATATATGGCAATTAGCAAAGAAATACAAAAATCTAGCGAGATGAAGTTTGATGGTAAACTAATTAAAGTTACTTATGATATAGCTGATGTTAATGGTAATGAAGCGTGGCGAGAGGTAGTTCATCATCCAGGGGCAACTGCGATTGTAGTTGTTACGGAAGATAATAAAATCGTAATGGAGCGCCAATTCCGTTATGCTTTGCAACAGCCTTTGCTTGAAATTCCAGCAGGTAAATTGGATCCTAATGAAGAGCCTCTAACTTGTGCTAAACGTGAGTTAGCAGAGGAGACAGGATATCGTGCTAACGAGTGGATTCCATTAGGTACTATTGCAACAAGTCCTGGTTTCTGTAATGAAGTATTACATTTATATTTAGCAAAAGATCTCACTATGGGTGAAACTAATTGGGATCCCGACGAATATGTAGAGCTTGAGTATTTTACTTTGCCTGAATTATTAGAGGCTATCAAGGCAGAGCAAATTAAGGATAGTAAATCTTTGGCAGCCCTTATGCTTGCAATGCCGTACCTCAAATAATAGTACGTAATAGGAGGATATATGTTTAAACGAATTATCCTATTAGTTATGGATTCTGTCGGTATTGGTCACGCCGTGGATGCTGCAAAATTTGGTGATGAAGGTGCTAATACATTAGGTCATATTGAATCGACGGCTGGTCAGATTCATTGTCCTAATTTAAAATCTTTTGGCTTAGGTCGTATTGCTGATATTTCTGATGATGGTGAGAGTATCAAAGGTGCTTTTGGCCGCATGGCTGAGCTCAGTACTGGTAAAGATACGACTAGTGGTCATTGGGAAATGATGGGGCATCCCGTTACCGTTCCATTCCCAACCTTTTACGAAGGCTTTCCCGAAAGAATTAATGGATACTTTCACAAAGGAAACGGGATGTGGATATCTTAGGTAATGAAGTAGCATCTGGTACAGAAATTATTGAACGTCTAGGGAGCCGAACATATTAAAACCGGAAAGCCTATTATCTATACTTCGGCAGATTCTGTATTTCAAATTGCCGCTCATGAGGATGTGATTCCTATCGATGAATTATACCGTATATGCCAAATTACCCGTGATAAGGTTTGCGTTGGCGATTATTATGTGGGCCGTATCATCGCACGTCCATTCGTTGGTGAACTTGGCAGTTTTGTACGTACCTCAAATCGTCATGATTATAGTCGTATGCCAGAGAAAAAGATGGTACAACAAGAGCTACAAGATGCAGGTGTACCAACCGTAGCAGTTGGCAAAATTGGCGATATTTATGCCCATGTAGGATGGAATGAAAGTTATCCAACAAAGACCAATTCCCATGGCATGAATATGGTTCCATACCTACTTGGTTCCTCCTTTGAGCGTGGTTTAATGATGGTTAACCTTGTTGAATTTGATAGCTTATATGGTCATCGCAGAAATGTGGAGGGTTATAAACGGGCTATTGAAGATTTTGATTATCAACTTGGGGGTCTATTGCCAATCTTACCGATGATGATTTATTACTCATCACTGCTGACCATGGTAACGATCCAACTTGGAGGGGGACAGATCATACTCGTGAATTAGTACCTATTCTTGGTTATAGTCCACGTATTGATGGCCCCATAGACCTTGGTGATAGAAAGAGCTTTGCTGATATTGGGGAAACTATATTAGAAAACTTTGGTCTAAAACAATGGGATATTAGGAACATCGTTCTTATGAAGAAACTTAGTAAATAATTTTCTAATATGTTTTTCGTACTTTTAGGTTCAGCATCATATTACTACCTATGTACGACACTGATATAATTTCAAAATAACAAAGATAATATGCTATATATGAGATACTACCAGTTAAAAATAAATAGTTTTAACTGGTAGTATCTTTAAAATAGACTGTCACATCATAATGAAGGACCAATTTATGTATATCATAAGTTGGTCTTTTTATTTGAACTAACGATTTAATCTATACATACAATCTATATTCACATTCATATCTAAATCTATATCTAAATCTATATTTGTATATATATATACCTATACCTATACCTATACCTATATTTATACTCTATTTTATGTCTAATATTTGGCACATTAACAGGACATTTATACATTTGTGTGGAAATATATTAGTAAGGAGAGATTATTCACATAAGTATGAGAGGAGGATTTTTTATGTCAGCACAAGTGCAACGTAGTACATTAGACAAGTTATTTAAAATTACTGAACGTGGATCGTCTGTATCGAGAGAGTTATTTGCTGGGGCTACTACATTTTTATGTGTATCCTATGTATTAGCTGTAAATCCAGTTATTTTAGGTGCTGCAGGAATGGATATAGGTGCTGTATTTACGGCAACTGCTGTGAGCGCCATTATCATGACATTATTATTAGCGCTCTATAGTAATATGCCTTTTGCCGGTTTATCTGGGATGGGGATTAATGCATTCTTTGCGTACACCATTGTAGTTCAAATGGGGCATAGTTTTGCCTTTGCTTTGACGGCACAGCTTGTAGCGGGATTAGTATTTCTGCTCATTGCAGTGACTCCGCTAAAAGAATATTTATTTAATGCTATTCCGCATACCATTAAACTAGCTGTAACAGCGGGCATTGGTCTATTTATTGCTCTTATCGGCTTAAGTAGTGCAGGCCTAGTAGTCAGTAATCCTGCAACGCTTATAAGCATAGGGGACTTACAATCACCATCTAGCTTAGTAGCTATTTTAGGGGTGATTTTAATAGCTGTATTTACAGGTCGAAATGTTAAAGGTGGTATCTTCCTCGCCGTTATTATAGCTGCTATAGTAGGCTTCTTCTGTGGTATCACTAAATTACCAGCTACAGTATTTTCCATGCCGCCATCTTTAGAGCCAATTTGGTTCCACTATGACATGAGTGAAATACTATCGGTGGACATGTTATTCGTTGTATTTACATTTTTATTTGTAAATCTATTTAACGTAGTAGGTGTATTGATTGGTTTAACAAATCAAGCGGAGGTACCACAAGATCAACAAATGGCTGTTCAAAGTTCTTGTATGAAAGTGGCTGCTATAGGTACGATTGTGGGTAGTGCAGTTGGGACATCTCCACATATTGTGGCTGTTGAGTCTGCAGCCGGCATAGCAGAAGGTGGTCGTACAGGTTTAACGGCGCTTACTATTGCCGCTTTATTTATTGCATCTCTATTTTTGGCACCGTTGCTTATGGTCATTCCCGTGGCGGCTACAGCTCCCGTATTGATTGTAGTGGGCTTATTTATGATGTCCTCCGTGAAGGATATTAACTTTGGAGACATTTCGGAAGGGTTGCCAGCATTTTTGACAATCATTATGATGCCATTTGCTTACTCTATTGGTGTTGGTATTGAATGGGGGCTTGTTAGTTACGTATTAATTAAAGTCCTTATTGGTAAGTATCGTGATATTTCTGTTGTTATGTATTTCTTAGCACTTATTTTTCATTTTGAAAGAGATCATTATGTAGGAGGTTCCTTATATGATAACGTTCAATACAAAAGTTTCTAGAGAGGCTCAAGGCCTTGAGAAAGCTCCTGTTGTATTAAAAGGGGCCTCTGTTTTAAATGTTTTTACCGAAGAGTGGGATGTGGCTGATATTGCCATTCACGATGATACGATTATCGGTGTAGGTACCTATAGTGGTGAAACTGAATATGACTATAGTGGTAAATATATTGTGCCCGGTTTTATCGACAGCCATCTCCATTTAGAGTCTACTTTGGTGAATCCAAAGGAACTGGTGTTTGAAGCATCTCAAGTTGGTACCTTAGGCTTTATGGTCGACCCTCATGAAGCAGGCAATGTAGCAGGTATTGCGGGCGTTGAATACATGATTAATGAAACGGCTTCTGCTCAAGGTGATGTATATGTTATGGCTCCATCCTGCGTGCCTGCTGTACCTGGTGAGGACAATGGCGCTATTTTAGATGGCGATATGTTACATAAACTGCAAAGTAATCCTCGCATTTTAGGCTTAGGGGAGGTTATGGACTCTTTTAGTGTTATTGATAGAGATCCATACATGGTAAAAAAATTAGATTACTTTAAAGATATGATTATGGATGGTCATATTATTGGGCTTTCACCAGCGCAATTGGCAAGCTATCGTCTAGCAGGCATTACTACAAACCACGAATGTATTTCCTACGAAGAGGCTAAAGAGCAAGTTAAAAATGGTATCTATGTATGGATTCGTGAAGGTAGTGCGGCTCATAATTTAGAGGCTGTTGTACAAGGTATCGTTCATAACAAAGCTAATACAGAATACTATGGTTTCTGTACAGATGATAAACATATTGAGGATATCCGCTCTGAAGGTCATATCAGTTATAACATTCGCAGATCTATTGAACTTGGCTTAGATCCTGTGAAAGCTTATAAAATGGCTTCTACCAATACGGCGGTTTGTTATCACTTGAAAGACTTAGGTGCTATTGCCCCAAGCTATAAGGCAAATCTTGTAGTTCTCGATGATCCTAATAGCGTAGCCATACATGAAGTGTTCTATAAGGGGAAACCTATTGAACGAGTTCTTGTTAGAGAGGAAGAGAAAGAAGTTCCTAGGGAATTATTACACACTATTAATATAGGTGCTTTTACAAAAGAGAAACTGGACATTAATGTAGACGGTCCTCAAGCTATTATTAATATTGTGCCAGGCCAAATCGTTACACAAAAAACGGTTGAGGACGTTCCTGTAGAAAACGGTCTATTTAAACCAAATCCAGAGTATAATAAAATTACTTGCATTGAGCGTTATAAAGCATCAGGCAGAAATGGTGTAGGTATTCTGAAAGGGTTTAATCTTAAAATGGTGCCATTGCAACATCCTTTGCACATGATTCCCATAACATAATCGTTGTAGGCGATAATGATGCAGATATGATGGTAGCTATTGAACGGATTCGTGAAATTGGTGGGGGCTATGTTATTACAAGTGAAGGTAAAGTAATAGAAGAATTAGCCCTTGAAGTAATGGGGTTAATTACAAATCGACCTCACGAAGAAGTTGATGCTAAAGTAGCTAAAATGAAAGACATTGCCTACGGTATGGGTGTGCCAAATGGACTAGATCCATTTATCAATCTGAGCTTCCTTGCATTAACAGTAATTCCAGAAATTAGAATTACTACCACTGGTGTAATGGAGTTTTAGTATTTAGTGTAAGAAAAATATAATAGAAAAAGAGGTTGTAACTAGAATGCGATTAAATCACATTCTGTTGCAACCTCTTTTGGCTTTATTACAGGATATTTCTAGAAAAAATATTTATTTTATTATAGTAAACCCTTATTTTCCATCATTTCTTTTATATTTAGTAAGGTGGATTTACAAACTATATCATATTCTAGTGTACTCAAGAAATCTGCAAATTTTATATCATCATCAGTTTTTACAGTTTTTATAAGGAATTTTACCATTTTGTTGATATGGTTCTAGAATCCGATTTCGACGGTACTTCCAAGTATTGTAATAAGGTCCTTTAAATTTTGTCATAAAGCCATTGCTATCGACTAATACAAAGCCTTCAGACTCATGATGTGAATTGAGTTCTTTATTTATGATGTTTGTCAGTTCGTCCATTGTATTAACTTGTTGAATTGTTTTTACAATAGATATTAACTGAGTGTCATATTTCATAAGGATGGAGTCTAGTTCTGCTAGCCTCTCCCTAGAGAAAGATACATCAATATGTTTACCATTTACATCTAACGTATTTTGAATCATATCAAGTACATAAAGATGATCTTGGTCATATTTTATAATATGTGTATCTTCTTGGCTGATGACTTCAAACATCATAGAACAGCAATTACGTTTTAATAATTCTTTAATTTCTTCTTGTAGGCTTGTAGGTAATTGTTTGGAATAAATTTTTAAATAAATCTACATGCATACCTTCTGTAGTAGATTTAGAAGCAAATACTAATTCTTCGTTGATGACGCCAAGAATGGCAAGGTAACCATTTTCTTTCGTTCTAATTTCTATAGGGAAGGAGAGAGTATTAGCTAAATTATTTAGCTCGGTTTCTGGTCGTTCGTTGAGATTAAAGAATTTATTATAACTACGTAATTTCACATCTCCTGTCATACGATCAACAAATAACCCTCGAGCCTGTACTGTAATTTCATTCCATAATCGTTTGTGGAATACACGTGAGGTGAAGTTCAAGGAATATAGGTTAGAGCATTTTTTACTTTTACTAATTTTGAATTGCCAATAATATTAATATCTTCATTTTGTGTGAAGATGACATGCTGCGTCATATTTTGATATTCATGACGCATGTAATCTTTATCGTACACATCATTTTTAATACCATTTTTAGTAAAAGCATCTGCAGTAATATCAATGTATTTGAGTTCTCCACCAAACTCTATTTCTCCTTCTAAACAGAAGGAATATTTACCATCTGGAACACCACGATGACCATGAATTTGAATATAGTTCTGACACATACCTTTTTCGTAATTATTATCATATATTTTAGCAATATCTGTTTCATAAGCTCCAAAACCATTTATAAAGGTAGAGGTAGCTATAAAGGTCATGTTAGGTACATAGGAAAGACCAGCATGGGATACTAAATATTTTTTGCCATGAAAGCTGAAAGGATAGCATTGACGAAGTGATTTATAAAATAGGCGTAATTCTCGTTGAAGTGATTCTAAATCTTTTTTCGTCATATCTTTTACGATAGGTGCCACTACGTCTTTCATAAATCGTTTGGAATGATCTAAGTTTGTATTGAATGCAAAGTTTGCAACATGTCGTTCGTGATTGCCTTCTAACATAATCGTATTAGGTAATGTGCTGAGGCGCATCATTTCATATATCATTTCTTTATTTTCAATACCGCGCTCCAAATAGTCGCCACAAAAGATATAAAGTGTTTTTTCATCCCATGGAGTGATAGCTTGTTGTAATGCCGTGTAACAGCCGTGAATATCACCGATGATACGTACTCGTTCATATCGATTCGTTAAATTTACCGTAAAGTAATTGTTGATTTCATCGATAGAATTTATTTTTCCTTACAAAACTTTGGTAATGTAGTTGTTTTAATCATCTTGTGCATGCGGTGTATAACTTGCTCAGGTACTCGTTTGTAATCCGTACGTACAGCATTACGAGCTAAACATTCTTCTAATGATGTATCTGGTTCGTAGTAATATACAGTATATTTATATTTGTTAAGCAATTCTTTATATGCATTAACAGCTTTAGATGTAGTGTGGGTAGCATCTAAAACGATAAAGTCGCCATTGCTCATTCGTTTCTCTAAGCAATCTAGTAGGAGCTCCCAGGCCGGACCATTATCCTCTTGTGAAATATACCAGCCGTTTTCACCAAGGGAAGGGCTGCGTAATAGCATACGGAAATGATCGGCTTCTAAGGTGTGAGCCTCAAGATTGTTGTCACGAATCCACTGAGACTTACCACTAGCAGGAGCACCACGCATTAATAATAGTGTTCTCATAGTAATAGTCCTCTAATCTGCCCATAGGGCGTAATAAAATATAACTGTATAAAAAACGAAACAATCATTATATAAAGAAAAAGGGCATAAAAAAACAGCCTCAACGGAAATCCGAGAGACTGTCTTACTTGCTTTTAAAATTATAAAGCGTTTACTTTAGCTGCAAGGTTGGATTTTTTGCGAGCTGCAGTGTTTTTATGAAGTACACCTTTGGAGGCTGCTTTATCAATTACGCTAGTAGCATGAACAAGTGCTTGTTTTGCTTCTTCTACTGCGCCTGCTTGAACAGCTTCTACGGTTTTACGACTTGCTGTACGGATTTGAGATTTTACAGCGGCGTTTTTCGCACGACGTTCAGCATCCGTTTTTACGCTTCTAATACTGGATTTAATGTTTGGCAATTGAGTCACCTCCTTAAAAATCGTTTCTTATACCTGAATGATTATATCATACCACATATTGATACGCAAGGACTTTTCAGCCCAATATTTTCCTTGTAGTATGAAGTATAAAACATTTTCTACTATTCTTTAACTATAGCATATAAGTCTGTTTTATGAAATCAAGATTATTAATATATTTGCTAGCGTTATAATTAGTTATTTATTTTGATTTTAAAAGTTAGTTAGCTCCATTATGTTATAATAAAGGATAGAATTAAGCGAGGTGTATTATGAAAAAATTAATGATTATAGATGGCAGTAGTTTGTTATTCCGTGCATTTTTTGCATTACCACCGTTGAAGTCTGCTTTGGGGACTCCAACGAATGCGGTGTATGGTTTTCTTAACAATGCTCATCAAATTGTACGAAGAAATTAACCCTGATTATATTGCAGTAGCTTTTGATAAAGGTCGTCAGACGTTCCGTACTGAAATGTACAGCGAATATAAAGGTAATCGTCCAGATGCACCAGAGGATTTACGACCTCAATTTAGTCTTATTCAAGATGTATTAAAAGCCTTAGGTATTTGTGTTATTGAAGAAGAAGGCTTTGAAGGGGACGATATCCTAGGATCTTTAAGTAAGAAATTTGGTACACCAGAGATGGCTGTTCAAATCATTACTGGTGACCGCGATAATCTCCAGCTCGTTACAGAGCATAGTCACGTGTTCTTAACTAAAAAAGGTATTTCTGATATGTTAGAGGTTACTCTTGATAACATGGAAGAACTCTATGGCTATGGTCCTGATAAGGTTATCGAAATGAAAGCCCTTATGGGTGACTCCGCTGATAATATTCCGGGCGTACCAGGTGTAGGTGAAAAAACGGCCCTTAAATTGATTACAGAATACGGTGATCTTGAGTCTGTATATGACCATATCGAAGATATTTCTGGTAAAAAATTAAAAGAGCGACTCGTAGAAAATAAAGACTTAGCGTTTTATCTCGTGAGTTGGCTACTATTAAGACAGATATGGATTTATCTTACAAGGTTGAAGATTTTGTACAAAATTTCCATGCCTCTGAGGTACAGCCTTTATTCGAAACCTTGGGATTTACTAAATTAACGCCTCGTATCGTACAAGTAATGGGCGGAGAGGAGGCCGATTTTGGTGATCCTGGTTCTTTATTTGCTCCACAAGAGGAAGTTTCTCTAGATGATTTAGCAGATGCTAAGGCTTTAACCTCTGAGTTCTATACAGATAAAACGGTGGCAATACATGTTGTATTAGATGGTAAAACTCCATTTAGAACAGTAACGAATGCGTATTTATCTAATGGTGATACTATTGTAAAAACAGATGATACTAAAGCTGTATTAGCTGTTTTACAAGATGCAAATGCTATCGTTACTACTCAAACCAAAGAGATTATTGAAGCCTTTGGTGAAGATGCACCAGCTGAGATTTCTTTATTTAACGATGATAAAACCGCTCGTGTTCATGATATGTCTCTTCTTGCGTACTTGTTAGATCCTACGCGTACTAACTATGGTTATCTATATTTAACGGAACGTTTCTCCGTACCAAGCATTGCTAGTGGTAGTGTAGATGTAGAATGCGTGTCTATGGTGAAAGCTTTACTCGCTATGAACAAAGTAGCTTGTGAATCTGCACGCCGTGAAGAGCTTTGGTCTCTATATGAAACAATTGAGTTGCCATTGATTCATACTTTAGTAGTAATGGAGAAAAATGGTATTTACATTGATACAGAAAAATTAGCTGAAACTACGGCTCGTTTTAAAGAGGAACTAGCGCAAGTACAGCAAGAGATTTACGATATTGCAGGGGAAACTTTCAACATTAACTCGCCTAAACAATTGGGTGTTATCTTGTTTGAAAAGATGAACTTACCAATCATTAAGAAAACTAAGACTGGCTATTCTACAGATGCTGAAGTACTTGATATGCTTCGTCATGAAAGTCCGATTGTAGAGAAAATCTTGGCGTACCGTTCAGTAGCTAAATTAGTATCTACCTATTGTGAAGGCTTAGCGGTTCTTATTAATGATAAGACTAAGCGTATTCATACGACCTTTAATCAAATGGTTACGGCTACAGGACGTCTCAGCTCTTCTGACCCTAACTTACAAAATATTCCGGTTCGTACTGAAAAAGGCCGTGAAATTCGTGCCTTATTCTATCCAGGTGCAGGGTACGATACATTAGTTAGTGCCGATTATTCTCAAATTGAGTTACGTATTTTAGCACATCTTTCAGGGGATGAAGCTTTAATCAAAGCCTTTGTTGACGGTAAGGATATTCACCGTTTTACTGCGGCGGAGGTACTAGGAAAATCTCAAGAGGATGTTACGAGTGAAGAGCGTTCCCATGCGAAGGCGATTAACTTTGGTATTATTTACGGTATTTCCGACTTTGGCTTATCTCGTGACCTTGGTATTACACGGGGTGAAGCTAAAAACTATATTGATTTATACTTTAGCCGTTATCCGAAGGTTAAAGAGTATATGGATCGCATGGTTCAAGAAGCTCATGAAACTGGTAAGGTTCGTACTATGTTCGGTCGCCAACGTGAATTGCCTGATATTAATAGCCGTAACTTTAACCGTCGCTCCTTTGCAGAACGTACTGCGATGAATACACCAATTCAAGGTACAGCTGCTGATATTATCAAGTTGGCTATGAACCAAGTCGAGAAAAAGCTGGAAGAAGGAAACTTTACATCTCGTCTTTTATTACAGGTACATGACGAACTTGTGTTAGAAGTGGTGAATTCTGAATTAGAAGCAGTAGAAGAATTATTACGTTCTACTATGCAATCCGTTGTGGAGTTACAAGTACCTCTTATTGTAGATGTACATCATGCGGAAAATTGGGCGTTAGTTAAATAATGGCTTCTTAATATTAGCTTATTAAAAATAGAAGGCATATATGTTTAAAATAGGATTAACTGGTGGTATTGCATCGGGCAAGAGTACAGTCCTTACCTATTTTAAGGACAAAGGAATACCTTATATCGATGCAGATATCGTCGCTCGTGAAGTAGTAGAGCCTAGTACTGAAGGTTTAGAAGCAATTGTGGATGCCTTTGGTTCTAATGTATTGCATGATGACGGTACATTAAATCGTGAAGCATTGGGCGCTATTGTCTTTCACAATGAAGAAAAACGACAATTATTAAATGGATGTCTAAAAACGCATATTCGCAATCGTATTTTGAAACTAACATCTCAATATGAATCGGTTAACACACCGATTTTAATCTATGATATTCCATTACTCATAGAGGGGTGAATGGTATTCCATGATGGATGAGGTTTGGCTTGTATATGTGAACGAGCCGACTCAGATTGATCGCTTAATGAGTCGCAATGGATATACCAGAGAGGATGCTTTGGCTCGTATTAATAGTCAAATGCGACTCGACGATAAACGCTCTTTATGCAGATGTAATTATTGATAATAATGGTACACCTCAGGCTTTGACCGCAAAATTAGATACAATTTGGAGTGAGCGTCTAGAGCCGCTTTTACAAAAAACTCAATAATAACAATAGATGTGTCAAAATTGGTATATAAAAAATAGTATTAAATGGTATAATAAGCCCATGAAATTTAGTATTATAGTATCCTAGCATTTGGTTATAGCTAGATTATGATAAATGTTATAGTAGTTATATGTAGAAAGGGGGATTTATGAAACGTGCAACGGCAACGGCGTTATCGTGCGTCGTACTTGGGTGGTTTTATTTTGCTCATTTAGATGATCCTTTAGCGCGTCAAGTGGCGTACCCCTTTAACTATAGAGATGTAGTGATGGCTGCAGCTGAGAAGGAACAGGTTCCACCGTCCTTGGTAGCTAGTGTTATCTTAGCTGAAAGTAAATATAAGAATACTGCTGAGTCTGAAACAGGTGCTCTTGGATTGATGCAACTCATGCCAGATACAGCGCGTTGGGTTGCTCAACAAGTTGGTCATGGAAATTATACAGATCGTCAGCTAAAAGAGCCTGAAACAAATATTGAGTTAGGAACATGGTATCTAGGCCATTTGTTAAAAGAATTTAATGGCGATGAGGTGCAGGCGTTAGCTGCGTATAATGCGGGACGCGGCCATGTTGAATCCTGGATTAATGAGAACAAATGGAATGGCATGGTTGATACTATACCATTTCCAGAAACACGTAGCTATGTAAAAGCTGTTTTACAGTATCAACAGAAATATGAGGCATTATATGGAAACGATTATTGAAGCTTGTAAAGCATTAGATTATTCATGGTTGCCTCAGCAGATTGGAGGATTTACCTTAGTAGCATCCAATGAATCCGATTACACTGCGCTACTTGAACGCCTTGCAGCAGGTAAAGAGGTATTAAAGGTACCTATTTTCCATTATCAAAATGATCTAGGGTGGCGATGGTCTGCCTTATATGATAAAGAAGTAGAGGACTATACGGTTCATATTGAAATGCCACTCTTTTCCTTTGTGGACATTTCGTTTGTACGGGCTGATTTAGAGTCGTTCTGGAAGGGGTTACAAGATCGATGTGTCAAAGGTTTAACTAATATGTTAATCGAGCCAGCGAATAACTTTACCTTTACATATCGTCGTCGAGGCATACCTGAATGGTATTTTTCCGAGGTTATGCCTAAAGAACTGGAAGGTTTTATATGTGATGTTGATCCAGCTCACGGAATTCGGATGATTAATGGTTCTTTTATTATCGGTGAATATCGTAAAATGGATGAATGTACTGGATTATTGCTATATTATAACGAATTACGTGATGAGTACTTTGCAGAGCTTCGTTATAAAAACTATCCTGAAATAGACCATCATTTAGATGCTAAAAATTTAGTTGATTTAACCGCTGTTCTTCGTGAGCATCTAGGCCCTATATTAAAAGGGTTAAATGAGCGGGTTGATTAATAATTGTAAAGTGTGACTATGCTATTTTTTGAGTTGTTTTATATTATATGAAATAATCTAAGTGGGAATGTTTGGTTAAAGCCCATAAGAAAGCGTAGAATTTGTATATACATAGTAAATGTGATATACTATATATGACTTTTATATAAATCTTTTAAAAGAGTGGGCTTATGTCCACTCTTTCATTTATGATTAGCCTAATTATAAGGTGTTTGTAATCAAGAGATATATACAAGATGTAGTAATAAAGGAGGCGATGGCTATGAAGAGAGAAGCAGTAGAGGAATTTGTATCCTCTGTAGTTGAAGGTATTATAGCCGGCACCGAAATGGAACTAGTCGATGTAGATTACGTTCGTGAACGTGATTGGTATTTACGTGTCTATCTCGACAAACCAGGTGGTGTGGATTTGGATGACTGTCAGTTGGTTAGCGAAAAACTAAGTGCTGTGCTCGACGAAAAAGATCCAATTACGGAAAACTATTTATTGGAAGTATCTTCTCCAGGCCTAGATCGAGTTCTTAAGAAGGATAAGGATTTGGTTCGCTATAATGGTCGTGATGTTGATATCCAGCTATTTAAACCGATTAATGGCAGTAAACAATTTACTGGTGTATTAGAAGGTTTTACAGACACAACTATCGATTTTACTATCAATGGTGAAAGCATGACATTCGAACGGTCTGCCATTGCTCAAATTCGATTACATCTTGATTTTTAATATATGGAGGCATACGAGTGAGTCAAGAATTAATTCAAGCGGTAATGGTACTTACAAAGCAAAAAGGTTTTGCTCCTGAGGTTATTTTTGAATCCTTAGAGGCTGCATTGTTACAAGCATATCGCAAAGAACCTACATCTAATCCAGATGCGTACGTTGTGATTGACCGTGAAACAGGCGATTACAAAGTAATGGCTAAAAAACAAGTAGTTGAAACTGTGGAATTGCCAGAAACAGAAATTAGCTTGTTAGAAGCGCGCAAGATTGACAAACGTTTTGAAATTGGCGACGTAGTAGAAGTAGATGTTACTCCAGCTAACTTTGGCCGTAGTGCTGCCCATACTGCAAAACAAATGCTTATTCAACGTTTGAAAGAGGCTGAACGCAGCGTAGTATACGAAGAATACTATAGCCGTGAAGGCGATATCATTACTGGCGTTATTACACGTGTTGAAGGTAAAAATGTATTTATCAATTTAGGTAAAACAGAAGCAATCTTGCCTCCTACTGAGCAAATTGCTACAGAAACATATCGCGAAGGAGATCGCATTAAATGCTATATCGTAGAGGTTAAGAAAACTACGAAAGGGCCTCAAATCATGATTTCCCGCACACATCCTGGTTTATTAAAACGCCTCTTTGAGTTAGAGGTACCAGAAATTTATGAAGGTGTGGTAGAGCTTAAATCCGTAGCTCGTGAGCCAGGTATGCGTTCTAAGATTGCTGTTTATAGCCGCGATGAAAATGTTGACCCAGTAGGTGCTTGCGTAGGTCCTAAAGGTCAACGTGTACAACATATCGTTGATGAGTTACATGATGAAAAGATTGATATCGTTAAATGGGATGAAGATCCAGCAATTTATATCGCAAACTCTTTGAGTCCAGCAAAGGTTGTATCTGTTGATGTAAGTGAAGAAGAAAAATCCTCTTACGTTGTAGTTCCTGATTATCAATTATCCTTAGCAATTGGTAAAGCTGGTCAAAATGCTCGATTAGCAGCCAAATTAACTAACTGGAAAATCGATATTAAGAGTGAAACTCAAGCAGCTGAAGAACCTTTTGCAGGTTTTGGCAATGCTGAGGATGGAGAATAGTCATGAAACCGAAATCCCAACCTATGCGCACCTGTGTAGGATGTGGTGAGCCAAAGGTAAAACGTGAATTGATTCGTGTAGCCTTGAGCCCAGACGGTAACATCAGTATTGATCGCACTGGTAAAGCACCAGGACGTGGAGCCTATCTATGTGAATCTATGTCGTGCTTTGAACAAGCCTATAAGGCAAAACGATTAGAACGGTCATTAAAGCATAGTGTATCGAAAGAGATATACGAAGCATTACAACGTGATTTACAAGAGAATGAGTAATCACTGATATACATGAATGAAGATAAAATTTTGAATCTCTTAGGTTTAGCACAACGAGCAGGTAAGGTTATTTCCGGTGATTTCATCGTAGAAAAGGCTATAAAGAGAAAGGACCCGAAATTGGTACTTCTCGCTGGTGACTGTGCAGCCAACAATGAAAAGAAATATACTCAATTAGCAGAGACACATCAGATTCCACTTCATAGTATTTCCAATAAAGAGGCGTTAGGAACTGCCATTGGTAAAGAAGTTAGGGTAGTAGTTGCCGTACTAGATGATGGATTTGCAAAGGCAATATTAAAAGAGATTGATCGATAATAAGGGGGTATGTAGATGTCCAAAAAGCGTGTCCATGAAATCGCCAAAGAGTTCGGCGTAGAAAGTAAGCAGGTTATTTCTATTTTGCAACAACATAATGTAAATGTTACGAAAGCAGTTAATTCTGTAGATGATTCCGGTTATGAAATTGTAAAAAAACAATTGAGTAAGAAATCTGAAGCACCTAAAGTAGCACAAAAAACAGAACAAAAAGTAGAACAAAAATCTGCCCCAACTGCAGCTCATAAACAAGACGCTGCGCCACATAAACAACAACATCCAAATCGTTCTAACGAACAGAAAAAGGATAATCGTAAACAAGGTGGTCAAAAACAAGACGATCAATCTAAACAAAACGACCGCAAAAAAGGCAATGTACGTCACGTACAAATTTCTGAGCCTACACGTAAATCCGATGGTAACCAACATGGTGGTGACCGCGCTAATAACCGCCCTAATCACAATAATAACCGCAATAATGACAACCGCAATAATAACGGTCGTCCTAATGATGCGCGTAATAATGATAATCGCAATAACGACAATCGAAACAATGATAACCGCAATTCTAATAACAATGATCGTCGTAACAAGAAAAATAAAAAAGGTGGTAACAACCGCCCTCAATCCTTGTTATCTACATCTATGCAAAAGAAAAAGAATCGCGTAAAACATCGTAATGAACAGTACTTACAACAAAAAGCTGAGGCTGAACGTAAGGCTGAAGCAGCGATTGCTACGGAAATCGAATTGTCCGGTCCTTTAACTGTTAAGGAATTAGCCGAAAAAATGGGCCGCGAAGTATCTGAAATCATCAAAAAAGTTGATGCTTTTAGGTGTTATGGCTAGCATTAACCAAGAGGTTGATGTTGATACTGCTACAATCGTAGCTGAAGAATTTGGTGTAACTGTAACAGAAGTAGAACCTGAAGAAGATCCTACTGATATTATTGAAATTGAAGATGCACCAGAAACATTGAAACCTCGTCCTCCGGTTGTAACTATCATGGGCCACGTTGACCATGGTAAAACATCCTTGTTGGACGTAATTCGCCAAACTAATGTAACAGCTGGCGAAGCAGGTGGTATTACTCAACATATCGGTGCCTACCAAGTTCGTTATAACGACAATAAAATTACATTCCTTGATACTCCAGGCCATGAAGCTTTTACAGCTATGCGTCTTCGCGGTGCTAAATCTACAGATATCGCAGTTCTCGTTGTAGCTGCTGATGATGGTGTAATGCCGCAAACTATCGAAGCCATAAACCATGCTAAATCTGCAGATGTACCAATTATTGTTGCTATCAACAAAATGGATAAACCAGGTGCTAACCCAGATCATGTTAAACAACAATTGTCTGAACATGGCCTTTTACCAGAAGAATGGGGTGGCGATGTAATTATGGTTCCAGTTTCTGCTAAACAAAAACAAGGTATTGACGACTTGCTCGAAAATATCTTACTCGTAGCAGAAGTTATGGAATTAAAAGCGAACCCTAACCGTAAAGCTTACGGCGTAGTTATCGAGGCTCAACTTGATAAAGGTCGTGGTGCTGTATGTACCGTATTAGTACAAAAAGGTTCCCTTCGCGTAGGTGATACTGTACTTGCTGGTACTGCTTATGGTAAAGTACGTGCCATGACAAATGAACGCGGTGAAAAGGTAAAAGTAGCTCGTCCTTCTATGCCAGTTGAAATCTTGGGCTTCTCAGAAGTTCCACAAGCTGGTGAAATCATCAATGGTATGGATGATAACGAAGCACGTGCAATCGCAGAAAAACGTATTGCTAAACAACGCGTTCAAGAATTGCAAGCTACTCACAAAGTTACATTGGATGATATCTTCAACCAAATTCAACAAGGTGAGTTAAAAGATCTTAATATCATCATTAAAGCAGACGTTCAAGGCTCTGTAGAAGCATTACGTCAATCCTTGGAAGGCATTAAAAACCCTGAAGTACGTATCGTTATCGTTCATGCTGCAGTAGGTGCTATTAATGAATCCGATATCATGTTGGCTTCTGCATCTAATGCCATCGTTATGGGCTTCAATGTACGTCCTGATGCTAATGTACGTCGCGCTGCTGAGAATGAAAAAGTTGACCTTCGTACATATCGCGTAATCTACGATGCTATTAATGACGTTGAGTCTGCGATGCGTGGTATGTTGGCTCCTCAATTTAAAGAGGTTGTCGTTGGTCGTGCAGAGGTACGTCAAGTTATTTCTACACCTAAAGCTATCGTTGCCGGTTCTTATGTAACAGAAGGTCGTATTACTAACGATTCTGAAGTACGTTTGATCCGTGATGGTATTGTTGTATTTGAAGGTAAGGTTGACTCTTTACGTCGATTCAAAGACGAAGTAAAAGAAGTTAAAACATCCTTCGAATGTGGTATCTCCTTAGAAGGTTACCGCGACATCAAGGAAGGCGACGTAATTGAAGCGTACTTGATGGAAGAAGTTGCACCTCAAATATAGGAGGTTTATATGAGTGACGTTCGTGTCAGAAAACTACAAGAATTCATCAAACAAGAGGTAAGTCAAATGTTGATGCGTGGATTGAAAGATCCTCGCATCGGCTTTACTACTATTACCGATGTTCATGTAACCGGTGATTTACGAGAGGCTACAATTTACGTTTCCTTGTTTGGTTCCGATAAGGAAAAAGAAGATACTCTTATCGCTTTAAAGCATGCAGCAGGCCATATTCGTACTGAGCTTGGCAAAGTACTTAAGTTGCGCCATATTCCTTCTATCACATTTGATAAGGATACGTCTTTAGACTATAGCATGCATATTGAATCCCTTTTGAATGAAATCAAAAAGGACGAAGAAAAAAATTAACACAAAGGATAGAGAACATGAGTAAGATTACTATTAATCAATTACATGTGGCTCTGTGTGAAGCTAATTCTATTATGCTAACCGTCCATGTTAGACCCGATGGTGATGCTATCGGGTCCATGGTGGCCTTTTACGAAGCCCTTGTAGGGCAAGGTAAAACTGTATATATGGTAGTGGATGATGTAGTTCCTGAAAAGTACTCATTCTTACGATATACGGACCACATCCATGATGTAGCGTATTTTGAAACAAATCCTGTTGATATTGATATGCTAATGGTATTGGATGCTAGCACGTATGAGCGAATTGGCAAAGTAGGTGCACTATGGAGTGCACCTATTTTTAATATAGACCACCATATTTCTAATACGGAGTTTGCGGATCATCTATATTTAAAGCCTAATTTTGCTGCTACTGGTGAAATTATTACCTATTTATGTACAAAATGGAATTGGCCTATCACTGAGTCTATGGGCACTGCATTATATATGGCTATTGCTACAGACTGTGGCTTCTTTAAGTTCAGTAATACCACAGCCAATACTTTAGAAATGGCTGCAAAATGTGTAGCAGCTGGTGCTAGAGCTAATGTTATTTCTGAAACGATTGAAGCTGTGTCTGCCAGTCGTCTTGAATTAACAAAACAAGTTATGCAAACTATCGAGTTTTACAAGAATAACACCGTGGCTACAATCGAGTTGAATCGTGAAGCCATGACAATTCTTGGGGATGATACGGATGGTTTTGTAGATATTATTAGAAACGTTGATACTGTTGATATAGCTATTTTATTAAAAGCTGAAGCTGATGATAGAACGCGGGTAAGCTTGCGTTCTAAAGGAACTGACGTGAATGCTATCGCTAGCAATTTTGGCGGTGGCGGACATATTCGAGCTTCCGGTTGTACCATTAATTTACCATTACAGGAAGCAAAGCAAGCTCTTATTGAGGTGATTAAATAATGGATGGCGTTTTACCATTTTTAAAACCTCCTGGAATAACAAGCCATGATGCTGTTGCCATTTGTCGCCGCATTTTAAAGAGAAGCATAGGGCATAGTGGTACTTTAGATCCTATGGCATATGGTGTATTGCCAGTATTTCTTGGTAAGGCTACGCGACTTATTGAATACACTGATGGTTTTGATAAAACCTATGTGGCAGAATGTAAATTTGGGACTTTTACAGATACTGAAGATAGTTCAGGTCAACCAGTATTGCCTGATAATAACATGGTATTGCGAGATGGTGTTCTATTAAATGAATCGTCTCAAAGTTCAGAACTTTCTGATGCTATAGTAAAACCAACTTTTGAAGAATTAGTTAATACATTGAATACGTTCTCTGGAGTTCAAAATCAGAGACCATCAAAATATTCCGCTATTAAAGTAAATGGTATTCGTGCTTATGAATATGCCCGTAAAGGTATTTCTGTAGAATTGCCATTACGGAAAATTCATATAAAAATATTGAGCTTATAGCGTATGGCTTTCCATATTTTACAGTTCGTGTAACATGCTCTGGAGGCACTTATATTCGTTCATTATTACGTGATATATGTGTTTCATTAGGTATACCAGGAACGATGACATCTTTGGCGCGTACTCAAGTAGGGTCCTTTGATATTGGTTCTGCAAAATGGCTGAGGAACTGATGATTCATGGTGAAAGCCTATTGTTACCAACGGATACAGCAGTTTCACATCTTTCAAAAGTAACGGTAAATAGTGTACAATTAAAGATGATGGTTCAAGGTAAACAATTATCTATTGATAGTGAATTTTCCTATACCAAACCAGATCATTATTATAGAGCCTATGGTCCTCATGGATTCATTGGTATTATGAAACGAACAAACCACACATTAAAGGTGGAAAAAATATTTTTATTGAAGGATAAGTATGAAGCAATTACATTCGTTTGATGAACTACGTCAAATCAAAGATACAAAAGTATATGCCCTAGGTACCTTTGATGGCATTCATCGAGGTCATCAACGAGTTATACGGAAGGCTGTTGAAGAAGCTGCATCAGTTAATGGTGTTAGCATTATCATTACCTTTGAACATCATCCGTTGACAATTCTACATCAGAACGTGTTCCGAAGAGGGTTATTCAAGAAGAGGTTATGGATACCGTTCTTGATGATTTGAATGTAGATTATATTTTGCGATTACCTATGAATGAAGAACTACTTCAAATGAGTGCTGATGAATTTTTAGATGCTCTTTGTACGGATATGAATGTTCAAGCCATCGTAATAGGTGAGAATTTTACATTCGGTGCAAAAGGATTAGGTAATCCTACATATATGAAACAAGTATTAGCTGATAAGCATATACAAGTCCTAGTACAGCCTTTATTGCCTTGTGATGGTCTTAGTACACCTATTTCAAGTACTGAAATCAGAAAAGCGATTCGAGAAGGGCGTTTAGAAGATGCTACTGGTTGGCTAGGAAGACCATTTCAATTTAAAGGGACTGTTATTAAAGGTGATCAACGAGGGCGTACATTAGGGTTTCCTACATTAAATTTATTACTTCCTAATGAAATGGCTACACCTCCAGATGGAGTGTATGCTAATCGCGTGTGTATCGATGGCATTTGGTATGATGGGGTAGGTAATATTGGGGATAATCCTACATTTAAAAATCAGTACCATAGATGCGAAGTACATCTGTTTAACTTTGACCAAGATATATATGGAAAAACAGTCCTTGTACAATTTATTTCCTATATTAGAGGAGAAGTTAAATTTAATAACTTACAAGATCTTATTGATCAAATGAAGGTGGATGAAGAACAGGCTTTAGCTATTTTGGCTAATGCATAATAAGGGGGTTCTCATGGATATTAAAGAAGCTCGTAAACAAATAGATAGCATTGATGCTGTATTAGTCGCTGAATTTGAAAAAAGACTATCTTTAATCAAAGAAATTGGTAAATATAAAGATGAACATCATTTACCCTTAGTAGATGAAGCGCGTGATGAAAGTATTATTGCATTGCATACTGCAAGTTGCAAAGATAAAACATTATCACCTTATGTTGAAAATTATATAAAAACTGTTGTCTCTATGAGCAATGAGTTTTTAAAAGAGCATATGCATAAGCATATTTTTCTCATCGGTATGCCAGGAGCTGGTAAGACTACAGTTGGTAAAATGTTAGCCAAGGAATTAGGCCGAGACTTTTACGACTTAGATCAAACAATTCAAGATAAGGTTGGGAAATCTGTACAAAATATTTATATTTATGATGGTAAAGATGCTTTCAGCGAGTATGAATACAGTACAATTAAAGAACTAATTCATAATAAGCCATCTGTTATTGCTACCGGTGGTGGTACGGTTACCTATGATAAAACAGTAAAGTTAATGCGTAATAATGGTCTTGTTGTATTTGTTAATCGCGATGTAAATCATATCTTAGATGATTTGGATCTTGAAATTCGTCCACTTGTAAAAGAAAGTATCGAGTATATCTTTAATGTATATGAAGAACGATACCCTTTATATGAAAAAGTGGCACATATTAAAATCGGTAATGAAGGCAGTATTACCGATGCGGTACAAGAAATTATTGAAGCCCTACCTAATACGGAGAAATAATGGACGCTATACGAGGATTTGTATACCGAACTATATATGAAAATACACAACGTACGTATTGCGTGTTTGTCCTTAAGGATTATAATGAGGAATACATTACTTGTACTGGTAAATTTGAGTCTCCTAAAGAGGGGGAAGATATCGAAGTTCGCGGCCGTTATGTAGAACATGAAAAATATGGTCGACAATTTGATGCTACTAGTGTAGAGAAGTTAAAACCTGATAATATGGGTGCTGCAAAGACTTACTTAATGAACTTAGGGATTAAAGGTTTTGGTGAAAAGTCCGTAGAAAAGGTACTTGATTATTTTGGTGTTCGTATATTAGAAATTTTACGAGAGGAACGTCCTGAAGAAATTAAGGATGTTCCTGGTCTTCGAAAAAGTATTAAGGATGAACTATTTAATACGTTACTTGGTGAAGGTATTTTATCCGATTTAAATCACTTTTTTGAAAGTCACCATATTTCGTCTAAATGGAGTCGAACTGTATACACTTATTACGGTGTTCAGTCTGTGGCTGTTATTGAAGATAATCCTTATACTTTGTTACGTGTAGCACCAGATATGCTCTTTGGTACGGCTGATACACTGGCGGAACATTTAGGTATTACTGGCAGTGACTCTCGCCGTTTAGAGGCTAGTTTAGAATGGATTTTACGCAGTTTGGATAATCAAGGTCATACTTGTTTGCCTGTAGATCAACTTATTGGCCGGTTAGATGATCTTTTACATACTGATGCAGATGATATTGCTAACTTTATTGAAGGTCTTTTGGAGCAAGGTGCTTTATATAGTACTTATTATGAAGATATCCTATATATTTATCCTCCAGAAATGTACGTGTCTGAAGTAGAAAGCGTTCATTATACAAAGGATTTTTTATTAGAGGCAGATCCAATTTCTCTAGATATTCCAAGTTTTATAGAGAAATTTGAAGCAGATAATCACATTACATTTGGTGATGCTCAAAAAGAGGCTATTCAGTTATCCTTCTTTGAAAAGTTTTCTCTTATTACTGGTGGCCCTGGTACGGGCAAAACGACGATTATTAAGGCTTTAGTAAAAGGGTTCCAACTTGGTGGATTAGGTCGTATTATCTTATGTGCCCCTACGGGGCGTGCTGCAAAACGACTTACAGAGGCTACCGAGTTTGAAGCAACAACGATACATCGCTTATTAGTGCCTGTTCAGGGCAGTGATTCTTATGACTTTACTAAGAATGAAGATGATCCTTTAGATATAGATGTTATTATCATTGATGAAGCATCTATGCTCAATGTACGTTTATTCTATTCGTTAATGGCAGCTATTCCAAAGGAAGCTCATGTTATTATCGTAGGTGACGTAGATCAATTACCACCTATTGGAGCAGGCTTTGTATTAAAAGATTTGCTCGATAGTGACTGTGTGCCTTATACGCGACTTAACCAGATTTATCGACAAAGTTCTGGTAATACTATTGTAGAAAGCGCCTATGCTATTAACCGTGGTGAAATGCCAAAACTTGATAGTCTAAGTGAAGAGTTTTCCTTTATACCTGTTAAGTCTTATGATATGATGATGAAAGCTATCATAGATGTATATAAGCGAGAACAGGAGCATATTGAGGATGAATTAGATATTCAAATTATTTCTCCTATGCGACGTGGTGAAGCTGGAAGTACGCTCATTTCTCAGTATGTACAACAAGCAGTTAATCCTCCAGATAGTTTAAAAGGGGAAGCACGCGTTAATGGTATTACATACCGTGTAGGGGATAAAGTTATCCAAATCCTCAATGATTATGAGTTAGAAGTCTTTAATGGTGAGATTGGAATTATATATGCCATTACACGGACAGATATTTGTATCCGATTTATCCATAAAGAGGTTCGTCTACCTATCGACGAAGCACATATGATTATGCCAGCTTATGCTATTACAGTTCATAAGAGCCAAGGTAGCGAGTATGGTGTGGTTATCATTCCATTTGTTCCACGTTATGGTGGTATGTTGCAACGTAATTTGTTGTACACTGCTGTTACACGAGCTAAACGGAAGGTTATTATCGTTGGTACAACGAGCGCTATAGAACGTGCTGTACGTACTGTAAACGGTGATGAACGATATACATTGTTTAAAGAACGACTACAAGGGAGATGTGATTCGTAATGAGTCTTTGGGATTTCCTATTTCCACCTGTATGTCCTCACTGTGGGGCCTCTGTAGCAACACAAGGGGATTGGTGTAAATCTTGTTTTACTGATCTACTGCATATTCGTCATGTACCAAACAAATTTCTACATTATGTAGAGGATGTATGTGTATTGGCTGAATACCGTGGTGGTTTAAAGTCTATAATTTACGATGTAAAATTCAACGAAAAAAAGGAGCAGTCCAAAGGGGCTGCTCCTTTTTTAGCATCGTACAACCTTTACATGAAATATGATGAGTTTCATATTGTTAATAACAAGTGCTCTGTTATTTATGATTATATTATTCCTGTTCCGTCTAGCGAAAGGAAAAAAGCTAAGAGAGGATATAACCAAGTTGATTTATTTTTTACCAAGTGGGCTAAATCTTTACAAAATATAGATAATAAACATTTTGCTTGGTTAGACTGTTTGTACAAATTTGACACTTCTAATGATATGTGGGCGTTAACGAATAAGGAACGACATCAAAATATTGAGGAGGCCTTTGTCATTGGCGCTAACTATAAAGATATTGAATTAAAGGATAAGACAATACTTATCGTAGATGATATATATACTACAGGGGCTACAATTGAAGCCGTCGCAAAGGTCATTAGAACATATAAACCTTGTAAAATTGATGCATTAACATTAGCTAGCGGTAGTTTTTAAGTATATAAAAAAGCGTTCACCTTATGGTGAACGCTTAATCATGAGACTAACCAAGAACATCGATAAATGCTTTTACTACATCTGGATCGAAAAGGGAGCCAGATGCACTAAAGAGTTCTTCTTTTGCTTTAGCTTTAGTTTTTGCCCAAAATTCAGTAGAAGGATTCACTGTTGTATCGTAATAATCTGCTACAGCGATAATTCTAGCTCCTAATGGGATATTAGCACCACGCAAATGTTTAGGATAACCAGAGCCATCCCATTTTTCGTGGTGATAACGGATATAAGGCAAGATTTGTTGACAACATGGGTAGTTTTCAATCATATTGGCACCACTCGCAGCATGTTGTTTATACTTGGACATTTCTTGCTTGTTAAGATATGGAGATTTTTGAATTAATGCATTAGGTACCATTAAAAGCCCTACGTCATGAAGTAAAGCTGCGTGGCGAATTTGCTCAATTTCATTTAATGGTAACCCCATCTTAGCAGCAATACTAACTGCATAGTTTGAAACTTGGATAGAATGAGTGTATAGATGATAGCTCTTCATTTGTATCATTTGTAAGAGCTGAGCACTAATGGCTTCTAAACTGTCCTTCTCCAGTTCGTACAACCCTGATGGTTGCATTAATGATAACATAAACATAATAAACCCCTTTAACTAACATGTAGAACATATGGTACAACCCCTCGTACTTATGTTCATATCGTACAACTTTAGGCCGTTCTTATTTAATAGTATACAAATTATACACCATAAATAATGTTTTGTGTATGATACGTATGTTCTGTTATACATGTTGTATTCATATTTAGCATACTAAAAATAATTGACATTTTAGGAATGCACTAAATATAGTACCTTGAAAAATTAATTTTATAAATATTAAAATAATATGAAGAATATTTTAGGTTTTCTATTACAATTTTCTATACATCGGAAAAAAGGGGTTGCAAAATTTGTTCTCATTTCAATGAGAAATAAACGTTAATATGTTCGATAAAGATACAAGTTTTGTATATTTTATTAAATTATATGTTTTCGTTAATCTAGACATGAATTATGTTATTCTTTATAATACGTCTATACGGGTCTGTGGTTGAAAGTCGATGCCAGTCGCAGGCAAAACGATCCACATAAGCAACCCAAGGTGTTGTGAGCATGGTGCGGCTTAGGTGTAAGTCCTGCCGGTAAAACCGAGAGGAGTAGTAGTGGGGAGTCTCGGACTTATGAGCGAACCTTCCAGCAGGCGAGTGTGGGGGCAAAGACCAGGTCAGCCGTATACGGGCACATGAGGCTTTTCTCATGTGCTTTTTTTCTTTTTATACATCTGTATATTAAAAAATCTATAGAAAACCACTACCTATGGGAAAGTTATTATACATTGATATTATAATTATACAATGAGTGCATAAAAATAAAATGCAAATATAGTAATTTATTGATATCTAAGGATTTTCTATACAAAATTGTTGACATAATTATACTAAGTGATATACTAGTGTAATAAAAATAGTTAGTTTAGTGAACGAGGATGATTTGATGTTAAATAGGAAGTTAAAAAAATTAATCATTGGTGGTTGTATGTTAGTAATGGCTGGTACTGTAATTGGTGGTTGTGGAACTTCTACACAAACAACTTCTAATAAATTAATCGTTGGTACTAATGCCACATTTGTTCCATTTGAATTTAAAGATGAAAAAACTCAAGACTATACAGGCTTTGATATTGATCTTATTCGTGCCATCGGTAAGCGTATCAATAAAGATGTAGAGCTTAAGAATATTGCCTTTGATGCTTTAATTCCAGCGTTAAATACACATGATATTGATGTAGCAGCATCTGGTATGACTATTACAAAAGCTAGAAGTGAAAAGGTGTTATTCTCTTCTCCATATTATGAAAATGCCCTTGCTGTAGTATATAAAGATGGTGCCAATATTACATCCCTTGATGATCTTAAAGGTAAAAAGATTGCTGCTCAATTAGGTACAACTGGTGCTGATTTAGCTCATAAAATTGAAGGTACTACTGTAAAAGAGTTTGACCATAGTAATGAAGCTTTGTTAGAATTACAAAATGGCGGTGCTGATGCAACTGTAATTGACTTGCCGGTAGCTCAATATTATAGTACTAAACATCCAGACCAACATATTAAATTTATGGCATATCCAAATACGAAAGAATATTTGGGCTTAGCAATCAATAAAGACAACAAAGACTTGCAAGAACAAATTAATAAAGCAATCGCCGATATGAAGGCCGATGGTGAATTTAATACATTATATAAAAAATGGTTTAATGTAGATGCACCAGCTGATATGCCAGTAGTGTTAGAATTTAAATAATAGGAGAGATCATGAGTTTTAATTGGGGGTTAATTGCGGATAATTTACCGCTTTTATTACAAGGTGCACTTGTAACCGTTGAAATTACAGCCATGTCTGTAGGCTGTGGTTTCTTTATCGGTCTATTAGTTGCCATAGCAAATTTATCTAAATTTACAGTAGTTAGATTATTAGCGAAATGTTATGTAGATATCATTCGTGGTACACCATTATTGGTACAAATCTTCTTGATTTATTTTGCATTGCCAATGATTACTGGCCAACGTATTGATCCATTTATCGCTGCTGTTACAGCTTGTAGTATTAACTCTGGTGCATATGTATCTGAAATCTTCCGTGCTGGCATTCAGTCTATTGATAAAGGTCAAATGGAAGCGGGGTCGATCTCTTGGTTTGACTTGGGGTCAAACAATGCGCTATATCATCATGCCACAAGCTTTCAAAGCAATTATTCCACCATTGGGTAATGAATTTATTGCTATGTTGAAAGACTCCTCATTGGTTTCTGTAATTGGTTTTGAAGAATTGACACGCCGTGGTCAACTAATCATTGCCAAAACATATGCATCATTTGAAATTTGGGGGACAGTTGCTGTTATCTATCTTATTATGACAGTAACAATTTCACAATTGGTTGGTTACCTTGAAAGGAAATATAGCATTAAATGATTAAGTTAGAAAATGTACATAAATCCTTTGGTAAAAATGAAGTATTAAAGGGCATTGATTTACATATCGAAAAAGGTCAAGTTGTAGTTATTATTGGTCCATCAGGTTCTGGTAAAAGTACAGTATTGCGTACTATGAATTACTTAGAAGAGCCTACATCTGGTAAGGTCATTGTAGATGGTATGGATCTTTCAGATAAATCTAAACTTAATGAAGTCCGCACGGAAGTAGGAATGGTATTCCAAAACTTTAATCTTTTCCCACACATGACTGTAATGGAAAATCTGACCTTAGCACAAACTAAGGTCCGCAAAACATCTAGTGATGAGGCTAAAAAAATTGGTCAAATTTTATTAGATCGAGTAGGTTTGAAAGATAAAGCAAATGCTTATCCTGACTCTTTATCTGGTGGTCAAAAGCAACGTGTTGCTATAGCTCGTGCTTTAGCAATGAAACCAAAGGTTATGCTCTTTGATGAGCCTACCTCTGCGTTGGATCCAGAAATGGTTCGCGAAGTTCTGGATGTAATGAAGTCTCTAGCCGAAGAAGGTATGACGATGGTTATTGTTACTCACGAAATGGGCTTTGCTAAAGAGGTTGCGGACCGAGTATTATTTGTAGATGGTGGATTAATTCTTGAAGATGATACTCCTGAAAAAGTATTTGATGCACCAACAAATGATCGAACAAAATTGTTCTTATCGAAAATTTTATAATAATAATTTCTAACATAAAAGGAAGTAAATTCTGTTTATAGAGTTTGCTTCCTTTTTTGACTTTGACTTTTTTAAAGTTAACTGAATTTGTACATATTAGATTTTATGATATATGAATCTATTTATATCTATTAATATATTTGATAACTTGATGTTAATTCATTCAATTAGCCCCTATAAATAAGCCATTCTAGGTATTAATTAATCTATGAAATACGATTATTGCCATAAATATTTGTGATATATAAATATTTTATACATATATATCTTATGATAATAATTTTTAATTCATATAATTTTATTATTATAAAATTATACAATAAATTAATATGCTGTTCGTAAATATTTATAACATTGATAAATCAAGGGTTTTATGTGATTTTTGTAGGGTGGGATACAAATAAGATATCTTTGCATATTCATTAAAAGTGTTAATATTATTGTTTGATATTTTATACATGCTGTGTTATGATACAAGTGTAGTGCAAGACAGTAAGACAATATATATATATTTTTAGGAGGATGTTACCATGTTAGGTAAAGTAAAATGGTTCAGCGCAGAAAAAGGTTATGGTTTTATAGAACGCGAAGACGGTAGCGATGTATTCGTACATTACTCTGCAATCCAAGACGAAGGTTTCAAATCTTTGACAGAAGGTCAAAATGTAGAGTTTGATATCGTTGATGGTAACCGTGGCCCTCAAGCTGCTAACGTTGTAAAAGCGTAATTACATACCAAAAAATACATAAAAGCAACATATAGTAAAACTCTGATATCGCATGATATCAGAGTTTTTTTGCTACTACTGAAAGTAATATTTATAATTCTACAAAAAATATAAAAATTCTTTTTTGAAAAAAAAGAGGAGTTTTATATGTGAATGTAGAAATACTAAATATAACACGAGAGATAAGTAAAAAAATACTACACACTCGTATCTCGTGGATGATTTTTAGAAAGGGTGTTGACATATGAAAGTAGCAATCAGAGGTAAAAACATTGAAGTGACAGATGCTCTAAGAGCATACATCGAAAAGAGATTGAGCAAATTAACTCGTTACTTCGATGATGAGTTAGATGCACAAGCGGTTTTATCCGTTGTAAAAGATAAATCTACTGTTGAACTTACATGCTTCGTTAATAAAATTGTTCTTCGTGGTGTAGAAACAAACGATGATATGTATGCTGCTATTGATTTGGTAATAGACAAAATTGTACGTCAAATTCACAAACATAAAACTCGTTTAGCTAAACGCTTTAAAAAACAAGAGGCTTTCCATCCAGAAGCTTTAGCGGCTCCTGTAGAAGAGGAAGCTATCGAAGTTGTAAAACGCAAACGCTTTGCAGTGCGTCCTATGGATGTAGAAGAAGCTATTTTACAAATGAATCTTATTGGTCATGACTTCTTTATGTTCTTCAATGCTGAAACAGAAGCAATGAATGTAGTATATCGTAGACATGATGGATTCTATGGCTTGATCGAGCCAGAATTACAATAACCTATAATGTCGGCTGACAATAATCCTAACTCCTTTCTACTTTTTTAATCAGCCGATTATTATACTAAGGTGGATGACCATTTTGAGTCATCCACCTTTTTTATAAAAACCTATAAATAATCGTGAAATGCCTTGAATTCTTTGACTATTCAAGGCATTTTCGTTATAATAAATTAGATAAAATAATGTAAGATGTCCTATAGAGGAGTGATTTGTTTGTTAAGCTTTTTACAAAGGCTATTAGGCAATAATAACGCAAAAGAAATCAAGAAAATGCGTGCTATTGCTGATCATATTAATGAAATTGAACCGAATTATGTTAAATTAAGTGATGCTAACTTAGTAGCAAAAACCGATGAGTTTAAACGTCGTTTGCAAAAAGGGGAAACGTTAGACGACATTTTACCAGAAGCATTTGCCGTAGTTCGTGAAGCGTCTAAACGCGTGTTAGGCATGCGTCATTTTGATGTACAGTTGATTGGTGGTATTTGCCTTCATAGAGGTAATATTGCAGAAATGCGTACTGGTGAAGGTAAAACATTAGTTGCTACATTACCAGTATATCTAAATGCTTTGACAGGCAATGGGGTGCATGTTGTTACAGTAAATGATTATTTGGCGACTCGCGATAGCGAACAAATGGGGCGTTTATATAACTTCTTAGGTCTTTCTACAGGTCTTATTGTAGCTAATCTCGATTTTAACCAACGTAAAGAAGCATATGCATGCGATATTACATATGGTACAAATAATGAGTTTGGTTTTGACTATTTGCGCGATAACATGGTATCTGATGTATCACAAATGGTACAACGTCCATTGAATTATGCAATTGTCGATGAAGTTGACTCCATCCTTATCGATGAAGCGAGAACTCCACTAATTATTTCTGGTCCTGGTCAACGTTCCACAGATAATTACTATAAGTTAGCTAAAATTGTTCCTCATCTAGTGAAAGATGAAGATTATACAATTGATGAAAAACAAAAAACCATTGCACCTACAGATTCTGGTATTGCTAAAGTCGAAAAAATGCTTGGTGTTGAAAACTTGTATGATTCAGAAAATATTGAGTTAAATCATCTACTTGGTGCATCTCTTCGTGCATATGCTATGATGCATCGCGATACTGACTATGTAGTTAAAGATGGTGAAGTTGTTATCGTCGATGAATTCACAGGTCGTTTGATGTTTGGTCGTCGTTATTCCGATGGTTTACACCAAGCAATCGAAGCTAAAGAAGGCTTGAAGGTTGAACGTGAAAGCCAAACATTGGCTTCTGTTACATTCCAAAACTATTTCCGTATGTATAAAAAGCTTGCTGGTATGACTGGTACAGCCAAAACAGAGGAAAAAGAGTTTATCGATATTTACGGTTTGGAAGTATTACCTATTCCTCCAAATAAACCATTGGCTCGTATAGATTTGCCTGATCAAATCTTTAAAACAAAGGCAGCTAAATATCGTGCCGTAGTACGTAATGCTGTAGAACGCCATCAAACTGGTCAACCAATTTTGATTGGTACTACATCTATTACTCAATCTGAAGAACTTTCAGATATGTTATTACGTGCAGGAGTACCACATAAAGTATTGAATGCTAAACATCATGAAAAAGAAGCGGAAATTGTTGCAGATGCTGGTCAAATGGGTATGGTGACAATCGCTACAAACATGGCTGGTCGTGGTACTGATATCACACTTGGTGAAGGTGTCCCTGAATTAGGCGGTTTGGCTATCTTAGGTACTGAACGTCATGAAAGTCGCCGTATCGATAATCAGTTGCGTGGTCGTGCTGGTCGTCAAGGTGACCCAGGCTCCTCTCAATTCTTCTTATCCTTAGAAGATGATTTAATGCGTATCTTTGGTGCTGATAATATTACAGGTATCATGGATAAACTAGGCATGGAAGAGGATGAGCCTATTGAGCATTCTTTGATTACTAAATCTATTGAACGTGCTCAAAAGAAAGTAGAAGATCATAACTATAATATTCGTAAATATGTCCTTGAGTATGATGATGTTATGAATCAACAACGTGAAGTATTATACGAACAACGTCGTCGTATTTTACGTAACGAATCCTTACGTGACACAATCAATGAAATGATTGATAAACTTGTTACTGAATCTGTAGATGCTTATGCAGATGAAAAATTATATCCAGAAGAATGGGATTATGAAGGTCTTTATAAGCATTTAAGTCAATATTTCTTAACAGAAGAGATTATGTCCTCTCAAGATATGGAAGAGTATAGCCGTCAAGAATTGTTAGAACGTTTACTTGAAATTGCTCATGCTGAGTATCAAGATCGCGTTGATATGCTTGGTGATGCTATGTTTGGCCAACTTGAAAAGGCTATTATGTTGCGCGTTGTTGATAACAAATGGATGGAACATTTGGATAATATGGATATGTTGCGTGAAGGTATTGGCCTTCGTGCATATGGCCAAAAAAATCCATTGGTGGAATATAAATTTGAAGCCTTTGATATGTTCCAAAACATGATTGCTGCAATTCAAGATGAAACAATCATGGCGTTATACAAAATTCGTGCACAATTGATTCAAGAGATTGAAGAACCAGTTGACCACTTAGAAGGTGCACAACCCCATCATGAAGATGTGTTGGAGCCACAAAACATAGATTAAGATTTGTGAATGGCACGTTGCTCAATGGGATTTCCTTCTGGGCAACGGCCATTTTTCTATTTTATTAAGGTGATAATTTATCGATGTAATAAGCTAATAAGTAAAAGGTGGTGAACATAAATTGTTAGAAGATTTAAAACCGATTATTTCTAATCTTGAAGAACGTATTTATGGAATGAGGGATTCACTTTAACATCGCTCAGAAAGAGGATCGAATCTTTACACTAGATGTACAAATGAGCGACCCTACATTTTGGGACGATCCTGATAAGGCTCGTGAGATTTCTCAAGAGGCTACACAATTAAAGAATGCTGTAGAAAGCTATAAACAACTTGTTAGTGACATCGAAGATGCTAATGTAATGCTAGAGATGGCTATAGAGGAAGATGATCGTTCTCTAGAAGGAGAGATTAAGGATTATGTTCAACAAATAGAAGAAACTGTAGAAAAACAAGAGGTTCTTTTATTGCTTAGTGGTGAGTATGATGCTAATAATGCAATCTTAACATTTCATGCTGGTGCAGGTGGTACAGAAGCACAAGATTGGTGTTCTATGCTCATTCGCATGTACTTACGCTGGGCTGAAAAGCAGGATTTTCTATTGAATTGATGGACGAACAGCCCGGTGATGAGGCGGGTACTAAATCTGCTACATTTTTAATTAAAGGTGAAAATGCTTTTGGATATTTGAAATCTGAAAAAGGCGTACACCGTCTTGTTCGTATCTCACCATTTGATGCTGCGGCACGTCGTCATACATCCTTTGCTGCTGTTGATGTAATGCCAGAAATTGATGATACAGTAGAAATTAATATAGACATGAAGGATGTACAGGTAGATACATATCGAGCTAGTGGTGCTGGTGGTCAGCATATTAATAAAACAGATTCGGCTGTACGTTTGACGCATAGACCAACTGGTATTGTAGTTCAATGTCAATCACAGCGTTCCCAAATGCAAAATAGGGAACAAGCATTACGTTTATTACGAGCAAAATTATTTGAATTAGAATTAGAAAAACAAGCAGAACTTAAAGAGCAAATAGGTGGTACATACCAAGCTATTGAATGGGGCAGTCAAATTCGCTCCTACGTATTCCACCCATATAATCTCGTTAAGGATCATCGTACAGGGGTTGAAACAGGGAATGTACAATCCGTTATGGATGGTAATTTAGATCAATTTATGGAAGGCTTCTTGAAAAGAAGCAAATTTAACAGTTTAGGAGTTCTTATGAAAAAGTTTTACTATTCCTACTAGTGCTGATTATTGCCTTGGCAGCAGCAACACAATTTTTATTACCTTCTTATATTAGTTCTCGTATTGAAAAACAATTAAATGATTCCCTAAAACCATCTGCTCAAACTGTAAATGTTGAGTCTCAACCAGGATTCAAATTACTTTATGGTGAAGCTGATCATGTGTACGGTTCTTTAGATGATGTAAAACTTGGTAAATTAAATTTTGCAAACTTCAAATATGATGCAACACAAATTCTAGTTAATCCAATTTCATTATTGGCTAGCCAAGAAATAGAGGTTGTTAGAGTTGGAAACTCAAGTATTGACGGTATAGTTACTAATGAAGATTTAGCAACATTTTTAAGCACTCAAGCTGGCAGTGAAATTCAAGATGTACAAGTAAATATTAGTAAAGATAACATTAGTTTAACTGGCAAGATGAATGTAGGTATGGTATTTAAAGGCGCTGTTAAATTAGATGGTAATTTAGAATTAAAGGATAATACTTTATTATTTGCACCTAAGAAATTCACCATTAATGGTGCTACTATCCCAGGTTTAACATCTAATGTACTAGAAGCTACTGAAATCTATAACTTCAATAACTTCCCTATTCCTGTAAAAGCAGAAAGCTTAACTATCGATAATGGTGAAATTCACATTAAAGTTAAACCAGTGCTCAACTAGAAAGGATTTGTCGTGAATCATCGGAACACCCAGAAAAGTAAGTACTCTTGGATTCTTATATTATGTATTATTGTAGGCCTTGTATCCTCTTTATACTTAGTATTTGAACGCCATCAGATAGAAAAATCTCAAAACCATATAGAAAATATCGTAGATTATGATGCTGTTTTACGGGCTAATGCCTTTGAAAAACGTAGTCAACAAGAGGCTTTTGATGCGCTTCGCAATGCAGGTGTAACAGCATTTGCTATTTATGATCGCACCTTAGAAAAAGCGAAAGATGCAGGTCAAGTTAAGGTATTATCTTCCGAAGAAATGGATTCTGTCCGTGTTAATGGGGCATCCGTGAAACATGGTGCAACTTATGTAGCTTTGATTTCTGGTAAAGAAGGCTATTATAAAGAAATTCGGGAAGATTTATATCATCGTATTGGTAAAGATAAAGTTAAAGAGCTTAATACAAGTATTGGTCCGGTTCTTGAGTTATATGGTGCTACTGCAGATAGCTATCTAAAAATGAATCTTGGTATTTCCAAGCTTCAAGCTCAAGAAGTTGCTAATCGTGGATTTAATGTTATTGTTCGACCTACAAATTACAGAAATGTAACGTCTGAAGATCTTCAATATCTATTTAAACGCCTTGAAGGAATTCCACATGTTACTGGTATGATTTTTGCTGGCAAAGAAGCTCTTGGTGCGCCTAACTTAACTGATGAAACCTTAGAATTATTACATAAAAATCACATTCCTTTAGTTGGTATCGAAGCTGTTAACCAACTTCAATATGAGCCACAACAAGGTTTCTTAGAAATGGCTGCTAAAGAGAATTATAGCGTTGGTCGTGTATATACAATTGCTAAGGACGAATTAAAGAAAATTACTCCTGAAGAAGCAGCACAACGTTTCTATATTAGTGATATTGAACGAAATATTCGTTTCAATTTATTCCCTATGTATGAAGCTGGTGTAAATAATGAAACAGTATTACAAACTACCATTAACTATATTGGTATGACTACTGAAAAATTATCTACAAAAGGTTATGAATTTGGTCCTGCTGATATTTATCCAGCATATACACCTAATCCATTGTTAGTAGTTATTACTATGATAGGTGCTATTGCACTTTTCGTTTACGTTGGTCAAATGCTAATTCCAATGAGTAAACATAAACAATTGGTAGCATTTTTTGGTATTTCATTACTATCTATTGTATTGTTTATCATTACAAGTGGCACACTGATTACTCAAATTTGGGCATTATCTAGTGCTATTATGGCTCCTGTAGGTGCTATGATCCGTTTGATGGAAGAATGGCGTCGTTATGATGGGTCTCGTCCATTAGGTGCTATTAAATCAACAGTATTAGCAGTATTCTATCTCGTTATTGCCGCACTCTTTGCAGCTATTGGAGGAATGTATATTGCATCTTTACTAGGTAATACAAAATTCTTCATGGAATTTGCTATCTTTAGAGGTGTTAAGTTAACATTTGTACTTCCAGTTGTATTGGTGATTATCGCTTATTTACAACGTTTCCCATTGTGGAAAGGTCGTATGATTAACTCTAAAGAAGAAGCAAAGAGATTTGTAGTTGAATTTTTAACAATGGATGTTAAGTTCTACGTATTCTTTGTAATGGCTGCTCTTGGTGGCGTGGCATGGGTATTTGTTGGCCGAAGCGGTCATACAGCAGGTGTTCCTGTACCAGGAGTTGAACTCATGCTTCGTCGTTTTCTTGAAAATACAATGTATGCAAGGCCTAGAGAAAAAGAGTTCATTATTGGTCATCCTGCATTAATGTTAGCTACATTTGCATTCCTACGCAAATGGCCTACAGTGATCCATTTCTTATTAACTATTGCTGGTGTTATTGGAGTAGCGTCTATGGTTGAAACTTTCTGTCATATTAGAACTCCTGTATTCATGTCTATTATGCGTGGATATGATGGTTTGTTAATTGGTGCGCTCTTAGGTTTGCTTCTTATCATTGCTGTTCGTTTCATGATGTATGTAACACAATGGTTCCAAGCTCGGGAGGTTGACCATGAGTAATATTGTTATCTCTGGCTACTATGGTTTTGGTAATGCTGGTGATGAAGCAATGCTTTGTGCTATTATCGATGCCATTCGTAAAGAGGAAGCAGATGCGCATATTACGGTTATTTCTGGTAATCCTACAGAGACGAGCAAAAAGCACAATATTCATGCGGTGGGAACCTTTTCTGCATTCGGTATTCTAAAGGCTATTTCAAATTCTGATTTAGTTATCAGTGGTGGAGGCAGCCTGTTACAAGATGCTACTAGTATTCGCAATACATATTACTACTTAAGCATTATGGCTTTAGCAAAAATGATGGGTAAAAAGGTGATGCTATACTCACAAGGTATTGGACCTTTAAATCGCCCTTCTACAAGAAAAGCTGTTAGCTTTATTTTGCGATTTGTGGACACTATAACGGTTCGTGATTCTATTTCTAAATCTGAATTAGATTCCTTAGGAATTGAAGATGTTGAGGTTACGGCTGATGCTGTATTAGCCATGCAACCAGCAGATTTGTATATTGGAAAACGCATTCTAGACGGCTATACATCAAAGCTACCTATATCCACAGAATCTCCAAAAAGAATCGGAGTAGCTGTTCGTAGTTGGAAAGATGATACAGAATACCGTGAATCACTAGCCAATGTGTTAAGTCGACTGCAAGAACAGGATAATGTAGAGATTATATTTATACCTATGTCTCATCCAGAGGATACAAAAGAAGCTAAAATTATTGCTAGTTATATGCCAAAAGGAGCTATTGTTCTTGAAGGACCATTCTCTACAGAGGAACAAGTATCCTTGTCTGGTAATGTAGACCTTATGATTGGCATACGTCTTCATGCATTAGTATTTAGTTCTTTAATGAAGAAACCTGTAATTGGCATTTCCTACGATCCTAAAATCACTAGTTTCTTACATATGATTGGTCAAGAACCAATCGGTACAATGACCCATCTTAGAGAAGAGGCCTTATATCAGAGATGTCATAAGCTCTTAAATTCAAGAGAAGAGTACCAAGCATCTTATGATCGTATTGAAGCATTACGTGTTAACTCTCAACGCAATGCAGAAATCGCAATTTCATTACTTAAAAATTATTAATATATTGGATCTAATCCAGAAAGTGAGGTCTCTATGGCTACATTAACACAAGATGTTAAACAACTAGTTCAAGAGAAGGCAAAAGCTATTCGCGTGAGTATTGTTCAGTCTGTAACGGCAGCGAAATCTGGTCACCCAGGTGGTTCTCTATCCATCGCCGATGTGATGGCCTTGTTGTACTATGTAGAAATGAATGTAGATCCAGCAAATCCAAAAGCTCCTAATAGAGATCGCTTTGTCCTTTCTAAAGGTCATGCAGCGCCTGCATTATATGCTACATTGGCTGAAAAAGGTTACTTTTCTAAAGATGAACTTTTGAATTTACGTAAAATTGACCATATGTTACAAGGTCACCCTGATATGAAACATATTCCAGGTGTTGATATGTCCACAGGTTCCTTGGGTCAAGGTATCTCTGCAGCATGTGGCATGGCATTGGCTGGTAAAATCGACAATGCAGATTACCGTGTTTATTCCATTCTTGGTGATGGTGAACTTGAAGAAGGTCAAGTGTGGGAAGCCGCTATGTTTGCTGGCCATTACAAACTCAATAACTTAACTGCTTTTGTCGACTTTAATGGTCTTCAAATTGATGGGGATATTACTAAAGTTCTTTCTCCATTGCCTATTCCTGAGAAATTTAAAGCTTTTAACTGGAATGTTATTGAAGTAAATGGTCATGATCTTGATGAACTTCATAATGCTATTGAAGCAGCTAAAGCTTTCACAGAAGGCCCAACTTGCATTGTAATGCATACTGTAAAAGGTAAGGGCGTTGAAGAAATGGAAGGCCAAGCAGGTTGGCATGGTAAAGCACCAAGCGCTGAGCAAGGCATAGCCTTTGTTAATGAAATTATGGGGGTACAATAATGGGTAAAGCAACACGTGAAGCATATGGTAATGCGTTAGCTCGCATCGGTAAAGAAAATACAAATATTATCGTATTAGATGCAGATTTATCAAAATCTACTAAAACTGATACATTTAAAAATGTTTGCCCTGAACGTTTCTTTAATGTAGGTATTGCAGAACAAAATTTGATTTCTGTTGGTGCAGGTATTGCAGCAGCTGGTAAAACCCCATTTGTTTCTTCCTTTGCAATGTTTGCAACAGGTCGTGCATTTGAACAAATTCGCAATGCTGTATGCTATCCAAAATTGAATGTAAAAGTTTGTGCTACACATGCGGGTATTACAGTAGGTGAAGATGGTGCTACACATCAAAGCTTGGAAGATATTTCTTGTATGCGTACACTACCTAATATGACAGTAGTAGTACCTGCGGATGAACGTGAAACAGAAGCTGTAGTTGAATGGGCTGCATCTTATGAGGGTCCTGTATACGTTCGTTTGGGCCGTGCTGGTGTAGATGATGTAACAGCTGAAGGTTATACTTTTGTACCTGGGAAATCTACTACTTTAGTTGAAGGTTCTGATGTAACAATTATCGCTTGTGGTGCTTTAGTTGGTCCTGCTGTTGAGGCGGCAAAAACCTTAGCTGAATCTAATGTATCTGTACGCGTTATTAATATGGCATCTATCAAACCAATTGATGCAGATGCAATCGTAAAGGCAGCTACTGAAACAGGTGCTATTGTTACAGCTGAAGAACATAATATCATTGGTGGCCTAGGTTCTGCTGTGTCTGAAGTTGTTGTTGCTAATAAGCCTGTTCCTATGGAATTCGTTGGTGTTCGAGATACATTTGGGGAGAGTGGTACACCAAAAGAATTAATGGCTAAATATGGCTTAACAGCAAAAGACATTGTAGAAGCAGTAAAACGTGTAATCACTCGTAAATAATCAAAGGGGATCCCATGATTGAATTTAAGAATGTTAGTAAAGTCTATGATAATGGTTCTGTTGCATTAGACGATGTGTGTTTAACTATAAATGACGGAGAATTTGTCCTCATTTGTGGTCACAGTGGTGCAGGGAAATCAACTCTATTTAAATTATTAACTCATGAAGTAGTACCTGACGCTGGTACTGTTATAGTTGATGATTTTGATGTTACGCGTATGAAGCGTAGTAAAATTCCAAAATTACGTAGAAAACTTGGTGTTGTATTCCAAGATTTCCGATTATTACCGAATAAAACGGTATCAGAAAACATTGCTTTTGCACTTGAAGTAATTGAAGAGAAACCAAAGGTAATTAAAGAAAAGGTAAGTCATGTACTAGAGCTTGTTGGGTTAACAGATAAGGCAAATGATTTACCAGAGGATCTATCTGGTGGTGAACAACAACGTGTTGCCATTGCCCGCGCCATTGTAAATCGACCATCTGTGCTCATTGCTGATGAACCGACTGGTAATCTAGATCCTGATACAAGTAAAGGTATTGTCGATTTGTTTAAGCATATCAATAATTTTGGTACAACTGTTATTATGGTTACCCATAATATGGATCTTGTTTCGTATTTAAATAAACGTGTTATTCGTCTTAAAGATGGTCGCGTTCAAAGTGATAATATGAGAGGTGCTGAAATTAATGAAGCCTAGAACATTGAAATACTTTTTTAAAGAAGCCCTCAAATCTATGAAGCGTAACGGTCTTATGACATTAGCATCTATTTCTACAGTGGCTTTATCCCTATTTATGCTTGGGGTATTCCTTTGCGGTGTTATTAATTTGAATAACATGGCATCTAGCTTAGAAAACCAAGTTCAATTGAGCATTTACTTAAAAGATGGTTTAACAACTGACCAAATCATGGCAGTAGGTAAGCAAATTAAAGCTATACCAGATCTTAAGCATTTGGAGTTTGTTAATAAAGAGCAAGCGATGAAGGAATTTAAAGCACGCCTCGGTGATCAACAACAATTAGTAAATGCATTAGGTGATGTAAATCCATTGCCAAACTCTTACGTATTAACCTTTGATAATCCTAGTGATGTTAAGGCAACAGCTAAATTAGCTACCACATTCCAAGGTGTTGAAAGTACACATTATGGTCAAGATATTGTGGAAGAACTCTTCCGTATAACTCAAGTTATCAGAATTGGTGGTATCGTATTAATTGCATTCTTAGCAGCAGCTACATTGTTCATCATTTCTAATACAATTCGTTTGACTGTGTTCGCTCGTCGTAAAGAAATTGCCATTATGAAATATGTAGGTGCAACAAATGGTTTTATCCGTTGGCCATTCTTGATAGAAGGCATGTTATTAGGTTTAGTTGGAGCTATTATTGCCGTTCTTTGTGTAGGTGAATTCTACCATTTCATTACTATGGAAGTTTCTGAGTCTTTAGCATTCTTCCCATTAGTACCAATGTTCCCATTCTTCTATGATGTGGCTATCTATATTTTAGTTGGCGGTATTATAGTAGGTGCTATTGGTAGTACAATTTCTTTAAAACAATACATGAAGGTGTAATGTTTATGAAATACAACACAATCAAATCCCGTCTGGTAGCAACAATTTTAACAGGTATAGTAGTACTGGGAACACCACTATACATCGTTGCGGAAGATGAGGATTTAACGAATCAATTAGATTCAATTCAACAACAAGTTAATCAACAAAACTCTATTAAAGCTGATGCTGAAACTGTTATTGTAAGCGTATCTGAACAGTTGCGTCAAATTGAAGAGCAATTGCGTCAAGCTCAACAACAGTTAGAGTCTATTCAACAACAACGTGTAGCCGTTGAAAATGATATTACTGTTAATGAAAAGTTACTAGCAGAAGCACAAAAACGTTTAGAAGGACGTGAGTCCGTATTTTATAAGCGTGTACGTGACATTTATATCAATGGTCGTCTAAGTTATTTAGATGTTGTTATTGGATCTAAAGACTTTAGTGATTTTGCAAATCGACTAGAGATTTTAAAACGAATTATTGATGCTGACATTAAATTAATCGATGAAATCAAAAAAGAACGTGCTGAAATTGCTGCACGTAAGCAAGCTCTTGAGCAATCTCGAGCTAAATTAGTGGAGCTTGAAAAGGCAGCAGTAGCTAAACAAGCTGAGATTGAACAGAAGAAGAAAGAACGGGAAGTCGTTCTTCAAAAAGCACAAAATGATCGTGCCACTGCAATGCAAGCTGTAGAAGAACTCAATGCTTCTTCCGCTCAAATTACTGCACTATTAAAAGCACGTCAAGCGGAACGTGCAGCAGCGGCTCGCGCTGCTGCAGAAGCGGCGGCCGCAGCAGCAGCTCAACAGTCTGCACCAAGTTACTCTTGGGTGCAAGGTTCTGGTCAACTGGGTTGGCCTGTAAGTGGTGAAATTACTTCTCCATATGGTTATCGTACACATCCAATTTGGGGAACAACAATTTACCATTCTGGTATAGATATTGGTGTTGATGAAGGTACACCTGTTCATGCTGCTGATGGTGGTACCGTTGTTTGGTCTGGTTGGATGGGCGGCTATGGTTATGCCGTAGTTATCGACCATGGTAATGGCATGTCTACCCTTTATGGCCATAATTCTGAGCTTGCTGTCTCTGAAGGACAAGATGTATCTAAAGGTCAAGTTATAGCCTATGCTGGTAGCACTGGTAATAGTACTGGGCCACACGTACATTTTGAAGTTCGTATAAGTGGGGATCCTGTGGATCCTATGGGATATTTATAATATGAAATTTGATACACGTACGGTGTTATGGAGCCTATTGAAATATATAGGCTCTGGCATCGTTATTATGTGGCTCATGTTTTGGTATCTATCTGGTTCATTCTGGGGGTTACCAAGACTATTTGTAGCCTACTATGCTGCGAGTCAAGTCTTTATGACACCTATGTCTAAAGCTACCCTTTATGATGGTATGTTAAAAGGTTTGATTGGCTCTTTGGGAGAGCCTCATAGTGTTTATTTAGATGCTGATGAATTTAAGTCCATGAAAATGCAAACATCTGGTACTTATGCTGGTGTAGGCATGGTTCTTGGGCATGATGATAAAGGTTTATATGCAGTTAGTATTATGGAAGATCAACCAGCTTTCAAAGCGGGCATTAAACCTGGTGACCATATTATTGCTATCGATGGTCAATCAACAAGTGATATAACTGTAGAAGATGCATCCTCTCGAATTCGAGGTGAAGCAGGTACTGTTGTAGCCCTTGATATAGAGCGCAATGGTGAAACATTGCACTTTGATATCACTCGTGAATCCATTGTGTTACCAACTGTTAAAAGTAAAATGCTTACAAGTACAGTGGGGTACATTCGTATCAGTCAATTCGCCGAAAATACAGCTGATGATTTTGAAACACAGTTTAAAGAATTGCAATCTCAAGGTATGAAGGCACTGGTGTTAGATCTCCGTGATAATCCTGGTGGTTTGTTATCTACAACAGAAAAGATTTCTAACTATATTATGCCTCCAGGTACACTAGTAACGGTACAAAATCGAGCTGGTAAAAAAGATGTTTATAAGTCGAATGGCCCAGAAGTAGCTATGCCATTAGTAGTTCTTGTTAATAAAGGGTCTGCTAGTGCATCTGAAATTATAGCTGGTGCTATTCAAGACCGTAAACTTGGTACTATTTTAGGTACTAATACATATGGTAAAGGTACAGTTCAAACTATTTATCCTAGCCTTGATAATGAAGGCGTTAAGGTAACTATTGCCAAGTACCATACACCAAATGACCGTGTTATTGACGGCATTGGTATTAAACCAGATGTAGAGCTTGATCTACCAAAAGGTGTAAATCCATCTAGTACAGTAGATGATATTCAAATTAAAAAGGCATTAGAGTTATTACAGCACTAATGCGTAGGAGTTAAAATATGTTTATAGATAGAGCGCGTGTCTTTGTTAAGGCCGGTGACGGTGGGGATGGCATGTCTAGTTTCCGCCGTGAGAAATACGTGCCAAATGGCGGCCCTAGTGGCGGCGATGGTGGTAAAGGGGCAGACGTTATTTTTAAAGCGGACAAGAATATTAATACTCTTGTAGACTTTAGATATAAACGTCAGTTTAAGGCGCCTGCTGGTGGTAATGGTGAAAGCTCTAACAAGCATGGTCGCGGTTCTGAGCCACTTATTATCCCAGTTCCGTTGGGCACCGTAATTAAAGAAGAAGAAACAGGAAAAATTTTCTGTGATCTCGTTAACGATGGTGATACATTTGTTATTGCTAAAGGTGGTCGTGGGGGCCGTGGTAATGCACGTTTCCAAACAAGTGCTAACCGTGCACCGACATTTGCAGAAAAGGGTGAACCGGGCGAAGAGTTCTGGTTACAATTAGAATTAAAAGTATTGGCAGATGTAGGTTTATTAGGCTATCCATCTGTTGGTAAATCCAGTATATTGCGTAAGGTTTCTAAAGCTCAACCAGAGGTTGCGGCTTATCACTTTACTACATTGACACCTGTACTTGGAGTAGTAACAATCTCTGGTGACCGTAGTTTTGTACTAGCTGATATTCCTGGCCTTATTGAAGGTGCTAGCGAAGGTGTTGGTCTAGGACATAACTTCTTGCGTCACGTAGAACGTACTAATATTTTAATTCACGTCCTTGATGTATCTGGTATGGAAGGACGCGATCCAAAGATTGATTTTGATGCTATTAACGAAGAGCTTCGTAAATATTCTGAAAAATTAGCCAATAAAAAACAGATTGTTGCACTCAATAAGATTGATATGGTCTTTGATGATACAACAATTCCTGATACAAAAAAATATTTTGAAGATAAAGGCTACGAAGTATTCCTTATCAATGCATTAAGTGGCGAAGGTTTACCAGAACTTATGGAACGAGCGTACTACTATGTAGAAAACTACGAGCCAGAACCGGAAGCAACTGATGATACAGTAGTATACGAAGCAAAACCAGATGTAGAATTCGTTATCACTCGTGGTGACGATGCTGCATTCTATATTACAGGTAAACGTATTGAACGTTTAGTAGCAATGACAAATTTAAGTGATGATCAATCTCTTCGTAGATTCCAACGCATTTGGCGCTTTATGGAGCTAGATGCTAAATTAAAAGAAAAAGGTTGTAAAGACGGTGATGAAGTTGTAATTGGCGATCAACGCTTTACATTCCAAGAGTAGGAGTAATAATGACAGGAAAACAAAAACGGTATTTACGTTCTTTGGCAGCAACAATGCCACCAGTAGTTCAAATTGGTAAAAATGGTTTAGAAAACAGTGTTATTGATAGTGCTCGCGCAGCCTTAATGGCTCGCGAATTAATCAAGGTGAAATTACACAACAATAGCCCTGAAGATAAGACGATTTTCCAAGAGTTAGCCGATATGTTAGGTGCTGAATTAGTCCAAGTTATTGGTTTTAATGGTGTTTTATATAAAGCTAAAAAAGAACCTAAAATTATTTTACCTAAGTAAATCGTCATATTACTGAATTTTATTATAGTGGGAACTTCATAACCTGTTGGCCTAGGAGGTTAATCTATGCGCAGTGCTATCATCGACGCAAAAAGAATAGTAGTTAAAGTAGGCAGTAGTACGCTATGTTATGCTAATGGTCATTTAAACTTAGAGCGCATAGAAAGATTAGTACGCCAATTATCAGATTTAGCTAATCAAGGTAAAGAGGTTATCCTTGTTTCTTCTGGTGCAACGGGAGCTGGCCTTGCCCCTCTAGGATTTAAAGAAAAACCTAGAGACCTCGTTTTGAAACAAGCTGCTGCAGCAGTAGGACAAGGTATCCTCATCCATATGTATGAGCGTATGTTTCGTGAATATGGTCGTACAGTAGGTCAAATTCTTTTAACAAAAGAAGATAGTACAGGCCGCCATAGTTATCTAAACTTGCGCAATACACTACATACGTTATTGCAACTCAATGTTATTCCTATTATCAATGAAAATGACGTAGTTGCTATTGAGGAATTTAAAATTGGTGATAATGATACTTTATCTGCTACTGTGGCAGGCATTGTAGATGCTGATTTGCTTATTATCTTATCCGATATTGAAGGATTATATACAGCTAATCCAGCAACTCATCGTGATGCAACATTGATAGAAGTCGTTTCCGAAATTACTGATGAAATCTATGCTATTGCAGGTGGCGCTGGATCTAATATGGGTACAGGTGGCATGTATACCAAGATAAAGGCAGCCCATATGGCTACAAACTCTGGTGTACCTATGGTAATTACATCTGGTGAGGTGGAGGATTCTGTGCGCCGCGTATGTAAGGGTGAAAATATTGGTACCCTCTTTGAAGCACATGATGCTGGCTTATCAGGAAAACATCACTGGCTTGCCTTTGGTAAACGATTAAAAGGGTCAATCACTATTGATGATGGTTGCGCTTGTGCTGTATTAGATAAAGGTGCTAGTATTTTACCAGCTGGTATTATTGATGTAGATGGGGCATTTGGGCCTGGTGATACAATCTCTATTTACCATGATGGTAAAGAAATCGGTCGAGGTCTTATTAACTATGGCATCGAAGATATGAAGGCCATTAAAGGTCATAATACAAATGATATAGCTCAAATTTTAGGAATTAATACAACCTATGATGAAGCAGTACATCGTAATAATCTAGTTTTATTACATTGAGGATATCCTATGAACCAGTATGAAGAAATTTGTAAAGATATGGGTCAAAGAGCTAAAGTGGCATCTTTTGAATTAGCTCAAATTGATCAAGGTACATTAGATTCTGCATTATTGGCAATCGCTGATGCTGTAGAAGCACAAAACCGATGAAATTATGGCCGCTAATCAATTAGATCTAGATAAATCTGGGGATTATAATGTACCTCAAACTATGATAGATCGATTAACATTGACACCTAGCCGTATTTCTCAAATGGCTGAAGGTGTTCGTCAAGTGGCCTCTATTGAAAGTCCAGTTGGTTCAGTTATTGAAACAATTACACGTCCTAATGGTTTAGTTATTGAAAAAAGAGCAGTGCCTTTTGGTGTTATTGGCATTATATTTGAAGCTCGTCCAAATGTGACTATCGATGCAGGGGTCCTCTGTTTAAAAACTGCAAATGCTACGATATTACGCGGTGGTAAAGGAAGCCTTCCATACTAACCAAATTATTGTGTCTATTATGCGCAATACCCTAGAAACTCTTGGAATTACGCCAGATGCAATTCAACTCGTGGAGGTTCTAGATCGAGAGATGGTTGGCGTACTACTACACCAACGTGAATATATTGATGTTGTTATTCCACGTGGTGGAGCAGGACTCATTCGCCGTGTTGTTGATGAAAGTAGTATTCCTGTCATTGAAACGGGGAGTGGTGTATGTCATACCTTTGTCGATGAATATGCCAATCTAGATATGGCGTTAGAAATTGCTATTAATGCAAAGGTACAGCGTCCATCTGTATGTAACTCTATGGAGACTCTATTAGTACATCAAGCTGTAGCTGCTGAGTTTTTACCTCGTCTTGATGTGGCGTTACAAGAATATGGGGTACGAATTCACGGCGATAATGCTGTAGCTCAATATATGGGTAATACAATTCCTTTAACAGATAATTCTTTCAATACAGAATATAATGATATGGACTTAAATGTACGTATTGTTGATACTCTTGAGGAAGCAATCGATCATGTGAATTTATATTCTACACATCATTCAGAAGCTATAGTAACAGATGAACCAATGCGTGCAAAAGTATTTATGAACTTAGTAGATTGTTCTACAGTTTATCACAATGCATCAACACGTTTTACTGATGGTTTTGAATTTGGTTTTGGTGCAGAAATTGGTATTAGTACCCAAAAGCTTCATGCTCGCGGACCAATGGGATTACAAGCACTAACATCATATAAATACTTTGTATTTGGAGAAGGCCAAGTTCGAAAGTGAAGACCGTATATTACTTAATAAGGGCATACTACAGATATATTCAGACTCCAAAAGGTCGATACGAATGGATATCCTATGAGAAACGGCATTGCTCTTGTTTATCGTTATCTGTGTCATTGTCATTAAGGGTGTGGCATTATTATGGTAGAGAAACGTCGTATAGGAATCATAGGTGGAACATTTAATCCTATCCATTTAGGGCATCTAATGATTGCTGAGGTTGCTTGTGAAAGCTTTAACCTAGAAAAGGTAATTTTTGTACCTGCCAAGGTTCCGCCTCACAAACAACATGATGTAATAGATAGTCGTCATCGATATGCTATGACGGCAGCAGCCGTATCAGATAATCCTAATTTTGAAATTTCTGATGTAGAGATGCGTCGAGAAGGCCCTTCGTATACAGTTGATACTATTCAACATTTTAAGATCCTTTATGGACCAAATGTTGAATTTTACTTTATCGCTGGTACTGATACAATTCGTGCATTACCAACGTGGAAGTTTATTGAGGAATTATTAGATGAGGTCCACTTTATTGGCGCTACAAGACCTGATGGATCAAGTGCAATTGACGAAACATTAGCAATTTTAGGCCCTAAAGCACGTGAAAAATACATCTTATGGAGGTTCCTGAGATGAAATTATCTGCTACGTATTTACGAGAACGTCTACGCTCTGGTAAAACAGTTCGATATATGTTGCCAAAATGTGTGGTGGAATATATTGAGGAACACCATATTTATGGGAAGGAATAAAGGATGTTATCATTTGATGAAATACAACTTAGAGTGAGTCAATGGCTGAGCAAGAAACGATTTAAGCATACTCTTGGCGTTGTGGAATCGGCTACTCATTTAGCTAAGCTTTATGGCGTTGATGTGGAAAAGGCTAGATTAGCCGCATTACTACATGATTGCGCTAAAGAATTGCCTTTACAGGATATGCAAAATCTTGTGAAAAGTGAGTCTTATGATGCTGATCAAGAATTATTAAGTAATGGCAATCTCTTACATGGTTTAGCTGGTATGATTCGAGCAAAAAAAGAGTTTTCTATATCTGATGATGAGGTTTTAGAGGCCATTCGAGTTCATACGACTGGAAAGGTACATATGTCTACGCTAGATAAGGTGATATTTTTAGCAGACTATATTGAGCCTAATCGAGATTTTCCCGGTGTGGATGAGTTGCGTAACGTTTCAGAACTAGATTTAGATAAGGCTGTATTACTTGGTTTTGATAATACTATTATTCATCTTATAAAGCAAAATTTATCGATTTATCCGTTGACCATTCTTGGTCGTAATGATGTGTTACAATCTTGTAAATAATGGAGTTTATATATGGAAGAACGTGAACGAGCAAGAGCTCGCCGTCGTAGAAGAAGACGTCAACAAAAGTCATCTGTTAAATGGCCTAGATTTATAGTAGCTGTTATTGTAGTACTTGCCCTACTTGGGGGTATAGGCTATGGTTTGTATACTGGGGTATCTTATGTGTATAGAGCTGTTACAGGTACTACTGAGACAACTGATACAGCTGTAGATAATGGAAATAAACAAGATGGTAATACTGTATCTGTAGAACAAAAAGGGTTAGATAAACCATTATACATTCTTGTTGTCGGTACTGATGATAATAATCCTAGTCAAAGTGATAGTCTATTCTTGTTATCCATTAATTTAGATCAAAAAACAATGGATGTTATTGGCATTCCTAGTAATAGTAAAATTGATAATAGAGATCAGACAGATGCAAGTATGCTCAATAGTATCTATGAAAAAGGTGGTATTGATCTAACAAAGGCTGTCATTGAAGATATGTTCCATATTTCTATACCATATTATGTTGTAGTTAATCAAAATGCTTTCAAAAAGACTAACGATGTATTAGGAAATCAACAAATCTATGTAGAACAGACTATGGAACACGTGGATGCAGAGGGAAATAAAGATATTGATTTGCAACGAGGATATCAAACATTAGATAGTGATAAGGCTTTATCCTATTTACGGTATTCTGATCCAAAACACGATACATTTACACGTGTACAACGACAAGAAAGATTTTTGAAACTTTGGGTAGAAGAAGAGCATAATTCATTCTTCTTAACAAATGCATGGCATATTTGGAGAATTTGGGATCATTATGATAGTAATATTTCTACATTAGATGCTATTAAGCTTGTGTATAATGCTAGCAAAATTAATAAGGAAGAGATTCATTTCTATATTCTTCCTGGTGAAAAAGAGTTAGTTGGCGATATGACATATTGGAAGGTAAATCCAACGGAAGCACAACGATTAGTAGGCATTACGATGGGAAATCTACCAGCCAATGAAATGACACAATTTGTTACAGCTCCAACCAATAGCACAGCCAAGGTTGCACCTGAATCAGAACATAATGGTGGTACTATCACAAAGCCATCAGAACCGGGTGATGAGAGTACTAATAAACGTTAAAAGGGGAATAGTATGAAAAATAAAGAAGAAGTTAAACAAATCGTATTACAATTAGCACAAGCTGCTTTTGATAAAAAAGGCAGAGATATCGAAATTCTCGATTTAGAAGGTGTATCTATGTTAGGGGATTACTTTCCTAATTGTTAGTGCAAATAATATTAAGCAATCTCAGAGTATTGCTGATGAAATGGAAGATAAAGCAGCAGAATTGGGCATGACAGTAAATCATAGAGAAGGTTATCGCGAAGGTGAATGGATTTTACTTGATTTTGGCGATATTATTTGTCATGTTTTTGGTGGTGATGAGTTGCGAGAATTCTACGGTTTAGAAGAATTATGGAATGATGCAGTTCGAGTTCCGTTTGAAGGAGTATAGTATGGCTACTGAATTGTTGGAAAATACAATTGCCACATTAAAAGTATTGCGTACTAGTGATCAAGGGGCTTTTCTAGATGGTCAAACTGGCAATACAAATGATGATATTTTGCTTCATAAGGATCAACAAACATCTCCTGTTGCCATTGGTGATGAAGTAGAGGTATTTTTATATCGCGATCCAAAGGGGCGTTTGACTGCTTCTATGCGTTTACCAGCGATGAAGGTAGGGCAAATTGGGTATGTTGAGGTAATCAATACTACAAACTTTGGCTGTTTCGTAGAGGTTGGTACTGAGCGTGGTATCTTCATGCCTCACGCAGAGATGCGTGGTCGTCCTCAAGTGGGCGAAAAAGTTTGGGTTCGACTTTATACAGATAAATCTGGTCGTTTTGCAGTATCTATGGATGTTGATGATGAAATGCGTCGTGCATCTAAGGCTGCTACAGATGCTAAAGTAGGACAACTTGTTAAAGGCGCTATCTACAATTTGACTAGTGATGGGGCATTCTTCATCACTCCTGAACGATGGATTGCCTTTTTACATCGTTCTGAGATGACTAGAAAATTAAATGTAGGAGAAATGGTTGAAGGTCGTGTTACCTTTAAACGTGAAGATGGTCGTGTCAATGTATCTATGCGTCCTACTAAGGAAAAGGCACTCATTTCTGATGGAGACATTATAATGGAGTACCTTCTTAATCGTGGAGGCAAGATGCCGTATAGCGATGAATCTTCTGCGATGTTGATTAAAGATAAATTTAATATCAGTAAAGCTGCCTTTAAGCGTGCTTTAGGGCATTTGATGAAAGAGAAAAAAATTGTTCAAGATAATGGTTGGACATTGTTAACTGAAACAGGACGTCAATGGACACCTCCTGTTGGTAATGAATCACAAGAAGAGGAATAAAGGCGATGAAAATTGTCATTGTAGGTGCTGGTAAGGTTGGCTATTCCTTGGCACAACGCTTGATACAAGATAATCATGATGTATATGTAATTGATCGTTCTCCAGAACGTATACAAAATCTTGAAAATACACTAGATGTTAGCCTTGTTCAAGGAAATGGCAGTGATATACAATTGCTCAACGAAATCGGTATGGATGATGTAGGAATGTTTATTGCTGTTACCGATTCTGATGAAGTAAATATGTTATCTTGTTCTGTAGCTAAAATTACAGGTGTTCCTACAACGATTGCTCGTGTGCGAGATAATACCGTAGCAGAACATATGGATGATGAGATGCGTGCTAAATTAGGGGTCGATTTATTTATCAATCCTGAAATGGTTACGGCTCAAGAGCTTTTACAAATTCTAGAGACTCCATCAGCTATTGATGTAGAAGATTTTGGCCAAGGTACTGTACGCCTTATGGAATTTAAGATTACAGATGATATTCCATTAATAGGTCAACCTTTAAAAGAAATTAAATTCCCTGAAGGTGTTTTACTAGTAGGGGTTTTACGTTATGGTGAAATGATTATTCCCCATGGTGAAAGTATTCTACAAGTTGATGACAGTGTATTCTTCTTAGGCTTAAAAGAGTCTGTTGAAGAAGTGGAAAATCTTTGGTTCCATAATCACACTACATTTTATAAACGGGCTGTTATCATTGGGGCTGGTCTATTAGGTAGAAATCTAACAGTTCTTTTAGAACAAGCGGGATTCTCTGTTAAGGTCATTGAAAAAGATTTTAACCGCTGTGAAAAACTTGCTAATCTTGTAGATAAGTCTATGGTTATCAATGGAGATGCTACAGACTTTGACCTTTTAGAAGCAGAAGAAATTGCAGATAGTGATGTTATAATTGCTGTTACAGATGATGATAAGCTCAACTTGCTCGTTGCTCTTGTAGGCAAGCATATGGGCATACCAAAGACAGTTGTGCGCGTAGGTCGACCTGAATACATTATGCTTATGGAACAAGTGGGGATTGATGTCGTATTCTCGCCACGTTTATTTACAGCGAGTCAAATTTTACGTTTCGTGCGTAGTGGAGAAGGTGTTTTATCTATTTCGACCTTTGAAGGTGGAAAAGCGGAATCTATAGAGGTTGCCATTACAAGTGAATCACCTGTGGCTGGTAAACAACTAAAAGACATTCGTTTACCAGGGAAGGCGTTAGTTGGTGTAATTTTACGTGGTGATGAAGCCATCGTACCACGTGGTAATACTGAAATCTTAGATGGAGATCACATTGTTCTATTTGCGTTACCTGAATCTGTAAGTAAATTACTTAAATATCTTACCTAGTATGGAGGGACTATGCGCATTCAAATTGTCATGTCCTTAGTGGGGCGATTATTATATATATTTGGGATTTTTACATTAATTCCTTTTATATATGGTATCGTATTTGAAACTGCATATTGGTCGTTTTTGGTTACTACTGGTATTTCATTTGGCTTAGGTGGACTTTTATCCTATTATGGTCATGAAAGTCAAAGCTTTAGTCTTCGTGATGGGTTTTTAGTTGTATCAGCTACATGGATATTAACTATTATCTTAGGTTCCTTACCATTTATTCTTAGTGGTATATTAACCAATGTATTTGATGCTCTATTTGAAGCTACATCAGGGATTACAGCAACTGGTGCTACAATTATTAATAGCGTAGACGATTTACCTAAGACATATGTTTTATGGCGTGGACTAATGCACTGGATTGGTGGGATGGGGATTATTGTCCTTATCTTATCGTTCTTAAAGAACTTAGGTGCAGATGCAGCTCATATGTTTAATGCAGAAGCATCGGTACCAAAACCTGGTGTTGTTATGCCTCGTATTCAATCAATGGCCTCTAAACTTTGGCGTTTATATGTTGCTTTTACCGCCATTTGTTTCGTTATGCTATGGGCTGGTGGTATAGAGCCTTTTGATGCATTAAATTATGCATTTTCCATTATTGCTACAGGTGGTTTTGCACCTACATCTGCAGGTACATTTATTTATGAACAAAGCAACTATATCTGTTTTGTATTTATATTTTTCATGATACTTGCTGGTGGTAATTTTGCAGTATATTATAATGCACTGCAAAGAGGCATTCGCGTTTTGATTGATGATTTTGAAACACGTATGTATTGGCTAGTTATTTTTATTGGAATTGCTATAATATCAATTTCGATGGCAGTACAATCAAATATTAATGATCCAATTCAAATCTTTAGAGATGTTTCCTTTAATTATGTATCGATTCAAACTGGTAGTGGATTTGCTGTAAGCGATTATGATTTGTGGCCAGCCGCTGCACAGATGATGTTATTTATTTCATCATTTTTTGGTGGTTGTAGTGGTTCTACAACAGGGGGCGTAAAAATTATTCGCCTCATTATTCTAATTAAGAGCAGCATTATTTATTTAAGAAAATCAATTCATCCTGAGATGGTACAAGTCGTGCGCATTAATGGTAAACCGATGCCTACTAAATGGATACAGATGGCACAGCAATTTTTATTTTTATATTTAATGATTTACGTTATATCTGTTTTCCTTATGACTTGTTCTGGAATGTCTACTTATGATGCGATGCAAATTATAACAGCTTTTCTTAGTAATGTTGGCATTGGATTTGGTGGTTTTGGGCCTACAGATGCCTTTGGTAGTATGTCTGATGGTGCTAAATGTGTAGCCATGGTAGACATGTTATTAGGTCGTTTGGAATTATTTACAATTCTTGTTATGCTTCATCCTCAATTCTGGGAAGGGTATTTTATAAAAAAACAATCTGCTAAACGGTATCGTATCCTATAGGAGGGCGAATAATATGAATATTATAAAACGCCCTCTAGGGCTTTATAAAGCAAATTGTTATGTATTAATTAAAGATGGAAAATCTCTTATTATTGATCCCGGGTTTCATAGTAAGCATATAATTGAAATGGTAGGAGATTCTGAGCCTTTAGCAGTATTATTAACACATGGTCATTGTGATCATGTATCGGCTCTTGATGAGGTTTGTGAGTATTATAATATTCCTGCTTATTTACATCCTTTGGATCAAGAGTTATTACAACTAATCCGACGTAGACCTAGTGTATATAAAAAGAAGATGTACACGAATTGTAAAGATTTAGTGGCCGGTAAATTAGAAGTAGGGCCTTTTATAATAATGGTACATCATACACCAGGCCATAGTGCTGGCTCAGTTTGTTTGGAGATTGGTGGACATCTTTTTTCTGGAGATACTTTATTCAAACAAAATGTAGGAAATACCGATAACTATAAGAGTAATCCCCGTGATTTAATCATTAGTTTGAAGCATATATTAACATTATCAAAGGATTTAATTGTCGAACCAGGACATAAAGAATCTACAACATTAAAAGATGAAGAAGAATTCATCAAAAATATTGTAGGATAGTGTTGACAAAAGTCCTGATAACCGATATACTAAGCAAGTACTTTGGATACGGCCCCGTGGTGTAGCGGTTAACATGTCGCCCTGTCACGGCGAAGATCGTCAGTTCAAATCTGATCGGGGTCGCCATTCATGCCTCGGTAGCTCAGTTGGTAGAGCAACGGACTGAAAATCCGTGTGTCGACAGTTCGATTCTGTCCTGAGGCACCATGTACATGCGGGAATAGCTCAGCGGTAGAGCACCGCCTTGCCAAGGCGGGGGTCGCGAGTTCGAATCTCGTTTCCCGCTCCAATTTTATATGGCGGCATAGCCAAGCGGTAAGGCAGAGGTCTGCAAAACCTTTATTCCCCAGTTCGATTCTGGGTGCCGCCTCCACAATCGTTACCCATGCCGGGGTGGCGGAACAGGCAGACGCAACGGACTTAAAATCCGTCGGTTGGAAACAACCGTACCGGTTCGATTCCGGTCCTCGGCACCAATTAAGACTAACTTCGGTTAGTCTTTTTTTCTTATTTAAATCTAGATTTTAAATGTGTATAATTTAAAAATATGAGAGTGCGTTTGTTATTAGAATGGCATAGTTCAAATACGATTCTCTATGTTTAATAAAGTTATGAATAATAAAGCAAAATTATTAATTAGTGAATGTTTATGTGGCGTATCCTGTCGTTATGATGGAAAAGATAATCTTATAGAACAGTTACCACTGTTAAAGGATACTTTTGATCTAGTAACCGTATGTCCAGAAGTATTAGGTGGGCTTAGCACACCTCGTGATCCTGCGGAACGACAAGGTAAACGTGTATGTACGGCTAATGGAACTGATGTAACCACAGAATTCCATAAAGGAGCTCAAATTGCATTGCATATAGCAATGCAACAGGGATGTAAGCAGGCTCTAATGAAAGCAAAAAGTCCTAGTTGCGGTTATAAGCGCATTTATGATGGTACCTTTAGTAAAACCTTGCGAGAGGGGCACGGATGTACTGTAGAGGCCCTATTAATGAATAATATAGAGGTTTATACGGAAGAAGAAATTGACTTATTAATGGAACAAAAAAAGAGATGAGTTTTTAACTCATCTCTTTTTTCGTGTTAGTGAAACTTAAACTACTTATACTAACATAATAAAATGCATTTATATTACTGAAAATGTTAAGGTTTACTTTCCTGCGTTTACAGGATCATTAGTTAATGGTTGTTCCCCTAGTAAGGTAGTTAGGTTATGTAAATTGAATCGATACTTACCATTACTAAAGTCTCTTGTTACATCATACCGTTGATTAGGTGCGTGCATAAGACCAATCAATGTGTCATATAGTAAATCATTTGTAAAGTATTGATGTTCGTGTTTAGTGAGTTCTTCTGCTGTTTGAGGATACTCAGCACGATATTGAGGTGGATAAATAAATATATCCAGAATGGAATGTGAGTCATAACAAAGTCAAATGTATCTGGATTATGAGATTTATCCAGGCTTTCACCATGGTCAGAGAAATACACCATGGCTTGCAAGTTTAATTTCTCCTTACCATAAGTATAAATCTGTTGTAATAACCAGTCTGTATATAATTGGCTGTTTGCATATGCTTCTTGACCATCTGGATATGGGCCCTGTTTCCATTTACTAAATTCATGTGGATAACGGTCGTTGTAGTAAATATGACTACCCATGATATGAATGACGATGAAGTTATTTTTACTTGGATCAACAGACTGTAATAATGGTAAGAGTGATTCATCATAGCGATCAGAGAAAGCATAGGATTCATGTGACCATTTAGTGGTATCTGCTGTTTTAGCCATTAATGAAATAGCTGTATCATATTCGCCAAATACACCTTGGTTACTAAACCAAGAAGTAGTATATCCTGCTTTTTTAGCAACATCTAAAATATTCGCAGAATCGAGGAATGGTTTATCATCATATTGATTACGTTCAGATAGAGCACGTTCGAGGGTAGGTACTGTTTGTACGTACGATGAATATGCGTTATCAAAGAAAACAAAATCTTTATTATCTGCACGCATAGTACCTTGCCATGGCGTATCATCATAAGGGAAGTTTGGATTATATACCTTCATATAATCACGAGAACTAGATTCACCGATGACTAATATGATAGTACCTGGTGTTTTACTAGCAGAAGTTTCCTTTGTATCCTAAATTGAAGGAATCGAATACTAAATGATGGTTATCATTATATTGTTGCATTTGTTTTACATAGTCGCCAGCTGCAATCCAGTTTGCTACAATACATGTTTTCGGGAATAAGAAGAATGGTACGTATACTAAGAATGCTACTATGGATGCAATGAGCAATGTGGAGCGCATAGGTCGTGTAGTATTTAAGTTTACTACCGCTTTCATTCCTAGATTAGACCAGTAGAGTAGATAGGTCCATATTACAAGGCCAATACCAACAGCGATAAGACCAGGAATACCAGCAGCATTTTTTAAGAAACCAAATGCTTCTTCAGGATTTGTCATGTATACTGCTAGTAAACTAGCTGGCGTTAAACAATGCCATGTAGTTAGATAGTATCCTATTTGTAAGAATGGGATAAGGCTCAATATCATGGTAATAATTGCCATGATTAATGATGTAGTTTTATGGAGACGATTCGTTTGGTTTAGTAAAAATTGAATCCCCGATAAACCCATAAAGATTAATAAGCCAAATAAAAAATCATTAGCAAATTCATAAAAATATAAGGGTTTTACATAGGACCAGTGGAACAAAAGTGGGAATGTAAGGGCCCAAAGAATACCGACTAAGCCATATCCCAAAAATGGTCTATGAAAAACGGTACATCCCATAAAATATTGAAATAAAAAAGTACCTACAATTGTTGGTACTGCTAAAATCGTTATATCTTCAACATCTAGACCTAGTGTAATAGGTTCATAGATGAAAAATAGAGCTATATATAAAGCAATACCAATGATACCAAAGCGAAAGATGGGGTTTCTCCCAATTTGCTTTAAACTAGATGACATAATAAATCCCCTCTTGAAGGAATACACAATAAATTTATTTCTATAATATATAATAATTACTATAATAAAGATAGCAGATGACTGTAAAAAAAACAATTATTTGAAAGTACTACTATAAATGCTTTATAATTATATAGTTAAAGTATATTTTCTAAGGATTGGGGTTTATGGGAGATTATAATTATAAGTTGGATGTCTTTGAAGGTCCTTTGGACTTGCTTTTGCATCTTATTGAAAAACATAAAATAGAAATCACCGATATTCCTATCGTTGAAATTACGAGTCAATACTTGGAATATTTAGATAATTGGAATCACTTTGATATTCATTATAGTAGTGAGTTTCTTGTAATGGCTTCTACTTTGTTACAAATTAAATCGCGTATGCTATTACCTAAAGCTGAACCTGAGCCGGAGGATGCTGAAGATCCACGTGATGAATTGGTAGCTAAATTAGTAGAGTTTAAAAAAATCAAAGATTTTACAGCTATATTGATGGAACGTACAGCTGTATCCGCCAACATATTTAGTAGACCTGAAGAAACAAGCGTACTTGGGATAGACAATGTATATAGTTTAGAACTTTCCCGATTATATGAGATTTTTTATCAGACTATAAAACGCGCTAAGGAATTACCTGAAGAGGAGCCTATTCGCGAGGTCAAAGTTGAAAAAGACAGTTATAGTTTAGAGGATATGATTTTGTCTTTATCTAGTCGAGTACGACGTGGTGAAAGTTTATATTTTAGAGAGTTATTAATAGCAATTGAAACAAAAAGTGGTATGGTAACAATCTTTATGGCTGTTTTAGAATTGTTGAAGCAACAAGTTATGGAAATGCGCTATGAAGAGGATGATATTATATTCACTGCAGCCTTAGAAGGTACCGTATAGAAAGGGGGCTATATGAGCTTACCAACAATGCATTTAGAGGCCGTGTTATTCTCATCGGCAAAACCTATATCAATAGAAATGCTTGAAGAAATATTTGAACTTTCAAAAGAGGAAGTACAAGATTATATAGATACATTACAACGGGAACTAGAAGAGAAAAATCGCGGCATCCGTTTGAGAGTATCTGGAGCAGGTATTGAGTTAGTTAGTGCCATGGAAAGTGCTGACTATGTAGGGCATATCCGTAAGAGAGAAGATAAATTATCTAATGCAGCGATGGAAACATTAGCTGTCATAGCCTATAAACAACCTATAACTAAAGCTGAAATTGAAGAAATCCGCGGTGTAAATAGTGATAAGATTATTAAACAATTACTTACTCGATCTCTTATTGCGGAACTAGGTCATAAAGATACTGTTGGAAGACCTATTCTTTACGGAACAACTGACGAGTTTTTAAGAAGTGCTGGCGTAGAATCTATTGAAGCTTTACATCAAGAAGTTTCAGAAACAGAAGGATAATATGGAACGATTACAAAAATTTATTGCTAGTTGTGGTGTAGCATCACGACGCAAGGCAGAAGAATTGATTACAGAAGGAAAAGTTCAGGTTAATGGTCGTAGAATCACTGAATTAGGTGTGAAAATTGATCCTCAAAAGGATAAAGTTAAAGTTAATGGTCAATTATTAGCCCAAGAGAAACCAGTTTATTACTTGTTAAATAAACCAAAGGGGGTTATTACATCTGTGTCTGACCCTCAAGGTCGTGAAACTGTTTTAGATTATATTAAAAATGAATCAAAACGAATCTATCCAATAGGTCGCCTTGACTTATATACAGAAGGGTTATTGTTGTTGACCAATGATGGTGAGTTGGCTCAAAACTTAACTCATCCGTCTAAGGGTGTTGAAAAAACATATGAAGTGCGTATTAAGGGCCGTGTTCGTGATGAGGATTTACAGGTTATTGCCAATGGTGTAGCACTGGAAGATGGTATAACAGCTCCTGCAACAATTGTAGATCTCGGTTTTGATGATCATAATGGTGTTCATGAAGTAGAAATTACAATCCATGAAGGTCGTAATCGCCAAGTTCGTCGTATGTTTGAACACTTTGGGTACCGTATTCATAACTTAAAACGAATTGCCTATGCTGGGCTTACCTTAGGTGGTGTTAAACGTGGTGGTTCTCGTCAGCTTACAATTCGTGAAGTAAAAGCTCTAAAAGCGTTAGGAGCAGGTAAGGAATGAAACAAATTGTAGTCATTGGCGGTGGTGCAGCAGGTCTTATGGCAGCTGTTATAGCTGGTCGTGAAGGGGCACGTGTCATCTTACTAGAAAAAATGAATATGGTTGGTAAGAAGATGGGCATTACAGGTAAAGGTCGCTGTAATATTACAAATAGTGCAGATATGACCGAGTTCATTAAAAATACGCCTGGTAATGGTAAGTTCCTATATGGCGCTTATGAACGCTTTAGTAATGAAGACTTGCTTGAATTATTACATAGTTGGGGCTTAAAAACTAAGGTTGAACGAGGGGGACGTGTATTCCCAGAATCCGATTCTGCTTTAGAAGTACGCAATATATTCATGAAAATCCTTAAAAAGTATAAAGTACAAGTTCATTTAAATGAACCTGTTACATCAATTACTGTTGAGGATGGTCGTGTTGTAGGAGTTACAACAGATAAGGAACAATATGCTTGTGATGCCGCTATCATTTGTACCGGTGGTGCCTCTTATCCGTTAACTGGTTCTACTGGTGATGGATATGCTTTAGCTAAAAAAATTGGTCATACCATTACAGATATAAGACCATCATTGGTACCAATTGTAACAGGGGAATCTTGGGTAAAAGATATTATGGGGCTTAGTCTTCGTAATGTTGAGGTATCCGTTATTTCGAAAAATAAGTTACAAGCAAAACAATTTGGGGAAATGATGTTCACTCATTTTGGCCTTACGGGTCCTACAATCTTGTCTTTAAGTCATACAGTAGGCAAATTGTTGCGTAAGAAAAATCCACAAATCACTATTGAAATAAATCTGAAGCCTGCATTAACTGCAGAAGTTTTAGACAAACGCTTACAGAAGGATTTTGATTTATATTCAAAAAAACAATTAGCTAATGGGATGAAAGATTTGTTACCTGTCAATCTGATTCCGATTGTGATAAACCTTGCTGAATTAGATCCAAGCAAACCAATTAATCAAATTACAAAAGAAGAACGTATGCGTTTATGTCATGTATTACAACATATGACATTAACTGTAAAGGAGTTACGCCCTGTAGCAGAAGCAATTGTTACAGCCGGTGGTATTTCGTTAAAAGAGTTTAGTCCCAAAACCATGGAATCTAAATTGGTGAAAGGCTTATATGGTGCTGGTGAGGTTCTAGATATTGATGCCTTTACGGGCGGCTATAATTTACAAGCTGCTTTTTCCACTGGTTATGTGGCGGCAATGCATGCTGTACATGGTGATGAAGAATAGAGGTTATTATGAATACTAAAAAAATTGCCATTGCTATTGATGGTCCTGCAGGGGCTGGTAAAAGTAGTATTTCAAAAGTAGTGGCCAATGAATTGGGTTATTTATATATTGATACAGGCGCTATGTATCGAGGTGTAACATGGGCGGTTCTCGATAGCCATGTTAATGTGAACAATCAAAAAGATGTAGAATCATTGCTCCCTTCATTAGATTTAACATTAGAGCCTACTGCAAATGCTTGTAAAGTATTTGTAAAAGGTCAAGACGTGACAGATCTAATTCGACAACAACAAATCAATGAGAATGTATCGACTATTGCTTCTTATAAAGGTGTTCGTGAATACTTAGTTGAACGCCAACAAGCTATGGCTGCTGTTGGTGGTGTTATTTTAGATGGTCGCGATATAGGTTCTGTTGTACTACCAAAGGCTGAGTTGAAGATATATTTAACAGCATCTGTAGATGCACGAGCAAAACGTAGATGGCTTGAAGTTCAAGGTACTTCTAATGAACAATCATTAGAAGACATTAAAAAGAATGTTGAAAGTCGCGATGAAATGGATAAAAATCGCGATGAATCTCCACTGGTGTGCGTTGAGGATGCTATTGTTGTGGATTCTAGTAACATGACGTTTGATGAAACAGTGGAACATATATTACATCTAGTACAGGAGCGAATCTAAGATGAATAAATTTTCTACATGGCTTTGGCGTACTGCCTTTTGGTTGCGCTATAAAGTCGGTTATGGACTAAAGGTATATGGGCGTGATAATTTTCCTATGGAAGGTCCCGTTATTGTTGTACCAAATCATTTGAGTAACAATGATCCGCCTATCTGTGGCTATGCATTACCTAGACATGTACATTTCATGGCGAAACAGGAATTATTTGTGAATCCCATTTCTCGATTTTTCTGTACATGGCTTGGTGCATTTCCACTAAATCGCGGTGCTATCGACAAGGTAGCTATACGTCATGCCTTAGGGTTATTGAAAGACAATAAGGTACTAGGGATATTTGCTGAAGGAAATCGTCAAAAGAGCGGTAAGCTTGGAAGATTTCATGATGGCGCAGCATCAATTGCATTGCGTACAGGCATTGGTATAACACCAGTTGCTATTATTGGATCTCATAATATGAAGAAAAATCAAGTAGCTTGTATTATTGGTAAACAAGTTCCTGTAAATAAAGCTAAACCAACACCTGAAGCAATCAAAGAGGTTAATGAGCGTGTTAAAGGTGAAATTCAACGCATGATAGATTCGTATCATGAAAATCGTATAGAGGAGACTTTATGGAAATAATTTTGGCTGAAAACCATGGCTTTTGTTATGGTGTTAAGCGAGCCGTTGAAATGGCTAATGAAGCTGCCGAGGGTAAGGGTAAAAGTTATACATTAGGTCCTATCATTCATAATCCTCAAGTTGTAGGTCGCCTTGAAAGTAAAGGTGTAAGTCCTATTCAAGAGGTAGCAGATATTGACGAAGGGACAATGATTATTCGATCTCATGGTGTAGGCCCTGCTATTTATGCAGAAGCTGAAGAAAAGGGATTACATATTTTAGATGCTACATGTCCTCATGTAAAAAAAGCGCAACAAGATGCTAAGTCTGTCATAGAAGATGGAATGACTTTGGTGATTTTGGGCGAAAAAAACCATCCTGAGGTAAAAAGTATCAATTTATGGGCAAATAACAAAGGAATAATCATCGAAGATGAAGAATCCGCAAAAAAACTACAAATTGTGGAAAAAATGGGTGTTGTTGTACAAACAACCTTTTCACAATTCAAATTTAACAGTATAATAGAGATATTAGAGAAAAAATCTAAGAATCTTAAGGTTTTCAAAACGATATGCAATGCAACGCAAGAACGACAGAACTCTGCCGTTGACTTAGCACGTAATGTAGATCTTATGATAGTGATAGGCGGTAAGAATAGCGGCAATACAAACCGATTGGCAGAGGTTTGTCGTGACGTTGGATGTACAACTTATCACATTGAAACTTCTACTGAATTACAACTGGAATGGTTTAACCGAGTACAGACGGTAGGAGTTACAGCAGGAGCATCGACTCCCGACTGGATTATTAAGGAGGTCATTGAGACAATGAAAGATTTTGCAGAATTATTAGCAGCAGAAGGTCAAGAAGAATTTAAGAAAGGGAACGTTGTAGAAGGTACAGTAGTTCAAGTTGAAGATGAACGCGCTTATGTATCTTTTGGCTACAAAACTGAAGCCATTTTGAACAGAACTGAAATTTCTTATCCAGCACCAGAATCTGCCAAAGATGTGTTGAAAAATGGTGATGAAATTAAAGCAGTTATCATGAACCACATCAAAGAAGATAATCCTATTTATCTTTCCATGACTCGCTTGGCTAAAGATGAAGATTGGCAATATGTTATCGAAGCACAAGAAAAAGATGAAGCTATCGTATGTAAAGGTATTGATGCTATCCCAGCAGGTTTGGTAGTAACAGTTAAATCCCTTCGTGGTTTCATTCCATTGTCCCAAGGTGATGTTCATTTCGTAAAATCCTTGGACAACTTGGTTGGTACAGAATTCGAAGCTAAAGTACTTGAAATCGACGAAAAGAAAAACCGTTTGGTTCTTTCCCGTCGTGCAGTATTGGAAGTAGAACGTCAAGCTAAATTAGCTGAAGCATTGAAAAACATCAACGTTGGCGACAACTATAAAGGTATTGTTCGTAAAATCATGCCTTATGGTGCTTTCGTAGATATCGGTGGTATTGAAGGTTTACTTCACATTTCCGACATTTCTTGGCAAAAAATCAAAAAAGTGGAAGATGTTCTTTCCGTTGGTCAAGAAATCGAAGTTAAATTACAATCCTTCGACGCTGAAAGCAACAAATTATCCTTGTCCTTAAAAGCTTTGACTAAGAGCCCATGGGACGTAGCTGAAGAAACATTGCATGTTGGCGATGTTATTAACGGCAAAGTTGTTCGTTTGGTAGCTTATGGTGCATTCGTAGCTGTTAACGACGACATTCAAGGTTTACTTCACATTTCTCAAATTACAAAACAACGTAATGCGAAAGTTGAAGACTACTTAAACCGCGGTCAAGAAGTAGAAGTTAAAATCATTTCTCTTAACAAAGACGAAAAGAAATTGGGTTTGGCTTTAACTGAATTGATGGAAGCAAAAGAAACTGCAGAAGACGCTGAATAATTCATTGTCTAATATAAGGCTAACCAAGGTTTCCTTGGTTAGCCTTTTTGCGTACTTTACGTAGAATATGATAAAATATAGTAATGTATTAGATTAGATAATGAGGTGAAACCATGGCAAAACCATTAGTGGCTGTTGTAGGTCGTCCAAATGTAGGGAAATCTACACTTTTTAATGCCATTGTTAATAAACGAATCTCTATTGTTGAAGATATTCCTGGTGTAACACGGGATCGTATTTACTTTGACGCAGAGTGGTTAAATCGTGAATTTACAATGATAGATACAGGTGGTATCGAATTCATAACAGATAATAGTCATGTTATTCCTAAGATGATGCGTTTACAAGCTGAATTAGCAATTGAAGAAGCGGATGTAATATTATTTGTTGTTGATGGTAAACAAGGGATTGTTCCGGCCGATGAAGAAGTTGCAAATATATTACGTGCTAGCGGCAAACCTGTAGTTTTAGTTGTTAATAAAATTGACAGTGTTAATCAAGAACCTAATATTTATGAATTCTATAATCTTGGCTTAGGTGATCCAATTGGTATTTCTGCTAAGAATTTAATGAATTTAGGTGACTTGCTTGACGATACGGTTAAACATTTCCCTCCAGTTGGTACAAATGTTGATGATGAAGACACTATTCACGTAGCGGTTATTGGCCGTCCTAATGTAGGTAAATCTTCTTTGACTAATGCATTATTAGGGCAAGACCGCGTAATCGTATCTGATGTAGCAGGCACAACACGTGATTCCATCGATACATATTGGACTCATGGAGATCAAAAATTTGTCCTTATCGATACTGCAGGCATGCGACGTAAATCTAAAATCGAAGAAGCTGTTGAACGATATAGTATTGTGCGTTCTTTACGCTCTGTAGACCGTTCGGATATTGTTGTTCTTGTGCTTGATGCTCAAGATGGTGTTACAGAACAAGATAAGAAAATTGCTGGTTATGCCTATGAAGCAGGCAAGGGTGTAATTATTGTTGTAAACAAATGGGATCTTGTTGAAAAAGATGATAAAACAACTCTGCGCTTTACTGAAGATATTTATGATGAATTAGGGTTCTTACAGTTTGCGCCGATTCTATTTGCATCTGCATTGACTAAGCAACGTATTCATCGCTTAGCTGATATGTTGAAATTCGTTTCTGAACAACAGTATCGCCGTGTATCTACAGGTACATTAAATCAATTATTGCAAGATGCTCAAACCGTAAATCCTGTACCATCTCGTAATGGCAGAATTCCAAAGATTTACTATATGACACAAGCAAGTGTTAAACCACCTACATTTATTTTGTTTGTAAATGAACCAGAGTTAATTCACTTCTCGTATATGCGTTTCTTGGAAAATAGATTACGTGAGTCCTTTGGCTTTGAAGGAACACCAATTCGTTTAGTGTTGCGTGGTAAGAAACGGGATGATGAAGACTAATGGATATCATGGTTATCGTATATGCTATATTGGCATATCTTATTGGTTCAATTCCTAGTGGCTTAATTATCGGTAAAACCTTCTTTAATACAGATGTCCGCCAATATGGTTCTAAAAATATAGGTGCCACTAACACATATCGCGTTATAGGTCTCAAAGCTGCATTACCTGTATTTCTCTGTGATGCCTTAAAAGGCGCAGCTGGGGTAGTATTATTATCCTCTTATGGACCTATGTATATGATCTTAGGTGGTATCCTTGCTATGATGGGCCATAACTGGTCTATATTCTTAGGCTTTAAAGGTGGTCGTGGCGTAGCTACAGGACTAGGTGTATTAATTGCTTTGTCACCATTAGTTGCTTTGATTGCCTTCTTGGTATGGGGCGTTATTGTCTATTTCACTAAGCTCGTATCACTAGGATCAATTATAGCTGCCGCTTTGGTACCAATCTTAATGTATTTTACAGGCGAATCTTATTGGTTCGTTGGCTTTGGCGCTTTGGCTGCTTTATTTGTCATTGTTCGCCATTGGGATAATATCAAACGTTTACTTGCAGGTAATGAGTTAAAAGTAGAACGTATCAAAAAGGATTAATATATGAATGTTGTTGTTGTCGGCTCTGGTAGCTGGGGAACTGCTCTTGCTATTAAATCCGTATTAGCTGGAAATACTACAACTTTATATTGTCGTCGCCCAGAATTTGCAGATCAATTAGCTAAAGATCTAGAGAATAAAGAGTATTTACCTGGCGTAACATTACCAAATGAATTAGTATATAGTTCAGATCTTGCTACCTGTATTAAAGGGGCCGATATCATTCTCATGGTTACGCCATCTGTACATGTACGTACTAGTTTAGAGTCTATTAGACCATATGCTCATAAAGAACAATCGTATATACTTTGTTCAAAAGGTGTAGAGCGTACTACTGGCAAATTGCTGACTACAGTTATGAGAGAGGTTCTAGGAACAGTTGGATGTAATCTCGCTGTTTTATCTGGTCCAAACCATGCGGAAGAAATTGGACGAGATTTACCGGCTGCATCTGTTTTAAGTACAGAAGATCTTGATGTGGCCACGATGTTACAGAAAGCATTATGTAGTCAAAACTTTAGAATTTATGCAAATACCGATATTACTGGTGTTGAGTTAGCGGGGGCTACAAAGAATATTATTGCTCTCGCTGCTGGTATTGTAGACGGTCTAAAGTTAGGGGATAACTGTAAAGCATTACTCTTAACACGTGGGTTGCATGAGATGACCCGCTTTGGTGTAGCCTTAGGAGCACAAAAAGAGACCTATGCTGGCCTAGCTGGAATGGGTGATTTAATTGCTACATGTATGAGTCCCCATGGTCGCAATCGAGCAGCTGGCCAACAATTAGCAGATGGAAAGACGATGGACTATATTATTAATCATACGAATATGGTTGTAGAAGGTTTCTTTGCTACTGACATTATTTATAAAATGGCTTGTGAACATCATATTGAAATGCCTATAACAAAGGCTTTATATGAAGTTTTATATGAAGAAAAATCTCCTGCTTTGGCATTAGCAGAATTGATGGGACGAGATATTAAAATTGAAGTATCATAAATAAAAGATACTTTTAATTTGGTTATTTATATACTATAATTAATGAGTATAATCTTGTGAGGGTTGTATGCGAATTATTGGCGGAACTGCAAAGGGACATACTATAAAAGCACCTAAAGGGGTAGATACTAGACCTACACTTGATCGTGTACGTGAAAGTGTGTTTAACGTATTATCTAATAGAGGTATATTTGGTACTCATGTATTAGATATATTTTCAGGTACAGGTGCAGTAGCTATTGAAGCCTTAAGTCGTGGTGCATCACATGCAGTAGCGGTAGACTTTAAAACAGGAAAATTGATTTTGGAGAATGCCAAACATTGTCATGTGGAGGATCGGTTAGAAATCATTCCGAGGAAACTTTCACAATTAAAAAATTATATAATGGGACGACAGTTCGATTATATTTTTTCTGATCCACCATATGAAAATGGATTTATACAAGAGACCATAGATATGGTTGTAGACTGTGATTTATTAAAGCCCGAAGGTGTTTTATTACTAGAGCACCATAAGGACGAGGCATTTACCTTGCCTGAATCATGGAAATGTATAAAAGAACAGAAATTTGGTTATACGATGGTTTCCTATTTTGTAAACACTGCTGAAAGGAGCTAAACCTGTGCGTATAGGTGTGTGTCCGGGTAGTTTTGACCCAGTAACAAATGGACATGTTGATATTTTTGAACGAGGCAGTCGATTAGTTGATAAATTAATCATTGCTGTCAGCTCTAACCCAAATAAAAATTCCTTATTTACCATGGAAGAACGGGTTGAGATGATTCAAAATTCTGTCAAACATATTCCTAATGTTGAAATTGATTGTACAGGTGGTCTACTTAACCAGTATGTTAAATCTAAGAATGCCACTATAATCATTCGAGGATTGCGAGCTTTAAGTGACTTTGAATATGAATTTCAACGTGCGTTGTTTGCAAAATATTTGGATGATGATATTGAAACTGTATTTATTATGACAAATAACAAATACTCTTTCGTCAGCTCCACAGGTATTCGTGAACTTGCAAAATTTGGCGGTAAGCTAGATGGTTTAGTTCCGGATGATGTTAAGGAAAAACTTGAAGAACGCTTTAATACGGTCCATAATAAATAGGGGTGAAATGTATGAAAACAGAAAAATTATTAGAAGATTTAGAGGTTCTTATTGAATCTAGCAGCCGTATTCCTATGACTACAAAACGTATGGTTGAGGAAGACGAAATTATGCGTATTATTGATTCTATTCAAGAGTCTTTACCATTGGAACTTGAAGAGTCTCGTCGTATTGTAGCAGATAAAGATAAAGTACTAGCTGATGCTCAACGTCAAGCTGAAACTTTGATTGATCAAGCTAAAGACTACATTGCTAAATTAACTGCTGAAAGTGAACTAGTTAAACAAGCTCAAGAACAAGCTAATCAAATTATCAATGCAGCTAACCAATCCTCTGAGGAATTGAAATCCAGCTCCATTCAATATGCTGGTGATGTTCTCAAATATGTGGAAAACAATTTAGAAAAAACATTGGAAAGCTTACGTCAAAATCGTGAAAGTTTGAAACAAACTGAACAACGTACAGAAGAAAACCAATAATATTATAAGAAAAGAAGCGAAGGATTTCCTTCGCTTCTTTTTTATTCATTATAATTATCAGGCTTTTTAGGCTCAACGATCATTGTTTGATGAGTATTAAAAATAACAAAACCAAGTGGAGACCCAGGTGGCTTTTTGATATTTTTAATGTATGTATAATCTACAGGTACTTTGCTAGTTTCACGTGCCTTACTAAAGTAGGCTGCGTATTGAGCGACTTTAGATAGAATCATATCATCAGGCTCTACATTAAGTCTTAATATGAGATGGGAACCTTGTATATCTTGTGTATGGAACCAAATATCTGTTGGTTTGGCAAATCGATGAGTCAAATATTCATTTTGTTGATTGTTACGGCCAATAAATATTTCACCTTCATCGATAGTTAAATGAATGTAATTTGATTTACCTAATTTATATGATAATGGCTTCTTCGATTTTTTGATAATGCCTGCATCCATACATTCTTTACGAATTTCTTCTAAGCTTTCACGGGTAGTGGCTAATGAAATACTATATAAAATTGATTTGAGATATTCAAGTTTTGTAGTACTAGCATTAAGTTGATATTCACCACTGACCATACGATTTTTTAATTTAGTATAGAGCTTATAATACCATTGACCATTTTCTACAATTGTAAGATTTGGCTTTAGAGGAATTGTTAATAATTCTCCATCTTCAGAAAGAAGATTTGGTAATTGGATAGAAGGTTCATATTGAACTTGTAAGTGAGCATTAATCATTAAGATATCACCATATAGTTTATATGTATCCATTTTATTGGTGTCATCTAATTCATCTTTAATCTTTTGATGACGAACTTCTTCTTTTTTTATGGCTGCTGTTAAGATCTTTTCTAGTTCTTTATCTGCAGTGTGAATGGATTTTGTATTATGAATCGATTCTTCTAAGGCTTCTGAAATCGTACTATATTCTTTAAGGACTTTATAATTTTGTAGGATAAAAGTGGCGTGTGCTTTTTTATTATTATCATTAATTAAAGTAAGCAAACCATTACTTTCATTGAGCTTAATTTTTAACTCATATAACGCCTTAGCTAAGGCATCAACTTGCGTGGGAAATTAAGTCACTTATGATCTCATTACCGCTAAGATTTGAAGTCAATAATACTTCATCCAACAAAGGTTTACCAAAACCGTTAAAGATGGCACGTATAGATTGTTGTACAGTGCCATCACCGAAGGAGGTAAGTAAATTTTTGATTTCATTATAATCAAAATCCATTAAACTCACACGATTAGCATTAGGTGGTAATTCATAGTGTAGTTTAGGACTTATAGAACGTTCACGATTCATTAAAGGTGATACGTGAATTAATGATTCTAAAATAACTCCATCTTGAACAAAGATACAGTTTGAATACTTGCCCATTAGTTCCACATATATAAATGTACTCGTAATAGAACCATCCATTTCAAGCTTATCCGTTTGGATACACATGATTCGATCACCATTGATTTGTTCAACCTTTACAATACGGCTTCCTTCAATATGTTTGCGAAGAAACATACATAGAGAACTAGGTTCTTTTGGTAAATCTTGAATAGGTTTACTGAGATACATTGCGGGGGTTGCACCAACAGTGATGACCAAGCTTTGATCTTCGTTAAGTGCACGAATTTTAAATAGTAATGTAGTTTTATCTATTTGATATAATTTTTGTATTTGACCTGTTTGTAATCGCTCATTTAGTTCTTTAGCGAGAACAGACATGGTAAGTCCGTCTAAATTCATGGTACTCCTTTCAATTCTATTTAGAAGTATAGTTTAGTATAACATAATGCACATATAATTCTTAGTATTTAAACACGGAATGTATAATTCGTGGTACAATAATAAAAACTGCTAAGGAGGATATCATATGAAAAGTATGACCGGTTTTGGTTCTGGTACGGCAACCAAAGATGGCATTACCTGTACGGTAGAAATTAAGTCTGTAAATGCACGATTCTTGGATTTATTTATACGTAGTCCAAAGCAAATAAACCCTTTTGAAAGTATTATTCGCGGGTTAGTACAAGATCGAATTACCCGTGGTAAAGTTGAAGTATCTGTTTCTATTCAGGATGCAGGGGAAAGACCTAAAACTTTTACAATAAATAGTGTATTGAGAAAGCAGATACAAGAATTGCTTGTTCAAGAAGAGTTTTATGATGACCCTAAAAAAGTGCCTTTACAAGCGGTCAATTCCATTTCTAATGAATGGATACAACAACAAGACACTCCGATTGCAGAAGATGTGCTTTCAGAAATAGTACAAGAATCTACAAACCAAGCACTGGATGCCTTAATAACAATGCGTACTGTAGAAGGTAAACATATTGAACAAGATTTATTGTCTCGTATCACTACTTTAGAAAATATAATCAAGATTATTGATGAGAATAAAGCCGGCGCTGTAGATGCGTATCGTGAGCATATAAAGGGAAAAATTCAAGAATATTTAGTGTCTTTAGAGGCGAGTATAAGTGAAGATCGTTTTTTGCAGGAAATTGCTTTATTGGCTGATAAGACTGATATTACGGAAGAGATTGTCCGATTTACCTCACATGTGGTACAATTAAAAAACACACTTGTAGATGAGAATTCAATTGGTCGTAAGGTGGATTTTATTTTGCAAGAAATGAATCGTGAAGTGAATACAATTGGTTCCAAAGCTATGGATTCAAGTATTACAGAGTTTGTGGTTCAGCTAAAATGTGAGTTAGAGAAAATTAGAGAACAAGTACAGAATGTAGAGTAATAGGAGGTCCATAAATGAGTATTCAGTTATTGAATATAGGCTTTGGTAATATGGTATCTGCTAACCGTGTTATGGCTATTATTAGTCCCGAATCTGCACCGATAAAACGTATGGTTCAAGATGCGCGTGACAAGGGCCTACTCATTGATGCTACATATGGTCGTAAGACTCGTGCTGTATTAGTTATGGATAGTGGTCAAATTGTATTATCTGCAATTCAACCAGAAACCGTAGCACATCGACTTGTGCAATATGATGTAGACGAAGATACAGTAGAATCATAGGAGTACATATGTCAGACAGAGGATTATTAATCGTTATATCCGGGCCATCTGGCGCAGGTAAAGGTACGATTTGTGCGAATATTCGAAAAGAAATGCCTAATTTAGTATATTCTGTTTCAATGACCACACGGGCACCTCGTGTTGGTGAAGTGGAAGGGGTTAATTACTTCTTTCGCTCGAAACAAGAGTTTGAAACTCTATTAAGTGAAGATGCATTTTTAGAATATGCAAAGGTATATGATAATTACTACGGTACACCGAAGCAACATGTAATGGATTTATTGGATGATGGTAAAAGTGTACTGTTAGAAATTGATATTCAAGGTGCTATGCAAGTTAAAGAACGTTTTAGTGATGCTGTATTTATCTATATAGTACCACCGTCATTAACTGAGTTATCTGAGCGCTTACATAATCGCGGTACAGATGCGAAAGAAGTTATTGATAAACGGTTGTCATTAGCTTGTTCTGAATTGGCATTAGCCCATCGATATGACTATATAGTTGTAAATGATGATCTCGGAGAGGCATCTGAGAAGGTTGCATCTATCTTACGAGCTGAATCCTGTAAGATTAGTCGCAATAAAGAGCAAATTCAATTTATTTATAAACAATATCAAGAGTCTAAGGAGAAGTGATAGTATGATGGTAAAACCTCCATTGAAAAAATTGGAAAATCAAGTAGATAGTAAATATACTTTGGTAACATTGGCAGCTAAACGTGCTCGTGAATTAACAGATGGCGAACCATGCTTAGCTGAATCTACACATGCAACTGACAAGCCTGTTTCCTTGGCATTTTATGAAATTGCCGAAGGTGAAGTGACTTATAAACGCACTAAAGAAGGCATTAAATAAGAACAAAAATTCCTTGTATCATTGATACAAGGAATTTTTAAAAGGAGAAGAAAATGCGAGGAAAACATATCATTGTCGCTGTATCTGCAGGTATTGCTGCGTATAAGGCAATTGAAGTAGTGAGCAGACTTCGTAAAAAAGGTGCTGAAGTAAAGGTTGTTATGACTCAAAACTCCACTCATATAGCTTCACCTCTTACATTTGGTGAAATTAGTGGACATCCTGTAGCTATCGACATGTTTGAACAAGTTCATCAATGGGATGTAGAACATATTGCACTAGCTACATGGGCAGATGCATATGTAGTTGTACCAGCTACAGCAAATGTAATTGGAAAAATTTATGCCGGTATTGCAGATGATATGCTAACAACAACAATAATGGCTACTAAGGCTCCAAAATATCTTTGTCCTGCTATGAATACAGAAATGTATAACAATCCGATTACTCAACGTAATTTGGAAGGTTTACGTTCTCTTGGCTACCATATTATGGAACCTGCTGAAGGATGGCTTGCTTGTGGGGTTACCGGTATAGGGCGTTTACCAGAGCCTGAAGCTATTGTAGATTGGCTTGAATCACAGATGTGCAAATCTAATGAACTTGAAGGTACTACAGTGCTTGTTACAGCAGGTGGTACACAAGAGAATATCGATCCTGTTCGTTATATTGGTAATCGGTCTAGTGGAAAGATGGGGTATGCTATTGCTGAGCAAGCAGCCCGGATGGGGGCTAACGTTATTTTGGTCAGTGCACCCACATCTTTAGCTGTACCTAGTGGAGTAGATTTTGTTCCTGTTGACTCTGCTTTATCTATGCAAAATGCTGTTGAATCTCAATATGACAAGGTAGATGTGGTTATCATGGCGGCAGCAGTATCTGATTTTAGAGTCCTTCACAAGGCAGAACAAAAAATAAAGAAAATGGAGTCCATGACATTAGAACTTGTTAAAAATCCAGATATACTACAAGGTTTAGGTGCTAAAAAGAACCATCAAATTCTTGTAGGTTTTGCAGCAGAAACTGAGCATGTTATTAAATACGGTCAAGATAAGGTTACTAGAAAAAATTTAGATATGCTCGTAGCAAACGATGTTAGTAAATCTAATGCAGGCTTTAATGTAGATACAAATGAAGGATACTTCTTATATCCTCATAAAGATCCTAAAGAAATGCCGAATATGAAAAAATCTGAATTGGCCCATAATATTATGAAAGAAGTTGTGGAATTAGTAAAAAATAAATAACACGATACATGAGAGAATCTTATGTTTGTAGTTTGTAATTGATAGAAAGATATGTAATAATGACTTGCTTTATCAATGTAAATACACTATAATATTTCTGTAACTCATCAAGAGTAGTGGAGGGATAGGCCCTATGAAGCTACAGCAACCATTCCAAGAGGAAAAGGTGCTAATTCCTATGACAAATGTCGTTAGATGGGAGGGTCTCTCATGAGTACATGAGAGGCTTTTTTTCGTATTAGGAGGATAAAATGGCTGAAAAACATATGTTTTTTACTTCTGAATCTGTTACTGAAGGCCATCCAGATAAAATAGCTGACCAAATTTCTGATGCTGTTTTGGATGCGATTATTGAAAAAGATCCAACTGCTCGTGTAGCTTGTGAAACTTTAGTTACTACTGGTTTAGTTCATGTAGTAGGCGAAATTTCTACAAACACATATGTGGATATTCCTCGCATCGTACGTGATACTGTTCGAGATATCGGTTATACACGTGCTAAATTTGGTTTTGACTGCGATACTTGTGGTGTTCTAGTTTCTATTGATGAACAATCTGCTGATATTGCTATGGGCGTTGATGAAGCTCTTGAATCTAAAGATGGTAATGGTGAAGCACTTGATAAAATCGGTGCTGGTGACCAAGGTATGATGTTTGGTTATGCATCTAATGAAACACCTGAACTAATGCCTATGCCTATTTCTTTGGCTCATCGTTTATCCCGTCGTCTTACAGAAGTTCGTAAAGATGGCACTTTAACATATCTTCGTCCAGATGGTAAAACTCAAGTTACTGTTGAATATGTTGATGGTAAACCAAAACGTATTGATACAATTGTTATCTCTACACAACATAGCCCTGAAGTTACGCAAGAACAAATTAAAGCAGACTTGAAACGCTTTGTTATCGATGCAGCATTGCCTGCTGAATTTGTTGATGAAAATACAAAATATTTCATTAACCCAACTGGCCGTTTCGTAATCGGTGGTCCTCATGGTGATGCTGGCTTGACAGGCCGCAAAATTATCGTAGATACTTACGGCGGTATGGCTCGTCATGGTGGCGGTGCTTTCTCTGGTAAGGATCCATCTAAGGTTGACCGCTCTGCAGCATATGCAGCTCGTTATGTAGCTAAAAATGTTGTAGCAGCAGGCCTTGCTGATAAGTGTGAAGTACAAGTTGCTTACGCTATTGGTGTTGCACATCCTGTATCCGTTTTAGTTGATACTTTTGGTACAGGTCGCATTGAGGAAACTAAAATTCAAGAACTCATTAAGAAACATTTCGACCTTCGTCCAGCAGGTATTATTGAAATGCTTGATTTGTTAAAACCTCATTATCGCAAAACTGCAGCATATGGTCACTTTGGTAGAACTGATGTTGATTTACCTTGGGAGCGTACTGACAAAGCAGCAATTTTAAAAGCTGAAGCTGGCTTATAATACAAAAGGTCTTAGTAGAATTTCTACTGAGACCTTTTATAGTAAATGAAAGGATATAATGTATGCGTGTCGCACAAGTTATTATTAATAGACCGGCCAAACAACTTCATAAACCATTGAGCTATTTAATGCCTGAAAAGTTTGGTAATGTCTTACCTGGTACACGCGTACTCATTCCTTTAGGAAATAGTCGTGAAGAGGGAATTCTGATTGGTTATGAAGAATTATTAGAACCTCCTGAATTTAAATTGCGAAATATTGTTCAAGTATTAGACAATGAACCTTGGTTTACACCTGAAATGATGGATACGGCCCGTCGTTTAAATGAATATTATTTATTCTCTTATGGCGATGCATTGCGTTTATTTACAGTTAATAAAACTCTAAAATCTTATGAGGCGCCTAAGGAAGAATGGCTTGTGGTTACACCTACTTTTACGGTAGAACAATTTAGTGAGCGAAAAAAGAAACAACGGGAATTGGCCAAATATTTACTTGAAGTAGGGGGCGCATCAAAAGCTTTATTATTGGCTAAAGGTTTTTCTCGAATGGTCATTAAACAAGTTAGTGAAGCTAAGGGGATTACTATTGAATCTAGATTTAAAGCTACAAAAACCTCTTTTGATGAACTATTTACAGAAGAAGTAAATATTCCATTAACTGATGCACAACAAGCTGTGTATGAACCGATACAAGAGGTGATGAATACATATCAGCATAAAACCTTTTTGTTGCATGGCGTAACAGGTAGTGGAAAAACCCAATTGTATTTAAAAGCTACGGCAAAATGTATTAGCCAAGATAAAACTGCTATTATTTTAGTTCCAGAAATTATTTTGACAGATCAGATAGTGCGTCGTTTTGTAGAAACCTTTGGTGATGAAGTTGTAGTATTTCATAGTAAGTTAACAGTTCAACAACGCAATAATAACTGGGAGCGTTTACGTCGCAAGGATAGTCATATTATCATTGGTGCACGATCAGCAGTATTTGCTCCCGCAGAGGACATTGGACTTATCGTAGTAGATGAAGAGCATGATACTTCTTATAAGCAAGAGGACATGGTTCGTTACCATGCTAGAAATGTTGCATTATGGCGTGGGGAAGCACATGGTTGTCCTGTAATACTAGGTTCTGCAACACCATCTGTAACCTCCTATTACAAAGCTAAGCAAGGGGAGTATCAGTTGCTTGAATTACCACATCGTATTTTTGAACAACCAATGCCAAAAGTAACTATTGTGGACATGAAGGAAGAAATTCTTCATGGCAACTATTCTGTTTTTTCTGATGCTATGAGTAGCTTAATTCAAAAAACATTGAATGAACATAACCAAATGATTATTCTATTGAACAGACGTGGTTATAGTACCTTTGTAATGTGTCGCGATTGCGGGGAAACTATTATGTGTCCTCATTGTGATGTAGCTATGGTGTATCACCAAGCAGGTGAAGAATTACGGTGCCATTATTGTGAACATCATGAACCGATTCCTACGGTCTGTCCAAAGTGTAATAGTCAACGCATTAAATTCTTTGGATCAGGTACACAAAAGGTAGAAGAAGAATTGCGACGACACTTTAAGTCGGCTCGTATTGCCCGCCTTGATCAAGACGTAACTAAAAACAAACAATTAGCAGAAGATATTTTACATGATTTTGGGACTCATAAATATGACATCTTACTGGGAACACAAATGGTGTCAAAAGGTCATGACTTTAAAGATGTAACAGCTGTTGGTATTTTAACGGCTGATTCAGTTTTAAATATTCCTGTATATTCCGCATCTGAAAGAACTTTTGATTTACTTACACAGACATCTGGCAGGGCTGGTCGTGGTGATAAACCGGGCAGTGTAGTAATACAAACATATAATCCGTTAAATTATGCTATAATAAAGAGTAAGGCTCATGATTATGTAGGCTTTTACAATGAAGAAATTCAAAATCGTAAAGCATTAGGATATCCCTCCGTTTAGAGAGATGATTCACATGGTAGTGCGTCATCAAAATATGGAGACCTTAGAGGCCATAGCTAATCGTATTGTAAGCGATTTAGAGGCCCATAAAGGTGATACCGATATTCTCATTAATGGACCTTATGAAGCAAGTATCAAAAAAGTACGGGATATGTATCGTTTAGCGATTATGATTCGCGGTACTGACTTATCAAATTTAAAAGAATATATATATAATTCATGGATCTTCACACAAGAAGGACTTTTGATTGATGTAGATCCTGTTTAGTATAGGAGTATAAATGGCAGTATTAGATGTTGTGAAAGCAGGTCACCCCGTTTTAAAACAAATTGCGGAACCTGTAGAACATGTTAATAAAAAACTTAGAGCCCTTATCGATGATATGGCTGAAACAATGTATGAGACTGATGGCGTTGGACTCGCTGCACCTCAAGTAGCGGTGTCAAAACGAATTATCGTCGTAGATGATCATGCCGGTAGTGGTCTCATTGCATTGATTAATCCTGAAATTACTCATGCTGAGGGATCTCAAGTGGGACCAGAGGGTTGTTTAAGTGTACCAGGGTATTTTGGCGATGTGGAAAGATTCGACAAAATTACTGTTAAAGGTATAGACCCTCATAATAAAAAGGTAACAATTAAAGCTGAAGGATTTTTAGCGCGTATTTTTCAACATGAGATTGATCATTTAGAAGGTCATTTGTTTATTGAAAAAGCAACTAACTTACGATTGATTACTGATCACCCAGAGGAGAAAGAAATTGTCTAATCAAAAACAATTGCGCGTCGTATTTATGGGGACGCCTGACTTTTCGGTTCCTACTTTGGAAGCATTAATAAAGGCTGGTCACTCTATTGTTGGTGTATACTGTCAGCCAGATAAACAAAAAGGTCGCGGTAAACAAGTTCAAATGCCACCTGTAAAAGTGGCAGCTTTAAATCATAATTTACCTGTATTCCAACCGGTAACATTACGTGATGAACAAGTACAAGCAGAACTTGAAAATCTAAATCCCGATGTAGTAGTAGTTATTGCATACGGTAAAATTTTACCGCCATGGCTTATTCGTTTACCACAATATGGATGTATTAACGTACATGCATCTATTTTACCTAAGTATAGAGGTGCTGCACCAATTCATTATGCCATATTAAATGGTGATACTAAGACAGGTGTTACAATTATGCATATGGATGATGGCCTTGATACAGGCGATATTATTGATATCGTGGAGACTGATATTTTGTGTGGTGAAACAACAGGGCAATTATTTGAACGTATGGCATTACTAGGGGGCAAAACAATCGTTCCAGTATTAACTCGGTGGGTTAATGGAGAAATTGTGGCGACGCCACAAGATGATACAATGGCTACACATACTGCTAAGATTACAAAGGAAATGGGTCAGATTGACTGGTCTAAGCCTGCTAATGAAATTGTAAATCTTATTAGAGGTCTTAATCCAGCTCCTGGATGTTATACGTATCTCAATGGAAAACGTTTAAAAGTATGGTCAGCAGAAGTAGTTCCAAGTGATACGACTCACGGTTTGATAGATATCCATGGTAAACATGTACCAATTGCAATATCAGCCACAACTGTGCCTGGTACAATAGTATCTAAAATAGCCGGTTTAGGTGTATTTTGTGGTGATGGAAATATAATTCTATTAACAGAAGTCCAACCAGAAAATAAAAAACGCATTTCTGCTATTGATTTTATTAATGGACATCAGATTAAGGAAGGTATCGTTTTTGGAGACTCAATATAAGCAGTACGAAACGTATCCGTTATACCTGATATTATCATCAATTACATGTACTTTAATTACAGCAATAATCGGATTTCTAATGTATGTGTTAGAACCGGGGCTTTCACAATTACATCCTATTGCACCCATAATAAGTACAGTGTTTTTTCTGTATGCATTTGTGTTATATGGTTATTGTGCGCATCTTTGATTATTGCTAGTTTTGGTATACTACGGTTACATCCTATTATTTTAAGGATAGCTAATCGGTTTATATATGGATTATTTCCATTATCTTTATTGATTGGCAAAGTGAGAGGGGTTACTAAGGATCAATTGCGTCAGTCTATGATTGATTTGATTAATCATCTAGTGATGCTTGATATGTATACAGTTGATCCAGAACGTATATTGTTATTAACACCTCATTGTTTACAAGAAAGTTCATGTGTTCATAAGGTTACACATGATGTATACAATTGTAAGCAATGTGGTAGATGCCAAGTTGGAAGTTTATTGCAAATTGCTAAAGAGTATGGCTGTCAATTTATAGTGGTAACAGGTGGTACATTAGCGCGAATGAAGGTAAAAGAAGCACGACCAAAGGCTATTGTAGCTATTGCTTGTGAACGTGATTTAGCAAGTGGGATGGCTGATGTATTTCCCATACCTGTCATTGGCGTTTTAAATGAAAGACCTAATGGACCTTGTTGCAATACTACAGTAGATCCTCAACGTGTTCGCGCAGCAGTTGAACAATTAATTGGTAGGAAAAACGATGACTGAAGTTAAAACGAATCAACAACTAAATATTCGATTGCTCGCAGTGAAAGCTTTGAGTGATATTAATCGTAATGGTGCTTATGCCAATATCAAGTTACAAGAGTATTTACAAAAATATCATTTATCCGATTTAGATCGAAGATTTTTCACGGAGTTGGTCTATGGTGTTATCCGTAGAAAAAATTATTTAGATGCCATTATTGTTCATTTCGCGAAAAGACCATTAAAGAAATTATCGTCCATGGTTGTAGAAATCCTTAGACTTGGCATTTATCAAATTATCTATATGGATAAAGTCCCTGAAAGTGCAGCGGTCAATGAATCTGTAAAACTGGCAAAAAAGTTAACTAGAGGATTATCTGGCTTTGTAAATGCCGTATTACGTTCAGTATTACGTGAAAGTGATAGTATTTCTATTGGAGAACTTGCCAAGTCTGAGGCTGAAGAAATTTCTTTATTTATAATCAACCTTTATGGCTTGTTGACTTATGGATGAATGAAATGGGGAAGGATAAGACTATAGATCTTTGTGCTTGGTTTAATGAACAACCTCGTTTGACAGCACGTATAAATACTGTAAAAGTATCTATTGAGGATTGTTTAAAAGAACTACGAGATTTAGGTTGGACTGTTGAACAGGACAATGATATTCCAGAAGTAGTTTGTATTGATGCACATCAAGGGCACTTAGAAAAAGCAAAACCTGTTATGGAAGGTCATATTACCTTTATGGATAAAGCCTCTATGTTAGTTGCTCATGTAGTTGATCCTCAGCCAGGAGAGCGCATATTAGATTGTTGTGCTGCACCAGGTGGTAAGTCTATGCATATGGCAAGTCTCATGAATAATACGGGTGCTATTATGAGTTGTGATATATACGATCATAAATTAGAGCTTATGAATCAAAATGCTGAACGACTTGGAGTATCCATAGTTTCAACTAAGCTACAAGACGGTCGTTATTTACCCGATAATTGGAAAGAACAATTCGATCGCGTCTTAGTAGATGCACCGTGTTCTGGACTTGGCATATTACAAAAAAAAAAGTTGGATATGCGTTGGCGTAAAACACAATCTTTACTTACTGACTTACCTCCATTACAGCTTGAAATATTAGAAAAAGCTGCTGAAATGGTTAAAGTTGATGGATATTTAGTATACTCTACTTGTACTATCAATAGTGGGAGAAAATGAGGATGTACTAGAAAAATTCCTAGCAACTCATAAGAATTTTATCATTGATCCCGTATCATTTGAAGGGTTGCCACAAGCTGTAGAGGGTATGATTACAACATATCCGCCACGAGATCAGATGGATGGATTCTTTATGGCTCGTGTAAAACGCATATCATAATAATAGAAATGGAGTACCATGATAGAATTATTGGGTAAGTCTTTAGAAGAGTTACAATCTATCTTTAAGACCCATAATATACAAAAGTTTCGAGCGAAACAGTTAATAGACTATATTTATCATAGATATATATTTGATTTTGAAGAGATGACGCAGTTTCCTAAAGAGTTGCGTCAATGGTTAAGTGATAACTGTGTTATTTCTTTACCAACATTAATTACTGAGTCTGTATCTCCAGATGGGAAGACTCGTAAAATCCTTGTTGAAATGACAGATCAAAGCAGGGTAGAAGCCGTTTTAATGGAGCAACACTATGGATACTCTGTATGTGTTTCTTCTCAAGTTGGCTGTGCCATGGGCTGTGTGTTCTGCGCCTCTACACAGGGTGGTTTATATCGTGATTTAACAGTGTCTGAAATCATTGGACAAGTCGTTATTTTCGGAGCTCTTACAAAAGAGCAAATCCATTCTGTTGTAGTTATGGGGGCAGGGGAACCATTACAAAACTATGATAATGTGTTACAAGCTTTGCAATTGTTACACGATCCGGTAATTTGTAATATTAGTTATCGGAAGATGACTATTTCCACTTGTGGTTGGGTTCCTAATATTTATAAATTAGCTGATGAAGGTTTGCCTATAACGTTGGCTCTTTCATTACACGCTACAAATAATGAAGTGCGTCGTAGTATTATGCCAGTTGGGGCTCGTTATGAATTGACGGAAGTCTTAGATGCGGTAAAATATTATTATGATACGACTCAACGTCGTATCACCTTTGAGTATATTCTTATAGATTCAGTAAATGCATCTATGGAGGAGGCTCATGCATTGGGGAAAATCTGTAAAGATTTCCCAAATTGCCATGTTAACTTAATACCTGTTAATGGCAATGAACATATAGAATTATATAAACCATCTATTACAAATATGAATACATTTAAAGACATCGTTGCTTCCTATGGCGTATCTGTAACGGTACGAAAAGAGATGGGCGATGCTATCCAAGCCGCATGTGGGCAATTAAAAGCAGCTCATGGTCGGAAAAAGGAGAATTATGAATAATTTTGTTGGTTTAAGTAAAATTGGACTTGTGCGTCAGCGCAATGAAGATCGATTTTTTATAGACGGTCCTATTTGTGCTGTCACTGATGGCATGGGTGGATATAGTGGCGGTGAAATCGCTAGTACCTATGCTGTTGATGAAATTAAAGAGTATTTGGCCTCCCTTGAAACTGTGGGGCAACAAGATTTATGTGATGCTATTATTCATGCCAATGAACGTATAGCTAATCGCGTAGCTCATGAAGAACGTCTTGCTGGTATGGGCACTACTGCTGTTGTTACGGCCGTTAATGGTGACCAATTATACTGGGCAAGTGTTGGTGATAGTCGTTTGTATGTATATAGAGATGGTCTTTTACGACAAATTACTACAGATCATTCTATGGTACAAGAATTATTAACTGCTGGAGAGATTACAAAGGATGAAATGCTAAATCACCCTCAACGAAACTTATTGACCCGTGCAGTTGGGGTTGATGATACTTTAGAGGTTGATAGTGGTGTAGAATCTATTCTTCCAGGTGATCGTATTTTACTTTGCACTGATGGACTATGTGGTTATGTATCAGATGATGTTATTGCTAGTGCATTACAATCTAATAGTGATGATATGAAGGTTGTAGAATCATTGATGGAAGCCGTATATGATGTCGGAGCAGGAGATAATGTGACCATTGTGGTGGGAACAATCTAATCTAGAAATGGAGAAATAATGAGTACTATGAATATAAAAGGTATACTTCTAGATAACCGCTACCGAATTGTTGATAAAATTGGCGTTGGCGGAATGGCTGACGTATACCTTGGAGAAGATACCTTATTAGGTAGACAAGTAGCAATTAAAGTATTGCATGCTAACTTTGCTAATGATGATGAGTTTGTTACGCGTTTTAAACGAGAAGCACAAGCGGCGGGCAAACTAAATCATCCTAATATTGTAAATATGTATGATGTAGGGTTTGATCAAGATTTACACTATATCATTATGGAATATGTAGATGGTGAAACATTAAAAGAGTATATAATGCGACATGGAAGACTATCCATAGACGAGGCTGTAAAATTCACTATTGCTATCGCAGAGGGGTTAGAACATGCGCATACTATGGGAATAGTGCATTGTGATATTAAACCTCATAATGTCATAATTACTCGTACGGGGCGTGTAAAAGTAACTGACTTTGGTATTGCTCGAGCTATGAATGCTACTAATACAGTTATGTACACGAATTCGATTTTAGGCTCTGCTCACTATTTATCACCTGAACAAGCCAGTGGAAAACCAGTAGATGGTAATACTGATATCTACTCTTTAGGCGTAGTTTTATATGAAATGCTTACAGGTAAAGTTCCTTTTGAAGGGGAGACTCCAATTGCAGTAGCATTAAAACATGTACGTGAAAAAGTAGCGCCTCCAACTCGATATAATCCTTCAATCCCACCGCTTTTAGAAGCTGTCGTAATGAAGGCATTATCTAAAAACCCTGCAGATCGTTTTGATTCTATTTCTGACATGATAAGTGATTTACGATTGTCTCAAGGCTTTACAATGGGTAAAACTCAACGTCATGAACCATATGATTTTGCAACCCAAATGATACCAGCTGTTGATCCTGAAGCCCTTGAGGATTTCAGTGATATTCAAGAAGAGCAAAAAGATGAGGGTAAAAAGAAGAGTATGTTAAGTAAAATAGCATCTATCCCACAAAAATATATCGTCCTAGGGGCTGCCGTAATTTTTTTAGTAGCCTTCTTAGGTGCCTTCTTGAGTTATGGTAATTTCTGGAGTAACACAACTGTAGATGTACCTAATGTTGTGGGTAAACAAGTTTCTGTAGCTAAAAATATTTTAGAAGATAAACATTTGCGTGTTTCTACAAGCGAGGTTACTAATCCTGATGTACCAGCTGGACAAGTTATTTCTCAAACACCAGGTGCAGGAGAGAAGGTTAAAGAACAACGTACAATTCACCTTGTTGTATCTAAAGGTGTTGGTGATATTACAGTACCGGATTTGTCTGGTTTAACAGTAGACCAAGCTCGACAACGACTTAAAGATGTTGGTTTAGTTGTTGGTAAAGTAACACAACAGTCTGTAGATAATAAACCTGATGGTGTTATCATAGCTCAAAGTCCATCTGGTGATTCTAAAGTTTCTAAAGGCACAACAATTGATCTCGTTGTTAATAAAGCAAAAGCTAAAAAGATTCAAATGCCAAATGTCATTGGTATGACTTTAAAAGATGCACGAGATACATTGAGTAATGCTCATCTTGGTGTTAATCAAGTCGCTGGTTCTGTAGAGGAAAAATCTATTGTAACAGAACAAAGCATAAAAGCTGGCGATGAAATTGATGAAGGTACTGCAGTAAATCTAACTACTGAATATAAAAATGACAAAAAGAAAGATGATAAAAAATCTGATAGTAGTAGTAATAAAACTACTGGTACGGTAGATATTACAGTTCCGGCAGGCTCTAAAAACCAAGAGCTAAAAATTGTCGTAAAAGATGATGACGGTTCTGCTGTTATCTACGATGATACAAATAAACCTGGTGATCGTATTGTAAAAAAAGTGTCTGGTGTAGGTAATGTTCGCATTGAGGTTTATCTCAATGGTGCATTAGTACAAGAAACAGCATTATAGGGGAATTATGATTACAGGTATTGTTGTCAAAAATATGAATGGTTACTTTATGTACAAGACGATGCAAGTACTGTTCATGAATGTAAAGTTCGAGGTAGATTAAAGAAAGGTCGCTATAGTTTACTAGTCGGTGATCGTGTTACGATTTCTGAGGATGGATTCGTTGAGTCCATCCTCGATCGTCATAATTCCATGGTTAGACCTGCGGTAGCTAATATTGATCAAGTTGTATTGGTTGTAGCTGCTCATGAACCAGATATTAATGAGCTTTTACTAAATAAAATGCTTGTCATGATTGAACATGCAGATATCCCTATTGTATTATGTATTAACAAATGTGATTTGATGGATCCAGATACAGAAGCCATGGTAAAGCTTTATAAATCTATCGGCTATGAAGTATTGATGACATCTACATATAATATGACAGGTATTGATGAGTTACGTCATGTGTTAGAGCATAAGGTAACTGCCTTTGCAGGCCCTTCTGGTGTTGGTAAAAGTAGTCTATTAAATGCTGTTGATCCTAAGTTTGCATTCCAAACGGGTGAGGTTAGTGGCAAAATAAAGCGCGGTAAACATACGACCCGTCATGCTTCTTTATATAGTTTGGATTCAGATTCTTTTATTATGGATACACCTGGATTTAGTGCGATTGAGTTTAACGATGTTTCATTAGAACGGTTACCTACGTTATTCCCTGAATTTAGTAATTATGTTGATACATGTAAATTTAATCCTTGTTATCATGAACATGAACCTATTTGTGGCATAAAAGATGCTTTAGATGCAGGCCATATTCATCAAGGACGATATGATGCATATATGTCTATACGTAATGACATAGAAAGTCAACGAAAGAGGTTTTAAAATGATTAAAATTGCACCATCTATGCTCTCTGCAAATTTTGCAACATTAAGCGAAGAAATAAAATCTATTGAATTAGCTGGAGCTGATTTATTGCATATTGATATTATGGATGGTCATTTTGTACCAAACCTAACATTTGGTGCACCTATCGTGAAAGCCATCCGTCCTTATACACAATTACCATTTGATGTTCACTTAATGGTTACAAATCCTGGTGACTATGTAGAAGAATTTGGAAAGATTGGTGTAGAGTATTTTACATTTCATCAAGAAACTGTGCCACATATGCATCGTTTAATCCAACATATTAAACAATGTGGCATGAAAGCAGGGGTTGCACTTAATCCAGGTACACCAGTGTCCTTGTTAGAGGATGTGGCTGATGATCTAGACATGATTTTAATTATGTCTGTAAATCCTGGCTTTGGTGGGCAATCTTTTATTCCAAATGCTATTAAAAAAGTTAAGCAAGCTAAAATGCTACTAGAGGAAGTAGATAATACAACTGCAGTTATTGAAGTAGATGGTGGCATTAATGATATTACATGTGTCCCAATTAAAAGAGCAGGTGCTACTGTTTTAGTAGCAGGATCTGCTGTATTCGGCGCTGATGAGCGAGCACATATGATTGAATCTATTCGCAATAATTAATATTTATATCGTATCGGCGATATAGAATACAAGCTTTAATATAGTCTATTGACAATTAATTCATTAAATTAAAATAAGGAGTGATGGATTCTTAAAGAAATCCTCACTCCTTGCTTGCTTTTACAATAATTATTTGTTAAAATTATCAGGTATGAAAAATATGCACGTCGGTGGACTTCGGTACTGTGCCTAATTTTGGGTGACCCGAAGGATGAAGCGGCGGAGGTTAATTAACAGGAGGTGCCACAATGGCAGTAGTATCAATGAAACAATTATTAGAGGCTGGTGTACACTTTGGTCATCAGACTAGAAGATGGAACCCTAAAATGGCGAAATTCATCTTCACTGAACGCAATGGTATTTATATCATTGACTTGTCTAAAACAGTTAAAAAAGTAGAAGAAGCTTACTCTTTCTTACGCGAAGTTGCTTCCCAAGGTGAAGTAATCTTGTTCGTAGGTACTAAAAAACAAGCTCAAGAAGCTATTAAAGAAGAAGCTATCCGCGCTAACATGTTCTTCGTTAACGAACGTTGGTTGGGCGGTATGTTGACTAACTTCAAAACAATTGAAACTCGTATTAAACGTTTAAAACAATTGGAAGCTATGGCAGAAGATGGTACTTTCGAAGTATTGCCTAAAAAAGAAGTTATCGGTCTTCGTCATGAAATGGAAAAATTGGAAAAATACCTTGGCGGTATCAAAGATATGCCTAAAATGCCAGGTGCTCTTTTCGTAGTTGATCCTAAAAAAGAAAAAATCGCTATTGCAGAAGCTAAAAAATTGGGTATTCCGGTTGTTGCAACAGTTGACACTAACTGTGACCCTGATGAAGTAGAATTCCCAATCCCAGCAAATGATGACGCTATCCGCGCTGTAAAATTATTGGCTGGTAAAATGGCTGACGCTGTTCTTGAAGGTCGTCAAGGCGAATCCTTGGACGGTGCTGAAGCTGCTGAATAATTCTGCAAAGCTACTAAATCATTTCTGATTAGCATTTGAAAGATAAATCTATAACATATATAATTAGGGTAAGGACTATATCCTTACCTTAATTAGTACTAGGAGGAACAAAATAATGGCAATTACTGCTGCTTTGGTAAAAGAATTGCGCGACATGACTGGCGCAGGTATGATGGACGCTAAAAAAGCATTGGTTGAAACTGATGGTAATATCGATAAAGCGGTTGACCTTCTTCGTGAAAAAGGTTTGGCTGCGGCAGCTAAAAAAGCTGGTCGTATTGCAGCTGAAGGTGTAGTACAATCTTACATCCATGCTGGTGGTCGTATTGGCGTATTGGTAGAAGTTAACTGCGAAACTGACTTCGTTGCTAAAACTGATGATTTCCAAAGCTTGGCACGCGATATCGCAATGCAAATTGCAGCTGTAAACCCTACATACTTGAACCGTGAAGAAGTTCCTGCTGAAGTAATCGAACACGAAAAACAAGTATTGTTGGAACAAGCTAAAGTAGAAGCTGAAGAAGACGTAAAAGCTGGCCGTAAACCAAAACCTGAAGCTGTTTTGGAAAAAATGGTTGCTGGTCGTATTGAAAAATTCTATAAAGAAAACTGCCTATTAGAACAAGTATTCATTAAAGATAGCGACAAAACAGTTACTGATATCATTAATGAAAATATTGCAAAAATCGGTGAAAACATCAACGTACGTCGTTTTGTTCGCTACGGTTTGGGCGAAGGCAAAAACGCCAAGATGACTTCGTAGCTGAAGTAATGGCATCTGTTGGTAAATAATTAAGAAATAATAAGAGAACACCGTACAGTGTTCTCTTATTTTGCAATAGAGGAGTAAAAACATGGCAAAGAGAAACTTTCAACGTATTGTTTTGAAGTTGAGTGGTGAAGCATTAGCAGGTGACCAAGGATTTGGTATTAACCCTGATGTTGTTGAAGAATTTGCAAAAGAAATTGCTGCTTTAGCAAAATCCACTGATTTAGAAATCGCAATTGTTGTTGGTGGCGGTAACCTATGGAGAGGGTTGGCTGGTAGTAACCAAGGTATGGATCGTGCTACTGCTGACTATATGGGTATGCTAGCAACAGTAATGAACTCCTTAGCATTGCAAGATGCATTAGAACAAGCAGGCGTAGATACTCGTGTTCAAACTGCTATTGAAATGCAAGAAATTGCAGAACCTTATATTCGTCGTCGTGCCATTCGTCACTTAGAGAAAAAACGTATCGTAATCTTCGGTGCTGGTCTTGGTAAACCATATTTCTCTACAGATACGACTGCTTCATTACGGGCTGCTGAAATCGAAGCCGATGCTATTTTAATGGCAAAGAAATTTGCTGACGGTGTATATGATTCCGATCCTAAAACGAATCCTAATGCCGTTAAATTTGATGAATTAACATATAATGATATCATTACAAAAGAATTAAAGGTTATGGATGCAACATCCACAACTTTATGTAAAGATAACAATATTCCTATTATCGTATTTAGCATGGACATTCCGGGTAACATTACAAAAGCCGCTAAAGGTGAAGAGATTGGTACCATTGTTCGAGGAGAATAATTCAAATGGAAATTAAAGAATTGTTACAACAAGCAGAAGACCGCATGAATAAGTCTATTGAGGCTTTAAAACATGAATTCGCATCTATTCGTACAGGCCGTGCTAGTGTAGCATTGCTTGATAAAGTAATGGTTGATTATTATGGTAGCCCTACTCCAATTAACCAAGTTGCGAATATCTCTGTACCTGAGCCTCGTATGATTGTAATTGCACCTTGGGATAAAACTATGATTGGTGCCATTGAAAAAGCGATTTTACAATCCGACCTTGGTTTAAACCCAGGTAATGATGGTGCTCAAATTCGTTTAACTATTCCTCAATTAACTGAGGAGCGCCGTAAAGAAATCGTTAAGGTTGTTCATAAAAAAGCTGAAGATGCTAAAGTTGCAGTACGTAATATTCGTCGTGACGTAAATGATGCATTGAAAAAAGAAGAAAAAGCTAAAACAATTACTGAAGATGATGCTAAAGACGGTTTAGATCAAATCCAAAAACTTACAGATGCTAAAATTAAGCATATTGATGAGTTAAAAGCAGTAAAAGAAAAGGACGTATTAGAAGTATAATGTTAGATTCTAATAGCCTTATTGGAATGCCATGGCAGCTTGCAAAGTCTCGTTTGCAGGCTGCCCATATTCCTTTTAAGGTAATGATTGGGGGATCCTTTAATCGCTTTTTTAATATTGCCGATAAAGGACTTTATGTAGCACGTATTACCAAGGTTGATGAGTGTTTACATATACTAGTGTATAGACCAATGATTGCCAGCGACTTCGGAAATTCTATCGAGGTAGACTATGCTAAAGAAATTATTTAACCGTAAACCATCTGATACGCCTGATATTGATAGTAATGCGATACCAAAACACGTTGCTATTATTATGGATGGCAATGGTCGTTGGGCTAAACGAAGAGGGATGCCACGATCTATGGGGCATCGTGCAGGAGCCGACGTATTAAAGCAGATTGTTATTGCTGCAGATGAGATTGGAATTAGAGCTCTTACGGTATATGGTTTCTCCACAGAGAACTGGAAGCGTCCTGAACAGGAAGTTTCTTTACTTATGGCTCTCATAAAAGAATACTTAAACAATAATGTTAAGTATATGCATGAACATAATGTACGCATCCGCTTTATTGGATATATTGGTGCTCTTTCAGAGGAGCTTCAAAAGATTATTCGCGATGCAGAATTATTAACTCAGAATAATACAGGCCTTACTTTACAGTTAGCTCTTAACTATGGTGGGCGTGATGAAATAGTTAGGACTATCCGCAACATTACAAACTCTGTTGTAGATGGATCTATTACTACAGACGATATTACAGAAGACTATGTTAGCTCCCAACTTTTCACTAAAGAGTTTAGTGACGTAGACTTATTAATTCGTCCAAGTAGTGATTTTAGAATTAGTAACTTTTTATTGTGGCAGCTAGCTTATGCTGAATTCTGGTTTACTGATTTACATTGGCCGGATTTCACTAAAGAAACATTATTGGAGGCTGTTGCAGCATATCAAAAACGAGAACGCCGATTTGGTGGCTTACGCGATGAGGAATAAAAGAATGTTAAAAACACGTGTTATAACCGCTGTTATAGGTTTTATTATTGCTTTAGGGGCCATTACATTAGGCGGATTTGTGTATGATGTTCTTATTACATTATTAGCTCTATTGGGATGGCGTGAGTTTGTTTTACTAGGTAAAGCTAAACATGTGCGAATGTCCATTTTATGGGGTTATATTAGTATTTTATTATTGATGATTGCCTTTGCATGTCATCAGTATATTTTAGCAATTGCTATATTAGTATTGAGTTTATCAGCCAATTATATGTTATGTACATTTGGTGAAAATAAATACTCTTTAGCTAGCATTTCTTTTAGTGTATTTGGTTTATTATATGTTGGTATTGGTATGATTTCTTTGCTTATGATTCGTCATGACTCTATTTACATGTCTTTATCAATGCCTTTTGAACTACATAACTGGGGAACAATTACACTTTGGTTATTATTGTTTACTACGTGGGCTAGTGATACTTTTGCATATTTTGCAGGTCGTGCCTTTGGTAAACGTAAGATTGTACCATCCATTAGTCCTAATAAAACATTAGAAGGTTTTATTGGTGGCTTTATTGGCTGTATTATTACAGGTACTGTATTTTCGTATATCGTGGGTATTCCATGGTGGATGGGTATTCATGTTGGTATGATCAGTGGTATATTAGCACCATTAGGTGATTTATTTGAATCAAAGATTAAACGATTATGTAATGTGAAAGATTCTGGTACCTTATTACCAGGTCATGGCGGTGTATTGGATCGGTTTGATAGCTTATTATTTACTGCACCTATTACATTGATTTATATATTACTATTCTCGTTCTAATCTAATAGAGGTAAGCTTATGAAATACCTAAGTATTATTGGCAGTACTGGCTCAATCGGTACACAGACACTAGATGTGGTGTCTCAACATCCAGATCAATTCAAGGTGGTTGCCTTAGTGGCACATCATAATATTGACCTCTTAGAAAAACAAATTAAAGAATATGAGCCATTAATAGCCGGTCTAGTTGATGAAAGTGCTTTTAAAGAACTACAGGGACGCTATGCCGGTCCTACAAAACTTGTGGGCGGTAAGGAAACACTCATAGCTGCTGCTACGATTCAAGAAGCAACTATGGTTGTAACTGCTATTGTTGGCGCTGCAGGTATTGAACCTACTGTAGAGGCTATAAAGAAACGTAAGACTATAGGTCTAGCTAATAAGGAAACGTTAGTTGCTGGTGGACCATTGATTACATCTTTGGCTAAGGAGTATGGCGTACAAATTCTACCTATTGATAGTGAACATAGCGCAATATTCCAGTGTTTAGAAGGGCAAAATCGCGAGAATGTTGATTCCTTAATTGTTACCGCTTCTGGTGGCCCTTTACGCACTTGGGACTCTGATAAAATTCAAACTGCCACAGCTGCTGATTGCCTACGTCATCCAACTTGGAATATGGGCAACAAGATTACGATTGACTCTGCATCTCTATTTAATAAAGGGTTAGAAGTAATCGAAGCTCATTGGCTATTTGGTTTTGATTTTGATCATATTGACGTAGTGGTACATCCACAAAGCATTGTTCATTCAATGATACGAATGAAAGATGGGGCTATCTTAGCACAAATGGGTAATCCCGATATGAGGGAGCCTATTCAGTATGCTTTGACATATCCTAAACGTGAAACTTTACATATGAATCATCTAGATTTTTCAAAGGCTTTACAATTAGAATTCTTGCCACCTCGATATGATGATTTCCCGGCTCTTCGTCTTGCTTATGAAGTAGGCCGATCGAGCGGTTTTAAACCAGCTGTGTTTAATGCTGCAAATGAAACTGCAGTTTATGCATTTTTAGATGATAAAATCGCCTTTGGTGATATTTATAAAGTCGTCACTTCAGTCCTTGAATCTATGGGACCTGAAGATGACTTTACATTAGACAATTTATTAGCCATTGATAGATGGGCTCGAGAAAAGGCTACATCATTGATGGTATAGGAGTAAATATGACAACGGCATTAGCCACAATATTTGTATTTGGTTTAATCGTGTTTATTCATGAATTAGGCCATTTCATTACAGCAAAAATGTCAGGTATGCAAGTAGACGAATTTGCCATTGGTTTTGGACCTGCCATATTCAAGGTTCAAAGAGGGGAAACTTTATACTCGATTCGTATCATTCCTCTTGGTGGATTTAATCGTATTGCAGGTATGACACCTGACGAGCCTCTTAATGAGCGTTCATTTTATACTAAACCTGCATGGAAGAAATTTATTGTTATTTCTGCAGGTGCTGTATTTAACTTTTTATTGGCCATAGTTTTATTCTTTGGTCTCAATGCAACAGTAGGTAATCTCACGTATACAAATGATCCTGTTATTGGTAATATCATCCCAGGTAGCGCTGCTGAACAGGCACATTTACAATCTAACGATAGAATTCTTACCATCGATGGTAAAAAAATCTCTACATGGGATGAAATCCGTCCTAGCCTACAAGGTACTGCCAATCATGGTGTTACTGTTGTAGTAGATAGAGAAGGGGAAACTGTAGAAACTACAGTGATTCCAAAAATGGAACAGGATAGTCCTAAAATTGGTATTTATCCTAGTTATACTCGAGAAACTTATAGTATTGGAGAATCTTTTAGTTTAGCCGTTACTCGCACAGGTCAAACAATTGTTGCTATGTTAAGTGGCTTATATGATATGATTCGAGGCACACAGGCAGCAGAGCTATCTGGCCCTGTAGGGATTTCACAAATGGCTGGTACTATTGCACAATCTGGCTTTGCGCCACTATTAAGTTTTGCTGCATTTCCTTAAGTATTAATTTAGGGGTTATTAATCTTTTGCCATTACCTGTATTAGATGGTGGTCATTTAATTATTATTTTGGCTGAAGCCATCACAGGTCGTAAGTTACCTGCTAAGGCACTTATGTATATTCAAATGGTTGGTGTTGCTTTGATGGTAGCATTATTCTTATATGTAACAACTCAGGATATATTCCGATTACTATAAGAAAGATGGGAGATTACAATGATTGTACGTAAACCAACAAATGGTATCTATGTAGGTACAGTTAAAATAGGTGATTATGCACCGGTAAGCATTCAATCTATGATTACCACTGATCCGGTTCACATGGAAAAGGCTATTGCTGAAATAAATCGCTTAGCTGAGGCTGGTTGTGAATTAGTACGTGTTGCAGTACCTACAATGGCATCTGCAAAAGCTTTAAAAGCAGTTCGTGCTGGTATCGATATTCCTTTAATTGCTGATATTCATTTCGACTATAAATTAGCTTTAGAGGCTATTGAGAATAATGTTGATGGATTGCGTATTAACCCAGGAAATATTGGCGGAGAGGATAAAGTGTTAGCTGTTATTGAAAAAGCTAAACCTAAACAAATTCCAATTCGTATAGGTGTCAATGCTGGTTCTTTACCAAAGCATATCCTCGATGCTCATGGTGGTCATCCTACAGCAGATGGTATGGTAGAGACTGCATTAGAACATGTGCGAATTCTTGAAAAGCTTGACTATCGCCAAATGAAATTATCCATTAAAGCAACGGAAGTTCCTTTAATGGTAGAAGCCTATCGTAAGTTATCCGATAAAATTCCTTATCCTTTGCATTTAGGTGTTACTGAGGCTGGGACGATAAAACAAGGTACCATTAAGTCTGCTATGGGTATTGGCGCTTTATTATTAGACGGCATTGGTGACACATTACGGGTATCTTTAACCGGTGACCCAATACATGAAATAGAAGTAGGCCGAAGTATTTTAAGTAACTTGGGCTTACGCAACTTTGGTGCTACAATGATTTCCTGCCCTACATGTGGCCGATGCCAAGTCAATCTGTTTGACATGGCGGGAATTGTAGAGGAGCGCTTAGCATCTATTAAAGCACCGATTAAAGTTGCTGTTATGGGATGTGTTGTAAATGGGCCCGGTGAGGCTCGTGAAGCTGATTTTGGTATTGCTGGTGGTAATGGTCAAGGTATTGTTTTTCGAAAGGGTGAAGTTATCAAGACTGTACCAGAAGCTGAATTAGTAGATACATTATTTAGAGAAATTGATCAATATTTAGAAAGTTTAGATGAGGAGTCTTTATGTTAGCCACTAAATTATATGCACCTACATTGCGTGAGGTTCCATCTGACGCTGATGTAGTTAGCCAACAGCTTATGCTTCGCGCAGGTTTTATGCGCAAAACTGCAAATGGTTTATATAGCTTTTGCCATTGGGGTGGAAAGTATCAAAAATTGAAGCTATTGTACGTGAAGAAATGGATCGTGCTAGTGCTCAAGAAATTATGATGCCTATCTTACAACCTGCAGAAATTTGGAAAGAGTCTGGCCGTTGGAACGCATATGGCGCAGAAATGATGCGTATTAATGATCGTCATGATAATGAATTCTGCTTGGGACCAACTCATGAAGAGATGATTACAACTCTTGTAAAAAATGAGATTAACTCCTATCGTCAATTACCAGTAAATTTATATCAAATCCAAAGTAAATTCCGTGATGAACGTCGTCCACGTTATGGTTTGATGCGTAGTCGCGAATTTATTATGAAAGATGCATATTCTTTTGATGTAGATGAAGCTGGTTTAGACGAATCTTATAAATCTATGTATGATGCATATACACGTATTTTTACGCGTTGTGGTCTTACATTCCGTCCCGTAGAGGCTGATAGTGGTGCTATCGGTGGTAGCGGTACTCATGAGTTTATGGCTATCGCTGAAGCCGGTGAAGCTGATATCGTATATTGCACAAAATGTGACTATGCTGCAAATATTGAAATTGGTAAACCTGGTATTATGAAACAGGAAGAAGAAGCACTACAAGAGTTATCCGTTGTAGATACTCCTAATGCTAGTACTATTGAAGCTGTGGCGGAAATGTTAAACTTACCACTACATAAAACTATCAAAGCTGTAGTATTCTCTATTGATGGTAAAGTGGTATTAGCCATTGTTCGTGGCGATCATGAAGTTAATGAAGTTGCTGTACAACATGCCGTACTTAGGTTCTGTAGAGCCAGAAATGGCTACACCTGAAGAATTAGAAAAAGTTGGCTTAACAGCTGGCTTTATCAGTCCAGTAGGCTTAAAACAAACAGAAGAATTTGCTATTGTTGTGGATGAATCTGTTATGGAATCTTACAATGTTTGTGGCGGTGCCAATAAAAAAGATGCGCACTATGTTAATATCAACCCTAAACGTGACTTTAATGTAGATGATATTATTATCGCACCGATTCGTTTGATTACAGATGACGATGTTTGCCCAACTTGCGGCGGTGCTCTAGAACATGCCAAAGGTATTGAAGTTGGTCAAGTATTTAAATTAGGCACAAAATATTCTGAAGCATTACAAGCTACATTCTTAGACCAAAATGGTCGTCCTAATCCAATGATTATGGGCTGTTATGGCATTGGTGTATCTCGTACATTAGCTGCAGCTATTGAGCAATATCACGATGAAAATGGTATTATTTGGCCTCGTTCTATTGCACCATTTGAAGCTGTTATCGTACCTATTAATGCTAAAGATAAGGCGTTGATGTCCACAAGTCAAACCATTTATAGTGCATTACAAAATGCAGGTGTAGATGTGTTACTTGATGATCGTAAAGATCGAGCTGGTGTAAAATTTAAGGATGCTGATTTAATTGGTTATCCACTTCGTATTACAGTAAGTAAAAATACACTTGAAAATAATGAAGTAGAAATTCAAATTCGTAAGTCTGGAGAGGCCATTACATGTGTCATTGATTCTGTAGCAACTAAGGTTACTGAATTGCTTCAAGATTTATAATTAAATTGCGATTCTAGTGAATACTCATTAGGGTCGCAATTTTTCTTTCTAAACTTGAATTAATAGACTAAATCAGTCATAATTAAAGGATAGGATATTTGTAATGGGAGGTGCTCTATGCTTGTAGATTTTCACATGCACTCTATCTATTCTGATGGAGTCAAAAGTCCAGAGGGAAGTTATTACATCATGCATTAGATTGTAATCTATCTATGATGGCTTTGACTGATCATGATGAAATCGATGGTATTAAAGCATTACGTACCGCTCAGGAACAATTAGATCCAGAGAGAGAAACCATTAAAATTATTAATGGTTGTGAGTTTAGTGCCGATTATAAAGATAAATCGATTCATATTTTGGGCTATCATTTTGATGAAACTAATAAGGAATTAAGAGATTTTATTAAGTATTTTAAATCAAAACGAGAAGAACGAATCGATGAAATTATTAAACGTTGTAATAATGTTGGATATTGCATATCAAAAGATGAACTACTCAAAAAATTTCCTAAAACACAAGCTTATGGGCGTCCACACATTGGTCAATTATTAATTGATGGTGGTTACGCTAAGGATATTAATGATGTGTTTAAAGGTATTCTCCGAAAAGATAGTCCTTGCTATGTGCCTAAGGTAAAGATTGAGGTTCCATATATTATTGATATTATTCATAAAGCTGGAGGCCTTGCCGTTATGGCTCATCCTAAATTAGTATCTAGTGATGAGTATGTAGTAGAAATGTTAGCTTATGATTTTGATGGTATGGAGGTCTACCATACTAAACATAACGCGGATGATGTGAAACGATATAAAGCATTAGCTAAAGAACATAACTTGTTTATTACAGGTGGTTCTGATTATCATGGTATTCCTGGAAAAGCACCAGATAATTTTGGAGATTACTTGGTATCATCTGAGAATGTATCAGAATTTATTAGTTTGTTATAAATAATGAGGTTGACTATGGAAGTCATTGCATTTGTAGGTAGTAGTGGCACTGGTAAAAGCCATCGTGCGCTCGTAGTTGCTCATGAAAACAATATTGAATGTATTATTGATGATGGTATTTTAATTCATGATAATAAGATTGTAGCCGGCTTTTCTGCAAAGAAGGAATCTAGCCGATTAAAAGCTGTTCGTCGTGCTATTTTCCAAGATGAAGTACAAGTAAAATCAGTACGTGAACAACTTGATAAAATTAATCCTAATAAACTTATGATTATTGGTACATCCGATAATATGGTTAAAAGAAAATTACAAAAGCCTTAGGCTTGCAAGATCCTGATCGGTATATTCGCATTGAGGACGTTGCTACACCTAAAGAAATTGAAAGAGCGCAGCATGCTCGTCTAAAAGAAGGTAAACATATTATTCCAGTTCCAACGATGGAATTGAAACCTCACTTTAGAGGGTACTTAATTGATCCAATCAAAACTATGTGGCGTCGACGTACATTAAAAAAACAAGACCAAGATACATTGGGGCAAATTGGGTCAGAAGGCTTTGAACGTTCTGTAGTACGCCCTGCTTTCAGCTATTATGGACGACTCACCTTTGATGATGATGTAATTATTAAATTGATTCGCAATGGCTTAAAAAAGTTGTCGGTGTTGATGAATCAAGTGTTATTTCTTTCAAAAAAAGCGATAAAGGCCAAAATGGTCTAGTCGTAGATATGGCTGTTGTTATTGAACATGGTTATCCTGTTAAAATCATTAATGCAACAGGTGCAAAAGTCTGTTCGTAATGAAATCGAATATATTACAGGCATGTCTATTGAACGGATGTCCATAAAAGTTAAAAATATTATAGAAACAAAACGTAAGATTGTTAAAGTATAGGAGTTAGAATGAAGTCTTATTATATTTACACCTATGGTTGTCAAATGAATACTGCTGATTCTGAGCGCTTATCGCATCAGTTAGAATCTGTTGGCTATACACCTACAGAGGACGTAGAAACTGCAGATTTAATATTATTAAATACTTGTGCAGTACGTGAGAATGCAGAAACAAAAGTCTATGGCCGCATAGGTGAGCTAATGAGACTGAAGAGAAAAAATAAAAACTTGATTCTTGCTGTTACAGGATGCATGGCACAGAAGAATCAAGCAGAAATGTTTAAGCGCGCTCCACATATTGATATTGTCTTAGGTACTCATAATATTCAACATATTAATGAAATGATTGAAGAGGTACAACGAGGTCATACACACCAAATCAATGTAGATATGGATAATTCTGTATTGCCAGAATTGGAAGCAAAACCTAATGGTACCTTTTATGCATGGGTACCTATTATGAATGGGTGCAATAAGTTCTGTACGTACTGCATCGTTCCTCACGTTCGTGGTAGAGAAATTAGTCGTCCTGTAGAGGCCATCGTAAAAGAGGTAACCGAACTAGGGGCAAAAGGGTTTAAAGAGATTACTTTGTTGGGGCAAAATGTAAACTCTTATGGCTTAGATTTTAAAGATGGTACTGATTTTGGTACATTAGTGGACGCTCTTGATGGTATTCCAGGTATTGAACGTATTCGTTATATGACAAGTCATCCTCAAGATATGACTAAATCTATGATAGATGCCCTTGGTCGATCTTCTAATATTGTTACTCATTTACATTTACCGATTCAATCTGGTTCAGACCGTATTTTAAAGAAGATGAACCGACATTATACAGTGGAGCATTATAAAGAACTACTCTCTTACTGTCGTGAAAAAATTAAAGATGTAGTTGTTACTACCGATATTATCGTAGGTTTTCCCGGGTGAAACAGAGGAAGATTTCCAAGCTACTCTACAACTCTTAAAAGATGTACGTTATGATATGGCGTATACCTTTATTTATTCTAAACGTTCTGGAACGCCAGCAGCGACTATGGATGATCAAGTACCAGAAGAGGTTAAACGCGTGCGTTTACAAACATTGATGGACGTGCAAAATGAAATCTCTTATGAACTAAATAAACCTATGGAAGGGCAAGTGTTTGATATTATTGTAGAGGGGCCAAGTCCTCGTGATGAAGATATGTGGTTTGGTCGCACATCAGGAAATAAAATGGTATTATTCCCGAAAGACGATTCTTTATCAATTGGCGAAACTGTACCTGCATATATTGATAAAGCACAAACTTGGGTTTGCTACGGTACAATACAAAAGGGGTAAGTATGGCAAAAAAGCAAACACCTATGATGGAGCAGTATTTAGATATTAAATCTAGATATTCTGAAGAATTACTGTTCTTTCGGTTAGGTGACTTTTATGAATTATTTAATGATGATGCATTAATTGCATCTCGTGAACTTAATATAACCTTAACCGGTCGCCCAACAGGAGATGAGGAACGCACACCGATGTGTGGCGTTCCTTTTCATGCTGCTGAAAGCTATATAGAAACATTGGTAAAAAAAGGTTATAAAGTTGCTATTTGTGAACAATTAGAAGATCCTAAAGCAGTTAAGGGTATCGTTAAGCGTGACGTTATTAAGGTTATTACACCGGGAACTGTAATGACTGAAAATGGTAATGATGCACGGTCAAACAATTTTTTATCGTTATTTTATATGGTAAAAGATGCATGGATACTCGTATTTTCAGATGTATCTACTGGGGAAGTTATTTGGCATCGTATTACTGATTGTGAAAAACGCAGTGATATGTTTGATGCACTCAGTATGTATCGTCCAAGTGAAATTATATTGCCTGAAGGAACTGTATTACCGCAAGATATAAAAGACTTTATGGATAATCAATTCAGCAATATTGTATTATCTCCATTTAGTACATATCATACACAACGAGAGGTAGCGGAAAAAGCAGTTACTCACTTTGGTGATTTAGGCCTTATGGAAGAGGATGTATGGGAAGCATTAGGGTATATGCTTTTATATTTAGAGGATATTATTAAGTCTGAAATTTCCCATATTAACTATGTACATCAATTAAGTGTAGGTAATCGTCTAAACTTAGATACATCTTCCTTACGTCATCTTGAAATTACCCATAATTTACGTGATGGCGGTCAAAAAGGTACATTACTCGATGTACTTGATCGAACATTGACACCAATGGGGGCGCGCCTATTAAAACAATGGCTTGAAAGTCCGTTGACTGATGTAAATCAAATTCAACGTAGACAAGCTGCCGTAGCAGAACTTATTACACGCGGTGCTGAACGGTCTCATATGCGTAGCTTATTAGATTGTATTTATGATTTTGAGCGCATCGTAGGCCGTGTAGAAACAGGTTCTGTGTCACCTAGAGATTTAACGGCTCTTCGTGAATCTTTGGCGGTATTACCAGATATTAAAAATGTATTAGGTACATGCTCAAGTTTAGCATTAACATCTATTAATGACCGCATACAAGATCATAAAGACATTTATGATTTATTATGTCGTGCTATTGCTGACCAACCAGCATTGACATTAAAAGAAGGCCGAGTTATTAAAGATGGTTTCAATCCAGATTTAGATGAACTACGTTCTTTAGCTACTAATAGTGAGCAATGGCTAGCTAAGATGGAAGCTGATATTAAAGAGGCTACTGGTTTATCTAAAATTAAAACTGGTTATAATAAGGTATTTGGATATTACTTTGAAGTATCCCATAGTAAATCTGAACAAGTACCTGATTACTTTATTCGAAAACAAACTTTAGCTAATGCAGAGCGTTATATTACGCCTGAGTTAAAGGAATTTGAAATCAAAATTCTTAGCGCTAAAGACAAGATAATCGCTTTAGAGCATGAATTATATCAACAATTACGAAATGATATAAAACTTGTTATTAAAGATGTACAAGAAACAGCTCGTGCTCTTGCTGAGCTTGATGTATTGTGTTCTTTGGCACTAGTAGGTTATGAAGAAAATTATATTTGCCCTACCATCGTAATGAATGGTCAAATCAATATTCGAGATGGTCGTCATCCTGTTATTGAAAAATTCTTGAAGCGTGAAGTTTTTGTACCAAATGATATCGTTTTAAATCATGATGATGAGGAATTCTTGCTCATTACAGGCCCTAATATGGCCGGTAAATCAACATATATGCGTCAAGCTGCTATTTTGATGATTATGGCTCAAATAGGCTCCTTTATTCCTGCCCGTGAAGCATCTATTTCTCCAGTAGATCGCATCTTTACCCGTGTAGGTGCTAGTGATGATATTTCTACTGGTCAAAGTACGTTCATGGTAGAAATGAAAGAGGTAGCCTATATTTTAGAGAATGCTACACATAACAGCTTAATCATCTTAGATGAAATTGGTCGTGGCACTAGTACATTTGATGGTTTAAGTATCGCTCAAGCTGTAGTTGAGCATATTTGTAAGCATATTCACGGCAAGACATTATTTGCTACCCATTACCATGAGCTAATTTGTTTAGAAGAAAGCTATAGTAAATTAAAGAATTACACTGTAGCTGTAAAAGAAAAAGGTAAGGATGTTGCATTCTTGCGCCGCATCATCAGAGGTGGCGCAGATCGAAGCTATGGTATTCATGTAGCGAGATTGGCAGGATTGCCAAATTCTGTGTTAAAACGTGCAGAGGTAATTTTGGAATCTTTGGAAGACCAAAGTCATGATGCTAGTGATTTAAATAATCGTGTTATGGGAGCTCAACTTAATAATGTAGTGAAGCCAGTTACTAAACAAGTGAGTGATTCTTCACTAGGTAACTTATTTACTCATTCTGTAGTCGATAGCTTACTCGAAGTGGATGTAATGAGTATGACACCGATTGAAGCATTAAATAAATTATATGAACTACAAGAGGAGGCTCGTAAAGGAGGCGGGAAATAATGGCAACCATTCATGTATTGATGAAACCACAATCAATAAGATAGCTGCTGGCGAAGTTGTGGAACGTCCCGCATCAGTTATTAAAGAGCTCATTGAAAACTCTATCGATGCTTCTGCTACTAATATAGAGGTAGAAATTGGAGATGGCGGTGTAGCTTATATGCGGATTACCGATAATGGTATCGGTATGACAGAGGAAGATGCACGCCTTGCAATTTTGCGTCATGCTACCTCTAAAATACAACAGGTAGAGGATTTATTTGATATAGCATCCCTCGGCTTTCGTGGTGAAGCATTAGCTAGTATTGCCTCTGTATCTCATTTCTCCTTGACTACACGCAAAGCAGACTCCGATTTAGGAACTCGCATTACTGTTGATGGTGGTACTTTCACCGATTGTATTCCATACGGTGCAGCACCTGGCACGACAATTGAAATTAGAGATTTGTTTTATAATACGCCAGCCCGTCGCAAGTTCTTGAAAACAGAGCGTACAGAAGCTTCTAAAATTCAAGATATTGTAGGCAAACTGGCCCTTAGTAACCCCCATATTTCTTTTAAACTCATCGTAGATGACCGTGTGGCTATTATTACTCCTGGAAATGGTAATATTGGTGATACGGTAGCTGCATTATATGGCTATAAAACTAAGGATGATATATTTACTGTTGCTTATGAAAGTGACTCTATCTATATCGATGGTGTAGTAAGTAAACCTACACTTCTTAAAAGTACGAGAATTTGGCAGACTATTATCGTTAATAACCGGGTTATTTCTGATAAAACCATCATGAAGGCTATAGATAATGCTTACCATGCATTATTACCTAAAACGGTCATCCTTTAGTGGTTAAATATTACTGTTCCTGCTGAGATGGTTGATATTAATGTCCATCCTCGCAAAAGTGAAGTAAAATTTTCTGACGATAAGATTATATTTAAAGCAGTTTACCATGGTATTTTGAATGCCTTAAATAATCCCCTTCATGAGCGTTATGAACGAGAATCATCCTCTTATATAAATGGCACAATTAATAATGGAGCTGATTTCCGTAATAATGAAACCAATTGTAATGACGTAAATACTAACAGTAATGATACAGTTACTAATTCTAGTTCATATGGTAGTTTATCTCATCATGGCAATAGTACGTATGATTCGTATAGAACGCCTTCTGTTGTACAAGATGAGATGCAGTCTGCTGAACATATAGCTACTGCGGTAGATTATGACAAAGTATTTGGTGGTCGCCGTACAAAAGGGTACGAAGTTATGCGTGGTGAGACTACACAGTTTGTAGAGAGTCTTAAAGCTAAGGGTTATACACCTCCTGCACCAAAGGCTACTTATGAACAATCATCCTTTATAGACAAAAGTTTTGATGCTGTTCCTACTGAATATACTAGTTATACGAAGGAAGACGTTGAGAAATTTAAGTCTTTAGCTCAAGATATTCGTGAAGAAAATACAGAGGCGTACCATTCAAAACTCTGGATTCTTACCTATGGGGCAAGTCGCTTCTTGTTATATTTTGGCTAAAAAGGGTGATGATCTCTATATAATAGACCAACACGCAGCTCATGAACGTGTACGTTATGATAAGCTTTGTAAGTCTTCTGAATCCATTCCTATGCAATCTATCCTTGTGCCTCAATATAGTGAGGCTACAGATGATGAAATGAATTTGGTAGAGGAAGAGCGTGAAACCTTACTAGATCTTGGCTTTGATGTAGAGTTAGGTGGTCCTACGAAAATAAAATTAGTAGGGGCGCCTGTAGATTTAGTAGAGTCAAAGGCTTTTGAAATTCTCCAATATGTATTCTCTTACTTACATGAACATCAACAGCCTACTAAGGCTCAGTTACGTCATGAAATGCTAGCGTATGCATCTTGTAGAGGGGCCATTAAGGCAGGTCATAATTTAAATATGTATCAAATGACTATCTTAATTGAGGATTTATTTAGTACTGAGAAACCGTACGTATGTCCTCATGGCCGCCCAACGATAATCAAGTTTACACCTGATGAATTAGGTAAATTATTCTTACGGTCTTAATATGAATATACTAACCACATCTCAAAAATCTAATGAGGCCATTCAGGAGGAAGCCAAAGCATTGGCTTCCTCTATGCATATGACATATATTAAACGAGGTAAAACATCGATACCAGCCTTATTCGGTATCTATCAATGCGAATATATTGCGGTTCTTGCTGGTTCTGGATTAACGATTCATTTCCCAGATAATCAACAACATACCTTTCATTTGTCTATGGCTCAATTACGTATATTACGTTTACAACGCGGTGAAGGGCGATCATCTCGTTAATGCGGTACAAGTCATATTAGATAAAAAAGGATTATCTAATAGAGATAAATTTACGTTTTTAGACTGTACAATTGGCCTTGGTAGTGACAGTATGGTAGTGAGTTATGGTTACCCACAGGCTCAAATAACTGGCCTAGAAGGGTCTTTACCTATATGGCTTGCTACTAGTCATGGCTTAGCTCATTATATTCATAGTGAGGATAGTGTAACGAATGTATTACGACGTATTAAAGTAAATCATGATACCTTTGAGCACTATTTACCAAACCTACCTGACAATAGTATTGATATTATTTATTTTGATCCTATGTTTGAAGTTCCTGTAGAGGAAAGTCCTCAATTCAAACCTCTTCGGGGACATACTGTGGAAAGTCATATAGATGATAAAATCATGGCACAGGCTATGCGTGTTGCCACGTATGGTGTTATTATTAAAGAACGACCATTTAGTTCGGTCTTTCAAAACTATCCACCGCATCAATGGGTGGGCGGAAAATATAGTCGTATAGGCTATGGTGTATATATGAAGGAGTTAATGTGAATCCCTTAATTACCATTGTTGGACCAACGGCGGTAGGCAAAACAGATCTTACCTTGGACTTAGCAGAACAGCTACATGCTGAGGTTATTTCTGGTGATGCTTACCAAGTATATAAACAACTCAATATTGGTACCGCCAAACCATCGGCGGATGAACTTAAGCGGGTAAAACATCATCTTATCGATATATTAGAACCAAATGATTCATATTCAGTATCTATTTTCCAAAATCAAGCAAAAGAGATAATTGGTAGATTAAATGACAGGAATATTCTACCTATTCTGTCTGGTGGTACAGGGTTATATGTTCAATCGTTATTAGAGAACTATAACTTTAATGACGTTAAGCCTGATGAAAGTTTACGATCAGAACTAGATGAGCTATTTAATGCTAAAGGTATTGATGGTTTACGAGAATATGCTTTCACCTTAGGAAAAGAACATAATATAGAAATTCAATATAGTGATAAGCATCGTTTGTATCGAGCTATTGAGATATTGCATCATGGTGATGTAGATTCGTTACGTAATCAGACTAAAAATGGTATATCTTATAAAGGGCCTGTTATTGGTCTTATGAGAGATCGTGATCAGTTATATGAGCGCATCAATTTACGCGTTGATATGATGTTTGATGCAGGTTTGATTAAAGAAGTAGAGCAACTCATTAAGTCTGGAGTAAATCCTGATTGCCAAGCCTTTAAGGGGATTGGTTATAAAGAGGTTGTAGACTATATAAATGGTAGTATTAGCCTCGATGAATGCCGCGATTTAATTAAGAAAAATACTCGTCATTTCGCAAAGCGACAAATCACTTGGTATAAGCGCATGCCATATATTGAATGGATTCATATTGATAATAATACATCTAAAGATTTTATATTTAATAAAGCTATGGAATTAATTCGTAGAGAAGGATTAGCATGACATTAGAAGAAATACGCAGTAAAGCCCTTGAGATGGCTGAACCAGAATTTAAAGAAATTTGAACCTATTGCATTAGCCAATACAAAAAAGGTGTTAGAAGCCTTTAAAGAGTGCCAAGTATCTGATTATCATTTTACAGGTACTACTGGTTATGGTTATAACGATGTGGGCCGTGAGAAGTTAGATGAAGTATTCGCCTATGTATTTAAAGGTGAAAAAGCCATTGTTCGTCCTCATTTTGTATCTGGTACTCATGCACTAGCAACAACTTTGATTTCTTTAATGGGGAATGGTTCAAAAGGGACTGAGTTTATCTATGCAGTTGGGGCTCCTTACGATACGATGCAATCTGTTATCGGTGCATCTCGTGAGGTGCGTGGATCTCTTGTAGAAAAAGGCTTTACTTATACTGAGGTACCATTGAAAGATAATACCTATGATGTTGAAGCTATTGCTAATGCTGTTAATGATAATACGCGGGTAGTGGTCATTCAACGCTCGTGGTTATAGTACGCGTGAACCATTATCTATTGCGGATATTAAGATTATTGTAGATGCTGTAAAAGCTAAAAATCTAATACCATTTGTTTTGTAGATAATTGTTATGGTGAGTTTACAGAGCTGCAAGAACCTTTAGAAGCTGGTGCAGATATTATGGCTGGTTCGCTCATTAAAAATGCAGGGGGCGGCTTAGCACCAACAGGTGGCTACATCGTAGGTCGTGAAGACTTAGTTGAAGATGCAGCGTATCAACTGACTGCTCCAGGACTTGGTGATCATATGGGCTCTTATGCGCCTGGTTACCGTTTATTCTTCCAAGGCTTGTTTATGGCTCCTCATGTAGTATTACAAGCTCTTAAAGGGGCTGTATATACAGCTGCAGTAGGTGAATTATTAGGATATGATGTCTTCCCTAAGGTAAATGCTGATCGCTATGATTTAATTCAAGCTATTAATCTAAAAAATGGAGAAGAAATGGAGCACTTCTGTGTAGGTATGCAAGCATATTCGCCTGTAGATGCTCACGTACATCCAATTCCTGGTGATATGCCTGGGTACGAAGATAAAATCATCATGGCCGGTGGTACCTTTGTACAAGGATCTTCTATTGAACTAAGTGCAGATGGTCCTGTTCGTTCTCCGTATACGATTTTTCATGCAAGGTGGACTAGTATTTGAACATTCTATGCTAGGTATTTTAGGTGCTGCAGAAGAATTACTAAAACATAGATAATAATTAGAATCTCTTTCTTTTGATGAAAGGGATTCTTTTTATTTCAAATCTTTTCAATATACCTAATTCTAGGCTATAATATAAGTTGCTATAATTTCATAGCAATACTACTCGGACTTTTACACCGAACTAGTGTTTTACACGTCAGGCTTTCACCCTGATTAGTTTTATGATCAAGAGATCATTAAAAGGAGAAAGTATGGAAAAAGTTATCGCTGTAGCTATGAGTGGCGGCGTAGATAGTTCTTTAACTGCTGCAATGCTACTAAAACAAGGCTATAAAGTATTTGGTATTACCCTATGGCTGTGGGTGAGTGGTACACCTTATGATTCAGTGCCTCTCGCTGTAACAGATGCTAAGAAGATGTGTGATTTTCTTGGTATTGAGCATCATGTTATTGATGCTCGTGATGTATTCTACGATAATGTAGTAGATTACTTTGTAAAAGAATATGCCTATGGTCGTACGCCAAATCCTTGTGTATTCTGTAATAAAAATATCAAGTTTGATTTGATGCTCAATCGAGCCCTTGAACTTGGTGCCACACATATGGTTACTGGCCATTATGCACAGGTTAATTATAATGAAGAAACTGGTTTATATGAATTACATAAAGGCGTTGATCCTACCAAAGATCAAAGCTATGTTATGTACAATATGAACCAACGCATTTTGAGTCACCTCATGTTCCCACTAGGTGGACAATGTAAGACTGAAACACGTAAACTAGCTGCTGAATATGATTTGCCAGTAGCTAAAAAACCAGATAGTGTAGATATTTGCTTCTTGCCTCATGGGAACTATCAAAAGCTTGTAGTAGAAGAAATGAAAGATAAACCGAAGTCTGGTAATATCGTTACTGAAGATGGTGAGATATTAGGTAAGCATAATGGTTTATTTAACTACACTATAGGCCAACGTAAGGGCCTTGGGATTGCATATAAACATCCATTATATGTAATTAGCTTTAATGGTGAACGCAATGAAGTCATTGTAGGTCCTAATGATCGACTTTTTACGAATCGTATGATTTGTAAGTTCTATAATTTCTTGGATGATACAATTCATAAAGAATTAAAAGCAGAAGGTAAAATTCGCTATGCAGCAAATCCTTCACCTTGTACTGCACGTATCTTAGATGATGATACGATGGAAGTTATCTTCGAAGAACCACAACGGGCTATTACACCAGGTCAGTCCGTAGCCTTTATAATGGCACTCAACTATTAGGAGGTGCTGTTATCGATCGCGTATGTTAGAAAGGAGAATACAAGTTCCTTGAACTTGTTTACATAGTATGTCAACGAAAAAGATTAGAAACTTCTGTATTATAGCTCATATTGACCATGGTAAATCTACCATCGCCGACAGATTAATTGAATATACTGGCACATTACAAAAGCGAGAAATGGAGGCTCAAGTTTTGGACTCCATGGATTTAGAACGAGAACGTGGTATTACTATTAAAGCGCAATCCGTTCGTATTTTGTATAAAGCACAAGATGGAGAAGAGTATACTTTGAACCTTATCGATACTCCTGGCCATGTGGATTTCAGCTATGAAGTATCTCGTTCTCTTGCAGCTTGTGAAGGTGCATTACTGGTAGTAGATGCTGCACAAGGTGTAGAAGCTCAAACGTTGGCAAATGTGTATCTCGCTTTAGAACATGATCTTGAAATTATTCCTGTTATTAACAAAATTGATTTGCCTTCTGCCGATCCTGATCGGGTTAAACATGAAATTGAAGATATCATTGGTTTAGACGCATCAGAAGCAGTATTATGTTCTGCTAAATCTGGCATTGGCATTCCAGATATTTTAGAAGCTATTGTAAATAAGGTCCCTGCACCACCAGATAAATCTGATGAACCAACAAGAGCATTGATTTTTGATAGCCGCTTTGATGCTTATAAAGGTGCAATTGCTTATGTGCGTGTAAAAGAAGGTACTATTAAAGCAAAAGATACCATTCGCATGATGCATGATAATAAGGATTTTGATGTAACTGAGCTCGGTATCTTTACACCAAATCTTGTGCCTGTTCAGGAATTACCATGTGGATCTGTAGGTTGTATTGCAGCAAGTATCAAGAATGTAACAGACTGTCACGTAGGTGATACGGTAACATTAGCTGATAATCCTGCACCAGAACCATTACCAGGCTATCGAAAAGCCGTATCCATGGTATATTGTGGCTTGTATCCAACAGATTCTAAGGACTATGAAAATCTTCGTGATGCATTAGAAAAGTTACAGCTTAATGATGCTGCCTTAGAATATGAAGCTGAAACATCTTTGGCATTGGGTTTTGGTTTCCGTTGTGGCTTCCTTGGACTGTTACATATGGATGTCATTCAAGAACGGTTAGAGCGTGAATATAATTTAACGCTCATTACGACCGCTCCATCTGTAAACTACAAGGTATATAAAACAAATGGGGAAATGCTAGAAGTAGATAACCCTGCTAAATTACCACCACCAACGGAAATCGACTACATTGAAGAACCATATGTAAAAGCTACTACAATTGTGCCTAAAGACTTTGTTGGTACTATTATGGAGTTATCTCAAGATAAACGTGGTGAATATCAATCCATGGAATATTTGGATGAAACACGTGTATCTGTTGTGTATCACTTGCCTTTGAGTGAAATTATTTACGACTACTTTGATAAATTGAAATCTGCTACCAAGGGTTATGCATCTCTTGACTATGAGTTGATTGGGTATAAACAATCTCCAATGGTTAAGATGGATATTCTGTTAAATGGTGATCCAGTAGATGCATTGTCTATTATCGTACATAAAGACCGTGCTGCTACACGTGGTCGTGCGTTAGCTGAAAAATTAAAAGAATTGATTCCTCGTCAAATGTTTGAAATTCCAATTCAAGCAGCGGTAGGCACGAAAATTGTGGCTCGTGAAACCGTAAAGGCTTGGCGTAAAGACGTTTTGGCAAAATGTTATGGTGGCGATATTTCTCGTAAACGTAAACTCTTAGAAAAACAAAAAGCCGGTAAGAAACGTATGAAGTCTGTGGGCTCTGTAGAGATTCCACAAGAAGCATTCATGGCTATTCTCAAGGTTGAGGACTAATATAATGAAAACAGATTCTAATACTTTGAATCTGTCTACACTTGGGGATATGGGCTTGTATGTCCATATCCCTTTTTTTAAACAGAAATGTATGTATTGTGATTTTCCAGCCTATCAAAATTTACAAGATTATTATGAAACCTATGTCTATGCCTTAGTACAAGAGATGGATTTATGGGTGTCAGAACATCCAGAGTCTAAATCTAAACCTATTGATACTATTTATTTTGGTGGTGGAACACCTACTGAATTATCAATTCAACAGCTACAGATGATTGTAGATAAAATTAAAAGTACTTTTACTATTACTGACGATTGCCATATGACTATAGAGTCTAATCCTGGTGAAGTAGATCTACAGTATCTAACTAAGTTAGTTAAACTAGGTTTTAATCGCATTAGTTTCGGCGTTCAAACCTTTGATGATAAGGCGCTTACCATGCTACATCGCAGTCATAATGGGGAAAAGGCTAAACAAGCTGTTTATGAAGCTAAAGAGGCAGGCTTTACTGATATCAATATAGATTTGATTTATGGTTTGCCACGACAAACCTTAGAGGATATTCAGCATAATTTAAATATTGTAAAAGATTTACCAATTAATCATATTTCTACGTATGGTTTACAAGTTGAGGTAGGCACTTATTTATATCATTTAGTACAAAAGAACTTGATCTCTATTCCTAGTGAAAGTATAGATGAGTCAATGTATGATACGATGATGTCTGGTTTAAAAGCACTAGGCTTTGAACGATATGAAATTTCCAATTTCGCCAAGACTAATTCCTATAGCCGTCATAATTTAAAATATTGGCACTATGTAGACTACTTAGGATTTGGTGCAGGTGCGCATTCCTTCTATGATGGTATTCGCCGTAGTAACAATCGTAATGTAATGCCTTATATACAATCTGTTGATCGATACACTATGCCTACTACCGATACGGAGACGATTACTGTAGAGCGAGCACAAGAGGACTTTTGCTTCTTAGCGCTTCGCACTAAGTGGGGCCTTGATGAGCAAAAATTTGAGGATAGATTTGGTGTATCTGTTCATAACTTATTTGGTAATATATTAGAAGATTTGGTTACTAAAGGCTTATTAGAGTATCAAAATGGTAGTTATCATTTAACCCCTGTAGGCGCCAAGCATGGGAATTATGTGTTTAGTCAATTAATTCGAGAGTAATTTCTCACAGTTTCTCAAAATTTAATATGTTAGTATAAATAGGATGATGATGAATAAGCATGCTAGATTTGAGGAGGAACGATGAAGACATCTGTCATATTACACGGTTTACATAATGAATTTACTTTAGATCAAATGAAGGCATGCATAGAACTGGCTGAAAAATATGGAGGATCTTTCCGCCATGTAGTAACAGGTATACAAATTACAGGTATTGAAAAAGACGATAAGGAAAAACTTATCTCTGAATTACCAGAAGGTGTAACCACTGTTATTCATAGGAGGTGTTAATTCCTTAATTGCTTGCGTAGGTAAAGGCTATTGTAAAAATGGCCAAATGGAAACTAAAGAATTGGCTGATTATGTAGAGAGAAAACATTACGGCCGAAAAACATCTCACAAGTGCAAAATTGGTATCAGTGGCTGTGGTCGTAACTGTCCAGATGCAATGGTAAAAGATATTGCTTTTATTGGTACATCTCAAGGATTTATGTTGGCTGTTGGTGGCAATACGGGAATGCGACCAGAGGCTGGTAAAATTTTGGCTAGAAAGCTTACTGTTGAGCAATCCAAAAAAGCTGTAGATATCTTAGTAGATTGGTATGCAGAACATGGCGAGCCTCGTGAGCGTATGGGAAAATTATTAGAACGCCTAGGTAATCCCTTAGAAGGTGTAGAACTATAAGTTGCTATATTTTAAGTGCGAATGGTTTTATAGTACTTAATCTGTACGTTTATCTAGAGAGTGATTAGTTTTTCTCCGAATTTTAGTATCAATAAAATTATTACATATAAACACTTATACTATTTTATGGTTTTAATAATAAAAATTTTATTAGACCATCATATTCTACTTTTTAGATTTTAGAATATGACATAAATGTAGATAGTATAAGTGTTTTCTTATTATTACACTTTGATTTTTTGACTAATTAATTTAAAATATTCAATTGTCTTTTTGACTAAATAGATATTATTTGACTTTTTAAGGATTTTTTTGCTTGACAATTTTTTCCAATGTGATAATATTATACATGCGATTAGCACTCAAAGTTTATGAGTGCTAACAAGAGGTGTCATTATGGATGAAAGAAAACAGCGCATCTTGCGAGCCATAATTGAAGACTACGTTAAATCTGCTGAACCTGTAGGTTCCAGGACGATTGCAAAGAATTATAACCTTGGTATTAGTCCTGCAACAGTACGAAATGAAATGTCCGATTTAGAGGAGTTAGGCTATTTGGAGCAACCTCATACATCGGCGGGACGTATTCCTTCAGCTAAAGGCTATCGCTTATATGTTGATTCTATGTTGAGTCAACAACCTGTTCCATTACAGGATGCTGAGAAAATTGAAATGTTATGGAAACATTCCAATGGATCGACCAGTGAGCTCTTCTTAAATATGGCTAAATTATTATCACAAGTGAGCCATAGTATGAGTTTGTTCTTAGCTCCAGCCTATGATAGAGCATTAATCAAATACATTCATGTATTACCGCTTGATTCACATCAAGCTGTTATGGTTGTTATTACTGAGACTGGTGCTCTTGATAATGAATTAATGTACTTTACTGAAGGCGTTTCGCCTGATGTATTACAAAGTTTAGCTATGCAATTTAGCAATGCTTTACAGAATATAAGTATTGGTCATGTAACGGCTGAAGCGTTAGGAACACTATTGATTCATATGGAAGGTCCACAAGGGATTTTGATGATCCTTTCAGAAACATTATTACGAGCAATTAATAAACGTAAGTTGTTCTATTCTGTAGGTACCACAGAGTTGTTAAATCAACCAGAGTTTAAGTCTGTTGAAAAAGGTACAACCCTTACTTTCATTAGTGGAAGAACAAAATCAATTGGGGCAACTATTAAAGGATGATTCACCTACACCTGTAAAGGTAAAGATTGGCAATGAAAATGATACCGAAGCACTTCAATCGATGAGTGTAGTACAAGCTGATTTTACAAATCAAGATCAACCTATCGGTACTCTTGCTATTCTAGGACCGACACGAATGGAATATGGTCGTATCATTGGCATGTTGTCTCATATGAAACATATAATGGAATCTATGGTAAAAGAACAAAAATAGAAAGGGCATATAATGGCTGAAGAACAAGACATTAAACAAGAAACAGTGGACGAAACAGTGGAAACTACAAATGTAGAGACGCCAGCTGTTGAGGAAGCTGAAGAAGTTGTGGCGGACGCAGCTCAAGTATTAGAGGAGCTCAAAGCAGACTTTGATAATCGCTATAAGCGTTTACAAGCGGACTTCGACAACTTCAAACGTCGTACTAATCAAGAAAAAGAGCAACTTGCAGGATATGTTAAAGGGGATGTACTTACAGATCTACTTCCTGTATTAGATAACTTTGAACGAGCTGTTCAAAGTCCAGTAGAAGGTGATGCAAAGGTATTCCTTGATGGATTTATCATGATCCATCAAAACTTGATGGCTATGTTATCTAAACACGGTTTAGCCGTTATCGATGCGGTGGGTAAACCATTTGATCCAAATTTCCATCAAGCAATTATGCGAGTGCCGTCAGATGAATATGAATCTGATACGGTATGTGAAGTATTACAAACTGGCTATACTGTTGATGGTCGTTGTATTCGTCCAGCAATGGTAAAAGTTGTTGAATAGATTATAAAGTTTTAGGAGGCATATATTATGGCAAAGGTAATTGGTATTGATTTAGGTACTACAAACTCTTGTGTTGCGGTTATGGAAGGTGGCGAACCTACGGTTATTACTAACCAAGAAGGCGCTCGTACAACTCCTTCCGTTGTTGGTTTTGCAAAAAATGGCGAACGTTTAGTTGGTCAATTGGCTAAACGTCAAGCTGTATCTAACCCAGAAAACACAATCATTTCTATTAAACGTCACATGGGTACAGACTACAAAGTAACTGTAGAAGGTAAGTCTTATACTCCTCAAGAAATTTCTGCAATGATTCTTCAAAAAATCAAAGCTGATGCAGAAGCTTACTTGGGTGAACCTGTTAAACAAGCTGTTATTACAGTTCCTGCATACTTTACAGATGCTCAACGTCAAGCTACTAAAGACGCTGGTGCTATTGCAGGTCTTGAAGTACTTCGTATCATCAACGAACCTACAGCAGCAGCTCTTGCATATGGTGTAGATAAAGATGAAGATGGTAAAGTTCTTGTATTTGACCTTGGTGGTGGTACATTCGACGTATCTATCCTTGAACTTGGTGATGGCGTATTCGAAGTATTGGCAACATCTGGTAATAACCATCTTGGTGGCGATGACTTCGACCAACGCATCATGAACTACCTTATTGAAGAATTCAAAAAAGAAACTGGTATCGATTTATCCAATGATAAATTAGCTGATCAACGTTTAAAAGAAGCTGCTGAAAAAGCAAAAATTGAATTGTCTGGCGTAGCTAGCACAAATATCAACTTGCCATTTATCACAGCTGATGCTACTGGTCCTAAACACTTAGACGTAACATTAACTCGTGCCAAATTTGAAGAATTGACTGCTGACTTGGTACAAGCTACTATTGAACCTACACGTAAAGCTATGCAAGATGCTGGTCTTTCTGCTTCTGATATCGATAAAGTATTGTTAGTTGGTGGCTCTAGCCGTATTCCAGCTGTACAAGAAGCTATTAAAAAAGTATTGGGTAAAGAACCAACTAAAAACGTTAACCCTGATGAATGTGTAGCTATTGGTGCTGCTATTCAAGGTGGTGTATTAGTAGGTGAAGTAAAAGACGTATTGTTGCTTGATGTAACTCCATTGTCTCTTGGTATTGAAACAATGGGTGGTGTATTCACACGTTATTATCATCGTAACACTACAATTCCCACTGCTAAATCTCAAGTATTCTCCACTGCAGCAGATAATAAAACATCTGTAGATATCCAAATGTATTGCAAGGTGAACGTGAGTTCGCAGCAGATAAAAAAACATTGGGTCGAAACTTATTTGAAAGAAGCTTGAAGAAGCAAAAGATAAATTGAAAAAATCTATCGAAGCAGGCAACATCGACGATATCAAAAAAGACAGTGAAGCTTTGGAACAACCATTACATAAATTAGCAGAACAAATGTATGCAGCAGCACAACAAGCTCAACAAGCAGCTGGCGGTGCTGAGCAAGGTCAACAACAAACAAAAGCTGATGACAATGTTGTTGATGCTGATTACACAGTAGTGGATGACGATAAGAAATAAGAAGGGTTGGTAACTAATGGCACGTGATTATTATGACATCTTAGGGGTCAGTAAAAATGCCTCTCAAGATGAAATCAAAAAGGCCTTCCGTAAAAAGGCACGCCAATACCATCCAGATGTAAATAAAGATAATCCAAAGGAAGCAGAAGCAAAGTTTAAAGAAGCGAACGAAGCTTACGAAGTATTGTCTGATGAAACTAAAAAAGCTCAATATGACCAATTCGGCCACGACGCCTTCAAACAAGGAGGCGGCGCTGGTGCCGGTGGTTTCCAAGGCGGCTTTGGCGGTTTCGGTGGTCAAGCTGGTGGCTTTGGTGATATCTTTGGCGATATTTTTGGTGGCATGTTTGGCGGTGGTCGCCAGCAACAAGGTCCTCAAAAAGGTAATGATTTGCGCGAAGATATTGATATTTCCTTTGAAGATGCAGCCTTTGGTAAATCTATGGAAATTGAAGTGCATCGTCATGAAGAATGTGATCACTGTCATGGTACTGGTGGTGAACCAGGCTCTCGTGTCGATACTTGTCCAAACTGTCATGGTTCTGGTCAAGAAGCGGTTATTCAAAATACTCCATTTGGACGTATGCAATCCGTTCGCACTTGTTCTCGCTGTCATGGTACTGGTAAAAGCATTGAAAAACCTTGTTCTAAATGCCGTGGTACAGGTGAAATGCTTGCTAAGCGCAAGATTTCTATCAAGATTCCAGCTGGCGTAGATAGTGGTTCTCGCTTACGTGTAGCTAATGAAGGGGAACCAGGTATTTTGGGCGGTCCTAAGGGTGACCTTTACGTATATATTCTTTGTTCGTCCTCATAAGGAATTTGAGCGAAATGGTAATGATGTTATTAGCCGTGTAAATATTAGTTTTGCTCAAGCTGCATTAGGTGCTACTATACAAGTTAACACCTTAGATGGTAAAGTAGAGTTAAAGATCCCAGAAGGTACTCAAACGGGAACGGCATTCCGCGTAAAGGGCAAAGGTATTCCATATTTGCGTAACCCTAAGCAACGAGGGGACCAACATATTGTGGTAACTGTTCAAACGCCTAAGAAGTTGACAGATACTCAACGTGAGTTGTTATTACGCTTTGCAAACGAAAGTAACGAAGATGTAAATAACTTACAAGTGAGCAAAAGTCTCTTTGAAAAAATTAAGGACTGTTTAACGAAATGAACAGCTCATGTGAAGGAATGGTTTGTTCCATCACATTCCCTATAAAGGAGCATATATGCAGTGGATAGAAGTATCCATTGTCTGTGAAAGAGTAGCCACCGATGAGGTGACTACTCTTTTTGACGATTACGCAGACAATGGAATTATAGAAGAAGATATTGACGAACAACCTAATTTAATAAAATTAACGCTCTACGCTGATCCAACACTTGATGCCGATGTGATTAAAGAAGACTTAGAAAAACGTCTTACAGAGGCAAATATTACGGTGAAATCAATAGATGCACATATACTAGACGAATCTACGTGGTTAAATTCTTGGCAACAATATATTGAGCCTACAGAAATATTGCCAAATATAGTAATTAAACCTGCATGGCAAGAATATGATAACGTCGACAATAAAATAATTATAGAAATCGATTCAGACATTTCCTTTGGCACTGGTTCCCATGAAACGACTAGAACGTGTGCAGAGCTATTAAAAGTTTATAGTGAATCTATGGATCTTGATAAGGTTACATGTTTAGATATCGGTACAGGTACAGGGATACTTTTATTAGTAGCCGCCCAATTAGGTATAAAACATTTAGTAGGCATTGATATTGAGGAATATGCAGCTAATCAAGCAAAAATTAACTGTGAAAATAATGAAGTACATGCCGAAATTATTTGTGGTAATTTAGATACGGATTTTGAAGGTACTGCTCAATTAATTTTAGCTAATTTAACAGTAGACCCTTTGAAGATATTGTTACCACAAATAGGTAAGAAACTTGAAGATAATGGCATTTTAATCATTAGTGGTATTATTGATGATCGGTATGATGAAATCTTGCCGTATATCACTGAACATTGGCATATTATAGAGGAACGCGTGGCAGGCCCTTGGCATACCTTTGCGTTAAAAAAGATATGAAGAAAATATTTATCCCTACACCATTAAATGAAAAAATACAATTACCAAAAGATGTGACACATCATGTGTTACATGTATTTCGTCATAATATGGATAAACCCATTACTGTAACGGGCAGTGATAATCGTTGTGGTATCTATCAGATTACCGAAGAAGTTGATGGTATAGCAGAAGCTAAACTTATTGAATATGTAGCGACTGATGTGTCGTCGTATCGAACTATTCTTGTTCAAGCCTTATTGAAAGGTGAAAAGCTAGAATGGGTATTACAAAAGGCGACGGAGTTAAATGTAGATACCATTTATCTTGTATCTACCGCAAACTGTGTAGCTAAATATGATGATAAGAAACTACAATCAAAAGTTAGTCGTTGGGAAAAAATTATGCTAGAAGCAGCTCAACAATGTGGGCGTAATCAACTGCCCACACTTGTAGTAGGCGAAAAGCTTTCACAAGTGCTTGAAATAGAGGATGACGCATTAAAACTAGTAGCCTATGAAAATGAAGAGGGACATACTATTAAGACTGCACTTGAATCAATACATAGCAATCAAAATATAACTGACATTCTTATCTGTATTGGTCCTGAAGGGGGCTATCAAGAGAAGGAAATCAATGCTATTATAGAGAGTGGTGGAAAATCAGTTTCTCTTGGTAATACTATTTTACGAGCAGAAACTGCTGCCATTGGATCATTAGCGATGATTCAATATGAATTAGAACTATAAATTAAATAAGAATAGAGAGGTGCAATGAAAACCGTTGCTTTCACAACCTTAGGCTGTCGTGTCAATCAGTATGACACAGATGCTATGAAAGGTTTATTTTTACAAAATAATTACGAAGCTGTAGACTTCGATGAAAAAGCTGATATATATGTAATTAATACATGTTCTGTAACCAATATGGGGGAAAAGAAATCCCGTCAATTGATAAGGAAAGCAAAACGTCAAAATGAAGATGCTTATGTAATCGTTACCGGTTGTTATGCTCAGCTTGATCCAGATGCGATTGCTGCTATTGATGGTGTTAACCTTGTGATAGGTACAAACAATCGATCAAAAATCGTTGAGCTAGTAGAGCAACTAGAATCTACAGAACGTCAAATCAATGCTGTTAGAGATATTATGAAAGAGTCCAATTTTGAGGAAATGCCATTATTTGGTAATGAATCAGATAAGGCTCGAGCTTTCATGAAAATTCAAGAAGGCTGTAATAACTATTGCTCTTTCTGCATCATTCCATATACTCGTGGTAAATTGAAATCTCGTAAGATTGAAGATATCGTAGAAGAAGCTAAGCGTTTAGTAGACCATGGCTTCCACGAAATCGTACTAACAGGTATTCATTTAGGTAATTACGGTGTGGAATTACCGGATAGACCTACCTTGGCTGATGTAGTAAAAGCCTTATTAGAAATACCTGAGTTATATCGTATTCGTTTTGGATCTATTGAATCTGTTGAGGTTTCTGATGAGCTAGTAGAATTAATGGCTACAGATAAACGAGTATGTCCAAATCTTCACTTGCCATTACAAGCGGGTTCAGACCATGTATTACAATTGATGAGACGTCATTATACATTACAAGAGTATAAAGATCTCATTGCCAAGTTGCGTTCTCGCATTAAAGATTTATCTATTACGACTGATATCATTGCAGGTTTTCCACAAGAAACAGATGAAGATTTTGAAGAAACATTGAATACAGTACGTGAAATTGGGTTTACCCATATTCACGCTTTCCCATATTCTATTCGTGAAGGTACACCGGCTGCAACTATGCCTGATCAAGTACCTGAAGCCGTTAAAAAGACTCGTGTTGCACTGTTAAATGGTCTTAGTCAAGCAGGTTATGAAGCATACGCTAAATCTCGCATTGGTAAGCCTGGTGAAATTCTCATCGAAAAGGAAGAGAATGGATACTATATGGGCTTAACAAATGAGTATGTAAATGGTAAAGTAAAGTCTGATGGATTACATAAAATTGGTGATCTTATTGGCGGAACTGTTGTAGGTTTAGAAGATAATTATTTAATTATTGAATAAGGAGTCTAATTATGAGCGATTGCATTTTCTGTAAAATTATTAATGGTGAAATTCCTTCCAATAAAGTATTAGAAAACGATAAATTCTATGCATTCCATGATATTCAACCGGTGAAAAAGGTCCATGTTTTAATCGTGCCTAAAAACCATGTATCTAATATTGCACATCTTACAGAAAAGAATGCTGACTATGTAGAAGGTTTGCTACCATTTGTTCGTGATGTAGCTAAAGAATTAGGTATTTCCAAAGATGGTTATCGCTTGATTTTTAACACAGGTGGTAAAGCTGGTCAAACTGTATTCCATATGCATGCACATCTATTAGGTGGCGAGGAAATGGGCTGGCCAGAAGCTTAATATTGTGTATAATGTATTATTTTTATAATACTTATTAAAATTCCTATAAAATATACTGGAAAATATTGACAACATATATACCTATACATATAATATTATATGTGCGTATGTAAATTATCAGCACTTCCCGAGATTATTTTGGAGGGAGGGATATAGATGTCTGAAATCAAAGTCGGTAAAAACGAAACGCTTGAAAGTGCTCTTCGTCGATTCAAACGCTCCTGCCAAAAAGCGGGTGTTTTGTCTGAAGTAAGAAAACGTGAACACTACGAAAAACCAAGCGTAAAAAGAAAGAAAAAATCTGAAGCAGCAAGAAAACGCAAATTCAGAGCATAAGATGATTACCCTAATTCTGTCTTTTCATGGCTTCATGAAATCCAGAATTGGGGTTTCTTTATTTTATAAACAAGGAGGCTTACTATGAGCTTAAAAGATCAATTAAAAGAAGATATGAAAGCGGCTATGAAAGCTCGTGAAGAAGGAAAAACTGCTTTATCTGTAATTCGTATGGTTAACAGTGCTATTAAAAATACAGAAATTAACGACAAAGTAGAACTTGATGATAATGGCATTCTTGGTATTTTAGCTAAAGAAATGAAGACTCGCCAAGACTCTTTAGCTGAGTTTGAAAAAGCTGGCCGTGAAGATTTAATTAGTCATGTTAAAGAAGAAATGGCAGTATTACAAAAATACTTACCAGAACAGCTTTCTGAAGATGAAATTCGCACAGTTGTAAAAGAAGCAATAGCTGCGTGTGGTGATAGCGTAAATATGGGTAATGTTATGAAACATGTTATGCCTAAAACTAAAGGCCGTGCAGATGGTAAAGTAGTTAATAATATTGTTAAAGAATTACTTGGTTAATGATATCGTTAAATTTACTATGACTAACTAATTGTATTGAAAATACATTGATTCTAATATAGCTTTTAAAAGATAAAAATTCTATAGAAGTTTATTGACATATATTTTCAACATATGATAATATGAACTCAACAAAATAATTAGTCAACGATGACTCCACTTTAGATATATGTAAGCGTATATCTATTTGTTGGAGTCTTTTTATTTTAGGAGGAACAGATATGGCTAATACTAATCATGAATTATTGTATTATATTCCTGCAGGCCAATACGGTAAAGAAGGTGTACTCGCATTATTAGAACAGCATCCAGAAATTAAATTCGTATCTCTAGTAGGTATTGATTTAGCAGGTAATGATACAGATGAAAAAATTCCTATGTCTGCCTTCTTTGATGACTATGAATCCTTCTTTGAAGGTCGTGCAGTTCAAACAGATGGTTCTTCTGTAGTATTAACAAATATTGCTACATTAAATAATGCTCGTGTAGATATGTGGGGTGACCCAAGTGTAAACTGGTTCGTAGATTACAACTATGAAAATATTGATCCTGCAACAGGCTTACCAACTGGTACACTACGTATTCCTGCTTTCTTGATGCACAATTACCGTTACGTAGATTCTCGTTCTATTTTGAAACGCAGCTGTGACTATGTAAAAACTGAATTATTAAATTTAATTAAAGAACATGGCTTGCCAGGTATGCCTCATGTAAAAGCTGATGATGTAGTAGATATTATTTTTCACATCCGCTACAGAGTTAGAGTTCTGGGTTAAAACGCCTGCTAGAACAGTTACTAAGAAAGAATTATCCGTATCTCAAAAATTACAAGAACAATATTGGCAACGTACACATGGCACCGTTCGTACTGCTTTAGAACAAGCTGTTGAACGTCTTGATAAATATGGCATGGTTGCTGAAATGGGCCATAAAGAGGTAGGCGGCGTTAAAGCTAAACTTGACGAGTTCGGACATGAAGCTGTTGTACTTGAACAATTAGAAATTGACTGGAAATTCTGTAATAATCCATTACAAACTGCAGACAATGAATTGCAAGCCCGTATTATCGTACGTGAAGTATTCCGTGAAAACGGTCTTGATGTAACTTTTAATGCTAAACCAATTATCGGTGTTGCTGGTTCTGGTGAACATACTCACTTTGGTGTAATGGCCAAACTTAAATCTGGTAAATTAGTTAACTTATTTAGCCCAGAAGATATGCGTAAAGAAGCTTGTAGCTCTTTGGGTATTGGTGCAATTATGGGTCTCTTAAAACATTATGAGGCTATTAATCCATTCATTAGCTCCACAACAGATGCTTTAAACCGCTTAAAACCAGGCTTCGAAGCACCAGTATGTATTGTAACATCCTTTGGTACCGATCCATCCGAACCAAATCGTAACCGTACAATTCTTTGCGGTTTAATTCGTGATATCGACAATCCAATGGCTACACGTTTTGAATTGCGTTCTCCAAATCCATACACTAATACATATACTGCATTATCATTGATTTTTCGTTTCTGCTTTTGATGGTATGAAATATGCTATTACTTGTGGTAAAACTCAAGCTCAATTATTAGCTGAAATTTCTAAAGAAGTTGGCGAATCAGCAGATTATCTTGATACTAATCGCGCTTACCGTACAGAAAAAGATGTATTTGATGATTTTACACAAGAAGAACGTAATCAAATGTTCGGCGTAGCACCTGCTACTGTATGGGAAAATGTACAAGGTTACTATAACAATCCTGAATTAGTAGAAACATTATCTCAAGGTGATGCTTTTGCTAAAGATTTGATGGAATCCTTTATCGCATCTATTTTGAAACGTTGGAGATTAGTATTAGCTAATCGTTTGATCCCAAATAATCTCGATGCAGTTCGTAATATGGTTGCTATTCACACAGATAGTCGTAACAGCGTAGACGATAAACGTTTTGCTGAGGTTAATGACTTACGATTCTACTTAGCTAAAGATAGTGATGATCGTAAATCTTTATTCACACGCCTAACAGATGCGTTACATGATGGTGATTATGACTTAGCGTCTAAATTACAAATTGAAATGAATGATAAAATGGAAGAACTAGAGGCTAAATACGCTAATTACGCTAAAAATATATTCTAAGATAGTAGGCCATATTTAAATCACATAACATGAAAATGAAAAAGAGACTCTACCAATAGGTAAAGTCTCTTTTTCATTGTACGCCGAATAGGCATGACTAAACCCCCAGTTAAACTGGGGGTCGGTAAAAAATTCTTAGAGAAAAGGAAAGAACCTCCTAGTGATAGAATGAAGTTGGTCTGGCAACCACAACATTTCAACATAGGAGGTTCAATGTCAATGAATGACGTAAAAAGCTTATCACATAGTAAATGGAGATGTAAATATCATATTGTTTTTGCTCCAAAGTATAGAAGACAAATAATTTATGGTCGGATAAAAGCTGATGTAGGTAAAATCTTACGAGATTTATGTAAGAGAAAAAATGTAGAGATTATAGAAGCGGAATGCTGTCCGGATCATATTCATATGCTAGTAACGATACCACCACATTTAAGCGTATCGAGTTTTATGGGATATTTAAAAAGTAAAAGTAGCCTCATGATATTCGATAAACACGCAAATTTAAAATATAAGTATGGAAATAGACATTTCTGGTGTAGAGGATATTATGTGGATACGGTAGGACGATATGAAGGAGCGATAAAAGAGTATATTCGCAATCAACTACAAGAGGATATAGCGCAAGATACATTAAACTTTAAAGAATACACCGACCCGTTTACGGGTGAGCCAGTAAAATAGGCAAAATAAAAGCCCCCGAGTAGGGGGCAGCCAGTGGTAATAGAGTGGTTGTCAGATCATTCAATGCCCTCTTTAGAGGGCCACCACTAGAGAAAGACCCTTATAGGGTCAGAGCAAACCACCCGTTCTACGGGTGGTTATGATTTAGTAATATAATATGGTCTTTATATATAGACTAACAAATATATAATATTATTCTTTATTATTAAGGAATCTTTCTACTAATACTAAACAACATACTAATACTAAAATAGAAATAGACCATAATAACATATCTAAAGCCGATTCATGATCTATTATGAGTAAGCGAACTAAAGCAGTAATGCCAATATATAAGAAGAAATCAAGAGGGAAATGGAAGTTGTTCTTAAAATACTTTACGATGAGTGCAATAAACTCAAAGTAGAGGAAGAAGGTAATTAATTCTTCAATCAATAAATCATATGTGCTATAGCCTTGAATATTTGCCCACGCAATGAAACCAAAGTTTACTAAACTATTAATCATTGCAATGCATAGACCAATGCCCACACCTATAAGGGCAATATTTTTAATGGTTAATAGAAGACGAGAAATACGAATCCACATAAATACTCCAATTAAAATATAATAACAACACAACACATAAAAAAGACCGTACACCGTACGGTCTTTTTAACGTCTATATAATATAAACGAATAATAATCTAACGATTAGATATCAGCTTTAATAGCTTCTAATGCAGCGTCGAAGTTAACTGCTTGAGTTACTTCAGGTACGTATTCTACATAAGTTACTTTGTTGTCTTTGTTGATTACTACAACACCACGAGTTAAAAGACGAAGTTCTTCGATCAAGAAACCATAGTTTTCACCGAAGGAAGCATCTCTGTGGTCGGATAAAGTAATAACTTTATCTACACCAGCAGCACCACACCAACGTTTTTGAGCGAATGGCAAGTCCATAGATACTGTCAATACTACAACGTCTTCGGAAAGAGCAGTTGCATCTTGGTTGAACCAACGAGTTTGAGCGTCACAAACGCCTGTATCAAGGGAAGGAACAACGGAGATAACTTTTACTTTACCTTCGAAATCTTTTAATGTTTTAGCTTGTAAGTCATTGCCAATTACTGTGAAGTCTGGAGCTTGTTGACCTACTTTAACTTCTGGACCAACTAATGTGATAGGGCCACCTGCAAATGTTACTACGCCAGTACGTTTTTCCATGTTGTATTCCTCCTAAGAGTTTTAATTCCAATTTATTAAAGATACGTTTTGTATCTATGCATAGTATAACACTTACATTACTATAAGTAAACTAAAAAATTCGATATAGTGCAATTATACGTATAGGTGTATTAATGAATAGACGAAAAATGTGTATACTATAAAGAGTACATTTACATCAAAATTACTTTAATTTATATAAACTGATTTAGAAATCGATTTTTCATTATATTCCACTAGTTTTAATGTATCTAATATTTATAAAAACATAGTGTATTTGAGAGGGTCTATGAAACCTATAGATTTATTTATGCAATTTTTCCGCCGTGAAGGTTGGATATATGCCATCGGTTTAACAATGCTGATAGCTATAGATGTAGCTTTTTTATTTGTACCTCAATTTATCGGCAATGCCATAGATACATTGAGCAATAATAAAGAAGGTTTAGTGAATTATATTTTTTATTTTATTTTGTTATTTATCATTATTACAATTTTAAAGGTAATCTCTCGTAGAACCTTATTAGGTTCTATTCGACGTATGGAATATCTTTTTCGTGAAATTCTATGTAGCCAAGCTTTACAAGTAAAAACAACTTATTATGAATCTAATGGGCCAGGTAAGGTTATGGCGCTTATGACCAATGATGTTACATCATTACGCGTTGCACTTGGTTTAGGCGTAATGATAATAGTAGATATTATTTTCTATTCCATTGTAGGATCCATAATTTTAATTCAAAAGATAAATGGGGTGTTAGCGTTTAAAATCATGACACCTATATTTTTTATTATCGTTGCAATATTTGTATTAGGTAGAAAATTAAGAGCTAAACAACGTAGTGCTCAAGCTACATATAGTGATATGACAGAGTTTGGGCAAGAACTATTTCAGGGAATGGATGTAATTCGCGCATTTAATCGTGAAAGCATCATTTCAAAGTCCTTTGAAAAAATCAATAAACTTAACTATAAGAAAAATATGGATGTTGCCTTGTTAGATGCTATATTAACACCATTAACAAGAATTGCTCCGTTCATTTGTATTAGTATAAGCATCTTTATTTGTGGGCACTTAGCTGTAGAAGGCAAAATGACTATAGGTGAGTTTGTAACTATCAATTCGTTCATCATGTTAATTGTAGGCCCTTTGATTGGTTTTGGTGGTCTTATTTCAATTGTTCAAAAAGGTTTAGCCTCCTTAGATCGCATTATGGATTTTATGCAGTTGCCCACTGAAACAATAGAGGATAGTGTAGACGTATTATCCCTTGAAGATATTCACGTTCGTTATTTAGATTTTAATTATGAAAACTCTAAAGGTCATGCATTATCTCAAGTGACAACCACCATACCTAAAGGTTCTTTTATCGGGTTAGTGGGTAAACCAGGTTCTGGTAAAAGTACTTTATTTAAATTGTTGATTGGATTACAAGAATCTCCTGAAAAATCTATCTATTTTGGCAATCAAGATTTGACGAATATACCCTTAACAAAACTTCGGAACTCCATTGCCTATGTACCAACTCAATCTTACTTATTAAGTACTACCATATCTGATAATATAAAATTCGGTAAAGAGTTACCTATGCACGAAACTGTGGAAGTGGCAGCGAAAAAGGCCGATTTATACAGAGATTTGGGAGATTTGCTAAACAATGATTTACATAAGTTAGCTGAAGAAGGTCAAGACTTGTCAGGTGGACAAAAGCAACGAATTAATATGGCACGTGGTTTCTACAAAAATGCACCTTATTTACTACTAGATGACTGTTTTTCTGCTTTGGATGCTGTAACAGTTACAACAATATTAGAGACTTTAAATAATGTAAAAGATCAAACTATTCTGTGTATTTCGCAGCGTCTGGAGGTTATAGAAAAAGCAGATAAAATTCTTGTATTTGATGAGGGCCGTATTGTAGAAGAAGGTACTCATGAAGAATTATTAGCTAAAAAAGGCTTATATCACACCTTATATGAAGCGCAGAAAGGAGGGGCTAGTAATGAAAAAGCGTAATTTTAAAAAATGATTGGGCTTTGTTCTCCTATATAACTGCGTATATTAAGCCTTATTTGGGGATTTTATTGTTAGCTACCATTGCGCTAGCTGGCAATTTAGTACTTTTACTTTTAAGACCTTATTTAACTAAGCAAGTTATTGATCTCGGCTTTGCTACTAATGATATTACTGTTATCGAATATTATGCTGTAATATATGGTCTTACTATTATTGGTAGTGTGTTATTTATATTTGTAGAAAATTATTTTTTGAAAAGCTTTGGACAAAAAATTATTTATAATATACGTGCCATTATATTTCAAAAGATACTTCATAAGTCCCATGATGAGTTTTATAAATTACCCATTGGTAATTGGGTGACTCGTATCACAAATGATGTAGAGTCATTACGCACCTTATATACAGATGTATTACTAAATTTAGCGAGTAGCGGTTTAATGATCATCGGTATTTTAGGATTCATGTATGCTATTAATGTACCTTTAGCAATTATCATGACGATTTTATTACCAATAATGGGCGTAATTATTTGGGTATTCCAAAAGTTTTCTCGTAAAGCATTCCGTCAAGTTCGCCGATCTGTAGCGGCCTCTAATGCGAGCATTAAAGAGCTATTAAACTACATAGTCATTGTCAAATCTTATGGCGGTGAAAAAGACATCGAAGAACGTTACAATACGGTTAATAAAGGTTTCTTAGAAGCAGGCCTTTTTGAAGTTACTACGTTTTCTATTTTTAGACCTCTCGTAGATGGTTTATTCTTTGTGGCACTAATCGTTATTTTTACTACTACAAACGTAATAGATTCGGTGGCCGATGCTGGTACTGTTTTTGCTTTCATTCAATATATGGATCGATTTTTCCAACCATTAAAAGAAATTGCTGATAAATATAATTCTCTACAAAGTGCATTAGCTGGGGCGGAAAGATTAGTTCCTTTATTAGAGGAAAAGGATCGTCAAATCGCCAATGAAGTTCCTAGTGAATTTAAACATATAGAATCTATTGACTTTGAACATGTATGGTTTTCTTATGACAATAACGATGTATACGCATTAGAGGACTTTACGTTAAGCATTAAGGCAGGTGAATTTGTAGGCATCGTAGGCCCTTCAGGTAGTGGTAAATCAACGCTATTATCCTTGTTAATGGGTCTTTATAAGCCTACTAAGGGAGCAATCTATATTAATGGCATTGATATTGCAAATTATGATAGTTCCGTACTGCGTCATTTGATGGGGTATGTTTTCCAGCAAGCGTATCTATTTAAAGGTTCTATAAAGGATAACTTAACACTTTTTGATACTTCTATTTCATATGATGATATGGTAGATGCAGCAAAACAAGTAAATTTAGATAGTATGATTGAACAATTGCCAGAGGGTTATCATACACCTGTAGGTTATTTAGGTTCCTTGTTATCTGATGGACAAAAGCAATTATTGGCATTTGGACGCACTCTAATAAGAAAATACACCTATTTTATTGCTAGATGAGGCTACAGCCAATATTGATAGTCATACGGAGAAGCAAATTCAAGCTAGTATTGAAAATATTCGTGGTAGCAAAACCATTGTAAGCATTGCTCATCGACTTTCTACGGTACAGGATGCTAATAAAATAGTGTATATGGAATATGGTAAAATAATAGAAAAAGGATCTTTTGAAGAACTTATCAATTCAAAAGGTGCCTTTTATAATCTCTGGAGTAATCAACAAAGCGGGAGTTAGTATGGAATTTATCCAATCGAAAGATAATAAAACTATAAAGCACATTATCGCTTTAGGTCAGCGTAAGAATCGTCAAAAAAGTGGGGAGTATATTGTTGAAGGCATCCGATCTATACGTGATATTGCAGCTATGGATGCAGTCAAAACAGTTGTTATTCGTGAGTCTAAAGGACAAGATAAAAATGTATTAGATTTATTAGCATTAGATTCTATTCAATCTGCACATACGTATATAGTTCAAGATCCTGTGTTTGATAAAATAGATAATACAGTAAATGGGCAAGGTGTTGTGGCCATAGTATCAAAACCTAAACACAATATTGAAAGTATTTCTATCGAGGATGGACTATATATTACCTTAGATGGTGTTCAAGATCCTGGTAATTTAGGTACCATTATTAGAACTGCTGTTGCGGCAGGTGTAAAAGGTATATTTTTGATGAAAGGTACTGTAGATCCTTTTAATGATAAAACGGTACGTAGTACAATGAGTGCTTTACATAAAATACCTTTATACGAGGATGTTACTTTGTCTATGTTACATGATATTGTGGCTGAATCAAATATGACTACTTATGTTACAGCTTTAGAAGATTCAGAGCCTTATCATTCTGTGACGTATGCTAAACGAACTATGTTAGTATTAGGTAACGAAGGTAATGGTGTGACACCAGAGGTGATGAATCTTTGCACTAATCGCATCATGATTCCTATGTATGGAGATATGGAATCATTAAATGTAAGTGTAGCAGCTGCATTATGTATGTATAAGGTTCAAGAGCAATTGATGAGTTAAATTCGTACTAATAAATACTACTGTATTTTTTATATAGTATTAATTTATATAGAACATAACACCTATAATTTATGCTTTTTAAAATGTATTTAATTTTATATTTATGATAAAAATTTATAACATTATAAAAAGTCCTCTACTAGTATACAAGTAGAGGGCTTTTGTATTGATTTATTAGTTGTGTATTTGATACAATAACATATATCCTTTGTGGGAGAACAAAGTTCTCCCTTTTTTTAATGAAAAGGAAGATAACTATGTCCAAATTAATAGTAAATGCAGACGATTTTGGCCTTCATAGTGCGGTTAATGCTGGTATTATTGATGGTCATCGTACAGGTATTATTACTAGTACCTCTTTATTAGCAGGAGGAGATGCTTTTACAGAAGCCGTAAGCATGGCAAAAGAAAACCCTAAGTTGGGCATTGGTATTCATATTGCTTTAGTTGGTGGACTAAAACCAGTATGTGATCCAGCTGAAGTTCCTTCACTCGTAACAGCAGAAGGTGTTTTTCCAGAAAGTTATGTTGATTTTATAAAACTCATTTACTCTGGCAAAATCAATTATAGTGAACTACGTAAAGAGATTAATGCACAGATCACACAAATTGCAGACACTGGATTAAAGGTTACTCATATTGACGGTCATCAACATATGCATGTGTTACCTACGGTTTTACCTATTGTCATGGAACAGGCAAAATCCTTTGGTATAAATGCTATTAGAGTACCTGATGAACCTACAAGCTTTATGAACTACATATATTCTCCAACTCGTTTTTTAGGTAAAGTTGGTTTATCAACTGTTGCTGCTAATGCAAGGCCAATAGTACGCAATAACAATATGTTGACCACCCAATACTTCTGGGGAATGGTGAATGGCGGAAATATAGATCAAAAATCATTAATGGGTATTTTGAAAAAGGTAAATAATAATTCTGGTACCCATGAATTGATGGTTCATCCTGGTATTAATAATACAATTCTAGGTAAGCGTTATAATTGGGGATATCACTGGGAAGATGAGTTGCATGCACTATGTTCTAGTCATACCCGATTGTATATAAGACAACATGGTATAGAGCTAATTAATTATGGAGACTTGATATGAGCAAAATGATGAAGAGAGGCATTTTTATGTTTCTCTTGTTATTAGCCGTATCTATAGGAATCATTTACTATACCATCGATTTAGAATCATTAAAAACTATATCGTCTTTTAATAGTGTATCTTTATTGTTGGCAATCGTAGCACTAGCGGCTGGTATGTATTTTGATGGACTCCGCTTGCAACGTCTTGTAAAAATTGGTGGCTACAAACTATCTATCCAAGCAGTACTGCGTGTTATCTTTAGTAACTATTTTATGGCCATGCTAACACCTGGTGCTAGTGGGGGTGCCGTAGCACAAGTACTAGTACTAAAAAGTTATGGTGTACCCATATCTAAAGGTACGCCAATCGTATTAATACGAACCGTATTTTCCATTATGTTTTTGGTCATTATGTTGCCTTTAGTATTTTTACGTGATGCTATTGAGATTCCCTATATTTCAAGAGATATGTTGTTGTTGTTTGCGGTGCTTGCCGTTATAGCAACACTACTAGGAACATATATCTTACAGACTAAATATATGAGACAGTTTGTCTATAATTTAGCACAGCGCTTTAAAGCTCATAAAACGAAGGATTGGCTTTCTAAGTTAGAAACGTTAAATCAAGGTCTTGGTTTACTTTATAAAGAGCCAATTCAATCTATCATAGTATTTTTTGAATCTGGTTTAAGTTTATTATGCTTGTATTGTATTGCACCAGCATTAATGTACGCTTTTACACCAGATATTCCTATCATCGATATTTTAGATCGCATGATTCTATTAAATCTTATTTTATATTTTGCTCCAACTCCAGGGGGAACAGGGATTGCAGAAGGACTATTTGTAGTATTGTTTAGTGCCTTTGTACCAAATGGAACAGTTGGTATTGTTGCTGTAGCATGGCGTGTTGTGGCTGAATATTTGCCATTTTTTATCGGTATGTATGCAGTATTAACATTATATGGGCGTCAATTTGTAGCCCAAGAAACTTCAAGAGAACAATAAGGGAGTGTACTCTATGTCTAAACCAAAAAAAGATAAGTTTTATCTGGTACAAGAAGATATTTTACCAGAAGCGATTAAAAAGACGATTAAAGTGAAAGAAATTCTTAAATTAGGTGAAGTTAAAACAATCAATGAAGCTGTTGAAAAAATGGATTTAAGCCGTTCTGCGTATTACAAATACAAAGACTATGTATTTCCATTCTTTGAAATTGCTCAAGGGAAAATAGTTAGTATTTATGTTTCCATGTCTAATGAATCGGGCATGTTGTCCAGTGTTTTGAAAGCTATTGCTGAGCGTAATGGCAGTATTTTGACAATCAATCAAGATATTCCCTTACAAGGTATTGCAAACAGCAGTATTTCTTTTGAAACAAAGGACTTACAAGGCTCATTAGAAGACTTATTATTGGATATTCGCTCCATGAAGGGCATTATTAAAGTAGAGATTTTAGGCCAAGCATAGGCTAGTTAAGAGAGTAGGACTATTATGACCACTATAAAAATTGCTTTATTAGGTTTCGGTACTGTTGCACAAGGCACGTTCAATTTATTGCAAGATAATGCTGAACTTATTAAAAATCGTACTGGAGTAAATGTTGAAATTTCTAAAATTTATGTGCGTAATCCAGAAAAATATAGCCATATTACTTTGCCTGAAACAGCTCAATATGTAACAAATATTGATGATGTATTACAAGATGAAAATATTCAAATGGTTGTTGAGCTAATGGGCGGTACAACCTTTGCTAAAGAATGTGTTGAGGGTGCTCTAAAAGCAAAGAAAAATGTTGTGACAGCTAATAAAGATTTATTGGCTGAATCTGGTCCATATTTATTAGAGTTAGCTAGTAAGAATGGAGTAGATTTACGTTTTGAAGCTTCTGTATTGGGCGGTATTCCTATTATTCGTACATTGTATGAGTCTTTAGCAGGTAACCGTATTACTGAACTTATCGGTATTATGAATGGTACGACAAACTTTATTTTGACTAAAATGTCCGAAGAAGGTTTAAGTTATCAAGATGTTTTAAAAGAAGCACAAGATTTAGGTTATGCTGAAGCTGATCCTACTGCTGACGTAGAAGGTCTTGATGCAGCTCGTAAGTTAGCTATTCTTGCATCTATTAGCTTTAACCGTCGTATTTTCTTTGAAGATGTAACGGTAGAAGGTATTACAAGTATTGATACAGAGGATATTAAATTCGGTAAAGAGTTTGGTTACAATATCAAATTATTAGGTATTGCTAAAGAAACTTCTCAAGGTTTGTCCCTAAATGTGTATCCTGCATTTATTCCTACCACACATCCATTGGCATCTGTTCGTGGATCCTATAACGCTATTTATGTTAAAGGTAATGGTATTGACGATGTAATGCTTTATGGTCGTGGTGCAGGTAGCTTACCAACAGGTAGCTCAGTAGTATCTGACATTATGGAAGTAGCTAAAAATGTTTCTTATAATGAAACAGGTCGTTTGAAACCATTCTATTACGATCAAAAAGATATTTATTCACCAGGTAAAATTCAATCTAGCTACTATTTACGTTTAGCTGTGGATAATAAAACAGGTGTATTGGCAAAAATTTCTGCAAAATTAGCAGAACAAAAGATTTCTGTTCTATCTATCGTTCAACGTAATATGGATCCAGAAACTGCAGTACTGGCTATTGTAACATCTAAATGTCCTAGTTCTTATATTTCAAATCTTATCGATTCCTTTAATAGCTTACGTTCTGTTAAGTCTGTTAATAGTGTAATTCGTATTATGGAAGTTTAAACTATGAACACTGTTCGCGTACAAGTACCTGCCACTAGTGCAAACTGTGGCCCTGGTTTTGATTGCTTAGGTTTAGCCTTAAACCTTTATAATATTTTTAGCTTTACACCAGATGTTAATGCTACAGAATATACATATACTTTTGAGGGCTTCGGTGCAGATATTTTACGCGCCGAAGATCCAAAAAAGAACCTTATTGGTTTTGCAATGGATCAAGTTTTTGCTACAGCTCAAGAACCAATTCAATACGGTCAGATTACGTCTGAAACCTTAATTCCACCATCTCGTGGTTTAGGTAGTAGTAGTACGGCTATTGTAGGGGGACTTTTACTAGCAAATGCATTAGTAAAACAGCCTCTTTCAAAGGAAGAGTTACTTGTTATTGCAAATCGCATGGAAGGTCATCCAGATAATGTAGCACCTGCTATTTATGGTAATTTATGCTGTGCAACTGGGTTAAAAACAAAAGTACTTAACACGGTTATTTCTGTACCCTCTGAATTACATTTTGCTGTTGTAGTACCTGAAGTCATGGTATCTACTGAATATGCTCGTTCTGTTTTACCTAATCATGTGCCATTTAAAGAGGCCGCACAAAACGTAAGTCATGCGTCTCTATTTGTTACAAGCCTTATTACGCATCAATTAAGTAATTTATCTGTCGCATTAGATGATAATTTACATGTACCTTACCGTAAAACCTTGATTCCGCATTGTGATAAAGTATTTGAGGCTGCAAAAACTGCTGGTGCTTATGGTGCCACTATTAGTGGTTCTGGTTCTACACTAATTGCTTATGTAGATAAAGCACATGTACAAGATGTGGCCGATGCGATGGGGGCCGTATTTACTGCTAATGGCATTGATAATAGAACCTATTGTTTGGAAGCGGATACAACAGGAGCGTCCATTATATAGTTTATGATATAATTATAGTGTTAGGCATAGTCCATAACTATAATTGGAGGAAACTATGAACAGTATGAAAACAACGCTTTTATTAGCGACTTTAACGGCCATTTTAGTGGTCTTAGGTGATATGATTGGTGGTAGAACAGGCATGATGGCTATGTTCGTTGTATCTATGGGCATGAATTTTATGTCCTATTGGTTTAGCGATAAAATCGTTTTAGCACAATATAACGCACAACAAGTTACTGCGCAATCTAACCCTAAATTATATGGTATGGTAGAACGATTGGCTAAAAATGGTAATTTACCTATGCCAAAGGTATATATCATTCCTAGTGAAGTACCTAATGCATTTGCTACAGGCAGAAATCCGAGTCATGCAGCAGTTGCTGTTACAGAAGGTATCCAACGACTATTAACAGACGACGAGCTAGAAGGTGTTTTAGGACATGAATTAACCCATGTTAAGAATCGCGATACTTTAATTAGTACCATTGCAGCGATGATGGCGGGGGCTATTTCTATGATAGCTCAAGTTCTTCAATTTTCTGCAATCTTTGGTCGCTCCGATGATCGAGAAGGTTCTAATCCTTTAGCATTAATAGGTGCCATAATTATTGCTCCTATCGCAGCAGGTCTTATTCAGATGAGCATTTCTCGTGCCAGAGAATTCTTAGCGGATGAAGGTGGTGGAGATATGTGTCGTAACCCACTAGCCTTGGCTTCTGCTCTTGCTAAAATCGATTACTATTCTAAACATGGTGCATTGCCTAATGCAAGTAATGCAACTGCCCATATGTTTATTATTAACCCTATGATGGGTATTGGTGAAAGCTTGAGTAATCTTTTTAGTACACATCCTCGTACAGAAGAACGTATTGAAAAGCTAAAAAAACAAGCCATGAATCCTAAATATAAAGAAAAGGCAAAATTCTAATTAATATCTACAGGAGGATATCATGCAAGAAACTTTAGTTTTAATTAAACCAGATGCTGTTAAGCGTCAATTAAGTGGTGAAATTCTTAGTCGCTATGAACGTAAAGGTCTTGTTATTAAAGCGCTAAAATTATTACAGGTACCTCGTGAACTCGCTGAAGAGCACTATGCTGAGCACAAAGAAAAACCGTTCTTTGGTGAATTAGTTGAATTTATTACATCTGGTCCAGTTCTCGCTTTTGTTTTAGCTGGTGAGAATGCAATTGTATCCGTACGTGCTTTAAACGGGGCAACAAATCCTGTAGATGCTGCCCCTGGTAGTATTCGTGGTGACTATGCCTTAACAATGGACGCTAACGTAGTACATGCTTCTGATTCTCCAGAAGCTGCTGCTCGTGAAGTTAGCCTTTGGTTCCCAGAATACAAATAATCTCTAGGTTGAGATCATTTAGCTTTTATTTCTACATCCATGTATATCTATAGGAGGTAATAATATGGCAAGTAGTGTTTATACAAAAACAGGTGATGCTGGTACAACTGGTTTATACACAGGTGAACGTGTACAGAAGTCATCTTTACGCGTAGAAGCTTATGGTACAATCGATGAATTACAAGCTTTCTTAGGCTTGGCTCGCTCCTATGCTGAAAATCCACGTGTTGCAGCGGAGTTATATGATATTGAGCGCAATTTATGGACATTAATGGCCGATATTGCTAGTCTAAATGCGGCTCCCGTAATTACTGAGCAACATGTAAAACATTTGGAAAAAGTCATCGATCGCTTCGATGAAAAGCTAGAACCATTATCTAGTTTTGTGATTCCAGGTGAAAAACAATCTTCTTCTTATTTGCACGTAGCTAGAACGATTACTAGACGTGCTGAACGCGATTTGTGGCGTGTATTAGATGCCGGTGAAAGTGTTCACGAATCTAATTTGAAATACTTAAATCGTCTATCAGACCTATGCTTTATTATGTGTCGTGTAGAAGAGGAACTTGGAGCTGAATAAATAAAAAAGCTATGTATTTTACATAGCTTTTGCTCGTTATAGACCTTATTGTGAAATCGTTTGATTTAACACATCTTGAGGGCTTGGATAGTAGAAGAAGATGTGAGGAATTTCGTAGCGAAATTTCTCTCTTAATAAATCGGCTAGTGTTGTTTCGAAGTTTATAATTTTATCAGCACCAAAATCAAAATCTTCTACTAGTACTAATAGTTGAGGTTCTACTTGTGGTGCATTTTCAGGTAATGCTTCTGGTGGTAGTGGCACATTTACTACGACCCGTGCAGTACCAATATATTTTCCTTGTCCATCATCGATGGCAACACGATATGTATTATCCCATAAGGTAGCCATCATTTTTAGTTTCATATTCATAATTTCCATAGTATCGCTCCTTTGTTATACTTATAATGATACTGAAATTATAAATTCTTGTATAGGTGCATTATGAAATCCCAAATTATATTGTGTTCTGGTGGAGCACGTAGTGGAAAAAGTGAATTTGCTGAGCGTTTAGCTCTTGCTACAGAAGGCCGAAAGGCGTATGTAGCAACAGGACAAGCTTTTGATGAAGAAATGATTGATCGTATAAAAAAACATCAAGAGCGACGTGGTGAGATATGGAATAATTTTGAAGTACCATTACATTTAGCTAAAGAATGGCAAAATATTAGCCAAACTGCTGATGTAATTCTTATAGATTGTTTGACTATGTTTACTACTAATCACATGATGGCCCATGGTTCTATACAAGGACAACAAGATGCCAATCAATTAGAGGCTACTGTTCTTACTGAATTAGAAACATTGCTAGCTTCTATAAAATCGTGTGAAGGTAAAACAGTTATATTCGTAACTAACGAAATTGGTTTAGGCATTGTGCCTGACAATAAACTTGCTAGATATTTTAGAGACATTGCTGGTCGAGTAAATCGTACTGTAGCAATGGCTGCAGATAAACTATTTTTAACAATTAGCGGTGTTACCATTGAATTAAAATCACAGGAGGTTCATATAAATGGCTAAGAAAATCATGTTCCAAGGGACAAGTTCTAATGTAGGTAAAAGTATTCTTTGTACTGCATTATGCCGTATCTTTTACAGAAAAGGTTTTAAAACGGTTCCTTTCAAAGCGCAAAATATGGCCCTCAATTCATACGTTACAAAATGGGGCGATGAAATTGGTCGTGCTCAAGTAGCACAAGCGGAAGCAGCAGGCATCGATCCAATTGTTCAAATGAATCCTGTTTTATTAAAACCAACAGGGAATCAATCATCTCAAGTTGTTTTAATGGGTAAACCAGTAGGCGTCTATAGTGCTAAAGAATACCATACAAAATACTCTTTAACTGCTCTTGATAAAGTAAAAGAATCTATCGATTTCTTAGATTCTAATTTCGATGTTATGGTTATCGAAGGTGCAGGTAGTCCTGCAGAAGTTAACCTTAAAGCTAATGATATTGTTAACATGCGCATTGCTAAAATGACGCAAGCTCCTGTATATTTAATTGCTGACATCGATCGTGGTGGCGCCATTGCGTCTATCGTAGGTACCTTAGAACTACTAGAGCCAGAAGAACGTGACCTCATTAAAGGTATTGTTATCAATAAATTCCGTGGGGATATTAAATTATTAGAACCAGCCCTTACTTTCATTGAAGAAAAAACAGGTAAAAAAGTGGTAGGTGTTATTCCTGCTATTGAAAATCTTGATATTGATGAAGAAGATTCTGTGGCATTAGAAAATAAACGCAATAGTGGTTCTAAAGAAATTCAAGTTGTAGTAATGCAAACACCTAAAATTTCTAATTTTACAGACTTTGATGCTCTTAATTACGAGCCAGATGTATCTGTTCGATTTGTAGGCCCTGGAGATGTTATTGGGAAACCTGATTTAATTATTCTACCAGGTTCTAAAAATACATTGGCAGATTTAACGTATTTACGCGATACAGGTTTTGCTGAGGAAATTAAAAAATTGGCTGCTCAAGGAACTCCAGTTATTGGTGTTTGTGGAGGCAACCAAATGTTGGGTAAAACCATTTATGATCCGCATCATATGGAAGGGTGATATCGAGGAAATTGAAGGACTTGGCCTTGTTGAATCCTCCACGACTATGAAGGCTCAAAAAACGACGCACCAAGTACAATTTAATGTGTCTAATTTGAAATTCTTAAATGGTACTTTCACAGGTGAAAATTTAGTAGGCTATGAAATCCATATGGGCGATACTACACCATTAGTAGATACAGTAACGCGTTGCTTTACTATTACAAGCCGTAGCGAAGAGGCTGTTAATGTTATCGATGGTTTTATCGATGGCAATCATCAAGTAATGGGTACATATATTCACGGTGTATTTGATAATGACGAGTTTAGACGATTTATTATCAATCAATTGCGTGAACGTAAGGGGTTAGAACCATTAGATGTAGTATTCCATTATTTTGACCATAAAAATGCAGCATATGATCGTTTAGCTGACATTGTGGAGGAACATTTAGATATGGATTATATTATGTCTACCTTGGGATAGTAGGAGGAGATATATGGAACATTTAGCTATTTTGCACTGGTTTTCAAAGTATAGCTTTGTCTGTATACCTGTTTTAGCATTCTTACTAGATTTAATTATTGGTGATCCCAATAGTAAATACCATCCAGTTGCCATAATTGGTCGCATTATATCCTTTTTTGAAGCAGTTCTTTATAAGGATACTGACAATGATACAAAAAAATTATGGTACGGTGGTATTGCTGTTGGGTTAATACTTGTATCAGTATATATTATAGTTTCTCTAATATTATGGCTTGGTGCCGTTGTTAATGAGTGGGTGGCGTATGCTCTAGAGGTCATCATACTGTACATTGCAATTTCTCCAAGATCATTAGCTGGAGCAGGTTTTACTATTAGCCAACTCATCAAACAAGATAATATTGTAGAAGCTCGTCAAAAACTATCTTGGATTGTAGGCCGTGATACAGAAGATTTAGATGAAAGTGAAATTACTCGTGCTACAGTAGAAACAATTGCTGAAAATACTGTAGATGGTATTATTGCACCTTTATTCTTCTTTATCTTAGGTGGTCCTATGGGAGCTATTCTATATAGAACTGCCAATACTATGGACTCTATGTTAGGCTATAAAAATCAAAAGTACTTATATTTTGGCCGTGTCGCAGCTCGCTTTGACGATGCATTAAACTGGATTCCTGCACGCATTACCTTTATATTATTTGTTATTTCTGCGTTCTTTTTACGCTTTGATGCTAAAAAAGCAGTACAAATTGGCTTGCGTGATGCAAAAAAACATCCTAGTCCAAATGGGAGGCTATGCTGAAGCACCGGTTGCAGGAGCTTTGCATATCCGTTTAGGTGGTTACAATCAGTATTTCAAAAAAATGACCTTCCGTGAATATATGGGGGATCCTATTGAAAAGCTAAATCGTAATCATATTACGCGAACAATTTATATGATGTATGTTACGACTATACTAATGGTTATCATTAGTACAGTTATTACCTATGGGATGAATGTATAATGACACCTTTTTTTATAGCATTACAATTTTTAACACGATTAAAACTTGTAAACCAAACAGAGTGGACCGTAGAAGACTTTGGTAAATCTGTTATAGCCTTTCCTTATGTAGGCCTTATTATTGGCCTCATTTTAGCATTACTCTATGGCGTATTATCTCCATTTATTCCTATCATGCCGTTGATGTTGATCATCGTTGTGGCAGAGTTTTTACTGACCGGTGGTCTTCATGCGGATGGGCTGATGGATACTAGTGATGGTTTGTTTTCTGGTCGTGAAAGAGAACGAAAACTAGAAATCATGAAAGATAGCCGCGTAGGCTCTTTTGGGGTTGTAGCCTTCGTATTTGTCACTCTTTTAAAATGGCAATTATTAGCTGCTATTCCTACTGCTGAATTTATTCCTATGGCACTTATTATGATGCCTTTAATGAGTCGTTGGTCTATGGTATTTAGCATTCGTTCCTATCCTTACGCTAGAGAGCAAGGAATGGGGGCAGCATTTGCTAATTTAGCACCTAAACATGTTATATCTTACAATACCATTTCTACATTCTTTATGCCTATTGTATTACTATTAATTGGCTTTTTATTATACACCTTGTTATACGGTGCTTTTGCAATTTTTGCGGTTCCTGATGTAGGGTATGTTGTAGGTTTAGGCGTATTAGTATATGCGACAATAGGAGTTTTCCAAATTAATATTATTAGTATGATAATTACTTATATTATAAACCGTTTCTTAAACCGTTATATTGTAAAAGAATTAGGTGGCACTACTGGTGATACATATGGATTTGTTGTAGAGGTAACCGAAGTATTATTGATTTTAGTATACCTTATTATTCTATCCATATTATCTGCTACAGTTGTGGCAAATCCAACTATGTTCTAATTGGCTCATAATTTTATCTAGTTATTTACCAGTATGAGTTATTTAATACTTCATTTAATTTAATGTGAAAGGAGTTTAATGTGACCTATTATGTAAGAGCCCCAGGAACATGTGGGGAATTTCTACAAGGTTCTATTGATGGACAATCATTTTTAGTCACATGTCCGATCAATCGATACTCCTACGCATTAAGTAATGTAGTGCATCCCTTTTCACAAACTTATTGTGCGCTACAACCTAAGTCAGCTCAAGCTAGAAAGCTAGTCAAACAATTAGTAAATTCTAAAAAAAATACTAGTATATGTCCTCCTGTATATGTTCGGTCTGATATTATACAGGGGAAGGGCATGGCATCTAGTTCAGCTGATATTTCTGTAACGGCTATGGCTACCGCTTTAGCAATGGATTACAAATTATCATTTAAAGAGCTAGAACAAATCTGTTTGTCTGTAGAGCCTACAGATGCTTCTTTTTATCAAGGTGTTACGCAGTTTGATTATATTAAGGGAACCATATCTCAACCGCTAGGTATGTGCCCTCCATTAAAAATACTCGTATTTGATGAAGGTGGCAGTATTGATACTGTAAGCTTTAATAAACAAGCGGATTTACAAAATAAAATATTAGAAAAAGGAATCGATTATACGAGAGTCTCTAGAGTTCTTTAAACATGGTCTTATTACTCATGATATTAAGCTCATAGGCCAAGCGGCTACATTAAGTTCCTTTGGTAATCAAAGGATCTTGTATAAACCGAATTTATATGACTTTCACGATATAGGTAATTACTATAACAGTGTTGGTACAATCATCGCTCATAGCGGTACTATTATGGGATTATTATTTCCTGTTGATTATGGACGAATTGATGATTGTAAAAATGAAATTATACGTAAGTTGCCACAATTATCCTATGTAGATACGGTTGAAACTACAAATGAAGGATTAACTTATATTAAACGGTAACGTATTTTATAGAAAGAGAATAGAATGTCTAACATACATGGGGGCAATATATTTCAATTTGCCCATGAACAACGAATTGAACCGTACGAGGTTATTGATTTTAGTGCTAATATCAATCCACTAGGTCCTAGTCAACGAGGTTTGTCTTCATTAGAGGCTCAATTACGTTATATTTCACATTATCCAGATGCTACCAATGATGATGTGTTAAATGCCATTGCAGATACCTATGGTATGAATAAAAATCAAATTGTAGTTGGTAATGGGGCGGCAGAGCTATTATATGCAATATGCCGTTTACCTGGGTATACAGGTGCTTTTGTACCAGCGCCAGGCTTCTCCGAATATAAAGAGGCATTAGAGGCTAGTCGAATTGCTGTGCGCGATATTTATTATCGACCACGAGAGGATGACAATGGAAAACCATATTTTGAGGTTCCTTATTTAGCGCTCGAAACCTTTGCCGCTGAACTAAAAGGGCAAGATGGTCGTATCATCGTATTTTTAGGGAATCCAAATAATCCGGATGGTACATTACTTGATAAAAATCACATCCGCACTGTTGCAAGTATGCTTAAAGATGCTAATAGCTTACTTGTTATTGATGAGTCCTTTATCGACTTTGTGGGAAATGATACATTACAGGATAATGAATACTCTATGCGTTCCTTAATAAATGAATTCGATAATATCATCGTCGTTCATTCCTTTACAAAATTTTATGCTGTTCCAGGTCTACGAATTGGAGCTGCCTTCAGCAATCCTCAAATCATTGACCAATTAAATAAATTTATTCCGACATGGTCTGTTAATACATTGGCCCAAGCATATATAGAATCTGCTTTAAACGATGTAGAGTATGTAAAGCGTACAAAACAAGTATTGTGCGAAGAACAACACTACATGTATAACGCATTAGATGCTATAGCAGGTATTACTGTTTATCCGCCTTCAGCTAACTTTATTTTGTTCCATATCGAACAAGAGGGAGTGACGGCAGATACAATTAATGAAGCGCTAAAGAAACATAACATAATTGTTCGCAATTGTGATTCCTATATGGGCTTAAGTAATCAATGGGTTCGCGTTGCTATTAAAGACCATGATAATAATGTTAGATTAGTTGATACACTAACAGAAATTTTGAAAGTATAGGTAGATTATGAAAACATTATATATTGTGCGCCACGGTGAAACAGATTGGAATAAAATGGGGAAATACCAAGGTATTACCGATGTTCCACTCAATGAAAATGGTTTAAACCAAGCAAAAGCATGTGGTCAAGCCCTTAAAGATGTAAAGTTTGATCGTATATTATCTAGTGATTTAAGTCGTGCTTTAGTTACTGCCGAAGCTATTCGTGGTGATCGTACAACACCGATTACTGTAGATGAACGTTTACGAGAATTAAATTTTGGTGATTGGGAGGCTATGCTATTCTCCGATATTGAAGCTCGTTGGCCTGGTTTAATTGATGAAATGTATTTGCGGCCTCATCTAGTTAAGGTACCTAATGGTGAAAGCTTTAAAGATTTGCAAGACCGTGCGTGGGCAGGCCTAGAGGAATTTATTAATGCTAATGATGAGGAAGAAACTCTTCTCATTGCTTGTCATGGTGGTACAATACGAACATTACTATGTAAATTATTAGATATTTCTATTAGTCACTGTTGGAACTTTAGTCAAGGCAACACGGCTATTAATCGTATTTTCTACAATGGAATGGGCGAATTTGATCATAATGTTTTGAATTTGCTTAATGATACTGCTCATGTAGATGTATTACAAGGACATGAATAATGCGACTCGATAAATTATTAGCTAATAAAGCATTTGGTAGTCGGAAAGAAGTTCATCAAATTATAAAGGATAGAAGAGTTACTATTAACGGTGAGATTACTACAAAAAAAGATATTCATATCGATATCGACATTGATACAGTAGCCGTAGACGGTCAAACTGTTAATACCACACAACTATATTACGTTAAATTTCACAAACCTAAGGGCTATGTTACGGCTGTAGAAGATTCTACTCATCCCGTCGTTATGGATTTATTGCCGCCTGAGTATTTAAAAATGGGCGTAGTTCCCGTTGGGCGATTAGATAAAGATACAGAAGGCCTTTTACTGCTTACGAATGATGGAGTATGGGGACACTCAATCATCAATGGTCATAAGCATGTACCTAAAGTTTACTACGTAGAATTTGAAGGAGAACTCTCTGAGGAGGGCATCCAGCGCATTAAAGAGGGTATTGTATTAGGTGATGGAACTCAATGTAAACCGGCTTTAATTGAATTATTATCAGATCAATCGGCCACCATTACTATTGAAGAAGGCAAATATCATCAGGTAAAACGCATGATAGGTGCTGCTGGTGGTACCGTAACGTATTTAAAGCGTCTTACTATAGGTCATGTGGATTTAAATGGTATCGAAGAAGTCGGGTCTGTAATGGACTTGACTATTGATGACGTAGAGGGCTTTAAAAAATAGCATAAAATTCTATTCAATATAGGCATTTTATGGTAAGATTAATTGTAATTTATAGACTAGGAGCACGATTATGAATGGATTAAATCTGCTACAACAGTATATTAAAGAGCAAGAATTAACAGGCGTTATTTTGTTAAGCCCTATAAATTTACATTATTTTGCTGGTTTTACTGGTACTACAGGCTTTGCTGTTATTACAGAAGATAAAGCTTTTATGATTACCGACTTCAGATATACTGAACAAGCTACAAAACAATGTGAAGAGTATACGGTTATTCAATATGAAACAACTGTTATGGATACTCTTGTAGATATATTCAATGAACATCATATTCACGAAGGTTTATTCGCTATAGAGGGCAAACAAATGCCTGTAGATACTTATGAATCTTTATGTGATACATTAGATGAAAATTTTGACTTTACATCTGTTAATTTCGCCAAACTTCGAGCAGTAAAGCGAGAGGATGAATTAGAGTTATTACGCATCGCGGCTAATATTGGTGATGAATCTTTTGCTGCATTGTTACCACAACTTAAAGTGGGAATGAGGAAAACGAAGTCCGTATCATTTTAGAAACAGAAATGTTAAAACGTGGTTCTGAAGAGCCTTCTTTTGCCACTATTATTGCTTCAGGTAGTCGTTCTAGCATGCCTCATGGTGTAGCTAGTGATAAGGTTATTGAAGCAGGTGATTTTGTAACCATAGATTTCGGTTCTGTTTACAAAGGTTATCACTCTGATATGACAAGAACCATTGTAATGGGTCCAGCCTCTGACTTACAAAAGAAATTGTATAGTATAGTTTTAGAAGCACAAAAACGTGGCGTTGCAGCTGTTCGCGCTGGTATTACTGGTAAAGAACTAGATGCAGTTTGTCGTGATTATATTAAAGAGCATGGATATACCAAGGAATTTAATCACGGTACTGGTCATGGCTTAGGCCTTGAAATTCATGAAGAACCAGTAGCCAATACTAAATCCGATACGGTATTCACAGAAAATATGATCATCACGGTGGAACCAGGTATTTATATTACCGGTACTATCGGATTGAGAATAGAGGATAGTGTCATCGTCAAATCTGACGGCTATGAGGTGTTGACACATAGTCCAAAAGAGTTAATTGAGATAAGTATTTAGAAGGAGAAGAGTTAGATGATTTCCAGTAATGATTTTCGCCCAGGTGTAACCGTTGAAATCGACGGTAATGTATGGCAAGTAGTAGATTTCCAACACGTTAAACCAGGTAAAGGTGCTGCATTCGTACGTACTAAAATGAAAAACTTGCAAACTGGTTCTGTAGTAGAGCGTACATTCAATGCAGGTGAAAAAGTGCCTAAAGCACATGTTGATCGTCGTCGTATGCAATACTTATATGAGTCTGATGGCGCTTATACATTCATGGATAACGAAACTTATGATCAAGTTGAACTTACCCTTGAACAATTAGGCGAAGCTAAAAACTTCCTTCTTGAAAATATGGAAGTATCCATTATGTTCTTCCAAGGTATCGTGATCGGTCTTGACTTGCCTGTAGCTGTAGAGCTTCGCGTAGTTGAAACAGATCCTGGTATCCGTGGCGATACTGCAACTGGTGGCAACAAACCAGCTGTATTAGAAACAGGCTACACTGTAAAAGTACCTCTCTTCATTGAAGTTGACGATGTACTTCGTATTGATACTCGTACAGGTCAATACATCGAACGTGCCTAATACTCATTGATATGTATTGGGACTAGATCTTTTCATGGAATCTTATTCCCATATATCGTAACATTTGCACTGTAAGCACTTGTCGTCTATGTAATTATATATAGGGACAAGTGCTTTTTTTGAAAGAGGCCAGTATGACGAAAAAAAATACTGAACTAGAGTCGGGTAAAATTAAGATTAATGAAGATGTATATGCAACAATTGCTACAATGGCAGCACTTGAAACAAAGGGTATACATCACATGAGCTCCACCTTTAACGATGGAGTTAATACCTTTTTTAGACTTAAGTCTGATCATGAAGGTGTAAAGATTTCCTTTAACGATGAAGGGGCTATTTCAGTTACACTCTATGTCTGCATTCAATATGGATACCGTATTCCTGACGTGGTTTTACGACTACAAGAACGAATTAATACAGCCTTAGTATCTTACACAGAAATTGAGGTTCAAACTATTGATGTAGTTGTACAAGATATCATTTTTGATGATTTAGTTACGCCACAACTACCATAGGAGGTGTCTATATGAGTTCAGACAATCAATTAAATTATGGCTTAGATACGGATACTATTGATATTGCTGATTCTGTCATCATTGATGTGGCAACGAAAACTTTGAGTACTATTCCTGGTATTCATTCTTTAAGCCCACGCTTTTACGATGAGTTAGTAGAAGGTATTACTCATGCTTTTGGTCAACGCAGCTTACCGGGTATTAACGTAAAACATCGTAAAGGTTTTATTGAAATAAATATTTATATTAAAGCATTGTACGGATATAATCTCATTGAATTATCTAAACAATTACAATCAGAAATCAAACAAACCTTAAAAAATATGCTTGACCTAGATCATGTAAAGGTTGATGTGCATATTGAAGGTATTGTAAAAGAAAAGGAGCCAGTTTTACATGGTAACTAAGCGAAATCGACGAGAAGCACGTCAATACGCATTCCAAATGTTATATGCTAATGAATTTCATAGTGATAAAAATGATGTTCAATTTCCTGAAGGTCATATTCAAAAAGCTATGGATAAAGCATATGCCAATAGTATTATTCAAGGTGTAATAGCAACAGCTGAGAAAATAGATGCAGATTTACAACCATTCTGTAAATCTCGTAAAGTAGCAAATCTTGATAAAGTTGATCGCGCTATTTTACGTATTGCTGTATGGGAAATGACTAACGAAGTAGAACCGTTAGAACCATCTATTGCCATTAATGAAGCCATTCAGCTAGCAAAAGAATTTGGCTCTGATGCTTCTTATAAATTAATTAATGCAATCTTAGATGCATATAACAAGAGTAGATAATGAAACGATATTACTTAGGCATTGATACCAGTTGCTATACTACTAGTTGTGCTATTATAGATAGTGACTTTCACATCGTAGGAGAGGCACGTAAACTATTAGAGGTTAAACCTGGTGAGCGAGGACTACAACAATCAAATATGGTCTTTCAGCATACAAAGGCATTGCCTAAGCTAATGTTAGAGCTACCTCAAGTACCAATTAGCGGTATCGGTGTTAGTGGCTTTCCACGACGTGAGGAAAATTCTTATATGCCCGCCTTTATGGTTGGTTTAGGCCAAGGGAAAACCTTGAGTCATATGTTAAATGTGCCTTTACATATCTTTGCGCATCAAGAAAATCATATTTTAGCAGCACTGAGAGATTTAGAACATATTCCGACTGAGCCATTTTTGGCTTTACATTTATCAGGTGGTACTACAGAGTTAGTCTATTGCCATTATCAAGGTGAAGGAATTTTTGAATCTCATATCATTGGCGGTTCTAAAGATTTGCAAGGCGGTCAATATGTTGATCGCATCGGTGTCGCTATGGGTTTACCATTCCCTGCAGGCAAACATCTAGAGTCATTAGCATTACAAACTACAGAGTATGAGCCACTACCATCATCTATGAAAGATGGATGGATTAGTTTTGCCGGTCCTTGTAGTGCAGCTATGCGACGTATAAATGAAACTATGAGTGATATGGATAAATCAAATTTAGCTAGAGCTGTTATTTACTTCTATGGGAAATGCTTTAGAAAAAATGATTACCTATCATATTAAAGAAAAACCAGTTCATACACTTATCGCTGTAGGTGGTGTGATGAGCAATAGTTTACTTCGTAAGCGAATGGAAACCTATTGTAAACGGAATCGCATGACATTGCATGTGGCGCAGCCACAATATTCTGTTGATAATGCTACAGGCAATGCTTTTGGCGCTGCTTATTTACAAGAATCTAGAGGATCATCGTGAATGTATTAACCATTACACAATTGAACAATCTCATAAAGCGCACCCTTGATAGGGAATATCTACTAAAAAATGTTTATGTTAGCGGTACTATCATCAATGCTAAACGTCATAGTAGTGGACACATGTATTTTTCTTTGAAAGATGAGGAATCTGCCATTGATGTAACTATGTGGTCTAGCACTGTTATGCAAAAAGGGTTGGCTAATGCCATTCAAAATGGTTTATTAGTAACTGTAAAAGCATCTGTTAATTTTTACAATAAAATGGGCCGTTTAAATCTCATTGCTTCTGATATGCAAATAGGTTCTAAAAGCCCGTTGCAGCTTGAATTTGACGCTTTAAAACGAGAATTAACTGCTTTAGGATACTTTGATGATGGACACAAACAAAGTTTACCGTATATGGCGAGCTGCATTGGAATAGTCACGTCGCAATCTGGCGCCGTATTACATGATATTTTGCATGTCAGCGAGCGACGTAACCCATTAGTTCAATTTAAATTATTCTCTGTTCCTGTACAAGGTAATACTGCGGGCCCCATTATTGCCAAAGGTATTGCTGCTGCTGATGCAGATCCTGATGTAGATCTTATTATCGTTGGTCGTGGTGGCGGGTCTATGGAGGACTTGTGGTGCTTCAATGATAGAGCGGTAGTAGAAGCTATTTATACAGCTAATACGCCAGTTATTTCCGCTGTAGGCCATGAAACTGATTACACCTTATGTGATTATGTGGCAGATGCACGTGGTGCTACGCCGAGTCATGCTGCAGAGATGGCGGTCTTGCCACTTACTACATTGCAAGATCAGTTAACAGAAAAAGAAGAGTATTTACACGAATATATACGTTATACACTACAACAAAAACGAACAGATTTGACATTACTCTTTAATCGCAGACTCGGTATACCAGCACTTCAGTTTTTACATAAGCAAAAATCATATTTACAAGAACTTTCACAAACATTAACAAATATTACTAAAGAGAGATGTAATACTGAAAAGCATAGTTTAGCATTATTAGCCCAACAGTTAGAGTCTTCAAATCCATTACAAATGATGGTTAAAGGGTTCGCCAAGGTAGAGCATAATAATGAACCTATAACTTCGGTGTCCCAATTGCAAGCGAATGATGATATACGAGTTACATTAGCAGATGGTTATGTTACTGCCACGGTAAAGGAGGCGCACAAAGATGGCCGCATCACTAAAAAGTTATGAGAAAAAATATAAAGCCTTAGAAGATATTGTTAAGCAGTTAGACGATGGTGATATGACTATCTCTGAACTCTTAAATCAATATAAAAAAGGGCTAACCTTAGTTAAGGAATGTGCGGAAATGCTTGATTCCGTTGAAGCTAAGGTACAACAAATTATTGAAGAAGTCCGCATCAGCGAATAAGGAGATTCTATGTTCAAAGAATATTTAGCGGCTAGCAAACAAAATATTGAACAATGGTTAGGTGAGGTATTAACTAGTCCAAATCAAGAATTTAAACCTCTGTATGAATCCATGAATTACAGCTTAATGCAAGGTGGTAAACGAATCCGACCAATCTTATCTAAAGCTGTATTGGAAATGCTTCATAAAGATCCTGCTGATTATAAAGAGTTTCTTTGTGCAATGGAGTGTATCCATACGTATTCCTTAGTACATGATGATTTACCGGCCATGGATAATGATGATTATCGTAGAGGTAATTTAACAAATCATAAAGTTTATGGTGAAGGTTTAGCTATTTTAGCGGGCGATGGTTTATTGACGTACGCCTTTCAATTAATGACCGCTAATAATAAGGCCTCTGCTCAAGATAAACTCGATGCTATACATTGTGTGGCAATTGCTGCAGGCCCAGAAGGTATGGTAGGCGGTCAAGCCTTTGATATGCTTAGTGAAGATAAGCATATTCCATTAGAAGAGTTAAAAGTTCTACATCGCGGCAAAACGGGTGCTTTATTTAATGCTTCTGTAGAGTTAGGTCTCATTTTAGGCAATGCAGATACTATTACGAGAACAGCGTTAATGGAATATGCTAATTGTTTAGGATTGTTATTCCAAATCACTGATGATATTCTAGATGTAACAGGTACTATTGAAGAATTAGGAAAAACTCCTGGCAGTGATATTCGCCAACATAAATCTACTTATGTATCTTTACTTGGTTTAGAGGGCGCAAAAGAGCAAGCCTCTTCAGTAGGAAAACAAGCTCATAATGCTTTAAACTCCGTTTCTTATGATACATCTATATTATCTGCTTTAATTGATTATCTTTTAGAACGTACGAATTAATATGTATTACCTCTAAAAGGTACAAAGAATGATTGATATATTACCACAAATAGCACATAACTACATAGCGCAAGCCGCATTTTGGGGCTGGTTTACTGCTCAAGCTATCAAATTTGTATGGCAACTGGTAAGACATGGTAAATTTCGTCCAGAACGTCTAGTAGGCTCTGGTGGATTTCCCAGTTCCCATACATCCTTTGTAATCGCTACAACTACGGCTATTTACCTTAAAAATGGTGTATCAGATCTCTTTATCTTGTCTTTAGTATTCTCTATAGTCGTTATGTATGATGCATCCGGTGTTCGATTAGAGGCAGGAAAACAAGCTCAAATACTTAATCAAATTGTGGAATATTTTACGAAGAAAAATATTCCTGTTCAAATAACGCGTAAAGAAGCGCTTAAAGAGTTATTAGGACATACACCTGTGGAGGTATTTGGTGGTTTAATTCTTGGTATTTTCGTAGCCTATATTCAGTTTTATTATATTTATAATGGTGTACTATGAGCAGTAAAGAACGGTTAGATATACTCCTTGTCAATCGAGGACTTTTTGAAAGTAGAGAAAAGGCAAAAGCCGCAATCATGGCTGGCCAAATCTTTATGGATACTACGCGCATTGATAAAGCAGGCACAAAAGTACCTGTTGATGCTAATATCCTTGTAAAAGGCAATACCTTGCCGTATGTAAGTCGTGGTGGACTTAAATTGGAAAAAGCTATCCAAATATATCCTATCGATTTACAAGACGCTGTTATGGTTGATATAGGTGCTAGTACAGGCGGATTTACTGACTGTGCATTACAAAATGGCGCCTCTAAAGTGTTTGCCATTGATGTGGGATACAACCAATTAGCTTGGAAACTACGTCAAGATTCGCGTGTTATCAACATGGAAAAACAAAATATCCGTACGGTTACACCAGAGCAATTAGGTGAACTTGTAGATTTTATTTCTATTGATGTAGCCTTTATTTCGTTAGACAAAGTTCTACCAGTTGCTACTACCTTATTAAAAGATACGGGATCACTTGTTGCCTTAATTAAACCTCAATTTGAAGCGGGCAAAGAAAATGTTGGTAAGGGTGGTATAGTACGAGATAGTAATATTCACAAAGAAGTTTTACATCGAATACTACAAGTTGCTTATGACTGTGGATTGTATATCCATGGTTTAACCTTCTCACCAATCAAAGGAATGGAAGGAAATATTGAGTTCTTAGGTTATTTTAAAAAGTACGAAGAAGGAGCTTTAACTATTAACGATGAATTAATTGATGCAGTCGTTACTGAAGCTCATTCATTATAGGAGATTACTATGCGTATCGGATTCTTCCCGAATATGGGGAAAAGCAACATTATGGCAGTTCTAAAAATGGCTGCTCATATTTGTAAAGAAGAAGGTATCGAAGTATTTTTGCCAGATGATCTCGAATCAGATGCACCTGCACGAGTACTTAAGATTCCAAAAACTCATATTGTAAGCCGTCCAGAAATCTTTAAACAAATAGATATTGCTTTTAGTTTTGGTGGAGATGGTACAATCATCCATTTAGCACGACAAATCTATCCGTATAATGTACCAGTGTGCGGTATTAACTTAGGTGAACTAGGATTCTTAAATCAAATAGAAATTCACCAAATGCAAAGTCATATAAAACGTATAGTTCAAGGTGACTACAAAATAGAAAAGCGCGGTCACTTATATGCTTATATTGACCGTAATGATGGGAAAGAAGAAGAGTTAGTACCAATTATTAATGAAATTGTTATCACTCGTGCAGAACCGGCAAAAATGGCACGAATTCATATGTCTGTTAATAATCAACATACTCAAATGTATCCATCTGATGGTTTAATCATTTCTTCTGCTACAGGTTCTACGGGATATAATTTATCTGCTGGGGGACCTATTATGAAACCAGATAATAGATCTATTATAGTTACACCAGTAGCACCACATCTAATTCAAGGTGTATCTCTAGTATTAGAGGAGCATGATACGATTCAAATTACAATGCCTGAGCGAGAACCACAATTACACATTTGTATTGATGGTACTTTTGACTTTACTTTTACAAATAAAGAAACTTTACATATAAGTTCCAATCCAGTTTACTGCTTATTTGTACGATTCAAAGATCAATGTTTCTTTGGTACATTATTTAAAAAATTAGCGTCTCGTAGAGACGAATTGTTATAACCTAATCTCAAGTGGGGTGGTTTCGTGATTAACATTAACAATGCTGTTCAATTTCAACATTTAATCTGGGATCGGTCGATGAAAAAAGCCAAAGTAGTAGTTGATGCTACATGTGGCAATGGCCATGATTTATTGTACTTAGCCAAACGTGCACAAAAAGGATGTCATTTATTTGGTATCGATATCCAAATGAAAGCCATCAATAGTAGTAAAGAACTACTAAAGACTAATGATATAGCACCTAACGTAAGTCTTACCTTTATTCATGACTCTCATGATTTAGCACTAGCTCATCAATTAAAAGATGAGGTTATCGATTTAATGATTTTCAACTTAGGTTATTTGCCTGGTAGTAATCATAAAGTTATAACTAAACCGCATCAAACTATAGATGCCATAGATAAGGGGTTACAAAAGTTATCTAAGTCGGGAGTTATCACAATTGTTGCTTATCCTGGAACGCCTGAAGGGATGAAAGAAATGCAGTCCCTTACATCCTATTTATCAGATTTAGAACAGAAATTGTATAATGTATGTCATTGGCATCCAATGAATCAAATTAATAACCCACCAGAATTGTTTATATTACAAAAAAGATAAATAGCTATATATCTTTATTCATTATGAATAAAACTCATAATAAACATGTAAAAGCCCCTTTATAGGGGCTTTTATTTATACATGTATATTTTTCAACTTTTAAATTATTAATTCCCTATAAATAGATGAACCTTATAGGCTAAGCGTTTGTACGTTATCAATATATAGAAAATTAACAATATTTTAAATATTAGTATAATATGCATAACGAGTATGATATATGCGATTTATACCATATATTAATTATGAATATATGGTATAATATTATCAGAAAGATATTATTCTCTTTTATGTGCAAGTTTTAAAAAAGGGAGTTCACAATGAAACGCTATCGCTATAACAAAATTAAAGAGATCGTGCAGTCCAAGGCGATTGAAACACAAGAGGAACTAGCAGCGGCCTTATTAGAAGAAGGTATTGAAGTAACACAGGCTACAGTTTCCCGTGACATTAAGGAATTAATGTTAATCAAAATTCCTACAGGCGATGGACATTATCGTTATGCGTTATCACCTGAGGAAAACGTAGTTTTATCTCGTAGTCGCATTAACAGATTATTCCAAGATTCTTTAATTAAGGTTGATCACAGTCTAAACCAAGTTGTATTACATACAATTCCTGGCTCTGCTCAATCTGTAGCATTTTCTATCGACCATGCAAAATGGACTGAAATTATCGGTACCTTAGCAGGGGATGATACTATTTTGTTAATTGCAAAATCTGAAGCTGAAGTTCCAGCGATTTTAGCGAAAATCCAAGATTTAATGAAGGACTAATCATATGTTAACGCAAATGAGCATTCGCAACTTTGCGTTGATTGAGCAAATGAATATTTCATTTAATGATGGCATAACTATCTTTACCGGCGAAACTGGGGCAGGGAAATCCATTCTTATGGATGCCTTTAGTATCCTATTAGGAGAACGCGCGAGTAGCGAGTTTATTCGTCACGGTAAAGATAGTTTTGTTATAGACGGAATATTTGATATTGCTCATCACCAAAGTATTCAAGAATTATTAGAGTCTAAAAATATAATGGTTGAAGAAGGCCAATTAATTCTATCACGCTCTTTTAACCGTAATGGTAAATCATCGATCTTAGCTAATGATCAACCGATACCATTAAAAGCATTAAAAGAAATTGGTCAATATTTAGCAGATATTCATGGCCAATACAGTAACCAACGATTACTTGATGCTGATACACATCATGAATATTTAGATACTTTTAATCAAGAAGGTAAAACTGCTTATAAGGCTTATAGATTGAGGCTTATAAAGTCTACAAGCAAGCTAAGCAAGAAGTAGATAACTTACAAGAGAATATGTCTGAGCGCGTGCTCGAGAGCTCGATATGTTAAGATATCAAATCGATGAGATTGAAGATGCTGGTTTAAGCATTGGTGAAGACATTTCTATTGCTGAAGAGCTTAAGCGTCTAGATAGTTTTGAACATATTGATAAAGTACTGGGCTCTTGCTATGATGCCTTTTTACAATGGTCGTCAGCCTTTATTAGACACGATTAATTCTATAAAGGTTGAGGTTAATGACCTTGTAAAATATGATGCAGAATTAAAAGAAGTATCCGAAATGGTTGACTCTGCGTATTTCCAACTAGAAGAAGCGGCTCAGTCTTTAGACCGTTACAGAGACACCATCAGCTATGATGAAGAACGCTATAAATATTGTCAAGATCGAGATACTACCATCTATGGGTTAAAGAAAAAATATGGTGATTCCGTAGAAGAAATTTTAGCATATGAAGAAAAGGCTCAAGCACGTTTAGAAGAACTAGAAGGACTTGTATTCGCTCAAGATGAATTAGAAGCTCGTCTTGAAGAAGCGAAAAAGTTAGCAGAAGAAGCACTCACAGTTTTACACAAGGTTCGACTCAAAAATGCTAAAGTGATTGCTACAGCTTTACATCAAGAATTAGTTGATTTAGGAATGCCTAAGGGTGATATTCAATTCCATATTGAAGAAGGGGAAGAACTATCTTCGTTAGGAGCTAAATCCATTGAAATGCTATTTTCTGCTAATAAAGGGGAACAATTACTTCCGTTACATAAAGTAGCATCTGGTGGTGAGTTAGCTCGTATCGCCTTAGCCTTTAAATCAGTATTCCGTAGTGATACTTTCAAAACCATGGTATTTGACGAAATCGATGTTGGCATCAGTGGTGATATTGCACTTAAGGTAGCAGAAAAAATCCTGAATCTATCTAAAACTAATCAAGTATTTTGTATAACTCATTTACCTCAAACAGCTAGTATTGCAAAACAACATTATCATCTCTCTAAAATAGAGCAAGATGACCGCACAATCTCTACCTTAGCAGTACTAAATGAGGAGGAACGAGTTACTCAGATAGCTTCTATGATGTCTGGTCGAGGAATGTCCACTACAGCTTTAGCTGCAGCTAAAGAACTTATTGACCATTTTAATTGACTAAAATCGCATAATTACATATACTAATAGTATTAAATGAATATGTTGATAGAGGTGCGAGTATTAAGAGTAATCATGAGGAGTAGGCATGCATTGATCCATGATAAAAGGGATGCTTGCCGAAGTTCGATGATTGCAACTCATCGTTCTGGTTGTCTATTTAATAGATAGACAACTGTCATCAATCTTGTATTGGTGGAGTGCTATCATTGAGCTTTTAGTAAGAGTATATATAGCTATATAATCTATAAAGCCAGTGGATGCATCCACTGGCTTTTTTGGAGGTATATATGATTCGAGTAATGGTAAATGGCGCTGGCGGCAAAATGGGTCGTGAAGTGGTCAAAGCTGTACATAACGATCCTGAATTAACATTAGTAGGTGGCATTGACCCAACTAAGGCAGGTGAAGATGTAGGCTCCGTAGCAGGAATCGAACAAGTGGGTATCAAGATGAATGCCTCCATCGATGAGGTTCTCGATACAAATAAACCTGATGTTATCGTAGATTTTACAAATCCAGCTGTTATCTATGAAAACGCTAAGAAAATGTTATCTGCAGGGATTCATGTTGTTATTGGTACTACTGGTTTAACTACAGAGCAACGAGATGAGCTCGATGCAATTGGTCGTGCTAATAATGCTAATTGTCTAGTGGCTCCAAACTTCTCACTAGGTGCTGTTATGATGATGAAAGTATCTGCGGAATTAGCTCCATATTTCCCTAATGTGGAAATTATAGAATTACATCATAATCACAAATATGACGCCCCTTCTGGCACAGCGATTCTAACAGCAAAATTGATTAATGATGCTAAACAAGCCGCTAAGGTAACTGCCGATGAAGATTTAACTCGTGAAAGCTTACCAGGTGCTCGTGGTGCCAAGGTTGATGATGTTACTATTCATAGTGTACGTCTACCAGGTTATGTAGCGCATCAAGAGGTATTATTTGGCGGTTATGACGAAACATTAACTATCCGTCACGATAGCTTAAGTCGTTTATCTTTTATGCCAGGCGTAGTATTAGCATGTAAAAAAATTAGTTCTAAAACAGGTTTAACTTACGGTTTAGAACATTATTTATAATTTTGAGCAAGGAGATTTATCAATGAAAAAACCTAATGTTGCAATTCTAGGTGCTACTGGTGCAGTAGGTGCTGAATTCATTACACTTATTGAAGAACGTAACTTCCCTTATGAAAACTTAAAACTATTAGCTTCTGCTCGTTCTGCTGGTACTGAACTGACTGTAAATGGCAAAACATATGTTGTTGAAGAAGCAAAACCAGAATCTTTTGATGATGTAGATATTGCATTATTCGCTGGTGGTTCCATATCTAAAACTTTGGCACCAGAAGCGGCGAAACGCGGTGCTATTGTTATCGATAACTCTAGTGCATTCCGTATGGATCCTGAGGTTCCACTCGTAGTACCAGAAGTTAACCCAGAAGATATTTTGAAACATAAGGGTATCATTGCAAATCCTAACTGCTCTACAATTATTATGAGCCTAGGATTGAAACCGCTTCATGATATTTCTCCTATTAAACGCGTTATTGTAAGCACATACCAAGCTGTATCAGGTGCAGGTAAAGAAGGTATTGAAGAGCTTGAGAACCAAGTAAGACAATTCACTGCTGGCGAAGAAATGACAGCAAACTTATTGCCTACAGGTTCTGCACCTAAACATTATCCTGTAGCATTTAACTTATTGCCACAAATCGACGTGTTCTTAGAGAACGATTATACAAAAGAAGAAATGAAGATGGTTTATGAAACTCAAAAAATTCTTCATGACGAAACTATTCAAGTAGTTCCTACTACAGTTCGCGTTCCTGTATATCGCTCTCACTCTGAGTCTGTATTAGTAGAAACAGCTGAACCAGTATCTGTAGAAGCTTTCAAAGCGGCTTGTGAAAAATTCCCAGGTTTACAAGTAAAAGATAATCCTGCAGAACAAATTTATCCTATGCCATTATATACATCTAATCAAAATGATTGTGAAATCGGTCGAATTCGTAAAGACTTGTACAATGACAAAGGGATGAATTTCTGGATTGTAGGGGACCAAATTCGTAAAGGTGCAGCACTTAATGCATTGCAAATTGCTGAGTACTTGGTGGAAAAACAAGCATTTTAATCTTTCCAGGGGAGGACAGATATGAAAACCTTTGGTCGAGTGTTAACAGCTATGGTGACATCCTTTAATAGTGATGGATCCGTTAATATTGAAAATTGTGTAACTATTGCTAATCATTTATTAGATAATGGTTCTGATGGTCTTGTTGTATGTGGTACAACAGGTGAAAATCCAACTATGTCTAAAGAGGATAAATTAGCTTTATTTACGGCTATCGCTAAAGAATGTGGTCATAAAGGTACAATTATTGCCAATGTTGGTACTAATGATACAAAATCTTCCGTAAATTTTGTAAAAGAAGTCTCTAACATCGACGGTATTGATGGTTTGCTAGTTGTAGTACCTTATTACAATAAACCTAACCAACAAGGCCAATATTTACATTTTAAAGCTATTGCAGAGGCTACTACATTACCGATTATGGTATATAATGTACCAAGTCGTGTTGGGACTGGTATTTTCCCAACTACATTAGTTCAATTACATAATGAATATCCACATGTATGTGCCGTCAAAGAAGCAAGCGGTAACTTGATGATTGCTTCTGAAATCAAACGCTTAATGCCTGGAGATGAATTCATGGTATACAGTGGTGATGATGGTCTTACTTTACCAATGTTATCCGTAGGGGGATGTGGGGTAATCTCCGTAGTATCTCATGTAGCTGGTAAAGATATGAATGCTATGATTCAAGCTTTTGAAGCTGGTCATAATCATGAAGCTATTCGTCTCCATCAAGGCCTATCTGAGATTATTAAAGCTATGTTTATCACTACAAATCCAATTCCTGTAAAATATGCAGCACGTAAAATTGGTTTGCCAGTTGGTGAATTTAATTTACCAATGTGTGAGCCAACTGCTGATGAAGCGGCATATATTGATAAAGCATTAACAGAATATTTACAATAATATATAAATAATCATAAAACCAGTAACTACTATGTAGCTACTGGTTTTGTTTTATATGTCTTATATTTGTTACTAACATTTATAGTCTAATAACCAAAAATATAATGTGTAAACTTTTTATTATGATATAATTGCACTGGAGATAGTATTTTCAACTATACTCTAGTCTACTGTTAATTCATGATAAACAGAAATTTGTGATATTTCGAATCGACCATAAGGCGATTACATTAAAACACAAGGAGTTTAACATGGAACTAACAATGTTAAAAGGTAAAATTCACAGAGCTACTGTGACACAAGCAGAACTTGATTATGTGGGGAGCATTACTATAGATACAGATCTATTGAGTGCATCTGGAATACGAGAGAATATGAGCAAGTTCAAATTGTAAATATTAATAATGGAGCACGATTTAGCACATATACTATTGCTGGCGAAGCCGGTAGTGGTGTTATATGTTTAAATGGAGCTGCTGCACGACATGTCCAAGTACATGATAAAATTATTATCATGTGTTATGCACAGCTGAATGAAACTGAAGTTGAGAGCCATAAGCCTCTCGTTGTATTTGTAGATACAAACAATAAGATAAGTCATATAAAAAACTATGAGAAACATGGTTTATTAGTTGATCAAAATTAATTGTTATTGATCGAATTACAGTAGACTGTATAGGACTATCTTCGTATTTACAATAAACGGAGGAATTACTATGGAACATGTACTTACAATTGAAAATGTACGCAATACGATTAGTAAATGGAAAAAAGAAGGATATTCCATTGGTTACGTCCCAACTATGGGGTTTTTACACGATGGGCATGCATCATTAATAGATCAAGCAAGAAAAAATAATGATAAGGTAATTGTCTCTATTTTCGTTAATCCCATTCAATTTGGAGAAAATGAAGATTTAAGCACATATCCACGTGATATCAATAGCGATAAAAAGCTATGTGAATCACATGGTGTGGACCTCATATTTACACCTAGTCCAGAAGAAATGTATCAAGATAAAAAAGGCTTTTGTAGATATTGTTGATTTATCTAGTACATTATGTGGCATTCGTAGACCAATTCACTTTAAAGGTGTATGTACTGTTGTAGCAAAATTCTTTAATATTATTCAGCCTACAAATGCATATTTTGGTGAGAAGGATGCACAGCAATTAGCCATTATCCGTAAAATGGTTTTTGATTTAAACTTTCCTGTAAATATTATTGGTGTTCCTATTGTGCGTGAACAAGATGGATTAGCAAAATCTTCTCGTAATACATATTTATCTAGTGACGAACGTAAAGCTGCAACTATACTATATAAATCTATTCAAACAGGAAAACAAGCCATTAAACGTGGAGCTTCTGCTGATAGTATCATTAATACTATGACAGAAATTATAAATACTGAGCCCTTGGCCAAGATAGATTATATTTCAGTTGTAGATGCTAATACTATGCAACCAGTTGAAGAGATTAATGCTCCTGTTCTAGTTGCCATGGCAGTATATATTGGTACTACACGTCTAATAGATAACTTCTCCTATGATCCAAATTAGGAGAGGGAGAGGTTATGAAGCAACTAGTAACACTAAATCAACTGATATCCAAATACTTAATGATACTAATCATAGGTTTTTCTTGTATTGCTTATATAGTACCTTCATATTTTTCTTGGGCCATAGCTTATACACCATTTTTACTTGGAATCGCTATGTTTGGCATGGGACTAACTATTAAATTTGAAGATTTGTGTAGTATTCTCAGACATCCAAAGGATATTTGTATAGGTGTACTGGCTCAATATACAATAATGCCTTTATTAGCTTGGGGAATCTGTCATATTTTTACATTACCTCCAGATTTAGCAATTGGTGTCATATTAGTTGGCTGCTGTCCAGGTGGAACCGCCAGCAATGTCATCACCTATATTGCTAAAGGTGATGTTCCTTTATCTGTAGGAATGACGATTACTTCAACATTAATAGCACCAATTGTAACGCCTTTACTAATCCTATATTTGGGAGGTACATGGGTAAATGTAGCATTACTACCAATGATAATAACTATGGTAAAAGTAATTATAGTTCCTATATTATTAGGTGCAATCATCCAATATGTTTGTAAATCACGGATTAATACATTAACTAGCGTAAGTCCTATTGTTTCTATGATTGCTATCATATTATTAATAGCAGCCATTATAGCCATTAATAGAGATAAACTTTTAATTTCTGGCCTAGAAACACTAATAGTTGTTGGTATACATAATATACTCGGCATGCTTTTAGGCTTAGGTGTAGGATATATACTTAAATTAAGATATGATAAAACTACAGCGTTAGCGATTGAGGTAGGAATGCAAAATAGTGGTTTAGCAGTCACATTGGCGGCAACAAATTTTGCATTAAATCCTTTAGCAACGTTAGTAGGAGCTATCTTTAGTGTATGGCATAATATATCAGGTGCTATCTTTGCTATGTTACGTAGAGAAAATAGTTTACGTAATATATAAACTTAATAGATACAAGAAAAAACCGGCAACCATAAGTTGCCGGTTTTTTTCTATATTCTGTCTCGTACAAGACCAATGACAAGGCCTTCAATATGACAGTCATCTACAATGATTGGATCGAAATCATCATTTTCTGGTTGCAAACGAATATGACCATTTTCTTTATAGAAACGTTTTACTGTAGCTTCATCATCGATACGTGCCACAACAACATCACCATTATTAGCCGTATTTTGATGGCGTACAATGAGCATATCACCTTCATACATACCAATATTCATCATGGATTCGCCTTGAACGCGTAGTAAGAAGCAGTCAGAATCACCAGTTAATTGAACAGGTAATGTAAGAGTAGATTCTAAATTTTCTACCGCTGTAATAGGCATACCTGCTTGTACAGTACCAATAAGAGGAACTTGTTTTAAACCAGCGCCTAAGAACTCAAAATTATCAGAACTTGATGTTTCATTACCATCTACAGAAATAGAAGGTTTTGTATCCTCTAGTACTGTAATAGCGCGATTTTTATTAGGATCCCGTTTAATATAACCAAACTTTTCAAGAGCATTCAAATGAGATTGCACAGTAGAAGTAGAACTAAGGCCTACATGTGTACAGATTTCTCGAACAGTAGGACAACGATATTCATTATGTAAAGAGTCCTTAATAAAATCTAATATACGGCGCTGTTTTGTATTAATATCTGTAGCAGGGCGTCTCACGATGAACCTCCATAGTCAATGTAATGTCAAAATCATATCAATATGTATATGCGGAAAAATTTACTCATTTCGTACTATATAATAAAAACAATAAGATAATTACTTATCTTATATACCTATTATAGGCAATTTTAAAAGTTTTTGCAAACATTTGTTCTAAAACACTTGACCGAACATTCGTTCGTGTGCTAATATAAGCATGTAAACAAACAAATGTTCTCAGATATTATGTTCGATGTAAATGTGAGGTATGAGATGAAAAATATATTGATGATGGTAGGAATGTGCTTAACAATCTTGTTCGGCTATAATATGACAAATCCTGTAACAGAAGCAAACACACATGCTATCCGTGAAGTAAAAGTACAAGCAGGCGATACTATGTGGGATATTGCAGCTCGCACAGCTCATAAAGATATGGATGTTCGTGAAATGGTATATGCTATGAAGGAACTCAACAAAATTGATGACTCTGGTGCATTAGTTCCTGGTACAGTTTTAAAAGTACCGGTTAAGAAAAATGATAGTCCTGTTAGAGCTTTGGACTATGTGGCTCAAAACTAAATATATATGGGTATAGCCCAAACGAAAAAGCAGCTACTCAATAGAGATAGCTGCTTTTTGTTATCTAATGTATGTTATTATACGATTTATAGATATTATCTTAATCAACTGATTTTTAATTATCATCTAAATCGTTTTTCAAAGATAGTAGAAATAGGATTATCTACAAACTTATTGGCTTCATTAATATAACGACGAACCATGTTAACACTATGATGACGTGTTTGTCTCATAATATTACGTTCTTCCACACCATAAGCTGCAGCAGTTGTTGCAAAGCCATGTCGTAAACTATGGGCTCCATACATAGATGGATCAAGACCAATGAGAGAAACATATTTTTTTACAATTTCTGCAATCATTTTATCGGATATGCCTGTTTTACGAAGTGACATATTTTTAGTAAAACCTCTAAATACAGGCCCTTCAATAATACCAGAGGCACGTAACCATTGCTGTAAAGCACGTACTGCGTCTAACGGAGAACCAGATAAATGAGGAATCGCTACAACAGCACCTTGACCTTCTTGGTCTGCTTTTGACGATGGTACAAAGATTTCAACACCTTGTGGAGAAAACTGAAGATGTTCTACTGTAATGGCCGCAATTTCACTACGACGAAAAGCGCCCATAAAGCCAATTAAGAGAATTGCTTTATCACGTAATAATTGCAACTCAGGCACATCTAGTTTATCCATACACTCTAGAATATCTTCAATATCCTCTAATAGTACTGGTGTTTTACCTTGTTGGAACGTACCTTTTAAACGTCTAATCCCTCGTAAAGCTTGTTTTACTATAGGTGCCATACAAGGATTATCTCTATGACCAGAGGCATTATAATTCTCCGATATGGCGCTAATGCGACGAGATATTGTATTAGCCTTAGCATAATCAGCTAGATCATTTATGTAGTTCACAATTGTTTCTGGTGTAGCTGGAAAATAAGATACCTTTTGATAAGTACACCAATCTACGAAATCGTCCCAATCCGATTCGTAGGCATCAACAGTATTTTCAGCCTTAGATAATAATATGCTTTGTTTTGCTTTCATAGACAACTTAGTGCTATTCATAAGCGCATCATTATTGCGCAAATAGAAATGTTTCTGTTGCTCTTTAGACTTTGACATAGTTCACCCTTACTCTAAAATTATCAATATAATTGTACCATAGATTAGACCGTAATATGCTATAATTAGAGAGTATGATAACTAATTCGGGAGAGTTTATAAATGATGACGAAGAAATATATTTTAGTAGGAACTATGCTTGTTCTCTTGGGGACAAGCGGCTGTTCATACATTCCAACAGAAAATATTTCTTATGGTGTATATTACAATGATACAGATCTATCTAATACACCTAAGAATGAATTACAGGCTCGCTTACAAGAGTTAAATAGTAAAATGCCTCAAACTATATCTATTGATATGGGCAATAATAAAAAACAACAAGCTACCTATCATGATTTAGGGATTCAAATCGATACAGATACTATGGTAAAAGCTATTTCTACATATGGCTATGAAGATAATATGTGGACACTACTTTCAAACCGATTTAATGCCTTATTCTATGGTCATCATTTTAAGCCACAATATAAGCTTGATGAGGTAAAAGGTAAAACCTATCTTAGTGAATTGGCTAAAACAATTGATACACCAGGACATGATGCATACCTTACCATTGAAAATGGACAAGTTGTATTACATCCTGCAAAAGAGGGTAAGCGTATCGATATTGATGCTACCCTTAACAAATTAAAAGATGATTTGCAGGCCGGTGATAGTATTAACTCCTTATCTATGGTATTTACTACACAGAATACTGTAAAAGTAAGTGATGCCGATTTAAAACCTTTGAATACGATATTAGCTTCTTACACTACAGAGTATGATCCTAGTAATGAAAGTAGAACCCATAATATTCAATTAGCATCTGATAAAATAAACGGTACCCTAATTAAACCGGGTGCACAGTTCTCCTTTAACGATGTTGTAGGTGAACGTACTGCAGAGGCTGGCTATGATGATGCACCTGTTATGATTGATGGTAAATTAGTTCCAGGTATTGGTGGTGGCATTTGCCAAGTAAGTTCTACCATATTTAATACAGCTTTACTATCCGGTATGAATATTATCGAGCGTACACCACACTTTGAGCCAGTAGGATATATTCAAGCTGGTCGTGATGCTACGGTAGCTTGGGGCTATTTAGACTTTAAGTTTAGAAATCCTTACCAACAATCTATTTATATCCTTAGTGTTATGAACAACGGAACGTTAACGATCTACATTATAGGTACGGCTCAAGATAAGCCTAAAAATGTTTCTATTTCTGTAGGAGACTATGGCGAAATTCCTAACAAGACGATTACTAAGGTAGATCCTTCATTAAAAGAAAAAGAAGTGCAGGAGGGGCATGTAGGTTTAACAATGAATACGTATAGAACCATTACCTATGGTAACTGGGTTACGCAAACAGATTCCTTTGAGTCCGTATATGATCCAGTAGATACGATTATTACAATGCCTGCAACACCTGTAGCACCACCAAATCCACCGACAAAATCGGACAAAAAGAAATCATAATTAAAGATTTTATTAAATATAGCCTAAACTATTGACCATACGATACAAATAGTTTAGGCTATTATTTGAACTATACATGAGAAATCATTTGATACATAGTCCAGTATGTAAAAGTAGATATCTCAATGACAAAGAAAATTTATCAATTCATTCTCAATAATTATCATTTACTAAAATAGAAGAGGAAGTTATGGACTCAATTTTACAATTTGATCACTCTGTGATTTTCTATGTACATGAACACCTTGTATATAGTTTTTTAACGCCAATAATGGCAATTATATCTAAAATCACTAGTAATGGCGCATTATGGATTCTAATCGCATTATTATTGATGATTCAAAAAAAATACCGCGTATTAGGCGTAGCCATAATTATTGCCTTAGGATTTGTATTTATCATCGGTGACCAAGGATTAAAACCTAATGTGGCTCGGTTAAGACCATTTGTAGATTTTCCGAATGTTACGGTACCATTAGAGTCAGCTTTACCAAAAGCAACAAGTTTTTCATTCCCATCAGGCCATAGTTTTGGTTCATTTGCATCTGCCATGACCATTTACCTAGGCTTGAGCCAAATAGCGCCTCAGAAGCGATATTTAGGGATTTTAGCCTTGGTATTGTCAGTAGTAGTAGCATTCTCTAGAGTTTACTTATTTGTACATTATCCAACAGATGTATTAACAGGCTTAGTATTAGGGATCATCGTAGGGTTCATCGCTTGGAAGTTAGCAAGAGTTGGTTGGAACTGGTGGATAAACCGTAATAATGATGTAGAATACGAACCGTATACATTTAAACGTAAATAACCTTAATAAGCTAAAAAACCATATGACATAAGGGATTGGGCCATTTAGGCCCAATTTTCTTATTGTAATTACTTCCGATAATATATCGTTATCGGAAGTAATTTAAAAACAAAAGAAAAACTAGCCTATATTTCTATAAGCTAGTTTATGTAGATTAAATCAAAATAAATCATTAAAACGATTTATTTATCATAAAGACTCTATTCTTTTTATATATCTAGCCAGTTCAGGCTCATTGATAGTCACCTTATCAAATTTAGGTTCAATGATTATACGGCCCTTATAATCCATCAAACCATATTTACCATCAGACTTATAAACAAATAAATCTTTATAAAATGACGTTATGTCATCATCAAAATATGGTAATTTGAATAGTTTATAACCTAAATTAGTATCAATCACATATTTTGTTTTATCATAGGTTGCTGTAGTAACTTTATTTAATACATAAATAGGCTTAGTTGTATCTATACTATCATAGACTTCATCAAATAAAACACCATATTCAGCATTAAATATATGACTCCCATTAGAATCCTTTAATACAAAACTACGATCACTTAATTGTTCATAAGAATCATAGTTCATGTGTACAACAATTTGATTTAAGGAGTTAATAATACCATACTTATTATTTTCATTAGATACAACAAAATAATTAAACTCATTACCTAAATGTTGTATAGATTTATAATTTGCAGGAATTACTATTTCATTCTCACCTATTCTCATTCCATACAAAGTATTACTTTTTTTATCTACTTGACTAAATAATTCATAGGTATCTGATGGTTTTCTACTATATAGACGTTCTTCTGAATATCCAGCTGTTCCCGCTCCATTTCCAATAAGTTCTTTATAGTCATCAGTATTAATAAGATGATTTGCTTCATTTTCGGTTAAAACAACTCCATCTTCTGTAACATATTTAGTATAACCATCAAAGGTATGGATTATAAATAGCAGTTTTTGATCTTTCTTAGATTCTAAGAAGTCAATATTCTTCCAACTATCTTTTATAGGATTAGTAAGAATTTGATTACCATTATTTTGGTTATACAAATACCAATAATCTCCTTTTCGTCCTAATATTAAATTTTTATTTACACTACTATATTGATTTACTACATCATTAATAGCATAGGTACCATTTGAATTAACTAATTTAAATCCAACACCGGTTAATGCTTTTGCATAGTCATAAGAAAATGCATATTCATAGCCTGCAGGAAAATATGCTAATTCAACTAAATTTACATATCGCTTTTGACCATTTTCATAAAAGGATCCATATACGTATGTTTTGTCATATCCGTCCATATAATCTACGTGTAAATTATCATATGGGCCCAGTATCCAACTCCCTTTTTCATCGACGATAGTATTACCAGCTGGGGATTCTAAGGTAATATATTCTTTTGCAGATGTTATATTACATGCAGCCAATGCTATAGCTAATCCTAATATAAATTTTCTCATATATCTCTCCATAATATTACACAACACAATAATAATTAATTTCATAATACCATATTTAACCCTTTTAATTAAATGAGTCCTTTACATACGCTTACAAATTATAACTATCTAATAAGAAATTACTATTTAAATAAAATTGTATATTGAATTTTTTAGAATTAGGTTGTAAAATAAGCATATAAACTATCTAATTTACTCATATCAACTCTTATGGAGGTATTATATGTGCTGGTGTGATATTGTAAGCAAAGCCAAAATTGGCGGTTTAAAACATCTTGGTAATGGTATGGAAAGTTCCTTAAGATTTCTTGCGGAAATTGTTCTTACCCTAAGTATTATTCGTGTACTTGTAAACTGGATCTTTGGTATTTAAAGCTCTAAACTAAATAAGATACTATAAAAGGCGCTTAGTTATCTAAGCGCCTTATTTCTATTCAATTATATTTGATGATTAGTTGTATCACAGCTAATATATTCTACAACTATTTGGCAAATATCTCCACCCCTATCAATACCCCAATATACAGGATAAAGACCACATCCGTATCCTGAGCGTATCATAGGAAATGATAAATTGGTATCTGGAATTTCAAAAATAATCCAATCTCCGAGAGGTTGTTGATATTGAGGATTATCTAATGCATTTTGTTTAAACTTTTCCTCTAATAAATCTAAGTAAATATTACCATTTGGATTGTTTTGATACCATTGATCTTCAAATTTTTTATAAGCCTCTGCTGTAGCTACATCAACAATGGTTGCCAAAGCACTATCTACAGAAAAGCCAACAAAACTTTCCTCACCTGTTAATTCAGAAAGGTCTTCATCGCCAATAAGCGCTAACTCATATCGTACTGGTTTTGTACTTTTAAATAACACTCTAGTTAAAACATAACCATAATCATTTGGACCTAATTCAGCAACTAATGTTTCAACGGGATATGTCCCAGGTTCAACACTCCTAAAATAAGGAAGATTTTCTAAAGTACCTAAATTTACAACGGGATCACATGCAAAGATATGTCCTGTTGTAAATGTAAAAGCACCCATTGGTAATCTATATAACTTTTTATTAAATAGTTCTTCACCATTAAATATATCATCATAATTGACAGGCGCCTCTAATTTTCCTTCACTATTTAATTGATCATATATAGTTAGCCATTCTTTAGAAAGCTTATTCCTCATTAGTATTTTCTCCTAAAATTTATGAAATACATTATAAATTAGTGATTACTGATACGCTTCGCTGCAATCAATATATTCCATAATAAGTTGGCAGATTTGTCCATCTTTATCAAATGCCCAGTATACAGGGTATAAACCATCACCAAAGCCAGATTGAATCATTGGTACAGTTAATTCTGTTTCAGGGATGGTAAAGTTAATCCAGTCCCCTTTAGATCGTTGGTATTGAGGATATGCCATAGCATTTAATTGGAATAAATCGCTATAGTAATCATCGTAAATGTTCTTATCCGGATAGTTAGTATGCCATTGATCGTAGAACTTTCTGTAGGTCTCAATCGTTTCAGCATCCACAACTGTAGCAAGACCAGAGTCTACCGGAAAACCGATAAAGCTTTCACCATCATCTAGAATTTCAATATCTTCTGTACCTTTTAAGGCTAATTCGTAGTTTACCGGCTCATTTCCATTAAATATAACGCGGCTCGCCACATAACGATATTGATTTGGTTCCATTTCAATGATTTTAGTTTCCAATAGATACGTACCTGGTTCTACCGTTCTAATATAGGTATCGGGTTTGCTCGGTAATGTTACCAATGGATCACAGCATGTAATATGACCTGTTGGGAAGTTTACAGTCCACATAGGCAATGTATGTAAAGGAAACCCTTTTAACTCTTTACGAGAAAATAAATCGTGATATGGTACAGTAGGTTTTAATTTGCCTTCAGAACCTAATCGGTTGAATGTTTGGATCCATTCGCTAGTTAATTTAGATTTATCCATGTTACTCCTCTGCTTCGTATTTACAATGAATATATTCGCCCTCTAATACTTCGTAAGCTGCTGTTTTACGTATAATTTGCTTCACCAAAGTATCTAGCTTTGAACCATTAGAATAGTCTGCTGGTGCATAATACCGTATACGGTGATGACGCATCATTTTATAGACCTTATCTTTATCCTTTCTTAATAGGATCATATACACCTATGGAATGACCACCATTGGCATTAACAAGGCTCATACAAGGAATATCGGTATCACTATCTCCAATATAAATCATATTACGGAACGGCACACGTTGATTCTCAGGCTTAATATAATCATTAACACCTGTATCATTAATATCGAGAATCCCTTTTTGTATGCGGAATAAAAACTGTGTTTTATTTGTATAGTTAATAGCTTGTGCAGGCCATACGGCTACACCCTTATCATCGAACATAAATGCACTAGCATAGATTTTGGTGAAAGCCCCCTCTTTTGCCATTTCAGTGCCTTCAATCATCTCTTTTAAACCAGAAGAGATAATGTAATGTTCAATGTGAACCCCATGTTCTAATCCATACTCCCGAATACGTTCAAACCAAGTACGAACGCCTTCATACAGTTCTACTTGATTGCCATATTCCATAAGCTTTTCTTTCGTTATATAGAAATGGCCTACAGCCTCTTGAATCATCTTGTACATATAGGCTAAGTTATTATCCATGTCATTCTTTTTAGCCAATTCATTCGATTCTTGCCAAAACTGTTTAATTTGCTCTTCGTTATAGCCAACAGATTGAATAAAACCTTGGGCCTGCATATCGTCAGGGGTTAAAGTTTTATCAAAATCGTAGCACATAGCAAGTACTGGCATAGACGATTCAGTAGATTGTAAAGCTTCTTTACTGTCGCTCTTATAAGTTATCACGGGTTGCACCTCCTTATGATTACAAAAATACATATACAAAGGCCTTCATTCTCTTATATTCCCGAGCTGTCTCTTTGACAACCCCTTTTGTTTATATTGTACACGATACGTCAATGATTTAAATTTCGTAATTCCGCGTAATTCTAGTTAAAATAAGCAATCTTGTGTAAAAGTTTCGTCTACAATCCAGCTCTTTTCCGTGCTTTCTTTGATAATTGCTGTTTTTGAAAGTGATCCAATGAGTAAGCTAGAATTTGGATCATGTTGCATTTGATTTTGGCGAACTGAGGCTTGATTCGTATTGGCATAACAATAACGACAGAAATGACTACAACTATCGTAAGCGCCAATATCCCCATGTAAATAACAATTACACTCTAGTCTAGCTGGTGTACGTCTCGGTGCTTTTAATTTTACGTTCCAAGCACGTTCATAACAGTCTAGTGTAAGACAGCCCTCTACATTAGCACCTAATTCTTTGAAAACGTCCCCTTCTCCACAGGTTTTAAGTATCATTTGATGAGAATGAGCTATAGATACTAATTCTTTAATGATCTTCGTTTGAATATCTAAACTCGGTCTATAGCCTTCAGGAAAATTATGAGCTACCTTATCAAAGATATCTAAAAAACTAACGATAACTGTATCAGTATAGCCCTTTAAGGACTTTGCCATTTTATAAAAGCTTTCAAAATGAAAATCTATGGTATATTCATTGGTTAAAATAATTGGATCATAGCGCCACACCATAGACTGAGGATTAAGCTCATTGGAAATATGTTTAAAACCATCTATTATAGACTCATATGGCGGTACATAGGGCTCAATATCACGTCCATAAGGTGTTATCGTCATATGCCAATATTGCCGATACTCTTTAATTTCATTTAGTAATGGTATAAAAGGCAAGGGATTTTTCGTACAAAAAGCAATACCATCTACTACTTCGCGATTAATAGTATAACGCGTTATTTGTAGTATTGGATTATAAGGATTTCGAACGTCTACGAAACCTTCATGTATACGATTAATCAGCCATTGACCATAAAAGGCAGGTATATCTGTACGTTGTCCAGTTTGTAATATCATAGCGCTGCCCTTTCATTAAACAAAATATAAAAATATTATAACATATCTATCCCTATGTATTTATAGTATAAATGTGATTTTTGCTGTATAGTTTATTCATTGTTTATGGTACTATAAAGATTATAAAATATGAGGAGAACTAACGTATGAACGATATTTTCGAACAGAACCATCCTATGAAGGATGATAAAGAATTTATTACATCCTATTGGACAGATCGAGCTCATGATTTTGGAGCCTTACGAGCTAAAGAATTAGAGAGCCCTAAACTTAAATTATGGAGAGATGAACTAACGAGTCATATCTTTGATTCTGATCGCTCTTTACGTATTTTAGACATTGGTTGTGGTGCAGGCTTCTTTAGTATTATCCTCTCTCAACTAGGACATACAGTACACGGCATCGATATTACGCCTAATATGATAGACGAAGCAAATCAGCTGGCAGAATCCCTTGATTGTGATGCTACCTTCTCCGTCATGGATGCTGAAAATCTCAGCTTTGACTCCAATACCTTTGATATCGTTGTAGCCCGCAATGTAACATGGAACTTACCACATCCAGATAAAGCCTATGCTGAATGGTTACGCATCATTCGTCCAGGCGGTTTAATCCTCAATTATGATGCGGAACATGCTCGCAATCACCATGACTTACCACCATCTGTTCATCATGCCCATGAACATGTAAGCAATGACTTAAAAGAGCGGTGCCATACTATTTACCATATGCTTGAAATTTCATCCTTTACACGCCCTCAGTGGGATAAAGAACTACTCACAAAATTAGGTGCTAGTTCTGTTAACATTGATACCACCGTAGGATCTCGTATTTACAGCGAAGAAGATGAATTTTATATCCCTGTACCAATGTTCTTGGTGAAAGTAATAAAATAGCATTCAAAGTAAAATATTACAAAATAAACCCACTCCAAATGATATGTACCCCCTTTATTAAGTATCTAATAAAGGAATATATCATAATATGAGTGGGTTTTCTTTTATTTATTACTTCTTATTATCCTTGATGATAGAGTCATCAAAGCTATAGGTTGTTATAAATTTTGTTTTAGGATTTGCTGCATTGCCAATCTCTTCTAAATATTTATTAGAAGCTACTTGAAGATCTTTCTTATACGCATCGGCCATAGTTTGTAAATTGTTCGTGTCACTTACTCGTTTAAAGGTTTGATCCATAAATTTAATAGTATCTGTTTTTGAATCATAAATAAGAGCAGTATTTGGTATGCCAGTAATATCCATCTTGATTGTATTTGAATTTGAGCTATCTGCGTTACCTACTATATCGTTAGCACTCATTACAAGTGTAAGTGCCGTAATATAATTTAGACGAACTTCCTTTATATCCCCTACCATTTGAGTAGATTCAATAACAGGTCTCTTTTCAGGCGTCGTATATTGATAGTTATAAGCTTTCATATCTGCTGTATAAATCGTCTTACTATCATTTCGAGCGGTAAGATTCATCGTAAAAATAGGCGTGTCAACAGCGCTCACTACACTTTGAACAGTATAGCCTGAGTAAGCAATCCATTCTCCTTCAGGTCCTTTAGACTGAGAAGACGCACTATTACTACTACAACCAGCTAATATCAACAAACTAACTAAGGCGATACAAAGTGAAAGGTATTGAAGTATTCTTTTTAGCATAGCATTACCTCGCATACAAACTTATATTTTATAAATACAAACCTAACTAGTACTACACTAGACAAGAAAAAGCTAATCAATTACAGCTATAGTTTTTTACTAATATATTAGTTACTGAAATACTCTTGAGCCTTAGTGATTTCTGCACGAAGTTTTTCTTCATCAATAGTAAGCAATTCTTTGTTTTTCATAAGAACTTTGCCACCTACAATTGTAGTATTTACATCAGAACTGTTTGCAGAGTATACGAGTGCCGCTAAATCGTTGTAACGTGGCATCCAGTGCATACCAGATACGTCATATAGCACGATATCTGCTCGATAGCCTTTCGCTAAAACACCAAGGTCTGTATAGCCAATTGCTTTCGCTCCTTCTACAGTACCCATATTCCAAGCTGCTTGTGCAGGAATGGCTTTAGGATCGTAGAGACGTGCTTTATGTAAGGTAGCCGCAAGGCGTACTTCTTCAAGCATGTCCGCATTATTATTAGATGCGGAACCATCCGTACCAAGTCCAACAGTAATACCTTTACCAATCATTTCAGGAACGGGTGCAATACCACTTGCTAATTTAAGGTTAGATTGTGGATTATGTGCTACTGCTACATTATTTTCAGCCATAATTGCCATATCTTCGTCTGTAACATGTACACAGTGTGCTGCTAATGTAGTATTCCAGAATAAACCTAGGTCATGCATATGAGCGATTGGAGTTTTACCTGTAGCTTTCATTACATTCTCCACTTCCCCTTTAGTTTCGGACAAGTGCATGTGAATGCCACAGTTTAATTCATGAGATAAAGAGATAACCTTCTCCATATAAGTATCTGGACAAGTATATGGCGCATGTGGTCCTAATAATACCTTGATGCGGTCATTATCAAAGCCATTCCATGTGCGGAATAAATCAGCATTCTCAACTAATGCTTGATCTGCTGTTGGAGAAACACCTGCTAAGCCACGAGATAATACAGAGCGAATACCCGTTTCTTTTACTACCTCAGCCGTGGTAGTATTCATAAAGAAATACATATCGCTAAAGGTTGTAGTGCCAGTGCGCAGCATTTCCGCAATGCCAAGTTGTGTGCCATAACGTACGTAATCATCGTTTAGTTTAGCTTCTGTCGGCCAAATCGCAGTTTCAAGCCATTCCATAAGCTCAAGATCATCTGCATAGTTTCTAAATAGCCCCATCGCAATATGAGTGTGCGTATTTACAAGACCTGGCACTGCCAATTGGCCTTTACCATCGAGCACTTCCTTAGCATAATCTTTAACCTTAATAGCTTCACTATCCTTTAAAATAGCTGTAATATAGCCATTTTCAATTTCAATAGCATGATTTTTAAGAACGCCCTCATCGGTGAGGACGTCTACATTAGTAATCAATAAATCGGACATAGTCTTCCCTCATAGGTATAACCGAGCCATAAAAGCTCGGTTATAGTTATTAATTCTGAAAGTATATAGTAGTAATAATACACCTAAGCCTATCATTTACTATTACATTTCTATTCAATATTAGTTTACTTTTGTTAAGTAGTCGATTTGTTCTTGTGTCAAAGAATCTAAATCATAGCCCATGGAGTTCAATTTAAGTTTAGCAATTTCCACATCTAATTCATGAGGCAATACATATACTTTTGGATCCATTTCTTTACCGTTTTTCAAGATATACTCTGCAGCAAGGGCTTGCATAGCAAAGGACAAGTCCATGATTTCTGCAGGGTGACCATCACCAGCTGCAAGGTTAACTAAGCGACCTTCAGCCAATACATATAGTTTACGGCCATCAGCCATCGTATAGCCTTCGATATTTTGACGAACACGCTCATGGCTTACAGCAAGGTCAGCTAATTCAGCTACATTTACTTCGCAGTCGAAGTGACCTGCATTACATAAGATAGCTTTATCTTTCATCACTTCGTAATGTTCTTTTACAATAACATCTTTACAGCCTGTTACAGTACAGAAGATATCGCCAACTTTAGCAGCTTCAATCATAGGTAACACTTTGAAACCATCAAATACAGCCTCAACAGCTTTAATAGGATCTACTTCAGTTACATATACGTGTGCACCAAGGCCTTTTGCACGCATTGCAACGCCTTTACCGCACCAACCATAACCAGCAACTACAACATTTTTACCTGTTACAGTTAAGTTAGTAGTACGCATGATACCGTCCCAAACGGATTGGCCAGTACCATAACGATTATCGAAAAGATATTTACAATAAGAGTCATTTACAGCAATCATAGGGAATGTTAATTGTTTAGCATTCTCTAATGCGTATAAACGATGTACCCCTGTCGTAGTTTCTTCGCTACCACCGATAAGGCGTTCTTTAGCGTCTTGACGTGTAGTATGTAACAAGTTTACAAGGTCACCACCGTCATCGATGATGATATGTGGTTTATGATCTAATGCTTTATGAAGGAAATCAAAATATTCTTCATCTGTGCAATCATACCAAGCATATACAGTAATGCCCATATCTACAAGGCCTGCTGCTACATCGTCTTGTGTAGACAATGGATTAGAGCCAGTTACGATAACATCAGCACCACCACGTTTTAAAACAGTTGCAAGATATGCTGTTTTTGCTTCCAAGTGAACGCTAACAACAATAGTTTGGCCTTTGAAAGTTTGTTCCGCTTCAAAACGATCGCCTAAAGTATTTAAGGTAGGCATAAAGTTAGAAACCCAATCAATTTTTTTACGGCCTTCTGTTGCTAAGTTAATATCTCGAATTAAGGATTGCATAATAACTCCTTTTACTAATATGAGTTGATATAGTTAAAATAAAAATTTGATATAGTTAAAATAAAGATTTAATAGTAAACCCACTTGGATTTGTTTGTTATTTAGATTCTACAATTTGGCGTAGCTTACCGATTGACTCTTCGTAATTTGGAGTCAATACACCTTCTTCAGTGATGATAGCAGTCACGAGGTCATGAGGTGTTACATCAAATGCAGGATTGAGTACACCAATGCCATTAGGAGCTGTTTGAACACCATGTAGAGATGTTACTTCATAATCGTCGCGCATCTCGATAGGAATATCGCTACCATTTTCCAAAGTAAAGTCAAATGTACTATAAGGTGCCGCCACATAAAACGGAATATTATGGAATTTAGCGAGAACGGCTACACCATAAGTACCAATTTTATTAGCTACATCACCTTTTGTAGTGATGCGGTCCGCACCGACGATTACAGCATCAATAAGGCCTTGCTGCATAGCATAAGCAGCCATATTATCTGTTTCTAATGTTACAGGGATACCATCTTCGTGAAGCTCAAAAGCAGTTAGACGAGCACCTTGTAATAATGGACGTGTTTCATCGGCATATACCCGTTCTAGTTGACCATTTTCATGGAGCTTACGGACAACACCAAGTGCAGTACCTAAACCACCAGTAGCTAGTGCACCAGCATTGCAATGGGTTAAGATGCGAATATTGTTCTTACCTTCAAATAATGTAGCCCCTGCTTCGGCCATACGACGGTTCAAAGATACGTCTTCTTCGTGAATGATAATAGCCTCTTTAGTAATAAGGTCTACTACTTCACTCATAGAAGACATACTTGCCACATTAGCTTTTACAAGAGACATAACACGATCTACAGCCCATGCCAAGTTGATTGCTGTAGGCCGCGTTTCCTTTAATGTTTCACTAAAGTCATATAGACTCGTTAATTGCTCACTAAATGGAATCTCTTGGCGACCTGCTTCCATAGCCGCTAAGATTAAACCATAGCTAGCTGCTACACCGATAGCTGGAGCCCCACGAACACGAAGCATCTTAATAGCCTCAGCTACTTGGCGCCAATCAGTACAGTGCACATAGGAAATCTCTGTTGGTAATTTAGTTTGATCTAATAATATTAGCGTATCTTTACGCCATTCAATATTAATCATAGCGTCTCCTTCGATGAACTATTATTTTCTAGTATGAATGGATTATAATTTAAAACCACCATATTCGTGCATGCGATTATGAGCATCATAGCGAGCATCTACATCGATTGCATCAATAGCACCTAAGATAAGAGATTTAAGTTGAGCCGCCATATCACCCATCATTTCTACTACTTCACTATGAGTCAAGGCAGCGTCGGAAATACCTGCTGCATAGTTTGTAATCATAGAAATTGTGGAATATGCCATTTCAGCTTCGTTAGCGAGATTCACTTCTGGAACATTCGTCATACCAACTGTATCACCACCGAGCATGTGGAACATTTTAATTTCCGCTGGTGTTTCAAAGCGCGGACCTTCTGTACATACATAGGTACCACCATTGTGAACAGACAAACCTTGTTCTGTGCCAACCTTTTGAAGAATATCACGCAATTCAGGGCAATAAGGATTTGTTACATCAAGATGTGCTACTGGACGGTCACCACCTTCATAGAATGTAGTGATGCGGTTCTTAGTAAAATCTAAGAATTGGTCAGTCAAAACGAAATGACCAGGCTTAAAGTTTTCATTCAAGGAACCTACCGCAGTCGTAGAGATAATAAATGTAACGCCTAATTTTTTGAGCCCCCAAATATTAGCACGATAATTGATTTTGTGTGGAGGAATTGTGTGATCTTTACCGTGACGAGCAACAAAGATGACTGTTTTTCCGTGGTATGTACCTTGTACATAATCTATTTCACCATATGGTGTCATTAAGGATTCTTCATGAATATTTTCAAAGATGGATGGATCATAAACGCCAGTACCACCAATTATGCCAATTGCACTCATTGTGACCTCCTAATATTAATAACTCTTATCTTTTATTTTCTCATAGAATACAAAAACAGGCTATAGGAAAAACCATATAGCCTGTAATTTTTATAAAGGTTATTTTATTCTTAATAGTAATTATTGTACGGGACCTTTTGGTTCGAACATATCTTGTAATTCTTCACGACTGAAATGATATTTTTCATTACAGTAATGACATACAAGCTCCGTAGTTTCGTCTTCTAGAATAGCCTTTTTATCGTCTTCACGTAATGTCATAAGAACACCGGCAAAGCGGTCGCGACCGCAGCGACATTGGAAGTTAACAGGCTCATTATATACCTCATTAACAGTTAGACCGTCTAATACACGTTCCATAAGACCTTTACCATCTGGATGTGCTTTCAAATATTCTGTAACAGGACCTAGTTCATTAATATTTTTCTCTACTTGTGCCAATGCTTCATCAGTAGCATCAGGCAAAGCTTGTACGATAAAACCACCGGCTACAACGGTATGGTAATCTAGATCTACCAATACGCCAAGGCTGATGGTAGACGGTACTTGCTCAGAAGCATATAAATAGTAAGCTAAATCCTCTGCTACTTCACCACTTTGAATTGGGCTTGTAGAGGTATAATCTTGTGCCAATTGTGTAAATCTCGTAACTTGTACTTCCCCATTATGACCTACTGCAGCACCTACATCAAGCTTACCAGCATGCTTCAAAGGTACGTCAACATGAGGCTCATCTACGTAGCCTCGAACCGTATTATCAGAAAAAGCATCTACGTGAACTACACCTAGTGGACCATCACCTTTGATGCGTAAGCTTACATTTTCATGGTTTTTAAAATCACCTGCTAATAAAATAGCACCTGTCATAGCTCGACCAAGAGCTGCAGTTGCTACAGGCCATAAATCGTGACGTACACGAGCAGTTTCAACTGTATCTGTTGTTACAGCTAAAGACATACGAACCCCTTCTCGGGTAGTAAAACGTTTAATATAATCCATTCTATCAATCCTTATGTTTACTTAATCTATTTAGATATATTTTATGTTGCTTATATAGTATATCACGTCAAATATGTACATTCAAATTATAGAGAATATATGTTCGTCTAGTTCATTTTTAATGTAACAGAACATATTTTCGATATTATAAAAACACCCAGTATCATAAGATACTGAGTGTTTTGTATATAATTCTTAGATTTGATCGATAAGGTTAACCATTTCAATAGCGCCCATAGCACAATCATAACCTTTATTACCCGCTTTAGTACCGGCACGTTCGATAGCTTGTTCAATGTTTTCTGTAGTTACTACACCGAACATAACAGGAACACCTGTTTCTAAAGAAACATGAGCAATACCTTTAGCTACTTCATTACATACATAGTCATAATGAGTAGTAGCACCACGAATTACGGCACCTACACAAATAACTGCATCATAACGACCAGATAAAGCTGCTTTTTTAGCAATCAAAGGAATTTCATAAGCACCAGGAACCCAGATTACAGTGATATCTTCTTGTTTAACGTCGTGACGAAGTAAGCAGTCTTCAGCACCACCGATTAATTTAGATGTAATGAACTCGTTAAAACGAGAACCAATAATAGCAAATTTTTTACCAGTACCTAATAAGTTACCTTCTTGAACCATCATGATAATGACCTCCTATATTCCATTTAGGAATTGTATATGTAACGATTGAGTAATATGCTAACAGATAACTATTAGTCATCTAACATATGACCCATTTTTTCTTTTTTTGTTTTCAAGTAACCTGCGTTGAATTTGTTTGCCGCAATGATGAGCGGTACACGACTAGTTACATCGATACCCCAATGTTCTAAGCCATGGCGTTTTTCAGGATTATTCGTTAACAAGCGAATGCTCTTAATCCCTAAGAAACGAATGATTTGTGCTGCTAAGGAGTATTCACGCATATCTGCAGGGAAGCCCAATTGTTCGTTAGCTTCTACAGTATCAAGGCCTTGCTCTTGTAATGCATAGGCTTTAATTTTATTTGTTAAACCAATGCCACGACCTTCTTGGCGCATGTATACTACAACGCCTTGACCTTCTTTTTCGATAGCACGTAACGCATTATCTAATTGTTCACCGCAGTCACAACGTTTAGAGCCGAACACATCGCCAGTTAAACATTCAGAGTGAATACGTACAAGAACATCGCTACAGTTTTGTACATTACCTTTGACGATGGCTAAATGCTCTTTTTTATCTAATTCATTTTTGAATACAAAAATATTGAAATTACCAAATTTAGTAGGTAATTTAGAACAAGCACCAAGATCAACCATATCTTCATGCAGTTTACGGTATTCAATAAGCTCTGCTACGGAAGCAATTTTCAAATCATACTCTTTCGCAAACTCCATGAGATCTGGTAGACGTGCCATATCGCCATCATCTTTTGTAATCTCACAAATAACAGCTGCCTCTTGTAGACCTGCTAATCGGCAAAGATCGATAGATGCTTCTGTATGACCTTGGCGTACTAGAACGCCCCCCTCTTTATATACTAGAGGAAATACGTGACCAGGACGACGGAAGTCTTCTGGTTTAACATTAGGATCTAATAATTTTTGAATTGTATAAGCACGTTCTGCTGGAGATACGCCTGTTGTAGTATCTACATGGTCAACAGTAACGGTGAAAGCAGTTTCATGGTTATCTGTATTTTTGGCAACCATTGCAGGAATGCCAAGCTTTTCTAAGGCTTCACGACGCATTGGGGTACATACGATACCACGCGCGTATTTAACCATAAAGTTAATATTTTCTTGTGTAGCAAACTCTGCAGCGATGATAAGATCGCCTTCGTTTTCACGGCTTTCATCATCAACAATAATAACAGGTTTACCAGCTTTAAGGTCTTCTAAGACCTCTTCAATTGAATGTAATTGTTCGCTCATAGGAACGCTCCTTACTCTTTATATAAATCCATTCTCTACTAAGAGGGATTGCATAGATTTCTTAGGTTTATCTTCGGTAGGTTCACTGCCGAGATTCATAAAATGACGAATGTATCGACCAGCGATATCCGTTTCTAAATTAACTTCCGTACCAATATGGGCAAAGCCTAAAATTGTTTCACCCAAGGTATGAGGAATGATAGAAACGGAAAAACTGCTGTCTGTTCGTCGCATAATTGTGAGGCTAATGCCATCGATCGTAATGGACCCCTTATAGATGACGTAATCCATGACGGATTTTGGGGCCTCTACGGTAAAGATAATGGCATTATCCGTTTGTTCCCGATTAATGATGCGGCCTGTACCATCTACGTGACCTGCCACAATGTGACCGCCAAATCTACCGTTAGCGAGCATAGCCCGTTCTAAATTGACTGGTTGATGGACTTTTAAATTTGTGAAAGTAGTCATCTTGATTGACTCAGGCATAACATCAGCTGTAAATACGCCATTACCAATCGTTGTAGCCGTTAAACATACACCATTAACAGCTACGGAGTCACCTATTTTTAAATCGCTAAATATTTTATTCCCCCGAATTGTTATGGCTAAGGATTTAGGGCCCTTTTTAATGCTCTCTACACGGCCGATTTCTTCAACGATTCCCGTGAACATAAGCGCCCCTCCTTCCTTGACGATACGCTTCGATGCGAATGTTATTATCTAATACTTTAGTTTTTGTAAAAGTTAACTGCGGAGAAGATTCTAAACTTTCAAAGCCACGACCACCTACAGCAGGTGTAGCCTCTGTTCCACCGATTATTGTATTACCAATATAAGTAACTACCTTATCAAAGTTCAATGTTTCTACAAATGAACTTATAATGGCAGAGCCACCTTCAACTAATACTGAAGTATAACCAAAATCGCCCAACTTCGTAAGAATATCATCAATAGATAATTTTTTAATATCTATTACGATATCTGTACTTTTACTTTTACGAGTAGCAACTGATTCGACAACCGTAACAATAGCACCTGCGTTTTCTAAAGCTTGAATTCGATCCTTTGGACAACCTGTAGATACAAAGATATGAACCTTACGATTTTCTACTTCAAACACACGACTAGTCGTAGGTGTTCTACCTAGACTATCTAAGATAATTACATCAGGCTGATGAACATGAATCGGTTCATCAAGTATGCTTGTATCTAATAAAGCCTCTGATAATTCAGTATCAGTTAAACGACAGTTTAATTGAGGATTGTCTGCCAAAATTGTACCAATGCCAATGAGCATAGCATCATGTGTGGCACGCAGTACATGTCCATCTCGGCGGGAGGACTCATTCGTAATCCATTGAGATTGACCTGTAAATGTGGCAATCTTACCATCTAGTGACATGGCACTTTTAATAGTTACAAAAGGTTTACCTGTCTGTATATATGTAAAGAAATGTTCATTTAGTTCAGCACATTCCTCACTACATACGGGGCAAACAACCTCTATGCCTGCTTCACGGAGTAAATCCATGCCCTTTCCAGATACTAGTGGATTAGGATCTGTACTACCTACTACGACTTTAGCTATACCAGCCTCGATAATACGCAGCGCACAAGGTGGAGTTTTACCATAATGAGAGCATGGCTCTAATGTTACATATAAAGTAGCACCCTTAGCATTATCACCAGCTTGATTTAGGGCATGAACCTCAGCGTGAGCTGTACCAGCTTTGTGATGATAACCTTCACCGATTATTGTATTGTCTTTAACCACTACAGCACCCACCAAAGGATTTGGCGAAGTGTGACCTGTGGCTAATTTTGCCAGTGCAATGGCGCGTTTCATATATGCTACGTCATCCACCATATCACCTCAATAAAAAAAGGACTATATACATAGTCCTTGGGTAATCATAAATACGCACGTCAAATGTGCCTCGTCTTTTCTCATCCAGACTGTACTGTCGGTATCGGAATTACACCGATTCATACCTAAAAGGTTCGCGGACTATACCGCCGGTAAGGAATTTCACCTATCCCCAAAGACTCATCTATTTTGTTTCTGAATTAATAGTAACACTTTTATTAACGTTATGCAACAATAAGAGTTTTGTATTGAGAAAGAATATTAAAAAGTAAAGAAGATATAAAATACCTATTATTATAGTTCAATATATAATAAATTAAAAATTTATTAATCATAAATATATAAACATATATAAATTATGTATACATAAAATAGTAACATTTATCACATAATTACACTACGAAGAGGTCTAATATTATAATATATGGTTTCATAGCAATACTTAATTGATATTATTTATTAAATATAGGTGATAATATGGCAAAAAAACGAATTTCTGATGTACTTATAGAAGTCTTAGCCAATGCAGGTATCGAACGCATATATGGTATCACTGGCGATAGTTTAAATTCTGTAAACGATAGTTTACGTCGCAATGGTAAGATTGCTTTTGAACATGTTCGACATGAAGAAACAGCAGCCTTTGCTGCAGGTGCAGAAGCTTCTTTAACTGGAAAACTTACAGTTTGTGCAGGTAGTTCTGGTCCTGGTAATTTACATTTGATCAATGGTCTCTTCGATTGTCATCGCAATCGAGTTCCAGTATTGGCTATAGCTTCTCATATTCCACAATCCGAAGTAGGCTTAAATTACTTCCAAGAAACACATCCAGAAAACTTATTCAAAGAATGTTCTTGTTTCTGTGAACTTATTTCTAATCCAAAACAAATGCCAGAAATTCTTTTCCGTGCTATGAATGCAGCAGTTGGTAATCAAGATGTTGCTGTTATCGTCCTTCCTGGTGATGTAGCAGTAATGGAAACAGAAATTGATGAATTACCAGTATGGCACCACCCTCGCTTACCTCATATCGTTCCACAACGTGAAGATATCGAAGAAATGTCCGCTCATTTAGAAAAAGGTGAACGCATTACCCTCTTCTGTGGTGCAGGTTGTGAAGGTGCACATGATGAGGTCGTAGAATTAGCAAAACGCTTACAAGCTCCTGTAGTACATGCCTTCAGAGGTAAAGAATGGGTTGAATGGGATAACCCATATGATGTAGGTATGACTGGCCTATTAGGCTATACATCTGGTTATCGTGCTATTGAGCACTGCGATACACTCATTATGCTTGGTACAGACTTCCCTTACCGTCCATTCTATCCAGAAAATGCAAAAGTAATTCAAGTGGATAGAGATCCTAGTGCGTTAGGTCGCCGTGTACCTCTTACACAAGGGATTATTGGTACTGTAAAAGATACGTTAAAAGAATTGTTACCTCTCGTAGGTCAACGTGAAAATACTGAATTTATTGATACAATACGTAAGGAATATACAAAATTCAGAGAGAATTTGGATAGCTATGCTGCGGCTGAACCAGATGGTGTAGCAATTCACCCTCAATACTTCGTAAATCGTCTTAATAAATTAGCTGCCGAAGATGCAATCTTTACCTTTGACGTAGGTACTCCAGTTATTTGGACTGCTCGTCACTTAAAAACAAATGGTAAACGCCGCATCTTAGGTTCCTATAACCATGGCTCCATGGCCAATGCTATGATGCATGCCATCGGAGCTCAAAATGCATGTCCAAACCGTCAAGTCATCTTCCCTCTCCGGTGATGGTGGCTTCACTATGATGATGGGTGAAATGCTAACGTTAAAACAATTAAACCTACCAATTAAAATCTTCGTATTTAATAATGAAGAACTTAGCTTCATTGCAATGGAAATGAAAGCTTCTGGTTACTTAGACTATGCTACAGACTTTGTAAATCCAGACTTCGGAAAACTTGCAGAAGCTGCTGGTATTAAAGGTGTGAGCATTCAAAATTCTAGTGAAGTAGACGAAAAAATTATGGAAGCTCTTAACCATAATGGTCCAGTAATCGTCAATGTTCGCGTAGATAAACAAGAACTTGCTATGCCTCCTAAAATTGCTTACCAACAAGCGAAAGGCTTCAGTAAATACTTAATCAATGCAATCCTTGATGGCCGCGGTACAGAACTTAAAGAAATGGCCAAAACAAACTGGATGAAATATAAATCTCTGTTCTAAAATCTGCCAAATATTCAAACCCTGTCAAAATAAATAAACTGCAAAACTTTCAAAAAAAGAGATGTCATCAGATGATGACACCTCTTTTTTTCTTAATTTAATCATATATTGTTATAAAACCTTCAGTCCATCCCCTTAAATTAAGAGTGATAGTATCTATTCCTAAACACTCTATGCCATGTACTTTAAATATATCCCAGGTTTTATACCACTCTATTGCTTTCTCTGCATATTTTAAACTACTAAATAAACCTATGTATCCTGAACATGTATAATAATCATCTATATCATAATCATACCAAACACCATAAATTTTGTTGTTTATGATTTCAAAACTAACATCATCACCTATATGCGCACAATCATTTAAATAATGAGTTGTTATCGAAAATGAATCATCAGCCAAATCAGAAAAACCTATCAAATTTTTTGACTCAGTTAATGCCTTTTCTGCTAATGATAATTTAGAAAAAAAGCCTAAGCCAAAATACTCTGTTGTAGTGACCCCAAAAAGTTAGACTTTTATTTCCGAGTAACCTAAACTGGTTGCTCGGAATTTTTTATGCTGCAGTAGTAGCTAAACGATAGTCAACTGGACTTAGCCAGTTCAATTTTTCCTTAATTCGTTTAGTATTGTAATACATAATATAGTTTTCAATCGCCATTTTTAACTCATCATAACTATGAAAGGTATTGTCATAATACATCTCTTGTTTTAAGATAGCAAAAAAGTTTTCCATTGGTGAATTGTCGAGACAATTACCTCTTCTAGACATACTTTGAAATATGTTATGCACTTTTAAATTATGTTGATACGCTTTCATTTGGTAACCCCAACCACGGTCAGAATGAAATGTCCGTCGATACTTAGCATCAGCAGTCTTTTCAATCGCCTGTTGTTGTGCTGAAAGTATAGACTCAGCCGATGGTGTAGGACTTATACTAAAACTAATAATTTCAAGATTATATAAATCCATAAATGGATCTAAGTATAGTTTTCCAACTTTCAAAGCACCGTTTGCATCTAGTTCATAATACTTAAATTCAGTTGTATCTGTAGTAATTTTTTGATGTGGTTGACTGCAATAGAATCTACGCTTAATGCGATTAGGTGCAATCCGTCCTTTAACGCCTTTATATGAGTTATATTTTCGGCTCTTACGGGAGAATGCTATTACTTGCAGATTGAACTTTTGCATAATTCGTTGCAATCGTTTCTTATTAATAACAATACCTCGTGATCGCAACAAAGGTAACAATCTTCTATATCCATAGTTGGGATGGTCTTTACGAATATCTTCAATAGCTATTCGTATTTGTAGATCTGGATCTACTCGGTCAAAGCGCTGTTGCCAGTACATATATGTTGCTTTTGGAAAACGTAAGGCAGCAAGAATCTCAGTTAGTTTGAATTCTCTTCGGAGACTGCTAATGATTCTTGCTGTTCTTTCATTTTTCGAGCGTCCTCGAGGCGCAATCTCCTCAATTCTTTTAAATAGGCATTCTCTATTTGAGCGTAGCGTAATTGTTTTTCCAATTCTAAAATACGAGCTTGCTCTGGTGTTAATTCTTTTTTCTTCTTTTGGTTACGTGATTTAGTATGTGTGGTAATCTTTGCTTTTTCATCTGTTCGACTCATGGTAGGTATTCGTCCTTTCGGTCGCTCGACAAAAGCATTGGTCCCATATTTCATAAAATCCGATTTCCAGCGAGCTATTAATGAAGGATTATTCAGCCCATATTGTAATGCAATTTGCCGATACGATAATTCACTAGTTAAGTATGACTCTACCACAGCTAGCTTAAATTCTGAAGTATATCTTGTATTATTTCGCTTTCGACACAAACCATCTTTACCAAATTCTTTAAATGCACTAATCCAACGACGAACTTGCGATGTAGTCTTTACACCATATTTCTTAGTTAAATACTCATATCCACCTTCGCCGTTTAGATATGCGGTAACGACTTTTAATTTAAATATAAGGCTATATTTTGCCATAGAGAAAACCGACCTCCTTAACGTTAAGATTTTTGGTCTAACATTAAGGGGTCGGTTCATGTATATGGTAACTCATTATTCTTTTTATAGTGAGCTACAGCTTCATATATTGGAACTCTCATAATTACCCACTCGTTACACAATAAAAACAATATAAATATGACACTCTAATAATTTCTATCTATAATAATCGTCCTCGTAATCATCTTTATATCGTATTGCATCGAGATCTGATGGTGATAGCACATTTCCTTCTTCATCAACATATTCTCGGAATTCGTTAAAGTATACACCTGGAATATCTGATTCTTCTAAAACAGGTACATCCTCTGGCTCAATATCCCAAAATTCTATTTCTACAGATTGATTTTTATGCTTATTTATCATGTCCGAACACTCCCTTTATCAGAAAAATCTACTTAAATACAAGAAAATTAACAAAAGTGTTGAATACAATAATAAAGATAATTCGACTATAGATGTTTAATCTACTAATAACATCAGTTAATTTATAAGGCATATTGGTTTTTTTATTAATCTCTTTATTTACAATCTTCTTCAAATAAACCAATTTAAGCATTTCGGATATAGATACTAAGAATAGAACTATAGCAAATATTTTATTACTATAATCAGCAAAAATTAAACCTAAATAAATTCTTAAATTGCAATATGAAATTGAACACTCTGTAAATCCATAACTTTATTAACTTCTTCAATGAAGACTTCTTGAGGCGTTTTGTAATTCAACAGCTTTCGGGGTAAATTGTTGCACCAATGTAACGCCCGCTGAATCGTTTCTTCTGACACAGCCTTTATGGGCGTTCCTTTTGGGATAAAGCGGCGTAATAGTCCGTTATGTCGTTCATTTGAACCGCGTTCTCCAGGCGAGTACGGGTGAGCAAAGAAAATAGATAAATCCTCTGTTTCTAATGTACTTATGTCTGCAAATTCACGGCCATTATCAGCCGTAATAGTTTTACATAACATGGATACATCGGAAACGGCCTTAAGAGACTCCAACCAATTTTCTAATGTCATTTTTACATCCACAGCTTTAGCGGATAGACAACGTAAGGCTACATATAGGCGAGACTTGCGTTCTAACAATGAAACAATTACTTCATCGCTTTTATTCTTTATTCCTCGGACCGTATCCAGCTCCCAATGACCAAATTCTTCGCGGGTAGCAACAGATTCATCACGCAGATCAATGGATTTACCTAACTTGCGTTTGTGTTGCCTGTTATGTCGCTTCTTATGAGAATGGCGAATAACACAAGGCAAATCCATTGGTTTAAGACCTAAAATGCCTTGGTAAAGGTAGTTATATAAAGTTTTAGTACACACCATTTCATTGCGTACAAACAAACCCTTACGTAAGGCGTAGCCAACAGCAGCATCTAAGGACCATTTATCGACTCTTACCTTGTTTTCAACCCAAGATAAAAAGGGCTCAATAGAACCTGCTTTCAAAGTGTTGAAAGAACCTTGGCGGGTTCTTTCATAGGACCGCAATCTGCTATATACATAAGAACAGCCTTGTTTTGTTTAATTTGAACCACTGTTCCACGCTTTTTCTCAGCATAAATCGTAGTTCTAGAGCGTCCTAATGCCTTGGCAATAGTATTGATAGGATCACCAGCAAGAAGGCGTTTTTCAAGATAAAAGCGCTCCTCTAAATTTAAGTGTTTGTTTGTGCGCAATGATGTGATAAGATTAGAGCAGTCCATATTAGTACCTCGTGATTGATTGCGAATTTGATACTCTAATCTTATCACTTGTACTAATATGGATTTTTTATGTGTTCAATTTCAATTTACAACTAAGCACCTAAATAAATTACTAAAACTTGGAAGATTTGTATAAGTAAAAAAGATTTACTTCTTTTAAAAGAAGCAGATACAAAATATATTTCTTTTGATTTAGCTAGAACTACTACTGTAATAACAGCCATTAATGTTAAAAAAAGAAAAATCATTTTCTCCTCGTAGTATAGTTATAGTAGGTAACATTATTAATTATTAATTGTATTTTAGCAAAATATAGAAAAATAAGCACTATATCCACTTTAGGTATAGTGCTTATTTTGTATTTAAGTTTTATCTTGTATTTCATTATGCCCCAAAGAGTGACATTTGTTCGTCTTCAGGTAGTTCACCACAGCATTTGAGTTCTTTCATTAGATCAATGATGGTGTTAGATACTTTACAACGACGTTGCAAGTCTTTTAGAGATGTAAACGGACGTTCTTCTCGTTCAGCTACGATAGCATCAGCTACTGTTTCACCTAAGGAATCAATAGCCAAGAATGGCGGCAATAGAGCACCATCTTTAATGCTAAAGCGTCTTGCTTCAGAGTGTTGAATATCTACATTAACAAAACGATAACCCCGTTGGTACATTTCCATAGATACTTCTAAGGCACTCATAAGGTCCTTATCCTTAGGACTGGCGGCGCGATCAAGAGCCTTAATACGATTGAACTCAGTCATTTGCGTTTTAAGGTCACCCGTCATAATGCGCAAATCAAAAGCCTTTGCTCGAATGGAGAAGTAGGCAGCATAGAACGCCAATGGATGGTATACCTTAAACCACGCAATACGGAAGGCCATCATTACATAGGCTACCGCATGGGCCCGTGGGAATAGATAGGAAATCTTCTTACAAGATTCAATAAACCATTCAGGAATATTGTTTTCCCGCATTTCTGCTTCAAACTCAGTCGTCGCTTGACCTTGTTTATTCCGTTTTTCAATGCCCTTCCCTTTACGTACGTTCTCCATTACGAAGAAGCTATGCTTTCGATCCATACCGCGATGAATCAAGAAGTTCATTACGTCGTCACGAGTAGAGATGGCTTCGTTCAATTTACAAGTACCATTTTTAATGAGGTCTTGCGCATTATCGAGCCATACATTAGTACCATGAGAGAAACCAGAGATACGTACTAAGTCGGAGAACGTTTGGGGACGAGAGTCTTCCAGCATGCCCCGTACGAATTTCGTACCACATTCTGGCACAGCCAAGCTAGCTACTTGGTCACCTTGTAATTGCTCTGGCGTTAAGCCAATACCCTTCTGTAGAGGAGAATAGACTTAAAGTACGAGGATCATCAAACGGTATAGTTTTAGCATCTATACCTGTCAAATCCTCTAGCATACGAATGATAGTCGGATCATCATGGCCTAGAATATCGAGCTTAGTCATACGACCTTCGATGGAGTGATAGTCAAAGTGTGTTGTTAATACACCACTTTCCTTCTTATTCGCTGGATGTTGTATAGGTGTAAAGTGATGCACATCCATATCGCGAGGACATACCATGATACCGCCAGGATGTTGTCCAGTAGTATTCTTAACATTGGTAAAGCCTTTTGCTAAATGTTCAAAGAAACCACTACGAGCTTGAATATCTCGAACTTCGGCATATTTTTTAACATAACCAAATGCTGTTTTATCCGCAATAGTACCAATTGTACCCGCTTTAAATACATTGTCACGTCCAAATAGTTCTTCCGTATACTTGTGTGCCTTTGCTTGGTAATCACCAGAGAAGTTTAGGTCGATATCTGGAACCTTATCGCCTTCGAAACCAAGGAAGATGGCAAACGGAATATCATGGCCATTAGTTTGCAATGCATGACCGCACTCAGGACAATCTTTACGTGGCAAATCAAAACCACCCGCATATTCGCCCTTTTCAAAGAATTCAGAATGCTTACAATTAGGACATACATAATGCGGCGGTAACGGATTCACCTCGGTAATCTCAGACATAGTGGCAGCAAACGAGGACCCTACGGAACCACGGGAACCTACGAGATACCCATCATCAAGGGATTTTTTAACTAGCTTATGCGCGATGTAATATAGTACGCCATAACCATTGGAGATAATACAATCTAATTCATAGTCTAAACGTTCTTGTACAACACGTGGCAATGGGTCACCGTAAATAGCTTTCGCATTTCTATAACACATTTCTGTGAAAGCTTCATCGGCCCCTTCAATTTTAGGTGAATAGGTACCATCAGGAACTGGCTTAATATCTTCAATACTATCATTGATAGCACGCGTATTTGTAACAACTATTTCATAAGCTTTTTCTTCACTTAAATAAGGGAAGGATGCCAGCATTTCATCGGTTGTACGTAAATGTAAATCAGGCTGCTCATCTGCATCAGGATAGCCACAGGCAGTCAACATGATTTCACGATAAATTTTTTCTTCTGGCGTTAAATAGTGAACGTCACAAGTAGCACATACAGGTTTGTTTAAGGCCTCACCTAACTCGATCACTGTTTTGTTCATATCGATAAGGGCTTGCTCATCTGGCATAAGGCCTTTACGAACCAAGAACATATTATTCGTATGTGGCTGAACTTCTAAATAATCATAGAAGGATGCAACCTCTAATAGCTCTTCCTTTGTGGCGCCGCGAACAATGGATTGCATAAGCTCTCCAGCTTCACAAGCAGAACCAATGATAATGCCTTCACGATGTTCTTCAATAACAGAACGAGGCAAGCGTGGGCGAACCTTGTAATGTTCTAGGTGAGAAATAGATATCATCTTGTACAGATTGCGCAAACCTACCATATTTTTAGCTAATAAGATAATATGATAACGTTTATCTTTTTCTTTTTTCTTCTTCTTATCTACTACAGACTCTTCATCACGAGCAACAATTTCATCATCAATGAGATAACCTTCTACACCATAGATAACCTTAACGCCTAACTCCTTACCAAGAGCTTGCGCCTCTGGGAAGGCTTGAACAACGCCATGGTCAGTAATAGCTACTGCTGGATGACCCCATTTTTTTATTGTTTTGAATAAATCTTTAACAGATACAAGGGCATCCTTATCGCTCATCTTAGTATGTAAATGAAGCTCTACACGAGAGTCCGGACGGTTTTCAGTACGTTCTACACTAGTCGTTTCCAAAGCTTCAATACTACGAATAGATAGGATATAGTCTTTATCAAAGCGATCATCAAAGTTTACGCTACCTTGTACGCGAACGCGTTGCAAACCTTTTAACTGTTTAAGTAACGCATCTCCTTCTTCAGGACTATTCGTAAACTTGATGAACTTAATACTATTCGTATCATCAACAATGCTGCCGTTAACGATACTTTTACCAGTCTTAGTATCACGTTTATCTAAGCCTACTAATACACCTTCAAAGATGACACTAGGTGTATCTAAGGTCCCCATAATTTTAGAAGCGACCCCTTCAATTTTAGGGCCTACAATCATGCCCTCATCTGTAGGAACATCCTTCGGTGCACGACGAGGATATTTTCCATCCCCTTCACTACCTTTAGATGTGGATTTGGTAGCGCTTTTAGGAGCAAAACCTTTACTTGTTTTAGGTGCGCTACTAACAGACGCTACAGTATCATTACCACTAGATGCTGCAGCTGTTTGATGAGGTCGAGAAACGACGACTGGATTATTATTGAAATAGCCAAGTTCTACAGCTTCTACGAACGGTGCAAAATCATCAAACTCGGCATAGTCATCTTCATGATCATAGCCAGCAAAAGATTTACCTCTAGGCTCTTGGTTTTTAGCCTCTTCAGCTTCACGTTGTGCCTCTGCGGCCTCAATCCATTCACCAGCACCACATCCACCGCCATAATAATAGGTATCTAACCCTTCCCCAGTTTCAGTATCTACCTTCCAAGCAAAACAGCATGCTGTATCGGTATTTGTTGGAATATCATCAAAGGATATATTCTTCTCCTTATACCATGCAGATAATCTGTCACGTAGGCTTAGCAGCGTAGAAAATGCAGAGTCTGCAGCTTGTATCGTCACATGTTGGCTATGACAGTTCACATAGAAAGATGATTTCTTATTCTGTTTTGGTACAACACGATAACGTACTTTCATTTTTATCCCTTATACCCACAATAGGTAATACATAAATCTCTAAATCTCCAAATATCGCCCTTACTACTACGACTATCTAAGATAATCTCATACAAACCTTTTAATAAAACTCGTAATGCTTTCGTAGAAATCCGAGAGCTCGCTTCATAAGCAAGTTTGATTGGATATGGTTTAAATGACGAATCATGGTCCTTACATAAGTTTTGTATGGCTTGAACAGACATTCCCGCTTGTCGACATTCATTGACTAGTAGCTGTAAACGTAATTGCCCCTCAATATAGCTCATAGCACGGTCTAATTCTTTATAGCCAAACATAAATGGAAATAGTTCAAGCAATGTATCAATATCTCGTTTTAACAGAGCCTCTTTAAAGGTAAAAATATTCTTGGCACCATAGTCACTGCCATTTTCTTCTAGAAATTCTTTGGTAATGACTTTTTCCCCTGTAATTTGCAAGAAATAACGGTCAAATTCAGTTCTCATGAAAGAAACTGGTACATCTTGCCACAAATCGATGAGATGCGCTACATATTCCTGTGCATCCGGCGTCATTTTAAATCCATTAGACGTACAGTACTGACGTATCCACATCACAAGGTCTGCCCCTTCAAGGCGCTTGCATTGATGATTTGGTATTTTATCCAGAATCTCCTTATTCTGTTTAATCCGTTTATCAATCATATCATGATAAATCAAAAGAATAGGATTATCCCCATTATATTCCATGATGAGATCATACAATGGAATCCAAGCATCGCTATTTTTGCCGCTTTTACGAATGATAGGCAAGTTAACTAAACAGAATACCTTTTGATCCCCAAATAGTGAATCTTCACATAACTTTTCACTAATCTTCTGTGGGCCAGCTTCATCGTCTAATACGGTTACTGGAAGATCTGGATAGGCACTTAAAAATTTGCGTTTTTCTTCTTCAATTAATTGTGGCTCATCACCATAAATAAGCTGAATATGTGCCATAGTTCCTCCTTTCACAGATACATATCCTCGATATAGCTATACCCCATTATATACATGCGTTCTGACGAAGGATCCACATCGCGTAACGCACCGTGGGGACTTCCAAATAGAACCGTACTAGTAGGTGAAATACGTCCAATTTCAGCCATTACACGAGACCGACTCGTTATATATAATGAATTAGTCTTATCATTTAATTTTAGTTTTTTTTCTCTACTTTGTCCATTATATACTACGATTTGGTTCATACTATTTTTATATACCACCTTTGCAGAACCGTTACTATGAAAGTACTCAACTATTACGCTTTTAGGATGTACGCCATAGGCTCTAATGGCTTGATTAATAAGCCTTTCATTAGGTGCAGTCTTAATATGATCTGGCGCATCGATTAATAGATGTGCCCCTTCATGATTTGGTTCTATACAAAGCAAAACATTGCATTGCTTCATTGGAATATAATGAACTAATGTTTCCTGATGATGATGCGTAACATAATAGGAAGCACCAAAGGTTAAAATCAGTAAAGTTAATGATATTACTATATGTACAGTATATCTTTTTCTATGCGTCAAAAAGTACGTAAATAAACCTAATAGCACATAATATATATAAGCACAATAAGGATGCATCATACCAAGCCATAGTAGACTGCCACTACGACCTAACACATGATTTAAATATAAAGATATTCGCAATAGTACATCTACTAAAGACCACATTAACGATATAGGGAGTACGTAACTGACTAAAGTACTTATAAATATTAAAACTATGGATATATCTAATAGGGGCGCTACTATACAGGCCGCTAACAAACTAGCAATGCTAATATAGTGAAAGTAATAGAGCTGTAACGGTAAAATTAACAACTGGGCAGACACACATAATACTAGCGGTGTTTTTATCCATCTTGGTAGCCACTGTATCCGCTCATATAATACCTTTCCCCATATGAGTAAACCATAAGTCGCTCCAAAGGATAGTTGAAAGCTTACATCAAATAAGGAGAACGGATCATATATGACACATAAAATAGCACATATACATAATGCTTGTTTAGCCTGATATAGTCGTCCCTTTATATAGGCGATACACATGAGTATGCTCATCATCGTAGCACGTAGAACAGGTGCATCGCCGCCTACGATACCACAATATATACAAGCAACTATAATACCAAAGATTAAACATGTACGCTTCTTTAATTTAATAAATCGTCCAAATCCGTACACAAGGGCTAACAACAAAGCAATATGCGATCCTGATATAGATAAAATATGGATAAGGCCTGTATAGGAGAAAGCCTTCATTTGGTCTTCTCCGAGCTCACTATAATGACCACCTAAAGCTAACGCTTGAGCTAATACCTTTTGTCGTCCTTCTAGATTATGACCAATATTTTTATCTATAGATTCGCGTAATACACCAGCAATTAATAGGCCTTTCCTGTATAGTTTATCAAAAAATGTATCTTTATAGTGATACATTTGCAAATCTTTGTTACTAGCAGCGCGATATACACCATCATAGATACGACCTCTAGTATTAGAGCTCATATATCGACCTCTAAGATTAATACGACCTTCCTCTTCAATGAGAAATAAGGGCTTTGGTGTACCTTCAATAATTGCATACTCTCCTAGTCGTATGGGATAGTTCGTAGTAGATACCTTTGAGTATACTTGTAAACGCCCTTGTGCTTTAATATAGTCATTTTTTGCAGTATTTTTATAGGGATGTAGGCCATGGATTTCAATAGTATATTTGTAATACTCCTGTCCATTTAAATTTACTGTTTCAGGAGCAGATACAACCGTACAAAAGTATTCCCCTTCTTGCTGTAAATAATATGATGTAAAACTATTAAAATGTATAATCCTTAAATCGGTTTGATAATAAGATAAACCAACTAAAACAAAGACTAAGACCATTAACTTGCTAAGTGAATGCCATCTATCAGACGATTGTAATGCTTTGAAAATACCTACAACTATAATAGCTAACCCTATAGCAAAGATGTAGCGCATCTGATTAAGTACTGGATAATACTGACCATAGCCTAATATTGTACCCATAATTATAGAACCCAATATAATATGTGCCCATTGGCTATGCGTTATAGATTGTTTCTTATTGACCAAATCTAAAGAATTTAAACATGGTTCAACATACTGAAAATTTTCATGTCTACGTATTGATTTAGATTGTAATTTTGTCTTTAATCTTCTTAAATACGCCGTCACCAATGCCCTTCACCCCCTTGATACCTTCAACAGATGTAAAGGGACCTTTTTGTGAACGATACTCTTCAATTCTCTTTGCCATAGCAGGACCAATGCCGGGCAACGCATCTAGTTCTTTAGCAGTGGCGGTATTAATATTTATCTTATTACCACGCAATAACGCTTCAGGATTTCCGTGAAAGTTAAATACTACGTGAATATGATCTCCTCCAGTAACTGATTTAGCCATATTAATAGACTCTAGATCTGCATACGGTAACAGTCCTCCTGCTAGCTTGATAACATCTCCTACTGTTGCTGAGCTTTCAAGCTCATATAGACCAGGTGAAACTACGGCACCTGTAATATAAGCAATCGGTTTATTAGATATTTCTGCTACATTTGATATAGAAGAATTTCCATTTACGCCCTCTTCAGCAAGGACAGAATTGGTTTCATCTGTTATAATAGGCCATAGGAAATAAATTCCTACTAAAATACATAGGATTAATATAATTATCATATACGGCTTCAATTTATATTTCATAGTGCACCTCCTATTGAAGGATTTCCCTATGAAAAATAAAACTCCTACCATTGACTCTATTAGTCACATATGCAGGACTTTTATAATTGATGTCGAATAAAAGGAGAATTTATGAATCAAGAAACATTAAAAAAATACGCCCATACATTACTAAAGTACGGCGTAAATTTACAACAAGACCAAACATTAGTTATTTCTGTTGATGTAGAAAATAAAGATTTTGCAGTAATCGTTACTGAAGAAGCCTATGAGCTAGGCGCAAAAGAGGTAGTTCTTAACTGGAGATGTTCCCCTATCGCTCGTCAACGATTATTACATGCTAAAGAATCTGTCTTAGAAAAACCGGCTAACTGGATTCCTGAATTCTACAAGCAATACATCGATGATAAGGCAGCATTTTTATCTTTGATCAGTGCTAATCCTAAAGCATTAGAAGGTATCCCAACAGATCGTATTTCCTTACAGTCTCGCAATTTAAATAAAGCATTATCCTTCTATCACACAGCAATCATGAACTCTTCTGTTACATGGTGTGTAGCATCTGTACCGACCGTTCTATGGGCAAATTTACTTGGCTATGAAGGTACTGACGAAGAAAAAATCGATCAATTGTGGGCAACATTATTAAAACTTTGTCGTATTGAAGGTGTCGAACCGAAAGATACATATCGTCATCACATGGCAAAATTGCGTCACCGCTGTGAAGCATTGAATAAATTAGACTTAAAATCATTGCGTTACACTTGTGAAAACGGCACCGACCTTTTATTAGAATTGCCCGAAGGCCATATCTGGCTAGGTGGTGAAGAATCCTCTAAAGATGGTACTATTTTCAATGCTAATATTCCTACAGAGGAAGTTTTCTCTGCTCCTCAATATAATGGTGTAAATGGCGTTGTACACAGCACAAAACCATTAATTTACCATGGCAATACAATTTCTGATTTCTCCTTCACCTTTAAAGAAGGTAAAATCGTAGAATACACTGCAAAAGAAGGTTATGAAGTTCTAAAAGAATTAGTAGAAACTGATGAAGGCTCCCACTACCTTGGCGAAGTAGCATTAGTGGATCACTTCAGCCCAATTAGCCAATCTAACCAAATCTTCTACGAAACATTGTTTGATGAAAATGCATCCTGCCATTTAGCAATTGGCGCATCCTATCCTACATGCCTTAAAAATAGTGATGGTTTATCTGAAGAGGAATTAAAGGAACGCGGCCTTAACCACTCCTTAACACATGTGGACTTTATGATTGGTCATGAACGCATGAATATTAAGGGATATACTCGTGATGGTCAATCTGTTGATATTATGATTGACGGTCGTTTACAAGTATAATTTAGGTATATAATCTGAACATAGTAAAAATATAGTAAAAGCTCTTATCCATTATTAATAGATAAGAGCTTTTCTTGTAATAATATGCTTTTATTGATTATCATACGGTAATATGTAAAGTCCGTCCTGTAGGTTTATATTCAATAATTTCTACACCTGCTGTTTTTAGCATCCGTTTAGATGCCTTAACCTCTTTTGTATCTTGTAAAGATCATCTCGGTAGATAACAGCTTTAATGCCACTTTGAATGATGGCTTTTGCACATTCATTACAAGGGAATAGTGTTACATATATTTTAGAACCTTCTAAAGAACCGCCCCGATAATTAAGTATGGCATTGAGTTCGCTATGTACAGTATAGAAATATTTATTATCATCTGCTGTATCGCGTTCCCATGTGAAATCATCATCACTACAATTCAAAGGCATACCATTATAACCAATGGATAAGATTTTATTATCATTGCTAACGATGCATGCACCAACTTGTGTATTTGGGTCTTTAGAACGTTGTGCTGCCAAAATGGCAACACCCATGAAGTATTCATCCCAAGAAATATAATCGCTACGTTTTGCCATAATTACCTCACTTAAAAATAAGCCCCCTTCTACCTATGTAGTTGGGGGCTTACAGTATTAAACGAATAGAATATCGTTATTTAACAACGATATTTACAAGTTTACCAGGTACATAAATAACTTTTACAATATTTTTACCTTCTGTAAACTCTTGAACACGGCTAGATTCTTTAGCCATTGTTTCTAATTCTTCTTTTGTAATATTTACGGAAACAGTAAGTTTATCGCGAACTTTACCATTTACTTGCAATACTACTTCTACTTCGTCTACTACGAGAGCAGATTCTTCGTATACAGGCCAGTTTTCAGTATGGATGGATGTAGTTTCACCTAATTCATGCCACAACTCTTCTGTAATATGAGGAACGAATGGAGCTAAAAGAAGCAATAAGGAACGAGTCAATTCATTAGCTAAAGCGCTATTGATTGTGTCAGCTTTGTCCTTATGAGCGTACATAGCATTTACAAGTTCCATGATGGCAGAAATGGCTGTATTGAAGTTAAAGTTGTTATCGAGGTCTTCTGTTACCTTTTTGATAACGCGGTGCAATTCACGACGCAAAGCGAATTCGTCTTTTGTAAGTTCACCAGTTACATTCTTCTTACCTTCTTCGTTGTACGCATCAACAATACGCCATACACGACCTAAGAAACGATAAGAGCCTTCAACGCCTTGGTCGGACCAATCAAGGTCACGATCTACAGGAGCCGCAAATAGAATGAACAAGCGTGCTGTATCTGCACCATAAGTATTGATAATTTCTTCAGGAGAAACTACATTACCTTTGGATTTAGACATTTTGCTGCCTTCTTTAAGTACCATACCTTGTGTTAACAAGCCACGGAATGGTTCGTTAGCTTCGATAAGGCCTAAATCGTGAATAACTTTCACAAAGAATCGAGAGTACAGCAAGTGCAAGATAGCATGTTCAATGCCACCGATATATTGGTCTACATTCATCCAGTAATTAGCAATTTTTTTATCGAATGGAGCTTGGTCATTTTTCGCATCTGTATAACGCAAGAAGTACCAAGAGGAATCGATAAATGTGTCCATTGTATCTGTCTCACGATGTGCTGGACCACCACATTTAGGGCATGTAGTATGCAAGAAGCTTTCAGATGTAGCCAATGGAGATACGGCACCAGATTCGAATTTAACATCCTCTGGCAATCGTACTGGCAACTCTTCTTCAGGAACGAGTTGTTCACCACATTTTTCACAGTATACTACAGGAATTGGCACGCCCCAGTAACGTTGACGAGAAATCAACCAGTCACGAAGACGGAAGTTTACTTTACCTTCACCAATGCCTCGCTCATTAAGGGCAGCTGTAATATTTTTACGAGCCTCTTCAGATGTTTGGTCATTAAATTCGCCAGAGTTAACTAGGATACCATCTTCATGGTACCATTCTTGCCATTTTTCAAGGCTATATGATTCACCTTCACAAGCAACAACTTGTTTAATAGGCAAATCATATTTATGAGCAAATTCCCAGTCCCGTTCATCATGTGCAGGGGAACCCATTACAGCACCAGTACCATAGTCCACTAATACATAGTTTGCAATCCAAACTGGAACTTGTTCACCAGACATAGGATTTACTGCATAGGAGCCAGTAAACATACCTTCTTTAGGTGTATCTGTAGATGTACGATCGATGTCACTCATATTGCGCATACGCGTAATGAAAGCTTCTAATTCAGCTTTATTAGGAGCATTTTCAATAAGACGTTCTACATATGGATGTTCAGGAGCTAATACAACATAGCTTACGCCGTAAATCGTATCTACACGAGTTGTATATACAGCTAAACGTTCATTAATGGATGGTACTTCAAAGGAGAATTCTGTACCTTCAGAGCGGCCAATCCAGTTTTTTTGCATCAATTTAACGCGTTGTGGCCAGTGATCAAGAGTATCCAAATCCGTTAACAAGCGATCCGCATATTCAGTGATGCGCAAGAACCATTGAGACAAATCTTTTTTCTCAACAGTATTGTCACAACGCCAGCAAGCGCCGTCGATTACTTGTTCATTTGCCAATACAGTATGGCATGTTTCACACCAGTTTACTTTAGCTTCTTTTTTGTATGCTAAGCCTTTTTTATAAAACTGTTGGAAGAACCATTGCGTCCATTTATAGTAATCTTCTTTGCAAGTTGCTACTTCGCGGTCCCAGTCGTAGGACAAACCAAGTGCTTTTTGTTGCAATTTCATGTTCTCGATGTTATCAAGAGTCCATGTTTTAGGTGCAATGCCATGTTTGATAGCCGCATTTTCTGCAGGCATACCAAAGGAGTCCCACCCCATTGGATGCAACACGTTGAAGCCCTTCATTTTTTTGAAGCGAGCTACTACATCACCAATGGAGTAGTTACGCACGTGACCCATGTGTAAATTACCAGATGGGTACGGAAACATTTCTAATACATAGTATTTTTCTTTAGATTCATCGTATTCTGTTTTAAATGTATGGTTATCTTCCCAATACTGTTGCCACTTTTTCTCAAGATCTTGGGCTACATATTTTTCGTTCATGTAGGAGCCTCCTCATATGGACAACTTCATTAGTTGCCGTTTTATAATCAATGTTTTTATTTTACTACTTCAAGTAAAAGCAGTCAAACACTAGCGTTTTACTACTTGTACGGATTTTGATAAGCGTTTTTTCTCTGCCTTAGCTTCTTCAGCTTGACGTTTTTTCTCAGCTTTTGCTCGTTCAGCTTCTTCTTTAGCTATGCGTTTTGCTGCTTCTTTTTCTTCTTTAGCCTTGCGTTTCGCTTCTGCTTTAGCAGCTTTAGCCTTTTCTTTTTCCTCTAAGCGCAATTTGTATTGTTCAAGCTTAGTTAATGGTTTTGTTTCCTCTACTACAGGTTCAGGAACATCTACGGTATCGGATTTAGGAATGCCACGACCTAAGTCTTTACCTTGAATCATTGAGATAGTAGATTCATCTTCAAAACCTTTACGCCATGCAGCAAAACCACCGAGTTTCAATTCTTTTACAAGGTCTAATTTTAAGCCTAAAGAAGTATTATCTTCAAACCAAATACGATCAGAACCAGAGCCAGTTGGGATAGATAAATAATATAATTTTAATCGATCATCCCAAGTCATTATATCTTTGTGGTTTGTAAAGTAAATACCAGTATTCTTCATAGCCAATGTTTCGCCCTTAGCATAGCCATTTGTATCATGCCACAAACGCATGTAGAATGGTACACCAAGCACTAACTTATGAGATGGAACCTCTAAAAGCATTCTTTCAGTATGGTTACGAACCCAAGGATAACTTGCTACAGGACCAGCTGTAGTACTCTTAGCCCATGTTTCGTCATAAGCCATAAGAACCACATAGTCTACGGAATTAGAAAAGGCACTGCGGTTATACACCAAAGACCATTCAGGACTATCAGAATACCCTGTTACATCGATAGATGTTTTAATATTATATTGGTGTAAATGGTTAGACAAATACGCTACAAACGCTGTTAAACGATCGCGGTCAGCATAGTCGATATTTTCAAAGTCGAAGTTATAACCATCAAAGCCATAAATATAAGCATATTGAACAAGGTTGTGAGCATATTTTTTCCATACTGATTGGTCTGCCAAAATGCCACTTGTAAAATCTGGATCAAAACGATTCGTAATCAATGGCCATACATGGTAACCCTTACCTTTATAGGCATTCACATAATCAATGTTTACATTTGGGCTAGCCTCAAGACCTAAACTATGTAATTTAAACCAGCTAGGAGAAATGATGTTATCCCCACTCGTATTAAGTTTAGCTTGGTATGGTGCCCCCTCTGTCGGCCATGGGTCAAATGCCCAAGACAATGGAGTTTGCAATGTATAAGGGGCTTTTACCATTGATGCTTGCGGTGCAGGACCTAATGTTAATTGTCCATTAATTTTTGTATAACTAACACCAAGCATGGCTGGATCAGACTCGATATCAACATAGGTAATACCATTTTGTTTAGTAATAGGCAATTTAACAGGTTCACCAACGGCTGATGGATTTAATACAACCATATTACCTTGTAATTCTGTTTGAGGCACATACACCGTATATGCTGTTTTATATTGATTTGCTTCGTAATGACGCGTTGTTGTCGCTAGAAATTGCTCTAACGGTACCAACACCTCTGCCTGTACGGCAGTCGTAGATAATGCAGACATTACTAAAGCTGTTAATGATTTAAAAATAGTAGATTTGCGAATCATGTACTCTCCTAACTCTAGTTCCCATACTGGGATACAATATCAATCTCTATATTATACCATATTATATAGAGTTCATCTCTTTTCTTGCATGAAGAGTGTATGTAATTTATAATTTAATTTATGTACTAATAAAAATTATCACATAAGGAGTTTTATATGCATCAATATTTATTTTTTCATAGGGGACTTCCCCATTAGAGCCTACGGCGTTATGTTGGCCTTGGCTATCATCTGCGGCGCCTCAGTGGCGTATGTACTGTTAAAGAAAGATGGTCGTGGTTGGCATGAGCACATCATTGATTTCTCTATTACAGTTGCTGTAGCGGGCCTCATCGGTGCGCGCCTATGGGACGTATTCTTCTTTGACTGGGATTATTATGGTAATCATTTATTGGAAATCCCCTTCGTTTGGCAAGGTGGTATGGCTATCCAAGGTGGTGTTGTACTAGGCACAATTGCGGGCTACTGGTATCTTCGTAAAAACAATATCGACTTCTGGGCCTTTGCCGATCTATTTGCACCAGCATTGATTTTGGCACAATCTGTAGGCCGTATGGCAAATCTTTTAAACGGTGATGCTTTCGGTCATCCTACGGGTGGTAATTATGGTATTATCTATCCTGAAAGTACCCTTGCGTACCGCACCTACGGCAATCAACCACTATGGCCTGCGGAAGTGTGGGAAGGTCAGATCGATATTCTTATCTTTGTTGCCCTTTTATTATTTGGTTCCTTCAAACATGCTAAAGGTCAAGTATTTGTCCTATACGCTATTATCTACTCTACAGCTCGTTTCTTCTTAGAGTTCTTGCGTGGCGATTATGTTAATCTAACATTAGGTTTAAAATCTGCTCAAATGACTAGCCTCGTAGCAATCATTGTGGGCATCTGTGTATTTATCTATCTAGGCTATCTAGAAAAGAAAAATCAAACAGTAATTGTTGCTACAGAGCCTACAGTTAAAACTAAAAAACGTAAATAAAACAGTAAATAATAAAAAATCCTTCATTCCTAGGTATGTGAATGAAGGATTTTTTTATGTAAGTGATAATTTACGATTGACCTATCAAGTACGATTGACCTAACAAGCTAGATTAATACATACAAAAACTTTATCTTATAAATTTTCTTTAGCTTTTAATACATCCAGCTCTTCTAATGCTCGATTAGCAATCAATGCATTTTTCTCTTTTTTCTTACGCACTTTTTGAGGCCATGGATCCATAATGCCAAAGTTGACATTCATCGGTTGGAAGTTAGAGCCTTCGTAGTTAGAAATATAGTGGCTAAGAGATCCGATCGCCGTAGTTTTAGGGAAATCAATAAATGAGCGTTCCTCTAAATAACGTTCTACTTGAAGACCTACCATGAGACCACTGGCAGCAGATTCTAAATAACCTTCTACGCCTGTCATTTGACCAGCGAAGAATAGGCGTGGTTCCTTTTTAAGTTGGAACGCATGATTCAATAACTCAGGAGAGTTAATATATGTATTGCGGTGCATGACACCATAACGGATAAATTCAGCATTTTCAAGACCTGGAATCATACCAAATACACGCTTTTGTTCGCCCCACTTTAAATGAGTTTGGAAGCCTACCAAGTTAAACATGGTACCTTCTTTATTCTCCTTACGCAATTGTACTACTGCATAAGATTCCTCATTAGTCCGTTTATCTACTAAACCAACTGGTTTAAGTGGACCATAGCGCAATGTATCTTCCCCACGGCTGGCCATGATTTCTACAGGCATACAACCTTCAAAGTAGATTTCCTTTTCAAAATCCTTCGGTTGCACAGCTTCAGCCGTAGTGAGTTCATGCCAGAATGCTTTATATTCTTCTTCTGTCATAGGACAGTTAAGGTAATCTGCATCGCCCTTGTCGTAGCGAGAAGCGGCAAATACTTTGTCGTAATTTAAAGATTCTGCCGTAACAATAGGCGCTGCTGCATCGTAGAAATAAAAGCCTGTTTCACCTGTTAAGGCTTTAATCTTATCGCCTAATGCTTCAGATGTAAGTGGACCAGAAGCAAAGATAACAGTGCCTTCAGCAGGAATCTCAGTTACCTCTTCATTGTGAACTGTAATATTAGGATGTCCCTTTACTTTATTCGTCACCATTTCACTAAACAAATGACGATCAACGGCCAAGGCACCACCGGCAGGTACAGCAGTTGCATCAGCACATTCCATAATCAGGGAACCTAAACGACGCATTTCTTCTTTTAAAAGACCTACTGCATTTTCAATATTGCCAGCTCGCAAAGAGTTACTACATACGAGCTCTGCAAATTGATCTGTTTGGTGCGCAGGAGAACTCTTCAGGGGGCGCATTTCATATAAGTCTACATGAATGCCTCGATTAGCAAGTTGCCAAGCCACCTCAGAACCTGCTAGGCCCGCACCAATAACAATAACATTTTTATTATTCAACTGTTGTTTCCTCTTTTTTAGCTTTGCTAGACTTTTTATCTCCTTTAGATTCTTTAGATTTTTTAGAATCTTTAGACTCTTTTACAGTTTCTTCACTAGCTTCACTTTTTTTCTTTCTTGTTTTCTTTGGTGGTCTAGTTGGACATGTTTCATTGGAACAGAACTTTTTAGTTGTACCATTTTTATATGTCTTTTCAACCATAATAGAGCCACATGTTTCACAGAAATCATGAGTTGGTTTATCCCATAATGTAAAGTCACATTGTGGATATCGATTACAGCCATAGAATAAACGACCACGACGAGACTTACGCTCTACGATTTCCCCTTCCTTACATTTAGGGCAAGTTACACCTGTACCTACTGTAATAGGTTTAGTATTTTTACATTCTGGGAAGTTAGAACATGCTAGGAACTTACCATAGCGACCAAATTTATATACCATTGGGCTATTGCAAAGTTCACAGGTTTCATCGCTTTCCATAGATGCAATTTCAATGCGATCTACATCGCTCGCATCTTCTAATTCCTTGCGCAAAGACCTCGTAGAAATCAGATAGTACTTTTACATACGTATCCTTACCAGATGCGATTGCATCAAGCTCTTCTTCAAGGTCTCGCGTAAAGCCAGTATTGATGATTTTTTCAAAGTACGCTATCAAGAAGTCTACCACTACAAAGCCTAACTCTGTTGGAACAAATTGTTTATTCGTATTTTCTACATAGTTACGACTAACGATTGTATCTAAAATTGGTGCATACGTACTAGGACGACCAATACCGAGTTCTTCTAGTGTTTTGATAAGACTCGCCTCAGAGTAACGAGGAGGTGGTTGCGTGAAATGTTGTTCAGGCAATACCTCTACCGTATGGGCTGCATCATTCTTTTTAAGCCCGGGCAATTGAGGAGCATCTTCTTTTTTCACATCTTCATAAACGGCGCTAAAGCCAGGGAAGATAACACGAGAGCCAGTAGCTTTAAATGTATAATCATTTTGAACTATCAACTCAATGGTTGTAGATTCATTTTGTTGTGGTGCCATTTGGCTCGCCATAAAACGATTCCAAATCAACGTATACAGCTTAAGTTCATCACGACTCAAGAATGGCTCAACCATCTTAGGCGTTAACTCGAGAGATGTGGGACGAATTGCTTCGTGTGCATCTTGAGCAGAACCTTTTGAACCGTACACATTTGGTTTAGACGGATAATAGTCTTCCCCATAATTGCGAAGGATAAAGTCCTTAGCCGTTTCTTGCATCTCTTTAGAGATACGCGTAGAGTCTGTGCGCATGTACGTAATCAAACCAACGTGACCATAGGAACCGATTTCAAGACCTTCGTAAAGATGTTGAGCAATCATCATGGTACGCTTTGCACCAAAGTTCAATTTACGTACACCATCTTGTTGCAACGTAGACGTCGTAAACGGAGGTGCTGCTTTACGAGAACGCTTGCGCTTCTCAATATTTCTCACTACTGCATCGGCTCCGCCAATAGCATCTACTACGGCTTGTGCTTCACTTTCAGTAGTAATATCAATTTTTTCACCTTTAATATGAGTTAATTCCGCTGTGAAAGCCTCTTTTTTAGGTGTTTCAAAATTGCCTTCAATAGTCCAATACTCTTGTGGCACGAAAGCTTGAATTTCTCGCTCTCTTTCACAGATAAGTCGAACTGCAACGGATTGCACACGACCGGCACTGAGGCCTTTACAAACCTTTTTCCATAACAAAGGACTCAATTTATAGCCTACGATACGGTCTAATACACGGCGTGCTTGTTGAGCATCTACCATGTTCATATCGATTGTACGTGGAGATTCTAAAGCTTCTGCTACAGCATTTTTAGTAATCTCATTAAACGTAATACGACATGTAGATGTAGGATCTACATTTAATATGTACGCCAAATGCCATGAAATGGCTTCCCCTTCGCGGTCCGGGTCAGTGGCGAGCAATACGGCGCTACTTTCATCGGCGTAGGAAACAAGTTCATCAATAACCTTTTTACGAGTTACCAAATTACTATAACGGGGCGTGAAATCATGTTCGATATCGATGCCCATTTGAGACTTTGGCAAATCTCGTAAGTGGCCCATACTCGCCTTTACAACATAGTTAGGACCTAAGAATTTTTCAATTGTTTTAGATTTAGCAGGAGACTCTACGATAACCAATACTTTGCCATCAGGATTATATACGCGTGGTTCCGTTGCTCTGGTGGCACGGAGGTTTGTAGTACAGATTTATCCCGTACAATTCCCATTGGAGTAAGGGCTTCTTTAGCAACCTTACGCTTTACCGTAGTACTCTCTTTTTCTTAGTACTTTTCTTTTTAGTATCTTTACTAGTACTAGCTGCTTTTGGCTCGCCAATAACGATTGATCGTTTAATGGACAAGTATATCACTCCTAGTCATATTAATATAGCCTCTCGGCGGTTGATGCTCTATAGCCCCTTCCATTTCTAACTCTAGTAATAAGGGCTGCAGTTGTTGTAATGGAATAGAGGTCGCTTTTAAAATATCACTAACGGTGATACAACGATCATGAGGTATTTCGCTCAAGATTATACTCCTATCCACATTAAAGCTTAACATAGAGAGCCCTTGTGTATCAACACCCTGACCATTATTCGCCATTTGATTACTATCTTTTACACCCATTGTATCTCTTTTATTCGGTGGTGAAAGTTTTTCTTTAGTACTAAACATATCTCGCAAGGTTAAATGATATTCCTTGACGATGTCCTCATAACCAGTTAATACAAAGGCTCCATTACGCATGAGGAATTTATTGCCATCTGCCGTATGGTCTAATAAATTACAAGGCACCACAAATACATCTCGCCCTTCACTAACGGCCATATCTGCTGTAATCAATGAACCACTACTTGCTTTTGCCTCTACTACAATTACACCTCTACTAAGGCCACTAATAATACGATTTCGAGCAGGGAAATGTTTAGCAGATGGTGGCGTACCAGGTGGATATTCAGATAAAAGCAAACCATTGTTTTGTAGGATTCGGTCAAATAATTTTGTATTCTCTCGTGGATATGCTATGTCTAGGCCGCAACCCATGACCACAATACCGTACCCCTGACTAGATAACAGCCCTTCATGACCATGTGTATCAATACCGCGTGCGCCTCCACTGACGATAATAGTGCTGTATTTGCCGAGCTCTTTACCAAGCATTCTCGCCACATTGCGGCCATACAACGAGCATCGCCGTGCTCCTACAAGGGCAATCCGATTTAGCCGTTTATCTAAAAGTGCTCTATTACCTCGCATAAACAATATAGCCGGTGGATTATAAATATGGTTCAAAATAGATGGAAAATCTTTATCTAAAAAGGTAGTAACATCCATCTTATATTCGTCTATTTTATGAATGATATAATCTAACTTTTCATCCTTAGCCGATGATGCTATAGCACGTTTATCAGCGGTAGAAATATGTGTATAAGGCTTTAAATTTTCAACCTTCTTAACGGCTTGCCAAGCATCATAGGGAGACCCAAAATCCTCTATGAAACGCCGCACATGTGTGGCTCCCACATTATATAAACTTTGCAAGCCAGCAATATAAATAGTATCATTGTATCTAGTCATCTTTACACCTATTTACCTGTTCTAAACAACATAGCCTCGGAAATGTGATGAGGCTCCACTTGTGGATTTCCCTCAAGGTCCGCTATAGTACGAGCCACCTTTAATATGCGATCAAAGGCACGTCCACTTAAATGAAAGTGATCAAATATATTGCCTAATACACTCCATGCCTTATCAGTAATATGACACAGCTCACTTATGGCCTTGTGAGGAACGGCTCCATTAGAATTAAATTCTAAGTTTTCATAACGTTTCTGTTGCAAAGCAGTTGCCAAAATAACTTGTTGCCTCATGCTTTCACTTGTCATAGTAGACGTCGAATTATCCAATAATTGTTCTAATGTAGGCCTTTCAACGGGAATATGTAAATCAATGCGATCCATAATAGGCCCTGACAATCGTTGCTGATAGTTTTTAACCATCGTTTCAGAACATATGCATTCCCTATGTGGGTCATGATAATAACCACAGGGACAGGGATTTGCAGCCAGGATACAAATAAAATTGGCGGGATATATATAATTGCCTTGAGACCTATTGATAGTAATTGTGCGAGACTCTAATGGCTGCCTTAACGCATCAATAACTTGGCGCTGAAACTCTGGTGCTTCATCCATAAATAAAACACCACCATGAGCAAGTGTCACCTTCCCCTGGGCGTCCTTGTATACCTCCGCCCACCATACTCGCCAAAGTGGCCGTATGATGTGGATGCCTAAAAGGCCTAGTTTTAACGAGTCCCTTATCACCGAGTAAACCGATCACATCTTGGATGCGACTTACCTCAACCATTTCATTCCAAGTCATAGGTGGCAATATGGTCGGTAAACGTTCGGCCATCATCGTTTTACCACCACCAGGCGGACCTATCATAATACAATGATGATGTCCTGCAGCGCTGATGAGCATGGCACGTTTACCAAGCTCTTGACCTTGTACATCACCAAAATCTACATCATACATAGTATTATGGTTGTTTATTATCCATCGTATCTGTTAATATCTCATCTTGATTGTTCCCTATTTTTACCTTTTTGAAAGTTGAAATAGATTTAGATTTAACCTGGTCTTCTAAGACGGTAATAATATTTTGTAATGAAGGCTCGCCATATATAGTAAGATTTGGAATAGCTTTCAAATTATTTCCATTTTCTACGCTTGTATATATTGTAGAGTAATTAGCTTCTAACCCTGCCAACGACATCGCCAAAGTGCCAAAGGTCGGTAGCAGTGAACCATCTAAGGCTAGCTCGCCCATAAATAGACATCTATTCAATAAAGCTGAAATATTAGCTTTACGCCCCTTTATCTGCCCCGATGCAATGAGAACCCCTAAAGCAATCGCTAAATCGAGTCCTGCACTACTTTTACGAATTGTAGCAGGTGCTAGATTGACTACGATACGCCTCATAGGGAAGTCATAGCCACTATTTTTAATAGCCGCCCTCACACGTTCTCGTGCTTCCTTTACGGACTGATTAGGCAGTCCTACGATATCAAATACAGGTAAACCTTGGGATATATCGACCTCTACTGTAATAATGCATCCATCTATGCCATGTAAGGTGGCTCCATATAGTTTTGCATACATAAGAAACCTCACTAAAAGCACTGCGGCAAATAATGGATAGAACTTTGAAAGTCCTCGTGAAGATACACCTCTATTACATCAAAGGATATTTCCTTTCCAGTGTCGTTTCTTTTGATGTAGATCATATAAAAACAACATGGCCGCCCGTTTAATATGCTTTTGTTTCTTTTTAGTAACCGCCTCACGAGCCAATCCATGTTGCATGCCACGACGAGCTTTAATTTCAATAAAGTGATACACTAAATCACGTTTTGCGATAATATCGATTTCCCCTAATCTCGTTCGATAATTTGTATCTACTACGGTAAGGCCTATTTTTTCAATATATTTAATGGCCACCCGTTCACCCCATTTCCCAAGTTCCTTGGAATCGAGTTCATTAAATGCTTTACCTGTACTAATGGTCTTCATATATACCTCCTATTTAGGTGTATTAGCTACAATAACCTTCTGAATTGTACTATTCAAATTATCTCTAAACTTTCAACAGGTAATACTTACTTGTAGCGTAGAATATGAATGACGTAAAAGTAAATACAAAAGAGGTTCCTAATAGTCACATAGGTGACCAATAGGAACCTCTTTACGGTTACGAACTATATGCAATTTATAATGATACAACTAATACAATTAATACAAATATAGAACTTAATTTACTAGTCGAATCATAAAATAAATGTATTACGAATTACTCTGGCTTAACCCAACGAACGATAGATTTAATAGGTTCAAAGCTCTTGCGATGAAGTGGTGTTACCCCTTGTTGTTCTACCGCTTCTTTATGAAGCTCAGTATAGTATCCCTTGTGGATACCAAAACCATAGCCAGGGTATTCCTCATCGAGCTGTTTCATATAACGATCTCGCGTAACCTTAGCAATGATGGATGCAGCCGCAATATTAGCACTTTTACTGTCACCTTTTACGATAGACTCCACAGAAATCGTTAAATTAGGTAGTTTCATAGCATCCGCCACTACTGCTTCCGCTGGTGCGCTAAGCGTGCGAATCGCCTCATACATAGCTTGGCGTGTTGCTTCGTAGATATTGAGCTCATCGATTTTTTCTGGACCGTAGGAAATACAACTTACTGCTACGGCTTCTTTCATGATGATATCGTAGAGGGCTTCACGCTTTTCTTCGGTTAGCTTTTTAGAGTCATTCAAACCTGGAATTAATGTCATAGGTGGCAATATAACGGCCGCTACCGTTACAGGTCCTGCAATAGGGCCACGACCTACCTCATCGACACCAGCTACGTGATATATACCTTGATCGTAAAACATACCTTCATAGTCATACATGCTCATGAGCCGTTGCTGTTCTTTTAACTCTTTTTCTTGGCGCTTAATGTAAGAAGCGGCCAGTTTTTGTACAGAGCTACGATCGTCCTCTTGAGCTAACGGCAAAATCTCTAAGGCTTGTTCAGTTTCAAAAAGTGCTTTTATATCTGCTACTTTTAATTTACTAAATATATCCTTATCCATTTTGTGTGTCCTCACCGTTTTCAGGATAGTATGGTTCTTCATCAACTTTATCGAGAGTAATTGTACCTAGTTTAGTATTGCGGTAGTCTTGCAAGATAATGCGACGTGCTTTATCAAAGTCTACTACGCCACCACTAACGAGACAGCCACGACGACGACCGATACTTTCAAGAATAGTATCTACATCTGTCATCTCTTCTTCTTTTAATTTATAACGTTCTACCAAAATATTTGGCGTATTCGTCAATAAATGATTTAATAGCTGTTTCATTACATGCTCTAAGTCGTATACATCATCAGAAACAGCCCCCGTCATAGCAAGACGAGCCGCTGCGCGTTGGTCCTCTAATTTAGGCCACAATACACCTGGTGTATCGAGCAATTCAAGGTTTTTGCCGATTTTAACCCATTGTTGACCACGGGTATGACCTGCTTTATTAGCTGTACGCGTTGCTGCAGAGCCAGCTAAGGAGTTAATCAATGTAGATTTACCAACATTAGGAATCCCTAAGATGATAGTGCGTACAGAACGACTGCGAATGCCTTTTGCGACCCAACGGTCGATGATAGGCTTGCTCAAACGCTCTACAGTGGATATTAACTTCTTATTCCCCTTGCCAGACTTAGAATCGATAGCTAGTACTGTGATACCTTGTTTAGTAAAGAACTCAGTCCATTCCTTTGTGGCTTTGGGATCTGCTAAATCTACTTTATTTAACAGTACGATATGAGGCTTCTGACCAACGAGTTCTGTGATTACAGGGTTAGCACTAGAACGAGGAATACGCGCATCTAGTAACTCGATAACTACGTCTACCTTTTTGATATACTCCGTAATCATACGCGTAGCTTTCGCCATATGACCAGGGAACCAATGTACGATAGGTGAATCTGCCATAGTATTTCCTTTCATATCTAAATTTTAGCAAAAATAAAAGGCTGCCAACGGCAGCCTTTTATGAACATTAGCGTTTTTCGCGAATACGAGCAGCTTTACCAGTAAGGTTACGTAAGTAGTACAATTTAGCACGACGAACAACACCACGACGCATAACTTCAATTTTAGCTAAGCGTGGGCTGTGAAGTGGGAATGTACGTTCTACACCTACACCGGATGCAATACGACGAACTGTGAAAGTTTCACGTACGCCACCGTTTTGACGTTTAATTACCAAACCTTCGAATACTTGGATACGTTCACGAGTACCTTCCACTACTTTTACGTGTACGCGAACTGTGTCACCAGCGCGGAAAGTAGGGATGTCTGTACGAAGTTGTTCTTGTTCAAGTACGTTAATAATGTTCATTGTTTCCTCCTGTTTGCAGACATTCAATACCTACACCTTATAGGCAGCGGACTGTCTCAAATTAACAGAAATATATTACCATAAATCACGTACTATTAGCAAGTATTTTCTATATAATTTTGAGAATAAAATTATTTTCGTAAAATAGGCCGTTTTAGCTTGCCTAATAAACGATATAACTCCTCTTGTTCCTCTTCAGATAAGTCGGAGAACAAAACATTCAAAAATTGGTCATACGAATGTAACAGTGATTTGCCTAACCGCTTCCCCTCATCTGTTAAACCTACCACTGATATGCGTTTATCCATAAAGTCGATATGTTTTGTGACATACCCTAATTCAATGAGAATATCCGTCTGCTCCGATACCGTTGCAGGACGCATATTAAGAGCATCTACTAGCTGTTTCTGTGATGCTCCTTGAGAACGCATATATAATTCAATAATAATTCTATCACGAGACTTTTCTTTGCCACTTGGCACCTTACATAAGGCTTTATATAATTCATCATGATTCATGATCGGTATTCTCCTCATACAACTTTGTATATTATAAGGTATTCGCCACAGTCAACCAAAAATCCTGCATATAATCTGTATATTCTTCGTAAAAAGTAAAAAAAGAGGCACTGTAAGGTACCTCTTCTCTTATATATCATGGTAAAAGCTGAATCGTTCTTTTACTAATATATTATTTTAATGCGCTAATATCGCCGATAATAGCCATTACACTGTACGCCAAGCGAACAAGTTGCAAACGGTTAGCTTTAATAGCTTCATCTTTGTCCATAACCATTACGTCTTCAAAGAATTGGTTAATTGTTGGCACAAGAGTTGCTGGAACTGCTACTACAGCTGCGTAGTCGCCAGCCTCCCATGCTGCAAGACTAGCTTCAGATGCTTTAGAAGCAGCTTCAAACAATGCTTTTTCAGCATCTTCTTTCAACAAGTCGCTATTAACCCCTGTATATTCTACATCTTTTACAAGATTATACATACGAGTATAGGCTTGAACAAGCTCAACATTTTCATCGATGCGATTTGCTAACAATGCGTTTACAAGACCTTCTGCATCAGCAACAGACAATTCGTTGTTGGACAACAACAAGTCAATCACATGATGAGGAACTTCGCGATCAAGGAAGATGTTTTTCAAACGAAGTGTGAAGAACTCTTCAACTTGGTTAAGCAATTCATCTTGTTTATCAGCAGCTACATTCAATAATTCCATAGATGCTTTGAAGATTGGACGCAAGCTGATATTCCATTCGCTACCAAGCAAGATGTTCAAGATACCAATTGTTTGGCGGCGCAATGCATATGGATCTTGAGAGCCTGTAGGGATTAAGCCACGGCTGAAAGTAGCAACGATGTTATCTACTTTATCGATGATAGACAATACTTTACCTGCTTCTGTTTGAGGCAATACATCGCCTGCAAAACGTGGTAAATATTGTTCGAAAATAGCTTCTGCCACCTCAGGAGATTCACCATCAAGTAAAGCGTACTCTTTACCCATTACACCTTGTAATTCAGTAAACTCTGTAACCATACCTGTAGTTAGGTCAGTTTTAGCAAGCTCTGTAGCGCGTTCTAATACAACAGCTGCATCTTCGTGCAAGCCACATTCTTCGCCAAATACACGGCCTAATTTAAGCAAACGTTCAGTTTTATCTGCTAAGTTACCAAGACCTTCTTGGAATACGATTTTAGTTAACCCATCTTGACGATCGATAAGAGGTTTCTTGCGGTCTTCATTGAAGAAGAATTTAGCATCATCTAGACGAGCACGCAATACGCGTTCATTACCAGCTTGAACTACTTCGATGGAATGGTCAGAGCCGTTGCGCACTGTTAAGAACATTGGCAACAATTTGCCGTCTTGACCAACCAATGGGAAGTAACGTTGATGGTCTTTCATAGGTGTGATGATAGCTGCATCAGGAAGTGCCAAGTAGGACTCTTCAAAGCCACCGCACAATGCTGTAGGCCATTCAACAAGATAGTTGATTTCTTCTAACAAATCATCATCCCAAACGATGGATGCATTTTTAGAAGCTGCCATATCATGTAATTGTTTGGAGATCAACTCACGACGAGCATCTTGATCAACCATAACAAAGTTTTCTTTTAATGTGTCTACATAGGATGCTGCATTTCTTAATAGTGATTTCATCGGCACCTAAGAAGCGATGACCACGTGTTACATTACCAGATTTTACAGTAGCAAATTCTACAGGAATTACTTCTTCATCAAGTAATGCTACAAGCCAACGTACTGGACGTACAAACTTAGCATCTAAATCGCCCCAATGCATGGATTTAGGGAAGTTAAGGCCTGTAATCAATTGAGGCAACATTTCACTTACGATATCTTTTGCAGGTACCCCTGCAGTTTTAGTTTCTGCATAGATATAGCCATCTTCTACAACGAGATCAGCTACATCAAGACCTTTACCACGAGCAAAGCCGATAGCCGCTTTTGTAGCATTACCGTCAGCATCGTAGGCAATGGATGCAGAAGGGCCTTTATGACGTTCGCTAATTTCAGCAGATGCATCAGCAAGACCTTTCACGATAAGAGCCAAACGACGTGGTGTACCGTATGTTTCGATGCTTTCAAAAGGAAGATGGGCATCATTTAATTTTGTTTCAGCCAATAGTTTCAATTGACCTAAGATATTTGGCATAAAGCCGGCAGGAATTTCTTCTGCACCGATTTCAAATAATAAATCTTTTGCCATCTTATTTATCTCCTTTCAAAAGTGGGAAACCTAATTCTTCGCGTTTAGCAAGGTATTGTTGTGCACAAATACGAGCTAATGCACGTACGCGACCGATGAAAGCTGTACGTTCGCTAATAGAAATAGCGCCACGGGAATCAAGCAAGTTGAATGTGTGGGAACATTTCAATACATAGTCGTAAGCTGGTAATACATAACCTGCTTCGCAAACGCGTTTTGCTTCTGCTTCGTACATATCAAATAATTTGAATAGCATATCTGTATCAGCTAATTCAAAGTTATATACGGATTGCTCAACTTCGTTGGCATGCCATACATCGCCGTATGTAACGTTTTCATTCCATTTAAGATCATATACATTTTCTACACCTTGAATGTACATAGCTAAACGTTCTAAACCGTATGTAATTTCTACGGAAACTGGTTTACAGTCGATGGAACCAACTTGTTGGAAATATGTGAACTGCGTTACTTCCATGCCGTCGAGCCATACTTCCCAACCAAGTCCCCAAGCGCCCAATGTTGGAGACTCCCAGTTGTCCTCTACGAAACGGATATCGTGATCTTCAGCGTGAATACCAAGTGTTGCCAAGGATTGTAAATACAATTCTTGGATATTATCTGGAGATGGTTTCACGATAACTTGGAATTGATGATGTTGAAACAAACGGTTAGGATTATCACCATAACGACCGTCTGCTGGACGACGAGAAGGCTCTACATAACATACAGACCATGGTTCAGGACCAATAGCATGCAAGAATGTAGCAGGGTTCATTGTACCTGCACCCTTTTCGATGTCATATGGATTTTGAACGATACAACCTTGATCGCTCCAGAATTTTTGTAGATTTAAAATAATCTCTTGAAATGTCATTGCTGCCTCCACTTTACACAACCGACATAAAATCAACCATTTCGTTACAAACAAAAAAGTCCCTGTAACGAAAAACGTTACAGGGACGAGTATACCCGCGGTTCCACCCTATTTGGCTTGCGCCCTCTTTTTTCTATGTTGGCCTTTACTAACAGCTACCTGCGTTCCTGCCAATGCTCTACAGCGCCTTCAACCAAATGTGAGCTTACACCATCCTCACTCGCTAGAGAGGTTTACTACTCTGCTTCATCGCATATATTATACACAATATTGTAGCAATACAGAGGGAAGAATGTCAAACTATTATTTTATACGCGTAAAGCTAGTTTCAACACAATAAAAAATATTGAAAAACAAACAAAAGAAGTTAAGTAAAAATCATAATGGATTGGACTACCTGTTAAAATATCATCTACTATTCCATATAAGATATTAAGTATAGCTAATACTGCAAATCCATATACTATCAATCGTCGCATTATATTTTCCTCTCAATAAGCTAGTAATAATATAAAAATTTGACTTTAAGTTAAAGAATAAATTTATACTCTAAGAACAAGTTTTAGTATACCAAAGAATATCAACCAACAAATAAAGAATGCTCCATAGAAATCATAATGAATTACAGCACCGGTCATATAATCATACGCCATACTATATATAAGTGAAATTAAAATGAATAATGCAAATGCATAAAAAAATAATTTTTTCATAATTTTCACCTCAATAGTTCCCAAAGTAGAAAAACTATTCCAATAATACTAAAAGAAACAACTATAATAATAGACAAAGAATTATTTATATCAAAATATATTTTAGATATCCCTTTCAATGTTCCTTTTTTATAACGATAATAAAATATATATTCACCAGCCAAAATAAGAAGTAATGTGCATAATATATTGATTTTTTCAATACCATTAATATGCTCATACATAGAATAAAGATTTAATCCACCCCATATATTACAAAATAAAAAAACAATGATAAATTTTTTGAGATTATTACGTTGATTTTTAATTAACATATAGTTAGATAGTAGTAAACCAATTAATAAAAGTTCCATGTCTTTTATTTCTTCCATTCAATTTTAATTTCTTAATTAGTAATATTAATAGTTGGTGAAATTGTCTGGTTAACTATCAAACCATCAGGAATATCAAACAAAACTCTTTAAGCCATGCTTAAATTATGAGGACTTGACATGCAAACTCTCAAATAGAGAGTTATTTTCCAACAACTTAGAGCCAACTTGGCCAAAAGTGACTGCAATTCCACCTTATTCAAGACCTTTATAGTATGTCATATAACTTACAGTTTTCATTTAAAAGGATTTATAAAGCCAATCATTTTTATCAAATCTCTTAGGTTGTTTATTTGTTATTTCATCTATAATTAATTGTTCATCTTCTGTAAAATCATCAATAGAGGAATAAATATATAGTCTATCACCATATACTTTTTGGAGGCTATATATACTGCTATCATCAATACTATAAGCACCATCTATATGGGTAAAACCTTTATAATTCGGTAAAATCTTAATACTACCGTTAGGTAGAGTATTAATAATTAAAATTCCATAATCTCCATATGTATAAATATAAGGGTATTCAGCGGCAAAACCTTTAATATCTCGATTTAATCCTATTTTATATTTTTGATCAACAATAGAGTTTATAAACCACTGATATCTAAAAGAATAACTAAAAATACCTAAAATTGATATCGATACTATAAAAGTAAGTATATAATATAAATATTTTTTGCTCATTTTATAATCTTTCTCTAACAGATTTTCCACTAACTGGAAACGGAATATTATGAACCTCCTAAAACAATGAGCCTAAGTCTAAATATATATCCCATAAATATACTCCATAAATATACTCCATAAATATACTCCATAAATATAAAAATTAAAGCAAATACTAATAGAGCTAAAATAAATAATGATGAATAAATACGCATCAAAAACCATCCTCTTTTTTCATACTCAGTTAGTGTTCCTGCTTTATTTTTACGCCACAAATTATAAGCACCTAAAATACATATTCCGAATATAAAAATTACATTAAAATCCTCAATAAATTTAGGTAAACCAATATATGATTTTATAAGAATACATATAAAGAAATAGTTTACAATTAATGCTAAAAGAGTTACTTTCCATGTACCCCAATATTTAAACATAAGATAGTTAAAACTTAGGAGAGAAAATATAGCTGCTATTTGTTTTTCCATTCGTATGCTTTCTAAGGAGATATTACAACCATAAAATAAAAGTTTAATTTAATAGCATTATTAAATTAATGAAATATAATCCATAAGATAAACATGATTCCAACTATGTATATATAATTTTCATTACGTCCATCTTTATATGTACTAGATTCCTTTTTCTGGATATTTCTAATGAAATCTTTAAAAAAATGAATTACTAGGACTGCACCTAATGGATAAAAATAAGCATATCCAAAATTAAAGAACATATAGAATATTAAAAAAACAATTCCAGCCACTATACTTACTAAATTTGTAAATTTATATAAATGTGGGTATCGCATATTATTTACCCACTCTTGCTGCTTACGAGTTAAATTCTGTTGTAATACATTTTTATAATACGCACGAAGATCCCAAACCAAAATAAATAATACTACTCCAAAAATATAATCAAACTTATTTATCATTTAGCAGACTTATCTCCTAACTAGCTTCAAATAACTCTTTTATAAAATAACAGTCATGTTAAATCATATTAAAATATAGAATGTTCTATTCAAATAAATTGACAACGCCCTAACTATATAATGACTTTAGTATTTTATAAATTGCTATAATCATAGAAATGCATAATATCCATATAGGAACATTATTTGAATACATCCATATAAAAGTAATAATAGAACCTATAACCCAAAATCCCAAAAATAACCAACCATTAATACTCTTTTTCGCGATAGGTATACCAACTAATTTATTGTGAAATCCTAAAATAAATAATATACATACAATTAATCTCGAATTATACTGATTTATCCCTCTTCTATATATACGCTTAACAATACGACGTCCACGAATTAATGGTGTTAATAGCACCCCACCCATAACTAATATAGGGATAATAAACCTATAGTCTACATTCGGTGCAGTCGCCTCAATAGCATTACCTGTTATAGTAATTGCTAAAAAAATTGTTCCAATTATTCTAAACCTTATTAAATTTAATAACTTAACTATTCTAATCTTCATATACTATTATCCAATTTCTTTTATTATAAAAAGTCATACTAATATCCTCATCATACAATCAATCTTATTATATTTTTAATATACAGAATATATAAATACACTAATAAGCAATGTTTGATTAATAGGAAGTTAGATTGAGAATAAAATAGACATTAAAAATAACAATACAGTAAAGAAAGAAAATAAATAATAAGTCCATTTATTATCACTATTTTTAAAAATTAGTGAAAACAGGTATGTACTAAATGATAACAATAAAAACTCAATTAAGTACTTAAATTCTTTATTTATGGTATCTAAGAACTTTAAATCTGTAAAAAGCACAAATAAAAATATACCAAAACTAATCAGTCTATATTTTTCATTTATGTCCTTATTAGATCTTCGGATATATTGAATTACACTATAGGCAAATGCTAAAAACAAGGATATAGTAGCAAAATAATATATTAATTTCATTGATTCTATTACACCTCATTTTTACCACTTCATCTTCTGGAATATTTTTACAAAGATTATATTCTAAATTTATTATCTTACATTAAAAAATTAGAATGAATAAAAACCCCAAGATTAGAATAGGCAAGTTAGCTAATATAAAAGTTTTAATTAGATCTTTTTTTTGTTCCTTATTATCTGCATATCTATATTTATATATAATAACTCCAATAACTAATAGATAAAAAAGTAGTCCCACTACGAGTGAAATATTATAATATACTTCAAAAGTAATATATTTATAGTCATATAATTGTTTCAAAACCAAGACTGTTGTTATAAAAATTAATATAGAAACAAAACTTTTTACTTGATTATAATTCCCCTCTTTATAAAAGAATTTAATACGATATAACAAATATATAATCCCTAAAATTGTTACTATCTCGTACATAATTTATTCTCCAAATTTATTTAAGAATATACTTACCATAAATTAGTATGATCTAGTAACCCAAGTATCACGGTCATATCTTGGTTTGGAATCCTTCTTTGTTATCTCAGATATAATCTTTCTTTCATCCTCTGAAAATTGATCAATACTCTCTAGAATTATAAGTTCATCACCATATGCTCTTTGCAAAGACTCTAAATTACCATCTCCTGGAGATTCAAATGTTTTACTAAAGCCTTTATGATTTGGAATGATACGTACTGTACCATAAGGTAATACGTTAACAACAACTATTCCGAAATCACCATTAGAATATATATATGGAAAATCTGTAGCAAAACCAGTCATATTTTTGTTTAGCCCTATTTGTTTTTCTCCATCTACAAGAGATGTTATAAAGATTTTGTATGAATTAATTCTAAGGCCAAGAAAAAGTAAAATAATCAACACTAATCCTAAAAAAGATATAAAGGTTATTTTTAAGATCTTTCTAGAGAGCATAATAACTCCTTAATTCATTAGATGTAAATACGAAAGGTATATTAGTAACTTTATTACTGTAAGGTTTTCATAATTTAAATTAACACTATTTATATGCCTAAAATTGCTTTCAATATACCAAAGAAAATTAACCAACTAACGAATCCCGCACCATAAAAATCATAGTGAATTTCAGCACCGATCATATAATCATAAGCTATGCCATATATAATTGAAGTCAATGAAAATAATGCAAATGCATAGAAAAATAATTTTTTTATAGTAGTCATTTAATTTTACCTAATAAACAAAATATAAATTTAAAAATACTATCTTGACGCCATACAGTGTTATATCAGAATATAGTAAATTAACATACATAAATACATTTTCTCTAATTATTGATTTTTATACTTGATGTAAAGCTAATAAATCAACATCGTTATAAACTAATGTCAATAAATTATAGTTTTGATCTATTGAAAATGTTCCTTTAAGACCACCTGCATCAACAAATGAGTAAGTACTATCATCAATTTTATAGAATTTACTTTCTAAGGGTACAAAATATTTGTCTAATGCTAATCCGACCTTCTCTGCCTCTTCTTCAGAACACCCTAAAACATCTCGTATACGTTTAAAGTATGGCTTGTGAACATTTTCTATTCTGTCTTCTATTATTTTATTAGTTTTTTTATATGTCTTAAATCTATAGATTAGATATAAGACAGCTAGTAGTAAAGCAAGATTCTCTTTCATAATCTCCTCTAAAAATATACTAATATATACGTTAGTATATAAGGAATAGACTTAAACAAATCATTATAGTTATATAAATAAATTGTAAACCACCTACCAAAGATAATCAATTCATCTTCGATAGGTGGTTTATTTTATTCACCCTTAGCAATACGGTCTAAGAGTTCAATATAGCTTTCTTTGTTTAATGCTGGTGTAAAGTTATCTAATACATCTTTAGCACCTGCTGCATCATCGTATAGTAAGTCTACGATTGTCATAGCCAATGCTTGTGCTGTTTTGATGTATGCTACATCAGGTACAGAGATTTCGTATTCTGCGCTGTGCAGTACACCATTAATACAGCCAACCCAAGGATGGATAACTGGCATCAAATGAGATACGTCACCCATATCTGTACTTGCTGTCATGTGCTCTCCTTGGAATACATTTTCTTCACCAAATAATGGATTAGAGTTTTGGCGTAACATTTCGTTCATACGAGCATCGTTTCTCATCGGTAAGTAACCTGGTAGATCGTTTATAACACAAGTGGCTCCTACTGCATCGCCACCAGCTTTTAAGGCACGGTTTACACGATGGTTGCCATTTACAATGGCCTCAATATTAGAGGCACGAACGTAACTTTCAACTTGAACATAGTCAGGTACACAGTTAACCAATGTACCGCCTTGATTGATGATCGGATGGAATCTGAAATAGTCGCTTTCTTTGAAAGTTTCACGAATGGAGTTCACCCCCATAACGCCCATCAAGGCAGCATTAAGTGCATTAATCCCTTCGTGAGGTGCCGCTGCTGCATGTGCTACTTTACCATGGTATTCGATCAATTTAGCAACAAAACCATTAGATGTACTACCTAGGCCCATTTCCCCTGCCGGAGTTTTAGCCGTTTCCACATGCATTTGCATAGCCATGTCAATATCGTCAAAAGCACCTTCGTAAATAAGCTGTTGTTTACCGCCCATATATTTAATCTTGCCTTGTTCACGCAATTTATTGCGGTAATCAACTTCGATCATTTCTTCGGCTGGAACAGCAAATAAAACTACATCGCCAGCGAGTTCATCCATAACAGATTGCAAGCCCATAGCTACGGCAAACATATTGGTAATTTGAATATTGTGACCACAGCAATGTGCTGCACCCGTTAAATCATCAGCACGAGGATGACGCGGACAAAGAATGGCATCTAGTTCACCGATCATAGCAACTGTATATCTGCTATCACGGCCTTTCATACGACCTTTTACGCCAGTAAGAGCGTGTTCAGTAGTATAGGGAATGCCGAGCTCATCAAACATATCCCGTACTTTTTTTGAGGTCTTTACCTCTTTGTAACCGAGTTCAGGCTCAGCCATAATGGACTCAGCTATTTCACGTAAACGTGGTTGTGCTGCAACGATAGCCTCACAAACCCTTTGTTTTACTTCTTCCTTTGTCATACGGCTAATCAGCTCCTAAATTAAACCTTCTAAATGAAGTACGAATTGTGCTAATGCTGTTGCACAGATGAAAGTACCTGCTGTTACTGCTAATGCAACTGGAATAATACGCCAAGACAAGCGGCGGAAAGCACCGAGGTCTTTACCTAAGGATAGACCTGCATAAGCAAGTACAGGTGTTGTAGTAGCAAGGAATGTTACTTGGCTAGTTTTAGCGATAATCCATTCTTGACCAGGCATACCAGGTAAGGATGCAATAACACCAACTAGAGACACCCAGAATACCATAGGGAATTTATTCGCATATGGCAAGTAAGAAATCATTGCACCAATTGTAGCAAGACCGGCTAATACGGCAACGCCGATTAAGCTATCACCAAATAGGTGTTTACCGTCCATTACGTTACCTACTGCAGTAATGATAGCAGCAATACAGATAACGATGACAAATTGTGTAATTTTTTCGCTTTTACTCATGACGTGCTGCCTCCTCTGCTAAATCTTGTTCACGTGTACGACCAGTAAAGAAGTTGTAAGATTTTTCCATTACTGGTAAGGAAATAAATAGACCGAAGTATACGCCTAGTACTGTAGTCAACAAGTTTGCTGCCCCAGCGAGAGCCATAATTTGTTGTTCAAACTCAGGATATACCGCAACGATAGGCGCTGTAGCAGCTGCCATCATACTAGCACTACCTACGCCAGCGCCCATGGCAAGTGCTAAAGGATGGAACCAACCAGATTGTGCTAACATACCTGCTAATACGGAGGACCACATAGCACCGATAAGAACACCACAGATGTACATGCCCATAACACCACGACCCTCTGGAGAGCTAAATCCGAATTTGTCGATGATGATCGCTACGTTTGGCTCACGGTCTACAGAGTAACAAGCACCTACTGCTTCACGGCGCATGCCAACTAACAAAGCTACTGGTAAACCGAAGATGATAGTACCGAAGAAGTGACCAAGTTCTTGTAATAATAATGCCCAACCAGCACTTGTTAGAATACCGAGATTTGGACCGATACCAAGACCTACTTTTACCATCAAGATCATAACAGCAATACCGATATAATCAGCGGATTTTTCCATTTGTTCAATCGTAAGAATCTTGAACTTAGGAATAGAAATTAATAAACCTAGAATCAATGTGTACAATAATGGTAATAGTACAACAGGACCTAGTTTCTTGATGCCCACATATTCAGCGGCTACGGTTAATACGAGCGCTAAAAAGTGGATTTTGAGATTACCCAAAAGCTGCATAATGACCTCCCATATAACATATAATATAAATATTATTTCATTATAAATAATATTTATTTATATAGTCAACTATGAATGTACATTTGTCTATTACTATTATATTTTTTCATATGTGACCATAGATACAGAAAAAGCACCAAGACTATGCTTGGTGCCTTTATATTTAAATGATAGAGTTCAAAAACTTTACGCTTTGTAATGGTTTACCTATTTCTTGCTCACAGTATGCAAATAGTAGTTTTTCTAGTTCCTTCCATATTGTTTTAGGAAGTTCTATAGGCGTATCTTCGCCCCACTGATAAGCGAGAATGTGTGGTAATCCAGCTTTTACAGAAGAAGAAATACTAAGATTTGTCGTTTCTCGTACCTGCAACCAGAATGGATCAATGCCATCTTGATGAGAAAAAGCATTAGCACTTGGCACAATACCGGCAAGAGATAATAGTTGCCACCCAAGCATGATCGTTCCCAATTGTACATTGCGGCGTCGAATTTGCTTGGAGTAATTAACAACGGTATCAAAGACCTTACGGTCTACATCATACATAGCAAATAGCTCTTGAATAAGCTCGCTCGCAACGGCAGCATAAGCGATGTTATCTAGATTTACGTCTAACGATTCTACCACATAGGAACCATCGATTTGCGTAACATTTACATATTCTCCATCAGGTACGACTGTAATATACATAGCGCTGAAAGGACGTAGATAGGAACTGTTGCGCATGGTCATCATTCGCTTATGTGGTATTGATGCTCTAATAATCCCCAAACTAGGTGTGATAAACGTAAATACGGAGTATAACTTATACTTTTTTCGACTGATTACGATGGCCGGTGTATTGAAGCCACCATTAAGCTTCTTCATTTTCTTCTTCCGTTGCTTCCTCTACAGGTAAAGGAGTTACTTTGATACGAGAAATACGATAGCCTTGCATTTGAGTCACTTCAAAGGTATAGCCATGAGCATCTACTGTATCACCAACGATTGGTGTACGTTCTAACAAACCAAAGACGTAGCCCCCGATTGTATCGGAGTCAGAATTATCGATTTCAATATCCATAATCTCTGCTACTTCGTCTACGAGAACTTTACCATCAAACTCAAAGGAACCATCAGCATAGGACATCGTAGCCGGTAAATGCGGCTCATGCTCGTCTTGAATATCACCAACTAATTCTTCAATAATATCTTCAAGACCTACGAGACCAACCATACCACCATATTCATCTACTACTACAGCTTGATAAATACGGCGTGTTCTCATGTACTGTAACAAGGTAGACAACTTCATGACTTCAGGAACAGTCAAAATATCCCGTTTTACATTACGCAAATCTTTACGTGCTTGGTTAGGACGTTCCATTAAGTCTTTAATGTGAACGAGGCCGATAATGTGATCCTTATCCTCTACGCAAAGTGGATAACGAGTATGTACTTTAGAGCGAATAACCTTCATCGCTTCATCGTAACCATCTTCCACAAATACGCAATCCACGTCTTGGCGAGGTACCATAACCTCTTTCGCCATACGATCAACAAAGTTAAATACATTATCGATGAGTTCAGACTCTACTTGGTCTAACTGACCTTCTTCGTGACTTCGAGAAATCATCATTCGAATTTCTTCCTCAGAGTACACAAGATCTAGCTCTGTTAGATATTTTGTTTTGTAAAAGCCTAAAATAACATTGGAGATTTTACTAGCGATCCAAATAAATGGATATACTAATTTACCTGCCGCTACTACGATGCGGCTATAGGTATTTACATACTTTGTTGGGAACGATAGGCCCAACGCTTTAGGTACGATTTCACCAAAGATTAAAACGATTAAGCTAATTAATAGCAATAATACGATATCTAGTACAAAGTGCATCCACTTACTATGTACATTAAGAACAGCGACTATCTGATCTACAATATTATCGAATACAAATGTACCAGTGCCTGCAAGGGCTAAGATAAAGAATAAAATCAAAAACTGCGTAGTATTTAAGAAATACTCAGGATTTTGATATAGCTTTAATAAAAACTCTCTATCCTTTTCTAAGAGGATATCCATATCCTCTACATGTTCTTTACGAAGGCGGGCAAAGGAGAACTTTGCGACCACAAAAAAGTTAATTAAAACAATACATAAAAGACCAAACCCTATGGGTAACAGGCCATCTACACTATCCATTACTATTCCTTTCATCTAACTCTGGAAATACTTTATTTCTCTATTATATCAAATTATTTTCGATACCCAAGTTCGGATAACATACCAGATTTATTGCGCCAATCCTTTTTAACTTTAACCCAAAGATCTAAGTATACCTTTGTGGCTAATAGTTTTTGAATATCTGCACGCGCCTCAGCACCGAGTTGTTTCAATAGAGCACCTTTTTTACCAATGATGATACCCTTTTGAGAGTCTCGTTCGCAGTAAATGGTAGCGCGAATATAGGTCGTACCATCATCGCGAGTTTTCATTTCATCTACGTCTACCGCGATAGCATGAGGAATTTCATCACGTGTTGCTAACAAGATTTTTTCCCGAACGATATCGGAAATGATAAGGCGTTCTGGTTGGTCTGTAATCATGTCCTCTGGGAAATATTGTGGGCCTTCAGGCAAAGTTTCTTCAAGTACCTTAAGAATCTCTGGTAAGTTCTCTTTATCTTTTGCAGAAATTGGAATAACACCAGCAAATGGGTACGCATTTTGATAAGATACGATGGCTTCTAAAAGCTCTTCTTTTTTAAGAGTATCGATCTTGTTGACTACCAAGAATACAGGCACTTTTACGCGTTGTAATTGTTCAATAATAAAGTTATCTCCAGGACCGCGTTTTTCATTGCCTGCTACTACAAATAAAACGGCTTCTGTTTCTTTTAAAGACTCGATAGCTGCATCTACCATGAATTCACCTAATTTATGTTTTGGTTTATGCACACCTGGTGTATCCATAAATACGATTTGTTTTGCTTCGTCTGTATATACGCAGATAATACGGTTACGAGTTGTTTGAGCCTTATCGGATACGATAGCGATTTTATCACCAATAAGAGCATTAATTAAGGTAGATTTACCAACATTTGGTCGACCTACAACGGCTACAAAGCCAGATTTGAAATGTTCGTTGTTATTCATTATATGGTGCATCCTCCCGCACATAACCGAGATTGCCAAGGATAAACTCTTCCTCTGTACGCATCTCTTTTTTATCTTCGTCGTTCATATGGTCATAGCCTAAAATATGCAAACAACTATGAGTCGTTAAGTACGCCAATTCGCGTTCAAAACTATGTCCATATTCAATAGCTTGCTCACGAGTGCGCTCTAAGGAAATAATCATATCACCTAGTAAATGATGTTCCTCTTCACTGCCTTCGTAATCGTCCCCTTCATTAAGTGCAAAGGACAATACATCTGTAGGTCTATCGATACCGCGATATTCTTTATTAAGCTCGTGAATCTTTGCATTATCACAGAGCAAAATACTCATTTCATCTTCTTCAAGACCGTATACGCGACTCACTTCGTCACAAACCTTACGGATAATTGCCTCTATATTAGAATCCTCTTGAATTCCTTCATCATAGCTAATATGTATGTACATACTTACCCTTTCGCTACATTCTCTGCAGATGCATCAGTCGTTGTTGTAGTATCACCTGCTAATTTACGCTCATGATACGCATCGTAGGCTTTTACAATGCGGCCTACTAAATCATGACGCACAACGTCTTGATCGCTAAAGTAAACCATATTAATGCCCGATACATGTCGCAATACCTTTTCAGCCTCACCAAGACCTGATACGACACGTGGCGGCAAGTCAATTTGCGTTTTATCGCCGTTAACAACCATTTTAGAATTGTTGCCTAAACGAGTTAAGAACATCTTCATCTGTTCAGCCGTCGTATTTTGCGCTTCGTCAAGAATAACAAAGGCATTTTCTAAAGTGCGACCACGCATGTACGCTAGTGGTGCTACCTCAATGGTACCGCGCTCCATAAAGCGTTGTACTTGCTCGATGCCAAACATTTCATGTAATGCATCATAAAGAGGTCTTAAATATGGATCCACTTTATCTTGTAATTCACCAGGTAAGAAACCTAAGCGCTCCCCAGCCTCTACAGCAGGACGAGTTAAAATGATTTTATCTACATTACGGTTCTTCAAGTAGAAAGCGGCCAAAGCTACTGCTAAAGAAGGTTTTACCAGTCCCTGCAGGGCCAATACCAAAGGTTATGGTATTTTTACGAATGCTATCTACATAGTACTTCTGACCTTCCGTTTTAGGCGTAATATTTTTCCCCCGCATATTAACGGATAGCGTATCTTCGAACATATTATGTACTGCATCGGCTTTGCCATTAGCTACAAGTTTAGCGGCAATGCGTACTTGAGATTCTGTAATAGTACTGCCTTCACGGTAGAGGAACACTAATTCTTCAAGAGTGCGATAGAGGGCATTAACATTCTCCTCATCCCCCTTGATGACTACTGTATCTCCACGAGCTACTACATCAGCAGAGATAACCTCAAGCATCATATGTAAATAACGATTATGTTGACCTAGTATGGATTGTGCTAGGTCATATGTAGGAAATGTAAATACTTGTTCGCTCATACAACCTCCTAGTCTATAAACTTACGAACCGCTTTACCATTGAGGTAATCACAAAGATCACCTTGATGTGCATCCAGTTCGTCTAACTTATCATCAATTAAATCTTGTACGCGCCACCAACCCATAGACCAATTTGTAAAGAGTGTATTATCTTCAGGCGCTCGCCCTACAAGACGCTGCAATACAATGTCAGGATGTAAATGACGAACAAAGTTCACAACGCGATCAGCGTATTCTTCAGCACTGATTAAGGTGAACTGACCTTCTTGGTACCACTTGGCCATCAATGTATTTTTAACGATATACAAGGCATGTAATTTAACTTGATCCACACCGAGGGCTGATAAGATACGGGCCCCTTCAATAGTATCCTTCATAGTATCCCATGGAAGATTAACAATCATATGTGTGGTAACGTTAAATCCATATCGTTTAATACGCAGTACGGCATCAATAAACTGTGCTAGATCATGGCCTCGATTAATTTTTTCTAACGTATCATAGTTTACAGTTTGTAGACCTAATTCAATATAGATATCCTTTTGAAAGCGATCTCTGATATCTGCTAATATATCTAAATATTCATCGGCAATACAATCTGGTCTCGTTGCGATAGCGATACCTACGGCTTCGTCGATGCAACCTTGCTCCATATAGCTTTTAAAATCATCAAGACTCAAGTACGTATTACTGAAGTTTTGATAATAAGGTATGAATTTTTTCGCCTTGTATTTGGGGCCTATGTGAGCAATATTTTCCTCGAGTTGCATACGCACTGTCATCCATGCAGGACGATTTTCATAACCCGCACCAATTTCTCCGCAGAAAGTGCAGCCCCCTACGCCGGCTGAACCGTCTCGATTAGGACAAGTCAGCGGTAAGGCAACAGGCAGTTTATAAACCTTTTCCCCATAGGTTTCTTTATAATATTTAGATACCATGCGGTATCGTTTTGGTCTCGTTGTATCGGTCATAACACTCCTATTTAACTAACCAATCATCGCTTGTGATTTTAACAAGCCTTCAGGACGTATAAAGGGTTTAACCTCTTTATTAACATCGATAACTACTGTAAATGGTGTATTAGGTACATTCTCAATGCCTAATACATGTGCCGTGTCTTCAGACATTGGCATTTCCACATATTGTTGGCGAATCTTGCGCCATTCTTTGAAGGTATAGTTTGGAATATACTGAGATGCAAACTAACTTCGTTGCGCCAGAATGATTCCCCTTCTTGTAAAAGTTCCTTTGTCTGCTTCGGCAAACCAACGGCTTCGCTACGAACCTTACCACGATAACTTATAAGGGTATCGTACTGTAGTAATTCAGCCGCCACATTGTCCCCCTTAGACAAGAAGAAATTATATAAGAACTCGATTTGGTCAATGTCTTTTAAATTAACTTTGTGATGACCAGCATCAAGCCAAGCCTGTGTCATTTCACAGAAATAAGAAAAGGCATCCTTCTTTTAGGTTTTACTTTGTTAGGATCATACTTTTTCATAGGTGGTACATGATTTGTTGCTGTATCTTCACCAGTTATGGATGTGTCAGTATGCTCCTTTATGAGCTTGCTACCAATATAGCCAAAGACTGTTCTAAAGCGCTCACTATTATAGAAGCGTTCAAATACATCTTCAAAGTGCTTTAAGAAGCGTATATCTTTATAAGGTAATACATGAGTGGTTAGTACCTCATACGGCGCTAACGGATCACTAATATATTGGTATTCCTCCATGCGGCGTACACCAGATCCTTTTAGTAATTTCAAGAATCCTATTTGCAGCGCATGAGGTTGTAAGCTAAATAAATCGTTGAAGGATAATCCAAATCGTGCTTTATTTTCGTAAGGTAAGCCTACAATTAAATCCATATGGACATGTGTTCTACCTGCTTCAATAATAGGGCGAATTGCCTTTTGAATGTACGGCCAATCGTTATAGCGGTTAATAGCGTCTAAGGTTTTCTTATGTGTACTTTGTACACCCACTTCGATTTGAATACGGCCTGGCGGCGTTTCACAGAGAATATTTGTTTCCCACTCCGTCATGAGCTCTGGCTCCATCTCTAAATGGAAATTCGTCTCCGAATCAGCATCTCGCATAAATTCCATCAATGGACGATGGTGATGTGGTGCACAGTTAAATGTTCTATCTACAAACTTAACTTGCTTTACCTTATGGTCGATAAACCATTGTAATTCTTTAAACGTTCTCTCTTGCGGAAAGAATCGCACTGTATTCTTGTTGCCAGATAAGCAGTACTGACAAGAGAATGGACAACCACGAGAGGACTCATAGTAGATAATTTTATGTTCTAAATCAATCATATCCTCTTCTACATATGGAAATGGAATAGTGCTGAGATCTTTAACCTCTACGGTCTCAGTGGATCCCATAAGCTGACCAGTAATATGGCGCCCACGAACGCCAGCAATTTCCTCTGTAAGGCCATCTTTGCCATTTGTTAGTGCGCTGATGAGTTTATAGAAGGCTTCTTCCCCTTCGCCTTGTACAACATAATCCACAGCATGGCAACGATTTAGAATTTCATCGGCAGTGAAAGATACCTCCGGACCGCCTAAGATAATTTTAATATCTGGTCGAACAGCTTTTACCATGGCCACCACATGTAAGGTCATTTCAATGTTCCAGATATAGCAAGCAAAGCCCAATACATCTATATTGCGCTCTGTAATATCGCTAAGAATATGTAAAACAGGCATATTAATAGTATATTCTACTATATCGTATGCCTGTCCGTGAGCCTGCCCGTAGGCCTTGAGATAACGCAAAGCCAGGGAGGAATGTATAAATTTTGAGTTTAATGTGGATAAAACTACGTTCATATGTCCCCTTTAAATCATCGAATGGCTCAGCCACCGTCTAGTCATAATATATGTATTATACCATTAAAAGAGGCCAAAGATAAAGGAAACAATAGCACCCACTAAAATGACAACACCTACTACGGATAGGATGATGCCGCCAAAGAAAACTACTGCCGCTAATACAACGGCTAAAATGATAATCAGAATGATGCGGCTAAGCCAGCTTGTACTATTAAAGCTATACACCTTAACTTGCGGCCCATATTGATTATATTGTTCGTATACCGTTGACGCTCTTCATCCATGTAAGTTGGCGTTGAATCGACGTGCACAGAATCACCTACCTCTTCAATGGTTACCCCATCAAAGTCACGGCGTTCATCATCAGATAGTACTCGTGTGTTAGGCTCTGCAGAACGAGCATTACTACCAAAGCTATCGCTACGTTCATTACTTCTATATGTATTTTGATTGTTATTTGTATTGTGTTGATCAGACATAGTTAATTCCTCTATATGACCAAAATAATAATTAATTTTATACAACCTATTATATCATATTTTAGCGAGAAAAATGCAAATAAATATCCCCTATAGATATAATTTCATATATCTATAGGGGGCGTATTGTATTGGTATTGTTTGTAGCTAATGTATGCTAACGCACAGATTAGTCATTCAAGAATTTTTGAAGTAATTCATTAACCATACCAGGGTTAGCACGGCCTTTAGATTCCTTCATAACTTGACCAACTAAGAAGCCAATAGCTTTGCCATTACCACTCTTGAAGTCTTCTACTGGTTGTGGGTTGTTAGCGATAACTTGCTTAACGATTTCTTCAATAGCGCCTGTATCTGTAATTTGAACAAGACCTTCTTCTTTTACGATAGTATCTGCATCCTTGCCAGATTCCCACATGGATACAATAACTTTTTTCGCAATTTTACCGGAAATAGTGCCTTTATCGATAAGGGCAATCATACCGGCTAAGTTTTCAGGACTTACTTTAGATTCAGCAAATGTTAAGCCATTTTCATTGATCATCTTGGACAAGTCACCAAGCATCCAGTTAGCAACCGTTTTAGGATCTGCACCAGCTTTTACAGTTGCATCTAAGAAGTCTGCCGTCTTACGAGCTACCGTAAGGATCGTTGCATCTTCACGAGGCAAGCCGTATTCAGCTACAAAGCGTGCAATTTTAGCATCTTGTAATTCTGGTAATGCACGGCGTTCTTCTTCAATTTTTTCGTCTGTAATCACGATTGGTACCAAATCTGGTTCTGGGAAGTAGCGATAATCGTTTTCTGCGTCTTTTTTTCGCATACCTAGAGTAATGCCTTGAGCATCATCCCATGTACGAGTTTCTTGGTCTACTTTACCACCAGCTTCGATTAATTTTGCTTGACGCAATGCTTCGTACTCGATAGCTTTTTGGATACCAGTTAAGGAATTAACGTTTTTAGTTTCTGTACGTGTACCGAACTCTGTAGCACCACGAAGGCGTACGGATACGTTACAGTCACAACGCAAAGAACCTTCTTCCATACGACCGTCAGATACTTCTAAATATTGCAAAATAGAACGTAACTTTTCAACGTATGCTCTCGCTTCTGCACCAGAACGAATATCTGGTTCAGATACGATTTCAAGAAGAGGTACACCAGTACGGTTGTAGTCAACATTAGAAGATTTGGAATCGGAAATAGTGTTGCCACTATGAACGAGTTTACCAGCATCTTCTTCCATATGAATACGCGTAATACCAATGCGTTTAGTTTCACCATTTACTTCGATGTCTAAATGACCATTTAAGCAAATTGGCAAATCATATTGAGATGTTTGATAGTTTTTAGGCAAATCAGGATAGTAGTAGTTTTTACGGTCAAATTTGTTAAAGTTAAGAATTTCGCAATTCAATGCTAAACCTACTTTAATAGCAAATTCTACTACTTGTTTATTTAACACAGGCATAGCACCAGGCAAGCCAAGGCACACTGGGCATACATGTGTATTTTGATCGCCGCCGAATTCAGTGGTACAACCACAGAAGATTTTAGACTTCGTCTTAAGCTCTGTATGAACCTCTAAACCAACGACTGTTTCGTATTTACTACTCATAGAGAAACCTCCCCAGTTGGTGCTACTAATTGACAGTCTGGACGTGCTTGTTCAAATGTGAAAGCCGCACGTAACAATGTTTCTTCACCCATGGCAGGACCAAGCAATTGCATACCGATTGGCAAATTGCTGCTGCTCATACCTGCTGGAATGCTGATACCAGGGATACCTGCAAGGTTTGCTGGTACTGTACAGATATCTTCTAAGTACATTGCTAATGGATCATTTGCTTTTTCACCAAATTTATAAGACGTATTAGGTGCAGTTGGTGTTAAGATTAAATCCACTTTGGAGAAAGCTTCATCAAATTCATTTTTAATGAGGCGGCGTACTTTCAATGCTTTCAAGTAGTAAGCATCATAGTAACCAGCACTCAATACATAGGTACCTAACAAGATACGACGTTGTACTTCAGGACCAAAACCTTCTGTACGAGTTTTAGTAGACATTTCTACTAAATTATCAGCAGCAACGCGCATACCATAGCTTACACCGTCATAACGAGCCAAGTTAGAGCTTGCCTCTGCCAATGCGATGATATAGTACGCAGACAATGCATATTTAGAGTTAGGCAAGGAAACCTCTACGATTTCAGCACCTAATTTTTTATACGTTTCGATAGCCTCTTCCATAGCTTTGCGAACTTCGCTATTGAGACCTTCACCGAAGAATTCTTTAGGCACGCCAATTTTAAGATTTTTTACATCATTTACGAGCGCCGTAGTGTAATCTACACGAGCACCTGGAATAGATGTAGAATCTTTCGCATCATAACCAGAGATTGCATTTAATACTAAAGCAGCATCAGTTACGTCCCGTGTAATAGGGCCAACTTGGTCCAAAGAGGATGCAAAGGCGATAAGGCCATAACGAGATACATTACCGTAAGTTGGTTTCAAACCTACAACGCCACAGAAGGACGCTGGTTGACGGATGGAACCGCCTGTATCAGAGCCAAGAGCCCAAATAGCAGTACTACTTGCTACAGCAGCTGCACTACCACCAGAGGAACCACCTGGTACACAATCAGTATTCCAAGGGTTAGTTGTTTTTGCTAATGCAGAATTCTCTGTAGAGCCACCCATAGCAAATTCGTCCATGTTAAGTTTACCAAGGCTAATATAATGATTATCTTGTAAACGTTCGATAACAGTCGCATTATATGGAGGAACAAAGTTTTCTAACATTTTAGACGCACATGTTGCAGGCTGGTCTTTTATACAAATATTATCTTTGATGGCACCAGGAATACCTGCTAATGGAGAAATAGCTTCACCTTTAGCAATTAATTCATCTACAGTTTTAGCTGTAGCTAAAGCGCGGTCATGAGAATCGGATAAGTACGCATGTACAGTCGGCTCCACTTTCGCTTTATGTGCAATGACAGCATTCGTCAATTCAACGGCGCTGATTTCTTTATTCACTAGTTTCTTGTGTAATTCATGAATTGTTGCCACAGCGAAACCTCCTATTCTTGTACAACGCGAGGTACTTTAAAGTACCCATCCTCTGCTTCTGGAGCATTAGATAAAGCTAAATCATGATCAAGGGATGGTTTCATTTCATCCTCTCTAAGTACATTATGCAATGGTACCGCATGGGCCATAGGCTCAACACCATCAAGCTCTAATGCATCTAGTTCAGCAACATAAGACAAGATATCGGACAACTCTTTTCTCTACATGTGCCATATGTTCTTCCTTAACTTCCAAGCGTGAAAGCAAGGCGATTTTTTTTATTTCCTCTTGGCTGATTTTCATCGGAACACATCCTTTCATAATTATTTATTATAAAGCAAATAATATATATTTTCAAAACATTATAAGAATGTATATCTATTGGATTTCTCCTAGATTGCGTAAAAGCTCTACAAACTCTTCTTCGTTTATGACGCGAATCCCCAATTCATTGGCTTTCGTAAGCTTACTACCGCTATCTTCACCAGCTACAACAAGTGTAGTTTTCTTTGACACAGAGCCTGTAACCTTTGCCCCATGAGCTTCAAGGATTTTACCGGCTTCACTGCGGCCCATAATCTCAAGCTTACCTGTGAGAACAACGATTTCCCCGTCCATTTGATTGCCTGCAGCTTCTACAACATCTACAGTCATCTTAAGTCCGGCTTGTGTTAACCCTTCAATAATAGCCACATGAGTAGGATCTTGACGATATTCTACGATACTATCGGCCATTGTAGGACCAATCTCTTCCACCGCAACGAGTTCTTCCTTAGTAATAGTCATGAACCGTTCCATAGATTTCACGACATTAGCAATTGTTGCAGCTGCTTTAGAACCAATTAGACGAATACCAAGACCATATAATACGCGGTCCAAACCACGAGATTTAGAATCTCCGATAGCTTTTACTAAGTTCTCTGCAGATTTCTTGCCCATTCGGTCCATGGTAACTAGTTGATCTACCGTTAAATGATATAAATCCACCACATTAGCAATCAACTTATTATTGATTAAGTTTTCTACAATGCTAGGACCTAAACCGTCAATATTCATAGCATCTCGAGAGGCAAAGTGAATGATTTGCTCTTTCTCGATAGCAGGACAATGTTTATTCGTACAACGTACAGCCGCTTCCCCTTCGCGACGAACTGTAGGAGATTCACACACTGGACATGTGTTAGGAATTGTGAAAGGCACTTCAGAACCAGTACGTTTTTCAGGAACTACGCGAATAACTTCCGGAATGATTTCTGCTGCCTTGTGAATGATGACATGGTCACCAATGCGGATGTCCTTTTCATTGATAAAGTCTTGATTGTGTAATGTTACACGACTCACATTGGTACCAGACACGAATACAGATTCAAGCTCACCAGTAGGCGTGAGAACGCCTGTACGACCTACATTAATCGTAATATCCTTAAGAATGGTTTCTACCTCTTCAGGAGGATATTTATAGGCAGTAGCCCACTTAGGATCTTTTGCAGTACTGCCTAGTGCCTCTTGATCATCAAAGCTATTTACTTTAATAACCATACCGTCAGTATCATATGGCAAGTCATGGCGTTTTTCTTCCCAATAATTGATAGTTTCAATAACTTCATCAATAGTTTGACACACGCGATAGTGAGGATTTACAGAGAACTTAAAGTTTTCTAAGCTTTTAAGTAACTCCTCTTGACTATGAATACTAGCACCTTCTTCAGAGCCAATAGCATAGGCAAAGAAAGCTAAGTTACGACTTGCTGTAATGGCAGGATCTTGTTGACGCAAAGAGCCTGCCGCAGCATTACGAGGATTCACAAAGGTTGGTAACCCCTCTTCATCACGTTCTTCATTTATGCGTTTAAATTCGCTATGAGGCATATACGCTTCACCGCGAACCTCGATAAACTCAGGGGCATTCTCTAGGTATAAAGGAATGGATTTAATAGTACGCACATTAGCAGTTACATCTTCCCCAATGCGACCATCACCTCGCGTTACGGCACGTACAAACATGCCATTTTCATAGTGTAAATTGACAGCCAATCCATCAATTTTTAACTCTACTACATACGCAGATGGCTTATGTCCTAATTCCTTTTCTACGCGACTAGCAAATGCTCGAACTTCATCAGCATTGAATACATTGGAAAGACTCAACATAGGACGTCCATGAACAACCTTTTCAAAGGAGCCTTCCACCTTCATACCTACACGTTGTGTTGGAGAAGATGGCACAATATATTCTGGATGAGCTGTTTCTAAATCTACAAGCTCACGATATTTTTTATCATATTCAAAGTCACTCATCGTAGGAGCATCTTTTACATAGTATAAATACTGTGCATGAGTAAGCTCTTGTTGCAACTCTTTAATTCTATCTTTCGGATTCATATTACATCCCTTTTACTGTGCAGTAACACTCTATACGTTTCTTACAAGCAAGGTAGAGAGGTTAACTGCTATACACAAGTTTTATCCCTTTTTGACAGGTGCAAATTTAGCCATAACCACACGTACACCTTGGGTTGGGGAATTCAATAGTCAGCTTCATGCCAGCCCCTTCACCAGCAACGTTGATAACCTTGCCATTGCCCCACTTACTATGAATAGCAGTATCGCCAATCTTCCAATCAGCAATCACTTCATTGCGAACGATTGGCTTCGTAACTGGTCGGCTTGTGACACTCATATGTTGCGGCACATGACGCTTAATGTCATCAGGTACTTTACGCTTAGCACGCAAACCATCTACTAACTCTTCAGGAATTTCGTCGATAAAGCGAGATGGTAAATAGCTACTTGTACGACCAAATACGGTCCGCGTCGTAGCATTAGAAATATATAATTCCTTCTCTGCCCGTGTAATACCTACGTAAGCTAGACGACGCTCCTCTTCAATCTCCTCAGGGTTCATCAAGGTTCGACTATGCGGGAATAAACCTTCCTCTAAGCCTCCTAAGAATACAATAGGGAATTCCAAACCTTTAGCAGCATGCAATGTCATCAATGTTACCTTAGACTCTTCTTGCTCGAAGGAATCAACATCATTAACAAGGGCCACTTGTTCTAAGAAATCCTCTACAGTACCAGATGGATTTGTATCTTGGAAGTCTTTAGCTACAGATAAAAGCTCACCGATATTCTCCGCACGTGCTTGATCTTGTGGATCTGTACTTTCTTCCAACTGAGCTAAATAACCTGTTCTATCTATAATGGACTCTAGAATATCTAGTACGGTTCTATCTTCCATTTCAGCTACAAGTGTGAAAATAAGAATGCCAAACTCTTCTAACTTTTCTTTTGTCTTACCCTTAATAGAATCTACCAAGTGTAGCTGCGTTAAGGTCATAAATAAAGACGTTCCATTAGCGCGGGCATAGTCCTGTAGTTTGGCCACAGTAGTAGCGCCGATACTTCGTTTAGGTACATTTATGATACGTAACAAACTCAAATCATCGAAAGGATTATATAGTACACGCAAGTACGCTAATACATCCTTAATTTCTTTACGATCGTAGAACTTTGTGCCCCCCACCATTATGTATGGCAAAGCACGTTTGATCAGTGCCTCTTCAAGTACACGAGATTGAGCATTTGTACGATACAAAATAGCCATATCGCCATAAGGTACGCCATGAATATCGTGCTTTTTAGCGATTGTATCGCCAATGAAAGCTGCTTCTTCATGTTCAGATTGGGCCGTAAAGTGCTGAATCTTAGCGCCTTCCGTCTTGTCAGTCCAAAGATTTTTCTTTGGTCGACCTTCATTATTCTCGATTACTGCATTGGCTGCATCAAGGATAATCTTAGTAGAACGATAGTTTTGTTCTAGTTTAATAGATGTGCAGTTCGGATAATCCTTTTCAAAGTCTAAGATATTTTGAATATCTGCACCACGCCAAGCGTAAATACTTTGGTCAGCATCACCTACTACGGCGATGTTCTTCCAATGAGAAGCCAATAATTTAGCCAATAAATATTGAGCATGGTTCGTATCTTGGTACTCGTCGATCATAACGTAACGGAAACGTTTGCTATATTTATCTAAAACAGCCTCATTAGACTGCAATAATTTTACAGCAACCAATAAAAGATCATCAAAATCTAGAGCATTATTCTTACGCAACTCTCGTTCGTAATACTCGTAAACATCGGCCACCTTTTGCTGGTAAAAATCTCTCGCTTGTTTTCTAAAATCAGAAGCAAAAAGCAATTTATTCTTTGCGTCTGAAATGGCTGCTATCATAGCACCTACAGGATAGTATTTGTCATCGAGATTTAATGCTTTTAAAGCCGCCTTAATAACAGCTTGAGAATCAGACGTATCGTAGATAGTAAAGTTACTGTTATACCCTAAGAAATTATTTAACTCAAATCGTAAAAACTTAGCACAAAAGCTATGGAACGTACTGAGCCAAATACGATTAGCTACATCCCCTACTAAACCTTCTACACGGCTTTTCATCTCTTTAGCCGCTTTATTGGTAAAGGTAATAGCTAAAATTTCATAAGGATTGACACCTTGTGCCAACAAATGTGCAATACGAACTGTTAAAACCTTTGTTTTACCAGATCCAGCACCGGCTAAAATCAATAAAGGGCCTTCCGTATGTTGTACGGCTTGTTGTTGCTCTTTATTTAAACCTGTTAATAATGAATTCATCGGAACACCCCCAATCGCCCTTACATAATGGTTATAAAAATAACTCAAACAGAAATTAATGAGCTATAGTTTTATATTTGAAAATAACATTTGTTATGGCTACATATATAACTAAAGTCATGTAAACTCTATACATAGAGAAGAAGAACGTTGCAAGCAACGTTCTTTTCCTTTATATACTATTTCATAGCACCAAGGATTGGTGGTACGATTTGTTTTTTACGGGACATAGTGTTTGGTAAGAATACACCATTGTCTTTAACTTCTTTTTCAAATGCTTTTGTAACTACAGCTTCTACATCACCGCTGAATAACAATGTAGTGCTTTCATCAAGAATATTTGTAATCATGATGTAAGATGCATCGTAGTTGTTAGCACTGCGAAGAGCTTCTAAAGCTTGTACTAATTCACCTTGTTTAGCCAATACGTCTGTTGTGTCCATAACGGAAATTTGACCGATAGAAATCGTTTTACCAGCTTCGGAGAATTCTTTCATATCTGTACGAACGATATCATCATTAGTCAAATCAGAAATATCTGCGCCAGCTTTTAACATATCAAGGCCATAGGACTCGATATCTACACCGGCGATTTCAGCCAATTTGTGAGCCATTTCTTTATCTGTTTCTGTACATGTTGGAGAACGGAATAATACAGTATCAGAAATGATAGCGGATAACATCAATCCTGCAATAGCTTTAGGAATTTCTTGATTATTTTCCATATACAATTTAGTGATGATTGTATTGGAGCAACCTACTGGTTCTAAGCGCATGAATACAGGACCATCAGTTTCAAAATCGCCAATGCGGTGATGATCAACTACGCCGCACATATTCATGGATTTATAACCATCGATGATTTGCTTAGATTCATTGTGGTCAGTTAGGTATAAGTTGCCACCTTCTGGCGCAAACTCTTCCCAGTTTTTAACAATTTGCGGATGTTCAAAACCAAAATGGTTCAAAATGTATGTTGTTTCTTTGTTTGCTTCACCGGCACAAACTGGAGTTGCTGGTGTGCCCATTTGTGTTAATAAATTTGCAAAGGAAATAGCAGAACAAATAGAATCTGTATCAGGGCTTTTATGACCTGCTACATATGTTTTTACGTCACTCATAATATACCTCTTTTATTTTTAGTTTCACATTTTATATTGACCTAGGTCAATCCGATTTTTAACTATATTATTATACCATAAATTATACAAAAAAAACACGCCACTACTATGTAGTGACGTGTTTTTATCATTCCTCATTATCAGCTAATGTAGGAAATTATTCATGGTCTTTTTTACGATTTGTAAACAAACCAGGTCCAAGTGTTTCAATGATGATAAACAACATTGGAATGATAAAGATACCAAACAATGTTGCTGTTGTCATCCCTGCTACTACTGTAATCCCCATAGATGTACGAGCGCCAGAGCCAGCACCAGTAGAGATAGCTAATGGGAATACACCAAGAATAAAGGCAAAGGATGTCATCAAGATTGGACGCAAACGAATTTTTGCAGCTTCGATAGCAGCATCAACTACGTTCATACCGCGCTCGTCAACACGAATCTTCGCATATTCGATGATCAAGATAGCATTTTTCGCAGCTAAGCCAACCAATGTCAAAAGACCAATCTGCATATAAATATCGTTAGCTAAGGCATATCTACCTGTAAAGTTCAACAAGAATGGTACTAAAGCGGCACCTATCATACCAGATGGTACGGAGAACAATACGGCAAATGGAACCTTCCAAGATTCATACAAGGCAGCCAAGATCAAGAATACGAAGACTAGACCTAAACCTAAAATCATCATAGTTTGAGAACCAGCTTTTAACTCTTCACGAGATTGACCTGCCCAGTCATAAGAATAACCTGCAGGCAATGTTTTAGCTGCCGCCTCTTTCAATGCGTTAATTGCATCACCAGAGGAGTAACCATTTGCTTGAGAACCACCGATTTGTACGGCCATGGCATTATCAAAACGAGTAATGCTAGACGGTGTACCTGTTTGTTCCTTCGTAATGTAGTTAGATACAGGAACCATAAGCCCCTTACTATTTCTAACAGCCAACATATTAAGTCGATCTGCATTTTGGCGGTAAGCATCTTCCGCTTGAACTACTACCTTATAGTTTTTACCGTACATGGTAAAATCATTGACTTGAATACTACCGTAGAAACCTTGTAATGTAGTAAAGATATCAGCTAAAGCAACACCATCTTGTGCCGCTTTTCTCACGATTCACATCAAACTGTAAGGATGGTGTAGATGTATCAAATGTAGTGTAAATAGACTGAATAGCTGGGCTCTTACGAGCTTCTGCAATAAACTCATTAGCACGTTCAGCCATAACTTGTGGACTATCACCAGCTTTATTGATGATATACATACTGAAACCACCTGTAGAACCTAAACCAGGAATAGATGGTGGATTCATTGCAATAACTGTAGCTTCAGGAACACCTTGTGCAGCAAAACCAAATGTTTGACCAATCATTGCATTAATTGATGTTGCTTGAGTTGTACGATACTTCCAGTCAGACATAGTAGCAAAGATTACACCAGCACTAGATTTTTGACCATTCCCTAAAAGGTCAAAGCCAGCTACTGTAAATACTTCTTGGAACAATTGTTCATCTTTAGGTTTTTCTGGATCATTTTTACCTTCTAAGAAGGAGGCAATTTTTCTCAAGTGTTGCCATCGTACGCTCAGATGTGGCCCCTGGCGGTTCATTAACAGCAATCATATAATAACCGCTATCCTCTGCAGGTACAAAGGATGTAGGCAAGAAGTGGAATACTAAGCCTGTTCCCCCCGCAAAGATTAAGCAATGCAATAACGGTTAAGCTCAAACGATGGCTTAAACGAGCCAATTGGATACCGTACCAATTACTGAAACGTTCTAGGCCTGCATTGAATTTATTTAACTGACGATGTACCCAATCTTCACGCTCTTTAGGTGTGTGAGGTTTTAACATCGTAGCACATAGTGCTGGTGTTAATACAAGGGCAACAATCGCAGAAATAACAACAGATACAGCGATTGTTAAAGCAAACTGTTTGTAAAGAATACCTGTCATACCACCCATGAAGGCAACTGGTACGAATACAGCTACCAATACAAAGGCGATACCAATTACAGGGCCTTGTACATTTTCCATCGCTTTAATAGCCGCCTCTTTCGGAGGTAAGCCATTATATTTTAATTCATACTCTACCGCTTCTACTACTACGATAGCATCGTCAACAACGAGGCCAATAGCCAATACCATGGCGAATAATGTTAACGTATTGATAGAGAAATCAAGTAATACGAAAGCCCCAAATGTACCAAGCAAGGATACTGGTACGGCAATCATAGGAATGATCGTAGATCTCCAAGATTGTAGGAACACATCTACTACGATAAGAACGAGTAACAATGCTTCTACAAATGTATGCTCTACCTCATTAATGGAAGCACTTACGAATTTAGTATTATCTACAACCACGTTATATTGCATATCTGGTGGGAAAGATTTAGATTGTTCATCTAGTACCTTCTTAACATTCGCAATAGTTTCTAATGCATTCGCATCATTTTGTAAGGAAATAGCAAAACCTGCTACCTCTTTATGCGCGGACTTAGCAATAAAGTCATATCCTTTAGCACCAATTTGAATACGAGCAACATCTTTTAGATGCAATACCTTACCATTAGAGCTTTTAATAGCAATGTTACCAAATTGTTCAGGTGTCACAAGACGACCTTCAATTTTGATAGGATATTGAAATGCTTGTTCCCCATTAGTAGGATTTTGACCAACTGTACCTGCCGCAGCCTGTAAGTTTTGTCCCTTAATAGCTGCTGTTACTTCAGAAATGGTAACACCAAGATTTTGCATCTTCGCTGGATCCAACCAAATGCGCATAGCATAATCAGAACCGAACTCTTGTACAGAACCGACACCCTTAATGGCTTTAATAGCATCCATCATATAGTTGGTAGCATAGTTCTTTAAGAATGTAGAATCATAAGTACCATCAGGTGAGTTCAAGGAGAATACCATAGCCATATCACCAGAAGATTTAGTAGTTGTAACACCAACTGCTTGTACCTCTGCAGGCAATTGAGCAAGTGCTGCTTGTACACGGTTTTGTGTATTAACCGTATCCATATCCGCATCTGTGCCTTGATTGAACTGAACAGTCAAAGAGTAACTACCATTACTAGAGCTACTAGATGTCATATAGTCCATATCTTGTACGCCTACGATTTGTGTTTCAATAACACTGGCTACCGTATCATTAACAACTTGAGCCGTTGCACCTGTATAGGCAGTGTTTACACGAACTGTAGGTGGAGAAATTTGTGGATATCGAGCTATCGGAAGGTTCATCATAGAAATGAGACCTACCAAGGTAATAACAATGGCTATTACAATGGCAAAGATAGGTCGATTAATAAAGAATTTCGACACGATCTAGCCCCCTTCTATTTTGTAGCTTTCAATTGTTCTTTTGGAAAGCAATTTAGCATTAACCTTCACACCGTTTTTAACCTTAGTTAAGCCATCAACGATGATTGTGTCTCCAGGTGCTAAACCGGCTTTAATAATTGTATCGCCACCACTTGTACCGCCAACTTCAACACTTTTTTGTTCTACTACACCATCAGCATTTACAACAAAGATAAAGTTTTTATCCATGATTTGAAGAATGGCACGACTAGGAACAAGAATAGCATCTTTGAGTTTTGACCAGGAGAAATTACTGTAGCAAACATATTTGGCAACAACAAATGATTAGGATTTGGGAAAGATGCTTTCAACACAAGCTTACCTGTTGATTGATCAAGACTTTTTGCTGCTTGAACAATAGAACCCGGTTGATTATACGTTTCACCATCAGCAAGCTTTAATTGAATATTAGGACCATTGGAATCATCACCAGTTGGATTTTTCATGAAGTCAAGATATTCTTCTTCAGTCATGCTAAATTCAACAAAAATAGGATCAATGGAGTCAATTGTAACTAAAGTTGTAGAACCAGCTTGTACAAATGCGCCCATATCAATATCGTCCATACGTAATGTACCGGAATATGGTGCATATACTATTGTGTCACCCAAGTTATCTTGAGCAATTTTTACAGATGCTTGATATGCTTCATATGCTGCCTTAGCTTGTTCTGTAGTACTGCGTTGTGTATCTACACGTTGTTGCGCAATCGCGTCTTGTTGCGCCAATGTTTCATAACGATTAAGATCTACTTCAGCATTTTTGTAAGTCGCATTAGCTTGAGCAGCTTGCGCTTCTGCATTAGCAAGACTAGCTTCGTACTGACGAGAATCGATACGATATAATGGTTGACCAGCTACAACTTGCGCGCCACCTTTAACATATTTTTCAACAACGTAACCAGTTACACGAGCATGTACAGCTACAGAGTTTTCTGCAACTACAGTACCAGCATAGGTTTGGTTTACCTGTGCATCACTTGCAGTAATTTTGTAGGCATTGACACTCACGTCACCTGCTTGCTGTTGATTACTGCCACAACCAGCAACCATTACAGCGGATACAACGAGAGCCGCTAACATACGGGAATAACGGAACTTCATTATATGTACTCCTTTACACGAAACTAATCATTTATGTTACATAATTACATAAATGTCTTTATATATTATACAGGATTCTATAGACAAAGTCAATTTTTTCGATATCTGTCGACCATTGTTAAATGCAGATAAAATCTAAATAAACTCACATTCATTACATACAATAAAAAAGATAAAAACCATTGACTTTTATATTCTTTTTGTGAACACTTTTTCATAATTTATTGTGCGGTGTAAATCTTGTAGTGTTCTACGGGGAAATTATGGGAAAAAAAAGGGGAAATTTCAAGCGAATAAATGCGTATTTTAACGATTATATACGAACATTAAAAAAAGCTAGAAGATTAGGTAACTACTGCATTTATACAGTAAGTACGTATCTTCTAGCTTTAGCTTAAATATTGGTGGAGATGAGGGGAGTCGAACCCCTGTCCAGAAGTGTTGCCATATAGACTTCTCCGAGCACAGTCTATGATTTAAGTCTCAGGTTGCTACCGCTCACAGACAAGCTACACAACCCCAGTTCATATTGTCTCGCCTAATTCATATGAACAACTGAATTAAGCCAGCCTACGGTTTGACGTCCATTCACACTTGGTAGGCACAAGTATGAGGGACGTAGCTTATGCAGCTAATGCAAAATTTTCTTCTGCGTTTAAATGTTTTCCCACCGTTTAACGGCCTCATGGAACGCCGACTCGCTATCTATACCACACGCACCCCTGTCGAAACCTTTACATCCCCGTGCGTCGGTCTAATAATTATAAGCCTAATTACTATAACTGTCAATTATAGTAAGCCTTATCAACGCTTATAAATCTTTGCTTAGTAGCTTAATAATATTTATCAAAGAAAATGTGTACAGATTGTCTAAGACAATTCTTTTATAGCTTTATACAATGTATCGCACACGTAGTCAATTTGAGCTTTACTGTGTGCTGCTGTAACAGTTAAACGAATCCGGCTTTCACCAACAGGGACTGTGGGCGGACGAATGGCTGTACCGATGATTCCAGCCTCATATAGATAATTAGATACAACTAAGGTATCCTCATTTTTCCCAATGAGAATCGGGAAAATTGGCGTATCATCTGTAGCATATATGCCCATAGAATGTAATCGATCAGACATATAGCCTACATTGTCTTGCAACCGTTCCAAAACAGATGGATCAGAATCAATGATGTGTAATGCACTGAGAGCAGCCCCGATATCTGCTGGAGATAAGGCAGTAGAGAATATAAAACTACGGCTCGTATTAACAAGATAGTCAACAATCGTACTATTAGCAGCAACATAGCCCCCCACTGACCCAAGGGATTTGCTCAAAGTTCCAAGTTGTATATCTATCTCTTTTTCAAGACCGAAATAGGCTGCTGTACCATGGCCATTGCCGATGGTACCTGTAGCATGTGCATCATCCACCATGAGCAGTGCATTATATTCACGGCTCAGTTCATATAGCTTATCTAATGGTGCAATATCACCATCCATGCTAAAGACACCATCAGTAACGATGAGTTTTCGTGCACTATGATCCGCTTGTTTCAGTAGGAACTTTAATTCCTCTACATCGCAATGACTATATGCCTTTATGGAGGCTTTGCTTAAACGACAGCCATCAATGATACTAGCGTGATTTAAGGCATCGCTAAAGATAATAGTTTTCTTATCTGCAATAGCCGAAATTGTTCCTACATTAGCCATATAACCTGTATTAAATACGAGAGCTTTTTCAGTATTCTTAAATTTTGCTAATGCATTTTCAAGCTCTCTAAATAATGGAAATGTTCCAGATACAAGTCGAGACCCACCTGAGCCAGTACCATATTGTTGAGCCCCTTTTACAGCCCCTTCTATGACACGAGGATCAAAGGTAAGTCCTAAATAATTATTAGAAGCCATCATCAAGTATTCTTTATCATCTCGCTTCACGCGCACTGCATCTAGAGGGCAGTATTCTTTTCAAGGTGCGTAAATTATGATTGTTGATTTTATGATTTAGCTGTTCTTTAAAAAACTTATACATTATTTCTCCGTTGAACAAGTACTGGAGCCTTCTCCAAGTACTCAATTACACTTTCCCTATCTATCTGTGACCTCACAAAAAATACACGGCCCCCTATATGTGATCCCAATTTTTTCATATTAGGGATGCGGTGATAGACACCATTACATGCAATGTATCCTACCGTATAATCTGGATCGTCAGACCAACATAATTCACCTACAATCCCCTCAGCGGATTGCACCTTAGATGCTAAAACTAAAGCCTCTCGCATATGTTCATTCTCCCCTAATGATTCAGAATCAAAGGAATCCATATGACTGACACGAACGCCTCGATTCCCTTCATCAATGCGTTTACCAGTTGTAGCATCTACTAGCATAGCACCACGCATAGAAGAATCTAATTCTTTTAAGAGAGTCATAGCATTTTCAATAGCCCCTTCGGTAATATGAGTACCTTGTAAAAGCTCGATAGCTAATTGATGAGCTTCTGCAATCGTATTGGTACTATGTTCTTTTACTTGTAAACAATCGATATATGTTATCTCATGAGATGGAATTACATCTACTGTAATATTTATAAAATCAGCTGTTCCTTTACTATGATGCAAGGCGCGGTCAGCTAACGATTGAGCTATAGCCCCTACTTCTTCTAACTTCACAATACGCTCTGCCCCAGAAATATGGTGGCCCCCTTTTTCATGGGGACCACCTTGAGCTGCACGCATGCGTACACTATATAATTCAGCCATTATGATACCTTCCCTTTAACAAGATCATTTTGAGGTACTTGGCTGTGAATTTTACGGAATACTTTCACAAATACTGGTGCCATAATAACTGTAAAAATCATACCTGGAACGGCTAAGGCAATCATTGGTAAAGCAGCCTTGCCAATATACAAGGATAAGGATAAGCGTGCCAAAGCAGATGCAATCGGACCAGAAATCATAATGCCAATTAGATGATTTTGACACATCCATAGAATAAGACCTACGATGAGACGGAATTGCATAGCAATCATAACATTTAAAATAGATTGAGTGCCTAACGCTAAACCAATTAAACTAGACAAACAACCACTGATAATATATTTTTTGAAACCAAACACAGCACATATAGCTACCGCTAACGGGGCAGATAATTGAAACTCTATACCAGGAATAATATTAGGTATTTTGATAGCCCCTAATACTGTAATCATCGCTGTTAAAATGGCAATTTCTGTAATGTACCGAATGTTCTGATTCATAATGTATCTCCTCTACTTAGATAATGTCAACTACAAACACCTCTTCTTGTTTACATTATAAATTCTACATGCATTTTTATCAACTAAAAATACATATCCAGTTAACAAATCAAAATAGATTTAGACTTAACGACTAATATGAATAGTCCGTTATCACTAATAGGTAAATACAGTTCTCATGGAAACTAAAAAAGAACCAAGACCTAAAGACTTGGTTCTTTTCATAGTTTAGTATTTTTGCTGCTCTTTAATTCGTTTAGCTATGTCACGCTTAGCATCGCGTTCTGCCATATCTTGACGTTTATCGTATAACTTCTTACCTGTTACAAGGCCTACTGTAACCTTCACATAGCCATGGCTAAAATGGAAGTTAAGCGGCACTAGAGAGAAACCCTTTTCCTTCACTTGAGCATGTAATTTATTGATTTCAGATTTATGCATCAACAATTTACGTGTACGCTCCGGCTCATGGTTAAAACGGTTGCCTTGTTCATAGGGACTAATATGAACGCCATACAACAAAATTTCCCCTTTATCTATACGACAAAAACTATCTTTCAGATTAAGCTTACCTTGACGGATAGATTTAATTTCAGTACCTGTTAAAGCAATACCTGCTTCATAGGTTTCATGAATATGAAAATCATGACGCGCTTTACGATTGTCAGCAATAAGGGATGGACTTGATTTCTTTGCCATATTTACCTCTATCGTTTACGTTTACTTTTAGATTTCTTAGATTGACTACGTTTTGTAGCTTTATTCGACTTCTTACGGCTTGATTTGCCTTTTCCAGATTTTTTACTGAAAGCATCATAACGAGAACGACCAGTTTTATTATCATCGCGTCGTGAAGATTTTTTCCCTCTTTTACTTGAGGATTTTCGATCTTTACGACTACCAAAGCTATCTCGACTAGAAGCATAATCGGAACCATTGCGCAATTGTTCTTGGATAGCCATCAAGTTATCTACTTCACCTAGAACAAAGTCAATTTGTTTCTTTTCTACATCGGCTTTCACAAGGGTAACAGTAACCTTATCACCTAGATGATATGTTTTACCTGTACGTTTGCCAACGAGAACAAAATGTTCTTCGTCAAAGAAATAGTAATCATCGTTCATCATGCTAATATGCACGAGGCCATCGATACCGTTTTCTAACTCAACAAACATACCAAAGGATGTAATACTTGCAATACTGCCTTCAAAGACTTCGCCAACGAATGGAACCATATATTGAGTCTTTTTAAGGTCTGTAGTTTCTCGTTCAGCCTCTGTTGCCACTTGCTCTTGAATAGAGGAATGTTCAACAGCACCAGCTAAAAAAGCCTCCTCTACATCTCGCTTGGAATATCCATTTTTCCAATGCATATCTGCTTTTAAAAGACGATGAACCATCAAATCTGGATAACGTCGGATTGGAGATGTAAAATGCGTATAACATGTAGATGCTAAGCCAAAGTGTCCCACATTGTTAATACTATATTTAGCCTGTTGCATAGATCGCAAGGTCATAATTTGAGCTACTTGCTCAATATCCTGCCCCTTCACCTCGTCTAAGATTTTTTGGAAATCTCGAGGTGTTACGCCATTAGCACTAAGAACGAGATCTTGACCTAAGTAATTTAATACCTTTTGGAATAAATCTAACTTTTCTTCACTTGGACTTTCATGAATACGATATACCGAAGTGCGATGTGTATTTTTCAAATGAGTCGCTACCGTTTCATTAGCGATAAGCATACATTCTTCGATAAGGCGCTCTGCCATTGTGCGATCCACGTTTAACGATACGTAATGGCGTACCATCTAGGTCAAGCAAAACCTTATATTCAGGGAAATCAAAGTCTAAAGCACCTCTACGACGGCGCATGCGATTTAAAATTTTCGAAATCTCTGCTAAGTCCCGTAACATGGGCATAAAGTCTTGTAAATCATCGGGAATGATGTTTTCTTCTAGTGCCTTATATACTTCTTTATAACTACAACGTCGTCCAACATGGATAATAGATGGTCTAATACGATAATTAACGACAGTACCAGAATCATCAATTTCCATCATACAGGTCATAGCATATCGGTCTTCATGAGCATTTAAGCTACAAATACCGTTTGATAATACCTCAGGTAACATCGGTACTACACGGTCTACTAAATATACAGATGTCCCTCGCTTATAGGCTTCATTATCGATAGGTTGGCCAGATATTACATAGTGGCTTACGTCCGCAATATGTACGCCTAATTCGTAATTACCATTCGGTAATTTACGACCACTCACAGCATCATCAAGATCTTTTGCATCCTCACCATCAATAGTAACCATTTGTAAATCTCGAAGGTCCCAACGTTTTGGGTCTTCATGGATAACAGTATCGATTTTCTTACTAGCCTTAATAACCTCATCGGAGAAGGCAAAAGGAATCTTATGATTCGCCATGATGCAGTTAATATCAAGGCCCACATCACCTTTATAGCCTAGAACTTCTGTTATAATACCTTCTGGCTTTTTATTGCCTTCAGGCCATTTTGTAATTTTAACTAATACTTTAGCGCCACTACGAGCATCTAAAGTATTTTTTAAATCTACAAATATATCTGTACCGATACGTTCATCATCAGGCACAACAAAGCCAAAGTATTGTTGTCTATCATAGGTGCCAACTACAGTTTCATTAGCACGCTCAATAACATCAACAATAATACCTTCTCGTTTATGTTTTGTATAGTCAGATGGCACTACGCGAACACGCACTTTGTCATTATGCATGGCAGTGCCCTTATTTTGTTCAGCCACATAAATATCTTCATCATCGAGCATGATAACAAAGCCATAAGATTTACGATATCCTTTGTAAATCCCTTCATATTCTTCATGCTGCTGCTCTTCATATTGATATACATCAGGGCGCGTACAAGTTAATACACCTTCCCGAGCAAGCATTTTAGCAGAGCGAATAAACATTTCTAGGTCTTTACCACCTCGAATATGATTATCCATTGCTGCATCTTCAATATGATATGCATGTGGTTGGATAGATTTATAAAAGTCCAATACTTTTTTCTTCAAATTTTCACCTCCTTAGGATGTAAAAAGAAAAAGCCTGCAAAGCAGGCTTTCATCATTAGAATTGATTAATCATTGCCCCTAATACTAAGCTCAACACAGCAAAGATAATCCCTAAAATAATTGTACATCTAGATAAGAAACCGTCTACACCACGGGCCTTACCACCAAAAGAGGAGTCTGCCGCACCAGAAACAGCACCGCCCATGCCAGAGCTTTTACTATTTTGTGCCACAACTACTACGATTAATAAAATTGATACGATTACTTCTAGGATCATTAAAAAATTTGTCACGACTGTCATCCTTCCTGTGAGGCTCTAGGCGAACCCAATACACGATGTTCTAAATACTTCTCTAATTTACGTTTAACCCTTTGCAGTGCATTGTCGATAGATTTAACACTGCGATCTGTGACCTCAGCCATTTCTTGATAAGAACGTCCGTCTAGATATCCTTCCAAGACCTCCCACTCGAGATCACTTAAAATATGACCGATATTGCGCTCAATATCATCCAGTTCCTCTTTACTGATAATGAGGTCCTCCGGGTTTGTAACCTTTGCGGAGGATAGCATTTCGATCAATGTACGCTCTGATTCCTCTGTATATACCGGTTTATTAAGAGATATATAGGAATTTAAAGGCGCATGTTTTTGTCTTGTAGCCGATTTAATGGCCGTGATGATTTGTCTAGTTATACACAATTCTGCAAAGGCTCTGAAAGACGCTAATTTATCATGTTTAAAATCGCGCGTCGCCTTGTAGAGTCCAATCATACCTTCTTGGATAATGTCCTCTCGATCCGCACCTACTAAAAAATAGGAACGGGCCTTAGCTCGAACAAAGTTCTTATATTTATTTACAATATAATCGATTGCAAACACATTTTGCTCTTCTTGAGCTATGACCACAACTTGCTCATCGGTCATTTCCTTGAAATTGTAATCGGACTTGCGTGTATGAATTAATTTCATAAGCTCCTCCTTACAATTGAGCGAGAAAAACCAATATATTTATTATACTGGAAGTGTATTTGATTTTCAACTATCAATGGCCCCGTCGCAATTTCTCTAGCTTTTCAGCCACTTCAGGAGATAATAAGCCCCCTACTTCATTACGTCGCAAGCTAAATTGATCTCGTCTATGTTCATGAGCATATTGCTGTCGTTCCTCTTCCTTAGCGAGACGAATCATATTCTGTAGCTCTCGTGCAGGGATTCGCAACCCGCCAGATCCAAGAATTTGATTCTGTTCTGCCCCGTCAGAAGTCACAACATATACATTGGTATATTTGCCTTTACGCAAAAATACCTCACGTTCTATAAAGGAATCTGCCGTTTCTCCATCGTCAGTATAGACCTCTATGAAACCATTAGTAATAACTTCAACGGAACCACCAGATTTCGTATATTTACCGTCAAATACAAGGATTACTTCATATCCCTTAAATTTTCCGTAATTTAATAACTTATCTCTCAATTCCATTCGAGCATGCTCTAATGATTCATGTGCTAATTTCTTTAGATGAGTCCAGGCGAAGATCACATTATAGCCATCTACAATTAAAATATCTTTTAACATAGTTATTTCGCTTGGCGTTGACGTACCGCCTCATACATGAGAACAGCCGCTGCAACAGATGCATTTAAGGAATTTAAATTTCCATACATAGGGATTGTTACAAGGAAGTCACAAGCCTCTTTTACAACGCGACTAATCCCCTTCCCTTCGTTACCAATGACGATAACCGTAGGAATCGTCATATCCGCCTCATACAAGGTACGATCACCTTCCATATGGGCACCCATTACCCAAAAACCTTGTTTTTGTAGTTGCTTAATAGTTTGAGCTACGTTGCCCACTTGTACTAGGGGAATTTGTTCAATAGCCCCAGCAGAAGTTTTAGCAACTGTCGCATTAATAGGTGCATTATGACGCTTAGGAATGAGTACAGCCGTAGCCCCTACACATTCTGCAGTACGAATGATAGCCCCCATATTATGAGGATCCTCTACACCATCTGTTAAAATGAGCAAAGGTACTTCATGTGTAGTTTCTTGTAAAACTTCGCCCAATTCCTTAAATTGTACCGCCGATACTAGGGCAATAACCCCCTGATGTGGTACATCTAAGTCATACTTGTTCATTTGTTTAATAGGTGTAGGTCTAACTTCAATACCTTGGGATTTAGCAAGGCCAACGATATCAGCTAAACTAGTTTTCACCTTATCTTCGCTGACCATAATACGTTGAATTGAACGACCACTTTTAAGGGCTTCTTTAACCGCATTGCGGCCTACAATATAATTATCCATACTACATACCTCGAAGAGTTATAGAAAAGGCTTGCCCCATAATATGTTGTAAGCGCTCATCTTGACGCGTTTCATAAAGAAAACCTAGTACAGCTTCAAATGCCGTACTACTGCGATATTCTTGAACAGTACTGCTCTTTGGTACATTGACATTACTATTTCTAGCTCGTCTAGCAATAGCTTGCTCTTGTTCTGTGAAAGTATCTTCTATCTCAAGCAACACTTTCGCTTGTGACTTAGCACAAATAAATTCAGTAACAATTGTGTGTAATACTTGCACCTTTGTTATATTCATTTGTACCACTCGTTCACGCACATACATGGAGTACACGGCGTCACCAATATAGGCAAGCATAACTGCATCAGTACTAAGGCATTCCTCTATAGTTCTTTTACGCAAACGAAGCGGCTCTTGTTCAAGAGCCGTCAACTTTTTTATCGCTTCATTCTTTAAGAATTGAAATTGTTTAAACTTCACGTTTTTTCCACCGTGCACCTTGAGGAGAGTCCTCAATAGTAATACCGATTTCAGCCAAGCGATCACGGATGCAGTCAGCTAATGCCCATTGTTTTTGTTCACGGCACGCTTGACGTACAGACAAGATAACCTGCATTAATTCTTCATATTCATCAGCATTGGCACCTGTGTTGCCTTCCCATGCTTTTTCAAGAACACCAATAACCTCTGTCATGAACTTGAAGATACGTTTTACCTCCGCAATTGCTTCTTGGCAAACAACGCCTTCACGGCCTGTCACAGCTTGGTAATAGATGTTGATTTCTTTAGCAAGACCAAACATGCTAGATGTAGCTAAAGCAGTATTGAAATCATCGCTCATTGCTGCTTCGAATTCTTCTTCATACTCTTTAGCTTTTTCTAATAAACGTTGAGCCTCATCACAAGGACCTGGTTCACATTTTTCAAGGTAAAGAAGGTTTTCAATAGCAGTGCTTAAACGTTCTAAGGATTTATTTGCTTCTTCTAAACGTTCATCAGAGAAATCCAATGGACTGCGATAATGCGTGCTCAACAAGAAGTAACGCAAAGCGTCAGGGCTATATTGTTCTAAAATATCTTTTACCAAGAAGAAGTTATTCAAGGATTTAGACATTTTTTCAGAGTTGATAGTAATAAAGCCATTGTGCAACCAGTAACGAACCACTGGATGTTGTCCAGAACAACCTTCAGATTGAGCGATTTCATTTTCATGATGTGGGAAGATCAAGTCACTACCACCACCATGGAAGTCAAATTCTGTACCTAAGTACTTTTGGCTCATGGCAGAACATTCAATATGCCAACCTGGACGGCCATTACCCCAAGGGCTTTCCCAATATGGTTCTCCTGGTTTTGCCGCTTTCCATAATGCAAAGTCCATAGGATTTTTCTTGCGACCATCAACTTCGATACGAGCACCAGCTTCCATATCGTCTAAGGTACGACCAGATAACTCTCCATAATGTTCAAATTTATCAACGCTATAATATACATCACCATCGAGTTCATAGGCATAGCCTTTTTCAATCAATGTAGAGATCATAGCAATAATATCTTCGATATGTGTAGAAACACGTGGATAAATATCAGCCCGTTGAACGCCAAGGGCATCCATCACTTCAAAATAGCTGTCGATATAACGGTTTGCAATAGTATCCCAAGATACACCTTCACCATTGGATGTATTGATGATTTTATCATCTACATCAGTAAAGTTTTGTACATAAGTTACTTTATAACCTACATGTTTCATGTATCGACGAATTACGTCCCAAGTTACGAAAGGACGTGCGTTGCCAATATGAGGATGATTATATGGTGTAACACCACATACATACATTTTTGCCTCACCTGGTGTAACAGGATTGAATACCTCTTTTTGGCGTGTCATAGTATTATAAACTGTAATTTCTCTCATCGTTACCGATGCCTCCATTTTTGTAAATAAAAAAGACCTCTCATCTCATACAGAGACGATGGTCCGCGGTTCCACTCTGTTAGGTACCAACAGTGGCACCCACTCATCGCATAACGGCGCGTCACCGGACAAACCTACCTATAATCGGAGTGTCAGCTCGTGAATGCATTTCGTCTACCTATCCATGAACCCTCCCACCATCGGTTCTCGCTAAAAAGTTAGTTGTAGAGTACTTCTTTCAGTCCTAGCTTTTAATTTTATCTATATTTATATATAGAGTTATTTTACCAAATAATGCTATAAGAAAGTCAATATTCGTAAGAAAAATCCTCACCATTCTAAATTTATTATCACCCTATTATACATAGGTTTTTAGGTAATTAATTTTCAAATGATGAGGATTAATATAATCATTATATTTGACTGCTATTATCACTATCAACAATAATTTTTATACAAAATACGTTAATAGTAATTGATTGGGTCTATATCAATTACTATTAAGCATTTTCCAACTTCTCTTGATCATCATGTTTACGGCAAATACCTGCGAAAATAGAGCCTGTAAAGTTATGAATAATAGAGAACACTGCACCTGCTACCGCAGCTTGTGGTGTAAAATGTTTAAGTGCAAGAGAAACGGACAATGCAGAGTTTTGCATCGCTACTTCGATTTGCATTGCGCGGCGAGAGGAAATATCGATGCTTAAGAGCTTTGCAAACAAAGTAGGTTACTACGTAACCACTTACATTTTGTACCAAGCAAGCAACGAAGATGATAAAGCCTGTTTCAGCAATTTGTTTTTGGTTAACTGCTGTAACAGCAGCCAAAATGAGCAATACTGCAATAGCTGCAATTGTTGGGCATACGTCTTTAACAGGTTCAATTTTAGAGCCAATGAAGTAATTCAATACGATACCTAAAATGATCGGTACTAATACGATTTTTACGATAGACATAAACATCGGCATGAATTGAATTTCAATAGAAGATGTAGCACCTGCATATAACACAACAAATAAAGGTGTTAAAATTGGAGCTAACAACGTAGATACCGTTGTTGCAGATACAGATAAATGGCACATTACCGTTGGCAAGGAATCATAACATTAGATGCTGTACCACCTGGACAAGCACCTAATAAAAATAAAACCGATACCAATTTGGAACATAGAGATATGAGCAACATAAGAAACCTTCTTTGCCTCCATAAACTTGAGATGACAAATACAAGAATAACCTTCATTGTATTGTTTAATACATAAGGATTAGGATGAGAAAGTTTAATGTACAAACAAACGAATTGTAATATTACGCAAAAGGCGTCACCCAAGAAAACTTGTTGTCTACTATATGATAATTGCCTTCAATATTACATCCAAGATAGATAACTATTGAATAAGTTTAATAGAAAATACCTCATGAAAAAACTCTTTTTTATAATTTATTAAAATCAAAATACGAGTTCCTTCTCATTTATTTCTTGTACAAATATATTCAACATATAAAAAGCTCTCATAACCATAGCTATGAGAGCTTTTAAATTAACTTATATTACTATTTAGTTAAAGCACTTACATTATCTAAACGATGTACGCATTTTTCTTTGCCAAGCAATGTAACAATATTATTCAAATCAGGACCATGCATTTGACCTGTTAAAGCAACGCGAATTGGCATGAATACAAATTTACCTTTCAAAGCAGTTTCTTTCATGGCTGCCTTAATAGTTGCTTTTACAACTTCAGGTGTGATTTCATCAAGTTCAGCCAATGCATTGCGGAAAGCACTAAGTACAGTTGGAGCTGTTTCTTCGTTTAATACAGCGCGCAATTCCTCTTCGTGACCTTCTTCAAGGAATACGGTTTCGCCCATGAACATGCCTACGTGATCTTTAATTTGAGCACCATAGCTAATATGGTCACGGAATGTAGAACATAACAATGTCAACCAATCAATATCAGCTTGATTTAAGCTATCTGGAGCCAAACCAACCTCTTTCAAATGTGGCAAGCAAAGATGGAATAGATCTTCGTCGCTCAAATTTTTCATATAATGGAAGTTGATATGGTTTAATTTATCAATATCAAACACTGCTGGGTTCTTAGCTACGCGATCCATAGAGAAGGCTTGAATCAATTCGTCTGGTGTGAAGAACTCTTCTTCCCCTTCTGGAGCCCAACCAAGAAGTGCTAAGAAGTTTACAAGTGCTTCTGGCAAGTACCCCAATTGTTTGTATTGTTCAACAGATGTAGCACCATGACGTTTAGACATTTTCTTGTAATCTTTACCAAGAATCAAAGAAATATGACCAAATGTAGGAATGTCCCAACCAAGCGCTTCGTAAATAGCCATTTGGCGTGGTGTATTAGATAAATGTTCCTCTGCGCGAATAACATGAGTAATGCCCATCATGTGATCGTCCATTACTACCGCAAAGTTATATACAGGAATACCATCGGATTTAACGATAACAAAGTCACCTACACCGTTGGATTCAAAGGATACACGACCACGAACCATATCATCGAAAGCATATGTTTTGTTCAAAGGTACACGTAAACGAATTGTTGGTTTACGACCTTCTGCAATATATTTGGCCTTTGTTTTTTCATCTAAGTGATTACAATGACCATTATATTTAGGCGTTTCACCACGATCCATTTGATCTTGGCGTACAGCATCTAACTCTTCAGCGGAGCAATAACACTCGTAAGCATGGCCTTCATCTAATAGACGTTGTGTTACTTCTTTATACAAATCAAGACGTTCTGTTTGACGGTAAGGGCCATTTTCACCACCTACGTCTACGCCTTCATCCCAGTTCATACCGAGCCATTGTAAGGAAGCCTTGATATTTTCTTCACTTTCACGTGTAGAACGAGCTAAATCTGTATCTTCAATGCGCAATACAAATGTGCCTTCTTCTTTACGTGCTAATAGCCAGTTAAATAAAGCAGAACGAGCGCCACCAATATGGAATGGACCCGTAGGGCTTGGAGCAAAACGAACTTTCATGGAACTCATGATTATACCTCTCCTTCATATACAGAAACGACAGCTTGTGCAGCAATGCCTTCGCGGCGCCCAATAGCACCAAGCATTTCATTCGTTGTCGCTTTAATACTAATGCGATCTAATGGTATTTCCAATACGGACTGTAAATTAGCCTTCATCGTATCAATGTGAGGTTTTAATTTAGGAGTCTCAGAAATAACCATAATATCAATATTATAGGCTTGTAAGCCACGTTCTTTCAATAAGGAATTTACCTTTTCTAGTAAAAGCATGCTAGAAATCCCTTTATATTGGTCATCTTCAGGTGGGAAGTAGTAACCAATATCTCTTAAACCGGCAGCACCTAACATAGCATCCATTAATGCGTGAATGAGAACATCCGCATCGGAATGACCATCTGGACCAAGCTCAGATTCAATGCGAACGCCCCCTAAGATGCATGGACGGCCTGCTTTTAATTGATGAATATCATAACCAAATCCAACGCGCATACGCTTATCCTCAATTCCTAAATACCGTTTTGCTACGGCAATATCATTGGGCGTTGTCACCTTAATATTGCAGTAATCACCTTCTACTATATGTACAGGCTTTCCTAAATATTCCACAAGAGATACATCATCAGTACCTAAATAGTTTAAATCATGAGCCTTTTGATGGGCCACCTTAAATAAATCTTTTTGAAAGCCTTGTGGTGTTTGAATTTGGTATAGCTCACTGCGTTTCAATGTTTCTATTACAGTATGTTCTGTATTAACACGTTTAATCGTATCAGTAGCAGGCACACCAACTGTGGCAGCACCATATGTGTTAGCAGCCTCAGCGACAGCACTAAACATTTCTGTAGAGGCTAATGGGCGTGCTCCATCATGAACAAGGACAATATTACTAGATTCATCGACCGCCTTGAGACCGCAAGCAACGGAGTCTTGACGTTCAGCACCACCAAGAACGATATGAACTGGTACTGTAAGGTTCAAGACCTTAATATGTTCAGCCATATAGTCTTGTTCACCATCGGCTACAACGAGAATAATCTCGCTTAAGCCTTGTAAGTTAGCAACATTCTGCAAAGTGCGCTGGATAATAGAGTAACGACCAAGGGGGTATAAATATCTTATTCTCTTTATATGCCATACGGCGTCCCGCCCCTGCGGCAAGAACGATACAGCTAATTACCTTGTCCATTTTGTCCCCCATCTACACGAGCAAAGATCATGCGACCTGCACTCGTTTGTAGTATAGATGTAACCATAACCTCAACATTTTGTCCTACATAAGGTTTACCATCTTCTACGACAATCATCGTACCATCATCAAGATACGCTACACCTTGGTGTACTTCCTTACCTTCTTTCATAACTTGTACGCGAATCCACTCACCTGCAATAAGAGCTGGTTTCAACACATTTGCCAATTCATTGAGGTTAAGCACTTCAATACCTTGTACGCGAGCTACCTTATTCAAGTTAAAATCATTAGTCATTAACTTCCATTGCTTATCTAAAGCAAGGCGCATCAACTTAGAATCGACTTCTGTAAGATCATCATAATCGTCTTCTACAACTTCAATAGCAACCTTATTAGCATCTTGCATATCTTTTAAAATATCAAGACCTCGACGACCGCGGTTGCGTTTTGTAGCATCTGCAGAGTCAGAAATAATTTGTAACTCATTTAATACAAAGAGTGGAACCATTAGAGGTCCTTCAATAAAGCCTGTATTACATAGTTCTTTAATGCGACCATCAATGATAACAGATGTGTCTAGTAATTTAGGCGTACTAGAAGCTTTATCTGATTTATGAGTGGAGAACATTTTAAAGCGACTTGTTTTTTTAGTGCCCTCTCCGCCCCATTGTTGTACGTAGTTATTGTACATTTCAGGTCCTTTACGGGCCATGAGCTTCAAACCACTATATCCAAAGATAGCGCTCAAAATAATAGGAATATAAGGTCCTATAATAGGCACTTGATTGAATGCAACACCAATTAAATTTGCAATAATAAGACCGAATAATAAACCGATGGTGCCTGCAATCAATTCTTGATTTGGAATATGAGTGAGTAAGCGCTCTAAACGTTTTGCAATTACTAACCCTTGTTTCAAAATAAATGATGAAATCAAATAGCCAATAATAACACCTAACAATGTACCAACAATTAATACTGCAATACGTGCAACTGTTAATGACATATCTCCCATAGTTTCAAACTGAGAAACTAAATACGGATCGATAATAGGATCTAATGTATCCATCCCTACATAGGCAGCTGTACCTACAAGGATGGCTATTACATAGCGCAAAATCCGATAAATCATCAAATCACCTCCTAATTAAGAAAACACGAGCTGCATCGCCTCTTGAATAGATTTGACACCTCTAATCTTGATAGAACTATCATTATCCTTGATTTGCTTATAATTGCCTTCAGGAATAATAAACTTTTTAAAGCCTAGTTTTTTAGCTTCATTTATACGCTGCTCGATGCGCGGAATGCTTCGAACATTTCCAGTTAAACCGACCTCTCCTAAGATAACCATATCTGTAGGAACAATACGATTTTTTAAATTAGATACTATTGCTACTGCCATAGATAAATCACAAGCTGGCTCGTTTACTTTAAGTCCACCAATAACGTTAACATACACGTCTTTATTACCTAATGTAAAGCCACAGCGTTTTTCTAAAACAGCCAATAATACGATTAATCGATTGAGATCGTAACCAATCGCTGTGCGTCTAGGCATGCCAAAGGCCGTGGTAACCACCAAACTTTGCACCTCTACTAAGATTGGGCGAACCCCTTCTAAGTAAATCATGACTGCACTGCCACTTTCCTCATCAGACCGTTCTGCCAATAATGAAGCTGAAGGATTGGATAATTCTTGCAAGCCTTCTTCAACCATAGCGAAAATACCAGTTTCAGATGTTGAGCCAAAACGATTTTTAATGGATCGCAATATGCGGAACTGATAAGATCGTTCCCCTTCAAAGTAAAGCACTACGTCTACCATATGCTCTAACATACGTGGACCTGCAATATTGCCTTCTTTTGTGACATGACCAATGATAACCGTAGGAATATTGCGTTCTTTACAAAATCGAAGGAGTCGAGATGTACATTCTCGAACTTGACTAACACTGCCTGGAGCAGCATCGATATCACCAGTATACATGGTTTGAATAGAATCAATGACAAGTAAGGATGGCGTCATTGCGTCAGCTTGCTCAAGTATATGATCTAAATCTGTATCTGCAATAACTTGTAAACGTTCACTATTGATATGTAGTCGTTCTGCCCGAAGCTTAAGTTGTAACTGAGACTCTTCCCCAGATGCATAAAGAACAGTACCTACAGTATCTGCAACCTTTTGAGAGACTTGCAATAATAGTGTAGATTTACCAATACCTGGATCGCCACCTAACAGCATTAATGCACCAGGTACTATGCCGCCACCTAATACGCGATCAATTTCACCAAAGGTTGTAGATACACGTGCAATAGACGAAATTTCAATATCTGGTAAAGCTGTAGGCTTAGTCGTTTGATTCCCTACACCACGGGAAAGGTGTACGGCTATGTTTAGTTTCTTTAATAATTTCTTCAACTAATGTATTCCATTCGCCACATTGTGGGCATCGGCCCATCCACTTAGAAGACTCAGCCCCACAATTTTGACAGAAGAATACTGATTTTGCTTTTCCCATAATGCCTCAAAATATTTTAATAAGAAAAGAAAGGTCATGAATGATAACCATTCATGACCTTTTATGCATAATTTTACTACATGGTTAACTATCATCATTCTATAGTATACCATTTAACCCATATTTTTTATATGAAAGTTAGTCATTAACTGTATATTTTATATTTTTTATACGCTGACAACGATCTCGTTATCCTTGACATCTACTTTTATAGTTTTTCCTTCTGTAACATCTCCTTTCAAAATAAGGTCTGATACAGGGTCCTCAATTAATCGTTGAATAGCTCGTTTTAGTGGTCGAGCCCCCATTGTAAAATCAGAACCTTCCTTAACGAGTAATTGCATCGCCTCAGATGTGATTTCTAATTGAAGCTCACGCTCTTTAAGGCGTTTTGTAACATCACTCATCAAGATAGAGACAATGTGTTTTAAGTCCTCTTCAGTTAATGGCCGGAATACAATCATTTCATCAATACGATTTAAAAACTCAGGTCTGAAATGACGTTTTACAGCATCCATAACAGATTTCTTAGCTTCTTTAAAATCTATACTATTAGATTGATTTGTAGAGGATTCAGATTTTTTAGGAGCTAAGAATCCAAGCTCTGGAGAGTTCTTATGTAAAGCTTTAGCACCTAAGTTACTCGTCATGATGATAACTGTATTTCTAAAATCTACAGTTCTACCTTGACTATCAGTAAGGCGACCATCATCAAGAACTTGTAACAAGATATTAAAGAAATCTGCATGTGCTTTCTCCACTTCATCGAGAAGAATAACACTATATGGTTTACGACGCACCGCATCTGTTAGTTGACCACCTTCTTCATAGCCCACATAGCCTGGAGGAGCACCAACTAAGCGTGATACAGTATGCTTTTCCATATATTCTGACATATCAAGTCGAATCATAGCAGATTCATCGCCGAACAAGGAGGACGCAAGTGCTCTTGCTAGTTCAGTTTTACCAACCCCTGTGGGACCTAAGAATAAGAATGAACCAATAGGACGTTTCGGATCCTTTAATCCAGCCCTTGCACGGCGCACAGCTTTAGCTACAGCTGTAACAGCATCATCTTGACCTACTACGCGTTTATGAAGCTCTTCTTCCAAATGGAGTAAAGTTTGGGATTCTTCGTCTGCTATTTTAGCCACTGGAATCCCCGTCCATTGTGCCACTACTGCTGCTATATCATCTTCTGTAACTACTAACTTTTGATCACTTTCTTCTTTTGCTGCAGATTTTTTATCACTAATGTCTTTTACGAGAGTTTTCTCTTCATCACGTAATTTAGCAGCCTTTTCAAAGTCTTGAGATGTAACAGCTGCTTCTTTCTCGTTTTTGACTACCTTTAGACGTTCTTCTAAAGCCTTAACATCAGGTGCTGCAGAAAATACTTGCATACGCACCTTAGATGCAGCTTCATCCACTACATCAATAGCTTTATCAGGCAAGAATCGGTCTGTAATATATCTACTTGATAAGGACACAGCTGTTTTTAACGCTTCATCCGTTATTTTAGCCTTATGGAACGCTTCATAGCGATCTCGTAAACCCTTTAAAATCTCAAGAGCATCCTCTTCGTTAGGTTCTCCTACTTGAACAGGTTGGAAACGACGCTCTAAAGCAGCATCCTTTTCTATATGTTTTCTTATATTCATCAAGTGTTGTAGCACCAATAACTTGGAACTCCACCACGTGCTAAGGCAGGCTTCAAAATATTAGCCGCATCCATAGCCCCTTCAGTGGCACCGGCACCAACTAAAGTATGAATTTCATCAATAAAGATTATCATATCATCATGTTGTTGTACTTCATCGATAGCTTTTTTCAACCGTTCTTCAAATTCACCACGGTATTTAGCACCAGCTAACATAGAGCTAATACTTAAAGAAATAATACGTTTATTGCGCAAAATCTCTGGAACATTACCGGTAACAATACGTTGAGCCAAACCTTCCGCAATGGCTGTTTTACCTACACCTGGTTCACCAATGAGAACAGGATTATTTTTAGTTCTACGGCTGAGAATTTGAATAACTCGTTGAATTTCAGTATCGCGACCAATAACAGGATCAATTTTACTTTGTTTCGCAGACTCATTGAGATCTGTAGCAAAATCAGATAAATCCCCTAATTTGCCATCTCCATTAGAGCCTTCTTGACCATCATTATGGCCCTTAGAATTAGAACCAAGAATATTACGAATAGCATCTACTACATCATTAGTTCTAACATCCATAGATTGTAATATGGCAGCTGCAACACCGCTACCATCACTTAGTAAACCTAGTAGAATATGCTCAGTACCAACATAATTATGATTCATGCGGTTTGCCATTTGAACTGCCAGTTCAAGTACGTATTTAACGCGAGGTGTCATGTATATAGAGGTCGCTTTTTTATTACCGCGACCTACATGGTCCTCTACGGCTTCAAAAATATTTTCTGTAACAATGCCAAGCTCTTCTAAAGCCTTAGCAGCTACACTATTTTTAACCTTTGTAAGGCCGATGAGTACGTGTTCAGTTCCCACATAGTCGTGCCCTAGCTCTAAAGCAGCCTCTTGTGCTAAAGAAAGGACTTTCTGTGCATCGTCTGTGAACCGTTGCATCATAATATCACCTCATCTATCTATGTAAATTGTAATTGTATCTCTTCAAATATATGTAAACAATGGTGGGAAACACCATTGGAATATCAATTGAGTATTTGTGAAATGTATACTATTTTGAAAGTTTTTGACGTATTACTTTAGCTCGATAGCTATCGCGATCGGCCTCTGTTAAATCTTCATTACCTAAATATTTAGTAAGGAAATTAGGTCGAGTTATGGCCACCAACTCATTGAAGGTATCATTTCCCCAAGGTGGTAAAATATCTAAATCTACGCCTAATTGAATATCGCTTAGTTTTGTTAATGCTTCTTTACCATTAACACGGCGCGCATATTGTAGAACGCCGTAGGATCTCCACAGAACATCTTCTAAACCTTCTTTATCATTATGTAATAAAGATTGACGAGATTTACGCTCTTCTGCAATTATGCCTTCTACAATCTTGGTTAATTGCTCAATCGTTGCTTCTTCACTTATTCCCATAGTACGTTGATTTGAAATTTGGTAAATAGCGCCTAAAGACTCGGAACCTTCACCGTACAAACCTCGTACAGAGTATCCTAATTGAATTATGCTACGAATGAGTCGTGTAATTCGCCCAGACATAGTTAAGGCCGGCAAGTGTAACATTACAGATGCTCTCAATCCGGTTCCTACATTTGTAGGGCATGCCGTCAAATAACCAAAGCGTTCATCAAAAGCATAGGGATGCTTTGCCTCGATAGCCTTATCGATTTGCACTACATGGTCATAAGCCTGTTGCAATTGAAGTCCAGAAGCCATTGATTGGATCCGTAAGTGATCCTCTTCATTCACCATAATTACAATGGATGCATCATCAGATACAACCAAGTTACGATATGGTAATTTTTCTTCAAGAGCGGGGCTCATTAAGTGTTTCTCTACTAATACAGCCCTTTCACTTTGACTTAACTGCTCTAGACTAATATTGGAATATTGATGTCCGTCTGCATCTTTCAAAGGTTGCAGCAATCCTCTAGATATTGCATTCACTTTTTCTAAAGCAGATGTATCATTACGATTTGTAAATAATAGGCCATCAAAATTTCGAGCCAAACGAATACGACTAGAGATTACAATGTGATCTGTCGCTTCTGTATCGTGGCGTAACCACTGACTTAAAGGAGAGTCCAATATAGTATCTAACATAAGAACCTCCTACTCTTTACCGCCATCGATGATGGCTTCTAATTCTTTAATTTTATCTCTTAAGATAGCAGCCTCTTCAAATTTTTCAGCTTGAACTGCTGTATCTAATTGATGACGCAATCGCTTCACTTCATATTTAGCTTTAAACACATTAGTTCCACGACTAGGTAAAGTTCCTTCATATTCAGAACTCCCTTGAATACGTTGTAATAAGGGATCTATTTCACTATTAAAAGTCTCATAACATTGACCGCAGCCAAACTTACCTACTCGATTAAATTCGTCATAAGTAATACCACACTGAGGACATCTCTTAGATTGATGAGATTTTAATAAGTTATCTGGATAAACCATGTTTTTAAAAAAATCATTGGTAAAAAAGCTATTATCCCACATATCATTCATAAAAGAACTATAGGGAGATAATTTGCCCTCTTGTTGTAACTCGGTAGCACAAGTACCACAAAGATGTTGTTCCGTCTTTTGATTATTGACGATATTAGTCATATGAATGGTAGCTTCATTCTTATGGCAATGATCACATAACATCGATCATCACTCCTTCCGTAGTGTATCCACCATTGTTGCGTAAAGCTGACGAACAGCCTCATTGCGCTCTTCAATATCTACATTTTCAATCAAAGTAGCAAAAGAGTTATGCATTAATTGAGCTTCACGACGAGTAATCTTTTCAGATTGAAGTAATTGGAACAACGATTGATCTACGTCTCGCATATCAATTAATCGTTCCACCGTATTTTGACCTTCATAAATACGATATGTCGTTACGGCAGGTAAAGAATCAGAGCTTTCTGGGTTTAGTTTTTTGATGCGAATATAACCACCTAAGCCGCGTCTAGATTCAACATCAAAACCACGTTCATTAGAAAAGCGTGTACTCAATACGTAACTAATTTGGGATGGTGCACAATTTAGTTCATCAGCTAATTCGTTACGTTTTAAAATTAGCTTTTCTTGTTCTTCACGCATACGGTCTAATATAAATTTTTCTATTTTATCAGCTATCATACTCATAAAAAACACCCCTTTAAAATATATTTACTATAGTTTTTGACTATTTGTTCTTTGATACAATTCCATTATATTTGACTATTTGACTTTAGTCAATATAAAAGTCAAACTTCATAGTACTCACATTTGACCTATTATCTACTTTTATACATTTTAAAATTAGGAAAAGCTTTATTATACATGAGTTTTTCTATATATATTTAATAAGTCAAATCACACTAAATAGTTTTGACTTTTATTCTATTTTTTAATTCATTTTTTTAATTCATTGTTCTATGATTGGACTTAATCCTTAAATCTATGTATAATAAATGACATATTATATTCCGAAAGAAGGTGTTATTATGGCAGAAGCATTAGGACAAGAACTGTTAATTGATTTATATTCCTGTGATGAAGATGCAATTTCATCCGCTACAGCTGTACAAGAAAGTGTAGCTACTGCATTTGATTTAGCTGAACTTGATGTTGATGAAATCAGTTGTCAGGTTATGGACGAGGAGATCGCCCTCCTTTCTGTTGCACCAGGCTTTCACTTTACATTGCACACATATCCTGCACTAGGTTATGTAGCAGTTGATTTGTACTCTTTCGAGCAATCCTTACCACTTACATTGATTATGAAAGCATTGCGTAAATCTTTCAGAGCAGAAAAGGTAAAAGCAACGAGTGTACAACGCGGTGACTTTGGCAACGAACGAGACATGAAGCCGCGTCGTAAAACTAAAATCACTACTCTTGGTCGCGTATCTCGCACAAGAATTCAACTCAAACAAACAGGCGGCAAATTGAAAAAACAAAGTGCTAAGGTTATTAAAACATTAGCTAAAAAAAGTGGCTTAAAGAAATAAAAAAAGCTAGAGGTTATGATATATACCCTATTTACTGGTTGTCCAATAAAGGGAGTACATATCAGTTATCCTCTAGCTTTTTTATATATTATTATCTACGAACCAGGCTTATAGGACAAATCTGTAAAACCCTTATAACAGAGATATTTACTAGTGTTATAAGGGTTTAATCATGGAGAAGTTTGAGGGTGGACAAAAAGTGTGGGTAAAAACATCAATTAACCCCAACTGACTAAAATGATTATATCTTCATATATATAAACAAATATGGAGGAAGAGTTTATGCGACAAATAAAATGTCCTGATTGTAATGAAAAATGTATTAAACATGGTGTTTTAAAATCTGGTTCTCAGCGTTGGTTTTGCAAACATTGTAGGTGGCATTTACCGTTAAAATTAATAATCTCAGTAAAGAGTTAAACCTATTCTTGAATTGGTTATTCAGTACCGATATTCAAGCTGATATGCCTGGTAAAGGTCGTACATTCAGGCGTAAAACCGCTAAATTTTGGTCCATATGGCCATTGCCACCAAAAGTGGAAGAAGTACATGATGTGGTATATCTTGATGGAATTTACTTAGCTAGGAATTTATGTGTTTTGATTTGTTGCAATGATACTCATGTTCTAGGATGGTATGTCTGTCGTTATGAGCATGCTAGAGCTTGGCAGTGTTTAATGGAACGGATTGCCGAACCTAAAGTTGTTGTGTCTGATGGTGCTAATGGTTTGCCTAAAGCATTACGTAAAGTTTGGCCTCATAGCAGTCACCAAAGATGCCTGTTTCACATTTTTTGGTCAGGTTAGACGATATACGACAAGTAGACCTAAAACGTTAGCAGGAAAGGATCTTTATACTCTTGCTAAAGATTTATTTAATGTGAAAACAATGGATCAAGCTTTTATATGGATTAATAAACTTTCGGCGTGGCGAATGACATATTCTGATTTTTTACGAGAAATGACGATTGATAAATTCGGAAACAAACGCTCTACACATGAGCGTTTGCTTAAAGCTGAATCATCATTATGGCGTCTGATTAGGCAACAAACTTTATTTACATTTTTGGAATGTATTGATATTACAATACCTATAACAAATAATCGTATTGAAGGTGGAGTAAATGCTCAACTAAGAAGTATGTTACGGGCTCATAGGGGTCTTTCACTTGAAAGAAGACTAAAAGCGGTCTATTGGTGGTGCTATATGCACTCACCAAGACCGCTTTCTATTTCAGATATATTAAATTGTATGCCTACAGATGAATCGATTGCTGCTATCTACAAACGGTTATCTGATTATTGCCAAATAGATCGTTCCATCTCTCAATGGGGTGATGCTCCTGTTTGGAATGAGCTACATATGTCTACAGATTTTCCAACTTATTGGGATTAGTCACACACACTTTTTGTCCTATAACCCACGAACCATTAATGCTTCAAGATCGAGAACGTCTGCAATTTCGTCAACGTCATCACAGAGATATTCGGCATCAGCTTCTTTTAGTTCAGCTTCTGTACCATAACCATAAGTAACACCGACGGAGATACAACCAAGTTCATTGGCTGCTTCTACATCATACTTACGATCCCCAACCATGAATGTCATACGATTACCATTTTCATCAGTTAATGGATGACCACAAAGTTCAAGAGCTTTTTCAAGGATTTCTTTCTTATGTAACAATCCACGTTCATAATTAGCACCAACGATTACATCAAAATAAGGTGTCAATTCAAAATGATCTAAAATATCCTTAGCATAATGTTCTGGCTTTGCCGTAGCCAAAGCAATCGTATATTGTTCAGTTTTACATTTAGCCAATAAGTCTACAATATTTGGATATACTGTATTTTCGAACTTACCAATCGTTCCATACCGTTCACGGAACTTGAAGTATGTTTCTTCAGCTTGCTCAAAAGTCATGCCACAATGTTCTTGGAAGGCATCTACCAATGGTGGCCCTAAGAACAATTGCAATGTTTCTTCATCAGGTACGTCATAGCCAAAATATTCTAAGGCAAACTTAATACTTTTTAAAATACCTTCTTGAGAGTCTGTCAAAGTACCATCTAGGTCAAATAATATTGTCTTTTTCATATTATTTCTTTAAAGCCTCTTTTAATGTATGCCATGCAAGAACTGCACATTTAACACGAGCTGGCATGTTAGAAATATTTTGTAATGCCATAGCATCTTCTAATTGTTCTAACTCGCTTTCGTCAGTAATCTCTTTTTTGATCATACCTAGGAAAACTTCAACCAAGCGTAGAGCTTCCTCTACAGATTTACCTTTGATAATATCAATCATCATAGATGCAGAAGCTTGGCTAATAGCACAACCAGAACCAGTATATGCTGCATCTTTTACAATGCCATCTACTACATTAAGTTGTAATGTTAAATCATCACCACAACTAGGGTTATGACCATGTTCAGAAGTTGTGAATTCAGTTAACTCATGTTTATTACGTTTATCTTGGTTATGTTCCAAAATTAGTTCCGTATATAGTTGATCCATTTCCATTGATGGTAATCTCCTAATCTTTAAAGCCCATGACTGAACGAACAGTCTTCAATACTTCGAGGAAGGCATCAAGGTCTTCCTTACGAGTGTACAAGTACATACTTAAACGCGTAGATGCAGATACATTGTAGAATGCACCTAATGGTTGTGCACAGTGGTGACCAGAGCGTACACAAATGCCTTTTGCATCTAAGATAGTTGCTACATCGTGAGGATGTACATCATCTATAGTGAAAGCAATTACACCATGCTTCTCTTTCGGATTTGTAGAACCGATTACATTAACATGCGGTAGCTCTAACAATTTAGGTAAAATATAAGCAACCAATTCTTCTTCGTACGCTTCAATCGCATCCATACCAAAGGATTCTAAATAATCGATAGCAGCATGCAAGGAAACAGCACCATCTGCATTTGGTGTACCAGCTTCAAATTTGTATGGCAATTCATTGAACGTAGCAGATTGCTCTTTTACATATTCAATCATATCGCCACCCAATAAGAATGGAGGCATTGCTTCTAATAATTCTCTTTTACCATAGAGTACACCAATACCTTGGGACGCACACATTTTATGGCCAGAGAATACAAAGAAATCACAATCAAGTTCTTGAACGTCAATTTTTTTATGAGGTGTAGATTGAGCACCATCAAGAACGACAACAGCACCAACAGAGTGTGCTTTTTCTGTCAATTCTTTTACTGGGAACTCCATGCCCAAAACATTACTAATGTGGGCAAAAGCAACGATCTTAGTAGTTTCATCAATTTTATTGATTTCACCGTCTTTTAAATGACCGCTTTCATCAAGGTACATATATTCCAATGTAGCCCCTGTCTTTTCAGCCACATATTGCCATGTAACAAGGTTTGCGTGATGTTCAGCTACAGTAATAATGATTTTATCGCCTGCTTTAAGGTTATTAAGACCATAGCTATGGGCAATTAAATTCATAGATTCTGTCGTATTACGTGTAAATACAACCTCTTCTCGCTCACGGGCATTGATAAATTCCACTACACGATCACGAGCGTTTTCATATGCTTCAGAAGCTTCAATAGCCAAAACATGGGAACCACGATGTGGATTACCATTATGCTGAGTCATATGTTCTACTACACGATCCACTACAACTTGAGGTATTTGTGCAGTTGCACCGCTATCTAAATAGATAACGCGGTGCCCATTATGCTCTTTATGTAATATAGGAAAATCTTTATATGCTTCTGCAATAGGTCTCATAAAACGCCTCTTTAAATCTTATTACGTACAGCTGCTAATGCTGCTTCTTCAATCGTTTCATCACCAATGCGATCAATAATAGGACGAATCATAGATTCAACGATAATATGTTTAGCTTCTACTTCACTAAAGCCACGGCTCATGAGGTAGAACAATTTATTATGATCAATTTGGCCTGCACTTGCTGCATGGTTACCTACTACATTATCCTCTTTACACAACAAGAGTGGTAAAGAAATGGATTTTACAGTAGGGTCTAACAACAAGCAAGTATCTTCTTCCGCGCCTTCAGATGCAGTTGCACCATGTAGGAAATCAAGGGTACCACGGAAGGATTTTTTAGCATTGCCACTAAGAGCACCTAAGTTATGAATATCACTGACAGATTTTTTACCGCCATGACTCATAACCATAGAAATATCGAATTTTTGCTCTTTATTACCAAGATAAGCAATGTCGTGAATAATGTGAGATTTTTTACCTACTAAATCATGATAGTAGTTCAAGATATTTTCACTACCGCCAATTTCGATATTGATATATTCAACATCAGCGTTATCTTCTAATTTAGTGTATCGATGCTCGATATGTTGTACATGTTCAGGTAAAAGATTTACCTTTTTCACTACAACTTTACCAGTTGCTTTAACATCATATTCGTTAAGGTAGCTTACATTAGTTACTGCATCACCAGAACCAGTAACAAAGAATTGAACTTCTAGTTCAGCACCTTCACCAACGATAAATTGGAATCGATTTGCTACGCGAGCTGTAGCATCGATGCGGATACCTACAACTTCTTTCGCATTTGCAGGAACGTTAATAGCATAACCTTCTGCTTTTTCCACCAAACCTTGAACTGCTTCTTTATTAGCGCCTTCATATTTGCCTTCTAATAATGCTGTGCCTACAGGCAATGGTGAAAGTATATTTTCATTCGCTTCAACAGCGATAGATTGTACTGCTGTATCTTCTCCAGCTAGAGAGCCTACAGTATGGTTAACACGTAACCATCTGAACGTCGGTCTAGGGAGTTCATTAAATAGTAATTCGCTCATAATTCCTCCTTAACCGATAGAACCTTCTAATTCAAGATTGATTAGGTTGTTCATTTCTACTGCATATTCAAGTGGCAATTCTTTAGAGATTGGCTCTACGAAGCCACGAACAAGCATTGCACGAGCTTCTTCTTCGCTAATACCACGAGTCATGAGATAGAAAATCGCTTCATCGGAAATACGACCGATTTTAGCTTCATGACCTAAGTCCACATTATCGTTTTCAACAATAATTGCTGGAATTGTATCAGATTGAGACTCAGCATCAAGCATTAAGGATTCACAAGAAACCGTTGCTTTTGAATGTTCAGCATTAGGACCAATTTTCAAAAGACCACGGTAGATAGCTGCGCCACCGGATTTAGAAATAGATTTAGAGTTTACATTACTTGTTGTATATGGTGCATTGTGGACCACTTTACAACCTGTATCAAGGAATTGGCCTTCACCAGCGAATGTTACACCTGTAAATTCAGCATGTGCACCTTCACCGTTAAGGATACTCATTGGATACAAGCAAGATACTTTGGAACCGAAGGAACCAGATACCCACTCAATAGTACCACCTTTACCTACAACACAACGTTTTGTATTAAGGTTGTACATATTTTTGGACCAGTTTTCAATTGTAGAATAACGCAAAGTAGCATTATCTTTTACGAACAATTCAACGGCACCTGCATGAAGGTTAGATACGTCATATTTAGGCGCGGAACAACCTTCGATAAAGTGCAATTTAGCACCTTCTTCTACGATAATCATCGTATGTTCGAACTGACCCAGCACCTGGTGCATTCAAGCGGAAGTAGGATTGCAATGGAATATCTACTTGTACGCCTGCTGGAACATATACGAAGGAACCACCAGACCAAACAGCACCATGAAGAGCTGCCCATTTATGGTCAGTAGGAGGAATCAATGTCATCCAGTATTTTTTAACGATTTCTTCATGCTCATGAAGAGCTGTTTCAATATCAGTATAGATAACACCTTGCTTTACAAGATCTTCTTGAATACTGTGATAAACAACTTCAGAGTCATACTGAGCACCAACACCAGCTAAAGATGTTTTTTCCGCTTCTGGAATACCTAAACGGTCAAAAGTGCTTTTAATTTCTTCTGGAACTTCGTCCCAGTTTTCTTTCATATCTACTTTTGGCTTAACATAAGTATGGATATTAGCCATATCTAAGCCAGAAATATCAGGGATCCAGTTAGGAATGCCCATACGATTATAGATTTCTAGTGATTTCAAACGAAACTCTAGCATCCATTCTGGTTCATTTTTATTAGACCAAATCTCACGGATAATATCTTCCGTTAAACCAGCATCAGCGATATAAGAATATTCAAAGTCATTCTTAATGTCGTAGACACCACGGTCCATATCCGCGACTTGGGTTTTCTTTCTTTCTTCCATTGTGCCTCCTATGCTAATGCTTTGTATGCGTCGTAACCTTTTTCTTCAATTTCACGTACAAGAGAAGCATCACCAGTTTTAACGATTTTACCGTTGATCAATACATGAACATAGTCAGGGTTCAATTTTTGTAAGATTTGATTGTGGTGAGTGATGATTAACACAGCGTTTTCTTCGTTGTGGAAACGTTGTACACCTTCAGACACAATACGAACCGCATCTACGTCAAGACCGGAGTCAGTTTCGTCAAGAATAGCCAATTTAGGATTCAAAATGGACATTTGAAGAATTTCATTTTTCTTGCGTTCACCACCAGAGAAACCTTCATTAACATAACGTTGTGCATAAGATGTGTCAAAGGACAATTCATCCATCTTTTCTTTCAATTCTTTTTTGAAAGATAAAGCGCGAACGTTTTTACCAGTAATTGTGGATTTAGCTGTACGAATGAAGTTTTCTACAGTAATGCCAGGAATGGAGATTGGATGTTGGAAGGACATAAAGATACCTGCTTTTGCACGATCATTTACTGCATCTTCCGTAATATCTTTACCATCAAAAATGATAGAACCGCTATCTACTGTATATGTAGAGTTACCCATGATTGCATTGGCAAGTGTGGATTTACCAGCACCATTAGTCCCCATTACTACGTGAATTTCACCTTTATTAATTGTTAAGTCGATACCTTTTAAGATTTGTTTGTCTTCAACGGATACCTTTAAATCTTTTATCTGAAGTAATTCAGCCAAAATGTTCACTCCTTTTTATTTGTATGTACCATAGGAACATACATGCGTTATATGTAAAACGTATATACTGACACATATAAAAAGGCGGTACGCACTAACGTGAATACCGCCGTAATTCTCGCCAACTTAGCAAGTATGTGCATAACAATCTACAATTATTATACATTCTTATCTAAATGATAGCAAGATATTCCTACTAAAATATACAGGAATTAAAAGAATATCAAGTATTACATATATTGATAGGTTTTATTTAATATTCATTCTCATCCTATTCGATTCTCAATATTAAATTAGAGGTTGGAAAAATCAAGGGTTCCAAACAAGTCATCATATGTTTCAGCACGACGAATTTGTGTAACAGAACCATCCTTATGTAACAATAACTCGGCAGAACGCAATTTACCATTATAGTTAAAGCCCATGGAATGACCATGCGCCCCCGTATCATGAATGATGATACGATCGCCCATATCAATTTTTGGCAATTCGCGTTGAATAGCAAATTTATCATTATTTTCACATAAAGAACCAGTTACATCATATACATGATCCTTAGGGGCGTCTTCTTTCCCCATTACAGTGATGTGATGATAAGAACCATATAATGCAGGACGCATTAAATCAGCCATACAAGAATCAAGACCAATGTAGTGACGATAAATGTCCTTTTTGTGAATCGCCGTAGAAACAAGGTAGCCGAAAGGACCTGTAACCATACGGCCACATTCATAAGCTAATGCAACATCACTGAGACCATTAGCTACGAGAATTCTATTATAAGCTTCCTCTACACCCTTGCTAAGTGCCTTGAAATCTACAGGTGTTTGCTCTGGCTTATAGGCAACACCTACACCACCACCAAGATCGATAAACTCAACATTGATACCAAGTTCATTTTTAATATCTACTGCTAGATTGAAGCAAAGTTCAGCAGTGCCTACTAAGCCATCAATATCAAGCTCGTTAGATACAACCATTGTGTGGATACCAAAGTGTTTTACACCTTTAGCTTGCAATTGTTTGTAAGATTCAAAAATTTGTTCACGTGTCATACCGTATTTAGCTTCTTCAGGAAGACCGATAATTGTATTACCGCCTTCTTTTAAGGAGCCTGGGTTATAACGTACGCAGAATGTATCAGGCAAAGAACCATGATTTTTTTCCAAATATTCAATATGAGTAATATCATCAAGATTGATGATAGCACCTAATTCAAGTGCTTTTTTATATTCCACATATGGTGTGTCATTAGATGTGAACATAATATCATGACCTGTAATGCCCACTTTTTCACATAGCATTAACTCTGCCAAGGAAGAGCAATCGGCACCTACACCAAGCTTTTGTAATACACGCATAATATATGGATTAGGAGTTGCTTTTACAGCAAAATATTGCTTAAAGCCTTTATTCCAAGAAAATGCGTTAATGAAGGATTTCATATTCTCAATGATACCCTCTTCATCATAAATATGAAATGGAGTCGGATATTGGGCAATAATATTTTCTAATTGTTCAGCCGTAAAGGGAACTGTTTTTGTGTTCATAACAACCTCTCTACATAAATAAAAGACTCATCAAGGGATGAGACTATTATTTAAATTATTATCTAAATTATTATTTAAATTAGCTATATAAGCCAAAGCGATCTACATCATATAGAACCGTAGAACTGTATATAATAATTTATTATATCAAATAAAACGAAATTTAAATTCTATAGAATTATATCATAATTTGTATACAAAATCAATTTTCTCGATATTTGTATGGTTAATACAAAAATAATCCTAATGAATAGAAACCATGTTGTTTCTAATTCATTAGGATTATTATAGGTTTATTTATTGTGCCTTAAGCAGTTGATTACATCATACCGCCCATGCCACCCATTGGAGGCATTGCTGGAACTGCAGCATTTTCTTCTACTTTGTCAGCTACGATTGTTTCAGTAGTCAATACAAGAGATGCGATAGATGCAGCATTTTGAAGAGCAGAACGAGTAACTTTAGCAGGGTCTACGATACCAGCTTTAACCATGTCGATATATTCTTCAGTCAAAGCATTGAAACCGATACCAGAGTCAGTATTTTTAACTTTTTCTACTACAACAGAACCTTCAAGACCAGCATTGTAAGCGATTTGACGAAGTGGTTCTTCTACAGCGCGTTTTACAAGGTTGATACCAGTTTGAACATCACCAGTAGCTTCCAATGTATTTAATGCAGGGATGATATCGATGAATGTAGTACCACCACCAGCTACGATACCTTCTTCAACTGCAGCGCGTGTTGCATTCAATGCGTCTTCGATGCGAAGTTTTTTATCTTTCATTTCAACTTCTGTAGCAGCACCTACTTCGATAACTGCAACACCACCGGACAATTTAGCAAGACGTTCTTGTAATTTTTCGCGGTCGAATTCAGAAGTTGTTTCTTCAACTTGTGCACGGATTTGATTTACGCGTTTAGCGATTACTTCTTTATCGCCTACACCGTCGATGATTGTAGTTTCATCTTTAGTAATGCGTACTTGACGAGCTGTACCAAGATCTTCAAGCTCTACAGAATCAAGCTTACGGCCCATATCTTCAGTGATTACAGTACCACCAGTCAAGATTGCGATGTCTTCAAGCATAGCTTTACGACGGTCACCGAAACCAGGCGCTTTAACAGCTACAGCTTTGAATGTACCACGCAAGCGATTAACTACTAAAGTAGCCAATGCTTCGCCTTCTACATCTTCAGCGATGATAAGAAGTTCTTTACCTACTTTTACCACTTTTTCAAGTGTTGGCAACATATCAGCAATTGCGCTGATTTTACGATCTGTAATCAAGATGAATGGATTGTCCATAACAGCTTCCATACGATCAGGATCAGTTACCATGTAAGGAGAAATGTAGCCACGGTCAAATTGCATACCTTCTACTACATTTAATGCAGTTTGTAAGCCTTTGGATTCTTCTACAGTGATAACACCATCATTACCAACTTTTTCCATAGCTTCAGCAATTAAGCCACCGATTTCTTCGTCAGCAGCGGAAACGCTAGCAACTTGAGCGATTTCAGCTTTACCAGAAACTTTGATGGAACGTTTTTTGATTTCTTCAACCAAAGTTTTTACTGCTGTTTCAATACCTTTTTTCAAGATCATTGGGTTTGCACCAGCTGCTACGTTACGCATACCTTCTTGAATCATAGCTTGAGCCAATACAGTTGCAGTAGTAGTACCGTCACCTGCTACGTCATTAGTTTTAGTAGCAACTTCTTTTACTAATTGGGCACCCATGTTTTCAAATGGTTCTGGAAGTTCGATATCACGAGCAATAGTTACACCATCATTTGTAATTGTTGGGGAACCGAATTTTTTATCCAACACAACATTACGACCTTTTGGACCTAATGTAACTTTTACAGCATTTGCCAATTGATCAACGCCACGGCCTAAAGCGCGACGAGCTTCTTCATTAAACAAGATTTCTTTTGCCATATGTATTACCTCCTAGATAGTAACACTATCGAATGTAACGAAATATATGTGCCCTTAAGCAATATAGAATGTATCATCAGTATTTATAGTCTTAGTAGACTACAAATTAGTTATTATAGTACTGCTAAAATATCGCGCTCGCTGATAATCAAGTGAGTAGCGCCATCGATTTCTAATTCGCTACCAGCATATTTTGCGAACATAACAGTGTCGCCAACTTTAACTTCTGGAGCTACACGTTGACCATTGTCATATACTTTACCAGCACCTACAGCTACGACTACACCTTCTTGAGGTTTTTCTTTTGCTGTATCAGGAAGGAAGATACCACTTTTAGTTTTTTCTTCTTTTGCTTCTAAACGGATAAGAACGCGGTCAGCTAATGGTTTTAACATATGATGTCACTCCTTATTTACTAGATATTCTTTATACTTTATTAGCACTCTAACTCATCGAGTGCTAATCACATGTATTATTATAACCTATGTCAAAATAATTGCAAGTAAAATTTTTGATTTTTTGACTTTTTAGTCTTTATGTGAATTAGAAGCAAAAAACTAGTATAAGTTTTAATCCTCATACTAGTCTTTTCTACTATTTTGAAACTTGATGAATCAAGGCTTTGCAGATATTAACAATACTATCACGTTTCTTCATACTTAGGGCGCGAATGCGATTATAGGCTTCCTCTTCAGATATGGAATATAACTCCATTAATATCCCCGTTCCCTTTTGAATGATTTTACGATCTTCTAAGGACTGTTCTAATTCAGCCATTTTCTCACGTAGCTGAGAATCACTTTTATAACGACCTAATGCCATTTCTAAAGTAGGTACCAATTGTTCCTCTCGTACAGGTTTAATTAGGTATCCATATACGCCTGAGTCTCTAGCTTTATCGATTAAATCTTGTTGACTATAACTGGTTAACAACACAATAGGTGCTTCATGGTGAAAGCCAATTTGCCGAGCAGCTTCAATGCCATCTAATTCTGGCATTTTAACATCCATTAAAATGATATCCGGTTTATGTTGTTTACAGAGTTGTATAGCTTCAACGCCATTGGTTCCCTCTGCTACGACCTCATGACCGCAAGACTCAATAATATCTCGCAAATCCATGCGTATAAGGGATTCATCATCGACGATTAAAACGCGCATTTACGCCTCCTTCTTCATATGTATTGTGGCCAATACACCATGACCAGTATTTTCTATGGATAAACTTCCCTTTAATTCATGAGTAACTAAATTATTTATAATTGTAAGTCCTAATCGTTTATTAGAGGAAATAGAAAAATCACTAGGCAATCCTTTGCCATTATCTGTGAAAGCTAATTTAATGTTTCCCCCTATGTCATTCACATGAAGATGAATTTCTCCATGCTCCCCTTCTAGGCCATGTTCTAAGCTATTAGTAATTAATTCATTAATGATAAGAGATACATAACTTGCCATATGAGAAGAAATCAAGATATCTTCCCCACTATAAGTAAAGGTAACCTCTTGATCTTGTCTGACCATACTCATACGCAATAATCGACATAGCTCATCATAAATGGATCGTATACCAATATAATCCTCATCATAATGAGACACTATATCGTGAACTAGTGCCATACTTTCAATACGATTTATTCCCTCTTGAAGAGCCTGTTTTACCTCTGGTAAGCTTGAACGTCTCGCCTCCATACGCAATAGACCGGCTACAGTTTGTAAGTTGTTTTTTACGCGGTGATGGACCTCTTTGATAATTGAGTTTTTTCACCAACAATTCTTGTTGTTGCTTACTTTCACGAGTACAATCATGTAACACTAAAAAACATCTCGTTTCATTACGGCCCATAGCAATAGGAATCATATGCTGGCGAATCACCATATCTTGATATATTTCTTCACTAGTATATATAGTTCTATCTGCCAAGACTTGTTGGATAGCCGATATTTTTAAAGTGCTGCTATAAATAGATGAACCTACTAAACGTCGATCAAAGCCTAATAAATCTACCAATTGTAATGCAGCATCATTGCCGTATAGAATTTTATGAGAATCATCAAAGATAATTAAACCATCAAAATAAGAGATAGGTTCGTAAGATTGAATTTGTTCATCCGTAGCAGTCAGCATGAGACGTTGCATCGTATCAGATAAAGTATATTCTTGTTCATATTGCTCTACCTTGATAGATGGGGACAGTGTAAAGGAAATACCACCAATAATACGTCCTCCATTGTCTACTACAGGAAAAACATGCTGCCTAAACTCATGATCGCCCCCAATGAGTGGCTGCCCATTTTCCATCATCACATGCCAAGTATGATTGCCTTTTACGTAACGTGTAACGATTCCAGCTTCACTACGTTCTATACATAACATATCAGCACGCTGTTGTACATCACCATGTGATTTCTTAAGCAGGGGCGTAAAAATCTGTATCCTTTGACGGGTCAAAGACTCGCCAAAGGATATAAGTTTACTAATATGCTCAAGTAATGAGGTTTGTAATGGTCCTAATGGTGTTGTATTTAAAATATCTTGACCAATATCCACAATTAATCCTCTTTCCAAGATACATGACCAATTTCTACGCTTGGTTTTGCATTCAATGTTAAATCGCCAAATTTACCAGCTTGTGCCATATAATAGGCTCGACAACCAATCATGGCCGCATTGTCAGTAGACAAAATTTTATGAGGCTTGTAATAAGTAAAGCCTTCTTCTTGGCACATAGCTTCTAATGCTTGTTGTAATCCCTTGTTAGCAGATACACCACCCGCAATAGTAATACGTGTTTCACCTAATGTATGAGCTGCATCTTTTGTTTTTTCTACAAGCACATCAACGATGGCCTTTTGAAAGGACGCTGCCACATCGGCTTGATTGATGGGCTCATTCTTTTGTTGTTTGCTATTTAAATAGTTTAATACTGCTGATTTCAAGCCACTAAAACTGAATTCAAAATTACCAGGTTCGCTCAAAGCCTTTGGAAACTGGATAGCATCAGCATCACCTTCCATAGCAAGAGCATCAATATGAGGACCACCTGGGTATGGGAAGCCCATGACACGAGCAATTTTATCAAAAGCTTCACCAGCTGCATCATCTCGTGTTTGGCCAAGAATATCAAATTCTTCGTACCCTTTTACATGAACTAGCATTGTATGACCACCAGATACGACGAGGCTCAAAAATGGAGGCTCTAATTCTGGATTAGCTAAGAAATTAGCAAAAATATGACCTTCCATATGGTGAACTGGCACCAAAGGGATGCCTGTAGCAAAGGATAAACCCTTTGCTGCTGCTACACCTACCAATAGTGCTCCAACAAGGCCGGGACCATAGGTAACGCCAATGTGGTCGATATCTTGTAAGGTCACATTCGCATCTCGTAGCGCTTGATCTATAACAGGTATAACTTGTTCTATATGGTGACGCGATGCGATTTCAGGCACAACGCCACCAAATTTTCTATGAATCGGCACTTGGCTAGAAATAACATTAGATAAAACAGTTCGTCCATCCTTTAAGACAGAGGCTGATGTTTCATCACAGCTACTTTCCAAGGCTAATGTGTATATACTCATTCTATTTCCTCTGAAACGAGAGACATAATGTACGCATCTTCCGTAGGCTCTGAATAGTACTCTTTACGAATTCCTTTTACAGAAAAACCTAAATTTCTATACATAACCAATGCAGCTAAATTAGATATGCGCACCTCTAAAAAGATTTCGTGCATGCCTCGCGAAAAACATTCATTAATTAATTGCTTTGTAAGTTTTGATCCGTATCCTTTACCACGGGCAGAAGGCAAAACGGCAATATTCGTAATTTGACCTTCATCGTATACAAGCCAAGCACCTGCATATCCTACAATGTGGTTCTCCTCACAAATTACCATATATAGTTTATTTGCTGCACCTTCCAGCTCAGCGAGAACAGATTCTAACCTCCAAGGAACAGAAAAGGACTGCTGTTCGATCTCATAAATAGCGTGAGCATCCTCAATAGTGGCTAAACGTATCTCCATCATTCTGCACCTGCTGCCTCTGTCACTACTACGGTAGGATTTTGGCTCAACATGGCAGGATTATCCTTATGGCGTTCTTCCCATAATACTTCCGCTTCTGAGCGGCGAATATAATACGGTACCATATCCATAGGATCAGATACTTCATTTGTATCTATTAATTTACGACCAGCTAGCAGTAACGAACTAGCCTTCGGAATACGTTGTGATATATCTAGAATCGTTAAATTAGTATCCTTTTCCTCTAACAGTTTTTCAATACGTTTAATGCCATCCCCAAGGAATAATACTTTATCATCATTTGCTCTAAAGCGGTCTAACAAATCACTTGCAGCTATAACAAATGGCTCTTCCTTGCACACTAGTTCGTGACCTACGTATTGATAAATACCCGCATAGACATGTTTCTTCTGTGCATCAATAACGGTACAAATTGTACGATCTGTATAGGATACATTCCGGGCTAAGCTATCCATAGTCATAACACCATATAAAGGAATTTGTAGGGCGTAAGCCATTGCCTTTGCTGTCCCCATGCCAATGCGTAAGCCCGTAAAGGAACCAGGCCCAATACTAACTACGATTCCTTTTAATTCATTTCTATCAACTTGAGAGGCACGTAACAACATATCGATATGAGGTACTAATTGCTCGGAATGAGTCAATCCAGCTTGGTATGGTCAATTCCCCTATAAGGTTATGTTCGTCCATCAAGGCCACACTCGATACGAGTGAGCTCGTCTCAATTCCCAACCACATATGGGCCTCCTATTTCTACTAAATCTTCCGCTGTAAGGTAATCACTACCTAAAATAATAGATCGGCTTGTATCACCAATGGGCTTTAAATAAATCCACATTGTTTCATCAGGCAATTCATCAGGGAATTTATCCGCCCATTCCACAATGGATACACAATCTTCTGTATATTCGTAAAACCCAATATTTTCCAGTTCACTAATATCATCCAAGCGATACACATCAAAATGATATAAATGCGTTCGATTCACATCATAGGTATTCATAATGGCAAAGGTAGGACTTGTAATCTCCTCTGTTACGCCAAAGCCTTTAGCTATGCCCTGGGATAAATGAGTTTTACCCGTCCCTAAATCACCAATTAAGGCAATACATAAAGGATCTCCATTCTGTTGTACCCATTTACCGAGTATCTGTCCAAATTGTTGTGTATCTTCTACTGTATGTGTCTCTAATTGGACCTGTGCCTTATGATTCATGAAAATGATTATATCCTTTCGCTTCTATGGTCTTAATCGTTCTATCATGTGTTACCATCTCAACCTTTGGAGGTCCAGTTACAACCTCTCCAATCAATGTAATACCTGCTAGATTTTCTAATTTTGGAACTAATGATTTAGGGGCCGTAAATACTAGTTGAAAGTCTTCTCCACCATATAGAGCATAATCTACTGGCTTAGTTTGTAAATGCTTTGCTAATGCGTAGGTTTCTTCATGCAGTGGAATAGCTGATTCCTCTACAAGGATAGAAATATTGCTAGCAGATGCAATTTCATTTAATTCACTACCAAGACCATCGCTAATATCATTCATACTATGAACACCTAACTGTCTCAATTGTTCCCCTAATTCAATTTGAGGATCTGGACGTTGATGACCTATCTTGGTCATATCATAGCCTTCTAGATTGTATGAAAGTGCACCTAACCCAGTAGCAGCATAGCCTACATAATTAGTAATGCCGACAACATCGCCTACTTGAGCACCACTGCGCATAACCGCAGTTCCTTTAGGTACCTCACCAATAATCGTTACGGTCCACACCATAGGTCCTTCCGTGCGCACTGTGTCACCACCTAATATATTTAGCTTATATCGTTGGCATTGAGCTTTAATACCTTTATATATTTCATCTAAAATTTCTGTATCTATATGTGGGGGAGCTGCAACAGATAAGACGATTTGTTTTGGGGTCCCACCCATAGCCGCTATATCGCTTAGATTAGCCGTCATGAGCCGATGTCCTACATCATAAGGCTTCATATAGTGAAAGCTAAAATGAACCCCTTCTACCATCGTATCCGTACTAATGAGTTGATCCATATCTGGTGCGGCACTATATACTGCACAATCGTCACCAATACCATACACTACGGTACTAGAGTCATATATTGTATTATCTTGAATTTGGCGAATGAAATTAAATTCCCCTACATCTTTTAATTGCATCTGATCACCTAGTTTCTGATTATTATACTCATTGTATTGTAACATATATAAAAGACAACAAAAATAGCAGATAGTTGATATATCAACTATCTGCTATCAATGTTTCCTAAGGGAATTATTTTTTAATTAAGTTCGTCATCCGTTTAACTGGATCTTTAGTATCAAAGGAGCCTACTGTAGAAACCTTTTTACCATCGCTGACGAAGAGAACACCATTAATGTTATCAAAGGATGTCAATGTATTGACAATGGCAGCCATTTGTAATTTAACAGTTAAGTCCCCACCATTACCTTTTACGAAGGCATTGTTTACTTCAACAGAAGCAATACCGTCCTTTACAGTAACAGATGTAACCTCAATATCCTTAGTGAATATTGGATATTTTTGAGCTCTGTCAGCTTTTAACATCGCTAGAAGAGCTGCTTTCGGCGTTACTTTATTCGCCTCCATCTCAACGGTCTGTTGTTTTATCCCAGAACCATCCTCTGTTGGTACAAAGAATACCATCTTAACCTTTTCTTGAGATACTTTTGTAGTTTCTGCATCCTTATTGACTTTCGCCTCTTGCACAGGCTCGCTTTTACCTGTTGTAGGAGCTTGTTCAGGTGTACAACCTGCTGCAAATGCTAGCATGCCTACACAGAGGATCGAAAGAACTTGTTTACGTAATTTCATCGATTAACCTCCAAAGTAATTAGCAATACCATTTGCAATGCGATTAGCAAAGTCTTCTTGTGTTTGAGCAGACTGTAATGCTCGCTCCTCGTTAGGATTGGAGATAAAGCCAAGCTCTACGAGAATTGCAGGCATATTAGAATGTCTCAACACGTATAAGTTCCCCTCTTGAATGCCACGGTCACCATTGAAACCAGGTGTATTAGCAATTTGAGTTTGAACCTTTTGTGCCAATCTAGCATCATTACCTGATTTACTGTAGTAGTATGTTGCAATACCACCCACGCTTGGGTTAGTGAAAGCATTGATATGAACACTTACAAGAACATCAGAATTGTTTCGGTTCGCAATATTAACGCGAGCACCTAATTCTTCAACACCACTTGCATTAGGGCCATATACGTCTACGTCTGTAGTACGTGTCATAACTACTTTAGCACCACGGCTTTCCAAAGCGGATTTCAAATACTTAGAAATTGGTAATGTTACATTTTTCTCTTGTAAGCCATGTGGTCCTATGGCACCGGAGTCGCTACCACCATGACCAGGATCGATAGTGATTGTTTTACCAGATAAACCACCGCTACTTGAGTATTTACCGGATCCAGCCGGTACATTTTTCGCAGGATGTGCAGAAGGAGATGGGCGTTTACCATAGTAAGCAGGTTTAGGTGTTACACCTTTTTTCTGAACATCTACAACGATGCGATATGGTTTCTTATTAACCGTATCTTTTTTCAGGGAAAATACCTTTACATCACTCGTATCGATAGATGAAGGTGTCTTGATTGTAACCTTAACATCTCTGCCGTCTTCTGAGAGTTTAGCAGAACTAGCTATGCTTGAGTCCATTGTAATGTTCTCTTTAGCAGTCTTTAGCTTCGTGTTTTTCAAGGTAACAGTCGTCGTTTTCCCATCTTTGCTAATCGATGCGGACGCTTTCACCGGCGCTGACAAATCCATAACCATACGAACATATGGTACAGGTGCATCTGTTCTAGTCACCCATCGTGCATCTTCAAGATTAGCGGCCTTCGCTTGAGTCAATAATAAAGGTATCGCCATCAAGACTGCAAGGCACATAAAAAATAGTTTACGCAATACATTCACTCCAATCTAACTGACATACATAGTGTCCAAACCATAGAGATGAGTCGATGATATCTTTGTCTATCAAAATCTCATCGTTCCAATCTATCCATAAACTAATGTTAGATTATAGATAGATTATTTCATACAAACATGAAGATAAGTATGCCGATTATACATATTACTATATAAAGTCTTTATATCAAAGACACAATAAACAGTTGCTTAAAATTATTTTTTATGCTATACAATCGACACTATCGTTCAGTTGTAATCTGCCATTCATTCCCATCCGTACTAATGTGAATACGTCCCATCGTATCCGTACGGTAAATGGCAATATTGTTTTCCTGTAAACGACGTAATGTTACATCGTGAGGATGACCATACTTATTATACATGCCATTTGAAATTAATGCACTTTCTGGTCTAATAGATTTCAAAAAATCTTCAGAGCTACTTGTACGAGAACCGTGATGACCTACCTTAAGAACGCGAGCAAACAGTTTAGAGTTCTGCTCTTTTACCAGTTTTTTCTCTTCTTGTAATTCTGCATCTCCCGTAAAGAGCATTGAGAATTTACCAAAGATTAACTTACCTACAATAGAGTTATTGTTGAGATCTGGTTCGCCTTTTTTATCAGTTAAGACCTCCGTCCAAGGAGCATACACAACAAATACGGCACCATGACCAAAATCAACTACATCACCACTTCTCAAAGTAGAACGTTTAATTTTATTTTTTTCAATCCACTTTTCATAGGTTTTGAACATATTGTTATCAACAGAAATACCATCATCATATACATTTTCAATAGGCATTGCTTTGGCAATGGCATAGAAACCACCCATATGATCTGCATGAGGATGCGTAATTATAATATTTTTTAACTTTGTAACCCCCATGGCTTTTAGCTGAGCTACAATATTTTCTCGATGTTCAATATCGCCAGTATCGATCATGCTATATTCATCGCCCACCTTAAGCAATATAGCATCTCCTTGGCCAATATCTAGCATATATACATCTAGCTTACCTTCAGGTGTAGTTGTCTTAGTATCAATGGAGTAACCTCCATGAGTACTTGACGTTGCTTGATTAGCAGCATTAGCTACATCTTTATTTGTACAACCTGCAATGGCAAAGATAGGAATACATAATACTAGCAAAAAAGCTATAAAGCGTTGTATTTTATTTGTCATTCTTATTCTCCCAACAGTTCACTAATTACACATCCTAGTGAAGTGCTCACATCACTAGGTGTATACCCCCAAGCCTTAGTGTCGTTCAAAATATCAGCACTACGACTATGCACATACACGCCGAGAACTGCACTATCTTGTAAAGAATAACCTTGGCTAATGAATCCAGCGATTACACCGGTTAGTACATCCCCCATACCGCCAGTACCCATACCAGCGTTACCAATCGTATTAACATATACAGTTCCATCTGGCAATGCTACAACAGAAGGAATCCCTTTTAATACTAAAACAACTTGGTGTGCCTTAGCAAATTCTCTTGCTAGCGTAATATAATGACGCTCAATCCATTTGATAGGCAAATCAATGAGCCTACTAAACTCACCTAAGTGAGGTGTCATAACACAATAAGATAGATCTCGTTTCACCGCGTATATAGACTCAATATCCCCATCGCGCAAGGCATCTTTATCAACAGAACCTACATGACCCAATGCATAAAGAGCATCTGCATCAAGAACCAATGGACCTTCGTAGCTATCTAAAATAGAATCTACAAAATCAGGAATATCACTAGTACGTCCTAGGCCTGGTCCCATAGCAACCACTTGACACCCTTCTAACATAGCTTTATGAGCCTCTGTATAGGTAACCATTACTTCCGGTATAATGCGACCTTGTACGACTTGTTTAATCACTTCTGGTACACCTAAAGTCACCTTGCCAGCGCCACTATGAACTGCAGCCTCTGCAGCTAAAATAGGAGCCCCTATCATATCATTAGACCCACCAATAATCAAGGCATTCCCATTAACGCCTTTGTGAGCCATAGGAATCCGATAGTTAATAAGCTTTTCCGCTAAATCAGAATCAATTGTTACAGTAATATCACGATCTCCTAGCACTTGCTGCCAAGGTGCTCCTAGGGGGGCAACAACAGCTATACCCCCTACAGCCTTGCCAGGATATAGTAATAATCCTTGTTTAATGGCACCAAAGGTAACGGTGTAATCATAGGCCAATGTACCTTCAGCTATTTGACCTGTTGTAGCATCTAAGCCAGCAGGTACATCAATGGCCCACAAATCAAAATTATATTGACTGCGCATAGTATCAATATCATGGAGTACATCCACAGTTAAATCTCTCAACTTTCCAGTTAAGCCTGTTCCCATAATACCTTCCACAGCAACAGCTACATTAGACCAATCGTTAAATTCATCATACATATCGATGATACAACCCATGGCCTCACACCGTTCTAATTGCAATGCAAAAAGATCACTACATTTGCTAGTATCTCCTACTAGTACAATTTGTACAGGTACGCCTTGTTCCATTAAATGGCGAGCCGCTACCAGACCATCTGCCCCATTATTTCCTGTACCGCAGATAAATAGAACAAAACTATTGATAGAACGGGCGTTATCTAAGGAAAACAAATCATATTGTCCCCATAAAGCATCAACAATGCCTCGTCCTGCATTTTCCATAAGGATTTCTAAAGAGACACCTAATTGCTTAGGAACCTCTCGATCTATAAATCGAGCATCTTCAGTTGTTAAAATATTCATCTTATGCTCCTTCAAGTATAACCGTACTCATTGCGTATTCCTTGCAATGACTAATTGATACGTGAATATTAGTATAACCTAAGGTTTCATAGATATTTTTGAAAGTATCTTGTAAACGGATCAAAGGCGCCCCTAATTCATCGTGATATATTTCTATATCTTGCCAAGATCCGTGGCGCATCCCCGTCCCTAGCGCTTTAATAAACGCCTCTTTTGCGGCATAAATACCTGCGAAGGATTCATAACGCCCTTTATTACGACTTTCACAATAATCTATCTCATGAGGCGTATACACACGCTCCACAAATGAACTAGACCGCTCTATAGCTTGGCGGATACGTTCAATTTCTATAATATCGTTCCCTAATTTCATAATAGCTCCTAAATACCCTAATACTATTATTATACACTCTTAAAAGGGATTAAAACATAGATAATATCTAGGCATTTACAGAGAATTCTAGAGTAATCAAACATTTGTGACAAATACTTATGCCTTTTGATTCATAAAGTACTCTGTTATAACTTGGTTCGGTGATTTAAAGTTTAAGACTTTCTGTGCAATGTTGTTATATCTATTAGCATATCGACTATGTGCTTTTAGAAAACTCTCCATACTATTAAACTTACGAGAATAGAATCTTTCACCATCTATTCGATGACTGCGCTCTACTTTTCCATTCTGCCACGGAGAAAATGGCCTTGTCGTCTTATGTTCTATTCCTAATCGTTTTAATACAATATCAAATAAACACTCTCGATCTTTTACTCCATAGTTTGTAAATTCACGACCATTATCTGTTTGTATTGTATGAATAGGAAATCCCATTTTGGCTTCTAAATTTAATAAGAACCGACTGGTATTAGTAACACTTTTTTCATCTATAATTTTTAGAATTCTCTTTCTAGAAAACTCATAAATAGCTGTAAGTTGATAGTAAGATTTTCCTTGTGTTGAAAAATCTAAACTCTCACGAGGTACGTATTTTATATCAATCTGAACCTTTTCTCCTGGATATGTTACTAGATCTGGTTTCCACTTGCTTTTGGAACAGATTTAACAACCTTTTCTCTTTAATATGACGTATTATTTGTCGGCACATAGAGCCATATGAGCGTTCATAACCACGCTTCTTTGCCTCAACATATACTTGAGATAGCCCTTCATGTTTAAACTTAGAATGCATACGCTTAATAAGTATTAGTTCTTCCTCAGTATGTTGATTAGGATGAGAATGGGGTTTACGACTGTACAATCGAAGTGAATTAATAGTTCCGTCAAAACGCTTTACCCATCGTTGTACTTGTTGTCTACTAGTATGATAACGGCGTGCAGCTTCAGCATTATTTCCATGCTTTATAGCATATTCACATACTCGTTTACGAAACCGTAATTCCTCAGTTATAATAGAATGCATGAGAAGAAACTCCTTTTGTTATAATGTTTGGATTAAGCAACTTCATTATAACAGAGTTCCTTCTCATTTTTTATTTACTTGTCACAAATGTATTATACTCTTACATAATATCTAGGCATTTACAGAGAATGGTAAACTAGGCAAGCCGTAAATTTCAACTTTCCCCTTACGATTTACAGCCATATACATTTGACCATTCCGATAATCCATATCCTCAACCTCCATACCAGATGTATAAGGACTAATATTTTTCACAACCCCTTCTTCATCGACAAAAACAAAGGTTGTTAAGGTTGTAAAAATAGTATTACCATTGCCAGCATAAGCACCATTATTGTTTAAATCTGTATGCTCTGCGTCAATCTTATAAGTCTTAATCTTATTAAAATTAGAGTCATAATAATTAATTGTACGATGAGAATTTGTTAACGGCACAATAGATACGTATTCATTACGGTCTTTATCAAAGGCAAAGTTAAATACCTTTTCTTTTAATCTAATAGGTGCTTCTACAATCATACTATCCGCCTCTATAGGCGTAACAATATAACCATCTACAACGGCATTTGTCGTATAGTAGCGATTATTGTTAGGATTATACGTTAAGGTATTCATGTGACCTAACAGCTTTTTATGACTATATTCATATTTTGCAACTACCTTAAAGGTTGTAGGATTAATTTCGTAAATAATTTGCTTTGTATTTTCAGAGTTAATACAAGCTAAAACAAAAACATCTTTTTTAGAGTTATAACAAAATCCTTGGCATTGATTTACGCCCGCATCTAACGGGATTTCTGCTAAACGAAATAAAGGTAATGGCATTTGAACAGCACTTACATGTTGTGTTAGCTTTGGAATATCAAAGACATTAGCAATATAGTCAATTACACCTTGATCCATAATGTCACCTCAAAAAGGAAAATGTATATTAAGTATATAAATTCAATAAATATAAAAAATAGGCGGTAAGACAAAAGTCTTACCGCCTAAAGTTGGTGCCGGAGGTGGGACTTGAACCCACACGGTGTTACCCGCTTGATTTTGAGTCAAGTGCGTCTGCCATTCCGCCACTCCGGCGTCTCGGAACATTTGTTATTATACAGACATCCCTAAACAATGTCAACCTATTTTTTATATTTTCTCTAAAATATTTTTAACAGCTTCCATATCGGAATCACATTGTTGTTTCCACGTAAGTGCTACCCCTGTAATATATCCCTTACGAGCATATTCTACATCGGTAGGCACACTTTCAGCACCATAATCTAATTCACCTGCTAGCCAATAGTAATCCTGCCCTCTTGAGTTAATACGAGCATCGATAATATTACTATAAGTCTGCAAGCCTTGGCTCACCATTTTAAAATGATCCCAATCGCAAATGCCACGCAATGGGAAGTTCACATTAAGCAAACCGCTAAACTGTCCCTTAACATAAATCTTATCAATTAATTCATGAATAAAGGGATGCATTTCAGCGCCTCGTTCAGCAGAATAGCGCTCAACAGACAAAGCTAATCCGGGAATACCGTAAAAACAACTTTCCATAGCAGCTGATACAGTACCAGAATACAATACATCAGAGCCTAAGTTAAAACCATGATTAATACCAGAAATTACAAGATCAGGCATATCATCGGTCAATAAATAACTAAGGCCAAACTTCATACAATCAGACGGTGTTCCCGTTAGAGCATAAAGGCGAGGATTTTCATCCTCGCCATTGTACGCATCTAGTTTTAATGGAACCTCAGTCGTCAATGCATGGGATTTAGCACTTTGCTCATTCGCAGGTGCTACAACGGTAATTCGATAATATTGACTTAAGTACGATGCAAGATGGCGTAAACCATCTGCTAAAATACCATCATCATTACACATTAAAATATGCATAGTCACTCCTACAGATTCTATTTTTTATTCTTATTCATATTTCCCATACGCGTTAATTTAACGTCATCTAATCCAACAGCTCTCGTATGAACTGTGTGAGACCATACTTTGTTATGACGACGGAACCAACCTAAAATATTTACTGGAATCCAAGAATAAACAAATAATGGATATAGTAAATAGTAGAACCAAATCTTTGGTGGCACCTTAATTTTCAATAACACGATTAATGGGAATAAATATTGACCAACACCGATAATAGTCCAAACAGACATTGGCATGATTTGATACAAAATATTTGTATAAATTGGAGTATACGCATTGATGTAAGACAACACCAAGTATACAGTAGTCAACAATAAGAAATAGGGTTGACTCACTTGGAAAATACCATCCAAAATCATAATATTCCCGGTTTTGATGCCTGTAGCAAACAATTTAGGAATATATCGACCAGCACAGTCAAATTGACCTTGAGCCCAACGTAAACGCTGTTTACAGGAGGCCATCATGGTCGTTACCTTCTCATCGTATACGATGGCATCGTGGCCCCAACATGTACGGATACCATGAGTTAATAACTTCATGGAGAATTCCATATCCTCAGTCAAGCTATTACAATCCCAACCGTACTCGCGAATGATAGATGTACGGATACACATACCTGTACCACCCAAAGCGGTAGACAAACCAATGCGATATTTTGCTAAATGCCACATATGGTTTACCATCCAGAACGCGATGGAGAACGTACCTGCTACCCAAGAATCCGTTGGGTTTTTAGAGTTCAAGTAACCTTGAATTACAGACTCACCTTTTTCAAGGTGATCATTCATTTCTAACATAAATTGTGGATGTACTAAATTATCGGCATCAAAGATAAGGAAGGCATCGTATTTCCTTTCCATTTTCTCTACTCGATCGAACATCCACCCCATGGCATAACCTTTACCTACTTCTTGTTTATTTTCGCGCACATGCACATTAGCACCAGCAGCACTAGCAACTTCAGCTGTCTTATCTGTACAGTTATCTGCTACCACAAAGATATCGTACAGCTCATCAGGATAATCTAAGCCACGTAAGTTTTTTACTAACTCACCAACTACTGCTTCCTCATTATGAGCACATACAACGATGGCAAAGGAATTTTTAGGGGTATAATTTTTATGTACTCGCGACCGCCACATACCAACAACGGCGAGTATAAAATAATAAACCGTATAGATTACGATTATTACCTGCATAGGGATCAGTACTAGATCCAGTAGGTAATTCATACTATTTTCCTCCACACACCTATTTACGTACTATATTTAAAGCCCCATTGATGAGCCCAAACATTACATAGCCTGCAAAAATCATAACAGCCCAAGTATGCCAATCATACACGAGACATGCTATCACGAAAATTGCTGTAAGCACATAGGAAAGCTTATTAATATAAATTTCGCTCTTACCTTTAAAGTCAGGATATTTTACTTCACTAACCATGAGGATGCCTACACCAATCATACAAACTACCAATACAAATTGAGGCACCGATACGCCACACAATACGTACGTTGCCGCCAAACAGCCTGCAGCTGGAATTGGTAATCCTTCAAAGTAACCATGTACTTCATCGGTTTTAATGTTAAAACGAGCAAGGCGGAATGCGCCCAATACAGCAAATACTAATAATGGTACATAGGCAACCCAGCCTAAACCGTAGAGTTCTTTCATATAGAGCATGTAAGCCGGCGCTACACCAAAGCCCACTACATCAGACAAAGAGTCTAGTTCACGCCCCATAGGGCCAGCTACACCTAACGCTCTTGCTACACGACCATCTAATCCGTCCGCTACGAGAGATAGTAAAACGCAAATAGCAGCATAGAAAGTATTTCCTGTTGCAGAGAATGTGATACCTAACACACCAAAGGCTAAATTAGCACTAGTAAATAAATTTGGAATTATAGATTTATTCATGACGTAACCTCCCGATAACAGTGTCACCACCTGTAATATGTTGACCTTTTTCCACGAATAACTCTACATTCTTATCCATATAGAGCTCAGTACAGGAACCGAACTTAATCATTCCGTACAATTGACCGCGTTCAAGCTCGCTATCAAGGTCTGTCCAAGATACGATACGTCTTGCTAAAAGGCCTGCGATTTGTGTTACCAAAACGGAGGTACGATCATTTTCAATACAAATAGTATGACGTTCATTTTCAAAGCCTACATCATCTTTGAAGGCAGGCAAGAAACTGCCCATCGTATAGTGACGGTACGTAATTTTACCATCTATAGGCGCACGATTAGCATGTACGTCAAAAACAGATAGGAAGATAGTCACCTTTTTACATTCTTTATGTAAGTAAATATCTTCATATACATCAGAAATATCCATGATTTTCCCATCTGCAGGGGACAAAATCAATTCTGGATCTTGAGGGATTACACGTTTAGGATTTCTAAAGAAATTGACGAAAAATAATGCCAAAATAAATGAAATAATCGCAATTACATAATGTCCTAAAAATCCTAATACCACTGTGATAACGAGCATAGCCCCTATCAGTGGAAATCCTTCCTTAATAATTGGTCCTGTAGGCACGATTCAACACTCCCTATTTATTTCTAATAACGGTCCACATAAACTTTGGAATAGCCAACATGCGGCCAATCCGTTGAGGTTCTAAATATAATCGATACAACCATTCAAGTCGATTTCGTTGCATCCATTCTGGAGCCCGAGGAATATTACCTGCCAAGACATCAAAGGACCCACCAATACCGATAGCCACTACGCCATCAAGGTGACTCAATTTTTCTGCAATCCATTGCTCTTGCTTTGGTACACCTAAGGCAACAAATACTAATTTCGCCTTAGATTCACCAATAGTATTAATGATTTCTTGTTCCTCTGCACTATCGAAGAATCCATCATGAATTCCTGCTATATTTAACTCACCCACTTGAGCCGCCAAATTATCAACTGCACGCTGAGCAACACCAGGTGCCGCCCCTAAGCAGTATACAGGAATATGATGGGTAGCCGCAACTTTGAACAACTCCTTAGTTACGTCTACACCTGTTACACGTTCAGGTACATGTTCACCTTGACGTTCTGCAGCCCACAAAATGCCAGCCCCGTCAGGCACGACGAGACTAGCATCATTCAATATGGTGTGCAATGTAGGGTTTTCATTAGCCAACATAACCATTTCTGCATTAGCCGTGGCTACTAAATGTAGCCCCGGCTGTTCAGTCAATTGTAAAATTCGTTGGACTGCCTCATCCATTGTTACACAATCGATAGGCACAGATAAAACAGAAATACGTTTATTCAATGTAATACTCCATTATCAACCACTATAATTTGGTGCCTCAACGGTAATGCTTACATCATGCGGATGACTTTCTCTCAAACCAGCCGCTGTAATTTGAATGAATTGAGTATTTTCAATCATTTCTTGGATGTTATGACATCCGCAATACCCCATACTTGCACGCAAACCACCAACCATTTGGAAAATTGTATCGGCCAACATACCTTTATACGGTACGCGACCTTCTATACCTTCAGGAACTAATTTCTTAGCTTCTGTTTGAAAATATCGATCTTTACTACCAAGCTTCATAGCCCCTAAACTACCCATGCCACGGTACACTTTATAGGAGCGACCTTGGTAAATCACTTGTTCCCCTGGGCTTTCATCAGTACCAGCTAAAATATTGCCTATCATAACTACATTGGCACCAGCTGCAATAGCCTTAGCAATATCACCAGAGTATTTAATTCCCCCATCAGCAATGATAGGAATTCCATAGCGACGACCTACTTGAGCAGCCTCATAGACCGCTGTAATTTGAGGTACCCCAATACCAGCAATAACGCGAGTTGTACAAATAGATCCAGGGCCAATACCAACCTTAACAGCATCAGCACCCGCTTCAATGAGAGCCTCAGTACCTGCTGCAGTAGCCACATTACCAGCAATTACTGGAATGTGAGGATAGGCTTGTTTAATGTCCTTCAATGTACGTAGTACACCTGCAGAATGGCCATGAGCAGTATCAACGATAATCACGTCAGCTTTAGCAGATACAAGGGCATCAAGACGATCATACATATCTTGAGATACACCTACTGCGGCACCAACTAATAATCGACCACTAGCATCCTTAGCTGCATTTGGATATTTTGTCGCTTTTTCAATATCTTTAATAGTAATTAAACCTTTTAAGTTACCATCATCGCCATCTACAAGAGGTAATTTTTCAATACGATGTTCACTTAAAATGGCTTTCGCCTCTTCAAGAGATGTACCTTCCGGCGCAGTAACAAGGGTATCCTTTGTCATGCAGTCTCCAATTTGGCGAGCTAAATCAGTTTCAAAACGCATATCGCGATTTGTTATGATCCCTACTAGTTTACCATGTTCTGTGATAGGTACACCAGAAATTTTATATTTTTCCATAATTTCTGCTACATCAGATAGTAAATTTTGAGGGCTTAAGAAAATAGGATCAACGATAACACCATGTTCAGAGCGCTTTACCTTGTCAACTTCATGAGCTTGTTCCTCGATGGACATATTTTTATGGATAACACCAAGGCCCCCTTCACGAGCCATAGCAATAGCCATACGAGATTCAGTAACCGTATCCATCCCAGAACTAATCATCGGGATATTTAACGTTATGTCGCGAGTCAGTTGAGTTTTCAACTCTACTTGACTTGGCAGCACATCAGAAGCCGCTGGTACTAATAATACATCATCAAAAGTGAGTCCACGCATACCGAATTTATCGTCTCTCATTATTTATTTCCTTTCCGTATAATAAAACAAAACTACGACCCGCCTAGTCCCTATGGACTAGGCGGTCAGTCGTAGCTTAGCGTTCAGACCGCAAAATGCCGCCTTCCATATAATCATCTTTTTTCATATCTACGAAGATAACTTTTACTGCATCAGCAGGAACATTCACGATATCAACCGCAGCTTTAGTGATAGCTTCACCTAATTGTTTCTTTTGTTCTTTTGTGCGCCCTTCAACGAGCTCTACATGGATAATTGGCATATTAACCTCCATAGATGAAAAAATGAAATAAATTGTTTGTTCTATTATACGGTATGAGGAACATATACACAAGGGAAAAAGCCAGATAAAATCTAATATTATCGATACTTATGTTCTTATTATTCCTACCTCTTAATTATACAATATTCTTAGGAATTTTTCACCAAATCTTTTTTCTAATTCTTCTTTCAAGACAGATTCTAATGTTTCCATACCAAATTGACTAGCAAAGTCTAGTACATCCTTGCGCGCCTCCACTAGAATTTCGATATCTTTAATGATATTAGCAACCCGTAAATCAGGTAAGCCCGATTGAGCTAAGCCAAATAATTGACCTGATCCACGTAACAATAGATCTTGCTCCGCTAGTTCAAAACCATCTTGCGTTTGTTCCATCAGCTTCAAACGCTCTTGACTTACGTCATTTTTTGAATCACTTACGAGGATACAATAGGACTGATGAGAACCCCGACCTACACGGCCACGCAACTGATGCAATTGAGACAAGCCAAATCGCTCAGCTCCTTCAATACACATGATGGTCGCATTAGGTATATTGACACCAACCTCGATAACCGTAGTGGAAACTAGTAATGAAATGTCTCCCTTGTGAAATGCATTCATTACTTCATCCTTTTCACTAGGTTTCATTCGACCATGAACGAGTCCCACTTCATAGGCCTTGTAAAAGTACTCTTTTAGTTCTAAATACAATTCTTCTGCAGCTTGCAAGTCTAATTTTTCCGACTCTTCAACGAGTGGACATACTACGTAGACTTGGCGCCCTTCCGCCATCTCCTTACCAAAGAATGCTCGTAGCCGATCTTTATAAGAACTATCTACAACATAGGTTTTTACAGGCTTACGACCTGGTGGCATCTCTTTAATCAAGGATACTGCCAAATCACCATACACAGATAATGTCATAGTTCGAGGAATCGGTGTAGCCGTCATGATAAGTACGTGAGGATATGTACCCTTCTGTTGCAACCGAGCCCGTTGTTCTACACCAAAGCGATGTTGTTCATCTATAATAACAAGTCCTAAGTTGTGAAAGTTAACACCTTCTTGAATAAGAGCATGGGTGCCAATAATCATATGAATCGATCCATCTGCTAACCCTTCATAGATACGTTCTTTTTCTTTTTTTGTAGTAGAGCCCGTTAATAGCTCTATGGTAATCCCCAAATTACCACACACTTCTGTTATACCTTCGTAATGTTGTGCTGCCAAAATCTCCGTTGGAGCCATTAACGCCTCCTTGGTACCCATTTTCAATGGCTTTCAACAAACTCAACGTAGCTATAACAGTTTTACCAGAACCTACATCACCTTGTAATAACCGTTGCATAGGACGTTCATCTTCCATATCGATACAAATGTCCTCTAATGCACGCTGTTGATCACCGGTCAACGAGAATGGTAGATTTTCAATACATTTAGCCATTAACTCTCCATTAGGTCCCATCTTCGGACCTCTATGGCACTGCTCTTTATTACGCAACAAGGCTAAGCCCGCTTGCATGACAAATAACTCTTCATAAGCGAGTTGATGACGAGCCTCTTCGTAACGCTCAGAGGAATCGGGGAAAATGCATCATCTTAAATGCATCATAGCGACTCATATAATGGTGAACCTCCCGAACCTCTTTAGGTAAAATCTCAGGTAACTCTTGATTAGCGGCAAACCAATTTCGTACCGATGACCGCACTACAAATTGAGATACCCCATCAGCCAACGCATAAATAGGAACGATACCTCGATCTGGCTCTCCATTCCATCTCCTAAGTTTTCTATTTGAGGCGTATTCATTTGCATAGAGCCATATTGAAATTCCGCTTTTCCATATGCATATAAACGCTGCCCTTTTTTATAAAAGTTCTTCTTATACCCTTGGTTAAATAGCACAATCTTTAAAGGACCTGTACCATCTGCAATGACTACTTCTAAAATAGACAATCGAGGGCGAGGACGTTTCTCATGAACTGCTATAACAGTACCTACTACTCCACCAGTCATGCCAGATTTTAAATCACCAATTCTATAAATCGTACGGCGGTCTTCATAGGTTCTTGGGAAATACGTTAACAAGGATGTTATATTGGTAATTCCCAACTTATGTAATTGTTTCTCTCGACCAGGACCAATCCCCTTTATGGTCGTCAACCGTTCATCCATAGAAACTCCTTTAAATATACGATAAATACATGAGATATATCCAATTTCTGTATATCCTTGTGTAAAAGCCCACTCATATCATAGAATATGATATATAGTATACCCTATATTGTAGTATATTTCATAAAAAGAGCAATATGTACGATAAAAACACTTGCTTTACACTACTCTTTATGATAATATACTTTTGTTATGTTATAGATTAAGCTTGGAGGTGGAAACTATGGCAAACCTTTGCGAAGTATGTGGTAAATCCACATCTAGCGGTATGAACGTGAGTCATTCTCACATTCGCACAAGAAAAACTTGGAAACCGAACATTCAAAGAGTACGGGCGGTTGTAGACGGTGCTACTAAAAAAGTAAACGTATGCACTCGCTGCCTTCGTTCTAATAAAATTACACGCGCGTAAAATAAAAAGTACATGTACTCTTTGGGGTTCTAGAGCCCCAAAAAAAGCAGTTAGTTCAATTTGAACTAACTGCTTTTTTTGTTATTTATAAGGTAATATTTGGAATATAGTATTGTTTAAAGAGCTTAATAGCATATTGATCTGTTAAGCCTGCCACATAGTCTACTACATCGAGTGTAGAATAAAATTCCTTACCACTTTCACACCCTTCCATATCATCTGGGTGCTCCATAAAGTGAGTAAATAAGTTTTTTCACTACATGGGATGCCTTTTTACGATCAGGAATTAACGCTGGTGCCAAGTAAACGTTTTTAAACATAAATTGACGGAATAGATTCATCGTCATTTCCACATCAGCAGACATAGATATAGCTGGCTTGTCTAAAGATTCTCGTACCATATCCTCTACCATGGCTGTAATCATGCTAGATGGAGTCATCCCGAAATGCTCGCGCACTTCAAAAGGCAACTCCTCAGCGGTCAACATACCTGCCCGTTGTGCATCATCAAAATCGTGGCACAAATAAGCAATGCGGTCTACAATACGAATGATTTGACCTTCCAAAGTGACAGGGATATGTGCCCCTGTATGACCTACGATGCCATCGCGTACAGCAGTCGTTAAATTAAGACCTTGGTGGTCGCCATGCTTTTCTAAGACTTCAACCATACGCAAGCTTTGCTCATTATGATTAAAGTGCCCCACCATGTCGCGCAATGCATATTCACCGACGTGACCAAAGGGCGTATGTCCCACATCGTGGCCCATGGCAATAGCCTCTACAAGATCTTCGTTTAAACGCAATGCACGTGCCACAGTGCGCCCAATTTGACCTACCTCAAGGGTATGAGTCATACGCGTCCGATAATGGTCACCTGGTGCAATATACACCTGTGTCTTATGCTTTAATCGTCTAAAACATTTACTGTGAATAATGCGGTCCCGATCGCGTTGGAACGCTGTTCTAAGTGGATCAGGAGCTTCTTCTGTATCACGGATGGCATCGCGGCTTTTAGCTGCATAGGGGGACAGGAGCAAAGCCTCCCGTTCCTCTATTTGTTCTCGTATATTCATCTACCCTCCGATGCGCGGTTTTTATCGATTAACTGCATCACAAGAGAAGCTGTTTCTTCAATGGATTTATTAGAAACATCTAATACTTGGCAGTGTAAACGGCGCATAATAGCTTTCGCATATTCTAGTTCGGCCTGAATACGCTCAATAGATGCATAGTTTGCTTCGTCTTCAAGACCGATAGCGCGTAAACGTTCACTACGAATATTATTTAATTTGAATGGGTCAATAATAAGGCCTACAATTTTTTTTGCTGGAATTTTGAATAACTCCTCTGGTAATGGTACTTCAGGTACCAACGGCAAATTGGCAGCTTTAACTTTTTTATACGCCAAGAACATAGACAATGGAGTCTTACTAGTTCTAGATACACCAATGATGACAACATCTGCTTTTTCAAAGCCAGATGGGTTTTTACCATCGTCATATTTTACGGCAAATTCAATGGCTTCCACCTTTTTGAAATATTCTTGGTCAAGCTTATGAACCATACCTGCCGTCATACGTGGTTTAGTAGTCGCCACAGTACCTACTGCATCGAGAACAGGCCCCATGATATCTACAGCAGGAATATTGTACTCTGCTACCTTCTCATGAAGATATTTGCGCAAAGACTCAGACACAATAGTATGACAAATAACGTGATGACCACGCTTTGCATCGTCTACGATTTCATCGATTTGGCTTTCACTATCGATATAAGGAATGCGTACAATCTCAATTTGTTCTTTATCATATTGACTCGCCGTAGCTCGCGCTACAGCCTCTGCGGTTTCCCCGAGGGAATCCGATATTGCATAAATAATTTTTTCTGCCATTCTATCAACCTCAATGTATGCTACATTCTAAAAATACTTTTGCTACCGTCGTTTTTGACACGCGGCCCACGACCTTTAAGCGTTTCTTGTTCCCTACGTCCTCGCGAACGACAACAGGTAAACAATCTACTTCATAATCTATCATCTTCTGAGCCGCCTCTACTAACGTATCGGTAGGCTCCACAGTTATAACCTTACTAACAGGGGTCATGATCATAGATATAGGCATGGCGTGAGAATCTGTTTGTCCCATAGAGGCGCGCAGTAAATCTTTTCGAGATACGACACCTACTAGGTACGAATCATCACACACTAAAATCGTACCTACATCCTCTGTAAATATAGTAACAATCGTGTCATATAAACTAGTTTCCCCACTAACCACGACTGCTTGAGATAATACATCACTTACCAGAAATGACTTTAATCGCTCAGCCGTTTGTGTTTCCTTTGAAAGTCCTACGTAGTAATAACCTACATTTGGTCGCGCATCTAGCACACCTAACATAGTTAATACAGATAAATCTGAACGCAATGCAGATCGTGTAACCTCTAAATGTTCAGCAATGGCACTGCCTGTTACAGGTCCTTCTTCACGAACGATTTGAGCAATTTGTTCTTGTCGTTTCGACAGTTTCACACGGTAACCCCCTTTCATCTCTGTTTGTATTATATCCTAAGTTACCATTCAGAAAAAGAGGAGACCTACGGGCCTCCTCTTTCACCATAACTATATTATTACCAATTTAGTTCGTCAGATTCTTGACGACCACGACCAGTCATAGCATCGAGCATAATTCTTTGTTCGATTTGAGCCACCATTTTCTTAGTGCTCACAACCGCATCTGGGTTAACAGAAATGGAGTCGATACCGCTCTTCACGAGGAATTCGCAAAGTTCAGGGTACACGCTTGGTGCTTGGCCACAGATAGATACAGTTTTGCCATCTTTATGCGCCACTTCGATGAGATGACGAATTGCTCTGCGAACTGCTAAATTACGTTCATCATAAATATGTTGAACTGTTTCGTTATCGCGGTCACAACCGAGAACAAGCATAGTCAAGTCGTTAGAACCGATAGAATAACCATCTACGTATTTATTGAATTGATCAGCTAAGATGATGTTGGATGGAATCTCAGCCATGAGCCATACTTTGAAGTCTTTACTGCGAGCAAGACCTTCTTGAGCCATTAAATTAGTTACTAATTCAGCTTCCTCTACAGTACGGCAGAATGGAATCATAACTTGTAAGTTTTTGAAACCAAATTCATTGCGTACTTTTTTGATTGCTTCTAATTCTAATTTGAAAGCAGGTGTGTATTTTGGATCATAGTAACGGGATGCACCACGCCAGCCAAGTAATGCACTGGATTCATGTGGTTCGTATTTGTCGCCACCTTTAAGATCGCGGTATTCGCTAGATTTGAAGTCGCTCAAGCGAACTACTACTTGGCGAGGAGCTAAGGCTTGGCACACTTTACGCATACCTTCAGCTAATGTATTTACGGCAAAATCACTGCGGCCTGTTTCGATAAGGTGTAATGGATGTTCATGAATGAACGTAGTCCAAATGAACTCTTCACGCATTAGACCAATGCCATCACATGGCAACACACCATGTTTTTCAGCCAAATCAGGATCGCCTAAGTTCATATAAATTTTAGTGCCTGTTACAGGAACAGATTCAGCAACAACGCCTGCAGTAGCTTGTGCTTCTGGCTTTTTAACGATATCTTCTAATACGCCATCGTATACGATGCCATTTGTAGCATCAACAGTAATCATTTGACCATCTTTAATGGATGTTGTTGCTTCATGGCTACGGCTCTTAGTACCTACGATACAAGGAATACCAAGCTCACGGCTAACGATGGACGCATGACAAGTCATACCGCCAGCATCAGTAACAATAGCTTTTGCCTTTTTCATAGCTGGTACCCAGTCAGGAGCAGTCATAGCAGTGACAAGGATTTCGCCTTCTTTAAATTCATCAATATCCTCAGGATTGATGATAACGTGAGCTTTACCTGCTGCATTACCAGGGGAAGCAGGTAAACCTTTTACAATAATTTCACGATTGCCAGTATCTAAAGTGTTAGCTTTCTCAGTTGTTTCTGATTTTTCTTTACGAGACCATACTGTTTCTGGACGAGCTTGTAAGATCCAAATCTTATCATCTCGTTCATCCACGCCCCATTCCATATCCATGTAGCAACCATAATGTTTTTCGATTGCTTTTGCATATTTAGCAAGCTCTAATACTTGAGCATCTGTAATAACTTGTTGTTTAGCTTCATCGGCGGGAACAACTTCTTCTACGCAGTCCCCATCAGCTTTGCGAACTAAACGGATATGTTTGTCATTAATCATGCGATCAGTAATTTCCATTTTAGCTTTATCTACATGGAAATTATCTGGTGTAACTGTACCTTGTACAACGTACTCACCAAGGCCCCAAGAACCTTCGATAAGGATGTTGTTATCGTTGCCTGTCACAAGGTCAACAGTGAACATTACGCCAGCGGCTTTAGAGAATACCATCATTTGAACGGCAGCACTCAATGCTACTGTCATATGATCGAAACCTTGTTTTACACGGTAATATGTGGCACGGTCTGTGAAAGTAGATGCGTAGCATTCTTTTACTTTCTCGATGATAACATCAGCACCACGTACATTTAAATACGTATCTTGTTGGCCTGCAAAGCTTGCGTCTGGCAAGTCTTCTGCTGTTGCACTAGAACGAACCGCTACGAACGGATTTTCTTCGTTTACTTTTTTACCAAGTTCTTCATACGCATGACGGATAGCGTCTGCCAAAGCTTGTGGCATTTCTTCCTGACAAATCATGCGGCGAATCTTAGCACACACTTCGCGCAATAACGCAGAATTTTCTACATCATCTAACGCATCAAGCTCAGCACGGATTTTATCTTCTAAACCTGTAGCTTTCATAAACTCACGATAACCATGAGCAGTTGTGGCAAAGCCATAAGGAACAGGTACATTAGTGGAGGACGTCAATTCCCCTAAGGAAGAAGACTTACCACCAACTAAATTAACATCTTCACGTTGTAATTCATCAAACCAAAGTACGTATGCAGTTTCGCGATTCATGTGAGAACCTCCTAGTCAATTAGTGCAACACATTAAACCTTTTACACATAAATAGTATACCTTAATTTAAAATCTGTCAATTTATATAGGCATTTATATTCAAACAAAAATGATGAAAACTAAAAAAAATGATTGCCTAATACTAGACAATCATCTTTTTAATATGTAGCAATTACTTAATTGTTATTTCTACCTGGCTGTAATAAGAAAATATACATACCTAAAAAAAGAAACTCAGAAATCTCTTCATTTATGAGTCTACTCAATAAGGTAATTATTATAAAAGTTGGATATATCCAAAATGGAATTCCTATATCAGAAGCGCGTCTCATACCTGTCATAAAAAAGAAAGTAAAACCATAAATGCAAAAGGAGTACCCAAGAATATTATATATTAATCCATCCCTAATAGTACTTGCATACATCGCAGTATGACCATATTTTAATGATAGCAATTCTATTACAAAAGCAAAACCACTCCCGAAAAAAAATAATAAGCGCCCTAATGGAACTCTAGGGTTTATAAACTTAACTTGTTTTATCGTTCCAAATATAATCAATAGTATGGAAATTATAATACCTATTGGAAGCATAGCAAAACCCAACCAATTAATTATTTCCATTTATCGTACTCCTCAAAAACATCTCATATAAAATACTACTGACAATTACCCACTAATTATGTATTACTTTATATTTCGCTTATTCACTCGTTCTTCCTGGCTGCAATAAAAAAATATACATTCCTAGAAGTAGAAATTCGTAAATATCTTCATTAACAAGTCTACTTAAGCTAGTAACAACAATAAACACAGGATAAATCCAAAATGGAAATCCTATATCATAGGCTCGTCTCATTCCGGTCATAAAAAAGAAAGTAAAACCATATATACAAAAGGAATATCCGAGAATAATATACATAATACCCTCAGCAATGGTTTTAGAATCCATTGCTTGCGGACCATATTTTACTGAAAGAAATCCAATGCCGAGCGCAAATATATTCCCCAAAAAGAATAGTAAGCGCCCTAATGGAACCTCCGGATCCAAATATTTAATATGTCTTATTTTCCCATAAATTAATAAAAATATAGATATTGTAATACCTATAGGAATTGTATTGAAACCAATCCATTTTATTATTTCCATTTCTTATACTCCAAATACCATTTTCATCAGAATAATACTCAGAAGAAAAGATAAATTAACCCAAAATATACCGGTATCACTAAGGTTAAAATATAGTGTTAACAGATAACCACCACAAACAGCTATTAAACTTAATATAGCAAGTGTAATTTCATACTTTTCTAAACGACTGTTTTCTTTATATCTCTTATATAAAACATACGCCACATATATAATCCAAAACCATGGAAAAAATTCAGGTTTCACATGCTTCTCCTCTACAACAAATTCTAAGTTATTTATCTTTTCCAGGATATGCTATTAATAAAACAATCCCTAATAAGAAAATAGGAGAAAAGTTATCGTAATAATTAGCTATACTACCGCCAATAATTAAATAAATAGGATATACCCAGGACGTAATAAGTTCTATGTCACTCAGTCTATTCATGCCAGCAAGAAATAGTTTTAAAGTTCCTATTAAAGCAAATATACTGATAACCAAATAATATATTAGAGATACATTATTCTCAGCTATATTTACACGATAAGAAATAAATATAGCAAAGTATATTAAGAGTACAGCAATCCCCGTATCACGAAGATATTCCTTTCCATTGATTTTCTTCTTATAGTCAATATATTTTATATTTTTCCTTGATCCCAAAAATATAAGTACTAAAGATAAAGCATTTACTGTCCACCATATTATATGGATTACTGATATAGAACTAACTAAACTAAACATCTTTATTGTCCTTTGATTGAGAGCTATCTTTTTTATTTAAGTTAACTTGTAGATACCGAAATACTAGAGTGATTACCATTGCAAACCATAGAACGGCAAAATTGTAAATATCATAACCATTATCAATCCACCATTCTGCCTTATAATAGTAATCTAAAAAAGCAGAAATCATTAATATAATTGGCACTAAATAAAATATAAATTTATTTTTTATCGAAGGTTTGCTCGTTAATACTAGAATGGCCATTGTATTACTGCCTAAAAATATTATTAAATCTCTCATTTAACCAACCTATATATGTCTAAAAAGTTTTTCAGCACTCGCCCCGTTAGTCCCCATATGGTGTATTGTTCATAGGGATAGAAATAGACGGAGTAGTTTTGTCTGATTTTCCAATCGATATTGTAGCCTTCTAATAGATGGAATGGAAAGTCTTTCAATGGTCTTGTAGCGATGTCTAGATGACCTACGGTAGGTTCCATATTTAGCAAATATTGCAAAGGTACGGTAAACACTTCTCCCACTTCATCAGGATTTGGTTTTAAATCACTTGTATGTAATCGTACTGCTACGGCATATAATTTGACACCTATCGCAGATACGAGACAATCTAAATTACCAAGTAATTCAATTTGATCTAGATCTATGCCGAGTTCTTCAGAGCATTCACGCATGGCAGCATGGGCACTGCTTTTATCATTAGGCTCACAGTGGCCACCAGGAAAGCTAATTTCACCGGGTTGACGACGTAGCTTATTGCTGCGTACAGTAAAGACTACGTGATCTTCCCCATCGATTTCTAATAATGGAACCGCTACGGCCGCAGTTATAACATCGATATCGGTAAGAACAGTATGTTCTCGTTTTTCTAGAAAATTAGATAATTTCTTGTCCATATATGGTCCTCTTACTTTATAGTAAAATTTATACAATATCCATATAAATCTTTTATGTATCAAATTTGTATTTTATATTTATCTGTTATATTCATTATACATTAACTTGTACGTAAATTATGGAGTTGCTATTAATAGATACAATAGAGAAAAACCTTATAAAGAAAATAGACAGAAAAAACTGTGACGAGGTTCTGCACCCCATCACAGTTTTATATTAGTTAAATTTAATTTTTACAAATTTACGTTTACCTACTTGAACGATCATGCCCTCTTCAAGGGTAAGGTTTTCTTCTGTATATTTTTCGCCATTTACTTTGAAAGCACCTGCTTTAATAGAGCGACGTGCTTCACCATTGGAGGCAGTTAAACCAGCATCTGTACAGAATTGCGGTACAAAGATTGGTTCTGTTGGCGCATTCATAGCGTATTCAGGAATATCTGTAGGCAACGCACGCTGTTGGAATACGCGTTTGAATTCTTCTTCCGCTTCGAGAGCAGCCTCTTCGCCATGGTATAAGCGTACGATGGTACGAGCTAATTGCATTTTAGCATCACGTGGATGTAATTCACCACTTTCAAGACGTTTTTCCATGTCCTCTTGCTCTTCGATTGGCATATCTGTAACGAGCATGAAGTAGCGCATCATCAGTTCGTCTGGGATGGACATAGCTTTACCGTACATTTCTTTTGGCTCTTCATCGATACCGATGTAGTTACCTAAAGACTTACTCATTTTTTGAACGCCATCAAGGCCTTCCAATAATGGCATTGTAATAACTACTTGTGGTTCTTGACCTTCTAATTCTTGTAAATGACGGCCCATTAACAAGTTGAAAGTTTGATCCGTACCACCAAATTCTACATCAGCCTGTAATGCTACGGAGTCATGTCCTTGCATCAATGGATACATAAATTCATGTACGCCGATAGGACGACCTTCTTTGAAACGTTTACTAAAATCATCGCGTTCCATCATACGTGCTACAGTGTAAGAACTTGCTAAACGTAGTACATCAGCAAAGTTCATAGATTCTAGCCATTCACTATTGTCGCGGACGATTGTTTTTTCAGGATCTAACACTTTGAAAATTTGTGTTTTATACGTTTCAGCATTCTTCAATACTTCTTCTTTTGTAAGTGGTGGACGAGTTACACTTTTACCAGTCGGATCACCAATACGTGCTGTAAAACCGCCGATAACGATCACTACTTGATGGCCGAATTCTTGGAATAAGCGTAGCTTACGAAGTGGTACTGTATGACCTAAATGAATATCTGGAGCCGTTGGGTCCAAACCTAGCTTTATAACTAACGGTTTATTTTCCTTAATGGATTTCTCTATTTTTTTTACAAGATCTTGTTCGTTAATTAAATCTGCTACGCCGTGTTTAATTTGGCGCACTTGTTCTTGAGCACTAATCATGATAATCCTCCTAGAAATACTATTTATCTAGTATACCATTATCTAAAAACTTTCACAATTATATATATAGTATTGGTTTTAAGCCATTTATGATATAATATTTATAACTGCGTAATAGAATTTACGTTATATTTACTAAAAGAAAAAAGAGGTGACTCTATGAGTAGTAACTCAAATTCGAGATCCAATCGCCGGTCAAACGGCAATGGTTCTACACCGAAGAAAACAAGTCCTAAGCGTCTATTTTGGATTTGTGCTCTTCTCTTTGTACTCATCGTAACCGGTGGTGGCTGTGGATTCATAAGTGCCACGTTATCTAATCTACCAGATGTATCTAATGTACGACCTTCTGCATCGTCTCAAATTTATGACGTGCACGGCAATCTCATTACTACGGTTCATTCCTCAGAAAATCGATTGCCAATTCCATTGAAGGATGTGCCAAAAGATTTACAGAACGCCTTTGTAGCTACAGAGGACTCTCGTTTCTATACACATCATGGTATCGATCCAATTGGTATCTTGCGTGCTATATGGGTAAACATCGTACATAGCGGCGTATCTGAAGGTGGTTCCACAATCACTCAACAGTTAGCTCGTAATGCGTTCCTATCACAAGATAGAACATTTAAACGTAAAATTTCTGAAGCCTTATTAGCACTTAAAATTGAACAGCATTACACAAAGGATGAAATCCTTGAAATGTACATGAACCAAATTTACTTTGGTCAAGGTGCTTATGGTGTACAATCTGCATCTCACGTATACTTCGGTAAAGATGCCAGTCAATTGACACTTGCTCAAGCAGCTCTCATCGCTGGTTTACCTCAAAGTCCTAACTACTACTCCCCATTCAACGATTTGGAAGCTAGTAAAAAACGTCAAGCAGTCGTGTTAGGCCAAATGGTAAAATACGGTTACATTACACAAGAGCAAGCTGATGAAGCGCGCCAAGCAGATTTAGGCTTAGTGGCTAAACAAGAACAAACCCACGAAAAATCTAATGCGTCTTACTTCATCAATTACGTAATTGCTCAAGTTTCTGAGAAATATGGCGATGATGCGATCTATAAAGATGGTTTGAAAATCTATACAACTCTCGATATGGATGCTCAAAATGCTGCAGTTGCAGCGATGCAAAACTTACCAGACTTCTATACTGATAAAAATGGTTTGCACCAACCGCAAGGTGCTATCGTAGCAATGAACCCTCACAATGGTTACATCGTAGCCATGGTAGGCGGTCGCGGTGATGACGCTTTCAACCGTGCTACACAAGCAGAACGTCAACCAGGTTCCGCTATGAAACCATTTGTATATTTAGCAGCTATTCAATCTGGTAAAACTCCTGGTTCTATCGTAGATGATAGCCCTGTTACATTTGGTAACTGGAGCCCTAAGAACTATGAAAATGACTTCGTAGGTAATATTACATACCGCTACGCATTACAACATTCTCGTAACGTAGCAGCAGTAAAAATTGCTGACGAAGTGGGTATGACTAAGGTTATTAAACTTGCTAAAGAAATGGGTATCTCTACTCTAACTGATCAAGATTACAACTTATCTACAGCACTTGGTGGTTTAACACATGGTGTTACTCCTCTTGAAATGGTACAAGCTTACGGCGTTCTAGCTAATGGCGGTATCAAAGTTCAACCTACGGCAATCCTTAAAATTGTTGATCGCAACGGTCAAGTGGTGGAGGAACACTCCATCCAAGAAAAACGCGTTGTAGACGAAAAAGATGCAGCAATCATTACAAATATGCTAGAATCCGTTATAAATGGCGGTACTGGTGGTAATGCCGCAATCGGTCGTCCTGCAGCAGGTAAAACTGGTACAACAGATGATTCCAAGGATGCTTGGTTCGTTGGTTACACGCCTGATTTAGTAGCTGCCGTTTGGATTGGTGATGACTATGGCTCGGAAACATTACGAGGCATCACCGGTGGTGACACACCTGCTATTATGTGGGGCCAATTTATGGCAAATGCTCTTGCCAATACCCCTGCTTCTGACTTCCCTGTTCCTTCTAGTGCTCAATCAGCAATCGCTGAAGGTTATTTCAATCCTGTGAAAGTACAACCTAAAAAAGACGACAAAAAGGACGATAAAGCAGATAAAAAAGACGACAAAGATAAACAAAAAGATGAAAAAGTAAAAGAAGAAGATCAATCTTCTAAGGAAGAAGTATCTGAACCAAAATCTAATTCATCGAAAAACAAAAAATCTAAAAAAGACCGTTAATACTAATAGCGACGTCTAAAAAAGGTAGTAAGTTCTTTTGAACTTACTACCTTTTTTGTTCCATATTCAAATACCATTCTAAATATGATCTTATTATTATATTGTACAAGTGACTTATTTGTTACTTAAGCACTACGTTGGTAGCCCCTGCACCACCTTCATCATAACCTGCTGTTTCAAAGTGGGCTACATGAGGCAAGGTACGTAAATATTGGTGAACGCCTTCACGCAATGCACCTGTTCCCTTACCATGAATGATACGCACTTGGTTTACTCCACCTAGCAGGGCTTGATCGATAAATCTACCGACAGATACAGTTGCTTCGTCTACTGTTTGACCTAGGATGTTAATTTCTGTACGCACCTCTTTTTGACGTTGTACAGCAGAACCGCCCATACGTTTTCGTGTTTTAGGCATAGCCGCTTTCTGTTCACGTTCTAGTTTATTGCCCTCTTCACGTGTGGTAGATTGCAATTCATTAACCTTAACTGTTGCAGTTAAGCCATTAATGTCTACATTTACACGATTACCCTTCATAGATAATACGGTACCTAAAGAACGCAAGGTCGTTACGAATACAACTTGACCTACCTTGACTTCATCCGCAGTTAAGGTCTTACGATCATCATCGACTGGTGCATCTGGCACATGAACATTAGAGATGCCTTTACGCGCCGCATTGATAGCGGACTGACGTTTATCCTTATTCGTTTCAGAGAATTGCGACTTCAATTGCTTAATAATCGCTTCCCCTTCAACACGTAAACTGCGCTTCATAGCTTCAGCATCAGCTTGAGCTTTAGTTAAGATTTGTTTGCGTTTTTCGTTAAACTGTTTCTTCTCCTTCTCTAACTGGCCACGCATACGACGTGTTTCATCGAGCTCTTTTTTTAAGGCTCTTTCCACGTTCAGACGCTTTACGAAGTTGCTCATTCAAATCTGAAAGAACTTCTTCCATTTCATGGCTACCAAATTGAGATTTATACTCTGCAGCGCGCGTTACGATATCTTTTGGCAAGCCTAGACGGGCCGCAATACTCAATGCATGGCTACTACCTGCTACCCCGATATGAAGTCGATATGTTGGTTTTAAGGTGCGCTCATCAAACTCTACATGGCCATTTTCAATACCTTCCGTATGGTACGCATAATTTTTAAGCTCATTATAATGAGTACTTACCATCATAAGAGCGCCCTTTTTACGGAAGAATTCAAGGATAGATACCGCTAATGCACTACCTTCCTCTGGATCAGTACCAGAACCAAGCTCATCCAGCAATACCAAGTCATTTGGGCCACAATGTTTAATAATGGAAATAACTTGTGTCATATGAGCAGAGAACGTACTAAGACTAGCCTCAATACTTTGTTCATCCCCAATATCGGCAAAGATATTTTGGAATATAGGCAACATAGAGCCGTGATCAGCAGGAATAAATAGACCACATTGGTTCATTAAACTCAATAACCCTAATGTTTTTAGGGAAACTGTTTTACCACCTGTATTAGAACCAGTAATCAATAAAATACGGTACGATGTACCTAATTGAATATTTGTAGGCACTACCACATTCGGTGGGATTAATGGATGACGAGCTCTCATAAGATTAACTGTTCTATCAGTACTCAAGATAGCTGGTACACCCTTATAGGAAATAGCCAGGCTCGCCTTACCATATACAAATTCGATATGGGATACCTTTTCACAAGCATCCATCAAATCATTACTATGTTGTTTTACAAGGGCTGATAATTCACGGTAAATACGCAATACCTCTTGCTCTTCACCAATCAAAGCCTCTTGTAATTCATTATTTAGATTCACCAAACGCATCGGTTCAATATAGAGTGTTTGACCCGTTGCAGAACGATCGTGAATAAGACCATCAAAATATTGGCGATATTCCTGTTTAACAGGGATTACATAGCGATTGTTACGCTGTGTAATGATTGTTTCTTGGAAATACTTCTGATTATCCTTGTCGTGTAAGATAGCTTGAATATCATTTTTAATCTTTTCCCGAGTTTTGATAATCGTATTTCTAAGGTTCGCCAACTTAGGAGATGCTGTATCAAGCAATTCCCCCTTATCATCAAAGACACGTTTAAAGCGATTTTCAATGCGATCTGTATTTGGCATATCTTGTACCCATAAGGATAGCAATGGATATTCCATATATTTCGTTCTAAAGAACTTTGTCATCCGCTTATAGGCACCAATGGTTAAATAAATATCCCATAGTGCTTCACGCGTAAGAACAAAGTCTTTACGACTCTTCTTACAGGACTCACGAATATCTCGCGTACCACCTAGCGGTTGTTCTACCTCTGTTTGCAATGACCGCATTGCCTCTGCCGTTTCATCAAGGTTCTCTTGAATTTGTTTCGCATCAATCATAGGCTCAATATTCATAGCCAATTCTTTAGCTATAGCAGAGCTACAATGCTGTTGTAATTGTTCTTTTATATGGTGAAAGTCTAATACATCTTCGTTAAACAATGTACTACCTCTTTTATAAAATACCTCTAAAATAGTGGCCCCTTGTAATAGGCGTATCATCTTTGCCTACACTCTTAGGCGGAGCCTCTTTTGTTCCATTTTGAACGGATACATAATCTGCTACAATGGTACGCAACCTCTTTGGATCCATATGACGTCCATCGATACGCAAAATATGTAGCCCTTTTCGATGTAACTCTGGCACGTAAGCACGCATGTCCATTTCATGACTATTCATAATATGCATACGGCAATATGGATCTGTGCGAAGCGGGAATACTTCCCCTTTACGATCCTTTAATGCGTAATCTTCTGTTACGCACGGCATTGGACAGTTTTCCTTTTTACCGGTCCCTACAAAGCTAGCGATGGCACAGTATTCAGAAATCATCATTTCCGTATACCCATGAACCATAACCTCTAATGGCAAATTAGTAGATTTTTGTAAGCTTACGAGTTGCGTCAATGTTAACTCTAAGGATGGTGCTACGCTACTCATATGTAAATCTTCCCATACTTGTAAGGCGGAGCCATTAAATATGTTAAGACCTGTATCAGCTTCAATAGCACCTGTATACCCTAAGTCGCGAAGCCACAATAAGGCTTGTGGGACGTGAATAGAAATGCTATCTGGTTTTGCCTCAACAATAGCCTTAAGGGTATTCATATACGCCTTTACTTCATCATCTTTCACAACCCGAGGGGTAGCAAATACACAAAGTACATTATGGTCTTTGCAAAGCTTAGCTACCTGCTCGTAGATGCTAAGTTCATAAGGCTTACGTTGTAAACGGTCACCACCGAAGATAATCTTCTTAGCGCCCCCTTCAATAGCTGCTTTCACAGCCTCTAGTTCATCAACGCGAGCACTCACCATAGGATCAGAATATTGAAGCTTATCCTTAGCAACCATAGATGACATATCTTGAGGCTCTGCAGCCAGCTCATCCCAAGCCGTTTCATGGTCTGTAATCAACAAGTTTTCTAGTGCCTCTACAGCATCGCGGCGCAATGCATTTAACACACTAGTTGGCCACATATAAGGCCCGTCAGGAATAGACATAGAACCTAAGGTAAATAATGTATTCCCTAATCTACCTACTTGGTCTGTAACCTTCTCTAATGTAGTCGGTTTATTATTCGCATAAACTGGTTCAAACTCATTAGATACTGTCACAGTACGACCATCATTTAATACAAAGGTAAGTTCTGTACAAGGCTTTTCTCGGTCTGTATTAATAGATAAGTATCCATGTACCTCTAATTTAGCACTGAAATCTTGTAGACCTCTCTGCTTTTGAGCTTTAGGTGGTGATGCAAGGAATACTTGTCCCGCTGCAAAGCCTTCATCGGGCTTACCTACAAAATGTTTATTATCAAGGGCAAACCAGTTCTGATCAATCTGATAGTAAGTAATGCTACCAGAGGCTTGCATAACTTTTAAAAGTGACCCTTTTTCAATAGATTCTGTTAAGTATAAATGAACTTGTCCTTTTTTAACCTCTGCCTTACCAATTGGTTTACCCTGATTATTTGGAGCCACCACGGTCATCATGGATTTCCCTACATGATCTGTTAAGTAATCTGTAGAGAAGCCACGATTAAACCCAGATGCCAATGCATCAGCAGAATCCATATGAGCTGTATCTAAAATATGGCGATAGGTCCCAATAACTTGGCGTACATAGGAAACCTTTTTCATACGCCCTTCTACCTTGAAAGATTTTACGCCAGCTGCTACGAGCTCATTCATATGCTCACTATAGTTAAGATCTTTAGGGCTCAATAAATAAGCTTCGTGTTTAGGTAATAAACTAGTCCCCGATGAATCTAATAGTTCATAAGGTAAACGACAAGGTTGTGCGCAAGCACCACGGTTGCCACTACGACCACCGATGAAGGAACTCATCAAGCATTGGCCAGAATAGCATACGCATAAGGCGCCATGTACAAAGACTTCAATTTCAGCTGTACAGTTCTTACAAATATGTTCGATTTCAGGGAGGCTCAATTCACGAGCCAATACAACACGGGTAAAGCCGAGGCTTTCATAAAAACGAACTGCATCAAGCGTAGCCGCCGTCATTTGCGTACTACCGTGTAAATGCAATTTTGGAGCCACTCGTTGCGCCAATTTAGCAACTGCTAAGTCTTGAACAATAATAGCATCCACACCAATTCGTTCTAAGTCCTTTAAATACGCCTCGAGAGCCGTTAGTTCAGAGTCACCTATAAGGATGTTTACTGTTACATATACAGATACATCTAGAATGTGGGCCAATCGAATAGCCTCAGCCAATTCTTCAATGCCAAAGTTTGCTGCATGAGCACGGGCATTAAATCCTTTACCGCCGAGGTAAATCGCATCCGCTCCAGATTCTAAGGCGGCCATAAAGTTTTCCATCGTACCGGCAGGAGCCAATAATTCCATGGACAATCCTTTCTACCTAACTAAAGGTATAACTATAGTACTAAAAGGGTTTACCATACGGTAAACCCTTTCAATATACTGCTTGAGATTAACGTAATCTGCAGTTAATTTCTGCTAATGCATCGATGATAGCTTTAATATTACCGTCAATATCTTCATCGTTCAACGTACCTTCCATAGAGCGGAATTGCAAGTTGTACGCAAGACTGCGATAACCAGCTTCGATATGTTCACCTTCGTAAACGTCGAAGATAGATGCACTTTCTAAATATTCGCCACCATGCTTTTTAATGATAGATAAAATTTCATCGCTAGCCACAGACACAGGTGCTACGATAGCAAGGTCACGGCTAGTGCCTGGGAATTTACTGAAAGATGTATAGCGGAATGCTGGAATCGTCAAGGATAATACTGCTTCCAAATCGATTTCAAACATATATACTTTACCAGACAAGTCAAAGTTTTTGGTCACTTGTGGATGTAATTCACCATATTGAGCAATCATGTTGCCATCTACAACGTATTGAGCGCTTACACCTGGGTGGAAGTAAGGTTCAGTGCCACGATTAATATCGTAGCCTGTAACACCTAGTTCCGCCAACAACGCATCTGCAATGCCTTTTACATCATAGAAGTCGGTTGTGCGCTCTGCTTGATTCCAACCAGCTTGATTTACCTTGCCCATCAAGATACCACAAGCCATAGGGCGCTCATGAGGTACTTCTGTTAAAGGCAATGCTTTAGGTTCATATACATTAGCTGTTTCAAATAACCAAAGATCCTTATTTTGTTGCGCAATATTGCGTTTTGCTGCATCGATAACAGCTGGCACCAATGTAGTACGCATATAAGGGAACTCTTCGGAAATAGGATTCAAGATTGGAATAGCTGTATAACGGCTATCCCCTTCAGGAAGCATCATATTTGTAAGACCATCTTTATGCATAAAGCTAAAGGTAATAATTTGAGTCATACCAAGTTTAGCCAATGCATGTGTTACCTGTTTAGTAAGAGCTTTTTTAGGAGTCATACCACCAGAGGATAATACGGCTACAGGAATTGTTGGAGCGATATTATCGTAGTTATAAATACGAGCTACCTCTTCAGCAATATCAGGCATTACTGTTACGTCACCGCGCCATGTTGGAACGAGGGCAGATAATCTATCCCCTTCTTCTGTTACAACGAATTCAAGGGCAGTCAAAATACGAACCATTTCGTCTTTTTCAATATTAGTACCCAAATAATCATTGATTTGTTCCGCTGTGAAAGTTACAGTATGTTGTTCTACGGGGTTTTTATATACATCGATAACACCTACATCAACTTTACAACTAGGACAGATTTGTTGTAATAATTGAGCAGCTCTATCGATAGCATAGGCAGTATATTTATGGTTTACACCACGTTCAAAGCGACCAGACGCTTCAGAGCGCATGCCAAGAGCTTTTGCAGTACGGCGAATGGATGGTCCATTAAACACAGCAGCTTCAAACATAACTGTAGTCGTTTTATTCGTTACTTCGCTGTCAAAACCGCCCATAATACCAGCTACGCCTACAGGACGTTCTGCATCGGCAATAATAAGCATGGAGTCATTTAATTCCCGTTCAGAACCATCGAGCGTTACAAGTACTTCGCCATTCTTTGGCACGTCTTGCCACTAACTTATGACCTTTTACATGGTCATAGTCGTATGCGTGCATAGGTTGTCCTAGCTCTAACATAACGTAGTTTGTAACGTCTACTACATTATTGATAGGACGAATGCCACTGTTGCGCAAACGGTTTTGCATCCACAATGGAGATGGCTCTACCTTAACATCAGTTACTACGCGAGCAGTGAAACGAGTACAAAGATCATCTGCCTCAATCTCAACAGCTGCTTTGCCTTCAATAGACTCACCATTTTCGTTGACCATGATAACTGGGAATAGAGCTTTTTGATTTGTCATCATTCCGAATTCACGGGATAAGCCGACCATAGAGAAGCAATCTGCACGGTTAGCTGTGAGTTCGAATTCATATACAGTATCGTTCATGCCCAATACGTCTTTTACATCAAGACCAATTGGAGTGTTTTCAGGGAAAATGTAAATACCTTGCGCTTCCTCTGGTAACACTAAATCACTAGAGATACCGAATTCTGCTACGGAACAGAACATGCCTTCAGAAGCTACACCGCGCAATTTACCTTTTTTAATTTCTGTGCCATCTGCTAAGCGAGATTTATGGTACGCTACAGGCACAATTTGACCTACTGCAACATTAGTAGCAGCCGTTACGATTTGCTTAGTAACAGGCTCACCTTCTTCAGTAAGACATTCTACTTGGCATACTTGTAATTTATCTGCATCTGGATGTTTCGTAATTTCTACGATTTTACCAGTATAAATTTTCTTAATGCCATTATCCATAGGAATGACATCTTCTACAGGAATACCAGCTTGTGTTAATTCATCGGCCAATTCTTGAGCAGGACGATTCATATCCACAGGCACGTATTCATTCATCCACTGTAAGCTTGCTTTCATGAGTTCCTCCTAAAATTGTTCCAAGAATCGTACATCATCTTCAAAGAATAGACGTAAATCGTTAATGCCGTATAACAACATTGCAATACGTTCTACGCCCATGCCAAAGGCAAAGCCTTTAACCTTTTCAGGATCATACCCATTAATGCGCAATACGTCAGGATGAACCATGCCGCAGCCTAAGATTTCAAGCCAACCTGTATGAGAGCATACACGACAACCATCACCACCACACATTACACAAGAAATATCTACCTCTGCAGATGGTTCTGTGAATGGGAAGAAGCTCGTGCGGAAACGCACCTTTGTTTCATCACCATACATGTGACGCAAGAAGGACTCTAATGTACCTTTCAAGTCAGCAAATGTAATATGCTCGTCGATGATAAGACCTTCCACTTGATGGAATACTGGGGAATGTGTCGCATCATAGTCCCAACGATAAACCTTACCAGGCGCAATCATACGAATTGAGCTGTTAGGCTCATGACGTTGCATAGTACGAGCTTGTACTGGAGATGTATGTGTACGTAACAAGAAGTTTTCTGTAATATAGAAGGAATCTTGCATATCGCGTGCTGGATGATCTTTAGGCAAGTTTAAGCACTCAAAGTTATAGTAATCTTGCTCTACTTCTGGACCTTCTTCAACGGTATAACCCATTTTCATAAAGAAGTCTTCAATCATTTCATTAACCTTTGTTAATGGATGAATATGGCCAGTTTTTGGTGCACGACCAGGCAATGTAATATCGATGCGCTCTTGCTCTAAACGAGCATTTAACTCTGCCGTTTCCATGCGGGTTTTTACAGCATCAATTTCAGCCTCTAACGCTTCACGAACAGCATTAACGAGAGCACCAGCCTTAGGACGTTCTTCTGGAGATAATTTGCCAAGACCTTTTAATAAAGCCGTTACCTCACCTTTTTTACCTAAATATTTAACACGTATATCTTGCAACGCTTGTTGATCAGCAGCGCCTTTGATGGCATCAAGGGCTTCTGCCTTAATACGTTGTAATTCTTGTTCCATTCAAGCATCCTCCTATAGTTAAAAGTCTAAATTATATTATACCAAATCAGGGTTGTCTTCTTCAATAAAACGCCATGGTAATTCAGGTAATGACTTCTCTTCTAGTACAAAAAATGTACCACGTGCCAAGTGAACAAGTTCACCTAATTCATTATAGATACGCGTGCAGTAGCAACCATAGTCGTTTTACCATTATGCTCTACATTGGCTACACCGCGCAATACAGTACCACCCTTAACGGATTTCACATAGTTACCATTAAGATCAATAGTGCTAACAGATTTGCCCAATGTGAAACAAGCGGTCCCCATTACACTATCTGCTAAACCAATACAAACGGCACCATGTAAATCCCCTCGGAAATTACAATACTCTGTATCATTTGTTTGTAAGGTCATTTCTGCATGACCTGGTTCAACTGCTGTAATTTCAGAATCTTTTACCCAAGAAAATGGATTTTGATCTCGTAATTCGTTGAAATATTCTAATAATGTTGTAGCCATGTGTTTCTCCAATCAATATACTTACACATCCCATGGATATTTTATATAAAACATACAAAAATAGTGCGTTACATCATACATATTGTATCATGCAACGCACCATATGCGAACAACTCTATCTAATTATATGACATGTTCTTAACAAAACACTATCCCAAGTTCAAAACTATTCATAATGTAATGCATCGATTGGATTAAGTTTTGCTGCTTTACGAGCAGGATAAATACCAAATACCAAACCGATTGCCACGGAGAAGGCAAAGGACATTACGATGGTTGGAATAGAAATAACAGTACTCATCCCCGAGGCCATACCAATTAACTTAGAAGACCCAACGCCGAGAATAATACCTATGATACCACCCATCAAACTGATTACAATAGCTTCGATAAGAAACTGTGTGACAATGACATTATAAGTTGCACCTAATGCTTTACGCACACCGATTTCTCGAGTCCGTTCAGTAACGGATACAAGCATGATATTCATAATACCGATGCCACCAACTACGAGAGAAATAGCCGCTACTGCACCTAGGAACAATGTCAATGTCCCCGTTGTTTCTTCCATAGTTTCCATAATGGAGTTCATATTTTGAATGTTAAAGTCATCAAGATTTGTATCTTTGATACCATGTCGTACACGTAATAAGTTTTCAATATCGGACTGCAAGCGATCGATACCATTTTCATCTTTGCCTACCACATATATCATTCGTAAATAATCAATGCCGTCTACCCGTTCCATAGCTGTTGTGTAAGGAATAATCACCATGTCATCTTGGTCATTACCCATAGCGCCACTACCTTTACTATTGAGTACCCCAATAATGCGGAATGGAATATTCTTAACACGTATCTCTTTACCTACAGGATCTTCATCACCAAATAAATTTTTAACAACTGTTTTACCCACTACAGCTACGCGCTCACGATTCTGTACATTTTTTTCAGATAAGAATCGACCAGACTTCATGGTCCAGTTATTAACATCTAAATAATTAGCATTGACACCAGATACTGAAGTAGTCCAGTTTTTATTTTGATAAATAACTACATATCCGCCATTTGTCATTGGACTTGCAGCTTTAACACCATCTAGTTTTGCAATCGCTTCGTAGTCAGCTACCTTTAAGGATTTCATAGATCCTGGCGATGGTCGTACCCCTGGAGTACGCGGCGCACCTGGCATAACCATCAATAAATTTGAACCTAAGCTAGAAATGGAGTTTTGAATATCTTGCTTTACACCATTACCAATAGATACTAAAGCAATTACGGCAGCTACACCGATAATAATACCTAGCATGGTTAAAATAGAACGCATTTTATTAGCAATGAGGGATGCCCATGCCATCAAGAAACTCTCTTTATACATGAGTCACCTCCTGTACAGGTGTCATATGATGATTCTGGGAGTCCTCTACAATTAACCCATCTCGTAATACTACATTGCGACTTGCATACGTAGCAATCTCAGGCTCATGAGTAACGAGAATAATTGTACGGCCCTCGTCATAAAGCCCTCTGAAGATGTTCATAACGTCGATAGTAGACTTAGAATCAAGATTACCTGTCGGTTCATCGGCCATAATGATGGCTGGATTGTTTGCCAATGCACGAGCTATGGCTACACGTTGCCGCTGACCACCAGATAACTCGGATGGCAAGTGATCCATGCGGTCACCAAGACCAACAGACGCTAATAAGGCCGCAGCACGTTCATTTCGTGTTTTTTTATCCATCCCTGCGTAAATCATAGGGAGCGCTACATTTTCTACAGCCGTTAATTTTGTTAATAAGTTAAAACTTTGGAATACAAAGCCTATTTGTTTATTTCGTACAAAGGCCAATTCATCATCAGATAAAGTAGCTACCTCATCTCCATTTAGACGATAGGAGCCTGTTGTTGGCCGATCTAAACAACCAAGAATGTTCATAAAGGTAGATTTACCTGAGCCAGAAGGACCCATGATAGATACGAATTCGCCTTTATTGACCTGTAAGTCGATACCATGCAATACAGGCACCGATAATTTACCATTTACATAGGTCTTCGTAATCCCTTGTATATCGATTACTGTTTGATTCATATTCACCTACTATTAGAATGGTCCACGGCTATTATTCTTAGGAGCAGTAACATCACCACTTACGATGATTTCATCACCTTCAGATAAACCTTTTAGAATTTGTACATTAGTATCCCCAGTTACGCCTGTAGAAACAGCTGTACGAACTGGTTGACCATCTTTCATGACATATACGTATTCACCTTGTTTATCTGTACGTACTGCAGTAAGAGGAACTACTAAGGTATTTTTAATATCTTCACCAAAGATAGTAGCACGAGCCGTCATAGATGGTAAGAAATTACCTGCAATATTTTCAGGAATTTGAACCTTAACTGTATAGTACACTACGCTATTACTCGTAGCGCCCATGTTACCTTTTGTACCTTTGGCAACTTCAGATACATAACCTGTGAAAGTTTCACCAGGCTTGGAGTCTACAGTAAATTCTACTTTAGCCCCTTGTTTAATACTACCAATATCTGTTTCGTCTACAGTAAGATAAATTTCTAGATTATTTAGGTCCGCAATTGTGGCAATAATCATTTGGGTAGAAATACCAGTACTAATCGTTTGACCAGCTTTTAGTGGCGTACCTACAACAGTACCCGACATAGGTGCAGTAATCGTAGCATCACTTAGATCGGCAGATACACGATTAAACGTAGATAAAGCACGTTCATAAGATGTTACGGCATCATCATAGGTTTGTTGAGCAATAGCATTTTGAGCAGCCAAAGCTTTGTAACGATTCATATCAAGCTCAGCCTTAGATAACGCTGCGCGAGCATCATCAACAGAAGCCTGTAGTTGTCGCGTATCAATATAAGCGATAACTTGTCCCTCTGTAACGTGATCATTTTCTTTTACCAAAACTCTTTCAAGTTTACCTGCTACATTTGTAGATACGTCTACATAGTTTACAGGGTTAATAGTACCGGTCGCACTAATACTCGTTTTTACATCACCTTTTTCTACTTTACCAGTAGTATATAAATTTTGTGTTTGGCTAGCATTTTGGCTATCCATGTAGTAATACGTACCACCACCAAGAACACAAAGAGCAACGGCACCCGCTACTATGCGTTTACGATGCTTTTGGAAAAATTCTTTCATTATGATCTCCTTAAATAAAGATGAAGATATATGTAAAAGAGACAGTATTCTATATCAACACATATAGTATTTTTAAATTATACAGCACCAATTTCTTTTATGCAATATAATTTCATTAACGATAAATTATGACATATATAGAAAATGGCCCCTAACAGGCCATTTTATTATATAAATTAACTACTCAATATTGATAATAGGGTGTAGTCTTTTTCATTAATAGGGAAATCTAAGAGTTCTGCCTCTTGATAAGAAATAGGACCGATATGACCATCTATATAGCCCAATAATCGATTATCCACGCCATTCATCAATAGATTAAGACATGCTTCACTCATACGGGCTGCTAAAATTGCATCGAATGCAGATGGCCCGCCACCGCGTTGTAAATATCCCAATACGGTCAAGCTCGGATCAAACTCCGTATGTTCCTTAATAAAGGCTTTTACGTCACCACTATTATAAGCACCTTCCGCTACGAGAATCACACTATATTCTTTACCACGGATTTGTGTTTCCTTTAAATGTCGACATACGGCATGTAAAGGCATAGGATTTTCAGGAAGCAATACGATTTCTGCACCACAGGCTAGACCAGCTTTAAGTGCAATATGACCAGCTTTACGCCCCATTACCTCTACAATGGCTACCCGTTCATGCGAGTTAGATGTATCGCGAATACGACCAACCGCATCAACTACAGTGTTTAAAGCCGTATCAAAACCTAATGTATATTGAGTCCCCCCCATATCATTATCAATGGTACAAGGAATAGTCATGGTGGACATGCCGAGTTTTGCCAAACTTGTAGCGCCACGCATAGAACCATCGCCACCAATAACGATAAGATGATCTATATCATGAGCTTTTAAAATATCATAGGCCTTTTTCTGAACCTCTTCATTTTGAAACTCAGGAAAGCGAGCCGTTTTTAGCATCGTGCCACCTTGGGTAATAATGCCACCTACATCACGGTTATATAAAGGAAATATTTTTTCCTCAATGATTCCTAAATAGCCTCGTTCAATGCCAAATACTTCAAAACCTTCATGTATGGCTTTTCTAGTTAGGGCTCTTATGGCGGCGTTCATTCCAGGTGCGTCTCCGCCGCTTGTTAGTATTGCGATTCTTCTCATATCCATTACCCCCTTGTGGTGTACGTTGATTGGATATAGTCTCAGTCTTTCGATTCTTGTTTCCTACATTAGACGCCTTTTGATTGCGACGTTTATCATAACGGACTTTTTTAGATGATACCTTATTAGAATCTCCCTTATTGGCCATTCCTGTACTAGAACTAGCTTTAGGGGATATTAATTTGGTATCCTCTGTTCTTCTACGTTGATGATTATTAAATTGTGTTTCTCTAGATGCTACTGTAGCATCTACTTCGTCTGTTTCATTGGGTTGACGTCTTGCTTTAAATTGCACATCTGAGGCCTCTAATTCGTCCTCAATACGCTGCATAAAATCATAGGTCCGACCATTTGTTGTGTCCAGTACAAAATCGCACTGTTTATACACTGGCTTCCAAGACTGTATCATAGCGTGTACAAAGGCATTAACATTAGTATAATCCATGGTAGGCCGCTTCCCAATACGGCGATTGACACGACTCACTATACGGAATTGTGCTGCTCGAATACCAATGATATAGGAATATTTTTTCAATACCTTTAATGTGCGATGTTCAATAGGGAAATTGCCGCCTACAGAAATAACGGCTTCATGATACAAGCATACCTTTTTAAGTACATCCATTTCAGCACGGCGGAATGCTTTTTCCTCCTATCTTTTTGAATATTTCAGCAATGGGCAACCCAAAACGACTTTCTAATACGCGATCGGTATCTACAAATTGCCATCCCTTGCGTTCTGCAAGATTTCGGCCGAAGTGACTTTTACCACTTCCCATAGATCCGATGAGCATAATATTGCGTTTAATTATCATTTATTATGTGCCCCTTATTATTTCATATCCTTCATTGTACTATAAAATGGCTCAAAAACAAAGACAGACTATAGACATAATATCTATAATCTGTCCCTATAAAGAACGCAATATTTTTACTGTAGCTATATCCTTGATTTCACAGCACAATGTACGTAAACTACATTGCCTTTGCGCTCTATATCTTCTATTTCTATATGTCGTGAAGGCTCTTTTTCATCAACAGTATTAATCCAGTTTATGAGTCGCTCCGTACTACCTAATAATGTTAATTCTAATATGCCTTCATGCTCATCAGTACTGACAATCATTAATGGTTCTCCTTGTAAGGAATCAAAGATACTTGTATGGCTGGTTTGAGAATTCTTGTTCTCCCTGAAAGTCTCTAATAGTTTAGCTTCCTTAGATACTATATAATCTGACTCCGCATTCATTTGTATAACAAAAGTCTCTTGCTGTTCTTGTAGGAGACTAGTTTTTTGACTCAAATATACATGTCCATATACGGAAAGACTAGTTACTATCCCCCACAGGACTATGGTCATTAGTATCTTGTTGATTGGTTGAGTGGTGCTCTCTCTTAGATCCGTCCATATGGAATGAATAAACCCCTTTATCTGCTTTAACTGTTCCATGACACTCCATTCCCGATAATCTCTGCTGTAAAACAGCTATAAATTTACGACATGCTTCATCGCTAACACCGATACCATCAATACTTACATGACCATTTTTTATACTTAGACGCTGTAAACTAATATGTTGGTCCATAGCCGTATCAAGAATATATAGAACTATACTATTTTGATAGATATTAACTTTATTACTATCAGATGTATTCTTGAGAATTTTATGTTTAATAGCCATTAACTCACTATATTTTTGCTCAACTACTTGATACTGAGGATTTGCTCGTACATTTAGATATTTTACCTTTTGCCGATCATATACACCGTAACTAGTCCAGCACATATATATAGATACTAAGCCTACCATAAAATATATAAGACTTATACCATACAGATAGTACCGATATGTATGCCATAGACTATGCCATCGTAAAGAACGAGGCATTAAATTTATACATTTATCTTTACCATCCCAAGCCAATCCACTTAAGCCCCCTTGCGGCCATACCAATTGCCATATCCCAATCTAATTGGCCCTTTTTGCAACGATTGCGACTACGACCTAAGAACAATAACGGAATATATTCGTTTTCACCATACATAGAAATTATTTCTTCCATATCATTTCGCTCTTCATCAGATAAGGTATCTAAACCGTACATGCGTATACCTTGAATTTCATCGATACCAAATGTTTGCAATCTAGCTTCTAACTTTTCCATTGCTTCTGATACATCACTACCGGTAATAGGAACCATACATTCGTCAATACATATATCATTCCACCATAGCCATAGATGCATAGCCCCTTCTTCAACAACACCAGTTACCGTCCCACTACGCCGCATCAAGCAGTAACAAATAGGAATGGGCCAAAAATCGATAACATCTACTGGCGCATACGTATCTCGTATGCCTTGTTTTAACAGCTCGAGAGAATGACGATCTACGGCTACCATAAACATATGATAACTATGTCTTGGATATTCTCGACGACATGCATCCATTTGGAAACTATCTCCATCAAAGTTAAAGTAATCCTCTACATTCCACTTAATAAATTCCTTCATATCAAAATCGTGAGGATCATAAGGTGCTACACGCATTTGCGTATCTATATTAGCTACAATGCTATAGGCCCCTTCGTCTAAATCATAGGTTTCTATAAATCTAGTAACGTCTTCATCAATAGGTCCACTCCGTTTCATCTCTAATGCATCGGTAATGACCATTGTTTTATTTTCAATATGAGCGGTAACACATACAATACGCTCATCCGTAATACAAACACCAGAATGAATTTTCTTTTTCCGTTTCATAGCCTCACCTCAATAAGGTTTTACCTTTACCACATGCATACGCTTATCTTGATCTACTGTGACATACATATGAACGCGGCTCACTATTTCCCGATTTTTTAATTTCCCATAACTCATAACATGACGAGGATTATCCATAGAACGATCCGGTTCAATGGTAATTTCTACATCCCCCTCATCTGACACTATTAGTTTTTGTTGAAAGTCCCAAGTATTACCTGCCTTACAATACCCTACAAACCAATGAGCCCCTCTTTGAGCTGCATAATGAGCCTCTTCTAAATGGAGTTCATCGACGGCATTGCTTTCACAAATTTGACTAATACGAAGCCCCATAAAGGCTAAGAGCAATAATAAGGACATAGTAAGTATAGCTACATATGTAATAAAGCCCGCATTATGGGCTCCTCCGTTCATGGCTTGTCTCCTCATTATCTTTATACCAATCATAAACAGCACTCTGCCCTATAGCGACCTCATACAGAGCTAATCCACCATATCCGCTAGTATAGAGCTTATTATTAGTAAAGCGATTATTAATGTACCATCGCAGATGAACTGTTTTTTTATTATCTAGACTAAATGGGTGTTCCTGCGTATACCCTACATTACGCTTGTCTCTTGTTCCTATGATGCGACTACCACTTACGGGTTGTAGGCTACCATCTGTGAGTTTTCTGTAAAGAGCATGTCTTTGTACGGTCAAGGTCGTACGCTTTGTATCATGAATATATAAGCTTATATTCTTATCTTCTACGGTAACCTCTACGGGATTCCATATCATTTGAGCTACCACCATACGCCGTGTATAACGACCATCCTCCATCATCGCTACGCTATCTAGTAATTTGGCGTCCCACATAACCGCATAGAATACAATGCCTAAGAGCAAGGTAAGGACGATAACAGAAATCGTCATACTAATAAGGGTCGAGTACAATATAAAGCCTTCATGATTACCTTTGTCATTCATCGTATTTCCTCCAAATCAATGGATAGTGAATAGACAACCGTTTCATTATCTATGGCCTCTACCGTTAATCGTTGTAGGGAAATACCTTGCACTACTACGGGCTCCACATATGTTTTATACGTAATAGCCTCACTAGGGCTCATAATAAATTGTGAGTTATGTACGCCTGTTTGAAGTGTTCCCGTTTCATAATATGCTGCTTTACCTTCCTCTACATACGTTATAGTATCTTGCAATATATGGTCCCAATAATAAGCCTTATATATCGTTATCGTCGCCATCCAGAACACAGATAATACAATAGGTAACATAAACATAATAATAGCCGCCGAGATTAAAGCATCGCCATACATAAACCCTTCAGTGTACTTCTTCCCATCTGATACGCCCCGTTTGTACCGATACCCATATGCGATTTTTCTCACCACTTTCACGATCTATCAGAACAATTTCTGTTCCGTCATAAGGTAAACCAAGAGCTGAAAAAGAAATAATAGTCATAGATCTTGTATTCTCAATATTAGGAGGCAATGATATGTTTACCGTATGATGATTGGCGTCTTCTTCAATAGTGTAACTATCCTTATTTAATATGAAGAGCATTCTACCTTTCCCATTTGACTTATGTCCAAGCATGGACCAAAGCTGAACCTTTTTTAGCATATACACAACCTCTTGAGTAGCTCCATTTAGAGTATACCGACTAGGTGTTGTCACAATGGGTAAGGCAATAGATATGAGAAGTAATACTAAACTTATGGTAATCATCCACTCAGCTAGTAAGGAGCCTAACTGGCCATCTATAGGTTGTACCTTAGCCATTGGTATATTACCTCCATATATAGACCACCATGCAAGGCGCACCAACCTCCAAAGCATAGAAAGGGACCAAATGGAATGTATCGATTACGATAACCTGTTAGTAAGAGATAGAGAGAACCAACACAAAATGATACGTAAAAGAAACATACAATCTCCCATGGCGTAAGCCATGTGGCAATGGCAGAAAACCATTTCACATCACCAAGTCCAAAGCCTTTATGACTCATTAGACGAAGTCCATATGTAATAGCCCCTACACTCATAACACTTAATAGGGTTATTAACATAGATTTATCATTTATATAGCTATATATAATTCCACCTAGTACAAGGGCCATAGCCCCTTCATCGGGCAATATATAGTAATGCATATCGATGGTAGCACCTGCTATGATGATGAGTGAAAACGCAGCATACAAAGCAACGTGAATAAAGGATATTGCCTTCAATGATAATAGAATAGGTAATACTACAGATGCTATATATACGATGAGTCCTATTACATAACTAGTCCCTTTCATACCTTGTCCTTCCATATATCAAGCACCTTTAATCGATGCCAATACCAGGCACTCAATATGTATGTGCCTAATAAACACTATATGTCGATTAAATTAAACACTATGTACCTAATAAACAATATGCCCATTAAATAATACATACCTATCGATTAAGGTACACTAGGTGCTGTTACAACTACAGCTTTTGCAGTACCACCGCTAACAGCTTCATAGGTAATGGTATATTCTTTACCCTTTGCTGTCTTAACATGTTCAGTGAGATAGCCTTCTTTGTAAAGATTTTCTACTGTTGGTGGAGTATCTACATTCTTATCAATCATGTAGAGCTGGGTGGCATTTTTAATAATTTGAATATCTGCCGTTTCTTTTGCAGATCGCGCTCTATCTGCGGCAGATAAGAACTGCGGCATCGCAATGGCTGCTAAAATAGCGATAACTGCAACGACAACCATTAATTCCACAAGGGTAAAACCACCTTTTCTCGACTTGTTAAGTCCTTCTCGAACACGACATATATGTAATCGCTCTACTATCCATTGTCCACACATTTCTAATCGATGATTTATGCCATGAACCATATGTATAACGGAACTCATAATATCCTCCTTTTACATTATTTAATACAATTCGATGCTATATACTACTTGTAAAATGATGTCTATTGTCCTCCTAGTTTGGCGATAGACGTAAATAAGGGATACATAACAGAAACGACTAATACGGCTACACCAATGCCCATGACGGTTAATAATATAGGTTCTAATAATCGCTCTAAGCGAGCAATATATTTTGAAAGTATAGACTCATAGTAGTGACCACAATGGTTTAACATCTTTACTAACTCACCGCTTTCTTCCCCAATAGAAACCATTTGCCATATAAAATCATTCCCTATATGACCATTGCGTAAACTTTCTTCAAAAGAATGGCCAGTTAATAGTTTTGCCTCCACCTGCTCACTACATTTAGTGCCATATAGATTACCCCATAAGGGACGAGTAATGTTCATGGTATGAATAATCGAAATCCCCGAGTCTAGCAACAGAGCCCACACCTTCAACATGCTCGTATAGTACACACAAGTACTCCATTGGTATCGGTGAGCCAACTGCCAAAGCCAACGATGTACTTTACATCTCATACTATGCTGCTTATAAGCAAATACTATTGAACCTATTACAACACTATGTATACCTATTACCATCAAAGGATGTTCCTTTAACCCTTGTCCTAATGCAAAGAGGGCTCGCGTCATCAATGGTAATGTAATATGCATGGTAGTAAAAACCTTTTCAAAGGATGGAATGATAAACAGGATGGTAACGAGAAAGAATACGTTCATCATGAGAAGAAGAAATATAGGATAAGAAATAGCACTCATAACCTTTTGTCGGAGTTGTCGTTCCCAATCGTAGTGACGTGAAATGTATTGTAAGCTTTCACCTAAAGTGCCTGCTGCCTCTCCACTTTCTAGTAGTGCTAAGGCTATAGCAGGACAACCTTCACTACGTAATGCTTGCGATAAGGTTTGGCCTCTATCAATCGATTCATACAAGGCCGTATATAGCAAACCTCGTTTTCCCTGACAGAGTAACTGTAAAGCCCTTCGTAAAGGCACACCAGACTCTATCAGTAATCCTAGTTGATAGGTTACATCGACCACCATAGCATGATTCCATTTATGTTTCTTCTTTTCTACTTGTAAAGATATTTTATAAATCTTGTATCCATCGCGTTTTAGCCGTGTTGCAATCTCCTGTTCTGAATCGCCCCACATCACCCCTTTTTCTGTTTCATTATTCTCATTTTTTACGACATATTCATAAGCCTCCATGTATTCACCTACGATAATTGTTGATCTAATAGCGTATGTAGTTGTTGTTGAGAGCCATATTGTGCCTTCACATCTCTCACAGCCATTTCTAGTGTTTTCATAGGTAATTGTGTTTCTTGAATGGAAATAATTTGAGGTTCCTTACGAGTGCGAATTAAATTTGCTACTGCATGGGTATTTAGTAAAATATCACGAATCGTAATGAACTTCTTATTCCACCTTAGTAGTCGCTGACATATAACGGCACGTAACACTTGAGATATTTGACTACGTACCTCTTCTTGTTGCTCTCCTGGGAAAAGAGATATCATACGATGAACAGCCATTACAGCCCTTTGTGTATGCATAGTAGCCATCACAAGATGCCCCGTCTCTGCCGCATGAAGTGCAGCTTCCAAGGTTTCGCGATCACGAAGTTCTCCTACCATAATGACATCTGGGTCCTCCCGCAAGGCATCTCGAATACCGTCAGACATAGACTTAATATCGGCACCTAATTGCCTTTGATGAATTAAAGATCTTTTAGGCTTAAATTCAAACTCGATAGGGTCTTCTAAGGTTATGATATGACGCTCCATTGTCTGATTAATATAATCAATACAACAAGCTAAGGTGAAGCTTTTACCACTGCCCGTAGGACCACAGACGAGCAATAAACCATCATGGGCCTCACATAATTTTTGTAGCAGTTGCCCTTCACTGTTATCATCTAGTGAAAGTTGTTGATGACAGAGTAAGCGCAAGGTACCACATATGGTTTGATTAGCCCGATATAGATGAACGCGAATGCGCACACCACAACAAGAGCATGCTTCATCAATGGATTGCCATTCGTAGGAGGCTATACCACATCGCCGTAAAATATCTTCGATTAAGTCTGTCGTACACACAAAGCTAGTAGCCTTCAATCCATCACCATGTCGCAAGTATATAGGCTGTCCACATTGTAGATGAATATCTGTTGATGATAACTGTATTGCTTGTTCTACAATAGTTTCTAAACTTTCACTATTACAGCATGAGTCCACAACGATGCACCTCCTCAATAGATGTAACATGCTGAGATACGGCCTCACGGGCAGAATCCTCTAATGATAGTAATAGATGTGTTTCTAATTGGTCCCAACAGGCCGAATTAGCTGGAATCTCTAAAAATTCAAAGAGTGCTGTCCGCCCATGGTACACTGTACCATCGAATTTTCTAACTAACCGTTGTGCAATAGCCCCCATTAAGGTAGCTCGAATTAAATATGGTTCTACCCCCATATCCATGAGCCGCGTTACTACGCCCATAGCAGTATTTGTGTGAATGGTAGACAATACGCGATGTCCCGTTAAAGCAGCTTTAACAGCGAGCTCCGCAGTCTCCTTATCCCTAATCTCACCAATCATAATCGTATCGGGATCTTGGCGTAGTACAGATCTAAGGCCTTTTGCAAAGGTAAAGCCAATCTTCTCATTGATACCAATTTGGATGGCCCCTTTGATTTCAGCCTCTACGGGGTCCTCTAGACATATGAGCTTTGTTTCCTTTAAATTTAACATGCGCAGCATGGCATATAGAGTAGCCGTCTTGCCACTGCCCGTAGGTCCACAGATTAGAAGTAAGCCATAAGGACGTTTTAGTAATTGTTTAATATGCTCAAAAATATCTGCACGCATACCTAAGGCTATTAAGTCTTTATGACTCCCTTCATTTCCCATAAGTCGGCAGACCAAAGTCTCACCATATAAGCTGGGCAAAGTAGATACGCGCATAGTTACAGATGTATCCTTATGACTCCAAGCCCATCGACCATCTTGAGGCAATCTTTTTTCACTAATATCTAATGCACTACAAACCTTGATGCGATTAATAATAAGCTCCGCATCTTCATTAGATACTGTCATGTAATTTTGTAACAGTCCATCTTGTCGTAGTCGAACATGCACACCACTTTTAACAGGATCAAAGTGAATATCGCTCACATGATGTTCTAAGGCATACAAAATAATATCGTCTAATGTCACGTCTACATACATGGTCACCTCCAATAACCTTGCGGTATGTTTTTACCTCACACTAGCGTATGGCGTTATAGGTTTCGACATCATCACCAAAATCCCTTTTTTATTTTTAAAAATCCACGAAGCGAAAACTTTTCTATTTTTGAGCATACAAAAAAGGCGCCCCGAAGGGCGCCCTTATTGGACTATTAGATATAACGTATCTTATTTTAAGTTGTAGAATACGTCATTACCTTTATATTGAGCTGTTTCGTATAACATTTCTTCAATGCGAAGCAATTGGTTATATTTTGCTACACGTTCGGAGCGAGCTGGTGCACCAGTCTTAATTTGACCAGCATTTACAGCTACAGCAATATCAGCGATGAATGTATCTTCTGTTTCGCCAGAGCGATGAGATACTACGCAAGTGTAACCAGCGCGTTTAGCAAGTTCCATAGCATCGAAAGCTTCAGTGAGGGTACCAATTTGGTTAACTTTTACAAGAATAGAGTTACCTACACCAAGCTCAATACCACGAGCTAAGCGTTTTGTGTTAGTTACGAATAAATCGTCACCAACAAGTTGTACGCGGTCGCCAAGACGATCTGTTAATACTTTCCAGCCTTCCCAATCTTCTTCAGCAAGACCATCTTCGATGGATACGATTGGGTATTTGCCTACTAAGTATTCGTAGAAGTCTACCATTTCAGCAGCTGTTTTAACTTTGCCTTCGCCAGCTAAATTGTATTTACCATCTTCATAGAATTCAGAAGATGCAGAATCAAGAGCTAATTTAAAGTCTTTACCAGGTTCATAACCTGCCACTTTAATAGCTTCACAAATTACTTCTAATGCTTCTTCGTTGGATGCCAAATTAGGAGCGAAGCCACCTTCGTCACCTACTGCAGTGCTTAGACCTTTGCTATGAAGTACGGATTTCAATGTATGATATACTTCTGCACAGCTACGAAGAGCTTCTGCAAAGGATTCAGCGCCTACAGGCATGATCATGAACTCTTGAATATCTACGTTGTTATCCGCATGTGCACCACCGTTCAAGATATTCATCATAGGAACTGGCAATTCTTTTGCGTTGAAACCACCAAGGTATGCAAACAATGGCAAATCTAAGGATTCAGCTGCTGCACGAGCGACTGCCATAGATACACCAAGGATTGCGTTAGCACCAAGGTTAGATTTATTATCTGTGCCATCTAATTTCAACATCAAGTTATCGATTGCCACTTGTTCTGTAGCATCATAACCGATAAGTGCAGGGCCGATTTTAGCATTTACATTGTCGATAGCTTTCAAAACACCTTTACCAAGGTAACGGGATTTATCGCCATCGCGTAATTCTACGGCTTCAAACATACCAGTAGAAGCACCAGATGGAACAGCTGCTGTAGCAATAGTGCCATCTTCTAAACATACTTCAACTTCAACAGTCGGGTTACCGCGGGAATCTAAAATTTCTCTTGCAATGACTTGTTCAATTACTGCCATTTTATCACCTCATATAATCTAATGTGGAGTTATTAAAAATCTTCCACCGCTATGTATCGATTAGGTCTAACTGTAGTGAAAGTTAGACCTCAAAATTATGCTTTATGTACTAAACTATGGCCTGTCATAGCACTTGGTTGTTCTATGCCAGCTAGGTCTAATAATGTAGGAGCAATATCACATAATTTACCAGCTTCTAAAGTAGCTGTTTTTAGTGTGTCACTCATTAAAATTAAAGGAACTAAGTTCGTAGTATGCGCCGTATGAACTTTGCCAGTTTCATGATTAACCATGAGCTCCGCATTGCCATGATCTGCTGTAATCAAAAGATGACCATGTTTACTGCGAATAGCCTCTACAATACGGCCTAAACAAGTGTCAACCGCTTGAATTGCTTTAACAGCTGCTTCAAAACTACCTGTATGACCCACCATATCTGGGTTTGCAAAGTTCAAGATAATCATGTCATACGTTTCATCTTGAATGGCTTGTACAACTTTATCAGTTACCTCATAAGCGCTCATCTCAGGTTGTAAATCATAGGTAGCTACTTGAGGAGATTTCACGAGAACGCGATCCTCACCTTCAAATGGTTCCTCTTTACCGCCGTTGAAGAAATACGTTACATGAGCATATTTCTCTGTTTCAGCAATACGCAGTTGACGATAACCACCAGTGCTTAGCACTTCGCCTAATGTATGAGACAAGGTATCTTTTTCGTATACAATATGTACTGGTAACCCATCTTCATACTTGGTCATAGTCGCCATATACAAGGATAGAGGCTCACGTTTAAAGCCATCAAATTCTGGTAATACTAAGGCTTTTGTAAGTTCTCGTCCCCGATCCGGACGGAAATTACAGAAGATTACAGCGTCACCACTTTTAATCGTTCCTTCAGCATCAATGACTGTAGGAAGAACGAACTCATCAGCTACATCTTTATCGTAGGACTGTTGCACTGCTTCACAAGCAGAACCTGCTGTTGCACCTTGACCATGTACAATCGCATTGTAAGCTAGCTCCACACGATCCCATCGATTATCACGATCCATAGCATAGTAACGACCGCTCACGGTAGCAATCTTGCCACAGTTTAGCTCTGCCATATACGCTTCTAAGTCCTTTAAATAGCCCTGTGCACATTGAGGAGCTACGTCACGACCATCTAGCAAGGCATGTACATAAACGTGCTCAATACCATGATCATGAGCCCCTTTAATGACTGCCTTAATGTGATCTAAAGAGCAATGTACATTGCCATCTGAAACTAGCCCGATAAGATGTAAGCTTTGTTTTTTAGCAACTTCGTATAGCTCCTGCATAACAGGGCGATTATAAAACTCGCCAGATTCAACGTCTTTAGTAATACGAGTTAAATCTTGATACACGATACGCCCAGAACCAAGGTTTAAATGGCCGACTTCAGAGTTCCCCATTTGACCATCTGGAAGGCCTACCGCAAGCCCTGATGCTTCCAATTTTGTATGTGGATACGTATCCCATAATTGATTAAAACAGAGCGGCTTCGCCTGTACTACAGCATTGGTTGTATCTGATTGATTCCCCATGCCAAAGCCATCTAAGATGACTAGCATTACGGGAGCCTCTAATTTAGCCATTTTTAACCTCATATTAAGCGCTTACTTGATTCGCCGCTTTAATAATATCAATAAATTCATCAACTACTAGGGATGCACCGCCTACAAGAGCACCGTCAATATTTGGTTCTCCTAGAATTTCTAGTGCATTTTCAGATTTAACGCTACCGCCATACTGGATGCGCACCGCATCAGCGGCGTCATCATCATATAAAGAACGAATGTAATGGCGAATTGCTTTACATACCTCTTCAGCTTGATTCGCTGTTGCAGTCTTTCCAGTACCGATAGCCCAAATTGGTTCGTACGCAATAATGAGTTGACTAACCTGCTCTTTAGGAATATCCTTTAAAGCCCCTTTAAGTTGAGACGTAATCCAATCAAGCGTATGACCGGATTCACGTTGTTCTAAACTTTCACCAACACAGACAATAGGGTTCAAATTATGATGGAATGCACTCTTAATTTTGGCATTTACCGTTTCATCTGTTTCGCCATAATATTCACGGCGCTCGGAATGACCGATAATGACATAATTAACGCCTACCTCTGTAAGCATAAGTGGTGAAATTTCACCAGTGAATGCACCAGCATCATGATAATCCATAGTTTGTGCGCCTACCTCAATCGCTGTGTTACGCGTCAGCGCTACAGCACGCTCAATAGCTGTGAAAGGCGGGCAAACAACTACATCACAGGATAATTCCATATCTTGTAACACGCTGTTAAACGCTTCGATCAGAATTGATCCAGACGCAATGGTGCCATTCATTTTCCAATTTCCTGCAATAATAGGTTTTCTCATATTATGCCTCAGACAATGCAGCAATACCCGGTAAGATTTTGCCTTCTAGGAATTCTAAAGATGCACCACCACCTGTGGAGATATGGCTAATTTTATCTGCTAAGCCACTTTTTTCAATGGCTGCTACAGAGTCGCCACCGCCAACGATAGTCATCGCATCAGATTCAGCTACAGCTTTCGCTACTGCATTCGTACCAGCTGCAAAGTTTTCCATTTCAAATACGCCCATAGGACCATTCCAAATAATAGTCTTCATTGGCGCCAATGCCTCTACGTAAAGTTCACGAGTTTTAGGACCAATATCTAGAACCATCCAACCATCTTCAATATTTTCAACATCAACAATTTTAGTGTTAGCATCGTTACTGAAAGCATCAGCTACTACAGCATCGATAGGTGTTAATAATTTAGCACCTGCCACACGAGCTTCCATAACTAGATCTGTAGCGATAGCTTCTTGACCTTCTTCAAATAAGGAGCTACCAATGTTGCAACCTTGTGCTTTAATGAAAGCATTTGCCATACCCCCACCGATGATCATTACATCAACTTTAGGCAAAAGATTAGAAATAACAGAAATTTTATCTGTTACTTTTGCACCGCCAATGATTGCCGCCATAGGTGTTTTAGGATGTACAACAGCTGCACTCAATGCATCAATTTCTTTTTTGAGCAAGAAGCCTGCCGCCATAGGGATATAATCAGCAATACCAACTACGGATGCTGCATTACGGTGAGATACACCAAATGCATCGTTGATGGCTACGTCCGCAAGAGAGGCCAATTGTTTAGCAAACTCAGGATCGTTCTTAGTTTCTTCGTTGTGATAACGTAAGTTTTCAAGCATTAATACATCGCCAGGTTGCAATGCTTTTACAGCTTCTTCAACCTTAGGACCAATGCAGTCATCAACAAATCCTACAGGTTTGTTGATAAGCGCAGATAAATGTTCAACAAATCCTGTAGGTTTGTTGATAAGTTCAGATAAATGCTTAGCACATGGGGCTAAAGACATTTCAGGCTTGCGTTCCCCTTTTGGACGACCAAAGTGAGAAGCAAGGATAACCTTTGCACCTTGTTCTACTAAATAGTTAATAGTAGGTAAAGCACTACGAATACGAGTGTCATCAGTGATGACACCGTCTTTCATAGGAACATTAAAATCAACACGAACAAAAACTGTTTTATTAGCTACTTGTAAACCTTCGATTGTTTGTTTCATCAAAGCCTCCCAATTATAAGCCTTTGCTTGCTACGAATGCTGCCATGTCGATAAGACGTTCGGAGTAACCCCATTCGTTGTCATACCAAGAAACGATTTTAACCATGTTGCCGTCCATAACCATTGTTAAATCAGCATCAACAATGGAGCTACGAGGATCAGAACCAAAGTCACAAGATACCAATGGCACATCGGATACACCAAGAATACCTTTTAATTCACCAGCTGCTGCTTTGCGGAATGCTTCGTTGATTTCTTCTTTAGTAGCTGGTTTTTCAAGTTCGCAAACAAGGTCTGTAGCAGATACGTCTGGAGTAGGAACACGCAATGCAAAACCATCAAGTTTACCTTTCAATTGAGGCAATACCAAAGCTACAGCTTTAGCTGCGCCAGTAGTTGTAGGGATGATGGACATAGCTGCTGCACGAGCACGGCGAGGGTCTTTATGACGCGCATCAAGAATTTTTTGGTCATTAGTATAGGAATGAATTGTAGTCATCATACCGCGTTTAATGCCGAATTCATCGCACAATACTTTAGCGAATGGAGCCAAGCAGTTTGTTGTGCAAGATGCGTTGGAGATGATGTGGTGTTTTGCAGGATCGTACATATCTTGGTTAACACCCATAACCATTGTCAAGTCTTCGTTTTTACCAGGTGCAGAAATCAATACTTTTTTAACTGTAGGTTGTTCTAAATGAACTTTTGCTTCTTCTGCATCGCGGTATTTACCTGTACATTCTATTACGATTTCTACGCCTTCTTCAGACCAAGGCAATTTGGAAGCATCGCGGTCGTGGAATACGCGGATTTTTTTACCATCAACATAAAGGTTGTCTTCATCGAATGTTACTTCGTTAGGAATTGTACCATGTACAGAGTCGTATTTTAATAATAATGCAGTACCTTCATTATCACCAGTTGCATTAATCGCCACAACTTCTACGTCAGGATTATTAATCGCTGCGCGAACTACACATTTACCGATACGACCAAAACCGTTAATACCAACTTTTACTGCCATTGTTAGATCCTCCTAATAACAAAAATTCTAACCAAATTCAAACTAAAATTTATAACTACTCATTCTCCTATAAGGCAGAAATTTGTAACAATTGACGCATGCCTTCGGCGGCTTGCTCATCAATGATGAGTATACCTTTCTGGCAAGCTCGCATGACACCAATAATTGCGCTCGCCTTTTCTTGTCCACCTGCTACAGCAATAACATTTGGCACCTTTGCTACATCAGGCAGGGATAAACCAATATTATTAGTGGAATAAATCAACTTGCCATCCATATCACAATATTGTCCCAGCGCCTCGCCTACAGCATGATTATCTACCAATTGTTTGCGTACCTCATCAGCAATGTGACGCTGATCGGCCATGCGCATGGCTGTACCAATGCCAAACAACAATACGTCAGTCCTACTGATGAGATCTCCAATTTCCTTGATTTGCGGTTCACATGTCATGAGCATATGCAATGAGTCTTGTGAAAGCCCATCTGGTAGGTGAAGCATTTTATAAGTCCCACGAAGTCGTTCAGCTAGTACAGAAGCGATGACATTAGCTTGGTATTCCACTACCGCCCCAACACCACCACGAGCTGGTACTACAGTAGGATTAAATGGTAAAATCGGCATTTCTTCCGCTACCGCTGCCATGGTACTACCACCACTAATAGCCACTACTGAATCAGGCTCTAATAACTCCTGTAACAGTTTTGCCGCAGCAAAGCCAAGCTTTTTAACCATTAACGTTCCTTCTGTAGGTGTAATGATAACCCTATCGATGGAAAGTGCTTCCGTCAATCGGCTTTCTAGTTCGTTAATACGATCTAGTTCGTTTAAAAAATTTCGTAACTTCGGAACAATTGATTGTCCTTCGTCAGTGAGAAAAATCCCCGGTTTATAAATGTCTACTAGGCCATTTGCACGCATCAACTCAATATGACTTCGTACGGTTCGCTCTGGAAGGTCCGTCGCTGTAGCTAATGTCCTGCGGCCTATAGGCTCTTCATAAACAAGGTGGTTTAGTATCTTGTATCGCTCCTTTAATACGCTAACGATTTCAGGAACAATACGTTCACATATCATTAGAAACTCGTTCATCGGGTCCCTCCTTTACCCGTTGGGATTGTATGAATCGTTTTTCGTCCCATGTGAACAAAATTCGTCCCACCTAAAATAAAAAAATACCTTTACACATTTATTTTATACCCTATGTAAATTTTATTCAACCCTAAATAGAAGAAAACGACATACTTTTGAGGCAATTTAATACAAGTTTTATACCTAAAAGTATGTCGTTTATTTTAATTTATTTTGTACCGAAGATACGGTCACCAGCATCGCCTAAACCAGGCAAGATGTAACCATGATCATTGAGTTTTTCATCAAGTGCTGCTACATAAATAGGTACATCAGGATGTTCCTTATTTACAACTTCAACGCCTTCTGGAGCCGCTACGAGGCACATCAATTTGATGTGTTGAGCACCTTTTTCTTTTAACAAAGTAATAGCTGCTGCTGCGCTACCACCAGTTGCCAGCATTGGGTCAGTTACGATGAAATCGCGTTCGCTTACATCAGTTGGCAATTTGCAGTAGTATTCTACTGGTTTTAAAGTCTCAGGATCACGGTATAAGCCGATATGACCAACCTTTGCAGTTGGAATTAAGCTAAGCATACCATTTACCATGCCAAGACCAGCACGAAGAATTGGAATAATACCTAATTTTTTACCTGCAATACGTTTACCAGTCATTTTCATTAATGGTGTTTCTACCTCTACATCCTCAAGTGGTAAGTTGCGTGTAATTTCATACCCCATCAACATAGTAATTTCATCAAGTAGTTGTCTGAAGTCTTTTGACCCTGTTTGTACATCACGCATCAAGGTAACTTTGTGTTGAATCAACGGATGTGTCATAACATTAACTTTCATGACTGTCCTCCTATAAAACAATATACGTATCTCTTTGTAGCAATTTAACTATCATATTAACTCTATCATAGAATGGAGAATAGTGCCATAAAAATATTAAAAGGGATGTGACAAGGCACATCCCTTTTATATTACTTATAGACTTGTAGGCCTATGAATATGTAATGACTGTCATTAATCTATTAGATTAGTACAATGGATACGCTTCACAAAGTGCAGCTACGCGTTTGCTAGCTTCTTCATGAACAGCTTTATCTTCAGGATTGTTAAGAACTGCTGCAATAATATCAGCAATTTCTTCCATATCTTTCACTTGCAAACCACGAGTTGTAAGCGCTGGCGTACCAAGACGAATACCGCTTGTTACAAATGGGCTAGCTGGATCGAATGGAATTGTATTTTTGTTACATGTAATACCTACTTCATCGAGTAAGTGTTCTGCTTCTTTACCTGTTAAGCCAGTGCTGCGAACATCTACAAGCATAACGTGAGTATCTGTACCACCAGAAACGATTGTTAAGCCTTTATCTTGCAATGCTGCAGCCAATGCTTTTGCATTGTCGATAATTTGTTGTGCATATACTTTGAATTCTGGTTGTAATGCTTCGCCTAAGGCAACAGCTTTAGCAGCGATAACATGCATCAAAGGACCACCTTGGATACCAGGGAAGATAGATTTATCGATTGCTTTAGCATATTTTTCTTTGCAAAGAATCAAACCACCACGAGGGCCACGCAATGTTTTATGAGTTGTAGTAGTTACGATATCAGCATATTCTACAGGGTTTGGATGTAAGCCCGCTGCTACAAGACCTGCAAAGTGAGCCATATCTACCATAAAGATAGCATCTACTTCGTGAGCTACTTCAGCCATTTTCTTGAAGTCGATTTGACGGCTATAAGCACTACCACCAGCGATGATCAATTTAGGTTTTGCTTCTAATACAATTTTACGGAACTCATCATAGTCGATTTGTTGTGTTTCTGCATCTACACCGTAAGGTACTACATTGAAATATGTACCAGATACGTTAACTGGAGAACCATGAGTCAAATGACCACCGTGGGACAAGTTCATCCCCACGATAGTGTCGCCAGGTTGCAATAATGCAAAGTACACACCAAAGTTAGCTTGGGAGCCAGAATGAGGTTGTACGTTAGCATGTTCAGCGCCAAACAAGCGTTTTGCACGTTCGATAGCCAATGTTTCAATAACGTCAACATTTTCACAACCGCCATAATAGCGTTTACCAGGATACCCTTCCGCATATTTGTTAGTTAATACGCTCCCTTGAGCTTCCATTACTGCTTGAGAAACAAAGTTTTCAGAAGCAATCATTTCTAATTTATCGCGTTGGCGTGCCAATTCTTGATTGATAACAGCTTGAATATTAGGGTCTTGTTTTTCTAAGAAACTCATGAGTATCCTCCTCGTACAAAACAAATATCTATAGGTAATGATGTATTATTTCTCTAATGCTTTAATTTTCTCTACACGGCGTTCGTGGCGACCACCTTCAAATTCCGTTGCCATCCAAATAGTAACGATATCTTTAGCAAGGCCAGGACCAATAACGCGTTCCCCCATTGTAAGGATATTTGCATTATTATGTTCACGACATGCGTGTGCAGAGAATGTATCATGACAAAGAGCAGCTCGAATGCCCGCTATCTTATTTGCTGCAATACCAATACCAATGCCAGTACCACAAATTAGAATACCTCGATCTGCTTTACCAGACACGACTGCATTTGCTACAGGTACGGCAATATCTGGATAATCGCAAGATTCCGCTGTATGACAGCCAAAATCTTCTACTTCATGTCCCAATGCACTTAATACTTCTTTAACGGATGCTTTTAAATTCAATCCGCCATGATCACAACCGATTGCAACCTTCATAATATCATCTCCTATGCTTTCTGAGGGGCTGTTTTAAGGCCTTCCTCAACTAAATGATAAATTTGTTCCGCACATTGATTATATACGGTTTGATCAGATCCATAGGGGTCAGTTACATCACCATCTTGACCACCCCACTCGGAAATCGTTTTGATTTTACCTTCCTCAAAAGGGAATTGGCGAAGTAGTACGGATTTATGATCTTTCGTCATACCGATGATTAGATCTGCTGCATTGACGAGCTCCATAGTTAATGGTCTCGATTCATGGTCAGAAATATCAGCAATGGAACGGACAGCTACAACGGCTTGTTCGGTTGGCTTTGCTCCATAAGCGGCAAATAGACCAGCTGATACAGTCGTTACATCCTTATGTTGCTCCGCTGCAAGGGCCCGTGTAATTCCTTCTGCCATAGGACTACGACAAGTATTACCGGTACATACAAATAAAATATTCATAATAACATCCTTACTTAATCACATTTTGTGATTACTTTATACATTATAGCAAAAATATCCAATATGTAAAGACATATTTCTATTATCAGTGGACATTTATAAGGTTAGAAAATTTACTTATAAATGATATGATGACCGGATGCTTTTTCCATGCGATTCATGATGGCAACGCCAAAACCGTCATCATTCACACCTTCTGCTAAGATTAGAGTAACACGATTTTCGTTAAAATGTAATAGACTTTTATAAAAGTCATGACCTAATGCTAGTGCATCTCCATGATATCCAAAACAATGGCACATAAAGCGTGCATCATCTTTAATAAGCTCATAAGTCTCATGGCTTACTAAACAGCCAATAGGTCCTTCTATGCCTTTAGAAAGTTCATTAAACGTATTAGCTACAGATTCTGGAGTACCAACGACAACAGTCATAGGTGCATCAGGAGCATAATGTGTATACTTCATACCAGGCGCCTTAGGTTTAGTTTCATCACTCACTAAGGCTGTGTCGTATTCTACAGTAGAAACAACAGTTTCTAGCTGTGCCTTCGTAATCCCACCTGGTCGTAAAATAATAACTTTATCATCATGCACTTCTACTACTGTAGACTCCACACCGATTGTACAAGGCCCAGCATCTAAAATATAAGAAATGCGACCATTCATATCGTTATATACATCTTGAGCCGTTGTTGGACTGGGACGGCCTGAAATATTTGCACTTGGTGCTGCTATAGGTATACCTGCACGCTGTAACAACACGCGACATCCATCATGATCAGGACAGCGAAGTGCTACACGAGGTAATCCACCTGTTGCACGGTCTGGCACTAAATCAGACTTAGGTAGTGTAATCGTTAAAGGCCCTGGCCAAAAATTATCCATCAAGGTTTGAGCCGTTGTAGAAACTTCAGTGACTAATGGTTTAATACTTTCACTATTAGGAATATGCAAAATCAATGGATTATCTGATGGACGACCTTTTGCTGCATAGATTTTATCCATCGCCTCTGGATCAAGACCATTGGCACCCAAACCGTATACAGTTTCTGTCGGTATAGATACCAATTCACCATTGCGTAATGCACGGGCTAACATATCTATATCTTGTTCTGATGGATTTGTAATAATTTTAGTATCCATATTAGCCCTCATACACAGCTGTAACTACGCGGTTATGTCCACCTAGATCAGCTATAAATTGAATATTAGAATATTGACCGGTTGCTTCTAATAGTTTTCTTACCGTCTCAGCTTGGTCATAGCCCACTTCAAAGGCTACGCAACCATTAGTTTCTAAATAAGCACCACATTCTTTGGCGAGAATACGATAGAATACAAGCCCATCCTCTCCACCAAACAACGCAATATGAGGCTCATTTAATACATCTGGAGACAACATCTTTGCATCACCAGTACGAATATATGGAGGATTAGAAACGATGAGGTCAAATTTCTCATCCGTTCCACGCAAAGCTGCGAACATATCAGATTCTGTAAATTCAACTCGTTCAGTTAAGTTAAAGGAGTCTGCATTCTCTCTAGCTAGTGGCAAAGCATCTGTAGAGATATCTAAACCTACACCTACTGCATTTGGCAAATAATGTAATAAACTTAGCAATATCGTCCCTGGACCAGTACATACATCAAGAATACGCATATTGCAATCTTCAGGATACGTATCTAGTACATGTTCAATCAATGTTTCCGTATCAGGTCGCGGAATTAAAACTTTATCGTTCACCTTAAAGGTAAGGCCCATAAAGTCCTTTTTGCCCCGTAATAGATGCTACACTATATCCCTTAGCTCTTTGTTGTACAAGCGGTCTAAAAGCATCTAGCTCCTCTTGAATTAGAGGTTGATCATAGTGGGTATATAGATAAATACGATCCTTACCTAAAATGTGAGAAAGCAGTACTTCCCCATCAAGTCGAGGTGTATCCATCTCCTTGCTTTGAAAGTACTGCTCTGTCCACTGGAGAATACGACCGATTGTCCAAATCTCCTTATACATTTTTATTAGCCTCCTGCATTTTTGCCGCTTGGTCAGCAGCATTTAAGGCTTGAATTACTTCATCAAGATCGCCATTTAATACAGCGTCTAGTTTATAAAGTGTTAAGTTAATACGGTGATCTGTTACGCGACCTTGTGGGTAGTTGTACGTACGAATACGTTCACTACGGTCACCAGTGCCAACTTGGCTCTTACGATCTGCTGCCATACTAGCTTGCGCCTCTTGTTCGGCTTGGTCTTGTAATTTAGCACGTAATACGCGCATCGCTTTATCTTTATTTTTAAGCTGAGAACGTTGGTCTTGGCACGCTACAACAATACCAGTTGGTAAGTGAGTAATACGAACGGCAGACTCAGTTTTATTGATGTGCTGACCGCCTGCACCACTGGCACGGTAAGTGTCGATTTTTAAATCTTTTTCATTAACTTCAATATCGACATCTTCCATCTCTGGTAATACAGCTACTGTAACTGTAGACGTATGTACACGACCTTGTGTTTCTGTAGTAGGTACACGTTGTACACGATGTACACCAGATTCAAACTTCATCTTAGAGTATACATTCTCGCCTTCTACAGAGAAAACAACCTCTTTAAAGCCACCTAGTTCAGGTTCATTCGCATCGATAATCTCACAACGCCACCCTTGGCTTTCCGCATATTTTGTGTACATACGGAACAAATCGCCTGCGAATAAGGCTGCTTCGTCACCGCCAGCACCACCGCGAATTTCAATGATAATATTCTTATCGTCATTAGGATCCTTAGGCAATAATAGGACTTGTAACTTTTCTTCCAATTCCTCTTTTTGAGGTTTTAACTCTTTTAATTCCTCTTGAGCCATTTCGCGGAATTCTTCATCCAAAGATTTATCTTCAATAACTTCCATAGCTTCATCAAGGCCAGCTAATACTTTTTTATAAGTACGGAATGTTTCAACTGTTTCAGATAATTGGGAATGTTGACGTGTCAATTTACGCCATTCATCTTGGCGAGCAATGATTTCAGGGTCACTAATGCGCTGCTCAAGGTCCATAAATTTATCTTCAATAACTTGTAATTTATCTACTAACATATTTATTCCTCTTCATATGCATCACTCTCAGGAGGACGAACCTCTTCAAGAGCACGTATAGCTACTTCAATTTGATCATCTTCTGGTTCACGTGTGGTCATGTATTGTAATACAAGACCTGGTTTAATGATGGCTTTCACAAAGGAATGCTCACTGCGTCCAGCAAGACGAATAACCTCGTACGCAATACCTGCTACTACGGGCATAAGCAGTACGCGGCTCAGAATACGTTCTAGCAAGTTAGGCCAACCCAAAAAGCAAATACAAAGATACTCACCACCATAACGATAAGTAAGAAGTTTGTACCACATCGGGCATGTAACCGACTTTGTTGACGAACGTTTTCTACGGTAAGAGGCAAATCTAATTCATAAGTATGAATTGTTTTATGCTCTGCCCCATGATATTGGAAAACTCGTTGAATATCCTTCGTAAGACCAATCCCCCAAATGTAGAGCAAGAATAGCACTAAACGAATGACACCTTCAATGAGATTTAATACTACATGATTATCCTGTACACCAGGAATAAATTTTACGATAAATGTTGGCAAAGCCAAAAATACAGCTATCGCAAAGACTGTGGAAATAACCATGGTAATGGCAATTTCACTATTAGACATTTCCTCCTCTTCATCACCAGCTGCCTTGGCGGAAAAGGACAATGCCTTCATGCCAATCACTAGAGATTCATAGAGAGCTACACAGCCACGAAGAAATGGTTTTTTCAAAATTGGATATGTGTCAGCAATAGATTTTGTAGCCTCTTTTTGAACTACAATAGTGCCTGCTGGCTCACGTACAGCTGTTGCCGTATAGCCAGGGCCTCTCATCATGACACCTTCGATCACAGCTTGTCCACCGACAAACTTTTTAATACGTTCTGTGTTCACAAGAGCTCCTCTCATAAACAAATAGAGGCAGAGCCCATAGCCCTGCCAATAGATGCTACATTACATGACAAATTATTTGCCGTAACGTTTGTTAAATTGTTCAATACGACCACGAGCTTGAGCTGCGCGTTGTTGACCAGTGAAGAACGGATGGCATTTGGAGCAAACGTCTACACGAAGGTCTTCTTTTACAGAGCCAGTTTTGAATGTGTTGCCACAACCGCAAGTTACTGTAGCTTCTTTATAGTCTGGATGAATACCTTGTTTCATTCTATACACCTCTTTCCGACAATCAATATTATTCTTATAGATTATAGCATGACACTTGTACAAATGCAAGTTGCCAATACTATTCCTTGGATGCTTGTTTTTCTTCAATAGACTCAGCTAGGATAGTCTCCAAGTCGCTTTCGTTGAGAATATCGCGCAACGCAATAAGCTCTTCTAAAGACAAAGTAATACCCTTTTTCATGCTTGTATATTCACTATCCCAAGCGCGAAGATCAAACTTAGGATTATATTTGCCCCAGCTAGTACATGTTAATTGTTTTTTCCAACCATCTTTATCTTCAGACAAAGTACCGATAACTTTGAAGATTTCAAAATTGATAACTGCCATGGTGCCTCCTTTCTTACACATGCGTGTAGTATGTTTCATACCTACTATATTTAGTAGTTCATATTTTTTAGGATACGATATATTTTAAACTAAAAGCTTAAGTTTTACAATTAGTTTTTATAATCGCTGTAATCTTCAATATCAATAGATGTTGTAGGAGGCATAACTTGAGCCCCTAATGTATCTACTGATTCTTTCCAGTTCTCTGTTGCTACTGTGACAGCGTTAATATACGCTTCATCTGCAGCCTGAACAGATTCAATTAATTGAGCTTCATCTTTTACATCTAAAACGCGACGACGTACGCTGCTAAGCATATAGCCGAAGGATTCTGCTGTTTGCACAAGCATAGAAATTTCTTGAATCAATGTTTGACCAATGGTACTGCAGAAGTACGCATACCACATATAAGCAAGTTCTGCGTCAGGGAACATCCAGTATACATCATCTGTAGGCGCTTCTGTCGTAATATCTACGTCTACATGATCAGTATGACGTTTGAAAGTAAGGAAGTATGCTCCACTTTCAACTAGAGCATTGCGACCTAATTCAGATACTCGACTATCGATACAGTAAATACCATCTTGACCTAACGCCACATCGGTTTGACCACCCGGCAATGAAATAGAGCGCAAAGATAAGCCATAATTCAACACTGTAAATACCGGTAATTGAGCAAATACACCATGAGGCAATGGAATATAATTAATCGCCTTCCACTCATTCCCTACACGTTCACGAAGTCCAACACGCATTTTTTTAACATCATATTTACCGTATACAATTTCATAGGCGCCTAAAGGAGTCCACTCGCGAATAACTTCCACACGTTTTTGGTTCAAAAAGAATTGTAAGGCCATATTGTTTAAGCCCAATTGATTTTGTGCCATCGTAGCAGGTAAGAACAATTGCGCAGTCCCTTCTGGCACCAAGTTATGTAAACCATTAGCCACTTCTTCTACAATATCTTCAGAAGATTGGAACATACCCACAGTACCTGTAAAGATATGGTCAAAGTAACTGCGATGTGGCCAATGATTAATGATTTGAGCCATTGGATATAGACGAGATAAGATGCTATAGCATACTGGAGATGCTGTGTAGAGAACAACCTTTTTATCTTCATAAGATTGAAGAATTTCTTCTACCATACCAGCATATTCTTCTACATAGGCGTAAAGAACAAGCTCCCCTGTTTTGCTATGAGCTTCAATACTTTCACGAACAGGAGTTTCCCAAATAGTGCCTACATCTAGACCATCCAAAATACCGGTATCGCTGATGAAATCAAAGAGTTCAACCTTAAAAGAAGGACCATATAGATTTTGGAATGTATTCAAATCATATGGCACAGAACCAAAGGACTCAACTGTAGATTTTTCTGCCAATGCATATAAATCCTCTGGTGTGACGCCCCACTCACGGGAACTAGCATTGCTAGAAATCAATTGATCTAATACATTGAAACGCATTAATTCATTTACAATATCGATACCTTCAATACCATTAGAGGCACAAAGGGTGATAAATTCTTCGTTATTTGCTTTCATATTAAACCTTTCCTGCAGAAGGACATAGATGATTTAAGAAACAGTCGTCACATAAAGGCTTGCGAGCCTTACATACTTTACGACCATGATAAATTAACCAGTGATGTGCAGCAGCCCAATCCTCTTTTGGAATAGCCTTTTGCAATTTTAACTCCATCTCTTCTGGCGTCTTTGCAATACCTAGTTTTAGTCGATTTGATACACGAAAGACATGAGTATCTACCGCAATGGCTGGTGTACCAAACAGTACTGATACTACCACATTCGCTGTCTTGCGACCTACACCAGGCAATTCAACGAGTTGATCAAACTCACGAGGTACCTCTCCATGATATTGGTCAACTAAAATCTGGCATGTAGCAATCAAGTTTTTAGCCTTCGATTTATAAAGACCACAATCCTTAATAAGAGTTTCTAGCTTAGTGACGCCAATAGCCAACATCTTAGCTGGATGATTTAATTCAGGGAACAATCGTTTAGTTACGATATTTACCCGTTCATCCGTACATTGAGCGGACAAAACAACAGCTACTAATAATTCAAATTCATTTGTATACTCAAGGGCAGGTTTTGCATCAAAATAATGCTCTTGCAATAATTTCAATTGCTCTGCCTTTATTGCTTTTGTTACACGCATATAGCTCTCCTTTCTCACTTGTGAAAGTACAGACGCGTACAACTTATATCTTACCATACGTATTCATTTTGTTCTATGTTATAATAAATGATATTATTCTAATATAGAATACAGGAGGTCAATATGAGTAACATTAACGATACATTAAAACGCATAAATGAACTAGCAGCAAAGAAAAAATCCGGTCAAGAATTGACGCCAGAGGAATTAGCAGAAAAAAAAGAACTTTATGAAATTTACTTAAGCTTCATTCGAGGCCAAATCACAGATACATTGGATCGTGTTGAATTCGTAGATCCTGAAACAGGTGAACGAACAGCTCCTAAACAAGCGCTCGAAAACTTGGCTAAACAAGCTGACAAAGACATAAAAGAACATAAAGATATTCACTAATATAAGAAAAAGCCACTTGATACGAGTATCAAGTGGCTTTTTGTATAAGTTTTAATTATCTATTATAATTTGCCGAGTCGTTTCATAACATTATAAATTTTTTCAGCTAGTCCTGTCATTTGGAATTTAGGAATACCACAGGCAGCCACACGAATACCCTTAGCTAAAGCAATAACATAAACATGTTCTTTTCTTCAATTCTTCGCAGATAGCATTAGCAGAATCTGTAGGAATTGTAATGAAGAAACCACCGCGGTAAGGCAACATAGGAAGGCCTACTTGTGCGGCTTCTTCTTTGAAGATGTCAGCACGATCGCGAATCAATTGGTAATAGCTATTACGCTCCTCTTCATAGGTTTTAAATTTAACAGGATCTGCCACAATATTTGCCATTGTACGCATTGCAGGACGACAAATATTAGACCATGTTGCACGGCTAGTATTTTTGTTGATTTCTAAGAATTCATCAGCGATTTCTTCGTCATCAGAAATACCAATCATAGCACCTACACGTTGACCGTACATAGTAAAGCCTTTAGACAAGCTATAGCACACACATGTAAGGATAGCTTTTGGCAAGTGACCAAATTTGCTAAAGAATCCACGTACTTCCTCTCTATCACCAGAGAAGTCAAGATACGCCACATCAATACCAATGATGACATTATTACGACCAATCGCAACAAGTTCTTTCAAGAAAGTAAGGATGGAGTCCCAATCTTTGTCTTCAATAGAGTAACCAGTTGGGTTATTACCAGGTGTGTTAAACAAGATTACTACATTTGTTTGTCTTGCTGCTAATTCGTTTACACGATTTTTGAATGCTTCGTGATTAAAGTTATTTTGCTCATCAAATAAAGAGTACGTTACAAGTGTACGACCAATGTCGCTACAAATTACTTTATAAGCACCCCAGTACCAGTCAGCAGTTAACACTTCATCACCAGGCTCAGTATAGTTATGAATTAAGTGATGGATACCGCCAGTGCCACCAGCTGTAGCGATGCTACGGATGTGACCTTCTGGACGAGAATTACCAAAACATTCTTTCTCAGCAGCTGCTAAAAACTCTGGAACACCTGCAATTGGAGCATAACCAATATGTTCAGTGTCAGAAAGACCCAAATATTCTTCTTTAACGGTTTTGAGGAAAACTAATTTGCCATCTTCATCATGAATAGCACCTAAAGTACCGTTTACAACGTTCTCGCGACCATTTTCTTTAGCATCAGCTAATGCTTGTCCAGCAGTAACAAAGATCACGTCTTTTAATTTTTTCCCTTTTGCATGCTTTGCAGCAACACTTGTCATAACTTACACCATCCTATCTTAAATGAATATTACACATTTATAATACCTAAACTTATTTAATTATACAACGTGTATTCAGAAAATATATTGTATACATAAGAAATTTTACTAATCACATTCAATTTAATCATTAATCTAGCTTTGTATAGAATATATCAAATATCCTATACAAAGGATTCAAAATTAATAATATACAAAAAACAGTAAATTTATAACAAAAAAGGACCACTCATAAGAGTGGTCCCCCAGTTCCTTAGAAGGAGTAGCCTACACCAGCGTGTAAACCTTTTGCAGTTTTATCGTTGCTATCTACGCTATATTTATCATAGCCATAGTATAGATTTAAATCGATATCAGGGCGTACTTCGTATTGAGCACCTACTTGGTAAGTTTGCTTAATATCGTTACCCCAACCAGCTTTAGCAAAGCCGTTTACTTTATCTGTCAAAGGTACATGACCGATAACACCAGCTTGGAAGCCTAGTTCAGTGTCATTTGTACGAATTGCAGTACCTGCACCATAAATGTTTACGTTTGGATGCACTTTGTAAACTAATGCTAATTGATGATCTTTGATATCACCATTTTTTGCATTTACTTTATCGTAAGAATATTGTACTGCCGTTTTATCGGAAAGATCATGTTGCAAAGAAACACCGAAACCATCGTTGCTATGACCGCCACCTTTGGATACATGTTGTTTAAATGCATAATCAGCTTGTACCTTAGTGGAACCATCGCTAATTTTTGTTACAGGTGCTGCAGCAAATGCGCTACCTGCTACAACTGTTGCTGCTAGAGTTAATAATACTAATTTCTTCATTTGTACCTCCTATACACATACCTACTAGTATGTCTTACTAAGTTACTATTTACAGATGTTATAGTTATACACTCTATAAATTAGCGTTTCATGAATACAGGGATATCAGGGATACCACTGTTAGAATTTGTAGTGGATGCTGGACGAGATGTAGTCGTTGTTTTACCGAATTCTGGTACACTTTTTGCACTAGAATTGAAGCCAGTTGCAACAACTGTAATTTGTACTTTATCGCCCAAGCTTTCATCGATAACAGAACCGAAGATGATATTAGCATCAGGATCTGCTGCTTCAGAAATAATTTCAGCTGCTTCATTAACTTCAAAGATGCTCAAATCGGAGCTACCAGAAATGTTAAGCAAAATGCCTTTTGCACCATCGATAGAAGTTTCCAACAATGGGCTGTTAATAGCCATTTTTAGCAGCGTCAACAGCGCGGTTTTCACCTTCGCCAACGCCAATCCCCATCAATGCTTCGCCTTGTTCTGTCATGATAGTTTTAACGTCAGCAAAGTCAAGGTTAATCAAACCAGGAATTTGAATCAAGTCGGAAATACCTTTAATACCTTGGCGAAGAACATCATCTGCTTTACTGAATGCATCAGTAATAGTACATTTTTTATCAACAACTTGTAGTAGTTTGTCATTAGGGATAACGATAATTGTATCGACTTTTTGAGTCAAGAACTCAATACCTTTTTCTGCGGCAGCACGACGGCGTTTACCTTCGAACGCGAAAGGTTTAGTTACTACGCCTACAGTTAACGCACCAACTTCTTTAGCACATTCTGCAACGATTGGAGCAGCACCAGTACCAGTACCACCACCCATACCTGCAGTTACGAATACCATGTCAGCACCTTCAAGAGCTTTGATGATTTCTTCGCGACTTTCTTGAGCAGCTTCTTCACCAACTTGTGGATTAGCACCCGCGCCAAGACCTTTAGTTACTTTTTCACCAATTTGAATTGTTACATCTGCTTTAGACAATTCAAGCACTTGGTTTTCCGTATTAACTGCTAAGAATTGAACACCTTTAATTTGGTTATCTACCATGCGATTAACAGCGTTGTTACCACCGCCACCAACACCGATAACTTTAATATTTGCAAAATCAGACATTGAACTTCCTCCTCTTATCGTTATTTATCGTATCAATATACGTCCCAATGTATCGATTTATATACTGACTATCTTATAACAATTACATTTATTTTACACTAAAATTTGAAAACTTTCCACTATATAGAATGTGATTTATTAGAACCGCTTAGTCATAATAATCTTGCGTATAGCACCTACATTAATAAATACTCGCAACCCAAACCCAATGAGAGCTACATAATATAGATTAATACCAATTAGGTCGCCTACATATACAAGAATAACAGCTAAAACTACATTTGAAAAGAACCCAATCACAAAATTACTAAGATCAAAAATTCGTTCCAAGGCAGCTCGACTACCGCCAAACACTGCATCCAACGCTGCCAGAACCGCTACAGATGTATAGTTCGCATAACTGATAGGAATATGAAGTGGTGCTATCCAACCTAATGTAGCCCCTACAATGAGCCCAGCGATGGCAAAGATATAAATATTCATTCTTTACCTCCTAACTCATTAGGCTTCATATGTTCTTCTCGGAATGTTCCTGTAAAAGCTGGAATAGCTATCTCATTCTCTTCCTTGATAGTTACTTTAATCCCCCAATGTTTAAGCGAATCGACTACGCCACCACGCATAGTAAGCGCAGAGTTTAACGTTTTAGGATCACCAATAGCTTTTACAACGAAGGGAGCCCCAAAGACTTTCCCATTAACTGTAATAGTAGGACCGGAACAACGTATTTCTGATGTACCAATCAACCGTTGATCATTAATAGCTATCGCCTCAGCCCCACCAGCGCGTAACTCATTAACGATACGTAAAATATCTTCATCATGAATTACAAACAAGTTAGGATTTTCACCACTTTGAATTGGTTTTAAACTATCTTCGATCAACACGCTAACTCCAGAACCTTTAACATTTGTTAAGGCCGCTCTCATCATGAGCTGTTCATCAACTTTAACGTCTGTAGTAGTACCATTTTGTTTAAGCGTTTCTATTTGCTTCAATAAAGCATCCCGCTCGCTTTGGGCTTCACGTAGTTGAACGGCTAAATCACCAGCCCGTTGCAAGCGAATGTTTTCTTCTATATTATCTTGTGTCATCTTATATTGAGTTACAACCATGAACCCTAATATACAACTGACTAAGGCTATTGCCCACCGTTCGTGTCTCACGACAATCATCTACCTTTTATCTTCAACATGACCTTGTTTATCTTGTTTTGTATCATCTTTCTTAGTAGATGAAGTTTCCGTAGTCGGTGCCCCATTTTGATGTTTCTTTCCTTCAGGAATTACATCAGTCTTAATGTACGGTGATGAAATATTAACATCTATATACTGTACATTACCATGAGTTTTCTTAATATCTTGTAACATCGACTGTGTTAGCTCTGCCTTTTTAGGTAAGTCTTTACCATCACCTAAGCGAATCTGTACACCAGATACGGTATAAGCCATAATCGCATCAGGATCACCAATATTGACCTCTGCAATATTCTTGAACGTATTTTCATCAAGAGAATTCAAATACTCAAGAGCCGCTAGAATCGGCTTATCTACAACTGTATCGCCTAATAAAATATTTCCAGCTTTCACACCAGAAATCATTGGTACAGATGTGTCTTGTATAGCTGGTTCTGATGCGATAACTTGACCTTTACTATCAATAGTTAAGTATCCGAACTGGGCCGGTACTACAGCAACGGCCTTACGTTCTACAATGTGAACCTCCATAGTCAGTGGCAATTGATATCGTATTTGGGCCTCTTCAACCCGTAAATCCTTTGCCAATCTAGATTTCAATTTTTCTGTACTAATTTGCAAAATATTGACAGGTTCATGTATATCACCTGCCACCATTACATCTTGTACAGTTACCTTATCCGAACCCGTAATCTTTAAGGATCCAAAAGGAATAGGTAGTGTAAACAACCCCACCAACACGAGAGTAACTGCACCACCGATTTTTAACACTCGTTTTCTAAATACAGCCCGTTCGTCTCGAACAGGTGTAGAAGACTGCATCTCCCCAGAGCTGGATGGATGGTTCTGCTTATCATCCATAGATAACTCCTTCTGTTCTATTTAGCCTTTAAAATTTCCCTATACTAGCTGTTAATAGAATTTTTTCACATAATGTAGGGAAATCGATTCCCATTTCATTAGCTGCTTTTGGTACTAAAGACGTTGCCGTCATACCAGGAACAGTATTGTACTCAAGAACATACATTTTATCTGCATGATCTGTCATAATATCTACACGAATAACCCCACTACCTTGCACCTCGCGATACACAAGTTCCCCAATGCGTTGCATTTCAGCAGTCATTTCGTCGCTAATAGGTGCTGGTACCAAGTATTCTGTAGCACCTACAGTGTATTTGCTCTTGTAGTCATATTCGCCAGAATGTGGACGAATTTCAATGACTGACAATGCTTTACCATCCAAAACAGCCACCGTAAACTCGCGACCATCAAGGAATTGTTCTACTACGAGAATTGGATCATATTTAAGAGCCTCTGTTACTGCTGCTTCTAATTGTGATTCCTCACGAACAATTGTAACGCCAATGCTGGAGCCTTGCGTAGCAGACTTAACAACTACAGGAATAGTAAATTCTTTACGAATATGATCGATAATTGCCTCTGCAGCTTCAAGATTACCATTATAGGATTCAGATCTTGCAGTTGGAATATTAGCGCCTTTAAATACGTCTTTACTTACTTTTTTATTCATGCCCACAGCATGAGCCATGATGCCGGAGCCAGTATATGGGATTTCTGCCATTTCTAAAAGGCCTTGCAAAGCACCATCTTCACCATAGCGACCATGAATAGCATTAAATACGACTTCACCGCCTAAGGAATCGATATCTTTCAATACTGTACGAGGATTAAGTTCTAATGTTTGAGCCTTATACCCTTTGCTCACAAGTGCTTCTGCAATAGCAGCGCCTGTGCGACGAGATACTTCAGCTTCTTCGGAAGGACCACCCATCAATACGATTATTTGTTTATCTTTCATTGTAAGCCTTCCTCCAATATCGCTAATAATTTTGGGCCATATTGATTGATAGAACCAGCGCCCATTGTAATAACCAAGTCATTTGGTCTTACTACTTTTGCCAATACTTCAGGTAAATCATCAACAGATGGTACATAATTTACGTCTTGACCGGTAGCCTTTTTGATGGCATTTGGAATCGTAGTCCCATCAATACCAGGGATTGGATCTTCACCTGAACTATAAATGTCTGTCATGTACACTTCATCAGCGCTTGTGAAAGCAGTAGCAAACTCATCCTTCAACAAACTTGTGCGAGTAAAGCGATGTGGCTGGAATACACAGATGACACGATGTTTCTCAAGTTCTTTTGCTGCTTTCAAAGTAGCTTTAATTTCTGTAGGATGATGAGCATAATCATCTACAACCCACACGCCAGCTACATGACCTTTCGTTTCAAAACGGCGTTTTGCGCCTATAAATTTGCCTAAGCCTTTGGTAATAACACGTGCTTCTACGCCACAACAATCATGAGCCACAATAAATGCCGCTAAAGAATTCAATACGTTGTGGTCACCAGGTACACGCAAACGAACGCGCTCAATATTAATACCTTTATGATATATATCGTATACCAACGTAGAATCTACATAATGAATATTTTTAGCTACATAATCATTACTATCATCTAAGCCATAAGTAATAAAGTTGCGTTTTACGCGATTCATAACATAGCGAATACTTTCATTGTCGCCACATACGATGGCCTTGCCATTTTCTGGAAGTGTTTCTACAAACTCACAGAATGCATTAAGCAAATTATCCATCGTTTTGTAGTGATCCATATGATCATCTTCAATATTAGTAATAACGATAGTATGTGGGCGCAACTTCAAGAAAGACCCGTCACTTTCATCCGCCTCTACAACGGAGAAGTGGCCTTTACCAAGACAGCTGCTGCCTTTAAGGTAATCTACTTCACCACCGATAATTACTGTAGGATCTGCATCGGCTTCTACTAAAATTTGACCAATCATTGATGTAGTAGATGTTTTACCATGTGCCCTGCTACTGCGATGCCATCCGTTACGTCTAACACAGCTTTTACAATATCAGAGCGATGTAAAATAGTAATACCTTGTTCTTTAGCGGCAACGATTTCAGGATTATCCTCACGAATCGCTGTAGAACGAACTACAGCATCTACACCATTTACATATTCTTTATTATGACCAATATGAACCGTAGCACCCATTTCTCTAAACTTAGAAATAACTGCAGATTCAGCTACATCTGAACCAGATACGTCATAACCTTTTTGAATTAAAATATTCGCTATAGCACGCATGCCAGATCCACCGATACCAATGAGGTGAATCTTGTGAATACCGTCTAACATAAAACCTCTCCTTGTTACTTTGCAATAGATAATGCAAGTTTTGCAATATCATGAGCTGCATTTGGTTTGCCCAACTGCAATGCTCGTTCTCCCATTTGTGCCAACAAATCACGGTTGTCCATAAACATCTCAATTTCACCTATTAAGTCCTGAGCACTCAACATTTTATCAACGATCATGTGAGCCGCCCCTTCTTGCACAAAGATACGCGCATTATAGGTTTGATGGTCTTCCGCTGCATATGGATACGGCACCAATACAGATGGAATACCACGAACTGCTAATTCAGCAAGACCTATGGCACCAGATCTAAACACAGCTAAATCAGCGGCAGCTAAAGCCTTCGGCATATCATGTAAATACGGCAAAATTAAAGATGATTGACCCAAGCCTTCCCCATCGGTAATACCCAATTGAGATAGTACAGATTCATACTTCCACTGCCTGTAATATGGATTAATTTAATCCCTTCTTTACCTTGGAAATGCTTATGTACATCAATCATGGCATTATTGATGGTTCGCGCCCCCCGAGAACCACCTGCTATGAGGACTGTGAAAGTATCATCACTTAAGTTAGAATAATGGCGTCCCGCTGTTCTTGAGTCAACTAACACCTCAGGACGAACTGGATTACCAGTATACACTACGCGTTTTGCTTTAGAAAAAGATGCTGCTGCATCCTTATAGCCCATCGCTACAACATCAACAAAACGGCTCAAAATTTTATTAGTAATGCCTGCAATGACATTCTGCTCTTGGATTAAGGTTGGAATGTTATGTAATGCAGCGGCCATGAGAATAGGACCACATACATAACCACCCGTACCAATTACCACATCAGGTCTAAATTTACAAATAATAGCATTAGCTTTAACTATGCCTAACGCAGTTTTACCTAATGTGACTACTGTACCCAATGATAATTGACGTTGCAAACCTTGTACGGGAATCGTAGTAAACTCAATCCCCTCTTTAGGAACTAATGTAGCTTCTAAGCCTTGCTTTGTCCCTACATATAAAACCTTTGCATCAGGGTGTTGTTTCATGATTTCCTTATATATAGTTATTGCTGGATATATATGTCCACCAGTGCCACCACCAGAAATAATGATTTTTTTCATTAATGGTGTCCCCCTTCTTGCAACATCTGAACACAAGCTTTAAAGTCGTCACCACGTTCTTCGAAACAACTGTACCAGTCAAAGCTTGCACAAGCTGGAGATAGTAATACAATATCACCAGACTCAGCTAATTTATAACCTTGTTCTACAGCGTCTTTCATAGATAAAGCGCGGTAAATAGGTTCTACACCAGCCTCTTTGCAGCCGCTTCAAATCGTTCTGCTGCTTCCCCATAAAATGACAGCTTTTGTATTTTCTTTAACAAGCTGCATAAACTCTTCTAAAGGTGTCATTTTATCATGACCACCAGCCAGCAGAATAACTGGTTTATCAAAAGATTCCAAAGCTTTAACTACAGAATCAACATTGGTCGCCTTAGAGTCATTATAGAATGTAATCCCATCGATTGTTTTAACCCGTTCCAACCGATGTTCTACACCGTGAAATTCGCTAATAATGCGATGGATTTCCACTACAGGTACACCTAACGCATAGGTTAAAGCAATAACCGTTAAGATATTTTCGATATTATGACTACCTGGATATGAATATCTTCATCGCCAATAACAGCTGTCGCTACGCCGTTCTTTACTACATAACACTGACCATTAGCATAATATGCTCCATTCTCAACAGTTTGTTTTTGACTAATTTGTAGAATGTGACTAGGCGCACGATGCTCCATATCAGCCACTACAGAATCATCAATGTTGAGAACTAAGTAATCTGATTTCAATTGGTTTTCAAAGATCCGTTCCTTAGCTGCAATATAGTTTTCCATCGTCTTATGACGCGCTAAATGATCTGGCGTAATATTGAGCATAATAGCCCCAATAGGTCTAAAATGCTTAATTGTCTCTAATTGATAGCTAGATAGCTCGGCTACTAAAAAACCACCTGCTGGCATCGAATAGGCCACTTCACTAAGAGAGTCACCAATGTTCCCACCAACGCGAACTGGCTTGCCAGAACCTTCTAGCACTTTAGTTAATAAGGTTGTAGTCGTAGTCTTACCATTTGTACCAGTAACAGCTACGATAGGTGATTTAGATACTTCGTAAGCTAACTCTACTTCGCTAACCACATCAATGCCGCGAGCTTGAGCTGCTTTTACAATGGGAATATCTAAAGAAATACCTGGAGAAATAACAATGCGACCCACGCCATCTAGCAAGGATTCATCTTGACGACCTGTAATAATTTCTACCCCAGCAGAAACTAAACGTCCTTCCTCCGTAGCAGGCAACGTTACAGGCTTATAATCATTTAATACAACATGAGCACCCACTTGGGCTAATACCCAGGATGCGCCTATACCGCTGGCACCAGCGCCAAGTACAAGTATATGTTTATCTCCGTATTCCATCTGTTTCACCTAAATTATCTACAAAATAATGTATTCCTATCCTATAAGCATACCATTATTTACGGGTTCCGTTAAGTATTATCTTATAAAGTTATGGTCGCTAATACTACACCAATAACGGCTAATACAGCACCAGCAAACCAGAAGCGGTTAACTACGGTTTGTTCTGCCCATCCAGACAATTCGAAATGATGATGAATAGGGCTCATTTTAAATACACGTACACCGCGTGTCTTAAAGGAAATAACTTGGATAATAACAGATAATGCTTCCATAACAAAAATGCCACCGATCACTACAAGTAACAATTCTGTTTTAGTTAAAATAGCCATGCCTGCAAAGGCACCACCTAAAGCCAAAGAGCCTGTATCACCCATGAATACTTTAGCTGGATTTACATTATATACCAAGAAGCCAAGGCATACAGCAGCTACAATAGCACCAAAGTAAGCAACGCTTTCAGCGCCGATAGAATTCGTCATAGATGCAGCCATAAGACCAATAACGGAGAAGGCAATCGCCGCCACTGCGGATGTACCGCTTGCAAGACCATCAAGGCCATCGGTAAGATTTACAGCATTTGTAGCACCTACGATAATTAAGAACGCCAATACATAATAACCCCAACCTAATTGAAGTTGTACATCTGCTACAGGAATCCACAATGTGGTAGGAACAACCATAATTTCAGTAATGCAGTAACAGAATACAGCTGCCAAAATAAATTGGCCCAATAATTTTTGCTTTGCTGTTAAACCAAGATTACGTTTTTTAACGGCTTTTACAAAATCGTCAAAGAAACCTAATAAACTATGACCTAATGTTAGGAATAATAACATCCCTGTGCCTACATTCCAAGGTGCAAAAATAGCGACACCAAGAACTAAAGCAATCATCATGAAAGCACCACCCATTGTCGGTGTACCAGCTTTTGCTTGATGGCTTTCAGGACCTTCTTCACGAATACTTTGTTGTGCGTGCAAAGAACGCAACATAGGAATACCGATTTTACCTAGCACGACTGTAATGATAAAGGTCACTACAAAGGCTAACAGAATATGATATATCATATGAATCCTCTACTTATTAATAAACAGGACGGCTAGATACAACTAGCCGTTATCTTTTATTCTCGATCTTTTAATTCTTCAACAACGCGCTCCATTCGCAAACCACGGGAACCTTTTACAAGGATAACATCCCCTTTTTCACGAATATCGCTATAGGCATTGGCCATTTCTAAATGGCTATTACAACGGAATGTAGTTAATCCTGCTTTTTTTGCTTCTTTAGCTATAAAAGCAGCTGCATCACCGAAGGTGAATACTACACTATAACCCTCTTCAGCCAATAATTGACCGATTTCACGATGTGCATCCTCAGAGAAATCGCCAAGTTCAAGCATATCTCCAAGCATAGCAATCTTACGTTTTCCTTCTAATTGCCCCAAAGCTTTAATTGCTTCAGCCATAGAGGAAGGATTTGCATTATATGCGTCATTCAAGATAACGATATCTTCAAATGGTACGATTTCTTGGCGCATAGGAGTGCCTGTAAATTCGCTTAAGCCTTTACGAATTGTATTGGATTTAATCCCCAACACACGGCCTGCTACGATGGCTGCCAATGCATCATAAACATTGTGTTCACCAATCATAGGCAAGAAAATATCAAAAACTTCATCATAACACTTACAAGTGAACTTGATACCGTCTTTTATAGCGCAAATGACTGCCAATACATGTAGCATTACGTTCAATGCCATAGGTAATAGTTTTACCTTTAGCCAGGCTATCCATAGCCTTAACATATGGATCATCTTCATTGAGAATCGCCACACTATTTTCTGGTAAGCAACGAATTAACTCACCCTTTGCTTCTGCAATGGCTTCACGAGATCCTAATAGCTCGATATGGCTCGTACCAACATTCGTAATAATACCCATAGTTGGTTCAGCGATTAATGCGAGCTCTTCAATTTGACCAAGACCACGCATCCCCATTTCTACTACACAAGCTTCATGTTCTGCAGTTAAACGCAACAATGTTTTTGGCAAGCCAATTTCATTATTAAAGTTTTTCTCTGTTTTTAAAACGTTAAATTCTGTACCTAGTACAGCTGCTACCATTTCCTTTGTCGTAGTTTTACCAGAGGAACCAGTAATAGCTACTACAGGAATATCGAAACGGCGACGATGATAACGTGCCAAGTTTTGGTATGCTACCAAGGTATTTTCTACCTCAATACAAACAATACCTTCTACGGCACGACCTTTTTCTACAATAGCACCTGTAGCACCCTTTTCAATGGCCGTATTGATAAAATCATGACCATCAAAGGTATCGCCTTTTAAGGCTACAAATAAAAATCCTGATTCAATAGTTCTTGTATCAGTAGACACATCTAAAAACTTAATATTGTCGGTATGTGCACTCGTCCCCGCAGTGGCTTCAACCACTTGAGACAATGTAAATTCTGCCATATTAGATCTCCTTGAGGGCTGCTCGCGCCTCTTCACGATCATCGAAATGAATCGTTTTATCCTTTAAGATTTGGTAATCCTCATGCCCCTTACCTGCAATCAGTACAATATCCCCAGGTTTTGCATTTTGTATTGCATGTTGAATCGCTTCCCGACGATCAACAATAACTTCATAATGAGAGCCTTCACGAAGGCCTTCTTTAACGCCTGCTTCCACATCTTTAACAATTTGTACAGGATCTTCTGTACGTGGATTATCAGATGTAACGTACACCACATCACCATATTGTGCAGCAATGCGGCCCATAATAGGACGTTTAGTAGCGTCTCGGTCACCACCACAGCCAAAGACTACGATAATACGATTTTCTTGAATAGCCTTTGCTGTTTGTAAAATATTTTCTAACCCATCCGGTGTATGTGCATAGTCTACAACAACAGCAAATGGTTGCCCTTCTTCGATTAACTCAAAGCGACCAGGTACAGCACTAAATGTTTTTAATGCTTTATCGATATCTTCCATGGAGATACCTTCTAACAAACAAGCACCGATAGCTGCTAATGTGTTATACACATTAAATAGACCTGTTGTATTCATAGCCACCGTATAGTCATGACCATCATAAGATACAGTATAACGACTAAATTTAGGCGTCATATCAACATCGTGAGCATTCAAAGTGCCGTTCCCATCAATACTATAGGTAATGATAGGTGCTTTAGTTTTTTCAACAACCCGATGACCATAGGCGTCATCGATATTGATAATAGCGCCCTTACCAGATTTAGTTTGGTCAGGTTCACGTACTTGTTCAAATAATTTACATTTAGCTTCCAAATAGTTCTCAAAGGTTTTGTGGAAGTCTAAATGATCCTGCGTCAAATTAGTAAATACTGCTGTATCATATTCAACACCAGATACGCGACCTAGCGCTAAAGCATGAGAAGAAACCTCCATTACACAATGTGTAACACCTTCCTCTACCATTTGATGAAGAATATGTTGCAAATCTACTACATCAGGTGTCGTATTATGAATTGGATACGAAGTATCACCAATCATAATATGAACAGTGCCAATAACACCTACTTTATAACCTTGGGCTTTTAAAATATGACGAATCATATGGCTCGTTGTTGTTTTACCATTCGTACCAGTAACGCCAATCATGCGCATGGAATTTGCTGGATAGTCGAAGAAATATGGCACACAAGCCATCATAGCAGTGCGCGTATCTTCAACAGTGATAACACAAATATCACCACTAACCTCCACTGGCTTAGACACAAGTACAGCTACTGCACCTGCTTCGATAGCTTTATTTACATAGTTATGACCATCTACAGTAGCACCATCTAAAGCAATAAATAAACTACCGGCTTTAACAGCACGAGAGTCCGCTGTAATATCTAAAATTTCAACAGCTGCATTACCTGTTACTTGCGGCGCTTGCAAGGTTTTTCACTATATCTTGTAATTGTTTCATATACAATCTCCTTTTACGCAAAGGAAAGCGCCCAATACGAGCTGCTTTGCCTGCTAGTCTATAATTTGCTGTTTCTCTTGCACATTACGTTCAGTAACAGCGCTTTTTGTGCTATAAACAAAAGAATCAGGCAAAACCATCCCTAGTTGTTCTTCTGCGATCTGTTGGATACGAACAGGAGACTTCAAGGAAGCTACCTCTACATCCAATGCATCGTTATCTTTTGTTAATTGTACTACAGCTTGCTGTGTTTTAACTACCTCGTAGCCTAATTTTGTGCTGTATGCATTCATAACCATCATGATAAGCAAAAATGCAACTAATGCGGCAATACCATATACAACTTGCCACATCATAGGGCTCAAATCTAGAGCCACATTTGCACTACGTTTTCTCCCTTGTGTAGTGACCAACACATCGCCTTTACTTGGCCCACAACAGCCTCTCGCTAACATAAACACTAACCCCTTCCAATTCTACAACTTGATACGCGTAACTTCGCGCTTCTAGCCCTCGGATTAACCTCAATCTCCCCTGCACTTGGCTCTATAGCCTTATTCTTTGCCTTCACAACTGCTTTATGATTACATACACACATCGGCAATTCTGGAGGACATATACATGCTGTACTTAACTCTTTAAAAGTTTGCTTTGTAATTCGATCTTCCAAGGAGTGGAATGTAATAACTCCAATATTCCCTTTGGTTTTAACATCGATACAGCATCTACAAAACTATCATGCAAGATAGCTAATTCTCTATTTACTTCAATGCGAATGGCTTGGAACGTCCGTTTCGCCGGATGTTCCATCTTGACGCGCCTTCGCAGGTATTGCTTGCTTAATAATTCTAACTAACTCACCAGTAGTGGTAATTCGATTTTCTTGACGCGCATTAACGATAAATTCAGCAATGCGCTTAGCCCATCGTTCTTCCCCATAATCGCGAATGATTTGTAGCAATTGTTCAGCATCGTACTCATTGACAATTTCCTCTGCTGTAAGTGGTGCCTCTTTATCCATACGCATATCAAGAGGTCCATCATTCATATATGAAAACCACGTTCTGGTGTATCTAATTGATAACTTGATACGCCAAGATCAAAGATAAAACCATCTACTTCATAGATGCCCTCATTTTGAAGGGCTTCCTTTAAGTTAGAAAAGTTTGTCGGTATCGTTAACACCTGACACTTTAAATCAGATAGACGCTGTCGAGCTACGCTCAATGCATCTTCATCTTGATCTAAACCGATAATCATGCCTTCTGGGTCAAGCATTTCGCCCACTGCGTGCGCATGTCCTGCCCACCAAGAGTACAGTCCACATAAATGCCTTTTGGATTAGTTACGACGGAGTCCACCGTTTCGCGTAAAAGTACGCTGGTATGATTTAATTCCATCATAGCCTCCTATAACATAATCCCTTCAAGCCCTTCGACTAATTCTTCCATACTTTCAGCCACTTGATCATCATAGTAATCATATTTTTCGCGGCTCCAAATTTCAACGTGATCCCCAGCACCGACAATAACGGCCTGTTTATCAAGGCTTGCATATTCACGTAGTGGTACAGGAATGAGGACACGACCTTGTTTATCATACTCAAGCTCAGCAGCACTACCAAAAACAAAACGTTTTAAGGCCCGTACGCTAGCTTTAGTGGAGGATTGTGATTGTAAAGCTGTAGAAATTTTCTTCCACGCTTCTTCAGTGTAAATAGCTAAGCAGTTATCTAGGCCCTTAGTAACAATGCATACTTCACCTAGTTGTTCACGTATTTTCGCGGGTATAATCATCCGCCCTTTTGTATCAATGGTGTGATTATATTCTCCCATGAACATACGTATCACCGCCCTTTACTATTCCTTATCCACCACTATATGGTAAATTCTACCACAATTCCCCACCATTCACAATAAAAAATCTATTTTTATCCCACTTTTTTATATTTTTCTTTCATAATCTCTATTTTTCTCGTTTTTTCTTCGATACATATGTTCGAAAATAAATAATAATTGGATCATAAAAACCACTATCTACCACAAAGAGGATTTATTTAGTTCTATCTGTATCTAATCCCCACTACAAGATATCTATCCACTCCATTACACCAAAATAAAAAGATATATATGAAGATAATCACCACATATCCACACAAAAAGAAAACCGCGTAGCATTTCTGCTACGCGGTTTCTATACCTACGATAGATTATTATGTAACCCATCGGTTGGGAGGCATATTATTTAGTTGTTTTTACAGCTGCTTTTGGAGCTTGTTGTGGTTGTTGTGCAATCACTTTATCAAGAAGTTCACGAATTTCTTTGTTTTGTGCTTGCAAATCAGCCACTTTGTCTTCAAGAACTTTTACAGTTGCAGGAGATGCTTTAGGAGCTGTAGGAGCATTACCAATACCGATTGTTACACCAGCATTTGCCATTACGCTATGGTCACCACCATAAGCTGCACCAGCATGGATTAATAAATCAGGATTTGCATAATGAGCTACACCCAACGCAGTAGATGTTTTACCTTTGTAAGTACCAACAGCGGCCATAATTTGAGCTTTTTGACCTTCATGGTATTCGATAGGTTTCAATGCTGCCAAAGCTGCTGCATTAGCACCTACAACTTTAACATCACGTTCTACGCTGCTAATGCGGCGAGAGTTTTCTGCGATTTGTGCATCATGTTGTACAAGTGTTGCATGATCTTGTAATGCAATGTTAGAAGCTTTCAAGCTGTAATTTGCAGCTTCTGCTAATGTACTGATATCTTGAGTATTTTTATTTACTTGTAAGCCCAATACATTAACTTTTTCATTATTTTCTAATGCAATAGCACCAATGTTTTTAGTTAATTTAACGTTTTCATCAACTTTAGTATTTACATTTGCAATTGCTGTTGCATTGTTAGAAATGTCTTCTGTATTTTTGTTTACTTGTAAACCTAATACACTAACTTTTTCATGATTTTCTAGTGCTAGAGTACCAACAGCTTTAGTTAATTGTGCATTTTCGTTAACTTGGTTAGCTACTGCAGTTACACGGTTATCTACCTTAGTGATATTTGTAACATTAGTATCTACTTTAGCATTTAGAGTGTTGATGTTTGTAGTATTTGTATTAACTTGGCTAGATACTTTGCTAATATTGCTTGTATTTGCATTAACTTGGTTAGTTACATTTGTAATATTAGTTGTATTTTGGTTAACAACATTATTAATATTAGCAATATTAGTTGTATTAGTATTAACTTGTTTAGATACATCGTTAATAACTTTACTATGTTCATCAACTTTGTTGATTACTTTTTGTACAGTTACATTAGTATTTTGAATTGCTTCAGCATTTTGCTTGATCGCTGCTTTGTTAATATTGATGTTTTCAGTATTATGTTTGATTGCTTCAGTATTAACAGAAACTTGGCTTTGAACATTTTTAATGCGTTCTTCGTTAGCATTTGCTTTTTGAGTATTAACATTAACTTGTTCTTTTACTTTGTTTACATCAGCGCTTACATTTTGTAAGTTCTTAATTGCTTCAGTATTTTTGCCAACTTGATCTTTCAAACCAGATACATCAGTTTTGATATTGTTGATTACAGTATTTTGATTATTAACTTTCACATCAATATCATTTACTTTGCTATCGATATTAGTTACTTTATTGTTAATATTAGTAACTTTGTTATCAATGTTTGTAACTTTAGCATCAATGTTATTCACATCGTTTTTAACGTTAGTAATGTTGTTGTTTACAATATTGATTTTTTGATCAACTTTAGCATTGATGTTTGTGATATCGGCTTTAACTACTGTCACATCAGCTTTAATATTGTTTACATTCTTTTCAACGTTAACAACATTAGCTTTAATGTTATTAATATTGGAAGTATTATTTTGAATGTTTACAGTATTAGCTTGGATATTGCTGTTTTGAGCGTTAATGTTTTGAGTAATATTTTCTACTTTTTGAGCTACATTAACGATTGTAGTATTGCCTTTACCAACTTGACCCTTCAAGGATTCAATTGCTTGAGAGTTAGCATCAACTTTACCAGTTAAGTTATTAATAGCTGTTGTATTAGATTCAATACGACCAGTATTAGCATTTACTTTAGCAGTTACATCTGTAATGTTAGCAGTGTTACCAGCAACTTGTTTGCTAATGTTTGCAATAGCTGTTGCATTGTGAGCAATGTTAGTTGTATTATTTGTAACTTGTTTGCTTACATTCGCAATAGCTGCAGTGTTATTAGCAATATTTGTAGTGTTAGACTCTACTTTATTGTTAATATTAGCTACATTTGCTTTGATGTCAGTAATAGACTTGCTATTATTAGCAATTGCATTTGCATTAGCTTCAACTTTAACATTTACTTCATTAACTTTGTTGTTGATAGTTTTATTGATTTCTGTGTTGTTATTAGCAATCTTAGCATCAATATTTTGGTCAACTTTGTTAATGATTGTTTTGTTATTTTCGTTGATTGCAGTTTCAATGTTTTTGTTAATAACAGTGTTGTTATTAGTAATTGCAGTGTTGATATCATTTCTAATTACTGTGTTGTTAGCTTCAATCTTAGCGTTGATTGTGTTTTCAACATTAGTAACTGTTGTACCAACTTGGCCCTTTAATGCTTTAATAGCATCTTCATTAGCGCTGATACGTGTAGAGTTATCTACAGTATTACCTTCTAAGTAATCTAAACGTTCATCATGACGATCTACACGTTTAGTAAGACCAGCTACATCACCTTTAACACCATCAATCTTAACATTTACATCACCAATCTTAGTATTGATTGTATTGTTGATTTGTTTGTTGTTTTCATTGATTTTTACATCGATGTTTTTATCAACTTTGTTAATGATTGTTGTGTTATTAGCAGTAATCTTAGCATCGATATTTTGATCTACTTTGTTAAGGATTGTAGTATTGTTAGCTTCAATCTTGTTATTGATAGTAGATTCGATGTTAGTGATAGTAGTACCAACTTTACCGTTCAATGCTTCGATAGCTTTTGTATTCTTGTCGATAGCAGCTTTGTTATTGCCAATGAATGTACGGTTTTCCATTGCAATTGTACCAGCTACATTGATGTCTTTTTCATTTTGGTCAACACGTTTAGTAAGACCATTCAAGTCACCTTTAATGCCGTCAACTCTAACATTTACATTGTTGATTGTATTGTTAATCGCTTTGTTGTTTTCAGCGATCTTAACATCTACAGATTTATCAACTTTGTTAATAATTGTTGTGTTATTTTCGTTGATTGCATTTTCAATGTTTTGGTTAATTACAGTGTTGTTAGCTTCAATCTTAGTATCGATATTTTTATTAATAGTTACATTATTTTCTGTAATCTTGTTATTAATAGTAGTTTCGATATTTTTAACTGTATTACCAACTTGACCTTTTAATTCATCAATAGCTTTTTTGTTATCGCCAATGAATTTACGGTTTTCGATAGCAATTGTACCAGCTACATTGATATCTTTTTCATTTTTGTCAACACGTTTAGTAAGACCATCCAAATCACCTTTAACACCATCAACTTTAACGTTTACGTTGTTAATTTCTGTAGTATTTTTAGCAATATTAGTTGTGTTATTAGTAATATTTGTAGTGTTTTCAGAGATACGTTTGCTATTATCAGCGATTGCTACTACATTAGCTTGAATGTTTGTAGCATTAGTAGCAATTTTAGTAGTATTATTTTCTACTTTACCATTGATATTAGTAATTTCTTTTTTAATATCGTTGATTACTGTAGAAGATTTACCTACTTGACCTTTTAATTCATCAATAGCTTTTGCATTAACATTGATATTTGTAGTGTTATTTGCAATAGCAGCTTTGTTATTTGCAATAGCAACTTTGTTATCGCCAATGAATTTACGGTTTTCAATTGCAATTGTACCAGCTACGTTGATGTCTTTTTCGTTTTGTTCTACACGTTTAGTAAGGCCAGCTACATCACCTTTAACACCTTCAACTTTAACATTTACGTTGTTGATAGCAGTTGTATTGTTAGCGATGTTAGTAGTGTTAGCATCTACTTTCACATTAGTTGCATCGATACGTTTGCTATTATTTACGATAGCCTTTGTATTAGCATCAACTTTAACGTTTACGTTGTTGATCGCAGTTGTATTGTTAGCAATATTAGTAGTGTTAGCATCTACTTTCACATTAGTTGCATCAATACGTTTGCTGTTGTCTACAATAGCTTTAGCATTAGCATCAACTTTAACATTTACGTTGTTAATTGCTGTAGCATTTTTAGCAATATTAGTTGTATTATTTGCAATATTTGTAGTATTGTTTTCTACTTTACCATTGATATTAGTAATTTGTTTCTTAATATCGTTAATAACTGTAGATGATTGACCTACTTGACCTTTTAACTCATCGATAGCTTTAGCATTGATGTTGATATTTTTAGTATTGTTTGCAATAGCAACTTTATTATCGCCAATGAATTTACGGTTTTCCATTGCAATTGTACCAACTACATTAATATCTTTTGCATTAGCTTTCACACCATCTTCAACTATAGAGATACGTGTGGAATGATCATTAATATTATCTTGTAAGTAGTCTAAACGTTGATCATGACGATCTACACGACCTTTAAGGCCATCTAAATCACCTTTAAGACCATTCAAATCACCTTTAACGCCATCAATCTTAACATTTACATCACCAATCTTAGTATTGATTGTATTGTTGATTTGTTTGTTATTTTCATTGATTTTTACATCGATATTTTTATCAACTTTGTTAAGAATAGTAGTGTTATTTGCATTGATTTTAGCGTCAATGTTTTGATCTACTTTATTAATGATTGTTGTGTTATTATTATTGATTTTTTGATCAATATTTTGGTTAATAACAGTGTTGTTAGCTTCAATCTTAGTATCGATATTTTTATTAATAGTTACATTATTTTCTGTAATCTTATTATTAATTGTAGTTTCGATATTTTTAATTGTAGTGCCAACTTGACCTTTTAATGCATCAATTGCTTTAGTGTTTTTATCAATAGCAGCTTTGTTATTGCCGATGAATTGACGATTTTCCAAAGCAATATTGCCAACTACATTGATGTCTTTTGCATTAGCTTTAACACCATCTTCTACTACAGTAATACGTGTAGAGTTATCTACAATATTATCATGTAAGTAGTCTAAACGTTGATCATGACGATCTACACGCCCTTTAAGGCCATCCAAATCACCTTTAACACCATCAATCTTAACATTCACATCACCAATTTTTTTGTTGATTGTATTGTTAATTTGTGTGTTATTTTCGTTGATTTTCACGTCAATGTTTTTATCAACTTTGTTAATGATTGTTGTGTTGTTAGCATTGATCTTAGCATCAATATTGTTATCTACTTTATTGATAATAGTAGTATTGTTAGCTTCAATCTTATTATCGATAGTTTTATTAATTACTGTATTGTTTTCGTTGATTTTATTAGTAATTGTATTTTCGATATTTGTGATTTGATTGCCAACATGACCTTTTAGCTCATCAATAGCTTTTTTGTTAGCACCAATAAGTGTACGGTTTTCAATAGCAATTGTGCCAGCTACATTGATGTCTTTTTCATTTTGAGCTACACGTTTAGTAAGACCATCTAAGTCGCCTTTAACACCATCAATTTTTACATTTACATTGTTGATATTATTATTGATTACTTTATTATTTTCAGTAATCTTAGCATCAATGTTTTGGTCTACTTTATTAATGATTGTTGTGTTATTATTATTGATTTTTTTATCAATATTTTGGTTAATAACAGTGTTGTTAGCCTCAATCTTAGTATCGATATTTTTATTAATTACTGTATTATTTTCATTGATCTTATTAGTAATTGTGTTTTCGATATTTGTGATTTGTGTGCCAACATGACCTTTCAAATCATTAATCGCTTTTTCATTGTTGGAAATACGAGCAGAGTTAGCATCGATGCGTTTACTATTATCTACAATGTTTGTAGTATTAGTTTTCACATTATCCTCAACTACGGAGATACGTGTGGAATGATCAGTAATATTATCTTGTAAGTAGTCTAAACGTTGGTCATGACGATCTACACGGTCTTTAAGGCCATTTAAATCACCTTTAACACCGTCAACTTTTACATTAACATTATTAATTGCAGTTGCATTTGCGTCCACTTTGCTATTGATATTAGCAATATTGTTTTTAATATCTTTAATATCTACTTGAACATTGCCGATGTTTTGGCCAACTTTACCTTTTAAATCAGCAATATCCTTAGTGTTGATATTTACTTGATTTTGAGTGTTTGATACATCAGTTTTGATAACTTTGTTATCTTTTTCAAGTGTTTGGATACGATCCTCATGATCAACTAAAACTTTACCTTGATTATCGACTTTAGTGTTTAATTCAGTAATTGCAGTCGCATTTTTATTGATATTTGTAGTGTTGTTAGTGATGTTTGTTGTATTAGCATCTACTTTAGCACTTAAATCAGTTACAGAATTATTAATCTTAGTAATATCAGCTTTAACAGCATTAATTTTATTATCAACGTTAGTATTTACTTGATTGATAATAGTTGTGTTGTTAGCTTCAATTTGAGTATTAATATTTTTGTTAACTTCATTAATAATATTTGTTTTGCTATCGTTGATTTTTACATCTACATTATTATTAACTTCATTGATAATCTTAGTGTTATTTTCACTAATTTTATTATCAATAGTTGTGTTAATATTATTGATTGTTGTACCAACTTTACCTTTCAAGTCTTCGATGGCTTTTTTATTTTCACCGATAGCTTTTTTGTTATCGACAATACCTTTGCGGTTTTCCATCGCAATAGTATTGTTGAAAGTAATGTTGTTAGTGTTTTCTTCAACTTTAGCAGTCAAATCAGCAATAGATTTACTATTATTATTAACGTTAACAGTTAAATTATTGATTGCTTGTTTGTTGTCGTTAACCTTAACATCAACATTGTTAATGTTATTATTCAACTCAGTCTTAACATTAGTAATATTGTTATTTAACTCAGTCTTCACATTGTTAATATTTGTTTTAATATCATTAATCTTAACATCTACATCTTTGTTCACATTGTTAATAATAGTAGTGTTATTATTTTCAATTTTTTGATCTACTTGATTAAGAATTGTAGTGTTATTGTTTTGTATTTCATTTTTAATATTTTGATTTACTTGATTAATAATATTAGTATTATTAGCTTCAATATGTTTTTTTACACTAGCATCAATGTTAGTATTTACATTATTAACAACATTATTTGTAATATTAGTGATTTTATTATCGATTTTTACATCAATATCATTGTTAATTTTAGTAAATTTAGCATCAATATTATTGTTAATATTTGTGATGTTTTGTTTAATATCAGTGATTTGAGTGCCAATATGACCTTTTAATCCTTCAATATCTTTGCTATTTTTATCAACTTTAGCATTAATTTTATTAATGTCAGTTTTTACACTCTCAACCTTATTATTAACAGTATTAATATTAGTAGTATTGATATCTACCTTTTTATTTACAACGTTAATGTTATGTGTATTTTTCTTAACATTTTCAACATCAGTAGTTACAACTGTATAGTAGTTATTAATTACGGTATTACCATTGGAACCGCCTTTTTTAGGGATTTGTTGTTGCTGCTGTTGTTGTGGCACTTGTTGTTGCCATTGTTGCTGTTGTTGCTGTTGTTGCGGCACTTGTGGACGTGGACGTCTTTGTTGTTGCTGCTGTTGTTGCGGCACTTGTTGTTGCCATTGTTGTTGCTGTTGCTGTTGTTGTTGCTGTTGTTGTTGCTGTTGATCTAATTGTTGTGGATCAACTTGATGTTGATCTTGCATATGACCCCAAGCATTTTGATCAGGTGTTAACCATCTTTGGCTACCAATAAGATCAGCTCTAGCCCAATCCTCAGGGCTGGATGCATTAGCAACACCTCCAGAAAAGCTAGCCGCCAAAATAACGGCTGCTACAATTGTAGTAGCAGATTTTTGGTGAGACTTAGCTAACTCGGACGTTACGACATAAGCGTGCTTCGTTGCACTCCATACAACTTTGAATACCTTATTCATATTAAGTTCCCTCCCAACATTTGTGGCTCTCACCCCACAATGAAGAAATAAATCAAATATTGCACTCTTTTCACTAAACATTCACAATATTTAACATAATACTACCATATATTATTTTAAATTTCCATAAAAAAATTAATAAGTTAAACTTATGCTTCATTTTTTACTCATTCAAAAATAAGTAATTATCCGCATAAATACTGTGTTATTAATAATATTGAATTATGTAAAATGAAAATTTATATTTTAATTTAATTTTATATTTATACGATACTTTTTATTTACCTCTATAAAAATTATGAAAAAAACCTCATCAATGTATGCTTTATACATTGATGAGGTTTTTTTGCCTCTATTTATATAGTTTTATACCGATTATTAGAATTTAGATTCAATAGCACCTTGAAGGTCGCCTTTTGGCATGAAGCCAATTTTGCGGTCTACTACTTCGCCATCTTTTAAAATAACGAATGTTGGCAATACTTCAACTTGTAAGTTACGTGCTAATTCAGGTTCTTCATCAGTGTTCACTTTTACAAAGTTAGCTTTACCTTCAAGTTCACCTGCGATTTCTTCGATGATTGGCATCATACGTACGCAATAACCGCACCATGGAGCCCAGAAATCAATAACAGTAACGCCACCTTGATTTACTAAATCTTGATATTCAGCAGTTTTTAATTCTTTTAATTCGCTCATTGTACCCTCCTACGGTAATTGAACTAATACACAATCTTGAATGACATGCAGGTTTAAAGCATGTGCTTTTTCAACAACAGATGGTTTATCCGCTCCCGGTTGCAACCACACAGTAGAAATGCCAAGTTCTTTACATTCATCAAGTGCAGCTAAGCCTGCTGCTTCTGGCACAACAAAATCTACCACAGCTGGTACAACAGGAAGTGCAGAAAGACTAGGGTAACATTTGTTACCATCTATCTCTGCAACATTAGGATTAACTGGATATACTTCATATCCGTGATCTGTAAGACATTTATAAATCTTATAGCCGAACTTTTCGGTTTTATGAGTGGCTCCAATAACGGCCCACACTTTTTGATCTAAAGCTTGTTGAATTGTCATTTTGACCACCTCTTATATACTATTATAACGGAATATCGAATATTGTCAATGTAATATATCGAATTTTATAGTTGAAGAATTATACTCTTTTAGCAAATATTTCAGAACTAAAATCAATGTATCTATTATCGCTCAATAACAATTGTTTTTTGTCTTAAACTAGAACACGATAGATCTAAATTCATTAACTCAGAAAGATTTATTTCTCGATGAGTATATCTGTCTTTATCTATAAGCCCACCAGCGACAGCTAATTCCCATAAAATTCTGGATGCTGACCATTGCTGTTCTCGTAGTTCACGGATTGTAATACTTTTTTGACGCTTAGAAAGTCTATTTCCATCTGCATCTACTAAAAGTGGTGCATGACCATACTTAGGAACTTCTATATGCTTATGGGGATAGCATTGTTGTAATGTATTATATAAATATAATTGTTGCCCTGTTGTATCAAGTAAATCATTACCTCGAATAACTTCAGTTATTCCCATAGCTATATCATCTAATACAACTGCCAAATTATAAGCATACATACCATCACCACGACGTAGTACATAATCATCTAGTTCACCTTCCAAATGAATATGCTGTGTACCTTGCCAGCGATCATCAAATTCTAGATTACATGAATCTATAGCTAAACGTAAGGATGGTTCTTTTATAGAGGATAATTCGTCTACTGCATTCTTGCTTAAATGGCGACATTTACCATCATAACGATGAACTACTTCTCCTACATGAGGCGCTGATGCTATAGATTGTAGCCGTGCTCTATTACAAAAACAAGGATAAATTAGTTTTTCTAATTCTAGATATTCTAGTATGTCTGCATAATATGTTTGTCTTTCACTTTGCCAATAAGATACCTCAGGACCACCTACGCGAGGCCCTTCATCCCATTCAAAGCCAAGCCATTCTAAATCATCTAGTAAAGCTTCACCTAATTCTCGTTTTGACCGTTGCAGGTCTATATCCTCCATCCGTACAACATATTTTCCTTTTTGTTGGCGTGTGGAGATATATGATAAAAGCGCTATCCACAAATTACCAAGATGAATATATCCTGTTGGACTAGGCGCAAATCTACCTTTCATGAGAACTCTCCTATAGTAGAAAACAAGTGGCATATTCATTATGAATATGCCACTTATCCATCCAAAGATATGTCAAACTAAAAATTAAAGCAATATCATTTATAGATATGAAATTATTTAGCCTAAAGACACAATGTTATCAAAACACATTACCAGCATCTTTAATTTTTTGTTCGTTACCCATTGTGCAAATGTGATTATCATTCAATACAGGTTCTACCACATCTGCTAGTGCAACAATATCTTCTGGCTTACATGCAATCACTTGTTTACGGAACTCTACTTTGTCCTCTAGTTTAGCACCACTGAAGTACATACCCATTGCACGTGGTCCACGCAACGCTGGCGTCATTGGCAAGTCCAAAGAACTCATAGTACCAATAATATATTTACGCATTTCACGATCAGTCAATGTGAAGTCACGAAGGTATTGAGGCAACTCTTTATATACATCTAAAGTTTCTAACAAGTTAGGATCACGATAACTACAGAAAATCATATTGCCATCATCATAGAAATTAGCAAATGCTCCGTAAGCACCACCTTGAACACGAATACGAATCCAAAGGTATTCATAACGTAATATCGTTTCTAATACGCTCATGGGACCAACATGTTTGAAACCATGATCAATGAAATTACCACCTTGAGCTACGTATTGAACCTTACCAGCTGTAACGATACCATCATTGCCGGAAAGACGAGTGATTTGTAATACATCATTACTCAATTCGGTAGTATCCCAAGTCTCAACCAATGGTTTCATTAGGTTTTCAAAGGCTTCTAATTCGCCTTCTTCACCAACAAACATAATATCTACATTATTAGCACGGAAAATTTTACGAGCTACTTCAGCTAATTTTTCTGGTAATAATGGCAAAGCCGCAGGATTAGATGCTAGCTCGCTGATTTTTTGATAGTAACCTAAATTGCCATTATCTCTAAACTTACCAACTGCAGAAACTTGAGCCATAACACGTTGACTCACGATAGAATTACCGCGGCGGAATGCTTCATTATCCCAAATAGCTTTGCTTTCTTGAACAAGCTCAGTTAAACGACTATCATCACTGTAATCTGCCTTTTTTACGACTTCATTAATCAAGCGGCATAAATCAGGCAATTTAGCATGTAATGCTTTTGCACGCACAATCATAAGAGGTGTAAACTCATCGCGCTTACCATCTTTACTGATGGCCGTAATGTCAGAACTCAATCCACCTAAATTCATATTGATATCTTTAGCCAATGCTTCATAACCGCGCTCGGATGTGTCAACACGGCCGAGGATATCACTTAAAATATCAGCGTAAGAATAATTCCTCTTCTGTAAGACAGTTCAATTTAAAGTACAAGCCTACATAATTGATACCTTTTGTGAAAGTAGGTACAAAATGTACTGTCGTATTACCGATTTTACTTTCACGGCGTTCTACAGCTTCCATATTAGGATTTAAATCAGATAACTCGAGCAACGGAATAGACGCTAGAGCTTCATCACTATCTGGAGTTTCTTGACGAATTTTAAGGCGTTTTGTTTGTTCTACAATCGCGTCAATCTCCTCTTTTGTCATATTCGCTTTTACAGCAGCTAAATGTTCTTTAACCTCTGCATCTTTGCGCTCTTGAAGGCCACGTTCAGGATAGATAGATACAAGAACCTTATGGTCATTATTCAAGATAGAATGACGAATTAAATCTTCGAAATATGTACCAGCCAAACCTTTGCGAATATTCGCTAACGCCTCTTCATAGTGTAATAACTCTAATGGATCATTATCATATAACCAATTATCCATCATGCGGATAATATACGCTAACCCAATAGGTCGTCCCCCAAAGTCGCTTTCACGAAGAGCAAATTCAATGCTATTCAAAGAAGCTTCTAATAATTCTTTGTCTAAACCTTTATCACAAAGCTCTTGTAATGTAGATTCTACGATGCGTTGTAAATCGGCTTGTTTATCTAAATTAGAACCCGTAGCTTGTACTGTCCACATAGGTTGACGAATGCTATCTAAATAATAGCCGCTTACGTCAGAGCCGATACCAGCTTTTACCAAAGACTGTTTAAGAGGCGCCGCTGGAGATGTCAACAAAGCATGTGTCAACACTTCAAATGCCAAGCTATATTCTGGTGTTACATCAGGCAATACATAAGCAAAGGAATGCAATGTGCGATTATCTGTTGGTTCTTCAGAACCTACACTATATGGATAGCTCACCACTTTACCTTCTGTAAATGGAGCTTGTAAAGCTACCTCAGTATGAATCTCAATAGCATCAAAATGGCTTAAATACTCATCATTCAAAAATGCTAATTGCTCTTCAATATTCATATCACCATATAAGAAGATATAGCTATTAGATGGATGATAGTGGACACGGTAGAATTCTTGGAATTCTTCATATGTTAAATCTGTAATATGATCAGGATCCCCACCAGAGTCAACACCATAGGTTGTATCTGGGAAAAGCTCGCGCATCATTTGGCGTTCCAATACAGAGTCAGGAGATGAATAAACACCTTTCATCTCATTAAATACAACGCCTTTGTAGGTGAGTTCATCATCTGCATTTTCTAGCTCATAATGCCAACCTTCTTGCATTACGATTTCTACATCTTCACGAACACGCGGGTAGAATACTGCATCAAGATATACGTCCATCAAATTATGGAAGTCTTTATCGTTCTTGCTAGCTACAGGATACATTGTTTTATCCGGATATGTCATAGCATTCAAGAACGTGTTTAAAGAACCTTTTACCAGTTCAACAAAGGGCTCTTTCAATGGGAATTTTCGAGAACCACATAGAACAGAATGCTCCATAATATGTGCCACACCTGTACTATTGTGAGGTGTTGTTCTAAACGCAATATTGAATACTTTATTAGAATCTGGTGAATCAATATAAATTAAACGAGCACCAGACTTTTCGTGCTTCATTTCATAAGCGGTACCATTGATCTCATCAATGCGCTCAATGCGGTCAAGGCGAAAGCCAGAATAAACCTTATTTATTTCCATGCTGTCCCTTCTTTCTATATAAATATAATTAATTTCTTCCTAACAATTCATTATAACACATCGACAACTCTATATATAGATGTTAAGAATAATTATCGAAACACAAAACCCCATAGGCATTACCGCCTATGGGGTTCATTTTATTTATTATGTTGCATTTGCCACTTTTGATTGCGGCGCAAGGTTAACAAGCCTTCTAACACTGCTTGGAATTGTACAAAGCTTAACGTATACGGTGGGTACATATCAGGTACTACCTTATAAGAAATAGTAACTTCGGCCTTATCATAATCGTAGAAAATGCCATGTAAATTACTTACCGTAGTATAACCAGTTTGAGCTTGCTCAATGTTGGAATAGGCTGATTTTTTAGATTTCCTAGTAGATCGCTAATGAAACCTTCCTTACGACCTTGGTCATTGAGCATTTCATCCATAAAACTACGTAGACTATCCATAAATAGATTAACCTCTTTGATCTAACAATAAGCCATTGTGGATTACACGAACAGCATCTTTAACGCGATCTTCAGCAACAAGGCAAGAAATACTAATTTCAGAAGTAGAAATGATTTCAATATTGATGCCTTCTTGGCTCAAAATATCAAACATTTGAGCTGCCACGCCTGGTTGACCTAACATACCTGCACCAATGATAGATACTTTTGCCATTCTTTCGTCAATATTTACAGCTTCAATATCAACAGTTTTTTGTAATTCTGCTAATACTTCACGAGCTAGTACAACATCATCCATAGCTACAGTGAAGATGAGATCAGTTTTAGGTTCACCTACGGCGCGGATAGATTGAACAATCATATCAACATCCACGTTTTTTGCAGCCAATGCTTTGAACACAGTTGCTGCAACACCTGGTTTATTTTCAACGCCTACAAGGGCTACTTTTGCTGTATTAGTATCATCAGCTACGCCAGTAATTACGTGTTTATTTGCTTCCACAGTATAATCCTCCCGAATAATAGTACCTGTATTGTCACTAAATGTTGAACGTACGTGAATAGGTACACCATAACGGAAACCCATTTCTACGGCGCGAGGTTGCATTACACCTGCACCAAGACGTGCCATCTCAAGCATTTCGCCATATGTTACTTCTTCTAATTTGAAAGCCTCTTTTGCAACGCGAGGGTCTGTAGAGTAAACGCCTTCAACGTCTGTGAAGATTTCACAAACATCAGCTTTCATAGCGCCTGCCAACGCAACAGCAGTTGTATCGGAACCACCGCGACCTAAAGTAACCATATCACCATATTCAGTAATACCTTGGAAACCTGCCACCACTACAATATTGCCTTCATCCAAAGCTTCAAATACGCGATTTGGATCAACACCCAAAATACGGCCTTTATTAAAGGTATCACTACTTGTAATACCTGCTTGGTCACCTGTTAAAGGACATAGCTTTTATGACCACGTTCGTTGAAAGCCATCGCCATTAATGCAATCGTTACTTGCTCACCTGTAGATAACAAGCGGTCCATTTCACGACCATAAGGCTTAGATGTTACTTCTTTAGCCAATGCTACCAAATCATCTGTTGTATCACCCATAGCGGATACAACGATAACGATTTTATCGTCTTCTTTCTTCTCACGAAGGACGCGATCAACAATATTAAATATTTTTTCTGGTGTAGCTACGGAACTACCACCAAATTTTTTAACGATTAAGGCCACAATAATCCCTCATTTAACTTATCTACTAAAAATCAATATGCATATACTTTACCACAAACAAATAGCACTGTAAAGGGATATAAGGCAATTTATCCACTATACAAAAACAAAACTCTTTTGAGTACGGACACAACTTTAGCATGATTATTTCAGTTATTATTAAAATTTACACACAAAAGACCAGCCTTATGGCTGGTCTTTATTAGTTGATTAAGTTAATTAAGCAACTGTGATTGCTTTTTCGGATTCCCACAAACCGTGGATGTTGCAGTAGGATACAGCAATCAATTTACCAGATTTGTTCAAGGAAACTGCCAAAGAACCTTCAGAAATTGCATGTACAGGGCCTTCGTTTGCAGTTGCGCCATCACCATGTACGTTGAAAGAAATTTCACCAACTTCGAATGGCAATTGAGTACCTTCAGCTACGAAGTACAATTTGATCCATTCAATGTGATGTTCTACAGTGTTAGGATGTGCGATATCTTTACCAACAGACAATGTTACGTGGAAAGTTTCACCTGCTTTTACAGTGTCAACAGTCTCGATAACAGGAACGTGTTTTTCAGTAGCGAAATCGCCGGATTTAATGTAATCATGTACAGCCATAGTTAACCTCCTGGTTAGTGTTATATACATACTTAATGTCAAGAATATTTAGCACCATGTGCTTATGACTATATTATACATTTTCGATATAGTTTTAGCAAGAGCTTTTTCGAAAATTTTAGATTTATTTATATTCAAGCTCTGCGTATTAGAACTCTATCCCCTTGGCGGCTTTAATGCCTTTTTCATAAGCATGCTTAACTACCTTCATCTCTGTTACCGTATCAGCCACATCAATGATTTCAGGTTTAGCATAACGACCTGTCAAAATTACGTGTAAGCGCTTAGGTTTATGTTCAAGCATATCTACTACGGAATTTACATCAATCAGTTCATAATTAATGGCATTATTGATTTCATCCATAATAATAAGATCCCATCGATCTGAATTTACTTCTTCCACTAATGTGTGCCAAGCCTCTTGAGCTGCCTCTTTGTGACGTGCCAATTCAGCCTCGCTACTTCATCTCGTTTATAGTAAATAAATCCCTTACCCATGGAACGAATTTCTACTTGGTCCTCTAATTTGGCAAGCCCCGCTAGTTCGCCATAGCCATTACCACTTTTAATAAATTGTAAGATTAAAACCTTAAAACCTTGGCCAACAGCACGTAATGCCACGCCTAAGGCTGCTGTTGTTTTTCCTTTGCCATTGCCAGTATTAACTAAAATTAAGCCTCGTTCACTCATATTTAGCTCCTTTTAGCTTTATAGTTAGCACATATATCAACAAAATGTTGTGTACCTTCATCAGAACCAGCAAAGTTCAAATGTAAATACGATGCTAATACATTATCAGTTGCATAGCCGCCATCATAAGATTGAGGTCTTCGACCTCCTTCTAAGTGAAAGGCCCACGGGAAATTCTCTACAGTTGGTTCCATCGTAGAGAAATGGAACTCATGCCCACGAAGAGATGTATCTGCGGTACCTAATAAGGTATCTCGCTTAGCTGTAGCCGTAACATACCCTACTTTTTGTAGCTTTTGTTGCATAATGCAATTAGCAGGTACAATACCTACTGTATCATATACGGCGCCCTCAAAATCGTGGATACTTTCACATAAATACATGAGGCCACCACATTCTGCATAAATAGGCATACCTTTTCATTAGCTTCACGGATAGATTCCTTCATTGACTCGTTACTAGAGAGTTGGAACAAGAACATTTCAGGGAAGCCACCACCAAATACAAGGCCGTCTACTTCGGGAATCACTAAATCATTAAGAGGGCTGAAATAAACGAGCTCGGCCCCTTCTAAGGCAGCTAAACTTGCAGGATAGTAGAAAGAGAACGCCTCATCATAGGCTACGCCAATTTTAACTCGCTTTTCAATGGATGTAGCATCTACAGTCTCTGGTAACTCAATAGCAGGTGCACTAGATGCAATCTCCAACAATTGATCTAGATTTACCATTTTCTCAACGGCTTCACGAATCGTGTTGATAGCCTCTGTTGGATCGATCTCAGTAACAGGTGTGAGTCCTAAATGGCGCTCCGGAGAGTGCATACGATCATCTCGATAAATAGCACCAATAACAGGTACACCAATTTTATCCATACCTTCACGAACCATGCGCTCGTGGTTGGCAGAACCTAAGCGGTTTAAGATAACGCCGCCAAAGTTTACCTCTGGATCATAATCACGGAAACCTTTAGCAATAGCAGCCGCACTTTCACCCATAGCCTTGCAATCGATAACAAGCACCACCGGTGCATTCAATTGCTTAGCAATTTGAGCTGTGGAGCTAACACCTTCTCGACCACCATCATATAAACCCATAACACCTTCAATAATAGCAAGGTCTACACCATTTGCCATGGTAGCGAAGAAAGGATTTAATTTGTGAGGTGGCACGAGCCACGTATCTAAATTATAGCTGTCACGGCCGGATGCAATTTTATGAAAGCCCGGATCAATATAATCCGGGCCCACTTTAAAGGATTGCACCGTACGTCCACCATTTGCATAAGCAGCCAATAAGCCCGCTACGATTGTTGTTTTACCTACACCAGAGTTAGTGCCTGCAATGACAACACGTGGAATATGTACTGTGTTCATAAATATTACCTCGTAATACGACGTGTTTGTTAACGGTCCTTACGTTTTGCAAGGATTGTAGACAAGTAGTTGAGTTTAGTATCTTTTGGCATATTATCAAGGCCTACGAATACTTGCTCATCTGGTAAACCTACACGGCTAATCATAACCGCATCATCTGCCATATTGTGTTTAATCAATGTTTCTTGTACTTCATCAAAGTTTTATATACTTTCATAATTACTGCATCATCAGCTACAGCTAATACAGCATCAATTTTTTTTTTTTTAGCAGGAACGATAGCTAATACTTCTTCCTTTCTACAATTGGGTAACCAAGGTGAGAACCAATAGCACAGAAAGCAGTAACGCCAGGAATTGTTTCGATTTCATGGCCTGTATTTTCGATCAAGCGATATACATACATGTATGTGCTGTAGAACATAGGATCACCCAATGTTAAGAACACAACGCTTTTACCTTGATCTAAGTAGGACAAGATAATGCGTTTTGCTTCTTGCCAGCCTTCCTCTTGTGTAGCATCATCCAATACCATTGGGAATACTACAGGAACGATTTCTGTATGTTCTTGAATGTATGGGGAAGCAATATTAAGTGCTACAGAACCATCTTTCTTTTCTGTTTTAGGTGTGATGATAATATCTGCTTCACCTACAATACGAGCAGCTTTCACAGTCATTAATTCAGAATCGCCAGGGCCTACGCCAATGCCATATAATTTACCTTTCATGGGGTTCTCCTATTCTTATAGTTACATTCTATTTATAATTACAATATCTTTTATTATAACTAATTTATGCAAGATATACAAAACTACTATTTAATATTTGGAATTGTTGGACGATGTGGACTACGTTTGCCATACAAATCATCAATACAATCTTGCACATGTTGACGGAAGATATCTTGTATTGCTTCATATTCACCAAGTGCGCTATGGATTGGTTTAACTTCATAACCGTAATCGGTAAGTTCATTAATAACGCTATCTTCTTCATCACCAAAGAGATCGTTTTGGGCATGATCTCCAAGAACTAATAATAATGGGTGCACATAAATTGTGTTTGGCCGTTTACCATCGAGCCATTCCCATGGCATAGCTACGTCAGCCACATATGGAGCATTCTCTAAAACAGCGATACGTACATTTGTAAGGCCATCACGAATTAGTTTAAATTGTAGGTTGCCATATGATGAATTACCAGAACCGAGGCCACCATGACCAACCAATAGTAACCCGTCTTCTTTAGAAATGTTAAGCGATTTAATGAATCGGTCAATTAAGATTTGGTAATCATCTGGATGCTCTTCTTGGCCAATATAATATACGAGAGGTCTACCTACGCGCAATACTTCTAGCTGTCCTTCCCCTTCATGAGCAAGGATATTATTTTTCAATTTATCAAACTCTTCACCGCCAGTGAAGTGAAGTGGTTGTACATAAATATGTGTATACCCTTCTTGGATGAGTTTTTCTAATGCCCCTTGTTCAGTAGGCACCTCAATACCACGTTCGCGTAAACGCTTAACGATAATACGAGAGGAAAAAGCTAGTTCCACAGTATAGTCCGGATACGCTTTACGGATATATTCTACTACGGAATCAATATTATGTTCACGAGCACTGTCAACAGTGGACCCAAAGGCAACAACTAAAATAGCTTGTTTCATGGAAGTCTCCTTATTTAATTAATACTGTATCTTAATCATACCATAGACGACACCTTAGGGGCATACCATAGGACGTATAAAATGGATATTATAAATATTTTTCATAGTAAAAGTAAAAATCCTCCTCATTGGATTTCCAACAAGGAGGACTTTCACGTATATAAAGGAGTGTGATGAGATGTATGTCGAATTATGTGAGAGACTAAATTAAGAAATCATACCTTGTGCTTCTATACGAGAGTTTGTCATTACAGGTTTTACAGATTCACGAGGCATGGGACGCTTCCGATCTGACATGCGGATAGCTTGGCCTAGATGTTTCAAGAATAAATCTTGTACATAAGGGTTTTCACCAAGACCTTCATTCCAAATATCTACATTATACCCTTCTTCAGCGAGCAATGCATAAATGGAGTCAGAACGCTCACCGCCAAGGTAGTCCATTAAATGTGTAGAACCAATAAGAGCTAATGGTACTACTAACAAGTCTTTATGACCCATACGATCTAATAATGTAAGTGCTTGTTTAAATGTAGGGAATCCATTTGTAGTAAATACTACTACATTTGGTGCTGCCCCATACATGGCTTTCAATTGTAATGTACTAAACTCTAATTGGTTTTGACCATTTGCCATGAGTACTATAGATTTATTAAGTGCTTTTGTATTAACATGACGTACGATACTTTCTAATGTTGCTTCATAATCGTCAGCATAGTTTTTTACACCTAATGATGTAAGTAATGGTTTACCAATATTTACTTGATTAAAACCATATTCATTGCTATGTAAAACTTCAATGCTTGTTTACGCATTTGTTGGTAACACTGATCTGCTACCAATGTAATGGGTTGAATGTATACCTCATCGACACCCAACCGAGCAAAATCCTGCATAGCATCTGTGAAAGAAGAAATCTTTTCATCATATTTCTCATTCCACTTTTCTACTAATGCATCAGATAAGAATACACGGCGTACCTCCATATCGCTATACATGGAACGTACTTTTTTCTCTATACTGCCGATGGATTTCTCCACAGCATCTTGATAAATTGATCCAAAGGATGCAATAATTATGCCTTTCATATGTGACCTCCATATCGCTCATACATGATACAATCTCCATAACTGAAAATTGTTATCAACTACTATGTAATAATAGTACAAGATTCACGAATATAAGTCAATGAGAAATAATATCAAAATTTTTATTTAATAAGGAATAGAACTACTCATGTATTCACATATTCATATCCTTATAACCAAAAAGAATATAATTATAAAAGCTAATACTATACTATATTCATCACATTATTTTCTTAAAAAATACCTTATTTTTTATACTTCTAGGGGTATGGGGTTTATTGACACCTCCTATTTCCCTTTGTTACGATTGGCATAAGGTTATATATGCAATTAATCTATAGTAGTCTATAAACCTATAATAATTTTTATTAATTTATCTACACTACTAAGATTGTTGCATAGACTGTAGTTTATTTATGAATAGGAGTATAGAAATGAAAAAACAATTAGCTTTAGCATCCGCTATTCTAGGTCTTGCAGTATCCTTTGGTGCACCTGTTGTATCTAATGCTGCATACCAATTAAATCCTGAAGTAAAAGACCCTACTCCAGCATTAAAAGAAGCTTCTGCAATCGGTGTTCGTACACACAATACTGAAGCTTTACAAAACTTGCCAAACAAAGATGCTATCGTTGTTATGAGCTTTGGTACAACTTTCAAAGATACTCGTGCGAAAACAATCGATGCAACTGTAGATGCTATTAAAGCAGCTCATCCAAACACAAAAGTAATTACAGCTTTCACAAGCCATATTATTCGTGATCGTATCCAACAAAAAGAAGGTATTACCTACCCAACTCCTGAAGAAGCATTGGCTGAACTTAAAAAAGACGGTTACACTCGCGTTGCATTAGCATCCCTTGATGTAATTCCTGGTATGGAATACAACTACGATGCAGCAGTATATAATTTGTACAAAAATAATTTCAAAAAAATGACACTTGGTACATCTCTTATGTACTGGATGGGTCAAGAAAACCAAACTGACCAAGTTATTGAAACATTAAAAGCTGTTCAATCTCAATTCCCTAAATTAGGCAAAGAAGACGCTCTTCTTATCATGGCTCATGGTACTCCAGATCCTTCCAATGCTTACTATTCTGTTATTCAAGACCGTATCCATACTCTTGGTATGAAAAATGTATTCGTCTACACAGTAGAAGGTACTCCAAATCTTGAACAAGTTATCCCTCAATTAAAATTACATGGTATTAAGCACGTTACATTGATGCCATTCATGATGGTTGCAGGCGACCATGCAAACAACGACATGGCTGGTAAAGAACCAGATTCCCATAAATCCATCCTTGAAAAAGAAGGCTTCAAAGTAGATACTTACCTTCATGGTTTAGGTGAAAACCAAAATATCCGTAACTTGTTTGTTGAACGTGCAAACGAATCTTGGGACGCATTACAAAAATAATCAATCCATAATTTAACTAGTATCGTTATATAACGTACATAGGAGTACATCATGAAAAAACTACTACTTTGTAGTCTCGCTTTGGTCATGATCGTACTAGCAATAGCTGGGTGTGGTAAATCCACATCCAGCTCTTCTGCTACTACGAAGGAATTGACCTTTAATGGTCAAACCTACACTGTACCAAAGGATCCGCAACGCATCGCCGTTCTTTCAAATTCTGTATTGTCCATGCTATACGCAGTAGATGGAAAGGCAGTTTCCCGAGCTAGCACAACAGATAAATTAGCCCCAGAATTAGAAGCATTACCTGCATTAGGTCAAACGGCTAACATCAATATGGAACAATTGTTAGATTTAAAACCAGATGTGGTATTAGGTTTGGAAAACCAACATAAAAAATATGAATCCCAATTACAATCTAACAATATTCCAGCCGTACTTTTCAATTACGATGGCATCAAGGATAATGTGCCAATGCTAACATTCCTTGGAGAATTAACAAACCATCAAGATAAGGCTAAATCCGTTATTGCCACCTATGAAAGTAATATTCAAAAGGTTAAGGATGCCATTAAAAACCAACAACCTGCACGTATTGCCGTATTGCGTGCTACCGGTAAAGGTGTGACAGCTGAAACCGACGAAGCGGTAACTGCATCTATGGTCAAAGAATTAGGTATGACAAATGTTGTAACATCTCACCTAGATGGTACAACTAAAGACAAAACGGTACCGTATTCTCTTGAAACATTAACCGCTGATAACCCTGATATTATCTTCGTCGTTACCATGGGTAAAGAAGAAGAAATTACAAAGGCCATGAAGAAAGCTATGACAGATAATCCTGCATGGGCTATTCTTAAGGCTGTACAAAATAATCGTGTCATTTACTTACCATCTAAACTATTCCTACTTAACCCAGGTCTACAAACACCTGAGGCTATGGCTCGTTTAGTGAAAGAAGCATATGGCATTAATGTTACATTTTAACATATCCTAACATACTAAAGAGGGCATTCCCCATTTCGGGAATGCCCTCTTTCACTATTAGTCTAGCTATCTACTAAACTAAACCTTTTACGCGTACATATTGTTTATCATCAAAGGTATCGATTTGTACATCTACGGAAAATACATCTCTAAATAGTTCATCCGATACGATTTCTTTCGTTTCTCCAGCTGTCACTAAATGACCATCTTTTATAATGGCCATATGATGCGAGTATTGTACGGCTTGCGTCAATTCATGGAGTACCATCAATACGGTTAACCCTTGTTCATCATTTAATCGTTTTAACAATTCCATGATTTCTAGTTGATGATTAATATCTAAATATGTCGTTGGTTCGTCTAACACTAATAATTTTGGTTGTTGTGCTAACGCCATAGCAATCCATACTCGTTGCCGTTCACCACCAGATAAGGATGGAATTAATTGATTCCGTAAATGATTCGTTTTTGTAATTCCTAATGCATAGTCAACGATTTCTCGGTCCTCTTTGGCCGTATTCTTCCACCACATTTGGTATGGATAGCGTCCACAATATACCAATTCTTCTACGGTCATATCCTTTGGCATATTAGGCACCTGTGGCAGAAACGCCATTTGACGTGCCAATTCATTTTGTGAATACGACTGTAATGGTTTACCTAAAATAGTCACACAGTCACGAGGACTATGAATATATCCAATCATAGACCGTAAGAGTGTACTTTTACCACAACCATTAGGCCCGATTAAAGTCGTTATTTTACCTACAGGGACAGATACATTAATATCATGTAAAATATGACGATTTCCGAGAGTGACAGATAACTGGTTTACATCAATAGCCGTATTCATTAGTTATCCCTCCTCAATAGATATAAGAAGAATGGCGCCCCAAAGAATGCCATGATAATACCAACCGGTACCTCAATTGGGCTCCACATAACACGCCCTACCGTATCACTAACAACGAGGACGAGTGCCCCTAATAATGCAGAGCCGGGGAGTAAATACGCATAATCATTACCGATGATAAGTCGTAACATATGCGGTATAACGAGGCCTACGAAACCGATTAAGCCCGCAATACTAACGGCACCTGCTGCTAATAGAGCCGCAACAGCAGTCATAATAAACCGCGTTTGTTCTACCTTAAGGCCTAGCCCCTTTGCTGTTTCATCACCTAAACTTAAAATAGTAAGACGTTTGGCACCTAAACAGGCAAAAATAAGACCGACTAACGCGTATGGGAACAAAACCTCTACTTGTGGCCAACTGCGTGCAGCCAAGCCCCCTACCATCCAAAGTAAGGCTCCTTGCACACGATCTCCATAGAATACAAGTAGTGCAGAAATACCAGAGCCTAAAAAAGCAGCCACCGCAACACCAGCCAAGATGATACGGCTTGGGCGTACACCATTCTTCCAAGCAAGAGCATATACCATCAACGCCGCAACCATAGCACCTATAAAGGCGACGAGAGGCACAATATGATCATAGCCAGGGAAAAGAATAAATATAATAACACCGGCAAGTCCAGCACCGGAGGAAACGCCAACGATTTGAGGATCTGCTAAAGGGTTCTTCATAACCGCCTGTAAAATGGCACCCGATACGGCTAAACAAGCACCAACTAATGCAGCAACAATATTACGAGGCAACCTAATATTCCAAATGATTTGCGATGCTGTATCTGTTAGCTCACTAGCCCACAATGTGTGCCAAATCTCCGATAGTGACACCGGTGTGGAGCCCCAAATCAGTGAGATAATCATGCTAGCTATGACAGCAATAACCAAGATAATAATAACTGATATGCGAAAGAGTTTTCGTTCATTCAGAGAGTCCACAGTAACCTCTCCTTTCACCAATACATGGTGCTATCAGCACCCGTATTATACATATAAACCTCATAATAGATACAGTAAAACCCGAATCGCCCCCAATAAGCAACGATTCGGGTTAACTATTATTTAGATTCTTTGCCTTCTACGAAGAGCATATCGTTGCGTTTTACGTCTGTGTAAAGCAATGCATTACATACGGATGCTGCAATTGGGCTACCACCCTTGTTACCTTTTACAGTGATGTAAGGAACTGGGGATACTTCCATCAAATAATCTTTGGATTCTGCAGCGCCTACGAAGCCTACAGGAATACCAATGATAAGAGCTGGTTTAATACCTTCTTCAAGAGCTAAGCGCAATACTTCGTACAATGCAGTAGGAGCATTGCCAATAGCTACGATTTGGCCTTCTAATTGTTTGCCAAATGTACGCATAGCCGCGATGGAACGAGTTACACCCAATTCTTTAGCCATTTTAGCTACATTTTCATCTTTAATTAAGCAGTGCACTTCATTACCGCGAATTTTAAGAGCTGGCTTAGAAATACCTGTGCGAACCATTTCTACATCTGTATAAATATCTGCACCATTATCCAATGCTTCAATACCTTTTTGAACAGCATCAGGGCTCATTTTTACGAGTTGAGCATATTCGACATCACCAGACGCATGTACAGTACGAGATACAACGCGCACTTCATCATCTGTTAAACCTAAATCCTTTACATAGTCGTAAATAATTTCCATGCTTTTATCTTCAATAGCTTTAGGATTTTTAACGTAATCCATTAGTGTCCTCCCATAATTCGAAAAATTCATCATTCGATGATACCACGTGGCTTTCAATCTTAACACGTGGACGATCGATAACAATAACATGGATGCCAAGATCCATGGCTGCTTGTAATTTTGTATCAGCACCACCTACAAGGCCAGAGTTTTTCATAACTACAACGCTAGCCTTAGTATCGTGGAACATGATGCGGTTCATATCATAAGAAAATGGACCTTGTACAGCAACAATGCGCTTTGGACTTACATTGAGGTCTTCCATCATTTGTAACACCTCTGCGGTTGGCAAAATACGTGTCCATACTTCACAGTCTTGTAAGGCTTCAGATTTAGCAAAGATGTGCATGGTCTTACTACCAGTAGTCAAATACACATGGTTATTATTTTCTTTTGCTAATTTACCAGCAAGGTTAGCTGCCTCTACTTCATCCACTACGATATGTAATTTATCATATTCAGGTAATGGTACCTCTTTACGTTCAAACCGAACAAAAGGTATACCTTCGGCCTTTGCTGCATCTTGAGCCGTAGCTGTAACAATAGCAGCATACGGATGACTTGCATCGATTAAGAGTCGCACATTGTGCTCTTTAATCAATTTTTGCATCGCCTCTTGGTCAAGACGGCCCGTATGTACGGTAATACCTTTATGAGCGGCAAGCTCTGCACCATATTGACTAACAACCGTAACAAGCACATCTTCACCAGTTTGTTTTTGGATTTCTACCGCTAAGGTACGACCATCCAAAGTGCCGGCAATGACCCAAATCATAATTTGTAGCCTCGAGGTGTAATCATGCGACCATTTTCAACATAGGTTTGGCTGTTACCGATGATAACAAGTGTTTGCATATCTACTTCTTCGTTAGTGAAGTTTTCAAGATCAGAAATCACCATATGTTGACCTGGACGACCTGCTTTTTGCACGATACCAACAGGTGTTTTAGGGTCGCGGTATTTAAGAACGATTTCACGAACTTCATCTAAGTGTGTAACACGTTTTTTACTGCGTGGGTTGTACAAGGAGATAACCATGTCGCCTTGTGCACAAAGGTCAGCACGTTTTTTAATAAGATCCCATGGAGTCATCAAATCACTCAAGGAAATGACTGCAAAGTCATGCATCAAAGGTGCACCCAATACAGATGCTGCTACGTTTACAGCACTAAGACCAGGTACGATGTCTACGGAAGGACGTTTTTCTGCTGGCACTTTATTAGCAAGTTCCAACACAAGACCTGCCATGCCGTATACGCCAGAGTCACCAGAGGATACTACAACTACTTGGTGACCTTCTACCGCTAAATCAACGGCTTGTTGGCAACGATCAACTTCTTGCATCATCGCAGTGCCTACAGTCTCTTTACCTTCGATAAGGTCTTTAATCAAGTCTAGGTATGTCAAATAACCTACCACGCGGTCAGCCGCTAAGATAGCTTCGCGCGCTTGAGGTGTCATAAACTCTTCATCGCCAGGGCCGATGCCAATTACTTTGATGTTACCTGTGCAATGGCTACCGTTGTTTTGGGATAAATTGTTTTGTGCTGTATTAATGTTCGGCTCTTGGCCGCTAGTAATGCCGTTGTCTCGCATACGTTTCCTACTCCTATAGTTCCTTTTACAAAATTAGATTCTTTTAATTCTTCTTTTCAATGAGTGGTGCCATCTCGTCCTGTGTATAGAACACGATAGGCCATCCCATAATTTGCATAGCCTCTAAGAGGCCTACTTCGTCTTGTTTAACGATAACCGATGCTGCCGTTACAAGACTCTTTGGTGAAAGCTTATGCGCTGCTAGCGACTGTTGTATGGCGTCAAGGATTAATTCCTTCGGCGTATCTCGACGACAGCCAATGCCCATCGTATAGGTTCGAGGGCGCAAAATCAATTGATGACCATACTCGGCAATTACTTTGTCCGTAATAACGACGCGAGAAGAACCTTCTTCAGTGCTTTCATTTTTACATGGAATGGAGGCAAGTTCCTCTAGAGAAACAACATGAACCATACCATGCTCACCAATATGAGCTTTCGCAGCTTGTTCTAAATGCTCTGCATTCGCTAAGCTAGCATCGATATAATAATCAACACGCTCTCCCCCAACGATAGCAGAGTTCACATTGATTAAGGTTTGGAAATCATCCACCAACAGATGCTCATGGCGCGCCAACACGTCAGGCGCTGGCAATCCGTTTACATCCGTAGCGGTTGTAATAACTGGGTCCGCATCGATGGCCAGCGAAATGGACTGCGTCCATTCGTTGGCGCCCCCAAGGTGACCAGATAATAAGCTAATTACATGGTGTCCTACTTCGTCCATTACAACTACTGCAGGATCCTTGGATTTATGCTCAATATATGGTGCAATCATGCGCACTACGATACCGAGTGCCATAATACATAAAACTTGGTCGTAATCTTTAAAAATCTGTCCTATATGGTTTTTGAGGGAATCAAAATAAATAGCCTCTCCACCAGAGGGACGATTTTCCTTTTCAAAGCAATCTGCATGGGGTGCTACCAAAGACTTGATGCGTTGACCTAGCTTTGCACCTCGTTCAGATACAGAGAGAATAGCCGTTCTATTCTTCTTAGCTCCGGTCGTAGATGCAACAGTTTCTAGTTCTTTCATCATACTAGTCCTTAGCACTGCGGTACATATGAGCAAACCCTTTGTCGTAAAGCTTAGATAATTCGTATTCGCTATCTAATACATGGCTTACTACGATCATAGCTTGGCGCAATACGCCCTCTTTCGCTACGATGTCCGCAATAGTTTCCAATGTGCCGCGGATAATGCGTTGGTCTGGCCAAGACGCTTTTACCACGATTGCCACTGGAGTTGTTTTGTCATAACCGCCCTCAATGAGTTCAGCTACAACCTTATCTAACATTTGAACGCTAAGGAAAATACACATTGTCGCTTCATGAGCTGCTAACATGCGCAATTTTTCCTTTGGAGGCATTGGTGTACGGCCTTCCATGCGTGTAATGATAACTGTTTGGGACACATTAGGTAATGTGTATTCTTGTTTCAAAGCCGCTGCTGTAGCAAGGAAAGAGCTTACACCTGGCACAACTTCATAAGAAATGCCCATGCCAGCTAATGCATCCATTTGCTCTTGAATAGCACCGTAAATAGCAGGGTCACCTGTGTGAAGGCGAACTACGCTTTTACCAGCCTCAACAGAAGCCTTCATAACAGCCAATACCTCATCAAGGTTCATGGTAGCACTGTTATGAATTTCACAGCCTGGTTTACAAGCCTCTAAAATAGCAGGGTTTACCAAGGAGCCAGCGTATATAACAACGTCTGCCTCTTGCACTAAACGATACCCTTTGCGAGTAATTAACTCGGGATCCCCAGGGCCTGCGCCTACGATATGTACGTCAACCATATTACTCTCCTTCTGCGATACGCGTTGCAGATACAATGAAAATTGGACTCAATGGGTCTAACAAATGATATGGACCAGCCTTGCGGTAACGGCTGATGGACATTTGGTACCCTTCATAGGTGAAAGGACGACCTTTCAATTCTTTTAAGATTGTATAACCAGTTTCCATCGTTACTGCAGTTACCACTAGACGACCGCCTACTTTTAAAAGACGTTGCGCCTCATCCATGATGCCTGTCATACCACCAGCGCTACCGCCGATGATAACCGCATCAAGCTCAGGCAATTCTTCCATACCTTCAGGAGCTTTGGACTTGATAATCGTCATATTATTTACATTGAACTTCTTCATGTTCTCATTGATAAGGTCGATGCCTTTATCAAAGCGCTCAATTGCATATACATGCCCTTTAGGAGCCGCCAAGGCTGCTGAAATAGAGCCCGTACCAGCACCTACATCAAGAACGATGCTATCCTCCTCGATACGTGCCTCATTCATAACGGCTTTGCGAATCTCGCATTTCGTCATCGGTACGTCGCCGCGAATAAATTCCTCATCAGGAATTCCGAAAAAATGTCTCATCCTAGTACCACCATTACAGAATGACCAAAGCCTTCAAGTTCAGTTAACACCTCTAACGTGGAGTCTACGATTTTTTCATCATCATAGCTCAAGCGCTCTAGAGCTGCTGCTCTCGTTTCTTTTGGCCAACCTGCATCTATTAAAATACGCGCAATATGCGCTGGATTATATTCAGGATCCGTTAAGAATCCCATCTTTTTACCTGCTTCATATACGAGCTTCTCTGGTGCCGGTTGACGACCGTGAAAGCTCATTAAATCTGCATCATGCCACACCTCATTAAGTCGTGCGAAGGCAAAGGTCATAGAACTAATGCCGGGCACAACCTCAATAGAGTTAGCAGTAAATTTCTTTTTCAAATACGGTAACAAGCTGTAGTAGCCTGTATCACCGCTTACCATAACTACAACATCATGGTTGTTGAGCTCACGCTCAATTTGCTCAGCCAGTAAGCTAAGCTTACCCGTTACAGGATATGTAATTTGGCCAGGCTCTTGAAAGTCCTCTAAAGACCGTTCACTACCTACCAAAACGGTGGCATGTTTAATTAAATTAAGGCCTCTAGGCACCACATAATCAGGATTACCTGGTCCAATGCCTACGATATACAAGGTATGTGCCATTGTTCAAGCTCTCCTATCTCTTTAGCATGCTTATCCATTGCCAAAATCTCGCCCTTTAAGGTGGTAATAATGATACCTACCTCTGCTTCATTAGCAATGTATCGCTCACTACGTAGCGATGCACGATCTACAACGCGTTGATATACACCAGTCAGTCCTTCTCGTTCTAAAATAGGGAACGTAGACTCTGTGGTTTGGCAATTAAACAACTCTTCACACACCGCTTGTGATGCCCCTTCTAAGGCAGCATAGGCCACGATGCTCCATGCGACATCATGCGATTGTGGGTATGGAAACTACCACTAGCAAGTTTTA